>JAESGE010000022.1_pt1 | contig 382198 bp, 346 predicted proteins | sample 9269601 | NCBI WGS metagenome assembly JAESGE01 (sample SAMN14515569, study PRJNA621662) | algae metagenome | isolation source: Tolypothrix brevis GSE-NOS-MK-07-07A and co-occurring heterotrophs from wet... | place: USA: Grand Staircase Escalante National Monument, Utah | collected 2006-04-16
CGGCAACCAATCAGCGTCTCAGCCAATTTCCTTAGATTTCTCTAGAACGAAGGTCGTCGTCGCCAGCAGCGCCGCCGCCCTCGTCAGTGAGCGGGGTTATAGATTTCACACCACAAACAGTCAACAGGGTCTGTCGCAAAAACTTCAGAAAACAAACAAACTATTGAATATTAATAATAAATAGGCGTCCCTAATGTTGACGCGCCCTGCGACGGCTTGAAAGGCAGGGCGTTTCGGAAGTTCTGGCCGCCGCGCGAAGCGGAAACAGCATTGGCAATGGCAATGGTGACGGCAATGGTGACGGCTGCCGTTTGCACGCGCCGTGCCTCTTGCTAGTGTCGCCTGCAACAACAGGAGACAGGACATGCTTTTTCTCGACCGAAACGCAACCGCCGACGCCTTGAACTGGGAGCGCCTGATCGAGGCCATTGCCGGGCTGTTTGCCGGTGGCTGCGTCATGCCGGTCCGCCACCATCACGGCGTCGCGGTGCCCGGCGAGGCCGAAGCGACCTTGCTGCTGATGCCTGCCTGGGTTCCCGGCTCTTATATAGGGGTCAAGCTGGTCTCGGTGTTCCCGGACAATGTCCGACGCAGCCTGCCGGCCATCCATGGCAGCTATCTTCTCTCGTCCGGCAAGACCGGGGAAATGCTGGCCGTGATCGATGGCGGCGAATTGACCGCGCGGCGCACCGCCGCCACCTCGGCGCTCGCGGCCCGTCATCTTGCACGCCGCGACGCATCCGTGCTGCTGGTGACCGGGACCGGCCGCCTGTCGCTGAACCTCATCGCGGCACATAGCAAAGTGCGGCCGATCAACCGGATCCTGATCTGGGGTCGCGATCTCTCCAAGGCGGAGGCGACTGCCGCCGAGGCCCGGGCTCTCGGCTATCCTGCCGAGGCGGTGGCGGACCTGGAGCCGGCGGCGCGGATCGCCGACATCATTTCCTGCGCGACGCTGTCGCAGCAACCGCTGATCCTCGGGGCATGGCTGAAAGCGGGCGCGCATCTCGATCTGATCGGCGCCTTCAAGCGCGACATGCGAGAAAGCGACGATGAGGCGGTCCGGCGCGCAACGCTCTTCGTCGACACGCGCGACGGCGCCTTTGCCGAAGCCGGCGATATCCTGCAGCCGCTCGAAGCCGGCATCATCACGCGCGACGATATCCGCGCCGAACTGGCCGAACTGGTGTCGGGTCAGCATGCCGGACGGCGGTCGGACGACGAAGTGACCCTGTTCAAATCGGTCGGGGCAGCGCTTGAGGATCTGGCGGGTGCGATCCTCGCCTATGAAACGGCAAGGGATACATCTGCTGCATGACGCCTGCCTTGCCCACACTTCCGATCAGCGACCAGTTGCCGGCAATCGCCGGCGCCCTGCAGACCGGCAACCGGTTGGTGCTGTCGGCCCCGCCCGGCGCTGGCAAGACCACGCTGGTGCCGCTGCATCTGCTTGGCCAGGACTGGCGGGCAGATGGACGGATCATCCTCCTGGAGCCAAGGCGGCTGGCGGCGCGGGCGGCGGCTTCGCGCATGGCCAGCCTGCTGGGCGAGACCGTCGGGGAGACCGTCGGCTACCGGATGCGGCTCGACAACCGGATCTCCAGTCGGACCCGGATCGAAGTGGTGACCGAGGGGGTCTTCGTGCGCATGGTCCTGGAGGATCCGGAGCTGAAGGGCATCGCCGCCGTTATCTTCGACGAGTTCCACGAACGGTCGCTGGATGCCGATTTCGGCCTGGCGCTTGCCGTGGACGTGCAATCGGCGCTGCGGCCCGACCTGAAGCTGGTGGTGATGTCGGCAACGCTGGATGTCGAGCGGATCGCAGCACTGCTCGACCATCCCCCGATCGTCAAAAGCGAGGGTCGCAGCTTCCCGGTCGAGATGACATATCGCGACCGGGCCGGCACGGAACGGATCGAAGATGCGATGACCTCCGCTATCCTGGAGGCCCATGCAAAAGAGCCGGGCTCCATCCTTGCCTTCCTTCCCGGACAGGCCGAAATCCGCCGCGTGTCGCAGCGGCTCGAGGAAAGGCTGCCGCCGACAAGTCGTGTCACACCGCTTTATGGCAATCTTTCCCAGGCAGAACAGGATGCGGCGATCCGGCCGGCGCCCCAGGGGCAGCGCAAGATCGTGCTGGCAACATCGATTGCCGAGACCTCGATCACCATCGACGGCGTCCGGGTGGTGATCGACAGTGGCCTGCAGCGCCTGCCGGTGTTCGAGCCGGCGACGGGCATCACCCGGCTGGAAACGGTGCGCGTGTCACGCGCCTCGGCCGATCAAAGGGCCGGACGCGCCGGGCGAACAGAGCCGGGCCTTGCCATCCGGCTCTGGCATCAGGGACAGACGGCCGCCCTTCCCGCCTTCACGCCGCCGGAGATCCTGGCGACCGATCTTTCCAGCCTGTTGCTCGACATGGCTCACTGGGGCGTGACGGATCCGGCGCAACTTGTCCTGCTCGACATGCCGCCTGTTGCGACGCTGAAAGAGGCACGCGCGCTGCTGCAGGCATTGGGTGCCTTGGATGCGCAAGGCCAGTTGACGCCGCGCGGGCGAAAGATGCGGGATTTCGGTCTGCCGGTCCGACTTGCTGCCATGGTTCTTGCAGCAGCGGACGAAAGCCTTGCGCGACCGGCGGCAGAGCTTGCGGTGCTGTTGACCGAGCAGGGCCTTGGCGGCACAGATCTCGATCTTGACGAGAGGTTGCGGCGCTTTCGCCGCGAGGGCGGAGACAGGGCTGTGTCTGCACGCCGGCTCGCCGCGCGACTTGCCGAGGAGGCGGGCGGGAATAAAACTGCGACCGAAACCTCGGCTGGCTCCCTTCTGCTGCATGCCTATCCGGACCGGATCGCCAAGCGGCGCGGCGGGCGCGGGCGTTTTGTCATGGCGAATGGACGCGGTGCCGAGATTGCCGAGACGGAACGACTGGCGGGTGCAGACATGTTGGTCATCGCCGATCTGACCGGCAAGGCAGCGCAGGGCCGCGTGCTGGCGGCGGCGGAAATCACGCGCGGCATGATCGAAGACGGCTTGCCCGACGTCATCGCCACATCGGAAGAAAGCGGCTTTGACGCAACAAGCCGGCAGGTGCGGGCGCGCCGGGTCACCCGGATCGGGGCCATTGTGCTGGAGGAATCGCCGCTTGCAAAACCGAAGGGCGAGCCGGCAGCGCGCGCACTTGCCGAAGGCGTCAAGCTGCTTGGTCTGCAGGCGCTTGCCTTTTCCAGAGCGGGCGAGCAGCTGCGGCAGCGGCTGGGATTCCTGCATCGAAGCCTGGGAGAACCATGGCCGGATGTCAGTGACGATTCACTGCTCGACACGCTGGAGACCTGGTTCGTGCCCTTCCAGTCGGGTGTCACGAGCCTTGAACAGGTGAGGGCGGGCAGTCTTCAGGACGGCTTGATGTCGCTGATGCCGCATGGGCTCGGCCGCGATCTCGACCGGTTGGCGCCGACGCATTTCACCGCCCCGACGGGCCATGCACATCCGATCCGTTATGACGGCACGGAACCGGTGCTGGCGATCCGCGTGCAGGAACTCTATGGCATGAAGGTCCATCCGGCGATCGCCGGCGGCAAATTGCCACTGGTTCTCGAGTTGACCTCGCCGGCACATCGGCCCATCCAGACGACACGCGACCTGCCGGGCTTCTGGGCGGGTTCCTGGAAAGACGTGCGCAGCGAGATGCGCGGCCGTTATCCCCGCCATCCCTGGCCGGAAAACCCGGCCGAAGCAGATCCGACAACACGGGTGAAGCCGCGCGGCACCTGAGTGACCAGACGAAAGGCAAGACTGAATGAGCATGGAGCTTTCGGCCAAGTTCGGCCCCTCGAGCCGCCGGTTGCGGCTGGAGACACTCGTGCGATTGCGCTGGGTTGCCGTGGCCGGCCAGGCGCTCACCGTCATGGTGGTTGCGTTCTGGTTCGATTTCCCACTGCCACTGGCCACCTGCCTTGGCCTGGTCGGGGCGCTGGCCGCCGCCAATGCCCTTCTCTCTTTTGCATTCCCTTCAACCTATCGGCTGGAACCGGCGGCCGCATTTGCGGTTTTGGCACTCGATCTGTTCCAGATGGGCGCCCTGCTGTTCATCACCGGCGGCCTGAACAATCCCTTCGCACCGCTGATCTGCGTTCCGGTGATCATCTCGTTTGCATCGCAGCCCCGGCGACATTCGACGGCGCTGCTGATCACGGCCGTCGGGTTCATCACGCTGCTGGTCTTCACCCCTTATCCCCTGCCGTGGTTCGAAGGCCGCCATCTGGACGTGCACCCGCTGATGCAGGTCGGCATGTGGTGCTCGATCGTGTCGATGATGGCGTTTGCCGCCTTCTATGCCTACCGCGTCTCGCAGGAGGCCACGCTGCTGGCGGACGCATTGACTGCGACGGAACTCATCCTCCAGCGGGAGCAGCATCTCCACCAGCTGGACGGCCTGGCGGCGGCGGCGGCCCACGAGCTTGGAACACCATTGGCCACGATCAGCGTGGTGGCCAAGGAAATGGAACGCGAACTGGGCGAGGACGATCGCTTCCGGGAGGATGTTCAACTGCTGCGAAGCCAGAGCGAGCGATGCCGTGACATTCTCAGGCGATTGACCAGCCTGCCATCGGAGGGCGAGGCGCATATGCGGATGCTGCCGCTGTCCTCGATGATCGAGGAAGTTCTGGCACCGCATCGCGAATTCGGCATCAAGGTCGAACTGATCGAGCTTTCCGACCGGGCGTCGGAACCGGTTGGGACCCGCAATGCGGCCATTCTGTACGGACTTGGCAATCTGCTGGAAAATGCAATCGACTATGCGCGTTCCAAGGTCATCGTCAGGGTCGAACATACGTCTAGCGATGTCACTGTGACGATCGAGGATGACGGCGCGGGATTTTCCGCCGGGGTCTTGCAAAGAATTGGCGAGCCCTATGTTACAAGCAGGCAGGGTGACGCCCGTGCCGGCGGACTGGGACTCGGGCTTTTCATCGCCAAAACGCTGCTCGAGCGATCCGGCGCAAGCCTCCGGTTCGAAAATGGCGCATCCGAGCACCCCGGTGCCCGCGTCATAGTGTCATGGCCAAGGGAATTCATGGAGGCAAACACGCCCTTATGACTTTACCGACCCGCTTTTCGTGCCCATAAGCTCAGCCAGGACGAGAATACACCTCTCGGGATTATAGATCATGACAGATGTCGCACCATCCAGTGCCCAAACAAGCCAGTCCACCTCGCCAACCAGCGTCAATCTTGGCGCTGATCCATCCTTGCTGATTGTCGATGACGACGCGCCGTTTCTGCGCCGCCTTGCCCGGGCGATGGAGACGCGTGGCTTCGTCGTCGATCTCGCCGGCTCTGTTGCGGAAGGCATCGCCAAGGCCCGTTCGGCACCGCCGAGCTATGCTGTTGTCGATCTCAGGCTGGGTGACGGCAATGGCCTCGACGTGATTGAGGCCATTCGCGAACGAAGAACAGACACGCGGATCATCGTGCTGACCGGATACGGCAATATCGCGACGGCCGTGACCGCGGTCAAACTCGGCGCGCTCGACTATCTGTCGAAGCCCGCGGATGCTGACGATATCTATCTGGCGTTGACGCAAAGGCCTGGCGAAAAGGCCGAGGTTCCGGAAAATCCGATGTCGGCAGACAGGGTACGCTGGGAGCATATCCAGCGCGTCTACGAGAGTTGCGAGCGCAATGTGTCGGAAACAGCACGCCGCCTGAACATGCATCGCCGGACCCTGCAACGCATCCTTGCCAAGCGCGCGCCGAAGTAGATCATTCGCGAGGGGTGCGGGCCGCCCACTCCGCCATCATCAAGCGCTGGGCCGCCGCACGGGAGAAATCCAGTGTGACGGCCTTTCGCGTTGCCGGTGCCAGACGATGCTCCGGTGCCTCACGCACCACATGGCCCGCATAGCCATCGGACAGCAGCAGTCCGCAATCCTCGGGGAAGATATCGAGGGGCACACCGGCGTGGGTCGCAAAGAACAGGCGGTCGCAATAGCGTCGATAGTCAGGCCATTTGCGATCAACGCGAAAATCCTCGATCGAGGACTTGATCTCGACGATCCAGATCTCGCCGCGTTCGGACAGCGCGATCAGGTCGGCGCGGCGGCCATTGGCCAGGGCCAGTTCGGGCAATACGGCGAAGCGCATGTCGGTCAACAAAAGCTGAACCCCGCGCCGAACCATTAACGCGCGGTCCGACTGACGCCGATCGATTAGCGGATTGTTAACGGCGATCGAAACAATGGTCATGGATATGTCCGTCCCAGCGGCCACAGATGTTGCATAAAAACCATGCGGCGTCATTTTGCAGTGCCGAAGACGCTCGGCTGAGATACTGCGCTTGCGTCGCCGAGATTAATCAAAAATAAACCATAATCAAAGATGGTCGAGACAACCATTTCCCCGCCCAAACCATGAGCTCCCCCATGCGCTTCCGCAATTTATTGACCATGCTCGGCCTCGTTGCATCCGTAGGCCTCGCCGGCTGCACCACCACATCCGACGGATCCAAGGAGGTTGCCGAAACCACCAAGGTTGAAATCTTCAGCGGTTCCTATGGCAAGGTTACCGATGCCGGTTTCGCGCTGCCAGCCATCCCGATCGAAAAGGTGAACAAGAAGTTTCATCGCCAGATCGTCGACTATTCGACCAGCGAAAAGCCGGGCACCGTCGTCGTCGATACGCGCGAGCGTTTCCTGTATTACGTGCTGCCGCGCGGCAAGGCCGTTCGCTACGGCATCGGCGTCGGCAAGCAGGGCTTTGCTTGGGAGGGCGAAGCCTATATCGCGTGGAAGCAGGCATGGCCGACATGGCATCCGCCAAAGGAAATGGCGGCGCGCAAGCCGGATGTTGCCCAGTATGTCGAAAAGGGCATGGATCCGGGCCTGCGCAACCCGCTCGGCGCCCGTGCGATGTATCTCTTCAATGAGAAGGGCCAGGACACACTGTTCCGTCTGCACGGTACGCCGGAATGGGCTTCGATCGGCACCGCTGCTTCGTCGGGCTGCATCCGCCTGATGAATCAGGACGTGATCGATCTCTATAACCGCGTGACGCCGGGCAAAAGCTCTAAAGTCGTCGTGCAGCAGTAAACCATCATCCTCTTCGGAATGATAAAAGCCGCCAGAGTGATCTGGCGGCTTTTTTGTTGGAATCTCAGCGCCGGGGGTTAATGGCCGGTCCGTGCCTTCAACTCGAGACGGCGACGGTGCAAGACCGGCTCGGTATAGCCGTTCGGCTGTTCACGCCCCTTCAGGACCAACTCGAGTGCGGCCTGGAAAGCGGTCGAGGCGTCATAGTCGCTCGCCATCGACGTGTAGGCGAGATCGCCGGCGTTCTGGCTATCGACAACGATGGCCATGCGCTTGAGCGTCTCGACGACCTGCGCCTCGGTGACGACACCGTGATGCAGCCAGTTTGCCATGTGCTGGGCGGAAATGCGCAAGGTTGCGCGGTCTTCCATCAAGCCGATGTTGTTGATGTCCGGGACCTTCGAGCAGCCGACGCCCTGGTCAACCCAACGAACCACGTAGCCCAGAATGCCCTGGGCGTTGTTGTCGAGTTCGCGCTGGATTTCCTCTGGCGTCCAGTTCGGTCGGGTTGCGACCGGCACCGAAAGGATATCGGCGAGCTTGGCGCGGGACCGCGTCTTCAGCCCCTTCTGCACGGTCGCCACATCGACACTATGATAGTGCGTTGCGTGCAAGGTGGCGGCCGTCGGCGACGGAACCCAGGCCGTGTTGGCGCCGGCCTTCGGATGGGCGTTCTTCTGTTCGAGCATCGCAGCCATCAGGTCTGGCATGGCCCACATGCCCTTGCCGATCTGCGCATGGCCCGAGAGGCCGCATTCGAGGCCGATATCGACATTCCAGTTCTCGTAGGCCGAGATCCAGGCTGCCTGCTTCATGTCGCCCTTGCGGATCATCGGGCCAGCTTCCATCGAGGTGTGGATTTCATCGCCGGTGCGATCCAGGAAGCCCGTATTGATGAAGACAACGCGGTCCCGGGCGGCGCGGATACACTCCTTGAGGTTGACCGTGGTGCGGCGCTCCTCATCCATGATGCCCATCTTGATGGTATTGGGTGCCATGCCGAGCAGGGCTTCGACACGCGAGAAGATCTCGCAGGCGAAGGCCACTTCCTCGGGGCCGTGCATCTTCGGCTTGACGACATACATCGAACCGGCACGGGAATTCTTCCGCCCGCCCGACGGGCCGATGTCGTGCATCGCGATCAATCCGGTCAGCGCCGCATCCATGATGCCTTCGGGAACTTCATTGCCATCGCGATCGCGGATCGCGGGATTGGTCATCAGGTGGCCGACATTGCGAACCAGCATCAGCGAGCGACCGGGCAGACTGGCCGGCTGGCCGTTGGGCGCCAGATACTCGACATCAGGATTGAGGGCGCGGATGAAGGATTTTCCGCCCTTAGCCACTTCCTCGGTCAGATCGCCTTTCATCAGACCAAGCCAGTTGTCATAGACCTCGACCTTGTCTTCGGCATCCACTGCTGCGACCGAATCCTCGCAGTCCATGATCGTGGTCAGTGCTGACTCGAGGCGAATGTCGTTGATCCTGGCCGCATCGGTCTGGCCGATCACGCCTGTGCCGTCGATCAAGATATCGACATGCAGACCATTCTTTCTGAGCAGGATTGCCGTCGGCGCATCCGGCGCGCCACGATAACCTGCAAACTGGGCCGGATCAGACAGCCCGGTCATGCCACCATCGCTCAGGCGGACGGACAGGGCTTCATTTTCAACCGCCAGGGCAGACACCGCAGCCCAGTTTCCGGCCGCAAGCGGCGCCGAGCGGTCGAGGAAATCACGCGCCCAGGCAATCACCTTGGCGCCGCGGGCCGGATTGTAGCCCTTGCCCTTGCCTGCGCCGTCCGTTTCGGGAATGGCGTCCGTCCCGTACAGCGCATCATAAAGGGAACCCCAGCGGGCATTGGCGGCATTCAGCGCATAGCGGGCATTCATCACCGGCACGACAAGCTGCGGACCGGCGATCGTGGCAATTTCCGGATCGGTATTGCCGGTTGCGATCTGGAACCCCTCACCCTCTGGCAGGAGATAGCCGATCTCGCGCAGGAAAGCCTCATAGACCGCCATGTCGCTCGGCGCGCCGTTCAGACGATACCAGGCGTCGATCTGTTCCTGCAGTTCGTCTCGGCGCGCCAGTAGCGCCCGGTTCTTCGGAGCCAGATCGTGCACAATCTCGGAAAGCCCGGCGAGAAAGCGGTCGGCATCTATGCCCGTGCCGGGTATGGCGCGAGCAGTGATGAACTCATGCAGTTTTTGATCAATCGACAGACCGTGGCTTTCAACAAATGTCATGGGCAATTCTCCTCGCAATGCGGCACGCGCTTGGCGCCTAACATCATCCGAATGCATTCATAGTCAATCATGCAATAATTAGAAATATTCTTTCCAAAATGGAAAGTATCAATGCCTTGCCATTCTCGGACGGCCGCTGGCCGTTGCGAAGATACGCGCTTCCACCAGCTTGCGGCGACCTTCGACCTCCGGCGCATCGACTTCCTCCCGGCAGGTCACGATCGCATCGGCAGCGCCGCTGGCCTCGGCATGGTCCAGAGCGATGGTCGAGGCACGATGGCGGGCGGCGGAAAAGGCTTTGTCTTCATCGACGAAACGCTGACTATCGCCGGCGCCCGATACAATGAAAAGGCCCTCCTCCGGCGATGTGATGAAGACGGTCGTTGTGCTGCGAACCTGCCCGACAACGGCGCCGACGGCATTGGCAACATCGGCATCGGGCGGGACGGCACATTCCGCCGACAGCATCTCGGCGATGGCCGGATAGTAGACCGAAGCCGATGCTCCAAGGCCGATCAGCGGTCGATCGAGCGACAAGGCAAAACGGGCAATGCCGGGCGCGCGGTTGAGGGCACGATCGATCAGCACCGAGCGCACTGGATCGATATCCGAAATGCCGTCTTCGGCAAAACAGGCGGACAGGATGACCTCGGCGGACTGGCGGGTCAGGCGATCGACTATGCGTTCCGCCAGCATCCAAGGGGAGGCCGCAATCGGCTGTCCGGCGCCATTTTTTTGCCGGACGGCAAGCTTCAGGCCCAGTTCAGCGGCTTCACGGCTCCATTGTCCCTGGCGGTCGAGAAGATGCATGGCATCCGATGGCGTCAGACCGACAAGATGGACCAGACCGCGTGAGACGAGACGATCCAGCGTGGCTTTCTGCTGGGTGAAGGAAATCAACTGATCGAGTGGCAGCGGCGTAGCGCCGATCCTTTCAAACAAGACCGCCTCCTGTGGCTGCAGTCCGGCCGCCAAATGGTCAGGCACCCCTGTGCGGACGGCAAAACGGCCGTCGTGGCGACCCAGATGCGTGGCGCGGACCTGCCGGTCCAGAACATCGAGAATGGCGGCTCCGTGCAACGTTGCGGCCAGGCTCAGCGGCACAAGCCGGCGGGGACCGAGATCGATGCGGGCGGCCAAGCCGCGGTCGTCAAAACGAACCTCCGAATCACCGCCGAGACCAAAGGTGCGCATCGCGACCGCTTCGACCATGGTGCGGAAATTGCCGACCACGGCGCCATCCTGATCGAGACGGGGACGGCCGCCTTCCATGATCGCGACGTCCGTGGTGGTTCCGCCAATATCGGAGACAACGGCGTTGTCCAGGCCGGTCAGGTGCCGTGCGCCCACCAGACTTGCCGCCGGTCCGGACAGGATCGTCTCGATCGGGCGCAGCCTTGCTTCGGCTGCCGAAATGAGTGCGCCATCGCCCCGCACCACCATCAATGGCGCATCGATGCCGCGCTGCTTCAGATAGGTTTCCGCCGATCCAACCAGCCGGTCGATCATCGACACCAGCCGTGCATTCAGCAATGTGGTCAAGGCGCGGCGCGGGCCGCCGAGCTTGGACGACAATTCATGGCTGCAGGTGACCGGCAGGCCGCTCTGAGCGCGGATCAGATCACGCACCTTCAACTCATGGGCTGGGTTGCGCACGGCGAAATAGCCGGCGACGGCAAAGGACGAGACATTCGGCGACAGCCCCGGCAGGGCTGCCGCCAAAGCTTCGATATCCAGAGGTGTCTCATTGCCATGCACGTCATGGCCCCCGGCGATGAACAGTACGGGGTCCGAACCCAATGCCTCGGCAAGGCCGTCACGCTTGAGATCCTCCGGCCCGAAACCGATCATCACCAAAGCCGAACGCCCGCCCTGCCCTTCAACCAGCGCATTGGTGGCAAGCGTCGTCGACAACGAGACAAGGCCGATGGCCTCTGGCGCTATTCCGGAAGTTTGCAGCACTTTCTCAAGAGCCCCGGCAATGCCGATCGACAAGTCGTGCCGCGTCGTCAGGGCCTTGGCCTTGGCGAGGATACCCGCGGTTTCGCTGTAGATCACCGCATCGGTATAGGTTCCGCCGGTATCGATGCCGAGCATAGTGTCTGAAGTCACGAAGGCCGCCTTGTCTTCCAATCTTTGCTCACAGGGAGCCCAGACCGTTATGGCATAGTCGCTTCCGTTTGCACCAGCGGACCCGCGTCAGATGCAGGCTTGTTTCGCGCCTTCCGACGAGTAATCCGCATCGGTATTCCGCCTGCCGGCTGGGTCGTGAGCTTCTGCACCGGCCATGGATTTGTCTGCGGCGTGACATCGAAACGGAACCGCTGCATCAGCACGGCCAGGGCGATGACCGCCTCCTGCAATGCAAATGTGGCACCGATGCAAACACGAGGTCCGGCGCCGAAGGGAAGATACTGGAAACGGCCGATCTTTTCCCGCGTACCGGGCAAGAAACGCGACGGATCGAAGACGCGCGGCTTGTCCCAGTAAAGTTCGTGCCGATGCAGCGTCCACGGCATGACGAGCACCGTCGTGCCCTTGGCGATCTCGATCACCTCGCCATTGGCCGCCGTGTAGCTGTCGTCCGCGATCGCATCGCGATTGATCGACGGCGCCGGCGGATAAAGGCGCATTGCCTCCTCGAAGGCCGCGCGGACATGCGGCATCTGTTCCAGCCAGTCGACAGGGTCGGCACCGCTTTCAATCACCCTGTCGATCTCTTCCTCCATCGCGATGCGCACATCAGGACAGTGGGCGACGCAGTAGAACGTCCAGGCCAGCGCGCGCGCCGTCGTTTCATGGCCGGCACCGATGAAGGTCAGGATGTTGTCCTCGATTTCCTCCCCGGTCAGACCCTCCGGACCTTCAAGATCCAGCAGCAAGGTGAGAAAATCATTCGGCGCCGTGCTCCGGTCGGCGTTCATCAGGGCGCGGCGCTGGTCCATGGTGTTGCGGACAAGCTGTCGGAACTTGCGCAGAACCTTTTGGCCGCGAATACGGGTGAAGCGCGGCACCCATTTGGGTGCCTTGAGCAGATCAAACGGATCAACCCGGCCCATATTGTGCAGAAGATCCTCGACGTCCCTGGCGAAATCGCCTTGCTCAGACACGATGCCGCCGGAAAACAGCGTGGCCGACAGGATGTCATAGGTCAGTTCGGTCATATCGACCGCGATGTCGCGCACCGTGCCTGCCGGTTCATCCGTCTCGTAGCGGGAGAGGAAATCCTCGCTCTCTTGGCGCATCTGCAGCGCAAAACCACGCGCGTGGCGCGGTGTGAAGACGGGTGCCATGGCCTTGCGCGACCGTTTCCAGACGGGACCTTCCGCTGTCAGCAAGCCATCCCGGAGGATCGGGCGCAAGACCAGTTGGCGGACCTCGGACATTTCGTAATTTGAAGCATTGTCGACGAGCACATGGCGGATCAGGCCGGGATCATTGGCGATCAGTGTCGTCTGGCCGAAAAAGCGCGTCTCGATCCATGGCCAGGTGTAAGACGGCACGCCCCACAGTTCGAGCGGATTGCGCAGCACCGTCCGGATGATTTCAAGCCGACCTGGAGGCACCGTGCGCGGCAGCGGTGCCGGCGGTTCAAAATCCGCGACTGGAGACTGATCGTGCATGCCTGGACTCCACAAAGGGGCGCCATCGCCCCTATGGAACTAGAGCAGGTCCTCAAGTTCGTCCAGCCGATCGTTGACCAACCAGCCGTAATAGTTCTCTTCCGGCCAATTCGTCGCACCGCCGGCATTGCGCGCGCGCAGCGCGCGGGCACGCTGCAGCGAATTGCCGATATTGAACAGCGTCGCGGTCACGCCGGGATTCTGCGAGATGTCCACATCGGCAATGCTGCGATAGTCATCGATCGACTTGCGGATCACTGCCGCCATGAAGGCGAGCGAGATGTCGGGATCCATGATCGCCTTGTAGACGCCGACCGCGTCCTTCTCGTCGAGCTTGGCATAGCCGGATTTCTGATGCACGAGATCCGACAGCATGAGCGCGGTCAGCGGATTGATCTGGCCCAGGCCGAAGGTCTGTCCGGCATAGAAAGGCTGGAAGAAGACAGCGCTGAACCGATTGTTGGGATAGGCGGTGCCGCCGACCGTCTTGCCGCGAAACCGATCTTGCCAAACATCCTCGCGGCAGGTCCACAGACGGTAGGAATCGTCCAGCGCGGCGCATTCGGCAAATTCCGGCCGCTGGACGAAATCGGAGACGTCTTCGCTCTTGTAGGCAAAACGGAAACTGTTGCCGGCATAGGATGCCGCCTTCACGTAGTAGCTTTGCAGGCTGTCATAGGCGTCGACGTTGTAAGTGTGTTCGCCGACAATCGCACCGACCATATGGATCGGCGAAATGCCATAGGCTGCCGCCGTCTTCTTGATCTTGCCGACCAGGGCGTCGTCGTCGCGCAGCAGATCGCGGACCTTTTCGAATTTCAGATCAAAGCTGGTCTTGCCGGCCTTGGTGCGGCGCACCGATGCGCCGGGAATCGGCGGCTGCTCGATATTGCGATTGCCTGCCGGTACCGCCTGCGCAGCGTTCGACACGGACGCCAGCGATCCCGCAAAAGCGACCGTGAGAAGAAAAGTCCGGATGAATGGTAGCACGCTTCGCCGTCCTCAGACTGAGCCGCAAATCAGATCCCCGTCACCACAATGGGCGGGCCGCAGATCCACTAATCCACTCCTTACATAAGCACGGCCTGCATTGTCGACCTTCGGCGCTCTCACTTTCCCGATACTGCGGGAGGGAAAGAGCGCCATAGGTGCACAAAGATCACAGGATATAGCGGCTGAGATCGGTATCGGCGGCGAGATCGCCGACATGTTTCTGCACATAGTCCGAATCGATCATCACCACAGCACCGCCACGATCCGGCGCGTTGAACGAAATATCGTCCAGCACGCGCTCCATGACCGTCTGCAGACGCCGCGCCCCGATGTTTTCGACCGTGGTGTTCAGTTTCACCGCGACATCGGCCAAAGCATCGATCGCATCCTCGGTAAAATCGAGGTTCAGCTCTTCGGTCGCCATCAGCGCCTTGTACTGGCGGATCAGGCTCGCCTCGGTCTCCGTCAGAATCCGGCGGAAATCTTCCTTGGTCAGCGGCTTCAGCTCGACCCGGATCGGCAGACGGCCCTGCAATTCCGGCAGAAGGTCCGAGGGTTTCGAGACATGGAAGGCACCCGAGGCAATGAAGAGGATATGATCGGTCTTCACCGGGCCGTATTTGGTCGAGACCGTGGTGCCCTCGACCAGCGGCAGCAAGTCGCGCTGCACACCTTCCCGCGATACACCTGCACCCACGCCACCCTCGCGGGCAGCGATCTTGTCGATTTCATCCAGGAAGACGATGCCGTCATTCTCGACCGAGCGCACGGCCTCGCGCTGGATCACTTCATTGTCTATCAGCTTGTCGGACTCGTCGCGGATCAGGTCGGTGTAGGACGACTTGACCGTGGTGCGCACCTTTTTCGTCCGGTTGCCCATCGCCTTGCCGAACATTTCCGAAATGTTGAGAATGCCGACATTGGCACCGGGCATTCCCGGTATTTCGAAACCGCCCGGCATCCCGGATCCGGCATCGGCCACTTCGATATCGATTTCCTTGTCGTCCAGTTCGCCGCTGCGCAGCTTCTTGCGGAAGCTGTCGCGGGTCGCCGGCGATGACGTCGAACCAACCAGCGCGTCCAAAACCCGTTCTTCAGCCAGAGCGTGCGCCTTGGCCTCCACCTCATGGCGCTTCTTGTCTCGGACGAGCGTGATGCCGATCTCGACGAGATCGCGGATGATCTGCTCGACATCGCGGCCAACATAGCCGACTTCGGTGAACTTGGTCGCCTCGACCTTGATGAACGGCGCGCCGGCCAACTTTGCAAGACGACGGGAAATCTCGGTCTTGCCGACACCGGTCGGTCCGATCATCAGGATGTTCTTCGGCATGACCTCATCGCGCAGATCCTCCGCAAGCTGCTGGCGGCGCCAGCGGTTGCGCAAGGCGATCGCCACGGCGCGCTTGGCGTCGTGCTGGCCGATGATATGGCGATCGAGCTCGGAAACGATCTCGCGCGGAGAAAAATTGCTCATGTGGTTTTACTCCTGGCAGTCGCAGAGAATGCTCGACTGCTTGAACATGGTTTCATTGACCGGACAGGCGGGTTCAAGCGACGTCCAGGGTCTCGATAATGACGCTGTCATTGGTATAGACGCAGATTTCGCCGGCAATCTGCATGGCGCGGCGGGCGATCTCTTCGGCAGAGCGATCGCTGTCCATCAGGGCGCGGGCTGCGGCATAGGCAAAGTTGCCGCCCGAACCGATCGCCATCGTACCATGTTCCGGCTCCAGCACGTCTCCATTGCCGGTGATGGCAAGCGTGATCGTCTTGTCGGCAACCAGCATCATCGCCTCGAGGTTGCGCAGATATTTGTCCGTGCGCCAATCCTTGGCGAGTTCGACGGCAGCCCGCATCAACTGACCGGGATATTGCTCCAGCTTCTTTTCCAGACGGTCGAGAAGGGTAAAGGCATCCGCAGTCGCGCCAGCGAAGCCGGCGATGACTTCGCCACCCTTGCCGATGCGGCGGACCTTGCGGGCATTGCCCTTCATCACGGTCTGGCCAAGGCTCACCTGGCCATCGCCAGCCATCACGACCTTGTCGCCCTTGCGAACAGTAATAATCGTTGTCATCAAACACCTATATGCCCGAACACCGGGCCTTGTTTGCTTCGGCCAGCGGCCGTTCGTCGGATCCTATGTAAGTTGCCTTTTGGCGATTGCAATCATGGCCGACAGTCCCCTGCCGGCGCCTTGCGGCAACGCAATGTAACTTCTGGATATTTGCCTCACCTGCTGATATGGAACGGCCATTATTCCCATGGAGCAGCCCGATGGCAGAGCGCAAAGGCGAGATTTCCCGCAAGACCAACGAGACCTCGGTGTCCGTTTCCGTCGATATCGACGGCACCGGCACCGGAAAGATCTCGACCGGCGTGGGCTTCTTCGACCATATGCTGGACCAGCTCTGCCGCCACTCGCTGATCGACATGCATATCGATGTGAAGGGCGACCTGCATATCGACGATCATCACACCGTCGAGGACACCGGCATAGCGCTGGGCCAGGCGATCTCCAAGGCTTTGGGCGAGCGCAAGGGGATCACGCGCTATTCGTCGATCGACCTTGCCATGGACGAGACCATGACCAAGGCGGCGATCGACGTCTCCGGCCGGCCCTTCCTGGTGTGGAACGTCAATTTCAGCGCACCGAAGATCGGCACGTTCGATACCGAGCTTGTGCGCGAATTCTTCCAGGCCCTGGCACAGAATGCCGGCATCACCCTGCATGTGCTGAACCATTACGGCGCCAACAACCACCATATTGCCGAGACCTGTTTCAAGGCGGTGGCGCGGGCACTGCGCACGGCAACGGAAATCGATCCGCGCCAGGCGAACCGGATCCCGTCCACCAAGGGCACATTGTGACGGCAGAAGGCTTCCGCGCTGCGGACCTAACCTGCACCTTGCTCCGCTGTCGGCCACAAGCCGGAGCGTCGAGCGGAAAGGACATGACATGCGAGTAGCGATCATCGACTATGGATCGGGCAACCTGCGCTCGGCGACCAAGGCATTCGAGCGCGCGGCGCGCGAGGCTGGTCTCGATGTGACGATCGAGCTCACCGACCAGGCTGACCGGGTGGCCACAGCCGACCGGATCGTGTTGCCGGGTGTTGGCGCCTATGCCGATTGCCGCCGGGGCCTTGATGCGGTTCCCGGCATGCATGACGCGATCGTCGATGTGGTCGAGCACAAGGGCCGCCCCTTCTTCGGCATCTGCGTCGGCATGCAACTGATGTCCTCGCGCGGCCTGGAAAAGACGATGACGCCAGGCTTCGGCTGGATCGAAGGCGACGTGATCGAGATGACGCCTGCCGATCCCACGCTCAAGATCCCGCAGATCGGCTGGAACACGCTGACGCTCAACCGTCCGCATCCATTGTTTGACGGTATCGAAACAGGCCCGAACGGGTTGCATGCCTATTTCGTTCATTCCTATCATCTTGCGGCCAAACGCGCCCCGGACGTGATCGCGACCACCGACTATGGTGGCGCAATGACGGCCTTTGTCGGCCGGGACAACATGGTCGGCGCGCAATTCCATCCGGAAAAGAGCCAGACGCTTGGCCTCAAGCTGATCGCCAATTTTCTCACCTGGAAGCCCTGACCCTCATTTTCGGATTTCTACCATGATCCTTTTTCCCGCCATCGACCTGAAGGACGGCCAGTGCGTTCGCCTCAAACTCGGCGACATGGAGCAGGCCACCGTCTACAACCCGGATCCGGCCGCACAGGCGCGCGATTTCCAAGACCAAGGGTTCGAATGGCTGCATGTGGTTGATTTGAACGGCGCCTTTGCCGGCGAAAGTGTCAACGGTGCCGCGGTCGACGCGATCCTGAAAGCGACCAAAAACCCGGTGCAGCTCGGCGGCGGTATCCGCACGCTGGAGCATATCGAGAACTGGCTATCGCGCGGCCTTTCGCGCGTGATCCTGGGGACGATCGCGGTGCGCGACCCCGCCTTGGTGATCGAAGCCTGCAAGCGCTTCCCCGGCAAGGTCGCCGTCGGTATCGATGCCAAGGGTGGCAAGGTCGCCGTGGAAGGTTGGGCCGAAGCCTCCGAACTCGGCGTGATCGAGCTTGCACAGCGCTTCGAAGGTGCGGGTGTCGCCGCGATCATCTATACCGATATCGACCGCGACGGCATCCTGACCGGGATCAACTGGGCCTCGACGCTGGAACTGGCCGAAGCCGTCTCCATACCGGTCATTGCATCGGGTGGTCTCGCTTCGATCGAGGACATTCATCGCATGTTGCAACCCGATGCGACAAAGCTCGAGGGCGCCATATCCGGGCGTGCCCTTTATGATGGCCGCATTGACCCCGCGGAAGCGCTTGCGCTGATCAAGGCCGCCAGAGGCTAAAAGGACAATTCCATGACGCTCAAGGCCCGCGTAATTCCCTGTCTCGACGTCAAGGACGGCCGTGTCGTCAAGGGCGTCAACTTCGTCGACCTGATCGATGCCGGCGATCCCGTGCAGGCCGCGAAAGCCTATGATGCAGCCGGTGCCGACGAGCTTTGCTTTCTCGACATCACCGCATCATCAGACAACCGCGACACGATCTTCGATGTCGTGGCGCAGACGGCCGATCATTGCTTCATGCCGCTGACCGTCGGTGGCGGCGTGCGTGCGGTCGCCGATATCCGCAAGCTGCTGCTGTGCGGCGCGGACAAGGTTTCGATCAATTCGGCGGCGGTCAACAATCCCGATTTCGTCGCTGAAGCCGCCGACAAATTCGGCAACCAGTGCATCGTCGTGTCGATCGACGCCAAGAAGGTCTCCGGGGCGGGCGAAACCGATCGCTGGGAGATCTTCACCCATGGCGGCCGCCAGCCGACCGGCATCGACGCGGTCGAATTCGCCATCAAGATGGTCGAACGCGGCGCCGGCGAACTGCTGGTCACCTCGATGGACCGTGATGGCACCAAGAGCGGCTACGACATCGGCCTGACGCGCACGATCGCCGACAGTGTCCGGGTCCCGGTCATCGCATCCGGCGGCGTCGGCACTCTCGACGACCTGGTCGCCGGCATCCGCGATGGCCATGCAACGGCAGTGCTTGCCGCCTCCATCTTCCACTTCGGCACCTATTCGATCGCCGAGGCCAAGGCCTACATGGCCGAAGCCGGCATCGCGATGCGGCTCGACTGAGCGCAAGGAAGGCAGATCATGACCGATTTTTCCCTCTCCGATCTCGAGGCCATCGTGGCAAAACGCGCCAACGCGACCCCGGACGAGTCGTGGACGGCAAAACTCGTCGCGGGCGGGCAGGCCAAGGCGGCAAAGAAGCTCGGCGAGGAAGCCATCGAGGCTGTGATGGCGGCGGTCCAGAACGACCGGGAGAACCTCGTCTACGAAAGTGCCGACCTGCTCTATCACCTGATGGTCGTATTGAAAATTGCCGACATCCCGCTACAAGACGTGATGCAGGAGCTTGAGCGCAGAACCGCTCAAACAGGCCTGAACGAGAAGGCCAGTCGGCGGGATCCATGACAATGTCTATGCGGGAATCCGAAGCGCCAGAAGTTCTCGACCATTTCCAGGCGAATGGTTATTCGCCTTACCTGTTCTTCGATTCGGAGGAATGGGCGCATTTTCGGGCCGATACGCCGCTGACGCTGACGGCCGATGAAGTGCATCGGTTGCGCTCGATCGATGACCCCATTGATCTCGACGAGGTCCGGCGGATCTATCTGTCGCTGTCGCGCCTGCTTTCCTCACATGTCGAATCGTCGCAACTGCTGTTCGAGCAGCGCAATCGCTTTCTCAGCATGTCGGACGTGTTCAAGACGCCGTTCGTGATCGGCATTGCCGGGTCCGTTGCGGTCGGCAAATCGACGACGGCCCGTATCCTGAAGGAGCTTCTGGCCCGCTGGCCTTCGAGCCCGAAGGTGGATCTGGTGACGACGGATGGTTTTCTCTATCCGAACGCGCATCTGACCAAGAACAATATCCTCAATCGCAAGGGGTTCCCCGAGAGCTACGATATCGGCGCCCTGCTGCGTTTCCTGTCGGCGATCAAGGCGGGCCTGCCGAACGTCAAGGCACCGTGCTATTCGCACCTGACATACGACGTCCTAGCTGACGAACATGTGGTGATCGACCGGCCCGATATCCTGATTTTCGAAGGCATCAATGTGCTGCAGTCGCGCAATCTGCCGGCGGACGGCAAGATCGTGCCGATGGTGTCGGACTTCTTCGATTTCTCGATCTATATCGATGCCGATGAAAATGCGATCCATCGCTGGTATGTCGAGCGCTTCATGCGGCTCAGACAGACGGCGTTTCGCGATCCGAACTCCTATTTCCATCGCTATGCGACGATCAGCGAGCCAGAGGCAATGACCATTGCCGAAGGCCTGTGGAACAATATCAACCTGAAAAACCTGCGGGAAAACATCCTGCCGACCCGGCCGCGCGCCGACCTGATCCTGCGCAAGGGCAACAATCATCTTGTCGAGAAAGTCGCGCTGAGAAAACTGTAGGCGATGCATCGCCGGCTATGGATCAGGGGTTGACGCGGCGAAGGGTCAGATTGATGCGTCCGCCGTTTTTCAAAAGCGTCGAGGTGTCGGGATAGATCCGGTCGACACCGTGAAAGCAGAGCCTGCCTGCTCCGCCCAGAACAAAGACATCGCCGCTTTCAAGCTTGAGCGAACTGGTTCTGTCCTTGCGCTCCAATCCGCCGATGCGGAAAAGGCAACTGTTGCCAAGCGAAACCGAGACGACAGGCGCGTTGAAATCGGTCTCGTCCCGGTCCTGATGCAGGCCCATCTTGGCATCGTCGCTGTAGAAATTGACAAGGCAGGCTTGCGGATCCTTGGCATAGCCGGACACCTCGCGCCAGAGAGCGAGAAGCATCGGTGGGATAGCGGGCCACGGCTTGCCGGTGACGGGATGGTCCGGCTGGTAGCGATAGCCGCGTTCCTTGTCGGTCACCCAACCGAGCGGCCCGCAATTGGTCATGCGTACCGACATCGGCTTGCCGGTGCCGGGCATGACGGGGATATAAAGCGGTGCTTGCGCCACCACGTCACGCACCGCCATCACTAAAGCTTGCTGCTCGGTCCGGTCAAAATAGCCCGGAAAATGAAGAAGCCCCTGCGAGAGGGGCAGCTTTGTCTTCACGATCGTTGTCTTTGCTTGATTTGCCCAGACGCCAGGTTAGTCGGCAAGCGGCGGGATGCGCAACACCTGGCCCGGATAGATCTTGTCCGGATGGCTCAGCATCGGTCGGTTGGCCTCGAAAATCAGCGTGTGCTTGGCGCCCTTGCCCTTGCCATAGGCGGATTCGGCGATCCTCCAGAGATTGTCGCCCTTCTTGACTGTATGGAAGACCGGTTCCTGTGCCGCGACGGGCGCTGCACTTTCTACCTCGGCGATCTTCAATTCAGTTGCTTCCACGGTGGAGATGCCCAGCGTATTGCCAACGGCCACAACAGCCTTCTCGAAGATCGACTGATCCTTGACCACGCCCTTCAGGACGATCTTGTCATTGACGACTTCGACGTCAACCTTGTCCGTGCCAAGGTCATGGGAGGCGAGTTCCTTCTTGACCGCCTCAACATCCGGCGCTTCGTCATCGCCGCCCAGTCCAAGCTTCTTACCGGCACTCTTGATGAAATTGAACAAGCCCATCGATAGCCCTCCTTGGTTGTTATGGTTCAGATGACCGCAGAGGCCTGCAAAAGACAAGTTATTTTCTAATTTAACGGCGCCTGAATTAGTCGCCACCCGGTCTTCCACGCATTTTTTTCACCTCCGAGCGTCCCGATTTTTCCTTCAGGCGCCGTTCGATCGAGCCCTTGGTCGGCTTGGTTTTTCGACGCGGCGGCGGCGGCGGCTCGGCAGCCTTGAGGATCAGTTCCTTCAGGCGCTCGCGCGCATCTTCGCGGTTGCGCTCCTGGCTGCGAAATCGATTGGCCTCGATCATCAGCACGCCTTCCTTCGACAGGCGCTTGCCGGCGAGCTTGGCTGCATTCTGCTTCACACGATCGTTGAGGGCCGGCGATCCAAGAATACTGAAGAAGAGCTGAACCGCCGTCGAAACCTTGTTGACGTTCTGGCCGCCCGGACCACCGGCCAGCACAAACTGCTCGGTCAGTTCCCAGCCGGCAATGGTGATGCGGTTGTTGATGTAAAGCGGATCGCTGGCCATGGCTCTTCATGTCGTGACTGTCGGACAGTTCATATCGGCAACAAACAGCGTCCTGGCAAGCGACAAGAAAAAAGCCCGGCGAAAACAGCGCCGGGTTTGATTGCATTTTTGAAAGCCGATCTTACTCGGCTGCGATGCGCACGCCCGGTGCCGCGTCGCGGACCTTGCCATCGACATGGGCTTCGAACTTGGCGAAGTTGTTGATGAACATGCCGACCAGCTTCTTGGCCTGTACATCGTAGGCTGCGGCGTCCGACCAGGTCGAGCGCGGATCAAGAATTTTTGTGTCGACGCCATCCACTGCAACCGGAACAGCAAAGCCGAAGTTCGGATCAGTCCGCATCTCGGCCTTCTTCAGTTCGCCCGTCAACGCAGCGGTCAGCAGCGCACGGGTCGCCTTGATCGGCATGCGGTTGCCGGTGCCGTAGGCACCACCGGTCCAGCCGGTGTTGACCAGCCAGCAGTCGACCTCATGACGGGCAATCAGATCGCGCAGCAGGTTGCCGTATTCGGTCGGATGACGCGGCATGAACGGCGCACCAAAGCAGGTCGAGAAGGTCGCTTCCGGCTCGGTCACACCCTTTTCCGTGCCGGCAACCTTGGCGGTGTAACCGGAGAGGAAGTGGTACATGGCCTGTTCCGGCGTGAGGCGCGCGATCGGCGGCAATACGCCGAAGGCATCGGCCGTCAGCATGATAATCGTCTTCGGATGTGGCGCGGTACCGGTTTCCGACGCATTCGGAATGAAGTGCAGCGGATAGGCGCAGCGGGTGTTTTCCGTCAGCGAAACGTCATTGAAATCCGGAACGCGGTTTTCATCGAGGATGACGTTTTCAAGGACCGTGCCGAAGCGCTTTGTTGTCGCATAGATTTCCGGTTCTGCCTCGGCGGAAAGACGGATGGTCTTGGCGTAGCAACCACCTTCGAAGTTGAAGATGCCGTTTTCGCCCCAGCCATGTTCGTCGTCGCCCACAAGCGTGCGGCTCGGATCGGCAGAAAGCGTAGTCTTGCCAGTGCCAGAGAGGCCAAAGAAGACGGCCGCATCGCCATCCGGCCCGACATTGGCCGAGCAATGCATGGGCATGACGCCCTTGGGTGGCAGAAGGTAGTTGAGAACGGTGAAGACGGACTTCTTCATCTCGCCGGCATAGGATGTGCCGCCGATCAGAACGATGCCATTGGTCAGGTCGCAGGCAATGACCGTCTCGCTGCGGCAGCCGTGCCTGTCCGGATCCGCGCGGAAACTCGGCAGGTCGATAATCGTCAGCTTGGGCACGAACGCAGCCAGATCCGAGCGCTCGGGGCGGATCAGGAGGTTGCGGATGAACAGCGAATGCCAGGCGAATTCGGTGACGACACGGGTCGGCAGGGCGTTGTGCTTGTCGGCGCCGCCGATCAGGTCCTGGACAAAAAGGTCCTTGCCGGCAGCGTGAGCAAGCATGTCCTGGTGCAGGACAGCAAAATGCTCCGGCGACAGCGGCTTGTTGTTATCCCACCAGATCTGGTCATCGGTTTTGCCATCCCGCACGACAAACTTGTCCTTGGCGGAACGCCCGGTGTGCTGGCCGGTCAGGGCACGCAAAGCGCCATCTGCAGTGAGTTCGGCTTCGCCGCGGCGAATCGATTCCTCGTAGAGCCGTGCCTCGCCCAGGTTGTAGCGAACGCTGGCGGCATCGCCGAGACCGATCGTCGCGACCCCAATTGCGGGGTTATTTACACCGAATTCCTCCATGGGCGCGCATCCTCTCAACGTGAGCCACAATACTTGTATGGGCGGAAATTAGCCGCGGAATTTTAGAAACGCAAGTACGCCTTTCGAAATACTATAATGATATCAATTATTTAATCGATTTAAATCGCTTTCCGCATTTTTAAATCGTTTAGTTCCCGTTCTATTCCGTCAAAAAAGACAACCCGCAGGCGTATCTCTGACGGATCTGGGCGCCTATCTGCGGGTCACGCGAGATCGACCCTTTATCTTTGCCACAATTTGTTCCACCTTTATCCCCATGAAGCACTGCCATGCCACCAGAGCTGGGCTGGGTGACACACCAGGAGCAGCGCTTACATGATGATGGAGACAAACAGCATGCAGACGATCGCGCTAGTCGATGACGACCGCAACATCCTCACGTCGGTCTCGATCGCGCTCGAGGCTGAAGGATATAAGGTCGAGACCTATACCGATGGCGCCTCCGCGCTTGACGGCCTGCTTGCACGGCCTCCGCAGCTTGCCATCTTCGATATCAAGATGCCGCGCATGGACGGCATGGAACTCTTGCGCCGACTGCGCCAGAAATCCGACATTCCCGTCATCTTCCTCACCTCCAAGGATGAGGAGATCGACGAGCTGTTCGGCCTGAAAATGGGCGCGGACGATTTCATCACCAAGCCTTTTTCGCAGCGGCTGCTGGTCGAGCGCGTCAAGGCAATCCTGCGTCGCGCCGCCAATCGCGAAAACCTGTCTGCCATCGGCGGCCCCGGCAAACCGACGGCAGAGCAACAGGCCCGAACGCTGGAGCGCGGCCAACTGGTGATGGACCAGGAGCGTCACACCTGCACCTGGAAGGGCGACCCCGTCACCTTGACGGTCACCGAATTCCTGATCCTGCAATCGCTCGCGCAGCGTCCGGGCGTGGTCAAAAGCCGAGACGCTTTGATGGACGCAGCCTATGATGAGCAGGTCTATGTCGATGACCGGACGATCGACAGCCATATCAAGCGGCTGCGCAAGAAGTTCAAAATGGTCGATACCGACTTCGACATGATTGAAACGCTCTACGGCGTGGGCTACCGCTTCCGCGAAGCAGCGTGAACAAACCTGTCCGTTGACCACGGTATTCTGCCGAGACATGGGGCTCGTGGACTAGCGGCACGCACGGCAGGCGAAGGGGTGGAGTTTGGCCAAGCAGGTAGATGAAGAGACCTTGGAGGAGCTGGAAGGCGCCTCGGAGTCACGCCGGCTCTTTACCCATCCCTTCACCCTCATCCGGCGAATCTTCGGCCATGCCCTTTTTTCCAGCCTGACGCGGCGGATTGTCTTCTTCAACCTCGCCGCCCTGATCGTTCTGGTCGGCGGGATCATGTATCTCAATCAGTTTCGCGAGGGGCTGATTGACGCGCGCGTCGAGAGCCTGCTGACACAAGGCGAAATCATCGCTGGCGCAATCTCCGCATCGGCGTCGGTCGACACGAACTCGATCACCATCGATCCGGAGAAATTGCTGGAACTGCAGGCCGGCCAGAGTATTACGCCCGTTCCGAATGATGAAGATCTGGAATTTCCGATCAATCCGGAACGCGTCGCACCTGTGTTGCGCCGGCTGATCTCGCCAACGCGCACCCGCGCCCGTCTGTTCGATGCCGATGCCAATCTGCTGCTCGATAGCCGCCATCTCTATTCCCGCGGCCAGGTCCTGCGTTTTGACCTGCCGCCGGTCGACAACGACTCCTCCAGTCTGACCAACTGGGTCGCACGGGTGTTCAACACCGTTCTGCAGCCGGGCAATCTGCCGCTCTACAAGGAAGCACCCGGTGGAGACGGCTCGATCTATCCGGAAGTGATGAATGCGCTCACCGGCGTGCGCGGCGCCGTGGTCCGGGTGACGGATCAGGGCGAACTGATCGTCTCCGTCGCCGTGCCGGTCCAGCGTTTCCGCGCCGTGCTCGGCGTGCTTCTGCTGTCCACGCAGGCGGGCGACATCGACAAGATCGTGCATGCCGAGCGCCTGGCGATCATGCGCGTTTTCGGCGTGGCGACGCTGGTCAACATCGTCGTGTCGCTGCTTCTATCCTCGACCATCGCCAATCCGCTGCGCCGGCTGGCGGCAGCGGCCATCCGCGTCCGCCGCGGTGCAAGGGAGCGCGAGGAGATCCCGGATTTCTCGGCTCGTCAGGATGAAATCGGCAATCTGTCGATCGCCCTGCGCGAGATGACCACCGCACTCTATGACCGCATCGACGCGATCGAGAGCTTTGCAGCGGATGTCAGCCATGAGCTGAAAAATCCCCTTACGTCGCTACGGTCTGCCGTCGAGACCCTACCTCTGGCCAAGTCCGATCAGTCGCGGCAGCGGCTGATGGATATCATCCAGCATGACGTGCGGCGTCTTGACCGGCTGATCAGCGACATTTCCGACGCCTCTCGCCTGGATGCCGAACTGGCACGTTCGGATGCCAAGCCGGTCGACATGGAAGTGCTGCTGTCGAGCCTGGTGGATATCTCGCGCGAAATCCGCAGCGGCAAGAAGGCCGTCGAAATCGACTATGTCATCGACCAGAAACCCGGTTCCAAGGCGCGGTTCCTGGTCAATGGCCATGACCTGCGCCTGGGGCAGATCATCACCAACCTGATCGAGAACGCCCGTTCCTTCGTTCCGGAACAGGGTGGGCGGATCAGAGTTCGCCTGTCGCGCACACGCGGCCGATGCCTGGTGCAGATCGAAGACAATGGTCCGGGTATCCAGGCCGAGAATATCGACCGCATTTTCGAACGCTTCTACACCGACCGTCCCGAAGGTGAGAGCTTTGGCCAGAACTCCGGTCTCGGCTTGTCGATCAGCCGGCAGATCGCCGAAGCGCATGGGGGGACACTGCGGGCAGAGAACGTCGTCGATCCAGAGAGCAAGACGCTGCTTGGCGCTCGCTTTGTGTTGACCCTACCAATCGATGCCGGCACATGACGGACGCGTTTGAAAACATCCACGCGACAGCCATCACCGTGGGCGGGACCGGCCTGATTTTTCTTGGTCCGTCTGGGGCCGGCAAATCATCGATGGCCTTTGACTGCCTGGCCGAGGCTCGCCTGAGCGGAACGTCGGCCGCACTGATCTCCGACGATCGGGTCATCATTTGGCGCAAGGACGATCTGATCATCGGACGAGGGCCGGAAAGCATCCGTGGCCTTCTGGAATTGCGCCACAGCGGTATCGTCAAAATAGCATGGATCGAACAGGCGCCGCTTCACTACGCTGTTATGCCGATCAGAGCAGCAGAGGCCGATCGTCTGCCGCCGGCCGATGAGCAATTACAAGTAACATCCACAATTCATCTTCCCGTTATCCGTGTTCCTCTGTCTGTCCGATTTCCACTTTCCCATATCTTCGCCCTTATTCAGAGCGTATGATTCTGCGCTTGCACTTCCCATTTTCATCGCCAAGATGGCCTCCTGCTGATAGACGGAGCCTCCGTGTTGCGTTATTTGGCCAATGTTTGCGCTAAGGGGCAGTAAAGAATGATCGGACTTGTGCTTGTCACACATGGCAAGCTGGCTGAAGAGTTCCACCACGCGGTGGAGCATGTCGTCGGCCCACAGAAATATATCGAGACCGTTTCGATCGGCCCTGACGATGATATGGACCAGCGTCGTCAGGACATTCTTGACGCGGTGCTACGTGCAGATGACGGACACGGCGTGATCATCCTGACCGACATGTTCGGGGGCACGCCCTCCAATCTTGCCATTTCCGTCATGAACAACGGTCGGATCGAGGTCATTGCCGGCGTCAATCTGCCGATGCTGATCAAGCTTGCCGGCGTTCGCGGTGACAACGACATGGACCGTTCGCTGATCGAGGCTTCCGAAGCCGGGCGCAAGTATATCAATGTCGCCAGCCGTGTGCTGAGCGGAAAGTAAGACATCATGACCGGTCCGATTGCTCGCGAAATGCTGATCGTCAACAAGCGCGGCCTCCATGCCCGCGCTTCGGCGAAATTCGTCCAGTTGGTCGGCGGCTTCGATGCGGCCGTCAGCGTCTCCAAGGATGGCACCACTGTCGGCGGCACGTCGATCATGGGACTGATGATGCTGGCTGCGAGTCCCGGGTGCTCAATCCATGTTAGCGCCACCGGCAATCAGGCGGTCGCAGTCATCGAGGCGCTGCAAACGCTTGTGGCCGACAAGTTCGGCGAAGAGATTTAACGGATTGCACATAAAGACATAAAGACTTCTTTATGTCTAATTGCCAAGACCCCTGATCCCTGCTAAAGACGGAGCAAGGCCTGCAATGACCGTTGCGGGCGGCACCTTCGCATCGGTCCTGCAGTCGAACGCCGGAACCGGGCCACATTCAGCCGGAGAACATCATGAGCAAACACGACTACGTCATCGCGGATATCGGTCTTGCCGATTTCGGACGCAAGGAACTCGACATCGCCGAAACCGAAATGCCGGGCCTGATGTCCTGCCGCAGCGAATTCGGCGACAGCAAGCCGCTCAAGGGTGCACGCATCACCGGCTCCCTGCACATGACGATCCAGACCGGCGTCTTGATCGAGACATTGATCGCCCTCGGCGCTGAAGTGCGTTGGGCATCGTGCAACATTTTCTCCACTCAGGATCACGCTGCCGCTGCCATCGCCGCTGCCGGCATTCCGGTCTTCGCCGTCAAGGGCGAATCGCTGACCGAATACTGGGACTATACCGACAAGATCTTCCAGTGGACCGATGGTGGCTTCTCCAACATGATCCTCGATGATGGCGGCGACGCCACCATGTATATCCTGCTCGGTGCCCGCGCCGAAGCCGGCGAAGACGTTCTTTCCAATCCGCAGTCGGAAGAGGAAGAAATCCTGGTCGCGCAGATCAAAAAGCGGCTGGCCGCTTCTCCGGGTTGGTTCACCAAGCAGCGCGATGCCATCAAGGGCGTCACCGAAGAAACCACCACCGGCGTTCACCGTCTCTATGAACTGTCGAAGAAGGGTCTCCTGCCCTTCCCGGCAATCAACGTCAACGACAGCGTCACCAAGTCGAAGTTCGACAACAAATACGGCTGCAAGGAATCGCTGGTCGACGGCATCCGCCGCGGTACCGACGTGATGATGGCCGGCAAGGTCGCCGTCGTCTGCGGCTACGGTGACGTCGGCAAGGGCTCTGCGGCATCGCTGCGCGGCGCCGGCGCCCGCGTCAAGGTCACGGAAATCGATCCGATCTGCGCCCTGCAGGCAGCCATGGACGGCTTTGAAGTCGTCACGCTGGAAGACGTCGTCGCATCGGCTGACATCTTCATCACCACGACAGGCAACAAGGACGTCATCCGCATCGAGCATATGCGCGAGATGAAGGACATGGCCATCGTCGGCAATATCGGCCACTTCGACAACGAGATCCAGGTCGCCGCTCTCAAGAACCTCAAGTGGACCAACGTCAAGCCACAGGTCGACATGGTCGAGTTCCCGAAGGGCAACCGCATGATCCTCCTGTCGGAGGGCCGCCTGCTGAACCTCGGCAATGCCACGGGTCACCCGTCCTTCGTCATGAGCGCCTCGTTCACCAACCAGGTCCTGGCCCAGATCGAGCTCTACACCAAGCCCGGCGAATACAAGAACGACGTCTACGTCCTACCCAAGCACCTCGATGAAAAGGTCGCCCGCCTGCATCTCGCCAAGCTCGGCGTCAAGCTGACAGAACTTTCTGGCGAGCAGGCTGCCTATATCGGCGTCACGCAGCAGGGTCCTTTCAAGTCTGAACACTATCGCTATTAATTATTCTCTGGATAATACCAGATGTGGTAGGCGCGGCATTGACAAATGCCGCGCCTTCTTTTTTGCCCGCTGGCCTTCCCGACACTTTCTATCGGCGGTATTGTTTAGACCTTGATTCGTGGGCCGCCCGACGGGTGTGGACGCGAAATCGGATGTCTTGTCGACGATGCGGCACATAATAAGACGGAGACAGACCGAGCATGTCGGTACAACAATGCGACCCGCTTGCGCGGGAGACAGCCATGACGGCGTCTAAATCTGGCCTCTGGCGGCAAACGACACAAAAACAGGGTCAATCCCTCGCATCGACCACGCGCAAGCGCGCGGTGGCTTCGTGGCGAAGCATCCTGGCAAGCGGTTCGGCGCTCGCCGGTCTGTTGCCGGCGCTTGCGTATGCCCAAAGCAATGACGACGCTGCGACACGCCTGCTTACCAGCGTCGATATGGCCGGCTACGCACTCGTTATCGGCGTCGTATCGGCGACCGTGTTTTCGGCTATCCAACTGATCCGCCACCGCAACCGCCTGGACAGCGAAAACCGCGACATGCGTTCGGCACTGTCAGACAATCAGCAGAAGATCTCCGGCTATCATGCAGTGATCGCCGACAACAGTCGGCGGATCGTGATGTGGGACGGGCAGAACGGCAAGGCCGAATTTCTCGGCCAGCTACCGGCCGATACCGGTGCTCCACAATCGGACAACGAATTCCTGGCCCTGGGACGCTGGCTGAAGCCAAGTTCGGCGAGCGAACTCGAAAAGGCGATCGAAGAACTGCGCTCAAATGCAAAAACCTTCGACTTGGTAATCGAGACGCTCCGCGGCGAAGTCATCGAGGTTCAGGGCCGCCTGTCTGGTGGCAGGGCCTTTGCTCATTTTGTCGCTCTCAACAATCTGCGTGCGGAGCTGGCAGAACTGAAGATCGAGCGCAATCGGCTGCGCAGCTCCATCGCAACGTTTGAATCCCTGCTCGACTCGATCGAGCAGCCTGTCTGGCAGCGTGACGCCGACGGCCGCCTGACTTGGGTCAACCAGGCCTATTGCGAAGCCGTCGAAGCCAGCTCCCCCGACCAGGCAATCAAGGAAGGACGTGAAGTCCTCAGCAGCCTGACACGCGAGAAGATCAAGGCTAGCGCCACACCGGAATCACCTTATCACGACACCGTCTCGACAGCGGTTCGTGGTGCGCGGACTTTCTTCGACGTGGTGGATATTCGCGGACCCAGCGGTTCTTGCGGCATGGCGATCGATGTTTCCGGTGCCGAAGCGTTGCGCGAGGAACTGGCGCGAACATTGAAAAGCCATGCAGAAACTCTCGACCATCTCGCAACGCCCGTTGCGATCTTCGACGGCGAGCGCCGGCTACAGTTTTACAATCAGGCCTTTGTTGCGCTCTGGGCACTGGAACCGAAATTCCTCGAATCGAAACCCGACAATGCCGAAATTCTCGACCGTTTGCGCTCGGCCAACAAATTGCCGGAGCAGTTGAGCTGGAAGGCGTGGAAGGAAAACACGCTTTCCGTCTATCGATCGCTGGAGACCCAGACCGATCTCTGGCATTTGCCGAACGGTCAGACCCTGCGCGTCATCGTTTCAACGCATCCGCAAGGCGGCGCGACTTGGGTTTTCGAGAACCTGACCGAGCAGGTCGACCTCGAGACACGCTACAACACCCTGCTCCAGGTCCAGGGCGAAACCATCGATCACCTCTCGGAAGGTGTTGCCGTGTTCGGTCCGGATGGCCGGATCCAGCTGTCCAACCCCGCGTTCCGTGCGCTCTGGGGCGTGTCCGACGCCGAGACCGCTGTCGGCACACATATCCGCGCGATCGAGGCGACTTGCGCGCCCTCCTATGATCGGCCCGACGGCTGGAAAGCCTTTGGCAAGATCATCACCAGCTTCGAAGACGAACGTCCGTCGAGCCAGGGCACACTGGAGCTCTATTCCGGCCTGGTGCTCGACTATGCGGTCACGCCACTGCCGAACGCCCAGACCATGCTGACCTTCGTCAACATGACCGACAGCGTTCGCGCCGAGCGGGCTCTGAAGGAGAAGAACGAAGCGCTGCGCAAGGCAGACGAACTGAAGAACGATTTCGTTCAGCACGTTTCCTACGAACTGCGTTCGCCCCTGACCAACATCATCGGCTTTACCGATCTGCTCAAGACACCGACGATCGGGCCGCTCAACGAGCGACAGGCCGAGTATGTCGACCATATCTCGACCTCGTCTTCCGTCCTTTTGACCATCGTCAACGACATTCTCGACCTGGCGACGGTCGATGCCGGCATCATGCAGCTCGACTATTCCGAGATCGATCTGAACGATCTTCTCGACGATGTCTCGATGCAGATGACCGATCGACTGCAGGAAGGTGGCGTGACTTTGGAGATTGCTGCGGCCAGCCAGCTTGGTTACGTGATCGCGGACCGGCAGCGTCTCAAGCAGATCCTGATCAAGCTGCTGACAAACGCCGTGAATTTTGCCCCCGAGGGCTCGGTTGTCGCGATGAAATGCTGGCGCGAAGACACTGATTTCGTCTTCTCGGTGACCGACAAGGGCTGCGGCATGAGCGAAGAGATGCTGTCGACGGTGTTCGATCGTTTCTCGACCCATGGCAAGGGTGGAAAGCGCAGCGGACCGGGTCTCGGCCTGTCCATCGTGCAGAGCTTTGTCAATCTGCACAGCGGCAAGGTTTCGATCGACAGCGCTCCCGGCCTTGGCACGACCGTGCATTGCCGGATCCCATCCGCAAGCGTGCCGCAAGCCATCGCCGCCGCAGAATGAGCGAACGCCTGCCCCCGATCATCCTGGACCTGCCGGACGAAGCGGCAACGAAGCGGCTGGGCGAGGATTTGGCGCTGGTGGTGCAGGCGGGCGACTGCCTGGCCCTGCACGGGGATCTGGGCGCCGGCAAATCGACGCTCAGTCGGGCGCTGCTTCGGGCGATCGCCGATGATCCCGACCTGGAAGTGCCAAGCCCGACCTTTACGCTGGTGCAGAGCTATGATCTGCGGCTACCGGTCGCGCATTTCGATCTCTACCGGCTGTCAGATCCGAGCGAACTCGACGAACTTGGCTTCGACGAAGCAATTGCGACCGGGGTATGTCTGGTGGAGTGGCCGGACAAAGCCGGCAGGGCCTTGTCGAAATCGACCGTCGATATCCACTTTGGCTTCACGGCCGAAGACGGCCGTCACCTGACGATATCCGGACCGGAGGCGAAGCTTGCCAGGATCCGGCGGGTCTTGCAGATCCGCCATTTTCTCGACGAAAACGGCTACGGGAATGCCGGGCGCAGACATCTGATGGGCGACGCGTCGACACGGTCCTATGAATACATATATCCAGTTGGCGAACACGCACGACTCGTGCTGATGGACGCGCCAAAGAAGCCCAACGGGCCCGTAATTCGCGACGGCAAGCGTTATTCGCAGATTGCCCATATCGCGGAGGATGTCTATCCATTCGTCGCGATCGATCAGGCGCTGCGCGAGCGCGGCTTTTCGGCACCGGCCATTCTGGCCAGCGACTGCGAAGCCGGCATACTGTTGCTCGAGGACCTCGGCAGTGAGGGTATTCTGGACGAGGCCGGCCGACCGATCGCGGACCGTTACCGCGCCAGCGTCGTCTGCCTTGCTGCCATCCATGGCACGTCTTTCGAACGGGACATCGCACTTGCCGATGGCCTGACCCATCAGATCCCGGATTTTGACCGCACCGCGATGAAGATGGAAGTCGAATTGCTGATCGACTGGCATCTGCCGTGGAAACGCAATGGTCTCGCCGTCAGCGACGACGAGCGTCGGCGTTATCTCGGCATCTGGGATGACCTGATCGATCAGCTTGCAGACAGCGAAACCTCGCTGGTGCTGCGCGATTTCCATTCACCGAACATCATCTGGCGAGGCAACAAGACCGGTCATGACCGGATCGGCATCATCGACTTCCAGGATGCGATGATCGGGCCATCGGCCTATGATCTCGCGTCGATCGTCCAGGATGCACGGGTGACGGTCGACCGGCCGCTGGCTAACCAGTTGATGGCGGACTATCTCGTGCTGCGACGGCTGTCGCCCTCTTTCGATGAAGCGCTTTTCCAGAAAAGCTGGGCGATCATGGCAGCCCAACGTGCCTGCAAGCTGTGTGGGTTGTGGGTTCGGTTGAAAGAGCGCGACGGAAAAGACGGCTATATGAAGCACATGCCACGCACGCTGCTGCATCTGGCGGTCGCTTTCGAACATCCAGCACTCGCCCCCTTGCGCGACTGGTGTATTGAAGCTGGAATCGAACTTCCCGAATCAGCGGCGTAGGCAAAATGAAAATCACCCAAGCGATGGTGCTCGCGGCCGGCCTCGGCACGCGGATGCGGCCGATCACCGACGCCACGCCGAAGCCGCTGGTCAAGATCAGCGGAAAGCCGATGATCGACTATGTTCTTGAAGCCCTTGTCGAGACCGGTGCCGAGACCGTGGTTGTCAACGTGCATCATCATGCCGACCAGATGGAAGCCCATCTTGCGGCCTACGCGGGCGTCGAGATCAAGATTTCGGACGAGCGCGACCGCCTGATGGATTCGGGCGGTGGCCTGGCCAAGGGATTGAAACAGCTTGGCCCCTCACCCGCTTTCGTGATGAACGCCGATCTGTTCTGGATCGGCGAGCCGAAGGACCAGCCCTCCAATCTGCGACTGTTGGCGGAAATGTTCCATCCGGAAACCATGGATATCGCCATGCTGTGCGCCGACCCCGAACGGACCACAGGTCATAATGGCAAGATTGACTTTTCGTTGGCTGCAGACGGAAGATTGGCCCGATACAAAGTCGGCGATGCAAATCCCGTGATTTACGCCGGTGCACTGATCCTGATGCCCGATTTCCTCGCCGACGCGCCTTCCGAGCCATTCAATCTCAATATCTATTTCGATCGGGCTATTGCGGCCGGACGTCTGCATGGCCTGAAGCTCGACGGCGAATGGCTGACCGTCGGAACTCCTGAGGCGATTGGCGAGGCCGAAGCGACCATCCAGCGCATCAGCAGAAGCACATAGCCATGGCGAGCGGCCGCACACCACGCGTCTTCACCATTCCGGCAGGCCTGCCTTTTCTGCGGATGCTGACACGCGCATTGATCGCAGGCGATCTTGTCGAAGATTATCGCTACGATCCGACCGACCCGCTGTCTCTCTCGAGGGTGACCATCCTTGTGCCGACCCGGCGCGCGGCGCGCGTCCTGCGTTCGGAATTCGTCGATCTGCTCGGTGGGCGCTCGGCGATCCTGCCGCAGATCAGGACCTTGGGCGAAACCGAGGACGACAGCGGTTTCTTCGACACCGACGCACCCTCGGCACTCGATCTCGCGCCTCCGGTCAGCGGAACGGTGATGCTGCTTGAGCTCGCCAGGTTGATCCTCGCCTGGCGAAACCAGTTGCCGGAGATCGTACGGTCTATCCACGCCGATACGCCGCTGGTCGCACCAGCAAGTCCGGCCGATGCCGTCTGGCTGGCGCGCGCATTGACGGAACTGATCGAAGCGGCAGAGACCGAAGGCAGTGACTGGAAAGGCCTGTCCAACCTGAAGGCCGAGAACTTTGCCTCCTGGTGGCAACTGACGCTGGAATTCCTGAAGATCGCTACGGCATTCTGGCCGGCGCGGCTCGAGGAGCTGATGCGCTCTTCACCGGCCCGCCACCGCGACGCCGTCCTGCGGGCTGAGTCCGACCGAATGCGTCGCCAGGGATCGGAGGGACCGATCATCGTTGCCGGCTCGACGGGCTCCATACCGGCCGCGGCCGAACTGATCGCAGCGATTGCCGCGCTCGATCATGGCGTCGTCGTTCTGCCCGGGCTCGACACCAGCATGCCGGACGCGGACTGGGCCAAACTCGACGATCGTTCGGTTCTCGATGCACCGTCCAATCCGGCCGTGCGCGGCCATCCGCAATACGGTCTCGCCCATCTGATAAAACACATCGGTGTCGGCCGCGACGAGGTCCAAGTCCTGGCAGAACCAGATCCCGACCTGCGCGATCGGGCCGAAATCCTGTCGCGCGCCATGGCGCCGGCCGAGGCAACTGATGGCTGGAAGGCGTGGCGCGACGGTTTTGCCACGGATCGCCTCGTCGCTGCATTTCGCGATGTCGCGCTGATCGAAGCGGCCAATGAGCGCGAGGAGGCGACTGCCATCGCGATCGCGCTTCGGCTGGGTCTGGAACAGGCTGGCTCCGACAGCGAAAGCCGCGTCGCCCTGATCACGCCGGATCGCGCATTGGCGCGACGCGTAATGGCAGAACTCGCCCGCTTCGGCATACAGGCTGACGATTCGGCCGGTACACCACTGACCGGTACGCAACAGGCCATGCTGACCCAGGTGCTGGTCGAGGCCTGCCTGAGGCCGGGCGACCCGGTGGCGATCGTCTCGCTGCTCAAACACCCGCTTGCGCGCTTCGGCTTCGATGCCGAGACCGCGCGTATGGCTGCGGATGCGCTCGAAAAAATTGCATTGCGCGGTGGCATCAAGTCGCTGGACCTGGCTGAGATGGAGCCGCTGTTCGAGCAGGGATTGGCCGCCCATCTCACCGATCGACACGCGCCGCAATGGCGTCAATCGCTGTCCGATGAGGCCATCGACCTCGCGCGCGAGCTGGCGCGGCGCGTGACGGCTGCGGTGGAGCCTCTGGTTGGCGTGCTGGTCCGCACGCCGGATGGGCGCGTGCTGTCGAACAGGCTGGTGCTTGGCGATTGGGCGGAACGCACCGGCCGGGTGATCGAGGCCGTCTGTGCCGATGAGCGCGGTGACCTTGCCGGCATCTGGGGCGAAGAAGCAGGCGATACGCTGGCCGAGCTTCTCACTCAGGTCATCGCGACCGAAGGGCGCATCGAGGCCGACGGCCCGCAATGGATCGATATCCTTGCGGCATTGATGGCCGGACAGGCCGTCAAGCCAAAGGCAATGCGCCATCCGCGGGTGTTCATCTTCGGCACACTGGAAGCGCGGCTGCAGACTGTCGACATGATGGTGATCGGCGGAATGAACGAGGGCAGCTGGCCAGGACAGACCACCAACAATCCCTTCCTGTCGCGCGTGATGAAAACCGAAGTGGGCCTTGAGCCCCCGGAGCGCCAGATCGGCCAGGTCGCGCATGATTTCGAAATGGCCTGTGGCACGCGGCAGCTGGTCTTTTCCCGATCACTGCGCCAGGGTTCCGCACCCACGGTCGCTTCACGCTGGCTGCAGCGCCTGCTGGCGCTGGGTGGATCCGATTTCGAGAAAGACCTGAAGCGCCGAGGCGAGCTCTATCGTCGTTATGTCGATCTGCTCGATCATGGCGACAACCAGGCGCCGGCGCAGAGACCGGCACCCAGACCGCGGGCAGACCTACAGCCACGTTCCTTCACCTTCAGCGAGGTCGGCCGCTTCCGGCGTGACCCCTATGCGATCTACGCGAAACGCATTCTCCGGCTCGATGCCGTCGATCCGTTCAACGAGGATCCGGGTGCAGCCGAGCGCGGCACGCTCTATCACGGGATCGTCGATCGCTTCATCAGGGAGGGACACGATCCGGCACGCAAAGACGCCCTCGATATTCTCTATCGGATCACCGACGAGGAATTTCTGAAGGAAGGTCTGCCGCTGCATATCGACATCGTCTGGCGGCAGCGGTTCTATGGCGTGGCGCAATCGTTTCTCAAATGGGAAAGAGAACGCCGACCGGAAATCCGCAAAACCCTGACAGAGGTGCGCGGCAATGTCGTGCTGAAACCGATCGACATCACCATCCGCGGGATCGCCGACCGCATCGACATCAAGGGCGGCGGCCATGCCGATATCATCGACTACAAGACCGGCCTCAATCCAAGCGCTGCCCAGGCCCGCAGCCTGCTGGATCCGCAGCTGGCGCTGGAAGCCGCCGCACTTATGGAAGGCGCTTTCGGTCCAGCCGGACAGCTGAAGCCGGAGAACCTGATCTATGTGCGCCTGAGGCCTGGAGAGCGCTTCGGCGCGGACCAGGTCAACAACGAGTTGTCCGGCCGCGGCGACAATCGCAAATCGGCAGCCGAACTGGCCGTTCAGGCGGTCGAGGAACTCGGCAAATTCGTCCAGTCGCTGCAATCAGGCGATCGCGGATTTGTCTCGCGCCTGATCCCGGCGGAACAGACAAAATACGGCGGCGAATACGATCATCTGGCACGCGTCGCCGAATGGTCGACGGCCGACAGCGAAGAGGCGAGTTCCGATGACTGACGCCCCTCTCCCAACGGCAAGCCACGCCTCCAATCTGCCGACCAGCGATGATCCAGGCGCCTGGATCGACTGGACTACCGTGGAGCAATCGCGCGCCTCGCATCCCGGCCAGTCCGCCTGGGTGTCGGCCAATGCGGGCTCGGGCAAGACACATGTACTCACTCAGCGCGTCATTCGGCTGCTGCTGGCCGGTGCCCGCCCCTCCTCCATCCTGTGTCTCACCTATACGAAGGCGGCGGCCTCCGAAATGTCGAACCGTGTCTTCGATCGGCTTGCCGAATGGGCAACGCTCGATGATGCGGAGCTTTCCAAACGTGTGACTGCCATCGAGCAACGCGTACCGGATCGCACGACGCTTGCAACCGCACGCCAGCTCTTTGCCAAGGCACTTGAGACGCCGGGCGGCCTGAAAATCCAGACAATCCATGCCTTTTGCGAGGCGTTGCTGCACCAGTTTCCGCTCGAAGCCAATGTCGCCGGTCATTTCAGCGTGCTCGACGATCGGGCTGCGGTCACCGTACTCGCAGAAGCGCGGCGCTCGCTCCTGACCGCAACATCGACAGAAAACGACGCGGAGCTGGCCGAGGCCTTCTCCCAGGTGCTGAGCATCGCGGATGAAAGTGGATTGGAATTGTTGATCGGCGATATCGTCGCCAATCGCCACGCCATCCGCCAGTTCCGCCGACAGGCTGCCCGCAAGGGCGGTCTTGACGCGGCATTGCGGCTTCGCTTCGGGATTGGGCCCGATGAAACCGAAGCATCGCGAGCAGAGGCCTATTGGCCACTTACCGGGCTTTCTGGCTCGGTTTTTGCCCAATACATTCAGCTGGCGCTCGAAAAGGGTGGCGAAAAAGTTCGCACCGTTGCCGAAACCCTCGAGCACGTGCTCCGCGAGGAAAACCCGCTGGAGCGGGCAAAGCTGCTCGACGGCGCCTTTCTGACGCAGGCGGAAGCGCCCAAGGCAGACAGCTCGCTGATTGCCGCTGCCATGACCAAACTGGCGCCGGAGTTGCGCGACGCGGTGATCGCTGCCCGCGAACATGTGGTATCCGCCCGCGACCGGCTGCGGATCTTTCGCATGTACGAGGCGACGAAGGCAGCCCTGACACTCGCGGTCCGGTTGGACGAAGACTACGAAGAGCTGAAAAAGCGCCGGTCGCAACTCGACTTCGAGGACTTGATCGCCCGCAGCGCGGAATTGCTGATGCGTGCCGATGTCGGCGCCTGGGTACATTACAAACTCGACCAGGGCATCGACCATATCCTTGTGGACGAGGCCCAGGATACGAGCCCGGTTCAATGGTCGGTTATCCGTTCGCTGCGCGAGGACTTCTTTTCGGGTGCGAGCGCCCGACCCGGCGTGCGAACCTTCTTTGCCGTGGGCGACGAAAAACAGTCGATCTATTCGTTCCAGGGCGCGCGCCCTGAACAGTTTTCCGTCGAGGCAAAACAGACCCAGCAGGCTGTCGACAATGGTGGACAGACCTTCAACACCATCCGCCTGCCGCTTTCCTTCCGCTCGACTTCCGCCGTCTTGTCGGCGGTCGACCAGGTGTTTTCGATCGACGCCAATCTGCGTGGGCTTAGTGCTGCCGGCGATGCCGTCGTGCATATGTCGAGCCGCAGCGGCCATCCGGGCGAGGTCGATCTCTGGGAGATGATTGCCGCAGAAAAACAGGAGAAGAACGAGGACTGGACCGCCCCCTTCGACTCCACGCCGGAAAGCGCGCCGTCGGCCATTCTTGCGCGACGCATTGCGCATGCGATCAGCGAATTGGTGGGCAAACAGACAATCATCGAAAAGGGTGCGGAGCGGTTGATCCAACCCGGCGATATCCTGGTCCTGGTGCGCAAGCGTGACAGTTTCGTCAATGCACTGACCCGATCGCTGAAGCGCCCCTACAGCATTCCGGTGGCCGGTGCCGACCGCCTGAAGCTGACCAGCCATATTGCCGTGCAGGACATGCTGGCACTCGGCCGGTTTCTGTTGCTGCCGGCAGACGATCTATCGCTTGCCGCCATCCTGAAAAGCCCGCTGTGCAATCATAGCGAAGAGCAGCTTCTCGACCTTGCGGCGGAGCGTCCGGAGAAGCAGAGCCTTTGGGCCCGACTGACGGATCTGGCGACGCAGGACGGATCGCCATGGGCAGAAAGCACGCGGAAACTGGACCGTTTTCTCGAGCTTTCGCGCATACACTCGGTGCACGACTTCTATGCCAGGGTCTTGGGCCTCTATGGCGGACGACGGGTCTATCTCGGACGACTCGGAACCGAGGTCAGCGACATTCTCGATGAATTCCTGACCTTCGCCTTGTTGTTCGAAACCGCCGGGCTGCCCGGTCTGCAATCCTTCATTTCGACGCTGGAGATGGAAGCGCCCGTGGTGAAGCGAGAGCAAGACAAGGAGCGGAACGAAGTCCGGATCATGACCGTTCATGCCTCGAAAGGTCTCGAGGCGCCGGTGGTCTTTCTGGTCGATGGCGGATCGAAGGCTTTCAATTCGAACCATCTTGCCAAGCTCCGGCTGCTGGAGGCAAACGAGGATCAGCCTCCAGTGCCGATCTGGTTTCCGACGAAGGGGCTCGGCAACTCGCTGACGGATGCTGACGCTCAGGTGCGCAAGAGCCAGACCGAGGAGGAATATCGCCGGCTTCTCTATGTTGCGATGACGCGGGCCGCCGACCGTCTGATTATCTGCGGCTACAGGGGTGTCCAGGATCCCGGCGATATCTGGCACAAGATGATTGGCGATGCGCTTGCAATTGACGAAAGCCTCTGCAGCAGCGCGCAATTTCGTGGTCCCGACGGCGATTGGTCCGGGCTAAAATGGCGCCTGCCACTGTCACAGAAGATTTTTCCGCTCTCTGCGGAAACAGCGGCAGCCGAGACGGAAATGGATCTGCCGGTGGCGCTTTCGCGACCACTGCCGCCGCCCGTGCATCTGCCGCGTCCGCTGAGCCCATCGGGTGCAGGCAGTATCGTGATCGATGACACGGATGACATGCTCACCGCCTCAGCCCTGTTTTCCGATGAAAAGAAGGCCGATCTCTCGCTGCAGCGCGGCCGATTGGTCCATCGCATGCTTCAGACGCTTCCCGCCATCCCGCCTTCGGAACGGTTGCAGGCGGCGCAGCGCTATGCCGATCGCGCGGCTCGCTTTTGGCCTCGGCACGACCGGGAGAGCTTGGTCGAGACTGTCATGTCCGTGCTCGACATGCCGAGCCTCGGGCCCCTGTTTTCAAGCGATAGCCAACCTGAAGTGTCCGTCATGGGTACTCTCGTGCTGAAAGGCGAACAGCGCGCCGTCTCCGGCCGCATCGACCGCATGGCCGTGCTGGACGATCGGGTTCTGCTGGTCGACTACAAGACCAATCGCAACCCGCCGCGCCATGTGATGGATGTGCCGCTCTCGCACCGCGCGCAGCTGGCGATCTACCGGGAGATTCTCAAGCCGCTTTACCCGACGAAGCCGATCGAATGCCTGTTGATCTACACCGAAACGGGGACAGTGCTGGACCTTCCGGAAGACGTGATGCGCGCCTCTCTTGCCGACCTCGAAACATCATGAGATACCGCATATTGAAATTACCGCGACGCGGCATCACATATCTAGTCAATTCGATATCTATAAGGAGAGCCCGATGGCTACTGTAAAAGTCGACAAGTCCAATTTCCAGGCCGAGGTTCTCGATGCATCCGAGCCGGTTGTCGTTGATTTCTGGGCTGAATGGTGCGGCCCGTGCAAGATGATTGCGCCGAGCCTGGAGGAAATCTCCAACGAACTCGCCGGCAAGGTGAAGATCGTCAAGCTGAACATCGATGAAAACCCGGAACTGGCTGCCCAGTTCGGCGTTCGCTCGATCCCGACCCTTGCCGTCTTCAAGGGTGGCGAAGTTGCCGACATCAAGGTCGGTGCTGCGCCGAAGACTGCCCTGTCGAGCTGGATCTCCAGCGCCGCCTGAGGCGAGGACCGATCTTGGACATCTCAAAAGCCCGGAATTTCCGGGCTTTTTTCATGTCGGAATGGTGCCGTTCTGGGCCAGAACATTGCCGGCAAGATAGAGCGATCCGCCAATCATGATGCGTGGCGGTGGTCCGCCCGCGGTTTTTTCGGCAATGGCATTTAGTGCCTCTTCCAGCGATCCTGCCGGCACAGCGGTCAATCCGGCGTCAGCCGCAGATTGCGCCAACGCCACGGGGTCGAGACCGACGTCCGAGCCCTCGATCGGTACCGTGTATACCGCATGGGCGATACCGATGAATGCGCGGAAATAGCCGATCGGATCCTTGGTGTTGATCATGCCGACAACCAGATGCAGCGGACGCGACTTGCGCTCTTCCATCGCAGCCATGGCTTCGGCGATCACTTCGCCGGCACCCGGATTGTGGCCGCCGTCGAGCCAGATCTCAGCACCCGCCGGTGCACGATCGACCAGGTGCCCTTCGGTCAGTCGCTGTAGACGCCCGGGCCATTCGACAGACAGCATGGCCTTCTCGGCAATCACCTCGGTGACGGCAAAACCGGCCGCCTTCACCGCGCGAATGGCTGTGGCAGCATTGCCAAGCTGGTGGCGACCAGGAAGCCGCGGCAGCGGCAGGTCCATCAGGCCAAACTCATCCTGGTAGACCATACGGCCGAATTCCTCATAGGCGAGAAAATCCTGGCTGAAGACGGAAAGCGGACAGCCCAGTCGTTCGGCTGTGCCGATCAGCACGTCGCGAGCGCCCTCGAATTCCTGGTGGCCAATGACCACCGGAACACCACGCTTCATGATCCCGGCCTTTTCGGCGGCAATCAGTTCGACACGATCGCCGAGATAGGCCTGGTGATCGAGAGAAATCGGCTGGACGATCGAGGCTGCCGGCTTTTCGACGACATTGGTGGCATCGAAGCGGCCACCGAGACCGACTTCGATGACGGCAACGTCGGCGGGTTGCTCGGAAAACAGAATGAAGGTCACCGCCGTCAGGATTTCGAAGACGGTGATCGACTGGCCGCCATTGGCGTCGGCAACCCGCCGCAGTGCATCGGCAAACAGCGCGTCATCGACGATCTGTCCAGGACCGCCCTTCACACCGATGCGATAGCGTTCGTGCCAGCGGACGAGGTGCGGCGATGTGTGGACATGGACCGACAGGCCCTGGGCTTCGAGCAATGCCCGGCAAAAGGCCGTCGCCGAGCCTTTGCCGTTGGTGCCGGCCACATGAATGACCGGCGGCAAACGCCTTTCGGGATTGCCTAGAAGATCGAGCAGGCGGCGAATGCGGTCGAGGGAGAGATCGTAACCCTTGGGGTGCAGCCCCATGAGCTTTTCAATCTCGGCATCGGCCAGGCTCAAGGTAGGCACTGTCATCACGGTCGTTCCATTGCCATCGGCCAAATACGAAGTGTCAGGCCGATGCCTTTGTCGGGATTGCGATAGCGCCGTTCGAAACCTGATCATTGGCAGGACGCTTGGTCATGATCTTCAGTACGCGGGCCAGAAGGTCCGGAATTTCATGGCGCTTGACGACCATGTCGACCATGCCGTGCTCCAACAGGTATTCAGAGGTCTGGAAACCTTCCGGCAGCTTTTCGCGGATGGTCTGCTCGATGACGCGCTTGCCGGCAAAGCAGATTTCGGCGCCCGGCTCGGCAATGTGCAGATCGCCGAGCATGGCGTAGGATGCGGTCACGCCGCCCGTGGTCGGATTGGTCAGGACGACGATGTAGGGCAGACCGGCTTCCTTCAGCATGTCCACGGCGACCGTCGTGCGCGGCAGCTGCATCAGCGACAAGATGCCTTCCTGCATGCGCGCGCCCCCGGAAGCGGGGAACATGACCAGCGGGCACTTTTCCTTGATGGCGCGTTCGAAGGCCTTGACGATCGCCTCGCCGGCCGCAATGCCGAGCGAACCGCCCATGAAATTGAACTCATGAACCACGGCGACAAGTTTCAGGCCGCGAACGGTGCCGACACCGGCCAGGATCGTATCCTCCTGCTCGGTCTTGAGGCGGCTGTCCTTCAGGCGGTCGGTATATTTCTTCGAATCGCGGAATTTCAGCGGGTCCTGCGCCACCTTTGGCTGCTGCAGGGCTTCATACTGGCCGTTGTCGAAAAGATCGATCAGGCGCGCCTTGGCCGGCATCTTCATGTGGTAGCCGGAGGCGGGAATTACCCATTTGTTCTCTTCGAGGTCCTTGTGGAAGACCATCTCGCCCGTCTCGGGGCACTTGATCCAGAGATTTTCCGGGACTTCCCGGCGGCCGAGCATGGAATTGATGCGCGGGCGCACGTAGTTGGTGATCCAGTTCACGCGGTATACTCCTGACTTTTACAGCCTTTATCGGGAAATTATTCGGCAGCAGCAAGGCGTGCACTGCGCACACCGCTGGCAAGGCCGCGAACCAGGGTGACAACGGCCTGAACCGTATCCGCCGTGGCTTTCCCGTCAGCTGTCAGATTGTTGGCGACCTGATTGACGATGGCAGTGCCGACGACAACGCCGTCTGCGCTGGTCCCGATCAGGCGGGCATGTTCTGCGGTCTTGACGCCGAAGCCGACGCAAATCGGTAGATCCGTGTGTGACTTGATGCGCTGAACGGCGCTGGCGACACGGGAAGGATCAAGCATCGAGGATCCTGTGATACCGTTCATCGACACGTAGTAGACAAAGCCGGACGTGTTCTGCAGCACGGTCGGCAAACGCTTGTCATCCGTTGTCGGCGTGGCCAGACGAATGAAATTGATGTCGCGGCGACGGGCGGGAATGCACAATTCGTCGTCCATTTCCGGCGGCAGATCGACAACGATCAGGCCGTCGATACCAACGTCGATCGCAACATCGAGAAAATGCTCGACGCCGAAGACATAGATCGGATTGTAGTAGCCCATCAACACGATCGGCGTTGTCTGGTCGGTCTTGCGGAACTCGCGTGCCAGTTCCAGCGTCTTCAGAAGCGTCTGACCTGACTTCAGCGCGCGCTGTCCGGCCATCTGGATCGCCGGGCCGTCGGCCATCGGATCGGAGAACGGCATGCCAAGCTCGATCACGTCGGCACCGGCTTCCGGCAGCGCCTTCATGATCGCGAGCGATGTATCATAGTCCGGATCGCCGGCCATGAAATAGGTCACCAGGGCGGGACGGCCTTCGGCCTTCAGGTCGGCGAAGCGTTTGTCCATACGTGCAGTCATGTTCAGAGCCCCATCCCGAGAATCTTGCCGACAGTGAAGATGTCCTTGTCGCCGCGACCGCAGAGATTCATGACAATGATCTGGTCCTTGTCCATCGTCGGCGCGCGTTTGATGACTTCGGCGAGCGCGTGGCTCGGCTCGAGCGCCGGAATGATGCCTTCTGTGCGCGTCAGCATCTGGAATGCGGCGAGCGCCTCGTCGTCCTTGATCGGCACGTATTCGACGCGGCCCATGTCCTTCAGCCAGGAATGCTCGGGCCCAATACCGGGATAGTCGAGGCCAGCCGAGATCGAGTGACCTTCCTTGATCTGGCCATCGCCATCCTGCAGCAGGTAGGTGCGGTTGCCATGCAGGACGCCCGGCGAACCAGCCGTCAGTGAGGCGCAATGCTCTTCGCCCTCGAGCCCCTTGCCACCGGCTTCGACGCCGACAATGCGGACACTTTCGTCGTCCAGGAACGGATGGAACAGGCCGATCGCGTTCGAACCACCACCGACGGCTGCGATCAGCATGTCGGGAAGACGGCCTTCGGCCGCCATCATCTGCTCGCGGGTCTCGCGGCCGATGACCGACTGGAAGTCGCGGACCATTTCCGGATAGGGATGCGGGCCGGCGGCCGTACCGATCATGTAGTATGTGTCATCGACATTGGTGACCCAGTCACGCAGCGCCTCGTTCATCGCATCTTTCAGCGTGCCGTGCCCGGCCGTCACCGGCTTTACTTCGGCACCGAGCAGCTTCATGCGGAAAACGTTCGGCGCCTGACGCTCGACATCGGTCGCGCCCATGTAAACGACGCAAGGGATGCCGAAACGCGCGGCAACCGTCGCCGACGCCACGCCGTGCTGGCCGGCGCCCGTCTCGGCAATGATGCGCGTCTTGCCCATGCGCTTGGCGAGCAGGATCTGGCCGAGGCAGTTGTTGATCTTGTGCGAGCCGGTATGGTTGAGCTCGTCGCGCTTGAAGTAGATCTTCGCGCCGCCAAGCTCTTCCGTCAGGCGTTCGGCAAAATACAGTGGGCTCGGCCGGCCGGTGTAGTGGGTGTTCAGATGCGCCAGTTCCGCCTGGAATTCGGGATCGGTCTTTGCCTTTTCCCACTCGGCCTGAAGGTCGAGGATCAGTGGCATCAGGGTTTCCGCCACAAAGCGGCCGCCGAAGATGCCGAAACGGCCGTCTTCGTCAGGGCCTTCCCGGAAGGAATTGGGTTTGGGTGTTTCGTTCACTTGACACTCCCTGATACCGGTGCGCGGCGCGAAGCCTCAGCGACCGCAGCAAAAAAATCGTCCATCATCTGCAGATCCTTGATCCCTGGAGCGCTTTCGACACCAGAGGAGATATCAATCCCCCGGGCGCCGGTTTCGCTGAGGGCGTCTGCTATGTTGTCTTTGTTGAGCCCACCGGAAAGCATGTAATTCACGCTTTCGTCAAGCGAGCGCAGCAGGCTCCAATCGAATGTCACGCCATTTCCACCTGGGAGATCCGAGCCGATGGGCGGTTTCGCATCGAACAGGAAACGGTCCGCTATGCCTATATAGGGCTCGATGCGCCTCAGATCATCGGGCTCACGGATCGAAAATGCCTTCATGATCGGCAAACCGGTCATCGCCTTGACCGTCAAAAGCCGCTCCGGGCTTTCATGTCCATGAAATTGCAGGATATCCGGACGCAGCAGCGCGATGATCTCATCCAGATCGTCGGCATCGGCATCCACCGTTACCGCCACGATCTTGGTACGGCCGCGAACGCGATCCGCCAGCATGCCGGCGATGTCGGGTTCGATGTTGCGGGGGCTCTTTGCGAAGAAAATGAAGCCGATATGGGTCGCCCCGCGCTCAACAGCGCGATCGACAGCCTCCGGCGTCTTCAATCCGCAGATCTTGATATCGGGTCTCATGGCAGCGAAGTCGCACGAAATCACAAAAGAGTCGAGCCAAATTGCGACCTATCCTGAACGGTGGAAGCCTGATCAGCCGAAGTCGATCGCATGAAGCGCGGAGCCATGGCGCTTCAACCACGCCTTGGATTCATCCATATGCGGGCAAAGCTGCTTGCAGAGCGACCAGAAGGCCGGGCCGTGGTTCATTTCGCGCAGGTGAGCCACCTCATGGGCGGCGAGATAATCGATCACCGGCGGTGGCGCCATGACGATCCGCCAGGAAAAACTCAGTTTGCCATCCCAGGAGCACGATCCCCACCGACTGCGGGTATCCTTCAGGCTGAGGCTTCTGAAAGGCTTGCCGACAGACCGAGCGTGCTGCTCGGCCAACCGCTCGAGATCTCGTCGCGCTTCCTTCTTGAGGAAATCGGCAACCCGCCGCGGCAAATGATCTTCCAGCCCGCTGACACTGAGTATGTGTCCGATTTCGCTGTCGATCGATTGCGTCAATCCACGCACCTGGCCGGTATGGACGATACGGTGTTTGATGCCGCGCAGCGTAATCTCGCCGCCATCTTCGATCGCGCTTCCACCGGTCTGGCGCGCCAGCCTTGTGCTGATCCAGCCCTGATGCCGATCGAGAAAATCCTGGATGTCGTGCTCCTTTAGACCGTGGGGAATGGTCATCTTCAAGGCGCGGCCACCCGGTTCGATGCGCAGCGTGATCCGCGTTGCACGGGTGTTCTTGCGAATGGTCAACGGCAGCTCTCGACCATTGACGGCCAGGATCCTGTCCAGCGCCAGGCTGGGCTTATGTATTGCAGCGGGCTTTTTGAACAGGGAGAACATCGTTGTCTTTTAGCCGATTCGGGCGGGAAAATGACGCATAAAAAGGCCGGCATCAAGGATGCCGGCCTCGTTTTGGTCGCGTATGCACGCCGTCAGTTGCCGGAATTGCCCATTGGTGCAATCCCCTGATCGGCAGATTTCACCTGTTGGCGATCACGCATGAAGCGATCGAATTCTTCCTGGTCCTTGGCGCGACGCAGTTCACGCCCATAAGCGTCGAACTCTGCGCGCATTTCGTCGAGCCTGCGACGCTCTTCATCAAGCCGATCGAGCTCCGCCTTGCGCCAATCGTCGAAGGCGACGTTGCCGGTGGCCGAAGTCGAACCCTGATAGCGGCTCGAACGGCACCAGGCAAACGCGTCGTCCGCCTTGCGGTTGGCTTCACGCTTGAAAGTCTGGAACTTGTCGCCAAACAGAATGTAGGCAAGCATGGCAAGGCCGAGCGGCCAGAACACCATGAATCCAAGGACCATCAGGACGACGGTCGCCGGAGTCCAATCCGGTCGAAGCAATGCTGACTGGTTCATCATCGATTACCCTCGTTTCATCGGGGGCAGGATGCCGTCCGATGATTTCGATGTGGGAAACGCGCGGCATGCGTTCAAGTGAAAAACGGATCCAGATGGAGAACCATCTGAATCCGCTTATATAAATTCAACATTGTCGCTTTCGACTTAGCCGGCTTTTCCACCCTTGATGACACGCTTGACGGACGTCGCCTTCACGCCCTTGGTGTGTTTCGTGGCAAACGCAATGATGCGCGGCGCGATTTCCTTGCGGAAGCGCGAACCGTTGAACACGCCGTAGTGACCGACATCCGGCTGCATGTAGTGCATACGCATCGCGTCCGGAATGCTGCTGCAGATCGTCTGCGCCGCTTGGGTCTGGCCGACGCCGGAGATATCGTCGTTCTCGCCCTCGACGGTCAGAAGCGCCACATTGCGGATCGCCTTGGTGTCGACCGGCTTGCCACGATGCAGCATTTCCCCCTTGGGGAGCGAATGCTTGATGAAGACGGTGTCGACAGTCTGGAGATAGAACTCCGCGGTGAGATCCATCACAGCCAGATATTCGTCGTAGAAATCGCGATGCTTCTCGGCAGAGTCGCCGTCGTTCTTGACCAGATGGCCGTAGAACTCCTTGTGCGCGATCATATGGCGATCGAGGTTCATCGACATGAAACCAGAGAGTTGCAGGAAGCCGGGATAGACAGACCGCATGACACCGGGCTGCGGCCACGGAACCTGCATGATGACGTTGTCGCGGAACCATTCGATGGGCTTGTTCTGAGCAAGCTGATTGACGGCTGTCGGATTGATGCGCGTGTCGATCGGTCCACCCATCAGCGTCATCGAGGCCGGCGCGCAGGTATCGCCATCGGCTTCCATAACCGCCACAGCGGCCAGGACCGGCACCGAAGGCTGACAGACCGCGACCACATTGGTGTCTGGACCAAGGTGGTGGAGAATCTCGATCACGTAGTCGATGTAGTCATCGAGGTCGAAATCGCCATCGGTCACCGGCACCATACGGGCATCGATCCAATCGGTGATATAGACATCGGCGCTCGGCAGCAGTGCCTCGACCGTACCGCGCAGCAACGTGGCATAGTGACCGGACATTGGCGCAACAATTAGAATGCGAGGACCCTTTTCGGTCCCGGCCGGAAGATGGCGCTTGAAATGGATGAGATCGCAGAATGGCTTGCGCCACGTCACTTCCTCTTCGACCGTGACGGCTTCTCCATAGATCGGTGTCGTCTGCAGCCCGAAGGCCGGTTTGCCGTATCGGCGCGTGACGCGCTCAAACACCTCGAAGCCGGCGGAAAAGCTTCGCCCGACGACGGTGTGAGACCATGGGTTCAGAGGATTTTTCCAGGCCATGTTCATCGCATCCGCTGTCGCGCGAAACGGCGCCATGACAGCATGGTTGAGTTCATAAAGCTGATAGAACATCGCTTGGCTCACCTTCCGGTCGTTTGGGCCATATAAGCCCATGTCGATATGCTACACTAACAGAGTTTTTGCAGTGCAAAAGCCTTTTGATGCACAGCATCCAGCGTGATGCACGGGTGCACTATTCTCCCGTCAAACAGAAGATGGCTGAAAAGACTTAAAGTTCCAGGCGCATCCGCTGGTTAACCGTTTTCCTGGTCCACCGACGGGATTTGTGCAACAGCGAAGGAAGCACTGGCTCCGGTTCGGCAATTGCGCCATTCTTTGTCAGCAAGCCTCCCCATACCGCAAAGGATCCCCATGACCACCAGCAATAGCCGTCAGTCCGAGCACAACGTTGATTCGGTGTTTCTCGACCGTTGGTCTCCGCGCGCTTTCGATGGCAGTGTAATGCCGAAGGCCGACCTTCTGACCATTCTCGATGCCGCCCACTGGGCACCCTCTGCCTTCAACTATCAGCCATGGCGTTTCGTTTACGGCCTCAAGGGCACGCCGGAATTCGACAAGCTTCTCGGTATTCTCAATGAGTTCAACCAGGGCTGGGCGAAGACCTCGTCGGCACTAATCATCATATTTTCCGACACGCTGAGCCGCCCTGCGGATGGCTCGGCGCCGAAACCCTTCCGTAGCCACAGCTTCGATGCCGGCGCGTCCTGGGGACTCCTGTCGCTGCAGGCCGTCAAGTCCGGCTATTTCGCCCATGGCATGACAGGTCTCGATTTTGACAGGGCCCAGGCAGAGCTTGGCGCGCCGGAAGGCTTCCATGTCGAGGCCGCCGTTGCCATCGGAAAGCCCGGCGACAAATCGGTTCTGCCGGAAGGCCTGCGCGCCCGCGAAATGCCAAACGACCGCAAACCTTTGAATGACGTCGCGTTCGAAGGCGGCTTTTAAGACAATCTGAACGGCCGGAGTTTCACGTGAATCACGTTAACTATGATTCACGTGAAATCTCTGGACAAAAAAATGGCCGCATTCGAGCGAATGCGGCCATTTTGATGTGTCGGATACCAGCTCGGATCAGATGTCGAGATTGGCGACGTTCAGTGCGTTTTCCTGGATGAAGTCGCGCCGAGGCTCAACTTCGTCGCCCATCAGCCGCGCGAACAGGCTATCGGCATCGGTCGCATCGTTGACGCGGACCTGAAGCAGCGAGCGGACGTTCGGATCGAGCGTCGTTTCCCACAACTGCTCGGCGTTCATTTCACCAAGGCCCTTGTAGCGCTGCATCGAAAGTCCCTTGCGGCCGGCCGCGAAAATATGGTCGAGCAAGGCACGCGGTCCGGACATGTCGGTCTTTCCATCCTTGCGTGCCAGAACCGGTGGCTCGGAATAGATGTCATGCAGACGGGGCGTGAGCTGGTCGATATGGCGGGCATCGGCGGACCCGATCAGGGCGACATCGACGGCTGCCAATTCCTTCACGCCGCGCACCATGCGCTCAAACCGCAGACCGCCCTCGTCCGTGACAAAGCCCTGCCAGCCGCGCTCGGTTTCTTCGGCGATCATGTCGAGACGGCGCGCAACTTCGGCAGCCGTCGCCTCGGCGCGGGCGCGGTTGTCCGTCAGTTCTGGATTGAGCGCACCGGCAATGGCCGCCTGCTCGATGACGTTGCGGTTGTAGCGCGAGTGCAGGCTATCGACCAGCGAACGTAGACGCAGCGCATCCTGGATGACGTCGCGCAGATCCTGACCGGCGCGAACCTCGCCATTGGCCAGTGTCAGCGTCGCTTCCTCGATGCCCATGGTGATCAGATACTCTTCGAGCGCCTTCTCATCCTTGAGATACTGGACGGACTTGCCGCGCGAGACTTTATAAAGCGGCGGCTGAGCAATGTAGAGGTGGCCGCGCTCGATCAATTCCGGCATCTGGCGGAAGAAGAAGGTGAGCAGCAGTGTTCTGATATGCGCACCGTCGACATCAGCATCGGTCATGATGATGATCTTGTGGTAGCGCAACTTGTCCGGGTTGAACTCGTCCTTGCCGATCGATGTGCCGAGTGCGGTGATCAGCGTGCCGATTTCCTGACTTCCCAGCATCTTGTCGAAACGGGCGCGCTCGACGTTGAGGATCTTGCCGCGCAGTGGCAGGATCGCCTGGTTTTCACGCGAACGGCCCTGCTTGGCCGAGCCACCGGCCGAGTCACCCTCGACGAGGAAAAGTTCGGACTTGGACGGATCACGTTCCGAGCAGTCGGCAAGCTTGCCGGGCAGAGAGGCAATATCGAGGGCGCCTTTCCGGCGAGTCAATTCACGCGCCTTGCGGGCGGCTTCGCGGGCGGCCGCAGCCTCCACGACCTTGCCGACGAGGATCTTGGCTTCGCTCGGATGCTCTTCGAACCAGGTGCTGAGCGCTTCGTTGACCAGGCTTTCGACAACCGGCCGAACTTCCGACGACACGAGCTTGTCCTTGGTCTGCGAGGAGAACTTCGGATCCGGCACCTTGACCGAGAGAACGGCGGTCAGGCCTTCGCGGCAGTCTTCCCCCTGAAGGGTGACCTTCTCCCGCTTGGTGATCCCCGAGCTTTCACCGTAGGACGTGACCTGGCGGGTGAGCGCCGCACGGAAACCCGCCATGTGGGTGCCGCCGTCGCGCTGCGGGATGTTGTTGGTGAAGCAGAGCACGTTCTCGTGGTAGCTGTCGTTCCACCACATGGCCACTTCGACCGTGATGCCGTCCTTTTCGCCACGGATGGCCACCGGCTTTTGAACCAGCGGCTTCTTCGCACGGTCGAGATAGACAACGAAGGCTTCAAGGCCGCCGTCATAGACCATTTCTTCCTGGCGGATATCTGAGCGACGCTTGTCGGTCAGCAGAATGCGCACACCGGAATTGAGGAACGCGAGTTCGCGCAAGCGATGCTCCAGCGTGCTGTAGTCGAATTCGATGTTGGTGAACGTGTCCGGGCTCGGCAGGAAGGTGACTTCCGTGCCGGAGCGGCCTTCGTAATCGCCGATGACACGCAGCGGTGCATCCGCCACGCCATGGGTAAAGCTGATCTCGTGAACTTTGCCGACGCGGCGGATCTTGAGGTTCAGCTTGACGGACAAGGCATTGACGACCGAAACGCCGACGCCGTGCAGACCACCCGATACCTTGTAGGAATTCTGGTCGAACTTACCGCCGGCATGCAGCTGGGTCATGATGACCTCGGCAGCAGACACACCCTCGCCGGTGTGGATGTCGGTCGGAATGCCGCGACCATTGTCGGTGACCGTGACCGAACCATCGGCATTCAACGTGACCGTGACGATGTCGGCATGTCCCGCGAGCGCTTCGTCGATCGCGTTGTCGACCACTTCGTAGACCATGTGGTGAAGACCTGAACCATCGTCCGTATCACCGATATACATGCCTGGGCGCTTGCGAACTGCATCAAGCCCCTTAAGCACCTTGATCGAGTCGGCACCATATTCGGCCGGTCCATCATTTTCCGTGATCGGCAAGTCGGTCATTCAGCAATCTTTCCAGTCAATTCTCAAAGGGTCTGCCTGATTCGAATCAGCAGCTTCAAGCGGTTCGACTATAGGGGTTTTGGCAGCAGTTCCAAAGGCGGACGGCGTGTTTCCCGTGGATATCCGAGGGATTTACGCCTTTCACATCCGATTTTTGGCAGCATCAAGGACGGCCTGCAATTCCTGTAGCACATCCGGCGGCAACTGGCGAATCAGGCGGGCGAGTTCATTGGCAAAGGCTGTGTATTCAGGTTTCAAGCCGACCGTGTCGAGAACCACACGCGGGTCGGACTGGCGGGCCGTGGCAAACAGCTCATCGGCCTCATCCCAGATGATATTGAAGTAACCGGCAACACGCTGCAGGAAATCGAAATTCGGCAGGCCACGCTTTCCATGTTCCAGCGCCGACAGATAGGCCGGCGAGACGCCGATCGCCGCTGCCATCTGCTTTTGCGACACGCCCTTGCGCTCGCGCAATTCGCGCAGTGCCGTGCCGAACGGGGTCATCGACGCTCCACTCCATGGCGCGACAGGCGAACATACAGCGCGCCCTCCCCGCCATGCTGCCTCGCCGCGGGCTCATAGGACGAAATCAGAAAGCGGAACTCCGGCATGGAAAACCAGAGCGGCACAGCCCGCTTCAAGGCACCCTCGCTGCCGAGCGAGCTGCCTTTGCCGGTGATGACCAGAACATGACGCAATCCGCGTTCATGGGCTCGGTGGAGGAAATCGAACAGCATGCCATGCGCTTCGCTCTGGATCAGGCCGTGCAGATCGATGCGGGCCTCCAAAGCGAGATGGCCGCGCGACAGCTTGCGCTTGACCGGGCGCTCCAGCGGGTGATGGGTTCCGGAAGGTTTGCGCGGAACCGCCGACTGGGTGTTTTCGACGCTTGCGGGCAGAGCAAGAGCGGCCTTGGCCGGCGCCTTGTCTTCCGCGTCTGCTTCTGCCTCGAATTGTCTCTCGAATTCCAGCAGGTCTTGCAGCCGTCCAGGCATCGCACGCGTGGAGCGGGCGACCTTGCCCCACAGAATACGATCCTCCGGATTGAGTTTTGACCCACCTGACACTCAGACAAACCTCTCTGCTGCCTGCTTCGGGATCAATATATAGAAGTCGGCCGCATTGCGCACGGCGCCGGCCAAATCGCCGGCCGCATCGCCCGACCCCGTAAATATGTCGCCGCGCGCAGCACCGACGATGGCCGATCCGGTATCCAGCGCCAGCATCAGACGCGCAAACGGCGCGCCACCGTCGAGATGGGTCAGGTTTTCCGCATGGATGAAAAACGGAAAGCCGAATGTATGGATCTGCCGATCCACCGCCAGCGAGCGACCGGCCACCAAGGGTATCTTGGCCGCAGCAATCGGACCCTTGCCGAGATCGTCAACCTCTGCTTCGCGGAAGAAAATATAGGAGCGGTTGTGCCAGAGGATCTCGTCAACGCGCTCGGGATTTTTCGTCAGCCAGCCACGGATCGACTGCATGGAGATCTGCGCCTCCGGAATTTCTCCAAGATCGATCAACAGCCTGCCGATGCCTGAAAATGCGTACCCCGCCTTGCCGGCATAGGTGATGCGCTGGATCCGACCGTCCGGATAGCGCAGGCGGGCAGCGCCTTGGACATGAGCAAAGAAGACATCGACCTTGGACTTGGCCCAGGCGATCTCGAGGCCCTGCCCGTCGAGATATCCCTCGTCGATCTCCCGACGCTCGGGATAAAGCGAAATTGCGCCGCCGTTGTCGCGCGCGAAAGCATAGGACGCATCGATGAATGGCGGACGATTGGTCTCATCCAGATCGATCAGGTCCGCCGGGCGGCGGTAAAACGGAAACCGATAGTCCCCGTCGGGCCGGCTCGAGACTGCCACTTCGGGCTCATAAAATGCGGTCACCAGACCTGAGGAGCCGTCAAGCGGTTCTATGTGGAATGGCTGGCAGCGTTCCTCGAAGAAGGTCCTCATCGAGGCCGGGTCTCGCGGGTTGAACTGTCTCGCATCATCGAGCAACGGCAAAAGGTCGCTGGCGTTCAAGCCAAGCGACCCCGTGCGATATGGTTTGACTTCGGTGATATGCGCCAGGCATGCCATCATCGCCGGCAGGACCGCCGAGGGATCGTCGGTTTCCCACCCCGGCAGATCCGCGAAGCGCACCGGCTTCAGTCGAAAGTCGACACGCCCTTCGGTCATTGCTCTGCTTCGGTCGCGATCAGCTTCCAGTTCGGATCACGCGAACGAATGTCGCGTGCGAATGTCCACACATCATTGACTTCGGACACAGTGTCCGCATCGCCGTCGATCAGGGCGCCGGCCTTGTCATAGGTGGCCGTGATCAGCTGGCTGGCGATGCGAACCGTCACCTGTTCCTCGCTTTCGCGCACCGAGGCCTGGGTGATTTCCGCCTTTTCAATACCGACGAAAGTGGACTTGATCACCTCGCCGCGGCTTTCGCGGTCGGCGATCGCGCTTTCGAATCCGTCCAGCACGTCGCGCGACAGCAGTGTCTTCAAAGTTTTCCGGTCGCCATCAGCATAGGCCATGACCACCATCTCATAGGCCATCTTGGCGCCGTTGAGGAATTCCTTCGGATCGAAGCTGGAATCGTGCCGGGTCAGTTCGCGCAACTGATCGTTCAACGGCGTGCCCGGCTTTGCGAAGGCATCAATTGCCGCAAAACGATCCTCGCCATTGCCCTCGTCGCGACGCGGCAGCGTGACGACCTTGCTGTCATCGGCCGGATCCTTTACCTGATCGCGCTGTGCGAGCGGATCGCGCGGTGGCTTTTCATGACCGGTCCGGCGTCCAAGAACGCTTCGCAGCTGGAAGAAAATCAGCACCGCCGCCACGAGAAAGAACAATGTTACAAAATCATTTGATCCCATGGATACCGCCGGCCTTGATTGAATTTACGTATTCGATCTCCCATATAGTCGTCAGCGCCGTATCATTCAAATGGCAATCTTTGCAAAGAGTTTGCGCCGGCTCTTGCGATCGCATCGACAATTGGCGTTCGGAGACCGTTATGCGCATTTCCCTGGCGCTCATCTTGCTTGCGCCACTCGTTGAGATCGCCAGCCTCATTCTTGTCGGTCAGGCCCTAGGAGTTATGGCAACCCTCGGTCTTGTTCTGCTTGCAGGCATCGCTGGTCTGTTTCTTCTTAGGATCCAGGGAGCGGGCATCTTGCGGCGTTTGCAGACGGAAGCCAGCAAGGGCGCTGATCCCGGCCGCGAGTTGGTCCATGCCGGCCTGCTCGTCATTGCCGCATTTCTGCTGCTCGTGCCCGGCTTTGTCGGCGACGTGATCGGTCTCCTGCTGTTCCTGCCCTTCGTGCGCGATTTCGCCTGGCGCCTGGCCAAGCCTCGCATCATCGTCAAGCGCAGCGGCTTCACCGCATCGGACTTCACCTATCAGCCCGTGAAAGATACATCCGTCGTCGATCTCGACGAGGACGAATATCGTCGTGAGCCGAAAGCCGATTCCCCCTGGCGCGGACCGCGGATCGGCGACCGCTAGAGAGGCTGTGACCCCTGTGCCAAGGGTTGTAAGCGCCAAGCCTTGATGTTAGATGGCCTTAACAAAACACGCTTCGAGGATAAGCCCTATGGCCGACGACACTCAGGGAACAAGCAGCCCTTCCCTCAACATTCTTGCCCAGTACATCAAGGATTTGTCCTTTGAGAACCCTGGCGCACCGCGTTCGCTTCAGGCGCGCGACAAGGCTCCGGCGATCAACATCAATGTAAACGTCAATGCCAACCCGCTGACGGAAACGGATTTTGACGTGGTGCTGGCGCTGACCGCTGAAGCCAAGGAAGGCGACAAGGTCGTCTTCGCGACCGAACTGGTTTATGGCGGCGTGTTCCGCATCACCGGCTTCCCGCAGGAGCATATGCTGCCGGTTCTCTTCATCGAGTGCCCACGCCTGCTGTTCCCGTTTGCCCGTCAGATCATTGCCGACGCGACCCGCAACGGTGGCTTCCCGCCGCTGATGATCGACCCGATCGATTTCGCGCAGATGTTTGCCCAGCGCGTGGCCGAAGAACAGTCGCGCGCCAAGGTTCAAGGCGCACCGAACTGATCCACGCATTTGATGGCAGTATTGGAAAAGGGCCTTTCGGGGCCCTTTTTTCATGCGCTGAATTTGGCCCAGATGGCGTCTGCCCCGAGACGCGCCACAAGTTTGGAATGTGCCTCGATTTCATTGGCCACCAGCCGCGCGGCCATCGGCCTCGGGCGCTCATAGGAAATCTCCACCACATCCTGGAGATCCGCGTTGCGGTTCTGCCGGTTTTCAACCGAGGTCAGTCCAAGAGCGGTCTGACGGCCACCCAGCATTTCAATATAGACTTCGGCGAGCAGTTCGGAGTCGAGCAGCGCTCCATGCTTGCTGCGGTGCGAATTGTCAATTCCATAGCGGCGGCAAAGCGCGTCGAGGGAATTCGGCCCCATCGGATTTTTGCGACGCGCCAGCGCCAGTGTATCGATGACCACATCCGTCTGGACAGCGGGCAAGCCAAGTCGCTCGAACTCCGCATTGATGAAGCCGATGTCGAAGTTTGCATTGTGAGCGACCCATTTCGCGCCGTCGAAGAATTCGCGCATGTCAGACACGATGTCGGCAAAGGGTGGCTTGTCCTTCAAAAAGTCATCCGTGATGCCATGCACGGCCAATGCGTCCGGATGCACCTTGCGGTCGCCCGGATTGATGTAGACATGGAAGCTTCGTCCGGTCGGGAAATGATTGAACAGCTCGATGCCGCCGATTTCGATAACCCGGTCCACTTTTGTTTCAAGACCAGTGGTTTCAGTATCGAATACGATCTCACGCATGATCAATGAATCTCCGGTCGGCGCTGGCTGAGCTGTTGCAGGATGGTTTTGACCTCCCTGCGCGCGCTGTCAATGCCATGCGAGGTATCGATGATAAAATCAGCCCGGCGCCGCTTTTCTGCGTCCGGCATCTGCCGCGCCAGTATGAGCGCGAACTTCTCCTCCGTCATGCCAGGGCGGGCCATGACCCGTTGCCGCTGGATCGCCGCATCACAGGTCACGACAACGATCACGTCGACACGGTCTTGTGCCCCGACTTCGAATAGCAATGGGATGTCCAGAAGGACAATCGCAGTGTGCTTCGCACGATGCATTTCGACGAACTGGCGCTCCCGGTCTCTGACAAGCGGATGGATTACCGCTTCAAGGATTTTAAAGTTAGCCGGATTCTTCGCCAGAGTCCGAGCCAGTATCTGCCTGTCTACAACGCCTGCGACAACAGCTTCGGGAAATTCCGCGGCCACGCCCGCCACAGCCGCGCCAGCATAAAGGTCATGAACCACCTGATCCGCATCATTGACCGGGATTCCCTCGTCGGCAAACAGCTTTGCCGTCGTCGATTTTCCCATGCCAATTGATCCCGTGAGGCCGATCACGATCATACATGCGCTCCGATATCTGCAAGAATGAGGTCGCGCAGTTCCCGCGTGACAGTTGGCCGGCGACCAAACCACTTCTCGAAGCCTGGAACGGCCTGGTGCAACAGCATGCCAAGGCCGTCCACCGTCGCCAGTCCGACGTCTTCCGCCTGCAGCATGAACGGCGTCTTCAGCGGGACATAGACAATATCGGTGACCAGGGCGCCGCTTCGCATGCCGGCAAACGGAAGATGCGGAGCCGGATTCCCATCCATCCCCAGTGAACTTGTATTCACGAACAGGCCCGCCCCTTGCATCAGTTCCGGCAAGGCATCCAGGCCATGCGCCCGTAGCGGCCTGCCAAAACGATCCGCCAGTTCCTCGGCGCGATGAACCGAACGATTGACGATATGGATTTCCGCAAGACCACGGTCCCGCAAGGCCTGAACGATCGCACGACTGGCCCCTCCTGCCCCGAGCACGACACAGACATCCACCTTGTCCCATCCCGGATGGCTGGCATCAAGGTTTGCGGTAAAGCCGAAACCATCGGTATTGGTCGCGTGCAGCGCGCCATCTTCCATCCACAGCGTATTGACCGCCCCCAGTTCCTCGCTCAACTGATCCGGCCGATCGGCCAGATGAAACGCTGCTTCCTTGTGGGGGATGGTTATGTTGCCACCCCGATAATCGCCGCCCGCTTTTACCGATCGGATGAAATTGGCGAAGTCCTCCGGCGATACAGCAACCCTCTCGTAGTCACCCGGCAGGCCGAAGTGTTTCAGCCAGTGACGATGGATCAGCGGTGAGCGCGAATGTTTGATTGGATAGCCGGCGACAAACGCCCGCGGCGAAAATGTTTCACGTGAATCATGCATGGTTAACGCCCAGTGTACGCAGCGCCGTCAGCAGAGGTAGAATCGGCAATCCGAGAATGGTGAAATAGTCACCGTCAAACGCATCAAATAGCTGGATTCCCTCTCCCTCCAATTGATAGCAGCCGACACTGCCGAGGATGCACACAAGGTTTCGGTCGAGATACTCCTCGCGGAAATCGTCGGTAAAATCACGCATTGTCATTCGCGCAATGCCGACATGAGACCAGAGGACCTCGCCATCCCGGACAAGGCATACACCACTGTTGAGATGATGGGTCTGTCCCCGGAGCGCATCCAACGTCGCGCGGGCGCCGGCGCGATCCGCCGCCTTGTGAAATAGGCGGTCCCCCAGCGACATGGTTTGATCACAGCCGATGACCATGGCTCCAGGATGCCGGGTGGAGACATCCTTCGCTTTGGCAATGGCAAGCTGTTCGGCAATACCTTCCGGCGTTCTTTTGTCGGCCGGCAAGCCATTTTCTATCGCGCGTTCATCAACCCCCGCCGGTTCGGCGGTAAAGGCTAGTCCCGCATTGTGAAGCAATTCCCGCCGGGCTTGGCTACCAGAGGCAAGTATCAGGTGTACGGTCATGGCGACTTCCAGAGCAATTGGCTGGATTCGCTTAACGCAGCTTCGGCCGGAGGGCAACGATGGCAGCGGCCGTTTCCTCGATCGACCGGCGGGTGACATCAATGATCGGCCAGTTGTTGCGCGCACAGAGCGACCTGGCATATTTCAATTCTTCGGTGATCGAGGCGCGGTCGACATAATCACTGCGATCATATCCGGCGGTGGTTCCGAGAATCCGGTTTTCGCGCACCTGGGAAATACGATCGGATGTAGCGATCAGTCCGACAATCAGCGGACGTGTCGCCGAAAGCAGACTATCCGGCAGCGACACACCCGGGACAATCGGGATATTCGCCGTCTTGATGCCGCGGTTTGCGAGATAGATGCTGGTGGGCGTCTTCGAGGTCCGGCTGATGCCGATGATCACCACGTCCGCCTCGTCATAATCCTCCGGCGCCTGGCCGTCATCGTGGTCCATGGTGAAGTTGAGCGCCTCGATGCGGGCAAAATATTCGGCGTTCAAAACATGCTGCGCGCCCACACGTCCACGCGAAGGCGCCCCGAGATAGGTCTGGAACGTCTCGATGATCGGGGCCAGGACGTTGACGCAGGGCAAGCCGAGTTCGCGACAACTCGTCTCTATCCAAGCGGCCAAATCCGAATCAACGATGGTGTAAAGAACGATGCCTGGTTCGCGGTCGATTGCCTCGATCAGCGCATTGATCTGTTTCTTGCTGCGGATCAGCGGATAAACGTGCTCGATCGCGTTGGAGCCGCGAAACTGTGCCGCCGCCGCGCGGCCTGCCGAGATCAGAGTCTCCCCGGTGGAGTCAGAAATCAGGTGGAGATGGAAGAAGTTTTTCCGGTTCTCCACGATGTTCTCCGCCGCCTGTTGATAATCCGGGATAAACACAGCTAGCGGTCGAGGCAGCCGATAGGCAAGGGGAAAAGTGCCGATTTATCCACAGTTGGCTGCACCGATGCCTACGCAATTGGCGGGCTGTGGATTGTGTTAAGAAGTCGCACCTGCCAAGCGCATGCCGGACTTTATCCACAGAACGGGCAATTCCGCATCGTCCCCCATCCATCTGAATCCGTGGGTTAATTTGATCTTATCCCCAGAGACTGGCTGTTTCACCCTGGCGATAGCGCGAAGGTCGTGGAAATTGGCAACGAAGCGGCACAACCGGTGGAGCGGCTTTAATCCTTGATCCCCACAGACTCTTAGAAATAGAAGAAGACTCTATATATCTTTTCTTTTTTGAAAGGGCCTTGGCCTTGAGCGCTCCGAACCGTAAAGTCCTTGAAGTCCTGAACGGAAAGACGGTCTCGCCACCGCCAATCTGGCTCATGAGGCAGGCAGGACGATATCTTCCCGAATATCGTCAAACGCGGCAGAAGGCCGGCAGTTTCCTCGATCTCTGTTATTCGCCTGAATTTGCCACCGAGGTTACCCTTCAGCCGATCCGTCGCTATGCGTTTGATGCGGCCATCCTGTTTTCCGACATTCTCGTCATTCCCGATGCATTGAAGCGCAATGTCCGCTTCACCGAGGGGCATGGACCACAGATGGATCCCATCGATGTCGACGGCATTGATGGTTTGAGAGAGGACGGCATTCTCGATCACCTGAAGCCGGTCATGGAGACCGTCATACGGCTGCGCCATGAACTGCCTGAGGAAACGACGCTGCTGGGTTTCTGTGGAGCGCCGTGGACGGTTGCGACCTACATGATCGCCGGACACGGAACCCCAGACCAGGCCCCCGCCCGGCTGTTCGCTTACCGCCATCCGGAGGCTTTCCTCCGGCTTCTCGATTTCCTGGCGGATGTTTCGGCCGACTACCTTGTCGCGCAGATAGATGCCGGGGCCGATGCCGTGCAGATCTTCGATTCCTGGGCCGGTGTGCTGGGTGAGGCTGAGTTTGAGAAATTCTGCATCGCACCGGTTGCGCGGATTATTCGTTCGGTGAAGGCGCGCCGTCCATCGGCCAAGATCATCGCTTTCGCCAAGGGTGCCGGTCTTCTCCTGAAGACCTATCGGCAGAAGATCGATGCGGATGCGATCGGTCTGGACTGGTCCGTACCTTTGAGCTTTGCCGTCGAGCTGCAGAAGGAAGGCCCGGTGCAGGGCAATCTCGACCCGATGCGGGTCGTCGCCGGCGGTGACGCTTTGCGCGAAGGTATCGATGCCATTCTGCAGGCGCTGGGCAATGGACCGCTGATCTTCAATCTCGGACACGGAATCACACCGCAGGCCAATCCGGATCATGTGAGCGACCTGGTCAATCAGGTGCGACGAAACGGGTGAGACGATGGAAAAGCAGACAGATCGCAATCCAGGTCGCCGAGCGGCTGGCAGAGCGGCCGGCGCATTGGTTTTCTTCGCGCTGATCGCTTCGTCCGTGATGATATTCGGTGCCGACGAAGCCTATCTCTGGATCAAGGCTCTGCATGTCATCGCGGTAATCTCATGGATGGCGGGCCTGCTCTATCTGCCGCGCCTCTTCATCTACCACGGTGACTGTGAGCCGGATTCGGACCAGGCGCGGACATTTGCCGTGATGGAAAGCCGGCTGATGGGCGTGATCATGAAACCGGCGATGATCGTCAGCTGGGTTCTCGGCCTCTATCTTGCGTGGTCGGTCTATGGATTTCAGGGCGGTTGGCTGCATGCGAAGCTGGCGGCCGTTGTCCTGCTTTCGGGTGTGCATGGATATTTCTCGAAAGCCGTTCGTTCGTTCGGTCAGGGAAATTACGTTGGCAATGCCCGCCACTGGCGTCTGATGAACGAAGTTCCAACGCTCCTGATGATCGCCATCGTTGTGTTTGTCGTGGTCAAGCCATTCTGACCCAGACGGTGTTTCGCGGTTTATTTTTACAACTGTCTGGTTTTCGCTTGCGGTGAAATCGCTGACCCGCTATTTTCGCGGCACCTCATCTTTTGGCTTGCGTAACATTCAGTCATTTGCGGCACATCGCGATCGTACCGAATTCCATCAGCTCGCCGTTCCCCATAAAATAAAAACCTGACGTGGTCCCTCTTCATGGCTGAAATGAAGCTACAAGAACTCAAAAGCAAATCGCCTACCGATCTGCTGACTTTTGCCGAATCGCTCGAAGTCGAAAACGCAAGCACCATGCGCAAGCAGGAGCTGATGTTCGCGATTCTGAAGATGCTGGCGAGCCAGGACGTGGAAATCATCGGCGAAGGCGTCGTTGAAGTTCTCCAGGATGGTTTCGGCTTCCTACGCTCGGCGAACGCCAACTATCTGCCAGGCCCGGACGACATCTATATTTCACCGTCGCAGATCCGCCGGTTCTCGCTGAAAACCGGCGATACCGTCGAAGGCCCGATCCGTGGACCCAAGGAGGGCGAACGTTATTTCGCACTGCTCAAGGTCAATACGATCAATTTCGAAGATCCTGAAAAGATCCGCCACAAGGTCCACTTTGACAACCTGACGCCGCTCTATCCCAATGAGCGCTTCAAGATGGAACTCGATATTCCGACGACGAAGGATCTTTCGGCGCGTGTCATCGATCTCGTGGCGCCACTCGGCAAGGGCCAGCGCGGCCTGATCGTCGCACCGCCTCGTACGGGTAAGACCGTTCTCCTTCAGAACATCGCCCATTCGATTACCGCCAATCATCCGGAATGTTATCTGATCGTTCTGCTGATCGACGAGCGGCCGGAAGAAGTGACGGACATGCAGCGTTCGGTGAAGGGCGAAGTCGTGTCTTCGACCTTCGACGAACCGGCCGTACGCCACGTACAGGTCGCCGAGATGGTCATCGAGAAGGCGAAGCGCCTGGTCGAGCATGGCCGTGACGTCGTCATTCTGCTCGATTCGATCACCCGTCTCGGACGCGCCTATAACACCGTTGTCCCGTCTTCTGGTAAGGTTCTGACCGGTGGTGTGGATGCCAACGCCCTGCAGCGTCCGAAGCGTTTCTTCGGTGCGGCGCGTAATATCGAAGAAGGCGGGTCACTGACGATCATCGCGACCGCCCTGATCGATACCGGCAGCCGCATGGACGAAGTGATCTTTGAAGAGTTCAAGGGCACGGGTAACTCGGAAATCGTGCTGGATCGCAAGGTTGCCGACAAGCGCATCTTCCCGTCGATGGACATTCTCAAGTCCGGTACGCGTAAGGAAGACCTGCTCGTACCGCGCCAGGATCTGCAGAAGATCTTTGTCCTGCGCCGTATCCTGGCACCGATGGGAACAACCGATGCGATCGAGTTCCTGATCGACAAACTCAAGCAGACGAAGAACAACGGCGATTTCTTCGACTCGATGAACACTTGATCAAAGACCGGCCTTCGGGCCGGTTTTTCGTTCAGCCCCAGGCAGATCATCTGCATGACACTACCTCGCGATACGATATTTGCCTTGGCCTCCGGTGGTTTACCTGCTGGGGTTGCCGTGATTAGGCTGAGCGGACCAGAGGCACTGTCTGTGGTCACCCGGATGGTCGGAGACCTGCCGCAACCCCGGACCGCCGCCTTGCGCACGATCCGGGGCATGGACGGGACGGTGCTGGATCGCGGGCTGGTCATCGCGTTTCCAGGACCGAATTCCTTTACCGGCGAGGATTGTGTCGAATTGCACCTGCATGGCGGCAAAGCGTTGGTGGCGGCCACACTCAGTTCATTAGCCGGATTCAATGCCTGTCGCCTCGCGGAAGCGGGAGAGTTTTCGCGGCGCGCTTTCGAGAATGGCAAGATGGATCTGGTCGAAGTCGAGGGTCTAGCCGACCTGTTGGCAGCCGACACAGAGATGCAACGGCGCCTCGCAATTGAACAAAGCAGCGGCCATCTGTCTGCGCTCTACGAAGGCTGGCGCGAACGCCTGATCTTCTGCCGCTCGATGATCGAGGCCGAACTCGATTTCAGCGATGAAGGTGATATACCCGGGGCAGTGTCCGATCGGGTCTGGCGGGAAGTCGAGGTGCTGATCACCGAACTGAACCAGGCGCTGGCGCAGTTGAAGTCGGGTGAAATCATCCGTGACGGGTTCAAGGTTGTTATCGCCGGTCAACCGAATGCAGGCAAGTCCAGTCTGCTCAATGCGCTCGTCAACAGGGACGTTGCGATCGTCACCCACTTCGCCGGCACGACGCGTGACATACTGCATTGTGAGATCGACTTGTCTGGTTACAAGGTCCATCTTTACGATACAGCGGGATTGCGTGACACTGACGAGCCGGTAGAACGCGAGGGTATTCGCAGGGCCTTGCTATCCATCGAAGATGCCGATCTCGTGCTGCATCTTGTTGATTTGGCGACGGCCGCGGAACCGCTTGCCGTGATAAAAAACGATCATGTGCTGACCGTTGGCACGAAGGCTGACCTTGCCGACATCGATTCGGCAACGATACAAACTCTGGATCTCGTCATTTCCACGTCAGACGGATCAGGTCTCAGCGAACTCCGGTCACGGATACTTGCGGAACTTGATGCCCGGGTTGATGTCAACAGTCTTGCAATTCCCAGTCGATTGCGGCATGCACAGCTTCTGACAAGCGCATGCGGGCATCTCTTGGATGCGATGCACGGTATTGGTCTTCCCCTGGAGATCAGAGCAGAGTCGCTGAGGCTGGGGTCGGAAGATCTCGCACGCGTCACAGGTCGAATCGATACCGAAACACTTCTTGGCAAGATCTTCTCGGAATTTTGCGTCGGCAAGTGATTCACGTGAAACAAATACCAGTTTACGCGGACTTTATGCCATGGAAAACCAGAGGTTTGATGTAATCGTCGTCGGTGGAGGTCATGCCGGTACCGAAGCGGCTGCGGCGGCGGCCCGCATGGGCGCGCGCACGGCGTTGGTGACACACCGGCGGGATACCATTGGGGCGATGTCCTGCAATCCAGCCATCGGTGGCTTGGGTAAAGGCCATCTGGTTCGCGAAATAGATGCGCTGGATGGCATTATGGGACGCGCTGCCGACATCGGCGGCATCCAGTTTCGCATGCTCAATCGCAAGAAGGGACCCGCGGTTTGGGGTCCTCGAACGCAGGCGGATCGCCGTATATATCGGGAAGCTGTGCAGACCTTGCTCAGCGCTACGCCCAATCTGACAATTTTCGAAGGCGGCGTTGCACGCTTCGTTCGTAACGAATCCGAAATAAATGGCGTCGTTCTCGAAGACGGGCGCGAGATCATTGCCGCTGCCGTTGTGCTGACCAGCGGTACATTCCTTCGCGGCTTGATCCATATCGGTGATCGAAAGATACCGGCAGGGCGTGTCGGAGAGGCGCCGGCACTTGGATTGAGCGAGGATCTGCAAGATATCGGTCTCCGCCTCGGCCGCTTGAAGACGGGCACGCCAGCGCGCCTGGACGGCAGGACGATCAATTGGTCGGACTTGGAGATGCAGGAGGCGGATTCTGATCCGATCCCTTTCTCCTTTATGACGGATACGATCACCACGCCGCAAATTCGGTGTGGAATCACCCGAACGGTGGATGCAACGCATAAGATCATTCGCGACAATATCCATCGGTCTGCGATGTATTCGGGTCAGATCGCTGGTGTGGGGCCCCGCTACTGCCCGTCCATTGAGGACAAGATCAATCGTTTCGGCGACCGGGACGGCCACCAAATCTTCCTGGAACCGGAAGGCCTGGACGATCACACCATTTATCCCAATGGCATATCGACGTCATTGCCAGAAGATGTGCAGGAAGCCTTTATCCGCTCCATTCCCGGACTGGAATCCGTTTCGATTCTGCAGCCTGGCTATGCAATAGAATATGATTTTGTCGATCCGCAGCAATTGGAGCTCACCCTAGCGGTCAAACGAGCCAGTGGTCTGTATCTCGCCGGCCAGATCAATGGCACAACGGGCTACGAAGAGGCTGGAGCACAAGGCCTTGTCGCCGGCATCAATGCTGCGCGGTATGCTGCTGGCCTGGAAGGTCAAAGCTTCAGCCGGACGGATTCCTATATCGGCGTCATGATTGACGACCTGACATCACGGGGTGTGGCAGAGCCGTATCGCATGTTTACCTCGCGGGCGGAATATCGATTAAGTCTTCGGGCCGATAATGCAGATATGCGCCTGACACCGCTGGGCCTGCAGCTTGGATGTGTTGGTACCGCGCGCGCCGAGAAGTTTTCACGCTACGAAAAGGCACGTCTCGAGCTCAATCTTCTGCTGGCTGATTTAACCGCTTCTCCGAACGAGATGGCGGCCGCCGGAGTGCAGATTAACCAGGACGGACGTCGGAGAAGCGCCAGAGAAATTCTATCTTATCCAGATACACACTGGGCAGATATTTGCAGAGTTTGGCCAGAACTTGCTGCAACTGACGAAAAGTTGGCAGAACTGGTCAGCATCGATGCGCTCTACAGCACTTATATCGCCCGTCAGGCGAATGATGTCGCGTCAGTCAGGGCGGAGGAGGAACGACGTATTCCGGACGGTTTCGATTACGACGAGCTCCCCGGCCTTTCGAATGAACTCAAGCAAAAACTTGCCCGGCATCGTCCGCAGAACATCGCCCAGGCCACCCGACTTGAAGGGATGACACCAGCGGCTGTTGCCCTGCTGATCGCGCATCTGCGGCGCACGGACGATCTGAAACGCGCATCCTGATCGAAAGAGACTTTATGAAGATTCAAACGAAGCTCGATGTTTCACGTGAAACGCAGAAGCGCCTGCAGCGCTTCGCAGAGCTGTTTATGAAGTGGTCCGCCAAGATCAATCTCGTGGCTCCGTCCACCATCGATGCGCTGTGGACGCGCCACATCGCCGATTCATTACAGCTTCGAAACATTGTAGCGGAACCCAAACATTGGATCGATCTTGGCAGTGGCGGTGGATTTCCGGGAATCGTCACCGCCGTGCTTCTTGCGGAACATGGACGCGGCTGGGTCGATCTGGTGGAGAGCAACAACAAGAAGTCAAGTTTTCTGCGGATGGCATTGTTGGAAACCGGTGGGCGCGGTGCAGTTCATCCGCTTCGGATCGAAGAAGCCGCCAATACGTTGCACCAGGCCGACGTCATTTCCGCGCGTGCGCTGGCCGATCTCGACCAGTTGTTGGTCTATGCGGAGCCCTGGGCGGAGAGAAACCCGGACTTGCGCATGATTTTTCACAAAGGGCGGGATTACCAAGTGGAGATTGATAAAGCGCGTGGTCGCTTTGCATTTGATCTGGTAATACATCAGAGCGCTGTCGAGGCGGACTCCGTCATTTTGGAAATCGCCTCACTGAAGCGCAGGGGCTAACACTTCGGGTGCTGCATGGGTCTCGAGAAGAACCGTATCATTACTATCGCGAACCAGAAGGGTGGCGTCGGCAAGACGACGACAGCCATCAATCTGGCAACGGCGCTTGCCGCCATCGGTGAGCGTGTGCTGATTGTCGACCTCGATCCGCAGGGCAATGCCAGCACGGGCCTCGGTATCGACAGGCGCAATCGCCGCCTATCGTCCTATGACGTGCTGATCGGCACGGAGACCGTGTCCCAGGCCGCGCTTGAGACCGCCGTTCCCAATCTGTCAATCGTGCCGTCGACTATGGACCTTCTCGGTTTCGAGATGGAGATTTCCCAGCAGGCCGACCGGGTCTTTCGGCTGAAAAAGGCACTGAACAGTGACGATGCGCGCGCCTACAGTTACATCCTGCTCGATTGCCCGCCCTCCTTCAATCTTCTGACCATGAACGCGATGGCGGCGGCACATTCGGTTCTGGTGCCACTGCAGTGCGAATTCTTCGCGCTGGAAGGCTTGAGCCAGTTGCTTGACACGATCAATCAGGTGCGTCAGACGGTCAACCCCACCCTCGACATTCAGGGCATCGTTCTGACGATGTTCGATTCGCGCAACAATCTGGCGCAGCAGGTCGTCAACGACGTTCGTGAGCACCTGGGTGACAAGGTCTATACAACGCTTATTCCGCGCAATGTTCGCGTCTCCGAGGCGCCTTCCTACGGCAAGCCGGCCATCCTTTATGATCTGAAATGCGCCGGCAGCCAGGCCTATCTGCAGCTCGCGTCCGAGGTCATCCAGCGCGAACGGCATCGTAAAGCGGCCTAACTTTTCTATAAGGGTCTGAGTATATGAGTGAAGACGTTTCGAAACGGCGCCTGGGTCGCGGACTTGCAGCCCTGATCGGGGAAATGGACCAGCCACTGCCTGCCGGCGATGCTCGGACGAGCATCAATCCCGATCGCATGGTACCGATCGAATTCGTTTCGCGCAGTCCGAAAAACCCGAGGCGCTATTTCGATGAATCCGAGCTTCAGGATCTGGCCGGCTCCATCCGTCAGCATGGCATCGTCCAGCCCGTCGTGGTTCGCACCACAAGCAGCGATCGCTTTGAAATCATCGCCGGCGAACGTCGTTGGCGTGCGGCGCAGCTTGCTGGTCTTGTCGAGATCCCGGTCATTGTTCGCGACGTCGATGACCGCACGGCGCTCGAGCTCGCCATCGTCGAAAACGTGCAGCGGGCGGATCTGAATGCGCTCGAAGAAGCGCTCGGCTACGACCAGCTGATTGTCGAACACGGTTATACGCAGAATGATCTCGGCGAAATCATCGGCAAGAGCCGCAGCCATGTGGCCAATAGCTTGCGTCTGCTGAAACTGCCGGAAGCGGTGCGCGACATGCTGGCCGAGGGAAGCCTGTCAGCCGGCCATGCACGTGCGCTGGTTTCGACGCCGGATCCCTTTGCGCTTGCCAAGGTGATTGCATCGAAGGGCATGTCGGTACGTGACGCCGAAAAGCTCGCCCAGAACCATATCAAGGCGCAGAATGCCCCTCCCCCGGTCGAGAACCGCGATACCAAGGATTCCGACACGATTGCACTTGAGCGTAGCCTGACAGACCGGCTCGGTCTCGCCGTGTCGATTAATCACAAGGGCGGTTCCGGACAGTTGAAGATTAGCTACAAGACACTTGATCAGCTGGAAGAGATTTGCCGGTTGCTGGAAGCCCGTTAAGCCTTGCGATTGCGTCGCGCTGATTGCAGCGTCGTCGCAAGCAGAGTTTGAATGGCGAGATTGTCCTCCAGAGCCGCTCTCTGTCGACTCTGGAAAATCGCTGCATTCAAACGACTTGCTTCGCGACCCAGGTCCTGACTGTTCCAGTTCCGTAACGTTTTCTCGATCACCGGCTTGCGTTTGAAATGAATGCCGCGCCCGAGTGTCTGCATGACCTGGGAGGGTTGCTGCTGGCGTTCCTCCATCTCGATACGCATGGCTTCAAGCTGTTGAAACTGCTTCATGCAGGATTGGAGTACGAGGAAGACAGCGGTCTTGGAGGCCACGACCTTCTGGATGGCGTGCAGAAAGCCATCCGGATCCCCGTTCAAGACGGCGTCAACCACCTCATCGGTCGATATGGCGCTGGCGTCGCCAACGATATCGAAGACGTGCTGCTCGTCAACGACGGGTTCGTTCAGGCAATAGAGCATCAGCTTGCGCACTTCGTTGCGTGAGGCGATCCGATCGCCGCCGATCGATTCGAGCAGAAGTTCACGCGCCGCCGGGGTAATCCTGAGATTGGCCGAGGATAACTCACTGTCGATCAGTGCATTCAGCGCCCTTGCATCGTCCTGGTAACAGGCAATGCAGGCGATCGAGCGCTCGCCCTCTGCCACCTTGCGCAGGCCGGAGCCCTTTTTCAGGTCGCCGGCTTCGATGATGACGTAGCTGCCTTCCGGCGGATGCGAGCCGAGATATTGCAGCCCGTCCACCAATGATTTTTCGTTGGCGGCACCGCGGATCCAGATCAGCTTTTCGCCGCCGAACAGGCCGAATGCGTTGACCTCGTCGAGAAGTCTGCCGGGGTCCGATTGCAGATCCCCGACGTCAAGTCGTATCAAGGCGAAGCCATCCTGCAGGTCGACACCGGTCGTCTTGGCGATCTGGCTGGCGCGTTCGTTCACAAGCCCCCGGTCTGGCCCATAGATGACAAAGACCCGGTAGTGTCGGACGGATTTCTGCAGGAACCCGTCAAACTCGTGCGACTTGATCTCTGCCATGGCGCGGCTCAGCGACCCAGCGCGATGGCAAGATCCGCATAGACCAGTTCGGCAAGTTCGCGGGCTGCGCGATCCTCGGCGTCGCGAACGGCGCGGATCTTGGCGAATTCCTGCTTCGGATAATCGAACAGCGCAACGCTTTCGCGGCGGCCGGCCTTCAACACCGTGTCGTCGGAGATTCGACGGATATTGTAGGTCGCGCTGACGACTGCCCGACCGGCATTCGGCGTGTCCGCCGCTTCGTCGAGCAGGATGCCCGCGACCGAACTCTGAACGTCAAGCTGGACCCTGTATTGCGGGGTGGCGCTCTCGCCGGATCCACCGCTTGTCAGAAAAATCAGCCGGTTGCGGGTTTCAAGCCCGACACGTCCGTTGGCGGGCGAATAGGCGATAGCGGCCAGCGCCTCGCGGGTCTGGCCATCATCGTTGTTGTAAAGCGGCCGCGCCTGGCAGCCTGCGAGAAGCAGCGCTGCGCCGATCAGGAGCGAACGACGAAGCACCGTGGAAGCTTGCTGATTAGAGAACAATATTCACAATCCTTAGGGGAACGACGATGATCTTCTTCGGAGCCTGACCGTTCAGGGCAGCCTGCACGGTCTCCAGGGCAAGCACCGCTTCGCTGACGGCATTTTGATCCGCGTCACGGCTGATTGTCAATTCGGCGCGCTTCTTGCCATTGATCTGGACAGGCATGGTCACATCGTTCTCTGCGACCAGTGCTTCGTCGTATTGAGGCCATGCAGTCTCGGCGACAAGACCGCTGCGGCCGAGTACAGTCCAGCATTCTTCGGCCAGATGCGGCGTCATCGGCGCGATGAGCTGCACCAGGATTTCCGATGCGTTGCGCACCGCAGCGGTCAGACCGGCATCAGCGGTTCCGGTCGCTACCGTTGCCAATGGGGCCGCCAATGTGTTGACCAGTTCGTAGATACGCGCGATCGCCTTATTGAAGGCCAGCTTGTCGAGATCGGATTGAACCGCCTTCAACGTCTTGTGCGCGGCTTGAGACACGGCCAGACCTGCGCCATCCTTAGCCGGATTCGCAGGCACGGATTTTAGATGGTCGGCGGCTTCGGCGATCAGGCGCCAGACGCGCTGGACGAAACGATGTGCGCCTTCAACGCCGGATTCCGACCAGATGACATCCCGATCCGGTGGCGAGTCCGACAGGACGAAGAACCTGGCGGTGTCGGCACCATAGGACCCGATAATATCGTCCGGATCGACAACATTCTTTTTCGACTTCGACATTTTCTCGATCGAGCCGATCTTGGCCTCGACGCCATTGCTGAGCAGGATGGCGCGGCGCAGCCCGTCGGTTTCTTCGATGCGCAGATCAACCGGCGCCACCCATTCGCGGGTCAGGCCTTCGCCGATACTGTAGGTTTCATGCACAACCATGCCCTGGGTAAACAGGCCCTTGAAGGGCTCCTTCACATCGACATGGCCGGTTTCGCGCATCGCGCGGGTGAAGAAACGCGAATACAGCAGATGCAGGATCGCATGTTCGATACCGCCAATATACTGGTCGACGGGCAGCCATTTGTTGGCAGCCTGCGGATCCGTCGGATTGTCCTCCCAAGGCGCCGTGAAGCGGGCGAAATACCAGCTCGAATCGACGAACGTATCCATGGTGTCGGTTTCACGACGCGCGTCCTTACCGCAATGCGGGCAGGCCACGTGGCGCCAGGTTGGATGGCGATCGAGCGGATTGCCCGGCTTGTCGAAAGTCACGTCATCGGGCAGCTTAACCGGAAGGTCCTTCTTCGGCACCGGCACGACGCCGCAGTCATCACAGTGAATGACCGGGATCGGGCAACCCCAATAACGCTGGCGCGAGATACCCCAGTCGCGCAGGCGGAAATTGACCTTGCGCTCGCCCTGGGCGGCATTGCCGAGGGTCTGTTCGCTCAGGCGCCTGGCGACCTCTTCGAAAGCTTCTTGCGTGCCGAGACCATCGAGGAAACGGGAGTTGATCATCACGCCATCATCGACATAGGCGGTGTCGCCGATCTCGAAGCCGGCGGCATCGCCATCGCGCGGCATGACCACCGGCACCACCGGCAGATCATATTTGCGGGCGAAATCCAGGTCACGCTGGTCGCCGGACGGGCAGCCGAAAATGGCGCCTGTGCCGTAGTCCATCAGGACGAAGTTGGCGACATAGACCGGCAGTTCCCAGCTCGGATCGAGCGGGTGCTTCACCCTGATGCCGGTGTCGATGCCCTTCTTTTCTGCCGTCTCAAGCGCTGCCAACGAGGTTCCCGCATGGCGGCATTCCTGGCAGAACGCTTCGACTTCAGGACTTCTTTCGCCGGCTTCCTTTGCCAGCGGGTGGTCGGCTGCGATCGCGAGGAAGGAAGCGCCGAACAGGGTGTCCGGACGTGTGGTATAGACAGTCACGTCCGATTGCGTGCTGCCGGACGCCACTTCCCAGCGCACCAGCATGCCTTCGGAGCGGCCAATCCAGTTCTTTTGCATCAGCCGGACCTTTTCCGGCCAATGATCGAGCGTGTCGAGCGCGTCGAGCAGATCCTGGCTGAAGTCGGTGATCTTGAAGAACCACTGGGTCAGTTCGCGCTGTTCGACCAACGCGCCGGAGCGCCAACCGCGTCCGTCGATGACCTGCTCGTTGGCGAGCACGGTCATATCTTCGGGATCCCAGTTGACCTTGGAATTCTTGCGATAGACGAGGCCCTTTTCCATGAAGTCGAGGAAGAGGTGCTGCTGGCGCTGATAGTATTCCACGTCGCAGGTGGCGAATTCACGCGACCAGTCGATCGACAAGCCCATGGATTTCAGCTGGCCACGCATCGTGGCGATGTTTTCGTAGGTCCAGGCCTTGGGGTGGACCTTGTTTTTCATCGCGGCATTTTCCGCCGGCATGCCGAACGCATCCCAGCCCATCGGATGAAGCACATTGTAGCCGCGGGCGCGCTTGTAGCGGGCCACGACGTCGCCCATGGCGTAGTTGCGCACATGGCCCATATGGATGCGTCCCGACGGATAGGGGAACATCTCAAGCACGTAATACTTCTCGCGCTCATCATTGTTGTCGGTCGTGAAGACATTGTCTTCTGACCATTTCGCCTGCCAGCGGGGCTCGGCGTCGCGCGGATTGTATCGTTCGGTGGCCATGGATCGCATTTCCGGGATATCAATAAAAAGGAGGGCTGACCTTCACCACGAAACCGTCCAAGCGTCAAGTTTTCGGGGCAGTTTGCGTGACGGTGGAGAAGCGACTTGCCATGCGAATTCAGGCGCTTTAACGACTTTGACTTGAGAAGCTCCTGATCCGTCTGTCGGGAACGAGACTGCAAGGAGTTGTCATGTCGGTTGAACACAGATTGAGCGAAGTCCGCAGCCGCATGGCCAAGGCCGCCGCCGAATGCAATCGTGAGCCGGAGTCCATTTCACTTGTTGCCGTGTCGAAAACATTCGCGGCGGAGGATATCCGTCCGGTCATCGCCGCCGGCCAGCGCATCTTCGGCGAAAACCGAGTGCAGGAGGCGCAAGGCAAATGGCCCGTGCTCCAGGCGGAAACCACGGGGCTGGAGCTGCATCTGATCGGCCCGCTGCAGTCCAACAAGGCGGCCGAAGCCGTTGCGCTGTTTGATGTGATCGAAACGGTCGATCGCGAAAAGATCGCGCGCGCCTTGGCCGAGGAAAACAAGCGACAAAAGCGGCCTCTGCGCTACTATATTCAGGTCAATACCGGTCTCGAACCGCAGAAGGCCGGCATTGCACCGGACGATGTGAGCGCTTTTGTGCGGCTATGTCGTGACGACCTGGCTTTGACGGTGGAGGGACTGATGTGCATTCCGCCAGTCGATGAAAATCCCGGACCGCATTTTGCCCTGTTGGCCAAGCTGGCGGCTGAAAACGGTGTCGAACGGTTGTCGATGGGCATGTCGGGCGATTTCGAGACCGCGATCGGCTTCGGCGCAACAAGCGTCCGGGTCGGCTCTGCCATATTTGGCAGTCGATAAACATAGCGGTTTATTCCGCGACCGGATTTGCTCTCGAAATGCGGCGGCGAAATACCTATATGTCTGCGGCAGTTAGGAGATCCAATGGCCCGCATTGACCAGACCGAAGATTGGCGCGAGCGCCATGCCCCGACGATCAGCACCTTCGAGTCGCTGGCAATCGAGGCTTATGGCCATCTGCCACAGGAGTTTCGCGCACTGACCGGCGAACTGATCATCGAGATCAGCGACTTCCCCACGGATGAGATCTTCGAGGACATGGCGCTCGAGACGCCTTTTGATCTGCTCGGCCTGTTCGAGGGGCGCGGCATTTCCGAACGGTTTTCCATGGAAACCGGAGAAATGCCGAACCGGATCACGCTCTATCGTCGGCCGATCCTCGATTATTGGGCGGAAAATGACGAAACGCTTGGCGATATCATCACGCATGTCCTGATCCACGAGATCGGCCATCATTTCGGCCTGTCCGACGATGACATGGAACGCATCGAGGAAAGCGCCGAGGAAGCGGCCGCCGAACAACGCTGAAGTCTTGTCCCTCCTGCGAAGGCGGGCAGTCCATGCAGATGGTGCCCATTGCCCGGTTCGGCCGGTCCTGTCGGGTCGGCTGGCGTTTACTGTTCGCCGAGCTTCATCGTCGGATCATAATCCTTGCCGTGCACTGTCTTCACCACCGCCTGGCCGCAATGCATCTGGTTGGTCGTGGCATTGAACGACAGGCTCGGCGCGCCGTGCAGCTCCCAGCCCTTGTTCAGCGCATCGGTCACCCGATGACAGAAGTTTGCGTCGTCGGGACCGGTGAGGAAACGATAGACTTTCACGTTGGATTTACCTTTCTGTCTTGAATAACTTTAAGCTTGGCGAGCAGGCATACCGCTTCGTCCAGGTGCAGCCGTTCGACCATGCGGCCATCCAAATTGATCACATTGAGCCCCGCATTGTCCGGCCGGGCAAAGGCCGAAACCACCAGCCGGGCCTCAGCGATCTCTGTCATACTCGGACCGAATGCCGCATTGGCCGCGTCGATCTGGGCCGGATGGATCAGCATCTTGCCGTCGAAACCCATGGCCCTGCCCTGATGGCATTCCGAGGTGAAGGCCTCGCGATCGTTGAAATCGTTCGAGACACTGTCGATCACGTCGAGACCATAGGCGCGTGCCGCCAGTACCGCCTGCATCAGCCATGGCACCAGATAGGTCCGTCCCGGTGTTGCCGGCACGCAGGTCGCCTTGCGCAGATCGTTCAGCCCGACGACGAAGGCATCAAGCCTGGAGCCCGCCGTGCGACAGGACGCGGCAATCGCTGCAGCATTGAGGATGCCGCGCGGCGTCTCGATCATCGCCCAGATCCTGAGACCTTCCGCCGCACCGCGCTCGCCGATCAGGTCGGCCACGCTTTGCACCGCGTCCGGATCCTCGACCTTGGGCAGCAGCACGGCCTCGGGCCTGCAGGCAAAGACGGCGTCCATGTCATCCTGGAAAAATGCGCTGTCGGTGGGGTTGACCCGGATGATGCATTCACGATGGTCCAGATCGGTATTCGCCAGGAAATCCAGCAGATTGGTGCGCGCCTCGGCCTTCTTTTCCGGCGCGACGGAATCCTCCAGATCGAAGATCACGGCGTCGCAATCCAGCGCTGCCACCTTGTCGAGTGCACGCCGATTGATCGCCGGCACGGTCAGCACCGAGCGGCGAAGCTTGAAGGGATGCCTGGAAGCCTGGTTCTCACGAAAGGATGTCATGCTGCTGACTTCTGGCAAGCTTTGCCCTCTCGCGCAAGATGACAAATCGGTGAAAAGCCCTTGCATTCATGGCGAAGAAGGACCACCTTTGTTGAGTGAAAGGAACTTAACATGCAGAATATCCGTTCCGCCGTCCTCGCAATCGCAGGTCTCGCCCTCATCGGGCTCGCCGCAGCCTTCGCTGTGTCGCTCACGCTCGTCATCGGCGCCTTCCTGACCGTGACCCTCGCTGCCCGCATGCTGATGCTGCGCACGAAGCAGGCCCCGGTTTATGCCAAGGCCCGGCGTCAGGAAGACATGCGCGTCTGGAACGATGGCAAAGGCACGATCATCGACCTCTGACCGGGTGATGTAGCTCTTCGGGAGCCATTGCGCGCGCAAACTGCGACGGTGAGGTTTTGCGCGCCAAAAGCTGTGATCCCGAACTTCGGCTGCAGACTAAGATTCTCCTTCAAATTCGCCCGGTTTTGTTTTATTGCCGAGGCATCATCGCCGCTCTGCGGTGCCGCGCGCCGGATTCGGCGTGACGAAGGCGCCAAGGACCGTTGGATCACACGCCCAGATCGAAGGCAGAATTGATGGAAAAGTTCGTAAAGCTCACCGGCGTTGCCGCGCCGCTTCCGGTCGTCAACATCGACACGGACATGATCATCCCGAAGGATTATCTGAAGACCATCAAGCGCACCGGTCTCGGCGCCGGCCTGTTCGCCGAGGCGCGCTTCCACGAAGACGGTTCGGAAAACCCGGATTTCATCCTCAACAAGCCGGCCTATCGCAATGCCCAGATCCTGGTCGCCGGTGACAATTTCGGCTGCGGTTCGTCGCGCGAACATGCGCCCTGGGCCCTGCTCGATTTCGGCATCCGCTGCGTCATCTCGACCTCGTTCGCCGACATCTTCTACAACAACTGTTTCAAGAACGGCATTCTGCCGATCGTCGTCAGCCCGGAAAACCTGGAAAAGCTGCTCGACGACGCCGGCCGCGGCTCCAATGCCGTTTTGACCGTCGATCTCGAAAGCCAGGAAATCACCGGTCCGGACGGTGGCAAGATCACCTTCGAACTCGATGCCTTCAAGCGCCATTGCATGCTGAACGGCCTCGACGACATCGGCCTGACGCTGGAAAAGGCGTCGAGCATCAACGTCTTCGAAAAGTCATTGGCCGACTCGCGCCCCTGGGCCTGATCACGCGTCAGACTTGAGAAACTCGGCGGATCGACTTCGACCTCGACTTGGAATATTGACCGCCTGCAGCACACGCTGCGGGCGGTTTTTCTTTGTTCAGTGTCTGGCATCGTGGGTCGGAGAGCGCCGGAAACAGGTACTCCTCCCTAAGCGGACTTCAGTTTGACGAAACTCGAGGAGCGCCCGCCATTTCTCCATGCGGCGAGTAGCTTTTCGACGTTTGCTTCAGCCCCATCCTCAGACCGCAGTTCGACGTCGTATGTTTTTCCGACGTGTATTGTCTCGAAATCCCGTTTGGCACTGCCCACTGGCCTGTCACCTCGCGCGGTTTCGCGCTCAGTCAAAAGTTCGAGTGGGCAGTGTAATGCGGCGAAGAAAACATCGTGCATCGCCAAGAGATTGCCGATTGTTTCTAGCCATCCCTCGGTATCAAGAATGTGCTCAAGAATGAGATCGTTGCCGGCATCCGCGTAGGCCTTCAGTGATCCGTGAAACCCATCGAAGAAGGCTGCCCTGGCATCAGTCCAGCGAAAATCGCCGTTCTTGAAGCGCTCCGTTGGAAGCACGCCACCGTCACGAAGGTGGTCAATCGATATATGCCAGAACGGTTTTTCAATGCGTTTCTGTAGCGTTTTCGCGATCGTTGATTTGCCGCTGCTCGACGCTCCGTGAAGAAAAATGATTTGTGCCATTCAATAGCCTTCCGATTTGAGACCGCGCCTAAAGCAATTTCTCCTGCCAGGCCTTCAGCTTGGCAAGCGATACGCCGATCCCGCCGCAGACCTCGATCAGTGGGTTCTGAAACCGCGCTAAAAGCCCGGCATGCACATCGGCAACGGCAAGCGCTGCCCCGCAGGCCGGCTCGACCAGGATGCGATAGGCATCGGCGAATTTCAGGCAGGCCGCCACGGCTTGCGCATCGCTGACCGTCACGCTCTCGATCGCATGGCTTTTCGGTAGCTCGAAGACGTGGCTCGCTACCTGGCGCGCGCCGAGCGAATTGGCGATCGAGGTGATTGCCGGCAGCGTCAGCCGTTCACCGGCTCTCACGCTTTCATGAAACGAGGCCGCACCCTCGGTTTCGACGGCAATCACAGGCACATGCGACAGCCCGTTGCGCTGCAAGCCCGCCACGATGCCCGCCATCAGCCCGCCGCCGCCGACGCTGGCGATGACGCAATCGAATTCCGCCCCGTTCGCCACCACTTCGTCGATCAGCGTACCATGGCCTTCCCAGAGCAGCGGATGGTCGAACGGGTGCACATAGGCCGCCTTGCGTGTCTCGGCGAGTGCGATCGCATGCGCATTGGCCTCGTCGAACACCGCGCCATGCACCAGCACCGAAGCCCCCGTCGCCTCGATCAGGACACGCACCTCGACCGAGGTCGTTTCCGGCACGACGATCGTCACCGGTACGCCGAGCGCGCGGCCCGCATAGGCCGCGGCAATGCCGGCATTGCCCCCCGAAGCGCAGAAAATCTCCCGTGCGCCGTTCTCCACCTCATGCTGGCAAAGCCGGCCGACGCCGCGCAGCTTGAAACTGCCGGACGGCTGCAGCGCATCGAGCTTCAGCCAGAGCGGCAGGCCGCTTTCGCTGTAAGCTGTCGTCGTGCGAAAAAGCGGCGTGTCGAGATGCAAAGGAAGCGCGGACATGAGGTCACCGGATTTAGGGAGAGATGCGCCCTTTTGGCCGGCAAACGCCTGCGCGTCAACAGGGCAGGATAAGGGCAAGCGCCCGGCAAACCGTACCGATTCGGCCTCAGGCTCGCTTGAAATGGCCTGATCCGAGGTCTAAGAAACCGCAACTTGTTTTTCAGCGGAGGCTATCATGACTGAGCGCAATCTTCTTCTTCTGCCCGGCGACGGCATCGGCCCGGAGGCTATGGCCGAGGTTCGCAAGATCATCGCCTATATGAATGCCGAGAAGGCTGCCGGCTTCGTCATCGAGGAAGGCCTGGTCGGCGGATCCGCCTATGATGCCCATGGCGCGGCGATCTCGGAAGAAGACATGGCCAAGGCGCTTGCCGCCGATGCCGTGCTGTTCGGTGCGGTCGGCGGCCCGAAATGGGATGACGTGCCTTACGAGGTGCGCCCGGAAGCCGGCCTGCTGCGCCTGCGCAAGGATCTCGAACTCTTCGCCAATCTGCGCCCGGCGATCTGCTATCCGGCGCTCGCCAACGCCTCGTCGCTGAAGCCCGAACTGGTCGAGGGTCTCGACATCCTGATCGTCCGCGAACTGACCGGCGGCGTCTATTTCGGCGAGCCGAAGACGATTACCGACCTCGGCAACGGCCAGAAGCGTGCCATCGACACCCAGGTCTACGACACCTACGAGATCGAGCGTATCTCCGCCGTCGCCTTCGAACTGGCTCGCACCCGCGGCAACCGCGTCTGCTCGATGGAAAAGCGCAATGTGATGAAGTCGGGCGTCTTGTGGAACCAGGTCGTCACCGCGACCCACAAGGAGAAGTTCGCCGACGTCAAGCTCGAGCACATGCTGGCCGACGCCGGCGGCATGCAGCTGGTGCGTGCGCCCAAGCAGTTCGACGTCATCGTCACCGACAACCTGTTCGGCGACATGCTGTCGGATGTCGCCGCCATGCTGACCGGCTCGCTCGGCATGCTGCCGTCCGCCTCGCTCGGCGCGCCCGATGCCAAGACCGGCAAGCGCAAGGCGCTCTATGAGCCGGTGCATGGTTCGGCCCCTGACATTGCCGGCCAGGGCATCGCCAACCCGATCGCCATGATCGCCTCGTTTGCCATGTGCCTGCGCTACTCGTTCAACATGGTCACGGAAGCCGATACGCTCGAAAAAGCGATCGCCAACGTTCTCGACAAGGGCATCCGCACCGGCGACATCATGGCCGAAGGTGCAACCAAGGTCGGCACCGTCGAAATGGGCGATGCGATCCTTGCCGAGTTCCAGGCCCTCTCGGCCTGATATTCCCTTTCCGCATCAGCGACCAACGGCGCGGAGCAATCCGCGCCGTTTTGCATTCGTGACATCGGGCGTTCCGCTTGTGGCCGGGCTCGGCCGCCGCATGCCGTTCTCCGCGAGCGCCCGGCAATAGTCACAACTGCGTGAGCCTGCGTCATGCCAGGGACGGTCACAAATCCGGACACATCTCTCCAACGTATATCAAGACAGACAAAGCCGAGAGGGTGGTGGTCGCAAACGACCGCGCCCGGAACCGCCTTGAAGGAAGCCGCGGCCCGACATGGCATGGAACACCGACATGGCATGGAACAACGGCGTCATTTGTCCGTTGATGCTGAAATGCGCAAATGAGGCTCTTGCCAGCAAACGGTCCGCACCGACCATGGAGAGATTTCGATGAAAGCCATGTCCGCTGACAGACACATCATCAAATACGCGATGTCGCAGCCCTATCTCGAACGGCAGGAAGAGCTGGATCTGGCAATCCGCTGGAAGGACAACAATGATCAGGATGCGCGCAACCGCATCGCTCAGGCGCATATGCGCCTCGTCATTGCCATGGCCTCGAAATTCCGTGGCTTCGGTCTGCCGCTCAACGACATGATCCAGGAAGGCTATATCGGCCTTCTCGAAGCCGCAGCCCGCTTCGATCCCGGTCGCGAAGTGCGTTTCTCGACCTATGCCGGCTGGTGGATCCGCGCCTCGATGCAGGATTATATCCTGCGCAACTGGTCGATCGTGCGTGGCGGCACGAGCTCGTCGCAAAAGGCGCTGTTCTTCAACCTGCGCCGCCTGCGCGCCAAGCTCGCCCAGGGCGACAACCGGTTGAGCGACCAGGCCATCCACCAGGAAATCGCCTCCGCGCTCGGCGTAAGCCTAGCCGATGTCCAGTCGATGGATGCCCGCCTGACCGGCAATGACGCATCCCTCCAGACCCCCGTCGCCGGCCGTCACGGCGAAGGCGCGGAACAGCTCGAAATGCTGAAAAGCAACGAGACGCTGCCGGACGAACAGGCCACCAGCATCATCGACGGCGAGCGCTGGATCGCTTGGCTGAAAAGCGCGCTGACCCAGCTCAACGAACGCGAAAGCCGGATCATCAAGGCCCGCCGCCTGACCGAAGACGGTGCAACGCTGGAAGAGCTCGGCGTCGAACTCGGCATTTCCAAGGAACGCGTCCGCCAGATCGAGACCCGCGCGCTGGAAAAGCTGAAATCGGCGCTCACCACCCGCGTGCCGTCAGCAAGCCGCTACGAGATGGCGTATTGAGGCCTGTCAGGGCCGAATTCAACAGGGCCGGCGGAAACGCCGGCTTTGTTGCGAAAACACGTGATTAGGCCTTTCGCGGTGCGATTTGACATGCGCTGATGGTATCACCGAACGAATGTCATCCCGAATGTCATCCGCAAAATACGGCGGGAAGGGTTGTTTGGCTCGGTCCGAATTCAAGCGCGCTCAACCACCGGGATCGATCGGGACATGGGCTGAAGCGAAGAGAAAAAGGAATCCGGCCCAGTCGTTCAGAATATGGGCGCCTGCCGACACCCAAAGGTTCTTCGTGACGACATAGGCCAGGGTGAGAAGCACCCGGGTGAAGCCAATTCCGAGCAAAGATTGCGCCCAATGCCAGTCATAGGTCGGCAGATGCGCGGCCCCGAAAATCAGACCGGAGACCAGCAATCCGACGCCAATGCCCCAGGACCGCGTAAGGCGCAAGTGCTTGACGCAGAACCAGAGCACGGCGAGGAAAGGCAGGATGCCCAGCAATTCTTCGCCGATCAATTGGATGACGGTTGGAAGGAGCAGCGCGGCAACATCAAGCGTCGACATCGAGGCAAAGCTGGCGGAAACGGGATTGGCATGGAGCTCGAAAAATTGCTGGAGAAGCAGTCCCATGCCCAGTGAGCCAGCCAGGCTGAGCATGGCAAAGAGGATCATCAATCCGGCGGAGTTCCATCCGATCGGACGGAACAAAGCCGTCCAGTATCGCCCGGTGACCAGACGCAGCGCCAAGAGCGGTATACCCGCGAACAGCAGTGTCGGCACGAGGTAGACGGGAAAGCTGCGGAGCGGGATTGAGACCAGAGCCAGGAAGGCCAGTGCAACTGATGCCAAAAGAAACAGCCAGCCCAGGCCGCTGACTTCAACCGGGTGACCGTCATAGAACGGGAAATCCTGTTTCCTGGCGATCATGGTGCCAAGGCCTGACATCCGAGATAGAAATCTGATCGATCGGCGTATCCGCGCTCTGTCATCCTCATCCCCCTTTTCCCGTCATCGGGAGATCACTCGACATAAAGCGTCAGTGCATAATTCGCGGCCTCGCCCCGGCGGGCGGCATTGCGCATCAGGTAGACCTGGATCGCGTAGTTTCCGCTGGAGGGGATTGTGATGGTCGTTCCGTTGCCATCTATGGAACTGTTATACAGGGCCGCGTCGGCGCCCGGCGCCACCACATTGAAATAGAGGCTGGAATTGCTTGAATCGAGCTGCACGCTCAGTTTCTGGCCAGCCGTCACGCCGAGCGTGTATTCCACGCTCTGATACCCTTCGAGCTGCGCATTGATGGTCGAGCCTGAGGTACCGGCCGAAAAATGCACGGTCTCGCGCCGAACATCGTCAGCAATGGCAGGGCCAGCTGCCAACATGGCAAGGATGAGCATCAGATGGCGGATCGTTCTCATGGGCGACCTTTCCGAGTTGATAGTGGCGGATGAATTAAAGACTGAATTCGCCGTATTCGCAACGCCGACGGGATCCGCCTTTCCAGATTGGCCAAACTGACGATCGACCCCTGACATTGGTTTTCCTCCCTTGAGACGTCCATGACGATCATGGCGTGACGCTCTCTGGATGCCCTGTTATGTGTCTAAAACCACAGACAATAGCGGCAACAGGAGGTCGCCTTGGACTTTATGAAACTGCTCAAATCGCTGGAAGAGCTGCTCTACGAGCTGGTGTCCTGGCTGTTGTTTTATCCGCTCACGATGTGGCGTTCCGTCGTCAACCCGCTGCGCATGATGCGCTACGCCGACAGCGAACTGGCCGACAGACCCGAGGACCAGTACGAAGATACCCTGAGCCCTCCCCTGTTTCTCCTGATCACACTTCTTCTGTCACAAGGGCTTTCGACCGCCTTTCCGACGTCTTACGATCCAACGATCGTTGCAAAAGAACTGGGATCGGGGTCAAACCTGCTGATCGCCCGCGGCGTGGTGTTCGGGATCTACCCGCTATGCATGGCCGTCGCCATGCTGCGCCAACAGTCCGTCAGGATCACCCGCAACTCTCTGCGTCCACCCTTCTTCAGCCAGTGTTATGTCGCGGCGCCTTTTGCATTCATTGTCGGCCTGGCATTTGATTTCCTCTTCATGCCACACGCGCAAGGCGTCACGATCGGTCTCGTCACGCTGGCATTTGCCACCCTGTGGTACGCTCAAGCACAGGTGAGGTGGTTTACTCAGGCTCGGCAGACGGGAGTAGCAAAAGCAATCGGCGCTTTTTCCGTCGCATTCGTCTGCGCAAGCGTCGTCGCTTTTGTCATAGCCATCGTCATCGGCCTGGAGGCTAAGAACCTGGCAAGCTGAGTTTAATTCAGACGGAAAGAGGGCTCCTCTGTGGAGAGCGCCGTCGGCCAGATCTGCCGATTCGGCAACGCCTATCAGGCGATCATTCGGTAATCTCGAAGACATTTGGCAAAACCATCACTCACGGGGCGCTGCCTGCGCCGCCCGCGCAAATGCGTTGGAACCCGCCGGGCGTCCTGAGTGCCGAAAGGGTCCATGCCCTTACTCGGAGATGATCTTCACCCGCATGCCCGGCGCCACCGTCGATGTCGGTCCAAGCGCGTTGATCAGCCGGAACAGTTCGAGCTTGCGGTCGGTGCCCATCATCCGGGCCGACAGCGTGCCGATATCGTCCTTTGCCCCGACGGTGACGACGCGAACCCGCAGCGGCTTCAGCGAGGCAGCCTCCTCCGGCGAAATCCGCCGGAAACTCGTGCGCAGCTGCTGCGCCGTCGGCTCCAGCGCTGCGCTGCCCTTCGGTACGGCGGTCAGGAAGCGGAAGATCTGCGTGCCGATGCGGATCACGGTGATATCGAAGTCCCAGCGATCGGCCGAGGCCCTTGCGGTCGCAGCCTCCAGTCCATTGACCGTGGTCATCTGGATGGTTTCCGGCAAAAGCCCGGTCACCCAGCCGCTGGAAATATAATTCGACAGCGTCATCTTCTGGCTGTCGGCGACGCCATCGAAGCGGATCGCCACATCGCCCGGCCCGGTCGCCAGCACCGCTTCCACCTTGTTGTCGATCTGGAAGCCGGCCGGCACGTCGAAGCGGATGCCGAGTGTACCATGCAGGAAGGTCTGGCCGCGCACATAGCCTTCCTGCGGACTGTCGCCGTAGAGCAGGCCATTGATGCCGTTCAGATAATAGTCGCGCCCTGTCTCGCCATGCGTGCCTTCCGGACCGAAGGCCCGGGCATGGCGCTTGGCGAGGTCCACGCGTTGCGGCGCGTTCGGATGGCTCGACAGGAAGTCGAGGCTCTGGTCGGCATCGGGATCGACCGAGGTGAACTGGCTGTAGCGGGCCATCGAATCGAGGAAGCGCGCCGCCGCATAAGGGTCGTATCCGGCCTCGCCCAGCGTGCGCACGCCGATCACGTCGGCCTGCAGCTCCTGCTGGCGCGAGAAGGCGGCGAGACGCAGCTTGCCACGGGCGAGCGCCTGCTTGCCGGCAAGATCGCTCGACAGGACTTCGGCGACCACGCGGCTGGCGATCACTTCCGCCTCTTCGCGGCGCTGCCGCTCGATGCCGTGATTGGCTGTCACATGCGCCATTTCGTGGCTGAGCACGGCCGCCACTTCCGAGGCGTCATTGGCCAGCGCCAGCAGGCCGCGCGTCACATAGAGATAACCGCCCGGCAGCGCGAATGCGTTGATCGCCGGCGAATTGAGGATGGTGATGCGGTAGGACTGGTTCGGATTTTCCGACACCGCCGTCAGCGCACCGGCAATGCGCGCGACAAGCCGTTCGGTCTTGGCGTCGGAATATTCCCCGCCGTAGGATGCGACGATACGCGGATGTTCGCGCGCGCCCATCTGCGCCCGCGGATCATCCTTCTGCACTTCGTCGACGATCTGCGGATTGGTCGACGGTGCGACGCTCGGCACATAGGCCTGCTCGAACAGCGACTGGCAAGAAGACAACAGGAGGCTGAGGCTGACGAGGCCAGCAATCGACGAGACAAACCTCGCGGACCCGCGCCGCCGAACGTTTTCGGCGGCCAACGCGCTGTTCCCGGTCAAAAACTGCATCCTGCCCCTTTGCCTAAACCTTCGTGAACGCCTGCCGAGCCCGAGACCCCGGCCCATGGCCACGCAATCACGCAGCCAACCAAGGCGAGAATCGGTCTATCCCATCAAGCATCTGCCGCCATTTCACACAATGCGAAAAAACCGCATGCTGTATAAGATAGGCGCGACACATGAGATGACCAAGGCTTGTTGACGCCAAGCACCCATTCCCTTGGCGCATGGCACCGGCGAACGACGAAATTAAGGCGAAGGCCGTGCGGCATCATCAAGCCCGCCATTGCGTCAGGCATCGGGTGGGGCATCGGGTGGGGCATCGCGTCCGGCAAAGCGCCGCACGGCGTCGAGATCCTGGCGGGCGAAAAAATCCGTCGTCGCTGCCGCAACCAGCACGCGACCGTCCTCGAGGAAGACCACGTCGCGGGCCAACCGCTCGACATCGCGCGGATCATGGGTGACCAGCACGATCGTTGCCCCGGTTTCGCCGTGCAGATCGGCAAGCAGCTCGACCATCACCGCCCGTAGCCCCGGATCGAGAGCCGCAAACGGCTCGTCGAGCAGCATCACCGGTTTGCGCCTTACCAGCGCCCGGGCAAAGGCCGCCCGCTGCCGCTCGCCGCCCGACAGCGACCCCGGCAGCCGTCGCTCGAAACCGGCCAGCCCGACCCGCTCCAGCGCAAGCGACACCGCCTGGCGGTCCGCCGCCGTCAACCGCAGCGCCGGATGAATGCCGAGCCCGATATTGGTGTAGAGATCGAGATGAGCAAACAGATTGTTGTCCTGGAACACCAGCGACACCGGCCGCTCGGCGGGTGCAAGCTCGGTGACGTCCCGGTCGCCGATCAGCACGCGGCCGCTGTCCGGTCGCTCGAAACCGGAAATCAGGTTGAGCAAGGTCGACTTGCCCGAGCCCGAAGGCCCGACAACCGCCGTGATTGCCCCCGCCTCGAAGCGGCAGTCGAAGTGAAATGACGGCGCGCCGAGCGTCAGCCGCACCTGGTCAAGGCGGATCGCCGCCGTGCTTTCCGCCATCATCGGCGCATGTCCTTTCCTTGCGGCGCGCCTATCAGCGCCAGCACCAGGCAGATCGCCCCCAGAATGAGCGCAAGGCCATCGGCATCATGGCTGCGATAGCTGCCCATGCGCGCATAGATCAGCGACGGCAGCGTCGAGATATTTTCCGACCCGAACAGCGCCACCGCCCCGAGATCGCCGAGCGACAGCGCCATGGCAAAGGCGAGCGCCATGGTAAGCGGCCGCTTCAGCACCGGCCAGTCGACCAGGCGCAAGCGCGACAGCCCGGAAAGCCCGAGCGAGGCCGCAAGCCGGCTGGTGCGGGCCTGATGCTCGACAAAGGCCGGCTCCAGCACCCGCATGACAAACGGCAGCGCCATCAGCGCATTGATGCCGATAACGATGACCGGCGCAAATGTCGCAATATCGCCATGCGCGCGCAAGGCCAGGAACCAGCCGGTCGCCAGAACGCTGGTCGGCACCAGCAGCACCAGCGACGAACTTGCCGCGAGGGATGCCGAAAACAGCCGCGATCCGATGGCTAAAGGCTGCGCCGATGCCAGCGCCTGCCGTGCCGAAACCACCCCATAGGCGCAGGCGAGCGACAGCAGGCCGGCTGACGATGCGATGATCAGGCTGGTACCCGCCGCCTGCCGGAATGCCGGCTCCCGCAACAGCTTGATCAGATCGGCATTCACCCCCGAGACGATCACCTGCGCCAGCGGCAGCACGAGAAACAGCCCCGCTAGCAAGAGCACGACAGCATCCAGCAGCCGGATCGGCAGCCCCATGCCGTCAAATCGGACAAACCGCCGGCCGCTGGTCTGGCCGGTATCGTCTGCCGCCGGCAGCAGGCTCAGGGCAGAAAGGATCGCGCCGGTCACGACGATCTGCATCAGCGCCAATGACACCGCCCGCTCCGGGTCGAAATCGAAGCGCAGCGCCTGATAGATCGCCACCTCGATCGTCGTGGCCGCCGGCCCGCCGCCAAACACCAGAACCAGGGTGAAACTGGTGACGCACAGCATGAAGATCAGCCCGCTGGCACCCGGAATGACGCGCGCCAACACCGGCCATTCGATGAACCTAAAGATCGACAGCGGCGACAGCCCGAGGCTTGCCGCCGAGCGCCAGTATTCCGCCGGCACCCGCTCCAGCGCCGACAGCATCAGCCGGGTCGCCAGTGGCAGGTTGAAGAACACATGCGCGATCAGGATGCCGGAAAGTCCGTAGATCGACACCGGCTCGGCAAGGCCGACAAAGGCCAGGCCATCATTGATGATGCCCTGCCGCCCGAAGATGCCGATCAGCCCGAGCGCCCCGATCAGAACCGGCAGGCCCATCGGCACGGCCATCAGACGGATCAGCCAGCGGCGACCGGCAAACCCCGGCTGGCGCGCCAGCGCACTGGCAACCGGCAGGGCAAGCATGACCGACAAAACCGTCGAGAGGACCGCCTGAAACAGCGTGAAGCGCAGCACCGAATGCACCACCGGATCGCCGATCACGCCGAGAAATGCGCCGTCCATCCGGCCGCTGAGCAGGGCTGTCAGCGCCGTGCCGATAAAACCCGCGACCAGCGCCAGCACCAGAAGACCGCCGGCCAGGGCCGGCAGCCTTTCGGCGTTGGACAGGATGCGCGAGCGTGCCATGCTCGGCTCAGTTCAGCGTCATCGCCGACAGCCACTCGTCGATCCACGCCTTGCGGTTGGCAGCGACCTCGGCTGAATTCATCAGGAAGGTGGTCTTCGGCTGTACCAGCTTGCCAAAGGCGTCGGGCAGCGGCTCGGATGTGGCCGCCGCTGGCATCATCCAGTTGTTCGTCGGAATGATATCCTGGAAGCCCGGTTCCAGCATGAAGGCGAGGAACTGCCGGGCCAGATCCTTGTCCGGCGCGTTTTTCAACAGGCCCGCGACCTCGATCTGGATGTAGTGGCCCTCGGAGAATTCCGCCGCCTGGTAGCGATCGGTCTCTTCCGCCACCATGTGATAGGCCGGCGAGGTCGTATAGGACAGCACCATCGGCGCCTCGCCCTTGGTGAACAGGCCGTAAGCCTCCGACCAGCCGGGCGTCACCGTCAGCACGCGGCCCTTTAGCTTCGCCCAGGCTTCCGGCGCCTTGTCGCCATAGACCGACTTGACCCAGAGCAGCAGGCCGAGCCCCGGCGTCGAGGTGCGCGGATCCTCGATGACGATCTTCTGGCTCGGATCGCCCTCGACCAGTTCCTTCAGGCTCGTCGGCGGGCTCTTCACCGTCTCGGTGTCGTAGACCACGGCGAAATGGCCGTAGTCATAGGGCACGAAGACATCGTCGGAAAAGCCGCCCGGCACCTTGGCCTTGGCAAGATCGATGCCGGAGGCTTCAAAAAGGCCGGTCTGCTTGGCTTCCTCGGTCAGGCTGGTATCGAGCCCGAGAACCACATCGGCCTTCGAGCCTTCGCCTTCCAGCTTCAGCCGGGTCAGCAGGGCCACGCCATCGGCAACGCCGACGAAATTGACCGTGCAGCCGCAGCTCTTCTCGAAGGCTTCCTTGACCTTCGGACCCGGACCCCATTCGGAAATGAAGCTCTCATAGGTATAGACGGTCAGCACCTTGTCGGCGGCATGCGCCGGCAGCACCAGACCTGACCCGAGAAAGGCTGTTGCGAGAAGCGCTGCGGCAAGACCGGAACGCAAGGTGTCGACGAGATATGATGGCATGACGCCCTCCTCCTAAAAAACAATTGATCTCGGGATAGGGCGCTTTGCGATCGACGCGTCTAATCCCTCCGCCGGTGTTAACCGGATCAGGTTCCGCGGGTTGGCTTTCGCCTCTCAGCATTTCGTCCCGATGGAACGAAAGGCACCCCGTTAGAGCAGTCTTGAGATAGCGCGCCGCGCGGGTCGGCGCAAGATGTGCCTTGCGTATCGTGCACGGCAGGGCCGCGCCAAAGGGTAAGGGAAACGCAAGCCCTGCATGCTAGACCTTGTCTGCGATCGATGGGATGAGTGCGCATGGTAACCTTTCATACCGAACAGCAGAGCGCCGCCGAGGGCACGCTGCCGGCTGCCGAACTGAGCTTCAACCGCCAGCTTTCGATAGCCCTGGACAGTTTCTGGCAATCGGCGGTGCGCAACCGAATTCTCGCCTTCGCCACCGCCCTGCTCGGTATCATTCTTCTCACCGCCTACGGCACGGTACTTCTCAACCAGTGGAATGCACCCTTCTACAACGCGCTGGAACGGCGCGATCTTTCAGCCTTCCTCAACGAATTGCGCAACTTCGCCTTCATCGCCGGCTTCCTGCTGCTGCTTAATGTCATCCAGACCTGGCTCAACCAGATGACGGCGCTCTATATGCGCGAGGGCCTGTCGCGCGATGTCGTCGACCAGTGGCTGACCGACAGGCGGGCCTTCCGCCTGTCGATGTCGAGCCCGCTCGGCGTCAATCCCGACCAGCGCCTGCATGAAGACGCGCGCAAACTCGCCGAAATGACCACCTCGCTGACCATTGGCCTGGTCCAGTCGACCATTCTTCTGGTCAGCTTCATCGGCGTGTTGTGGAACCTGTCGAGCAATTTCACCTTTCATGTCGGCGAATACAGCTTTGCCATCCCCGGCTACATGGTCTGGGGCGCCATCCTCTATGCGCTCGCAGCCTCGCTGCTCAGCCAGCTTGTCGGCACCAAGCTCTCGCGGCTCAATGCCGATCGTTACGCCCGCGAGGCCGAGCTGCGATTTTCGCTGATGCGGGCGAACGAAAATCTCGAGGCGATCGCACTCGCCCGCGGCGAGGAAACCGAACGCCGCCATATCCACCAGACGCTCGACACGGTCATCGGCTCGATCCGCCATCTGGCCATGGCGCTGACCAATCTCACCTGGGTCACTGCCGGCTTCGGCTGGCTGGCGATCATCGTGCCGATCCTGATCGCCTCGCCCGCCTATTTCGCCGGCCCGATGAGCTTTGGCGGCCTGATGATGGCGGCGGCCGCCTTCACCCAGGTCTATTCGGCGCTGCGCTGGTATGTCGACAATTTCGGCGCCATCGCCGACTGGCGCGCCGCCCTGATGCGCGTCACCGTCTTTCGCGCCGCCCTGATGGACCTCGACCGGCAGGTGCCGACGGCGGGTCGCATCGCGATGGCAAGCGGCAAGCCGGGTCAGATCGACCTTGAAGCGCTGGAGATCTGCGTCCGGGTCAACGGTGATGCCTGCGAAAGTGCCTTCCGCCTCAAGGAACGCCAGATCACCATCAAGGCCGGCGACAAGTTCATGGTCAATGGCGATCAGGGTGTGAACCGCAAGCTTCTGTTCAATGCGCTGGCGGGCCTCTGGCCCTTCGGCGAAGGCAGCATCACGCTGCCGGCCAACGAGGAAATCCTCTTCGTGCCGCAGGTCGGCTACCTGCCGGAAGGCCGTCTGCGCAGCCTGCTCGCCTATCCGGCGCCCTCTGCCAGCTTCACCGATGCCGAACTGGGGGCAGTGCTTACCCGCGTCGGCCTCGACGAACTGGTCCGGCGCCTCGATGACCGCGCCCGCTGGGACCGCGTGCTCGACAAGGACGAACAGATGGCGCTGGCCTTCGCCAATATTCTCCTGCGCAAGCCGCGCTGGGTGGTCTTCTATGACGTCCTCGAAGGCCTGGAACCCGCCACCGAAGAGCGGCTATGCCGCATCCTAGGCGAACTCGGCGACACGACACTCCTCTATATCGGCCGCTCCGCCGCCTATCTCCAGGCCACCAATCCCAGGCTGCTGCATCTGGAACGCACCGGTCATGCTGCCGAAGCGCTGGTGGATTGATCGGCGTCTGTCCGCCGTCCCGTATACTGGTTTTACAAGGCCGGCGCGCGGCCCCGCGCCGCCTGAGCGGAAGAAGTCGCCGCAAAGCGGACGGCAAGGGTGGGCAGTGACTTCCTTCTCCCCCCGAGGGAGAAGGTGCCCGAAGGGCGGATGAGGGGGCTCACCCGCACAAACCGCACAAAAAACCACCTCCCGCGGGGATGACTTTTCCAAATCCCCCAATCTTTTCAATAAAACGCACCCCATTTCATCCCCCTGGTTTTGAGCTGTGCCATACTCCCCTCCGTTCCGCTTTCGGATACACCGGGGATTGCGAGCCCGGCGAAGCGGAACCGGCGCCGGAGGGCGCGGCTGTCGCTGGCCAGACCCTCCGGGCCGGATGCAACGGTCTCCCTCCGGTGGCGGGACGGTGATGGTTAAGACCTCGGATGGTTTGAGCCAGCCCCGATCCCAACGGCCATCGGGCGTGCCTCAGGGGCACACAAACAAGGCGCCGGACCTGCGTGAAACGGGTCCGGTGACAAAGACGGCGGGAGCTGGGATCGCAAATGACCCACTCGCCGGGCGAGGGTCAGGTCGGGATGTGCGCACATCCGACGGGAACCTCCCGGGCACCCGGCCAGGACGTCTCGATGAGACGTTTCGGACCCAAGCCCGGTTGACGGCGAGACGCCAAGTTTCGCCGCGCAGAGCCGCCTTGCCAGAGAGACGCATGCAACCGGCAAAAATCGCCGAACGGGGCGCCGGAAGGAGCCATATAAATTATTCAACAGGTTGCTTCTGGCGCCCTGTCCGAGACTGCCACCATCCCCGGAGGAGAAATTCCGACCGGTGGTTTGGCGTGGGATATTTGAAGGTTTTGATTGATGAAGACGGAGGATGGACGTTCGAACCATCGCCGTCAGTGCCAGTTTACCCCCCTCTGTCGGCTGCGCCGACATCTCCCCCTCACGGGGGGAGATCACCGAGACCTCGGGCAAGGGAGAGGATGGTGACCTTTGTGCCAAGGCGGACAAAACGGACAGTCAGAAATGCCTCGTCGCCCCGCCCTCATGTGCACAAGCTATCCGGTTGGCCGAGCGGCCAGCCCCTTGCCGATCTCCCTCCTTGTGGGGGAGATGCCCGGCAGGGCAGAGGGGGGTATTGCCGAGCGCGAGGGAGGGAGTAAAAAGGGGATTACCCAGATGCAGGGCATCCAAATCAGTCCCTACCCTTCCAGTTCCTCACGCAGCATTTCCAGTTCCAGCCATTCCTCCTCCATGCGCGTTACGCTGGCACGCAGCTTTTCGGTCTCGGCGGCGAGCGTGTTGAAGGTTGCCGGGTCCTTGGTGAACAGCTTGGGATCGGCCATCTTCGCCTCGTGGGCGGCAATCTCCTTCTGCGCCTTTTCCATCTCCTTCGGCAGGTTTTCCAGCGCGAACTTCTGCTTGAAGGACAGTTTGCCCCGGCTCTTTGCGCCGCCGCTCTCGGCCGGCTTGCCCGAGGCCTCCTGGGCTTTCGCCTTCTCGGCTTTCTCCGCCTTTTTGCGCTCGTCCTCGACGCCCTTGCGCTGCGCCAGCATGTCGGAATAGCCACCGGCATATTCGATCCAGCGGCCATCCGGGTTTTCCGGATCGGCCGGGGCGATCGTCGAGGTCACGGTGCGGTCGAGGAAGTCGCGGTCATGGCTGACCAGGATGACGGTGCCCGAATAACCGGCGACGATTTCCTGCAACAGGTCGAGCGTCTCGATGTCAAGGTCATTGGTCGGCTCGTCGAGGATCAAGAGGTTGGACGGCTTGGCCATGATCCGCGCCAGCATCAGCCGCGCCCGCTCGCCGCCCGACAGGTTGCGGATCGGGGTGCGTGCCTGTTCCGGCTGGAACAGGAATTCCTTCATATAGCCGGTGACATGCTTCTGCTCGCCATTGACCAGCAGGTTCTCGCCGCGTCCATCGGTCAGGTAGTTTGCCAGCGTATCGTCCGGATTGAGATCCTCGCGCTTCTGGTCGAGCACGGCAATCTCGAGATTGGTGCCAAGCTTGATCTTGCCCGAATCCGGCTTCATCTGCCCGGTCAGCATCTTCAGCAATGTCGTCTTGCCGGCGCCGTTCGGGCCGATCAGGCCGATGCAGTCGCCGCGATGCACGCGGATCGAAAACGGCGCGACAATGGTCCGATCGCCGTAAGCCTTGGTGATCTTGTCGGCCTCGACCACCAGCTTGCCGCTTTCGCGACCCTCGGTGACGCCGGCCTGGATCGTGCCCTGCGGTCCCTTGTGGCCGCGATAGTCGGCGCGCAGGCTCTGCAGATTGCCGAGGCGGCGCATGTTGCGCTTGCGCCGTGCCGTGACGCCGTAGCGCAGCCAGTGCTCCTCGCGCTCGATCTGCTTGCCGAGCTTGTGCTGCTCGATCTCTTCCTCTTCCAGCACCTTGTCGCGCCATTCCTCGAAAAAGGCAAAGCCGCGCGCCAGGCGCCGCGACAGGCCGCGGTCGAGCCAGACGGTAGCGGTCGAGATCTTTTCGAGAAACCGCCGGTCATGCGAAATCACCACCAGGGCGCTGCGGCTCTTGGAGAGTTCGCCTTCCAGCCATTCGATGGTCGGCAGATCGAGATGGTTGGTCGGCTCGTCCAGCATCAGGATGTCGGGCTCGGGTGCCATGACGCGCGCAAGCGCTGCACGCCGCGCCTCGCCGCCCGACAGGCTGGCCGGATCTTCCTGGCCGGTGAGCCCCAGATGCTCGAGCAGATAGGTCACACGATACGGATCGTCGCCCGGCCCGAGACCAGCTTCGGCATAGGCCTGGACCGTGGTGTAGCTGCCGAAATCGGGAGCCTGCTCCAGATAGCGGATCGTCGAGGACGGATGGCGGAAGACCTCGCCCGACTGCGCCTCGACCAGGCCGGCGGCGATCTTCATCAGCGTCGACTTGCCCGAACCGTTGCGGCCGACCAGGCAGATCCGGTCGCCCGGTTCGATCTGCAGATTGGCGCCGTTCAGCAAGGGCTGGCCGCCGAAGGAGAGGAAGATATCGTCGAGTTTCAGAATGGGAGGCGCCAAGGCTTCAGGCTCCGGTCAGGTCATGAGGGCGGGCAAGGATCACCGCATCACCGCGTGTCAGCGAGAAGCGCACAGGCCCTTCCGCGACGTTGGAAATGGTGCGCGACGATCCGAAGGCAAGATCGAAATCGGCAAGCGGATAACGGGCATTCTCGATGGTCAGGCCGGCAAGATCGGTGAGACCGAGAACGGAAAACAGCGAGCCCCTGGGCAGATCGACCACCAGCGGCTGACGCAGCAGCGGATAGGCCTCTTCGAGACCCGAACTCATCGCCACGTCGATCCCGCGCTTGGCCAGCGCCACGGCCGCAAGGAGATGCATCAGCGCATGATCGGAGCGTTCGCCGCCGAGCGCGCCCGCCAGGATCAGCCGCGTCGCACCGCGCGACAAAGCCTCGTCGACGGCAATCTCGCCGTCGGTCGAGGCCTTGCGCGCCGGATAGGGCATGCGGGGCACATCGGGAAAATCCTCGACGGGCAGATCGTCAGAACTGTCGAAATCGCCGACCCAGAGCTCGGGCTTGAGGCCGAGCGCCAGCGCATGGCGCATGCCGCCATCGGCCGCAATCACACGGCTTTCAGCGACCGCGGCCTTCAGCCGGTCGGTCGGTTCGACAAGCCCGCCGAGAAGGATGGTGAAAATGCGCTGCATCATGGCTCTGCCCATAACCCATCTTGGGCCAAAAGCAAAAGCCGGATCGCACGATGTCGGATCACAGGGTGCCGATCACAGCATGAAAGCGCGGCAACGCAGACCGTTGCCGCGGATCGTGCTGTTCGCTTAAAGGGCCGAAACGGCTCAGCGCTTCTTGGTGCCGGAGGTTTCGGCCGTCTTCATCTGGTTGGTGAAGCTCGAGACCGGCGCGGAAGAGGCGGGCTTGTCCTTGTCCTTCTTCGGCTTTCTTACTTCGCGGTTCGAACGCTGTTGACCTTTAGCCATGGACCTTGTTCCTTCTGTATATGGGCCGGCGCCTGTTTCGGCGTCTGGCTGCGGGTGGGGTCGATATCGTCTTCGGCGACGCAACGATCGAAATTCTCTGCTTCGAAGCGCACGCGGTATTGGCGTTTGCCGCCGGTCTCGGGCAGCGTCGCGGTGATCTTGCAGACGCCCGGCGTGCGCGCCACGCGAACAGGGCCATCCTTGAGGAAGATCATGTCGCCGATTTTAAATTTATGTCCACTCATCAGGGTCTCCTCCGCGCGCCGGGTGCTGCGGGTGTAGCAAAGCCGCCCGGACGCGCTGATCGCATACCGGGGGCAGTTTCTGTTTCAAAAAGCACGCAGATCCGCCCTTGCGGCGGCTGGTGGCGACGACCGCAGGACGGTGGTCGGCTTTGTTGTGATCAAGGAAGAAGAATCTGACACATCCGGCGCCGGTGATCCCGTCCCTGTGGGGGGAGACGCGCCTCAACTGGACATGTGAAACTGAAGTCCCTCCAGACTGTCAGATTTCTGCATAAATACAAGCTTTATCTTGCATGACGGGACCACCGATCCCTTACGTCGACGGCCGGCTTGCGCTTGCATGAACCGGTCCAGCTCACTAGGTTTTGCACCAGATATGGCATGGGGGCAGACAGACAATGCAGTTCACCGGGACCGCCGACTATGTGGCCGACAAGGATCTGATGATCGCGGTCAATGCCGCGATTGCGCTGGAGCGACCGCTGCTGGTCAAGGGCGAGCCCGGCACCGGCAAGACCGAACTGGCGCGCCAGGTGGCGGCAGCCCTCGGTCTCGACATGATCGAATGGAACGTCAAGTCGACGACAAAGGCGCAGCAGGGTCTCTACGAATACGATGCCGTGTCGCGGCTGCGCGACAGCCAGCTCGGCGATTCACGCGTCAATGACGTCGGCAACTACATCCGCCGCGGCAAGCTCTGGCAGGCCTTCGCCTCAGACAAGAAATGCGTGCTGCTGATCGACGAGATCGACAAGGCGGATATCGAGTTTCCCAACGACCTGCTGCAGGAACTCGACCGCATGGAATTCCATGTCTACGAGACCGGCGAACTGGTTAAAGCCAGGGTCCGGCCGATCGTCATCATCACCTCGAACAACGAGAAGGAATTGCCGGACGCATTTCTGCGTCGCTGCTTCTTCCACTATATCCGCTTTCCCGAGGCAGACACGCTCGCCCGCATTGTCGAAGTGCATTATCCGGGCATCAAGCAGACACTGGTGCGCAATGCGCTGACCCAGTTCTACGAGATCCGCGAGACGCCCGGCCTGCGCAAGAAACCGTCGACCTCCGAGGCGCTCGACTGGATCCGGCTGCTGGTTTCGGAGGATATCGATCCAGCCGACCTGCGCGGCGATCCGAAACAGGCGCTGCCGAAGCTGCATGGCGCGCTGTTGAAGAACGAGCAGGACGTGCATCTCTTCGAGCGGCTGGCCTTCCTGGCACGGCGGGAGGGGCGCTAGCGCATACCCACTCTCATGCGCTGCGTTGCCACATGTTTTTTCGTTGATTTGCAGGCATGACAGGCGTAAACAGCGCGGGTGTTTCGTGGTGATTTGGCCGGCCGGCTTGCAGCCACGTAAAATAAGTCGCTAAAGGGCCGAGGCAAGTTCCAAGACTTTCCGAGGACCGGTAGCGATATGCAAAGCTGCCGGTATTTTTGTTTTGGCGGTCAAGCACCGTCGCGACACGGAAAGTTGAGAGCAAGATGCCGATCAGGATTCCCGACACACTGCCCGCCTTTGAAACCCTCGTGCATGAGGGCGTGCGGGTGATGACCGAAACGGTGGCCGTCCGCCAGGACATCCGCCCGCTGCAGATCGGCCTGCTCAATCTCATGCCGAACAAGATCAAGACCGAGCTGCAATTTGCCCGCCTGATCGGCGCCTCGCCGCTGCAGGTCGAGCTCACCCTGGTGCGCGTCGGCGGCCACAAGGCGAAAAACACGTCCGAAGAGCATCTGCTGTCGTTCTACCAGACCTGGGACGAGGTCAAGGACCGCAAGTTCGACGGCTTCATCGTCACCGGCGCGCCGGTCGAGACCATGCCCTACGAGGACGTGACCTACTGGGATGAGATGGCGCAGATCTTCGACTGGACCGAGACAAACGTGCATTCGTCGATGAATGTCTGCTGGGGCGCGATGGCGGCGATCCACCATTTCCACAAGGTGCCGAAGCATCCGCTGAAGGAAAAGGCGTTCGGCGTCTACCGCCATCGCAATCTCGCGCCGTCCTCGGTGTTCCTGAACGGCTTTTCGGATGATTTCCAGGTCCCGGTATCACGCTGGACGGAAGTCCGCCGTGCCGACATCGAGAAGGAACAGGGCCTGAACATCCTGCTCGAATCCGACGAAATGGGCGTCTGCCTGGTGCAGGAAGACCGCGCCAAGCGTCTCTACATGTTCAACCACGTCGAATATGATTCCACCTCGCTGGCGGATGAATATTTCCGTGACGTCAATGCCGGCATCCCGATCAAGATGCCGCACAACTATTTCCCGCATAACGACGACACGCTGGCGCCGCTCAATCGCTGGCGCGGCCATGCGCATCTGTTGTTCGGCAACTGGATCAACGAGATCTACCAGACGACACCCTATGATCTGAACGAAATCGGCAAGGATTTGTAGCCATGGCCAATGCAGACGCAGCACCGGTGGACATCCGACCGCTCACCGCAGCCGACGAGGTCGACTGGCGGCGTCTGTGGAAGGCTTATCTGGCCTTCTATGAGACCGAACTGCCGGAGGAGATCTACCAGGCGACCTTTGCCCGGCTGATCTCCGGCGATGCCGGCGAATATCGCGGGCTGCTGGCATGGATCGGCGGCAGGCCCGTCGGTCTTGCCCATATCCTCTTTCATCGCTCCTGCTGGCATATCGACAACATCTGCTATCTGCAGGACCTCTATGCCGACCCGGACATTCGCGGCAAAGGCATCGGCCGGGCATTGATCGAGGCGGTCTATCGGGTGGCCGAAGGGGAAAAGGCAAGGGAGGTCTACTGGATGACCCAGGAATTCAATGGTACAGCCCGCAAGCTTTATGACAGGATCGCCGACAAGACGCCCTTCATCATCTACCAGAAGAACCTCTAAACGCCGATGTTCCTGCCTTTCTTCCTGCGGCTCAGACAAGAGAAGGTCCCGGTCACGCTGCGGGAATATCTGTCGCTGCTGGAGGGCATGCAGGCAGGGCTGGTCGACTACGATATTGACGGTTTCTATTTTCTCGCCCGCACCACGCTGGTCAAGGACGAGCGTTTCATCGACCGTTTTGACCGGGTGTTCGGCGAAATCTTCGGCGGCCTTGTGTCCGGGACGGTGGGTGATGGCGTCGAGATCGTTGCTATCCCCGACGAATGGCTGCGCAGGCTTGCCGAAAAGCACCTCTCCGACGAGGACAAAAAACTGATCGAGGCGCTCGGCGGTTTCGATGCACTGATGGAGACGCTGAGACAGCGGCTTGCCGAGCAGAAGGACCGTCACCAGGGCGGCTCGAAATGGATCGGCACGGCCGGCACCTCGCCGTTCGGTGCCTATGGCTACAATCCGGAAGGTGTTCGCATCGGCCAGGAAGAGAGCCGCCACCGCCGTGCGGTGAAAGTCTGGGACAATCGCGAGTTCCGCAATCTCGACGACAGTGTCGAACTGGGCACCCGCAATATCAAGGTCGCCTTGCGCCGGCTGCGCCGTTTCGTCCGGCAGGGGGCGGCCGAGGAATTCGACCTGGCCGGCACGATCCGCGCCACCGCCGAACACGGCTATCTCGACGTGAAGACCCAGGCAGAGCGCAAGAATGCGGTCAAGCTCTTGATGTTCTTCGATATCGGCGGCTCGATGGACGATCATATCAAGGGCGTCGAGGAACTGTTTTCCGCCGCCCGGTCCGAGTTCCGCCACATGGACTATTTCTACTTCCACAACTGCCCCTATGAACGGGTGTGGAAGGACAATCGCCGCCGCCATGCCGATACGATCGCGACGGGCGATATCATCCGCACCTACGGCCCGGACTACCGGCTGATCTTTGTCGGGGATGCGTCGATGAGCCCCTATGAGATCACCCAGCCCGGTGGCTCCGTCGAACACTGGAACAGCGAAAGCGGCGCCGTCTGGCTTGAGCGGCTGACCGGACATTTCCGCCGGCACCTGTGGATCAATCCACTCACCGAGCCGCTATGGGACTATACGATGTCGGTCGGATTGATTCGCCGGTTGGTGGAGAACAGGATGTTTTCCCTGACGCTGGGCGGCCTGGAGGCGGCGGCCCGCGAACTGGCACGATAAAATAGAAGAGCAATCGGAATACCGGGAGAGACACATGGCAAGGCAGGCATTCGGACAGACGGCAAACGGCGAGACCGTCGACAAGGTGACGCTGACGGGCGGTGGGCTGACGGCCTCGATCATCACCTATGGTGCAGCGCTGCAGGATCTGCGCCTGGAGGGCCATGACGCGCCGCTGGTGCTCGGCTTCGACACGCTCGACGGCTACCTCAACCACTCGCCCTATTTCGGCGCCACGCCCGGCCGCTGCGCCAACCGCATCGGCAACGGCCGCTTCACACTGGATGGCACCGATTACCAGCTCGAGCTCAACGAACGCGGCGTCAGCCATCTGCATGGCGGCTCCGACGGCATGGGCAAGCGCAACTGGAAGATCCTCGGCCTGTCGCACAACAGCGTGACGCTGGAGATCAGCGACCCGGACGGCCGCGCCGGCTATCCCGGCACTACGCGGACCACGACGACCTATACGCTGAAGCCGGAAGGCACATTGTCGATCCTCTTCGAGACCACGACCGACACGCCGACCATCGCCAATGTCTGTCACCATTCCTATTTCAATCTCGACGGCCGTGACGACATTCTCGGCCATGACCTGATGATCGCTGCCGATCACTATACGCCGGTCGACGCAAATCTGATCCCGACCGGCGATATCCGTGCGGTGGCCGGCACCGACTTCGATTTCCGCGAGATGCGACCGATCCGCCATGCCGTGGACGGCGCCCAGCTCGGCTATGACCACAATTTCTGTTTCTCGGCCGAGCGCACGGAAAAGCGCAGCGTGGCGCTCGCCCGCAGCGTCAATTCCGGCGTTTCAGTGGAAGTCCGCACCACCGAACCTGGCGTGCAGTTCTATGCCGGCGGCATGGTCAACCCGGCTGTGCCGGGCCTTGAAGGCCGCCGCTACGGCGCATTTGCCGGTTTCTGCCTGGAAACCCAGACCTGGCCGGACGCGATCAACCACGAGGGCTTCCCCCATGCGGTCCTGCGTCCGGGCGAGGTGCTGCGCCAGGAAACGGATTACGTGTTTTCGAAGAGCTGACCTACAGGGGTAGAGGCCTTAGTTTTGTGTGCTTGCCGATCGGTATCTCGTGCATAGAAGGTGCCGATACAATATCGGTTAGCCTCAGCATGTCAGGCCAGCGTTGGATTAGCGTGGCAGCCACCTGATGCAGCGGGGACTTCTGATAGGCTGGAGCAAGGATAAAACCATGTAGTCCGGCGGAGCGTAGGGCTGCACGTTCTGCAGGGTTTCGGATCACTCGTCCATCGCCGGAGATGAACACCCAGCGTTCAGGAGCCTGCTTTAACAAGCTAATCCACTCTATGTCCGGCGAGCTTCGTCCCAAAGTCAGTCCGGGCATATCCTTAATATGCAGTGCTTGATGGCCGAAATGGCTGATGTATCCATGCAAAGTCGAGGCGAAAACTGGCGAAGTGCAGTTATCGAACAGGACCTTCACGCTGCCATCCGTTGTCCTAAAGTGCCCTCAAACTCGATCGCTCGTCGTACGGCAATTGCCGGCACATCAAATGCCATGGCCGCGGAATCTGGACCATCGATCTCGGCAGCCGCCGCGAGCACGGCGGTGGGCACGCTCGAACTTGCCTCGATCGGCTGGCCGAATGCCCGGGCAGGGTCAATGACCACGTTCAACTTGCGTCCCGCCGGCCACCAGAGCAGTGGATCGCCATCATGTCCGAAATCAACACTTTTCAGGATCGGATCGATAATACCATTGAACTCATACTGTCGGCGAAACAGATTCAGAAGAATTTCCCGTTCCTGCCCATCCAGGCCGGTCTCGATCGTACGAATAAAAATTTCACGACCATCCGTCCGAAACTGATCCGTCGATAGAGGATGGTCCCGACCGAGGACATCTCTGGCCAAATTGATTGCTTCGCGGATTCGGATAGCGGAAACACCCGCACTTATGAACGCGTCGGCTACCCTTGTTTCCATCAGGTCTCGGAAACCAAGGAAAATCCGCCCGTCGCCGAGGTCAATCTGTGGCTTCCACAAGGCGGGATAGTGATGATTCTTGACGTTATGGCCGCGAAGCCATCGGATGATCTTGGCAGAGGGCACATGAAGCAGCCTGCCCGCTTCCGCGGGTGTATAAAGACCGATGCCGATTAAATCATCCATCTTCGCGCTCTCCTGAATCAATGGAGTCAGGGTTTCCCGACTAAGTCAAGAAAATGAATCAAACGGGTATGGCCACTGCCATATTCCAGTTAACTCAAACAATCTGCTCTCGGAGAGAAAATGGAGCGGGTGAAGCGATTCGAACGCTCGACCCCAACCTTGGCAAGGTTGTGCTCTACCCCTGAGCTACACCCGCTCATAACCTCGATCCTGGGGTAGTCAGTGGATCGTGGGCCGCCGTTTCTGCGGCGACGGGCGCTATATCGCTCAAACGATTTTCAATTGCAACAGGGAAATGAAAGTTTGCTGCGAAAAAAATGCAGCGTCGTTGGAAAAATCTCGCAAACCCCAGAAAACGTAGGCTTTTTTGCCGCGCGTTAGATTGTCAGGTGTCGGTGGCGGACCTATCTCTGGCGGCGAAATCCGCTAGACCTGCCGCAACAGCCTTCAACAGGAACGCCAAAATGACCGCTGATACCGATATCGCCCCGCCGCAGAATGCCGCTGCCAGGACCGCGGAAGACCTGTTCCGCTTTCTCGATGAACTGAAGATCGAGCACAGGACGAAGAGCCATGCGCCGGTCTTCACCGTGGCCGAATCTGTGTCCTTGCGCGACGAGATTCCCGGCGGCCATACCAAGAACCTCTTCGTCAAGGACAAGAAGGACCAGTTCTTCCTGCTCACCGTCGAGGAAAACGCCGTGGTCGACCTTAAGACCGTGCACACGATCATCGGCGCTGCCAGCAAGGTGTCGTTCGGCAAGCCGGAAAAGCTGATGGAATATCTCGGTGTGGCGCCGGGTTCGGTGACGGCGTTCGGCGCGATCAACGATACGGGCCACAACGTCACCTTCGTGCTCGATGCGGATCTGATGAAACACGACATCATCAACGGACATCCGCTGTCGAATGATGCGACAACGTCGATCGGCAGCCAGGATCTGCTGCGCTTCATCGAGGCAACCGGACATCAGCCGCTTGTCTTGAAAGTGACAGCCTGACATACGATCTTTAAGGCAGTTCAGCAGCCCTGATCAGGCGGGCGAATAACAGGCGGGAGATACGCACATGAGCGACTACGGCAATCCCTTTGGCGGTTACGGCAACCAGCAGATGACGGCCAAGGCGCAATTCGGCGACAGCCCAGCCGCCGCCCCCGCCCCCGTAGCGGCGCTGATCAAGGATACGACGACCGCAGGCTTCACCAAGGACGTGCTGGAAGAATCGCGCCAGCAGCCGGTTCTGGTCGATTTCTGGGCGCCCTGGTGCGGCCCCTGCAAACAATTGACGCCCGTGATCGAAAAGGCCGTCAACGAGGCTGAGGGCCGAGTCAAGCTGGTCAAGCTCAACATCGACGACCATCCCGCCATTCCAGGGCAGCTCGGCATCCAGTCGATCCCCGCCGTCGTCGCCTTTGTCGACGGTCGCCCGATCGACGGCTTCATGGGCGCGCTGCCGGAAAGCCAGGTGAAGCAGTTCATCGACAAGGTCGCAGGCCCCGCCGGCGCCGACCAGGCAGCCGAGATTGCCGCCGTTCTGGAGGAAGCCGCAGGTCTGGTGACCGCAGGCGATATCGACGGCGCCGCGCAGCTGTTTGCCGCCGTGCTCCAGGCCGATCCGGACAATGTCAAGGCGCTGGCCGGCATGGCCGAATGCATGATCGTCGCCAACCAGCATGTCCGCGCCCGCGAGCTTCTGACGCAATTGCCGGAGGAGCTGGCAAAGGCACCGGAAGTACAGGCGCAGTTGAAGCGTCTCGACCAGATCGACGAGGCGCGCAAGCTCGGCGATCCGGTGGCACTCGAACACACGCTGTCGCTCAATCCCGACGATCACGACGCGCGCATGAAGCTTGCCAAGATCCGCAATGTGGAAGGCCGGCGCGAGGAAGCGGCCGAACATCTGCTGCTGATCATGCGGCGCGATCGCGCCTATGACGACGACGGTGGACGCCGCCAGCTGCTGCAGTTTTTCGAGGTCTGGGGACCGAAGGATCCGGCCACTATCATGGCGCGCCGCAAACTGTCCTCGATACTCTTTTCGTGAGGGAGCCGCGCGCGGCCTTGAGATTTGCCGCGCGCGATCCACATAGAGAAGCGTGAGTGAATGCCGGCTGTGACCGGACAGGATGTGCTTCGATGCAAGTGGGAAATGCCAGATATCTGACCGCGGGTGACCTGCCGGAGACGATCCCGGTTTTTCCGATCTCCGGCGTGCTGCTTTTGCCGGGCGGACAGTTGCCGCTGAATGTCTTTGAACCGCGCTATCTGGCGCTGTTCGACGCAGCACTTTCCGGCAATCGGCTGATCGGCATGATCCAGCCGGCGATGAGCGAACCGCAGACCAATATCCTCCCGGAACGCCCGGCCCTGTCGCAAGTCGGCTGCATCGGCCGCATCACCTCGTTCACCGAGACCGGTGACGGTCGTTATGTGATTTCGCTGTCGGGCATCTGCCGGTTCCGGCTGCTTGAGGAAGTGGCAGGCTCCAAGCATTACCGGACATTCCACATCGCCCCTTTCATGACCGACCTCAGCAGCAGCGAGGACGAGGGCCAGGTCGATCGTGTCGGCCTGCTTGCCGCATTCCGCGCCTATCTCGAGGCCAATAAGCTCGAAGCGGACTGGGAGAGCGTCGAGCGCGCCAGCAATGTGACGCTGGTCAATTCGCTGTCGATGATGTCGCCTTTCGGTCCGGCGGAAAAGCAGGCGCTTCTCGAAGCCCCGGATCTGAAGACCCGTGCCGAAACGCTGATCGCCATTACCGAGATCGTGCTGGCGCGCACCTTCGGCGATGCCGACAGCATGCTGCAATAGGTGCTGCATGGTCGACAACCGCATCAGCCTGGTCGATCCGAAGCTGCTGGAGCTGCTGGTCTGCCCGTTGACGCAGAACACGCTGAAATTCGATCGCGAACACAATGAGCTGATCTCGGAAAAGGCACGGCTTGCCTATCCGATCCGGGACGGGATCCCGATCATGCTGGTATCGGAAGCCCGCAAGCTGGAAGACTGAGCGGTCGCTGACACCGTGCAGGGCGGTGCCGAGCGCTCGCTGCTTATACCGGCCGAACAGGAATTCCTTCAGATAGACTGGCCGGACAAAAGTCGCGGTGACCCACCGCTCGACGTGCCGGCTGCCTCGCGGATGAAATAACCCTTGAGACTCGGCAGGCGATCGATGATCCCGAGGCCGAGATCCCGCAAGACCCGGACCGGCGTGCTGTCGTTGGAAAACAGGCGGTTGAGCACATCGGTGGTCACGCCCATGCGGAAGGTGTCGAACCGCCGCCAGGTCTGGTAGCGCTCGAGCACGGTGAGCGAACCGATGTCGAGCCCGAGCCGGTCGGCCTCGACGACGGTTTCGGCCAAAGCCGCCACGTCCTTGAAACCGAGATTGAGACCCTGGCCGGAGATCGGATGAATGCCATGCGCCGCGTCACCCGCCAGCGCCAGCCGCGGCGCGACGAAGGCACGCGCCAGCGTCAGCCCGAGCGGGAAGGCGCGGCGATCCTCGGTCGCGCGGATCTGGCCGAGCTTGTGGCCGAAGCGCCGCTCCAGCTCGGCCTCGAAAACGAGGTCGTCCGAGGCGACCAGACGGTCTGCATCGGCGGTGTATTCGGTCCAGACCAGCGAAGAGCGGTTGCCCTTGAGCGGCAGGATGGCAAACGGGCCGGCCGGCAGGAAATGCTCTTCCGCCACGCCCTCGTGCGGGCGCTCATGCTCAACCGTGGTGACGATGCCGGACTGATTGTAATTCCAGGTAACGGTCTTGATCCCGGCCAGATCGCGCAGCTTGGAGCGCACGCCGTCGCAGGCGACCACGAGCCGGGCGGCAACCGTGGTACCATCCGATAGCGTCAGTTCGGCCGACGGGCCGGTGTCGCGAAAACCAGTCGCGCGCAGACCATGGCGGATCATGATGCCAGCCGTGGCGCAGGCATCGCGCAGGGCAGCCACCATGCTGACATTCGGGATCATGTGGGCAAAGGGCCGCCCGTCCTCGACGGCGCCGTCAAAGGTGAGAAACACCGGGCGCACCGGATCGGAGGTCTTCGAATCGGTGACGATCATCCGGTTGATCGGCTGGGCATCCGGCTGGATACGGTCCCAGAGACCAAACACTTCGAGCATCTTGGTTGCAGCGGCGATGATGGCGGAGGCGCGCGGATCCTTCGTCCAGGCAGTCTCCGGGGCCGCCTCGATCACCTCGACATTCAGATGCGGCGCAGCCTGCTTGATCGCAACCGCAACCGAAAGACCGACATAGCCGCCGCCGACAACCAGCACATCCAGCATGGCGAAATCCTTTGCTCTTGTAGACATTCTGCCACCTATATAGATCAGCCTTGAACGGGTGCCTATAAGCGGAGCAATGCATTATGTCGCAGCCACATGAACAGACGAAACCGATGCGGGACCTGATCGAACGCCTCGACCTGGAAAAGCTTGAGGAAAACCTGTTTCGCGGCAACAGCCCACAGAATGGCTGGCAACGCGTCTTCGGCGGGCTGGTGATAGCCCAGGCGCTGATGGCAGCGCAGCGCTGCGTCGACGAAGATCGCCTGGTGCATTCACTGCATGCCTATTTCATGCGGCCCGGCGATCCCTCGGTACCGATCGTCTATCAGGTCGAGCGCATTCGCGACGGTGCGAGCTTCACCACCCGCCGGGTCGTGGCGATCCAGCACGGCAAGGCCATCTTCTCCATGTCCGCCTCCTTCCAGTTGGAGGAACCGGGTTTCGACCACCAGGCCGCCATTCCCGATGTGCCGCAGCCTGAGCAACTGATGGGCGAGATGGAATTTCGCGAGGCTTTTCTCGCCAGGGCTCCGGACACGGTGAAAAAATACTGGGGCCGGGAACGGCCGATCGAAATCCGTCCCGTGTCTATGGTGCATTACCTGTCGAAGGAAAAGCTCGACCCGCAGGCGCATATCTGGGTCCGCGCCGCCGGCGTCGTTCCCGAGGACAAGCACTATCAGGCAGCGATCCTTGCCTATCTCTCCGACATGACGCTGCTCGACACCTCGCTGTATGCGCATGGCACATCGATCTTCGATCCGGAGCTTCAGGTGGCCAGCCTCGATCATGCGATGTGGTTCCACCGGCCCTGCAAGCTCGACGACTGGCTGCTCTATACCCAGGACAGCCCGAGTGCGGCCGGTGCGCGCGGCATGACCCGCGGCAGCATTTTCACCCGGGATGGCCGGCTCGTCGCGTCGGTCGCCCAGGAGGGGTTGATCCGCAAAAGAGCAAATGATTAAAACGCGGGCTATTTTGTTTTTTTGCACATATTTTGTGCGCTCAGCACCCGTTCATTTGCCTGTTTATTAGATCGCATCTTTATATCCTTTACATTTCAATAACTTATTACCCATCTCCCAAACTGGCACATAGTTTGAATGGCAAGGGCTGGTCGCTCGGCGAATTGATCTAGCCAGCGTCAAGGAGAGTCGGCCCCGCGCCGAGGACAAGCAAAGGATGGGAAACCAGATGAAGATTGTGATGGCTATCATAAAGCCGTTCAAGCTGGACGAGGTGCGCGAAGCCCTCACCGCTGTGGGCATCCAGGGCCTGACCGTGACCGAGGTCAAGGGATACGGACGCCAAAAGGGACATACTGAAATCTACCGCGGCACCGAATATGCCGTCAGCTTTCTGCCGAAACTGAAGATCGAAATCGCAGTGTCCTCCGAGCTTGCGGACAAGGCAGTCGAAGCCATCGCATCGTCGGCCAAGACGGGTCAGATCGGCGACGGCAAGATCTTTGTCTATCCGATTGATCAGGCCGTGCGTATCCGCACCGGCGAAACCAATACCGAAGCTCTGTAAGAACGGCCGCTAGGGGAGTTTTTTCTGATGTCATTTGCCAAGTTGAATTCCACATTGCTGCGCATTGGCGCCGCGTCGGCAGCAATGCTGGCGCCGGTTGTCGCCTTCGCGCAGGAAGCAGCACCTGCTGCTGCCGAGGCGGTCGCTGCCGCACCGGTTCCGAACAAGGGCGACACTGCCTTCATGTTCGTCTGCACCATCCTCGTCCTGTTCATGCTGATCCCGGGCCTTGCCCTGTTCTACGGCGGTCTCGTGCGCGCCAAGAACATGCTCTCCGTTCTCATGCAGTGCACGGTTATCGGCTCCGCGATCATGATCGCATGGGTTCTCTACGGCTACTCCTTCGCCTTCGGCGGATCGACGAACCCGTATTTCGGCGGCTTCGCCAAGCTCTTCCTGGCCGGTGTCACGCCGGACAGCACGGCGGCAACCTTCTCGGACGCCGTCATTCCGGAATACATCTTCATCGTCTTCCAGATGACGTTCGCCGCCATCACCCCGGCCCTGATCGTCGGCGCCTTTGCCGAACGCATCAAGTTCTCGGCGTCGGTTCTTTTCTGCCTGCTCTGGGTCACCTTCATCTACTTCCCGATCGCCCACATGGTCTGGGACGCAAACGGCCTGATCTTCGGCTGGGGCGCGCTTGACTTCGCCGGCGGTACCGTCGTGCACATCAATGCCGGTGTTGCCGGTCTGGTTGGCGCGATCATGGTCGGCAAGCGTACCGGCTACGGCAAGGACATGATGGCTCCGCATTCCATGACCCTCACCCTGGTTGGTGCGGCCATGCTCTGGTTCGGCTGGTTCGGCTTCAACGCCGGCTCGAACCTCGAAGCCACCGGCGGCGCCATGCTCGCCACGATCAACACCTTCGTTGCAACGGCTGCCGCTGTTGTGTCCTGGTCGATCGTCGAAACCTTCACCCGCGGCAAGGCATCCATGCTGGGCGCGGCTTCCGGCATGATCGCCGGTCTGGTCGTCATCACCCCGGCTGCCGGCATTGCCGGCCCGATGGGCGCGATCGTCATGGGCCTGATCGTCTCCCCGCTGTGCTACTTCTTCGTCTCCGTGATCAAGAACAAGTTCGGCTACGACGACACCGCTGACGTCTTCGGCGTCCATGGTATCGGCGGTCTGTTCGGCGCGCTGGCAACCGGCATCTTCGCCTCGTCCTCGCTCGGCGGCATCGGCTACGCAGACGGCGTGACCATGGGTGCGCAGTTCTTCACCCAGGTAAAGGCAGTGCTCGTCACCGTCGTATGGTGCGGTGTCGGTTCGGTCATCCTGTTCAAGATCACCGACGTCATCGTTGGCCTGCGCGTTCCGGTCGAAGCCGAGCGCGAAGGTCTCGACCTCGCCTCGCACGGCGAAGCTGCCTACCACAACTAAGAGACGGATCGCGCTCCGGCGCGGTCACCTCGCCAGCATCACGAACGCCCGGACCGCAAGGCCCGGGCGTTTTTTGTGCGCAAATCCTGTTTCGGCCTGCCTGTGGGCCGATCGGCCCACCATGGTTAATGCCACATTAACCCTCGGGCCTGTAGGGTATCGTAAAGCCATGCCGGTTCCCCCAGCCGGCGCAAGGCGAGCAGTGACCTCACGTGGACGGGCAGGCAATCACATGGACAGAGGAAATTCGGCAGCGCTTCCCGATCACCCGGCTCGCTTCGTGCTGACTGCTTTCGTGGTGCGTCAGATGTTCTCGCTGGCCGGTTTCGGCCTTTTCCTGCTGCTGGTTCTCGCGGTTGCATCGCTGGCCACCTGGAATGTCGCGGATCCGAGCCTGTCCTATGCGACCGACAATCAGCCGACCAACATCCTCGGTCTCTGGGGTGCGGTCTTTGCCGATCTGATGATGCAATTCTTCGGCCTTGCCAGTCTGCTGGCGCTGTTGCCAGTGCTCGCTTGGTCCTTCGCCTTGATCGGCGGACGCAGACTGACCCGCGTGCCGGCTCGCCTCGCCGCCTGGCTGGTTGGCGCACTGGTTGCCGCCGCCACCGTCGGCTGCTTTCCGCCGCCGCTGACATGGCCGCTGCCGAGCGGTACGGGTGGGGTTCTCGGCGACCTGATCCTGCGCTTCCCGGCTCTGTTCATCGGTGCCTATCCGACCGGTACATTCGCCTTGGTGATGGGGGCCATCCTTGCCGCGCCGACCGCGTGGCTGATGCTGTTTGCCGCCGGCATCATCGGGCGCAGCGAGCCGGAGATCCATGCACCCCAGATCAAAGCCCCGGCGGACAAGAGCCGCAGCCTGGCGCAATCGATCGAGGCCGATGACGAGGATGAGCCGGAAGGTCCGATTGCCCTGGCGCTCGGCGCGATTGCCCACAACTGGTACACGACGCGGGCGCGCATGCGCCGGCTGTTCGGCCTAAAGCCGGCCGAGCGCAGCCGCCGCGACTTCGACCAGCCCTACGACTTCAACGATGACGAATTCGGCACTTTGAACGAGCCGAGCCGGCCGAAGGCGCCCGCCTTGCATGCCCGCCAGGAACCGGTGCTCGATGGCGCGCCGCGCGCCACAACGCGATCCATCGTCTCGCCACCGCCGATGACCAGCGGCCATTTCGACGATGACGATGGCGCGTTCGACATGGATGACATGCCCCGTCCGGCCGGAATCCTACCGGATGACGAGGACGACTGGAATTCTGCCCCCGCGGCCCCATCGCGCAATCTTGGCGCCGGTCGCAGTTCGCCGCGCGTGTCCGCGCCCGCCAGCCGCCCCAAGCCCGGCGCCCGCGTCGAGCGCGATGCGCAGGGTTCGCTGCTGCGCCCGGACGGTTTCCAGCTTCCTTCGGTACATCTCCTGGCCGAACCGCGCGCCGTCGCCCGCGACGCGACGCTGTCGGCCGAGGCGCTGGAGCACAATGCCCGCCTGCTCGAAGGCGTGCTCGACGACTTCGGCGTCAAGGGCGAAATCATCCATGTGCGTCCCGGTCCCGTCGTCACGCTCTACGAACTGGAGCCGGCACCGGGCATCAAGTCGTCGCGTGTCATCGGCCTTGCCGACGATATCGCCCGCTCGATGAGCGCGATCGCGGCGCGTGTCGCCGTCGTGCCCGGGCGCAACGCGATCGGCATCGAATTGCCCAACCAGACACGCGAGACGGTCTATCTGCGTGAACTGATCGGCTCGAAGGACTTCGACGGCAACAAGGCCAAGCTCGCCATGGCGCTCGGCAAGACCATCGGTGGCGAACCTGTCATCGCCGACCTTGCCAAGATGCCGCATCTTTTGGTCGCCGGTACCACCGGATCGGGCAAGTCTGTCGCGATCAACACGATGATCCTGTCGCTGCTCTACCGCCTGTCGCCGGAAAAATGCCGGCTGATCATGATCGATCCGAAAATGCTCGAACTCTCAGTCTATGACGGCATCCCGCACCTGCTGTCTCCCGTCGTCACCGATCCGAAAAAGGCCGTCGTGGCCTTGAAATGGACCGTGCGCGAGATGGAAGAGCGCTACAAGAAGATGTCGAAGATCGGCGTGCGCAATATCGACGGCTTCAACAGCCGCGTCGAGCAGGCGCTGGAAAAGGGTGAGGTCTTGACCCGCACGGTCCAGACCGGCTTCGACCGCCAGACAGGCGAGGCGATCTACGAGACGGAAGAATTCGACCTGCAGCCGATCCCTTATATCGTCGTGATCATCGACGAGATGGCCGACCTGATGATGGTCGCCGGCAAGGACATCGAAGGCGCCGTGCAGCGTCTGGCGCAGATGGCGCGTGCGGCGGGCATCCATGTGATCATGGCGACCCAGCGCCCGTCGGTCGATGTCATCACCGGCACGATCAAGGCGAACTTCCCGACCCGTATCTCCTTCCAGGTGACGTCGAAGATCGACAGCCGCACCATTCTCGGCGAGCAGGGGGCCGAACAGCTGCTCGGCATGGGCGACATGCTCTACATGGCCGGCGGCGGTCGCATCCAGCGTGTGCATGGGCCTTTCGTGTCGGACAACGAGGTCGAGGAAATCGTCGCCTACCTGAAGACCCAGGGCTCACCGCAATATCTGGAAGCGATTACCGTCGACGATGACGAAGGCGAGGACGGCGGTGGCCCGGCCGGCACCTCAAACCTGTCGGAATCCGACGATCCCTATGACCAGGCGGTTGCCATCGTGCTGCGTGACGGCAAGGCGTCGACCTCCTATGTCCAGCGCCGCCTCGGCATCGGCTACAACCGTGCCGCCTCGCTGATCGAGCGCATGGAGAAGGAAGGCATCATCGGGCCGGCCAATCACGCCGGCAAACGCGAGATCCTCGTGCCAACCGAATCCGACATCGAAAGGTGATGGAACAACTGCGACTGGGACGAGTTGCCGCACTGGACGCGCAGGCTTGCGTCATGAAGCCGCCGCCTTTTTCGGCAAGACATGGACGCATATGAAGGAGTACCGGATGAGTGAAGATAATGCAGAACGCGAGGCCTTCCTGCCTGCGTTGACCAGCCGTCGCCAGTTCGTCCTGGGCGCTGCAGCTTTCATGGCCTATGCCGCCCTGCCGCCTATGCCTGCGTTTGCCGCGACCGATGCCGCCCAGAAGATCGCCGACCATTTCTCCAGCGTGAAGAACATGATGGGCGAATTTGTCCAGTTCGGCCCGCGTGGCGAGCAGACCGGCGGCAAGTTTTTCATCCAGCGTCCCGGCAAGCTGCGCTTCAACTACGAGAAACCGTCGCCGATGCGCGTGATCGCCGACGGCAAGAACGTCGTGATCGGCAACACCAAGCTGAAGACCTGGGATCTTTATCCGCTGTCGAAGACGCCGCTGAGCCTGCTTTTGGCCGAGCGCATCGACCTGGGCAACAAGATGGTCCGCGACGTCAAGGAAGAGGCTGACCTCACCACAATCGTGCTGGGCGACAAGACGCTGCTCGGCGATTCGACGATCACCCTGATGTTCGACCCGAAGACCTTCGAATTGCGCCAGTGGACGATCACCGACCTGCAGAAAAAAGACACGTCGGTGATGATTTTCAACGTCCAGACGGGTGTCGATTTCGACCAGACCGTCTTTGAAATTCCCTATGCGGACGTTCACAACCAGCAACGCTGATTGCAAGTCTCACTTGTGGAGAAAGGCGGCGGACAGAAATGTCCCGCCGCCTTCTCCTGTTCATTGCGGGTGAAACTTCCTAAGAACGGAAGACATCTGGGGAACAACCGCCATGACGCTTTCGATTACCACCTGGAACATCAATTCGGTGCGGCTGCGCCTGCCGATCGTCGAGGATTTCCTCAGGCAGACAAGCCCGGACATTCTCTGCCTGCAGGAGATCAAATGCCAGAACGACCAGTTCCCCGCTGAGCAGATCGCCGCACTCGGCTACACGAACATCGTCCTGCATGGCCAGAAGGGCTATCACGGCGTTGCCATCTGCTCGCGCCTGCCGCTGACCGAGGATCACCGCCAGGACTATTGCGGCGTCGGCGACAGCCGACACATCTCGGCTGTGTTCGAATGGGCCGGCCGCCGCATTCGCCTGCACAATTTCTACGTCCCCGCCGGCGGCGACGAGCCCAATCGCGAGATCAACCCGAAATTCGGCCACAAGCTCGACTTCATCGCCGAAATGAAGGCGCTGTCGGCCGATGGCGAGCCGGGCACGGCGTCGGTTCTGGTCGGCGACCTCAACATCGCGCCGCTCGAGCACGACGTCTGGTCGCACAAGCAGATGCTGAAGATCGTCAGCCATACGCCTGTCGAGACCGATGGCCTGCTCGAGGTGATGCGGCAGGGCAACTGGGTCGACCTGATGCGCCAGCATGTGCCGGACAGCGAGAAGCTCTACACCTGGTGGAGCTACCGCGCCAAGGACTGGGCCGCCGCCAACAAGGGTCGCCGCCTCGACCATATCTGGTCGTCGGCCGATCTGGCGCCGCTGCTCAGGCGCGTCGATATCCTGAAGGAAGCGCGCGGCTGGAACCAGCCGTCCGACCATGTGCCGGTCACGGCCACTTTTGATATCTGATAGCAGGCTATGTTTATTCGAAGCGGCCCACCATGGCGGCCGTGCCGTCGACCAGTGCGCTGATCGATTGCTTGATGCGCGCCTCGACATGGCGGGCCATCGACGGGTATTCCTCCAAGAGCCGGTGGAACATCGCCCGGGTGATGCGGATGACATCGACGTCTTGCCGGGCAACGGCGGTGAACTTGCGCTCGACCATGGTGACCAGCGCGAGCTCGGACAGCATGACACCCGGACCGACCGTGGTCTCGAGCCGCGATTTGCCGCCGCGGCCGATGACATGCAGTTCCAGCGTGCCGCTGACCACCACATAGGCGCATTCGGCCGGCGACTTTTCGCGAAACAGCACCTGTCCCTGGGCGATCTGCCGGCGTTCGGCGCCGAATGCGACCAGACGCAATTGATCGGTGTCGAGGCCGGAAAACAGCGGCACTGCCGAAAGCAGGTCTATATCGTCGCTCAGTGCCATCAGGGTCTCCCGTCGCAAGCCGCCCAGTCGCTGCCGATCACGGCGGTGGTTGTTCCGTCTTAGCGCAAAAGCCTTCGCGAGACGACCCGCGCCGCGCCGTCATCCCCGGCTGTCGGCAGGACGGCCGGCGGAGCCGTGACAGAAGGAGCGTGGAGGCGGGGGGATCAGGGAATAATCTTGTAGCCGCCGTTCTCGGTCACCAGGATCTCGGCATTCGACGGATCCCGCTCGATCTTCTGGCGCAGGCGATAGACATGGGTTTCCAGCGTATGGGTGGTGACGCCGGAATTGTAGCCCCAGACTTCCTCCAGCAGTACGTCGCGCGTGACCACCTTCTGGCCGGCGCGGTAGAGATAGCGGATGATCGCCGATTCCTTTTCGGTCAGCCGGATCTTCTTGCCGTCGTCGGTGGTCAGCAGTTTCTGGCTCGGCTTGAACAGATAGGGCCCGACGCCGAAGGTCGCGTCCTCGCTCTGCTCGAACTGGCGCAGCTGGGCGCGGATGCGGGCGAGCAGGACGGCAAAGCGGAATGGCTTGGTGACGTAATCATTGGCGCCGGCTTCCAGGCCGAGGATCGTGTCGGAATCGGTATCGTGGCCAGTCAGCATGATCACCGGCGACTTGAAGCCGCCCTTGCGCAACAGCTTGACCGCCTCGCGCCCGTCCATATCCGGCAGGCCGACATCCATGATCAGCAGGTCGACCTGGCTGGTCTTTGCCGTCTGCATGGCGCGCGTGGCATTGTTTTCCTGCAGAAGCTGGAACTCTTCATAGTGCGAGAGCTGTTCGACCAGGATCTGCCTCAGATCCTCATCGTCATCCACGAGCAGAATGGTCCGCGCCGTCATCCTTGATCCTTCCAGATTGGGTCGTATTTTCGAAGGCTTATGCTTTTATCTTCAGGCAATTATGGCTTTGCCGAAACACATGAAGTGCTATGAATACAACATTCTTCACGAACAAGGCAAAATCTCGTGAATGTGACAGCCAAGAAGGCCTCAAAACCGAAAAAATTGCTGCAACATCTCGTCGTGCGCCCTGCGCCGACCGGCAAAAGCCAGGCGATCCTCCAGGCCGGGCCGTTGCGCCTGCGCGCCGCCATTGGCCGCTCGGCCACCACCAGCCGCAAGCGCGAGGGTGACGGTGCGACCCCGATTGCGACGATGAAACTCGTCTCCGGCTACCTGCGTGGTGACCGGGTGCGCGAGGCGAAGACTGCCCTGCCGATGCAGCGCGTCAGCGCGGCCATGCTCTGGTGCGACGCGTCCGGCCATACCAGCTACAATCGCCCGGTCAAGGCGCCGTTCCGGCCGAGCCACGAACGGCTGATGCGCGATGACGAACTCTATGATCTCTGCATCGTGCTGGACTGGAACCTGTCGTCCCGCAAGCGCGGCTGCGGCTCGGCGATCTTCTTCCATATCGCCCGGCCCGGCTACCAGCCGACGGAAGGCTGTGTTGCCCTCCATCCGCGCGACATGCGCCGCCTTCTGCCTTATCTGACGGCCAGAACCAGCCTTCAGGTTCTCTGACAGAGCGATCAGGCTAATTGCATCTCGATCCCCTTTCATTGGCCAGCAGCCTTCCTAAGTAGGGAATGGGAAACAGGGGCCAGCCCATTTGAATAGTTATGTGCTGGCCCGATTCCGACAGCTGGACAAACCCGTGCCGGCATCAACCATTTCCGAAGACCGCCGCCGTCTTCAATCGCCCGATACTTCATGGAGATTTCACCGATGACAGAGCAAACCCATATCACCCTGAACGATGGCAATCGCATCCCCCAGGTCGGTCTCGGCGTCTGGCAGACGCCGGACGACGAGGCAGCGCCTGCGGTCAAGGCGGCCCTGGACGCCGGTTATCGCCATGTCGATACCGCCGCCGTCTATGAAAACGAAGAAGGCGTTGGCCGCGGCATAAAGCAGTCAGGCGTCGCCCGCGGCGAGATCTTCCTGACAACCAAGCTGTGGAACGTCGACCAGGGCTACGATTCGACGCTCAAGGCATTTGACGCCAGCCTGAAGCGTCTCGGCACCGACTATGTCGATCTGTACCTCATTCACTGGCCGTCGCCGCATCGCGGCCTGTTCGTCGATACCTGGAAGGCCTTCATCAAGCTCAAGGAAGAAGGCCGGGCAAAATCGATCGGCGTCTCGAACTTCTATCCGGAGCATCTGGAAAAGATCATCGGAGAAACCGGCGTCGTGCCTGTCATCAACCAGATCGAACTGCATCCGGACTTCCAGCAGAAGACGACGCGCGCCTTCCACGACACGCACAAGATCACCACGCAGTCCTGGAGCCCGCTTGGTCAGGGCAAGCTGCTGAACAACCCGGTCATCGGCAAGATTGCCGAGCGTCTTGGCCGCACGCCAGCACAAGTGATCATCCGCTGGCATATCGACAACGGCCTGGTGGTCATTCCGAAGTCCGTCACGCCATCGCGTATCGTCGAAAACTTCAATGTCTTCGACTTTACGCTTTCGAGTGACGACCTGGCAGAGTTGAATGCGCTGGACGATGCAGGCGCCCGCATCGGCCCGGATCCGAAGACCGCAACCTTCTGATTCACGTGTAACACTTGGTTAACCACGACAAGAAAGGCGGCCCGACAGCCGCCTTTTTCATTGCAGAGACGGCTACAGACTGACGCAGATCGCGCCGGCCGCCACGGTCAGGCAGGCGGCCACCCGGCGGATCGTCAAGGGTTCGCCGAGAAACGCTGCCCCGATCAGGACCGCGAAGACGACACTGGTTTCCCGCACCGCCGTCACCAGGCCGGCCGGCGCAAAGGAATAGGCGACAACGACAAGGCCATAGGCCATCATCGCGACAACGCCGCCGGCAAACGCCTTCCAGGTGACACTGGCGCGAAAATCGATCAGCAAACCACGACGCAGCACGCCATAGGTGACGCAGATCATCACACCGAACAGGAACAGCACCCACATGGCATAGGCGACCGGCTGCTCGACCAGCTTCACGCCGTTGGAATCCACCGTTGAATAGCAGGCGATGATAAAGCCGGTGGCAAGCGCAAACAGCAGCGAGGATGTGGCTGCCCGCGTCTTGCCGAGCGAAAGGCTCATGATGCCGGCGGCGACCAGTGCAACGCCCAGCGTCTGGTAGGGTCCAAGCACCTCATGGAAGAACAGGAAGCCGCCCAGTGTCACCAGCATCGGCACGGAGCCGCGCACGATCGGATAGACCTGGCCGAGTTCACCGTGACGATAGGCGGCCACCAGGAACAGGCTGTAGCCGACCTGAAGGCTGGCCGAAAGCAGGATATAGGGCCAGGCAGCCATGTCCGGCAGCGGAAAATAGAACAGAAACGGCAGCGCGATCACACTGCCGGCGAGGCTCATCACGGTGATCGACCAGAGACGATCGTTTCCGGTGCGCAGGAAGGCGTTCCAGCTCGCATGCAGGATGGCAGCAATCAGGGCAAGGCCAATGGCGATCGCGCTCATGCACGCACCGCGCCGGCGCTGGCGATCAAGGAATTCGGCTGGGGCATGGAATGGGCCATCGAGGAGGGTTGCATGACAATTTTGTGACGGCGCGACGATAGCGGCTTTGCCCGTCTTTGCAATTGCCAGCCTTTGCAATTACCCGTCTTTGCATTCGTCTGTCGGCGTAACCGCAAAAAAGAAGCCGCCCGCATTGCTGCGGACGGCGCCTGAAGTCACGCGTGCGGCTTTCGCCTTACTTCCAATCGCGGATATCGACGAAGTGACCGGCAACGGCCGCGGCAGCGGCCATGGCCGGCGACACCAGATGCGTGCGGCCCTTGAAGCCCTGGCGGCCTTCGAAATTGCGGTTCGAGGTCGAGGCGCAACGCTCGCCCGGCTTCAGCCGGTCGTCGTTCATCGCCAGGCACATCGAGCAGCCCGGCTCGCGCCAATCGAAACCGGCAGCCTTGAAGATCACGTCGAGACCTTCGGCCTCGGCCTGTTCCTTGACGAGGCCGGAACCCGGCACGATCATCGCCGACACGGTCGGCGCAACGGTGCGGCCCTCGACAACCTTGGCGACTTCGCGCAGGTCTTCGATGCGGCCATTGGTGCAGGAGCCGATGAACACCCGGTCGATGGCAATATCGGTGATCTTGGTGTCCGGCTTCAGGCCCATATAGTCGAGCGCGCGCCACTTGGAGGTGCGTTTGTTCTCGTCTTCGATGAGATCCGGGTTCGGCACCACGCCCTGGATGGAGACGACGTCTTCCGGCGAAGAGCCCCAGGAGACGATCGGCGGCAGATCGGCGGCGTTCAGCACGACGACGCGGTCGTAATGGGCGCCTTCGTCGCTCTGCAGCGTCTTCCAGTATTCGATCGCCTGTTCCAGCTGTTCACCCTTCGGCGCGCGCGGCTTGCCCTTGATATATTCGAAGGTCTTTTCGTCCGGCGCGATCAGGCCGGCGCGGGCGCCGCCTTCGATCGTCATGTTGCAGACGGTCATGCGGCCTTCCATCGACAGCGCACGGATGGCTTCGCCGGCAAATTCGATGACATGGCCGGTGCCGCCGGCCGTGCCGATTTCGCCGATGATCGCAAGGATGATGTCCTTGGCGGTCACATGCTCCGGCAGAACGCCGTCGACACGCACCAGCATGTTCTTGGCCTTCTTCTGGATCAGCGTCTGGGTGGCCAGCACATGTTCCACTTCGGACGTGCCGATGCCATGCGCCAATGCCCCAAAGGCACCATGCGTCGAGGTATGGCTGTCGCCGCAGACGATGGTCATGCCCGGCAGGGTGAAGCCCTGTTCCGGGCCGACGATGTGCACGATGCCCTGGCGCTTGTCGCTGGCCGAATAATATTCGACGCCGAACTCGGCGGCATTGGTGGCGAGCGCCTCGACCTGGATGCGGCTTTCCTCGTTCTTGATGCCAAGATGGCGATCCGGCGAGGTCGGTACGTTGTGGTCAACGACAGCCAGCGTCTTTTCCGGCGCACGGACCTTGCGGCCGGCCATGCGCAGGCCTTCGAAGGCCTGCGGGCTCGTCACTTCGTGAACGAGGTGACGATCGATGTAGAGAAGACAGGTTCCGTCGTCCTGCTGATCGACCATGTGGTCGTCCCAGATCTTGTCGTAAAGAGTACGCGGTGCGCTCATGGCTTTATATCCGTGTGAAGATGATAGATGGCAATCGGGCGTGTGGTCGCCAAACGGCAAACCGGCGTTACGGCGTCCTAGACTAGACGGCTGTTGAGCGCCCCGGAGACACGCGCGAAAAAGCGTGCCGGTAGACGCTTGTGGTCTTGCAGCACGAAAATGTCTGGCGCGAGGCATCCGAATTTCGATCCCATGGGCGGTTCTTTAGCAGTTTTTCGTGCGGTCGGCAATGCGGCTGTATCGGGCGGCACGCATCACGCAATGGTTTGGCGAGCCGGGCTGGCCGGACTATTTTCCAGCTGTCATAAAGCATTCGCGCAAACATGCGTTGATCTGCCGTTCGAACCCGGAAGGAGCCTTTATGTCCGCGCCCACGCATGACGACGTCAACCGCATTAAGAACGAGATCATCGACAGCTTCGACGAGGAACTGGAACTGGAGATGGAAGAGGAGCGGCTGGACGAACTCGTCGCCGAGGGCCTCTCCGAGCCGACGATCGACCGCAGGGTCTATTTCCGCGAACTGTTCAAGCTGCAGCACGAACTCGTGCGGCTGCAGGACTGGGTGCATTACAAGAAACTCAAGGTTGTGCTGTTGTTCGAAGGTCGCGATTCGGCCGGCAAGGGTGGCGCGATCAAGCGCGTGACGCAGAGGCTCAACCCGCGCGTCTGCCGCGTCGTAGCGCTGCCGGCACCGACGGAACGCGAGCGCAGCCAGTGGTATTTCCAGCGCTACGTCAATCATCTGCCGACGGCCGGTGAAATGGTGATGTTCGACCGCTCCTGGTACAACCGTGCCGGCGTCGAACGTGTGATGGGCTTCTGCAGCCAGGACGAACTGGAGGAGTTTTTCCGCTCGGTACCGGAATTCGAGCGCATGCTGGCGCGCTCCGGCATCATCCTGCTTAAATACTGGTTCTCGATCACCGACGAGGAGCAGGAATTCCGCTTCCGCATGCGCATCAACGATCCGCTGAAACAGTGGAAACTGTCACCCATGGACCTGCAAAGCCGCATCCACTGGGAAGAATACACCAAGGCCAAGGAAGAGATGCTGGAGCGCACCCATATTCCCGAAGCGCCATGGTGGGTCGTCCAGGCGGTCGACAAAAAGAAAGCTCGGCTGAACATGATCACCCATCTGCTCGGCCAGATCCCTTACGAAAGCGTGCCGAAGGAACAGGTCGTGCTGCCGGACCGGGTGCGCAACAGCGACTACCTTCGCCATCCCGTGCCACAGGAAATGTATGTGCCGGAAATCTATTGAATTGGGTCGGCCGGAAGCGGAGAGGAGGTCCTCCGCTTCTGGCCGAAAACTCAAGAGCGCTCGGCCCGCGCACGCATGCGCTTCTCGAAGCCGCGCAGCATCAGTGACAGGCCGATCGTCAGTACCAGATAGACATAGGCGACGATCGAATAGGTCTCGAAAAAGCGGAACGAGCCGGAGGCATAGACCTTGCCCATCTGGGTGATGTCGGCGACGCCGAGCACCGAAACCAAGGATGAATCCTTGACCATGGCGACGAAATCGTTCGACAGCGGCGGGAAGATCACCCGGATCGCCTGTGGGAAGACGACGAGGCGGAACCGCTGGCTGCGACTGAGGCCGAGCGCCTTGGCCGCTTCGATCTGGCCCTTGTCGATCGACTGGATGCCGGCCCGGAAGATTTCGGCGATGAAGGCCGAATAGCCGATCATCAGGGCGATGATCGCCCGCCACATCAACGAGACGTCGCGCACCACCATCGGCTCCAGATAGCCGGCGGCCGTCAGCGGCGAGACGATGAGGTTATAGAGCGCGACAAAGCCCGGCGCGCCGACGAAGGCGACATAAAACAGCAGGACGAGGATCGGCACGCCGCGTACCACCTCGACATAGAAGCGGGCGATCTGGCGCAGCACCATGCTGTCGGCCATGCCGAGCAGCGCGATCATCAGCCCGAGCGTGGTTGCCAGCAGGAAACCGGTCAGCGTGACGAAGACCGTCACCCAGATGCCCTTGGCGACCGTGTTGAACACTTGCGTGTACAGATCGCTGAACACGATGACGAGGCCGACCAGGACGGCCAGCACGACAAAGGCGATCAACCACCAGGGTCGATCGCCCTTCTGATTGCCTTGCGGCAGGGTCTGGAAGCTCATCAGCCAGCGGCCCTGACGCGGTTTATGGCAAGCGTGCTCATTCGCCCATCTTGTAGTCGAGGAACCACTTCTTGTTCAGCGCGTCGAACGTGCCGTCGGCCTTCAGCGTCGCAATCGCGGCATTGATCGGCTGAACCAGGTCGGAGCCCTTCGGATAGATGAAGCCGAAGTCCTCGGCGCCGAGCGCGCCACCGACGACCTTCAGGCCACCCTGGGACGCATCGACATAACCCTTGGCCGCGACGCTATCGGTCAGGACCAGATCGACGTCACCGGCCTTCAAGGCCTGCACCGTGGCACCGAAGGTCTCGAACAGCTTGATGCGTGGGTTCTGCTCGTTGCCGTCGAGGATCTCGTAGACGGCGGTGTAGAAAGGCGAAGTGCCCGGCTGCGCGCCGACCAGACCGTCGGTCAGGGCCGCGAAGCTCTTGGCATCGGTAAAGCGGGCCTCGTCACCGCGCACCAGCATGAACTGCTCGGAGCGCATGTAGGGATCGGAGAAATCGACCTTCTCCTTGCGGTCGTCCTTGATCGTGATGCCGGTCATGCCGAGATTGTACTGGTCGTCGGACACCGCCTGGATCATCGCGTCCCAGGAGGTGTTCTGGTATTCGACCTTGAAGTTCAGCCGCTTGGCGATCTCGTTCATCGCGTCATATTCCCAGCCGATCGCCTGGCCGGACTTCGGATCGACGAACTGCAGCGGCGGGTAGGCGTTTTCGGTGACGACGACGACCGTCTTGCCGCCGAGATCCGGCAGGGCGGCAGCAGACGCTGCGAGCGGTGCGAGCACGAGGGCGGACAGACCGGCAAGAACAGCGCGGCGAAACAACATGGAACTCTCCTGAATTGTGGCAAGGCAGAGTGTCACAGTTTGTTTGGCCAAGGCAAGTGCTGCCGGCCTTTCCAAGGGCATGGTTTCACGGCCCGTATTGAACGCCAGCGGCCGATTTGATCAGCCGCCGGCGTTGAAATCTCAGCTGACGGCCCGCTTCAGCGGTTTCACGTGACGGATCACCAGCAGATCGAGCAGCAGCACGCCGACAAGCACGGCGCCGGACAGCGGAAACAGCAGCGACACGGCAAGCATCACGATCGCACCGGTCTTCCACAGGGGCCCGGGTTCGCTGACCACCGGCGCAACGAGACGGGCGGCACCCTTCGGGCGACGCTTCCACCACATGACGATACCGCTGACCGACAGGAAGATGATCGACAGACAGAAAATCGTCACCAGTGCCAGGTTCCACAGACCCATGTCCCCCTCATGGAAGGCGATGCCGACCGCCATGGCCTTGCCAGCCGTGCCATAGTCGGAAAAACCGACATTGGCGAGGATCTTGCCGGTATACTGGTCGACATGCACGGTGCGATCCGACAGCGGATTGGCGCTGTCATTGCTCATGGTGTCGCGCGAGATTGTCCAGACACCATTCGCATCGCCCGGAAAGGCAAGCTGGAACCGCTGGTCGAAGCCCAGCGCGCGGGCAAGCGAAACGATTGCGTCGAGATCGACCGGCCGGCCTTCCGGCGTTCCCGTGACACCAGCTGCCGAGCCGGAAACCGGCATCGGCGTCTGCTCCAGCGTCCACGGCACGTCCTTGACCCCGCCATGGTTCATCTTGGCATGGGTTTCGTCGGACAGCGGCACGTTGTCCCATTTTTCCGCCGGGAAGGTGCTCCAGGCCTGGGTCATTTTTTCGCCCCAGATACCGGCCCAGGTCAGGCCCGACAGGAGGAAGACCAGCAGGATCGCCGAGATGTAGAAGCCAACGGCCAGATGCAGCGACTTCCACAGCGCCCGTCCCTTCGCGGCAAAGTTGGGAACCAGAACGCTGGCAAAGCCCTGACCGCCCCGCGGCCACCAAAGATAGAGACCCGTGACGATCAGCACCACACCGAAGCCGGCGGCGATTTCGATCAGCCGGTCACCGACCGTGCCGAGCATGAGCGTGCCATGGATCGTGTTGGCCAGATCATAGAGGCCGTTGTGCCGCTCCCAGGTGCCCAGTACCTCTGCCGAGTAGGGGTCAACGGCGACCATGCTGGAAGCATCGCCCCGGTTGATGCGGAATACGGCTGAACCGTCTGCCGTTCGCGGCGCGATATACTGGACGATCTGGCCGTCGGGCGCCGTCATGAAGGCGGCCTCGGCCTGTCTGGATACGGAAGCGGTCTCGGCCTGAGGTGTGGCGCTATAGAGTTTTTCGCCATCACGGCCGACGAAGACCGCGGACCACAACATGATGAGGCCGGTCACGGCGAGCATCAGCAGGAAGGGCGCGACATAGAGGCCGGCATAGAAATGCCAGCGCCAGGCGGCGAAATAGAAGCGGCGCGAGGCACTCTGCTGTGCCTCCGCTGCGGGGGAAAGACCTTGAACAGTCGACATGGGATCCTCTTAGATCGATGAAAGCGGGAGATGTCCGTCACCGGCTGCCACCCGCGCCAACGACGCCGGTTCGAGCAGGGTGACGAGATCGGACGTCTGGAAGTCGATGAAACCGGCGCGCTTCAACCGGGTGAAGCACCGGCTGACGGTCTCGATCGTCAGGCCAAGCCAGTCGGCGAGATCGGCGCGGGTCGGGTAGAGATGGAAGGTGACTGCGCCACGCTTGCGCTGGCGGGCGGGCCGGCCGAATTGTCCGGCAAGATCGAGAATGGCAAAGGCAACCCGCTCGGACGCCGTCTTGCGACCGAGCAGCATGGTCAGTGCCTGTGACCGCGCCAGCATCTCGTGCAGCGCCATTTCCAGCAAAGGGCCGGCACAGTCGCCATAGGGTTCAAGCCTGGTCCAGCCGAGGGTTTCAGCCGAGCAGTGGTTGCGATCGCCAAGACCGAGCCCGAACACGCGCCCGGGGCCAACAATATCGATAATCTGGCGGCGACCATCCGACAGAGCCTGCGATGTCGCCACGCATCCCTCAATCACCCGGTAGAGTGGCGAGCGGGCAAAGCCTTCGAGAAAGATCGTGGTGCGCGGCGGCAGACGTGCGGCGCTGTGGCGATCGGCGCGCTGCGTGTCCTGGTGCGTGGTGCCCATGGGAGGCATGGAAACCATGGCGGACGAAGCGCGCGAATGGGGAAGTGGATCAAGCATGGGCAGGTCCGGTCTTTGGCCGGACATGCCATATGGGCATGTTTAGCGGCCAGATTTGACGGTATCCGGACGCAGGCAGCAGGGCCTCCGACGTACCGGGCTCAGATCAAACGACCGAAACGGGAGGGGCTCGGGGGCCGCCATTGGGAGGAAAAAGCTGCCGGTAAAATGCCTCGGCGCGAAGCGGCAGGGCAATTTGGGTGGCGATCGGCAGGCGCGTGCCGACCAGGTCGGTCGGCGTCAGCGGTAGGATCTGCCCGGAGATTCGGCAGGCTTCGCAATCGGTGGAAGCCGTATGCGTCTTCGATTTGCCGTCCTCACCCTGCCCGGGCAGGCACAGGTCGGGCAGCGATCCGTCGGGAAGCGTCAGGGCGGCAATCTCAGCCGCACTCAGGACCGTGGCATGGGCGACAGGTGCGCGATGGGCAAAACCGACAGCGCACAGGGCGACGACGCACGCAATGCGCATCATCGTCATCCAGGTCGCAATCGGTCCACGCTGCGTCATTCTATCCCCCGACAGGCAAAAAGGGATAACAGGCAGACCGGCTCATCACAAGTCGCGAAATCCGGCAACGGCTGCGCGCGGATGTCGCACCAGCATAAAACGAAAAAGGCGACCCGAAGGCCGCCTTTCCCAAATCCCGAAACCGGAAAGTCTTATTCTGCGGTGCCTTCGGCAGCCGTTGCTTCCGCAGCAGCGGCTGCTTCTGCAGCGGCCTTGGCTTCAGCGGCTTCGGCTGCTGCCTTTTCGGCGGCAAGAGCCTGTGCTGCTGCTACCTTTTCGGCTTCCAGACGTGCCTTTTCTTCAGCGATCGCGGCGCGCTCGGCGTCGTTCAGCTTGCGGGCGCGGACGCCGGTGTCTTCAATGATACGAGCCGACTTGCCGCGACGATCGCGCAGGTAGTAGAGCTTGGCGCGACGGACCTTACCACGGCGAACGACTTCGACGCTTTCGACCATCGGCGAGTAGACCGGGAATACGCGCTCGACGCCTTCGCCGTAAGAGATCTTGCGAACGGTGAAGCTCTCGTTGATGCCGCCGCCCGAACGCGCGATGCAAACGCCTTCATAGGCCTGTACGCGGGTACGCGTGCCTTCCTTGACGGTGACGTTGACGCGAAGCGTATCGCCAGCCGAGAATTCCGGCAGCTTGCGCTTGGCTTCGATCTTGGCGGCCTGTTCGGCTTCCAGCTGCTGAATGATGTTCATGTCTAACCTCAATTTCTTCTGAAACGGCCAGAGCGCTCAACGTTCATCCTTTGGCCGTGGCCTCCGGATCTTGCCTCGAAAGGCGGGAGCGAATACGCGGTTCTTTGTTTTGGCAGACGGGCTTGTTGCCCATATCCGAGCGGGCCATTACACCATGGGGCGCGGCTTGTCACCCCTCGGGCCCCAATTTTATCCGCCGGAAGCCCTTGAAATGCGGCTTGTCGGTCAATTTTACGATGCTATGACTGCGACCAGTCGCATCAAAGGGAGTTTGCCGAATGTCCGTCGCCTTGATCTGCCTATTGTTCGTCGCAGGCTTCCTGTCCGGCGCGGTCAATGCCATTGCCGGCGGCGGCACTTTCCTGACCTTCGGCGCGCTGACACTGGCGGGCTTGCCGCCAATCAGCGCCAATGCCACCTCGTCGGTGACCCAGTTTCCCGGTTACATCACCTCGACATTGGCCTATCGCCGCGAATTCGCCGGCCTCTGGAAAAGTGCGCTGGCGCTGGGCATCGTGTCCGCCATTGGTGCATTCGGCGGTGCGCTCTTCCTGATATCGCTCTCCAACCCGTCGTTCCGCGCCATGGTTCCGTGGCTGCTGCTGGCCGCAACCGCGGTCTTTGCGGCGGGTCCGAAACTGCGGCCGAAGACGGCGGGCGAAAGCCACCCGGCAAGCCCGCTGGGCCTCGTGCTTCAGGCCGCAACCTCGTTTTATGGCGGCTTTTTCGGCGCCGGCATGGGCATCATGATGCTGGCATCGCTCGGGCTCGCCAGCGGCGGCGACTATCACCGCCTCAACGCGCTGAAGAACTTCCTGTCGATCGTCATTGCCGCCGTGGCGATCGCCGTCTTCGTCGGCGCGGGTGCGCTGTCCTGGCTACATGCCGCGATCATGATCCCGGCTGTCGCGCTCGGCGGCTATGCCGGCGTCGCCATGGCAAAGAAGGTTCCGCAGCCGGTGATGCGCTGGCTGGTCGTGGCGGCCGGCGTCGGCCTTGCGATCTATTACTTCGTTACAGGTTGAGATTTTGACGCGGCCAGCAGGTCCGGGCGACGTTCCTTCGTCAGCTTGACCGCTTCCGCCTGACGCCATTTCTCGATCGCCGCATGATTGCCGGAGGTCAGGATCTCGGGAATATCGCGACCCTCGAAAACCTGCGGCCGGGTATAGTGCGGATGTTCGAGCAGTCCGCCTTCGAAGCTCTCATGCACGCCCGACAACTGGTTGCCCATGACGCCGGGCAGAATGCGCACCACGGCATCGAGCAGGGTGAGGGCTGCCGGCTCGCCGCCGGACAATATATAGTCGCCGATGGACACTTCCTCGAGCTGCCGCGCATCGATGACGCGCTGGTCGACGCCTTCGAAGCGACCGCAGACGATCACCACGCCTTCGCCGTCCGCAAGCTCACGCACGCGCTGCTGGGTGAGTGGCCGACCACGCGGGCTCATCAGCAGCCTTGGCCTTGCATCGTCGGCTATGGAATCAATCGCCCGCGCCAGCACATCCGGCTTGAGCACCATGCCGGCACCGCCGCCGGACGGGGTGTCATCGACACTGCGATGTTTGTCTTCGGCAAAATCACGGATCTGCACCGCTTCCAGCGACCAGTCGCCGCGTTCCAGCGCCCGTCCGGCCAGCGCCTGGCCGAGATGGCCCGGAAACATGTCCGGATAGAGGGTCAGAATGGAGGCCTTGAAGCTCATGGCCGGATCATTTGCTGCCATAGGGCGGGCGCGGCTTGCCGAGGCCGTAGGGCTTTTCCTCGCCGTCGTCCTTCAGGCCGGCGGCGATCGGATCGACCAGGATACGGTTGCCTTCAAGATCGATCTCAAGCACGGCGGCTTCCGAGAAAGGAATGAGCACCGGCCGTTTGCCGGGACCTTTCAGCTCCAGCAGATCGCCGGCGCCGAAATCATAAACGCCGGACACCGCACCATAGTGATTGTTCTCGGCATCATAGACCTCGAGACCTTCGAGATCGGCATAGTAGAATTCGTCATCGTCCAGGTCGTCATTGGGCAGGCTGTCGCGGTCGACGAACAGTTCCAGCCCGTTCAGCGCCTCGGCGGCATTGCGGTCGTTGATACCGCGGAAGCGCACGATCGCGACCGTCTTGGCTTCACGGATATCGAGGATCTCGAACTTGCGTCCGTCGGCACTGTAAAGCGCGCCGTATTCGCCAAGCGACAACTGCTCGGCGGTATAAGTTTTCACCCGGACCTCGCCGCGCAAGCCCTGGGCAGCGCCGATCACGGCCATCAAGACGGGGTTCTGCAGCACGGTCATGGGTCTTTGCTATCCTGAAGAGAGGCTGGTGTGCCTACCCTTTTAAGGGCAAGCGCAGATAAAGAAAACGCAAAAACGGGCGGTGAGAGACCCACCGCCCGATTGATCAGGGGGAGACCCTGTTATTCAGCAGCAGCTTCGGCAGCGGCAGCAGCGGCGTCTTCAGCCTTCTGCTTGCGCTCGGCAACGCGCTCCAGGGCCTTCTTGCCCGGCTTTGCCTTTTCCGGGTTGCTGCGGGCGTCGCGGGTCACGAGACCGGCATCGGCGAGGAACTTGGCAACGCGGTCGGTCGGCTGTGCGCCCTTGACGAGCCATTCCTTGATGCGGTCGGCGTTCAGTTCAACGCGCTTGTCGTTGTCCTTGGCGAGCATCGGGTTCCACGAACCGACCTTCTCGAGGAAGCGGCCATCGCGCGGCGAGCGGGCGTCAGCGATAACGATCTGGTAGTAAGGGCGCTTCTTGGAACCACCGCGGGCGAGACGAATCTTCAGGGACATTGCATTACTCCTTGGTTTTCTGTGCGGACTGCGATCGGCAGATCCGGTTTTTTGTTGAGGCCGCCGTCAGGCGGTCTTTTCAGTTACGCCACCGTGTTCGGCGGCAATGGCTTCATGATGCCGGATGACTTCGGTGATGATGAAGTTCAGGAACTTCTCGGCGAAATCCGGATCCAGATTGGCATCCTGGGCCAGGCGGCGCAGGCGGGCGATCTGGTATTCCTCGCGCGCCGGGTCCGCCGGCGGCAAATCGTATTGGGCCTTGAGCACGCCCACGGCCTTGGTGCAGCGGAAACGTTCCGCCAGCATATGGACCAGCGCCGCGTCGATATTGTCGATCGACTGGCGATAGCCGGAAAGCTGCTGCTTGACGGTCTGATCAGTCATGCGCGTCCTTTCACTTCTTCTTCGGCAGGCCGGGCAGGCCCGGGAAACCACCGCCGAGACCTGGCAGTTTCGGGCCGCCGAGACCCGGCAGGCCGCCACCACCCAGACCCGGAAGACCGGCCCCCGGCTTCATGCCGGCGGCTTCGGCCTGCTTGGCCAGCGCTTCAAGCTGCTTCGGGTCGAGGCTGGACAGATCGGGCATGCCGCCCATTCCGCCACCCATGCCGCCACCAAGACCCATCTTCGAAGCCAGACCGCCCATCATCTGCTTCATCATACCGCCGCCCTTCTTGCCGCCCATCATTTTCATCATGTCGGCCATCTGGCGGTGCATTTTCAAAAGCTTGTTGATCTGCGCCGCATCCGTGCCGGAGCCGGCCGCGATGCGCTTCTTGCGGGAATGCTTGAGCAGGTCCGGATTGGCGCGCTCTGCCTTGGTCATCGAGGAGATGATCGCGAGCTGGCGCTTGAACAGCTTGTCGTCGAGGCCGGCGGACGCCATCTTGTCCTTCATGCCGGCCATGCCGGGCATCATGCCCATGATGCCGCCCATGCCGCCCATCTTCTGCATCTGGCCGATCTGGTCGGCGAGATCGTTGAGGTCGAACTTGCCCTTGGCCATGCGGGCCGCCATGGCGGCCGCCTTTTCGGCATCGATGTTCTCGGCAGCCTTCTCGACCAGCGAGACGATGTCGCCCATGCCGAGGATACGGTCGGCGATGCGGCGCGGATGGAACTCGTCGAGTTCCGACATCTTTTCGCCGACGCCGATCAGCTTGATCGGCTTGCCGGTGACGGCGCGCATTGAAAGGGCTGCACCGCCGCGGCCATCGCCGTCCATGCGGGTCAGCACGAGACCGGTGATGCCGACGCGTTCGTCGAAATTGCGCGCCAGATTGACGGCGTCCTGGCCGGTCAGCGCATCGGCGACCAACAGGATTTCATGCGGCTTCGAACGGGCCTTGATCTCGGCCATCTCGATCATCAGCGGCTCGTCGATATGGGTACGACCGGCGGTGTCGAGGATGACCACGTCATGGCCGCCGAGCTTGGCGGCCTGGACGGCGCGCGCGGCGATATCGGTCGGCGACTGGCCGGCGATGACCGGCAGCGTGTCGATGCCGGTCTGGGCGCCAAGCTGGCGCAACTGTTCCTGGGCCGCCGGACGACGCGTGTCGAGCGAGGCCATCAGGACCTTCTTCTTGTCACGCTCGGTCAGGCGCTTGGCGATCTTGCCGGTGGTGGTGGTCTTGCCCGAGCCCTGCAGGCCGACCATCATGATGACGACCGGGGCAGCCGCCATCAGGTCGACGCCGACACCCTCGGTGCCGAGCATCTCGACCAGCTCGTCATGGACGATCTTGACGACCATCTGGCCGGGCTTGATCGACTTCAGCACGGCGGCGCCGACGGCCTTCTCGCGGACCCTTTCGACAAAGCCGCGGACGACTTCAAGGGCGACGTCGGCTTCCAGAAGTGCACGACGAACCTCGCGCAACGCTGCCGAGACATCCGCCTCGGACAATGCGCCACGGCCGGTCAGTCCATTCAGAATGGAACCAAGGCGGTCCTGGAGGTTTTCAAACATCGGCTCTTCCTTGCTCGGTTTCGGATCTTCGAAACCTCGGTATTCCCTTGGACGAAAACAAGACGCAAAGCCAAAAAGCACCCGAGGGCGCATCGCGCTGTCGGGTGTTGACCTCCGGGAACTCTTTATACCTTGCGGGTCCCGGTCGGCGGCTCGGAGTGCATGTCTCGTCGCAGATGGACGGGGGTAAACAGCAAAACGGCGGGAAAGTCAACAATGCCGGCAGTTGCACTGGAGCTACCCCATTGCGACCACAAGAATGCACCCCTCATAATTCATTACATCAGAATTTACGTTAATTTGAATGTTTTCCGTGATTTTCCTCTGCACGGACAGGGCTGAGGAGAGAAACCATGACCGAGACGACAATCAAACGACCCCTTTGGGTCAAAATCACGGCCTATGGCTTTGCTGCAGTCCTGTTTACCAGCGCCGCTATCGGCGGCACTGCCTGGTATCGCCAGTCGAACATGAACGAGGAAGCACTGCGCAAGGAGATGCAGAGCGACCTGGCGCTGATCGAAAACGACATGAATGCCCAGAAGAAGACGGCATCGACCGTTGCGCTGGCACTGGCCGGCGAACCCGAAACGGCAGGCCTGATCGAAAGCAATGCACGCGAGGAGATCATCAAGCGGTATTCCGGCAGCCTGCCGGAAATCATCAGCTCCGGCGGCGTCCAGCTGATTACCTTCATCAATTCCAAGGGTGAAGCCGTTGCCCGCATCCACACGCCGGACAAGTTCGGCGATGACATGACGGGCCGGCGCAAGACCGTCGTAGGCGCCCTGTCGAGCGGCAAGCTGGTTGCCGGCACGGAACCCGGCCGCACCGCCGTCAGCATGTTTGCCTCGGCTCCCGTTCTTCGCGACGGCAAGGTGGTCGGCGCCGTCGATACCGGAACGAGCCTTGCCAATGCCTATTTCAAGCCGCTGGCGGAACGCATCCAGGGTGAAATCGCCGTCCATGTGCTTGTCGAAGGCAAGCTCGTGCAGCAGGCCTCGACGCTCGGCGACAAGCCGCTTCTGTCGGACGCGCAGTTGCAGTCCGTGTTCGACGGCAAACCCGTGCAGGCCCAGATGACGGAGGGCGGACGCACCTACATTATCGAAGGCGTGCAGTTCAACAATTTCTCCGGCGACAAGATCGGCGTCATGTCGATTGCTTCCGATGTCACACCAATCGTCGAAGGCAGCCGCGCGGCGCTCTGGACGACCGCGATCGTGACCGTGCTGGTTGCACTCCTGTCGTCGCTCGGCTTCCTGTTCTTTGCCCGCTCGCTGGCATCGGTGATTGCCAACATCACCGGCACGATCTCGCGTCTGGCTTCGAACGACCTGTCGGCAACCGTCGACAATGGTGACCGTGCGGACGAAATCGGCGCCATGGCGCGGGCTGTTCAGGTCTTGAAGGACAATGCGATCAGGGCTGTGCAGCTCGAAAACGAGGCCGACAAGCAACGCGACCAGAGTGAAGGTGAACGCCGCCGCACGGCCCAGCTCGAGCACGACCGTGCTGAAGCGATGAGCAAGGCCACCGCGACGCTGGCCGATGGCCTGAAGCACCTGGCAGCCGGTGATCTATCCTTCCAGATCGACAAGCAGCTGGACGCTGATTTCGAAACCCTGCGGACCGACTTCAATCTTGCCGTCTCGCAACTGCGCCAGACGCTTGCGGAAGTGGCCCAGGCCGGCGGTGCAATCGACAGCGGTTCACGCGAGATCAGCCAGAGCACCGACGACCTGTCGAAGCGCACCGAACAGCAGGCCGCTTCGCTCGAAGAAACGGCAGCGGCGCTCGACGAAATCACCGTCAATGTCAGCAATTCTTCCAAGCGCGCCGAAGAGGCCCGCACGGTTGCGATCCAGGCCAATGACAGTGCCCGTCAGTCCGGCGCCGTCGTCGCAAACGCGGTCGCCGCCATGGGCAAGATCGAGCAGTCCTCCGGCCAGATTTCCAACATCATCGGCGTCATCGACGATATTGCCTTCCAGACCAACCTTTTGGCGCTGAATGCCGGCGTCGAGGCGGCGCGTGCGGGTGAAGCCGGCAAGGGCTTTGCCGTCGTCGCTCAGGAAGTGCGCGAGCTTGCCCAGCGCTCGGCCAATGCGGCGAAGGAAATCAAGACACTGATCCGCAATTCCAGCGACGAAGTCAGCAGCGGCGTCAAGCTGGTCAGCGAGACCGGCGAAGTGCTGAAGACCATCGAAACCTATATTGTCACGATAAACCAGCACATGGATTCGATCGCCACCTCGGCGCGCGAACAGTCGGTTGGCCTGTCGGAAGTCAATATGGCGGTCAACCAGATGGACCAGGTCACCCAGCAGAACGCCGCCATGGTCGAAGAGGCCAATGCGGCCTGCGCGACGCTTGCCGGCGAAGCCAATCGCCTGCGTGACCTGATCAGCCAGTTCCAGCTCAGCGGCAATGCAGGATCACTGCGCTCCGTCGCTGCCGAAATGGCCGCACCGCGCCGCACCGCTGCTCCCGCCGCATCCATGTCCGCACCCGCTTCGCCGCGCCGTGCGCCGGTTCGGGTAGCGGCCGGTGGCGTTGCAGTCAGCGCAGACAACCAGGATTGGCAGGAATTCTGATCTGATCCAGACCGGTGCTGCGTCCATGCGGCACCGGTCTCTCACCTTCCCCTTAACCCACCTTCCTCTTGCTCCGGCCTTGGCCAGAAGAGTTCAAGGCGATTTTCGCGTCGGCCGCTGGATACCCTCGTCTGCCTCCCCCATATGCTTGCCACACCAAAGGCAACAGGACAGACGAATTGACCGCGCCAGGCAGCAAGAACCCCTACTACAACGGTCCCGTTTCCGATCATTTCGACGGCATACGATTTTTCAATCCCAACGGCGTCGAGCCGGGCAATTTCCGCGACCTGCTGAAATGGCAGTTCAATGGCGAGCGGGCCCGTTGGCCGAAGTCGGTCGTCAGCCCTTTCGCCGGAGCAAAACCGGTGGAGCGCGTCACCGGTGACGGTCTGCGGGTGACCATGGTCGGCCATGCCACGCTTCTGGTCCAGGTGGCCGGGCTGAACATCCTGACCGATCCCCTGTGGTCCGATCGCGCCAGCCCGGTTTCCTTCGCCGGACCCAAGCGTGTGGTGGCGCCGGGCATCGCCTTTGCCGATCTGCCGCCGATCGATCTCGTGCTCGTGTCGCACAATCACTATGACCATCTCGATGTCGCGACATTGAAACGCCTGCACAAGGAGCATGCGCCACGAATCGTCACGCCGCTGGGCAATGATACGATCATCCGTCGCGCCATACCTGATGCCGAGATCGCGACGCTCGACTGGGGTGGTGAAGCGAGGATTTCCGCCGATGTCCGCATCGTCGCGGAGCCTAGCCATCACTGGTCGGCCCGCGGAACCGGCGACCGGCGCATGGCGCTCTGGGCCGCCTTCGTCATCGAGACACCGACCGGCCGGATCTATCATGTCGGCGACACGGGCTTTCACGATGGCATCAACTACGCCAGCGCTGCCGAGAAATATCAAAGCTTCCGCCTCGCCATCCTGCCCTTCGGCGCCTATGAGCCGCGCTGGTTCATGAAGGGGCAGCACCAGAATCCGGACGAAGCCGTTCGCGGCATGCTGGCGTGCCGAGCAGCCCATGTCGCCGGCCACCATTTCGGCACTTTCCAGCTGACCGACGAGGCGATCGACCATCCGGTGACCCATCTGCGCGCAGCACTCGACCAGCACGGCATAGATCCTGCGCTTTTCCGGCCGCTGTTGCCGGGAGAGGTCTTCGACGTTCCGGCAGGATGAGAGGCTTCGCGCCGCAGCACTGGTAATTTCATCGCTTTTCCGCCATATAAACCCTCAAATAGGCAAGGATGAGCATGACGATGGGCAATCGGGTCGACTTCGCGAAGATGAACGGGCTTGGCAACAAGATCCTGGTCGTCGACATGCGCGGACGTACCGACCGCGTTACGCCGGCTGCGGCCATTGCCCTGGCTGGCGATGCCGTGACCCATTTCGACCAGATCATGGCGGTTCATGATCCGAAGATCGATGGCACGGACGCCTATATCGACATCCTCAACTGTGATGGCACTAAGGCTCAGGCCTGCGGCAACGGCACGCGCTGCGTGGTGCAGGCATTGGCCGCGGAGACCGGCCGCAAGACATTCACCTTCCAGACCGTTGCCGGCATTTTGAACGCCGCCGAACATGACGACGGAACCATTTCGGTCGACATGGGCAAGCCGGTGTTCGAATGGGACCGCATTCCGTTGGCGGAAGAATTCTACGACACCAGCAAGATCGAGCTGCAGATCGGCCCGATCGATGCACCGATCCTGCATTCGCCCTCGGCCATGTCGATGGGCAATCCGCATGCGATCTTCTGGATCGACCGCGACCCGATGGACTTCGATCTGGAACGCTTTGGTCCACTGCTGGAAAACCATCCGATTTTTCCGGAAAAGGCCAATATCACCCTGGCTCACGTCACGTCGAAAACCACGATAACCACGCGCACCTGGGAGCGCGGCGCCGGCCTGACCCTCGCCTGTGGTTCGGCTGCCTGCGCCGCTGCCGTGTCGGCGGCACGCACCGGCCGTACCGAACGCAAGGTGACGATCACTGTGGCCTCGAGCCCGAACCGTGGATCCCTGATGATCGAATGGCGCGAAAGCGACAGCAAGGTCATCATGACCGGTCCTGCCGAATGGGAATGGTCGGGTTCTGTCGATCCTGTCAGCGGCGATTGGCAGCGGGATGCTGACAAAGCCAACACTGTCGCCGAGGCGTCGGCCTCGTGAGCGGCATCGACGTTATCACCTTCGGCTGTCGCCTCAACACCTACGAATCCGAAGTGATGAAGGCAGAGGCGGCCAAGGCCGGCCTGAACCACGCGATCCTGGTCAATACCTGCGCCGTCACCGGCGAAGCCGTAAAGCAGGCCCGCCAGGCCATCCGCCGCGCCCGCCGCGAAAACCCAGAAGCCCGCATCATCGTCACCGGCTGCGCCGCCCAAACGGATGCCGAAGGTTTCGCCGCCATGCCGGAAGTCGATGTCGTGCTCGGCAACGAGGAAAAGCTGAAGGCCGAGAGCTATCGCCGGCTGCCCGATTTCGGGGTTTCGGCCGAGGAAAAGCTGCGCGTCAACGACATCATGAGCGTCACCGAGACGGCGCCGCAGATGGTTGCCCATATCGACGGCCATGTGCGCGGCTTCCTGCAGGTGCAGAACGGCTGTGATCACCGCTGCACCTTCTGCATCATTCCCTATGGTCGCGGCAATTCCCGCTCGGTGCCGATGGGTGCCGTGGTCGAGCAGGCGCGCAAGCTGGTGGAAAACGGCTATCGCGAGGTGGTGCTGACCGGCGTCGATGCCACCAGCTACGGCGCCGACCTGCCCGGCCGACCAACGCTTGGTCAGCTGGCAAAGACGCTGCTGAAGCAGGTGCCGGAAATCCTCAGGCTGCGGCTGTCCTCGATCGACAGCATCGAGGTCGACAAGCATCTCTTCGACCTGATCGCCGACGAGCCGCGTTTCATGCCGCACCTGCATCTGTCGCTGCAGCACGGCGACGACCTGATCCTGAAGCGCATGAAGCGCCGGCATTCCAGTGCGGATGCGATCGCATTCGCCCGGAAGGTCCGTGACCTTCGCCCGGATTTCGCCTTTGGCGCTGACATGATCGCCGGATTTCCGACAGAAACGGAAGAGATGGCCGCCAATTCCGCACGGATGGCAGAGGAAATCGGCATCGCCCATCTGCATGTCTTTCCCTACAGCCCGCGGCCGGGCACGCCGGCGGCCCGTATGCCGCAGCATGACCGCGCCGTCGTCAAGGCCCGCGCGTCCACCTTGCGCGCCGTGGCCGAGCGCCTGCATGTAGCCCACCTCGATCGCCTGATCGGCACGCGACAAATGCTGCTGGTCGAACGCAACGAAATGGCCCATACGGAAGACTTCACCTTCGTTTCAGCGCCAGGCCTTACGCCGGGCATGCTGGTCGAGGTTTCGATCGGTGGCCATAATGGCCGCCATCTGACGATTGCATCGGCAACGGCCTCCAGCGCTGCGGCCTGAGAAGACGGATTAACAAGACCCATGGCCCTCGGTTTCTTCAAAAAAGTCTTCACCTTCGGCAAGGAAAAGCCGACTGAAACGGTGACGGAGACCGATGAAGACAAGGCGCTTGACGACAACACGCTTGAAGAGAGGGCGCTTGAAGACAGGGCGCTTGAAGACAGGGCGCTGCCCGCTGAGGTCGAAGCCGCGATCATAGCCGAAAGCGAGCCGCACGACCGGGTCGAGGACCTGCCGTTCGCTGACGATCCGGTCCTAGCCGCGGACATCGATACCGCTGGCGGCCCGGCTCCTGATCTCACCGCAGAGCCGGCCCAGGCACAAGCGCCCGAACCGTCCGACGTCGATCTGGCCATGGTGCCGCTGGAGCTTTTGAAGGCCGAAGACGAAGCCGAGCAGCAGGCTGTCGAGCCGGTCCAGGCCGAGACCCTGACCTTCCACGAAAATCCGGTCCAGCCGGCTGATATCTCGCATAGTGACAATGTTGAAACACCGGCTCCGGTGGAAGCAGTTGTGCCGGTCGCCCTGCCGAAGGGATTTGCCACGGCCGACACCCTGCCGGTCGAGCCGGCGGACGAGGCGCCGACGGCAAAACTCACCTGGTTCCAGCGCCTGACAGCCGGCCTGTTTCGTACCTCCTCGCAACTGACCAGCCAGATCACTGCGCTGTTTACCAAGCGCAAGCTGGACGAAGAGACCCTGGAAGAGCTGGAGGACCTGCTGATCCAGGCCGATCTCGGTGTCGAGACGGCGTTGCGTGTTACCGACACGCTGTCCTCCGAGCGCTATGGCAAGGATGTGACCGGCGAGGACGTGACCCGGATCATGGCCGGCGAGATCGTCAAGGTTCTGAAACCTGTCGCCAAGCCGCTGGCGCTCGACCTCAATCACAAGCCGCATGTCATTCTCGTCGTCGGCGTCAATGGCACCGGCAAGACCACCACCATCGGTAAGCTGGCCGCCAAGCTGTCGGGTTCCGGCCTGAAGGTCATGCTGGCGGCCGGCGACACCTTCCGAGCCGCAGCCATCGAGCAGTTGAAGATCTGGGCCGACCGCACCGGCTCGACCTTTGTCGGAACCAAGCTTGGCGCCGATGCCTCGGGCCTTGCTTATGATGCCTTCGAGCGCGCCAGAGCCGAAAAGGCCGATGTCCTGATCATCGACACCGCCGGCCGGCTGCAGAACAAGACGGAGCTGATGGCCGAGCTCGAAAAGATCGTTCGTGTGCTCGGCAAGCTCGATCCTGACGCGCCGCATACCGTGCTGCAGACGCTGGACGCGACGACCGGACAGAACGCGATGAACCAGGTCGAGATCTTCCGCAATGTCGCCGGCGTCAACGGCTTGATCATGACCAAGCTCGACGGAACCGCCCGCGGCGGCATCCTTGTTGCGATTGCCGCCAAACACAAACTGCCGGTCTATTTCATCGGCGTCGGAGAAGGCGTCGACGACCTCGAGCCCTTCGAGGCCGAGGATTTCGCCAGCGCGATTGCAGGTATCGCCCGATGACCAATTTTCCGGACAAAACCACGAAAGACGACGCGATGACCGTGCATTCCAGCGATGTCGAATCGACCCCGGCCGAAAAACATCACCCGATGCTGAAGATGGCGCTGGAACTCGGACCATTGCTCGTCTTCTTCTTCGGCAACCTGCGCGGCGAATGGCTGGCCAAGACCTTCCCGGTGCTGACCGCCGTCGGCGGCCCGTTGTTTATCGCGACCGCGCTGTTCATGGTGGCGACGATCATCTCGCTGATCGCCTCCAAGCTGATCTTCAAACACCTGCCGATCATGCCCTTCGTCTCCGGCATCGTCGTCACAATCTTCGGCACGCTGTCGATCTGGCTGCAGGACGAGACCTTCATCAAGATGAAGCCGACCATCGTCAATTCACTGTTCGGCGTGGTCCTGCTCGGTGGCCTGCTGTTCGGCAAATCGCTGCTCGGCTATGTCTTCAACGCCGCCTTCCAACTCGACGCCGAGGGCTGGCGCAAGCTGACGCTGCGCTGGGGGATCTTCTTCCTCTTCCTGGCGGTGATCAACGAGGTGGTCTGGCGCAATTTCTCCAACGATGTCTGGGTGAATTTCAAGGTCTGGGGCACGATGCCGATCACCATCCTGTTCACGCTGGCGCAGATGCCGCTGATCATGAAGCACTCGCTGGAAGACGATAGCGCGGGCAGCAAGCCGGGCAGCAAGCAATGAGCGCGCCGGCGATGAGCGAAAGCGAAAACAGATCCAGCCTGGGCTTCTGGCTGATTGCCACGGCCGTCGTGCTGATCGTCCAGATCGCCGCGCAATATTTCATGGGCCGCCTGTGGATCTGCTCCTGCGGCTACATCAAGCTGTTCGAGCCGGGCGTCAACACGCCGGGCAATTCCCAGCACCTGTTCGACTGGTACACGCCGTCGCACATCATTCACGGCTTCCTGTTCTACCTGCTCGGCTGGGCCGTGCTGCGCAAGGCCTCGATCGGTGCGCGCCTGACACTGGCCGCCGTCATCGAGGCTGGCTGGGAAATCCTGGAAAACTCGCCGATCATCATCAACCGCTATCGGTCCGCAACCATGGCGGTGGGCTACCAGGGTGACAGTATCCTGAATTCGGCCATGGACATGGTCGCGATGTTCGCCGGCTTCTGGTTTGCCGCTCGCGCACCGATCTGGCTGACGGTGGTGATTGCCATCGGCTTCGAACTGGCCACGGGCTACATCATCCGGGACAATCTCACACTCAACGTGCTGATGCTGGTCTGGCCGGTCGATGCAATCAAGGAATGGCAGGCGGCTCTCTGAGGGTGCTCAGGCGGCTTCAAAGGCCGGAATTTGGGCCAGTTCGGCTTCGAGAGCGGAACTTTCCCGCTTCAGATCATAACCGGCCTGCAGATTCAGCCAGAACTCCGGTGTGGTTTGAAAGAATTTGGCCAGCCGCAAGGCCGTATCCGCGCTGATGCCGACTTTCTCGCCGACGATACGTTCGATACGCGTCCGCGGGACGCGTAGCTGGCGGGCGAGGGAGTAGGGTGTCATGTTCAACGGCGCGAGATAGAGCTCTTTCAGAATTTCTCCCGGATGGATCGGCGGTGCCTTGCTGATACTCATCTTGTCGTCTCCTTGCAGCCTTCTGGCTCAATGGTAGTCGGTGATCTCGACGTTTTCAGGCCCGGCATCAGTCCATACGAAACAGATGCGCCATTGGATATTGATCCGGATTGAATACTGGTCTTCTCGATCGTCACTGAGTTTCTCCAGCCGATTTCCGGGCGGCGATCGCAAGTCGCTCAGATCCTTGGCTGCATCAAGCAAAGCCAGCAATTGTTGCGCCCGACGAACGAGATCGGCGGGGAACCCTTTACGGATGGATCCATCATCTATCGAACGGGTGCGCTTGTCCTTGAATGAACGGATCATGGTTCGACCTCCGCCAGCGTATCATCAAGAGATACGAAACGGATGTCAAGACTTAGTATCAAAGCATGATACGGGCTAGCTGCCTGCAGCCAGCGCCTTTTCGATCGCCGGCATCAACTGCGTCTCGATCGACTGCGGATCGAAGGGACCGACCTTCTTGTAGAGGATCGTGCCGTCGGGGCCGACAAGATAGCTCTCGGGGATTCCGTAGACCCCCCAGTCGATCGCCGCCTTGCCGTTCGGATCGATGCCGATCGCCTGGAACGGGTTGCCGAGTTCACCGAGGAACCGCAGCGCGTTGTCGTTGCGGTCCTTGTAGTTGATGCCGACCAGCGTGATGCGCGGATCCCTGGACAATTCCAGCAGCATCGGATGTTCCTCGCGGCAGGGCACGCACCAGGAGGCAAAGACATTAACCAGCGTCAGCTTGCCGGCCATGACGGCTGTGGTGAGGGCAGGGCGGTCAGAGCCTTCGATGGCGGGCAGCGACAGCTCCGGCGCTTTGGTGCCGATCAGCGCCGAGGGAATGACGGAAATGTCGCGGCCGTTGACATCCTGCTCGTAGAGCATCTTGGCCGCCGTGCCGGCAATCACGGCAAAAAAAGCCAGCGGCAGCAGCGCGAAAACATAGCGGCCGAACCCCTTACGGGTCTTTACTGGTTCGGAGGGCTGCGTGTTCATGCCCCCTCACCCGGCTTGACGGCTGCGGAGCGACGGCGAATGCCGGAAGCCTCAAGCGCCTTCAGTTCGCCCTGCCGTGCCCGGCCATCGAGCCAGACCCAGCCGATCAGCACGAGACAGATCAGCGCCGTCAGGAGATAGGAACCATAGACATAAAAGGCATGGCTCATGCGGCGTGCTCCCGGCTGGCCTGTCGGGCGGCCATGCGGCGCTGGGCGCTGACACGGCGCCGCCAGATCTCGTTGCGCATCGCGGCAAAATGCAGGGTGAAGAACAGCATGGTGAAGGCGACGGCCATGACCAGCAAAGGCCAGAGGAATTCCGGATCCACCGTCGGGCCATCCAGCCGGATGACGCTTGCCGGCTGATGCAGCGTGTTCCACCACTCGACCGAGAACTTGATGATCGGGATGTTGACGAAGCCGACCAGGATCAGCACCGAACTCAGACGCGCGGCCTTGGACGGATCGTCCATCGCGCGGTTGAGCGCAATCAGGCCGAGATACATCAGGAACAGCACAAAGACTGAAGTCAGGCGCGCATCCCAGACCCACCAGGTGCCCCACATCGGCTTGCCCCAGAGCGAGCCGGTGATCAGCGCGATCAAGGTGAAGGCAGCGCCCAGCGGGGCGGCGGCCTTGTGGCTGACATCGGCCAGTGGGTGGCGCCAGACCAGCGTGCCGATCGCCGACAATGCCATCACCGAATAACACATCATCGACAGCCAGGCAGCCGGCACATGCACATACATGATGCGCACCGTGTCGCCCTGCTGGTAATCGCCCTCGGTGGTGAAACTCATGTAGAGACCGACGGCAAACAGCAGCAACGTGATGCTGGACAGCCACGGCAGCAACCGCGCCGTCAACGCGAGAAACCGTGTCGGATTGGCGAGGTCGCCGATTTTCGAGATGGCAAGGCTGGTATCGCTCATGAGACTGCTTCTAACCTGTCATCCCTGTTGCTGCAATTGATCCTGGTCAATCCGGGCGTGCTTAGTCTGCGGCATTGCGCAGCGCCAGCGCTGCCGCCAGCGGACCGATGACCGCAAAAAACAGCATGATCGCGACCAGAAACAGGAAGGGTGGCATAAATGGGGCCGGGTCCTCGACGGCGGCATACGAAGCGCTGACACCGAAGATCAGCACCGGGATCGCCAGCGGCAGGACCAGGATCGAAACCAGCAGCCCGCCGCGCGGTAGCGCGACCGCGACCGCGGCTCCCGCCGCACCGATGAAGGTGATCGCCGGAGAGCCGACCAGCAGCGTCAGCATCACCGCGCCGATCGCGACTTCGCTCATGTTCATGAACAGGCCGAGCAGCGGCGATGCGATGACCAGTGGCAGGCCGGTCGCCACCCAATGGGCCAGGCATTTGACGAAGACGGTCAACACCAGCGGCGTTTCCTGCATCAGGAGCACGTCCAGCGCGCCGTCGTCGCGCTCGGCCTGGAACAGCCGGTCGAGCCCGAGCAGCGCCGACAGAAGGGCACCGATCCAGACGATTGCCGGGCCTATGCGGGCCAGAAGGTTGAGATCGGGTCCGACGCCGAAGGGGATGACGGCGACAACCGTCATGAAAAACAAGACGCCGATCAGCGCGCCACCACCGGCACGCACGGAAAGCTTCAGGTCACGCAGGAAAAGCGCGATCATTGCACGCCCTCCATCCCGGCATAGTCGAAACCGAGCATCTCCAGTTGCTGCGCGCCTTCCAGACCGAGCGGCTGATGCGTGGCGGCGAGCACAATGCCGCCGGATGCGCGATGCCGGCGCACGAGGCCCTCGAACATCGCATCGGCACGCGAATCAAGTGCGGCCGTCGGCTCATCGAGGATCCAGATCGGCCGGTAGGCGACAAGCAGTCGCGCCATGGCGAATCGCCGCTGCTGACCGGCCGAAAGATAGCCATAGGGCAGGTGCGTAATGTCTTCGAGACCGACAGCCTGGGCCGCATCCTGGACCGACATGCTCTCGCCGCCACCGACATCACCGAGATAGCGGCGCCAGAAACCGAGGTTTTCATCAACCGTCAGTTCCCGCTTCATGCCATTGCGATGACCGAGATAGTGGCTGAATTCACCCGCCGGACGAACCTCGCCATCCGCCGAAATCAGGCATTCCGCCTGGCCTGTCTCGGGTCGCAGAAGCCCTGCAACGACACGGAGAAGCGTCGATTTTCCCGACCCGTTACGGCCTGTCAGCACCAGCGCATCGCCGGGACCCAAGTCAAAGGAAATGTTTACGAAAATGAATTCCTCGCCGCGTCGCGCACTCAGGTTTTCTACCGTCAGGCGCATGGCCGACCCTTCATTAAGATTTTAATCATCGCGTTGCAAAATTTTGTCAAAATTCGCCATTGGTCGGTCTGGAACCTTTCTTAGAAACTATCTATAAGACCTGCAAGCACGCCAGCGGTCGGCGTGAACTTCATCCTTGTGCCGAACATGAACGTTGCGACAGCAATATTTCACGGGCGGACAGCGGAAATGGCCGTACCCGCATCCTGATGTGCATGAAGTGCATAGGCGTCCGCACGATTGTGTTGGCTATCAGTATCAGCGGGGTTTCTATCCGTGGCTAAATCTCTCGACAGTTTCAACTGCCGTTCGGTCTTGACCGTTAACGGCAAAGACTACGTCTATTACAGCATCCCGAAGGCCGAGGCGAACGGCCTCGCCGGCGTGTCGAAGCTGCCCTATTCCATGAAGGTCCTGCTGGAAAACCTCCTGCGCAATGAAGACGGTCGGTCCGTCTTCAAGAAGGACATCGAGGCAGTCGCCGCCTGGCTCGTCGACAAGGGCACGGCCGAAAGCGAAATCGCCTACCGTCCGGCCCGCGTGCTGATGCAGGACTTCACCGGCGTTCCGGCCGTCGTCGACCTCGCCGCCATGCGCGACGCCATGGTCAACCTCGGCGGCGATCCGGAAAAGATCAACCCGCTGGTTCCCGTTGACCTGGTCATCGACCACTCGGTCATCGTCGACGAATTCGGCACCCCGACCGCCTTTGCCCGCAACGTTGAGCTGGAGTACGAGCGCAACGGCGAGCGCTACCGCTTCCTGAAATGGGGCCAGCAGGCGTTCAAGAATTTCCGCGTCGTTCCTCCGGGCACCGGCATCTGTCACCAGGTCAACCTCGAATATCTCGGCCAGACCGTCTGGACGAAGGATGAGGACGGCGAAACGACCGCTTATCCCGACACCTGCGTCGGTACGGACAGCCACACCACGATGATCAACGGCCTGGGCGTTCTCGGCTGGGGCGTTGGTGGCATCGAAGCCGAAGCCGCAATGCTCGGCCAGCCCGTCTCCATGCTTCTGCCTGAAGTCATCGGCTTCAAGCTGACCGGCAAGGTGAAGGAAGGCGTGACAGCGACCGACCTCGTGCTGACCGTCGTGCAGATGCTACGCAAGAAGGGCGTCGTCTCGAAGTTCGTCGAATTCTTCGGCCCCGGCCTCGATTCGATGTCCCTCGCCGACCGCGCCACCATCGGCAACATGGGCCCGGAATATGGCGCGACCTGCGGCTTCTTCCCGGTTGACGGCGAAACCATCAACTACCTGACCATGTCCGGCCGCACCAAGGACCGCATCGCGTTGGTGGAAGCCTATTCCAAGGTTCAGGGCATGTGGCGTGACGGCGACGGTTCTGAACTCGTGTTCACCGACACACTCGAACTCGACCTCGGCGATGTCGTGCCGTCGATGGCCGGCCCGAAGCGTCCGGAAGGCCGCCTGCCGCTCGAAACCATCGCACCGAACTTCGCGACGGCCTTGGAAACCGACTACAAGAAGCCGGGCCAGCTGACCAATCGCTACGCGGTCGAAGGCACCGACTACGATATCGGCCATGGCGACGTGGCGATTGCCGCCATCACCTCCTGCACCAACACCTCGAACCCGAGCGTGCTGATTGCAGCCGGCCTGCTTGCCCGCAACGCCGTTGCCAAGGGCCTGAAGACCAAGCCATGGGTCAAGACCTCGCTGGCACCGGGATCCCAGGTCGTCGGCGAATACCTGGCCAAGTCCGGTCTGCAGGTTTCGCTCGATGCACTCGGCTTCAACTTGGTCGGCTTCGGCTGCACCACCTGCATCGGCAATTCCGGCCCGCTGCCGGCGCCGATCTCCAAGACGATCAACGACAAGGGCCTGATCACGGCCGGCGTGCTCTCGGGCAACCGCAACTTCGAAGGCCGCATCTCGCCGGACGTCCAGGCCAACTACCTGGCTTCGCCGCCGCTGGTCGTGGCTTATGCGCTTGCCGGTACCGTCCAGAAGGACCTGACCACTGAACCGCTCGGTGAAGACCAGAACGGCAACCCGGTCTATCTCAAGGACATCTGGCCGACCTCGCACGAGATCCAGGAATTCATCCTGAAATACGTCACCCGCGAACTGTACGAATCGAAATATGCCGACGTGTTCAAGGGCGATGCCAACTGGCAGGCCGTTCAGGTTCCCGCCGGCCAGACCTATGCCTGGGACGACAAGTCGACCTATGTGCAGAACCCGCCTTACTTCGTTGGCATGGGCAAGACCGGCACCGGCCTGAAGAACATCAAGGGCGCTCGCGTTCTCGGTCTCTTCGGCGACAAGATCACCACCGACCATATTTCGCCTGCCGGTTCGATCAAGGCGGCTTCGCCTGCTGGAGCGTACCTCACCGAAAACGGCGTGGCGGTGGCCGACTTCAACCAGTACGGCACGCGCCGCGGCAATCATGAAGTGATGATGCGCGGCACGTTTGCCAATATCCGCATCCGCAACCACATGCTCGGTCCGAACGGCAAGGAAGGTGGCTACACCATCCACTATCCGTCCAAGGAAGAGATGTCGATCTACGACGCGGCCATGCAGTACAAGGCCGAAGGCACGCCGCTGGTCATCTTCGCCGGTGTCGAATACGGCAACGGCTCGTCGCGTGACTGGGCTGCCAAGGGTACCAACCTGCTCGGCGTTCGCGCCGTGATCGCCCAGTCGTTCGAGCGTATCCACCGCTCGAACCTGGTCGGCATGGGCATCGTGCCCTTCGTCTTCGAGGAAGGCACGACCTGGGCCAGCCTCAACCTCAAGGGTGACGAGATCGTCGAGATCGACGGCCTGGAAGGTGACATCAAGCCACGCGAGAAGAAGATCGCCAAGATCACCTATGGCGACGGCACGGTGAAGGAGCTTCCGATCCTCTGCCGCATCGATACGCTGGACGAAGTGACCTACATGAACAATGGCGGCATCCTGCAGACGGTTCTTCGCGACCTGGCTGCCTGATACCCCGTTTTTTTTCGTGAACGAAACGAAGCCGCTGGCGCCCTGCCAGCGGCTTTTTTTGGGACCGGTGCGCAGCAGAAAAACGATGACGCAAATTTCACCCCATCGTGACTTTGCTGTCGACGATGGAAGGGCTATCTCTGCACCACCATAAAGCAAGGCTATGTCACGAAACATGCGAATGGATACTGCATCGATGAACAGGAACCGCACGTTTGCCAGCATGGCAACGTATTGTGCGGTCTTGTTTTGCCTGGCAATTCCATACGCCGAGGCTGAAGAGGTCATTAAGCCGAAGGGTGTTGTCGAGCTGTTCACCTCGCAGGGCTGCCGCTCCTGTCCTCCCGCAGACCGGGCTTTCGAGCAGCTGGTGCGCCAGGGGGACGTCGTGGCGCTCGCCTATCATGTCGACTACTGGAACTATCTCGGCTGGGCCGACACGCTGGCCTCATCCGAAAATACCGAGCGGCAATATGGCTATGCCAAATCCTTTGGCCGCAGCGGCGTCTATACGCCTCAGGCGGTGATCAATGGCCGCGACCATCTGAAGGGCACCGACGCGGCCGAAATCAATCGCCGGATCGACAGCATGAACGGCAAGGGACAGGGCCTGATCGTGCCGATCGACGCGCGCCGCACCGGCGACGAACTGACGATTTCGATCGGTGCCGGCACCGTCGCCGGTATTGGCAAGGCCGACGTCGTGGTCGTCTACTTCCGTGAAAACCAGACCGTGGAAGTGCTGAAAGGTGAAAATACCGGCCAGAAGCTGAACTACTGGCACAGCGTGACGGATGTGCAGACCGTCGGCATGTGGGACGGCAAGCCGCTTGACATCGTGCTGCCGGCAAAGGTCATCGGCTCCGACAAGAGCAATGGCTGTGCCGTGCTGCTGCAGGCCGCAAGCCAGGATGGCCAGCCGTCGCGCATCATCGGCGCTACCGTGATGATCAAAAAGCACAAGATCTGAGAGACTTTGGGATCGGAAAACCTGGTGTGGTCCGGCCCGGAAGCATTGGGGGGCTGGGGGTAAGGGGTCAATGCGCCAGACCGGACCTTTTTGGCGCCAGGCGCCAACCAAGTTGATTGGTTATATTTCATCGCAAATCTGGGCGCTGTTTTGTTCAAAATGCGGCAGATACGAATTTCTCTGTCACTGGTGAAATCCCCGGTGACGGATGTCACCGCATCGGCACCTCGTGACCATTGCCGACAAAGAGGCCGCCAGCGTTTCCGCCGACGGCCTCTTTCGTTGTCAGGTTGATGTGTAGCGCCGGTTTACCAGGTCTTCGTCAGCTTGAAGGTGATCGTGCGCCCTTCGCCATACCCGCAGGTCAGCGTGCCCTTGCAGCCGGCGACATATTCCTTGTCGAACAGGTTGTTGACGTTCAGCGATGCGCCCCAGCTGTCTTTCTGGTAACGCAGGGCGAGGTCGGCCAGCACGACATCCGGCACCTTCGACGTGTTGGGCATGTCAGCCCAGGACTCGCCCTGGTACCGCAGACCACCACCGATGCTCACCCCTTCGAAGACGCCAGTCGGTACCGTGTAGTCCACCCAGGCGGATGCCAGCACTTCGGGCGTCAGGTAGGGCGTGCTGCCGAGCAGCGAGCCGTTCTGGTCTGCGGTGACTTCGAGCGACTGATAGGTGAAGGAGGCCAGAAACTTCCAGTCGTCGTTGAGATCGACCTTGCCCTCGATCTCGACACCATCGGAGGTGACTTCGCCGACCTGGGTCGAGATGCCGAGGTTTGTGTCCGTCCAGTTCTGCTTGGTGATATGGAAGACGGAGGCTGTGATCATGCCCGGAAATACCGTCGGCTCGTATTTGAAGCCGCCCTCGACCTGATAGCCCTCCTCCGGCTCCAGCGCATCGCCCAGCGTCGTGCCGATCACCGGATTGAAGAAGGTGCCGGCGCTGGCATAGGGGGTGAGGCCATTGGCAAACTGGTAGGCGAGACCGGCACGACCGGAAAACGCTGCATCGTTGGACTTGTAATCCGCAGTGTAGAGGTGGTCATCGAGTTCGGTATCGATGATGTCATAACGCCCATTCAGCGTCGCAATCCAGCCATCGCCGAAGCGGATCTGGTCCTGGGCGTAGAAGCCAAGCTGCTGAAGGGTCAGCGTCTGGTCGAGATAGACGCTGTTGGTCGGCTGCGTGACGCCGTGGACCGGATTGACAGCGGTGACCGGCGTTGCAAATGCGAAGGCCTGAACACTCTCGAGCTGATAATGCTTGTAGTCGAGACCGACAATCAGCTGATGATCGAGCGCGCCCGTCTCGAATTCGCCGCTCAGGCGATTGTCGACTGCGAAGCTATCCACGGCCGTTTCGTGATCGAAACCATAGCGCTGCAGCTGGGCATCGGCAGTCACCGGCGCCTGGAAGCTGGAATAGGCATTGGCCGGGTCATAGTAGCCGTAGGTATAGGGGGAGTTCTCGTCCCGCTCGACATGACCGTAGCGGGCATTCTGCGATACCGTCCAGCCATTGTCGAATTCGTGCTCGAACTCGTAGCCGATCATCTGCTGGCGGATCGTGCTGTAGTCCGTGCCCGGCTCGCCGTAGTCAACCGTGGGGTCGATCTTGCCGAAGGATGCATCGACCACGGTGCCGATATACGGCAGGAATCCGTTGGTGCCATATTGCTGGTCGAGATAGGAATAATAGCCGTAGACGTTGAGCTTGGTTGCCTCGTCCGGGCTCCAGGTGATCTGCGGATTGACCACGCCGCGGAATTCATCTCCAGTTTCTGTATCGCCGCCGTCGATCTTGCCGGTGAGGCGGGTGGAGACGCCCTGCTCCTCGAACACACGGTTGACGTCGAAATTGAAGAAGGCCGTGCCGTGGTTGTTGATGCCGGTTTCGGTATAGGTCAGGTCCTCGTCCAGCGGACGCTTGCTGATCATGTTGACGATGCCACCCGGATTGGCGCCACCGTAGAGCACCGAGGCCGGCCCCTTGAGCACTTCGACCCGCTCCAGGAAGAACGGATCCATCTGGAATCCACCGAAACCGTAGCTCCACAGGTTGAGACCATCGAGGAAGATACCGGTCTGTGTCGCGTCGAAACCGCGGATATAGATCCAGTCGGTATCACCGTCGGCACCGAATGGCTGCGCCGTTACGCCCGAGGTATAACGGAGAACCTCGTCGACCTTATTGGTGACGCCGCGGTCCTCGATCTCTTCGCGACCGACGACTGACACGGATTGCGGGATTTCGCTGATCGGCGTCGCGGCCTTGGAACCGGTGCCGGTCTGGCGTGCGGCATAACCGTCGACCGGACCCGTGGCGGTCTGCTTCTTGCCTTCGACGACGATGGTGGAAAGCTGCGTGCTGGTGTCCTGGGCCTGTGCCAGGACCGGTGCCAAGACCGGCGCACCGACCACAGCCAGGGCAACGCCCGCATAGCATGCCCGCGTCAACGACCTATAATTCCTCACTGAAACCATCTTACTCACACCCCATCTGGCTGGATCTGGCATCCGCCTCAATTCCGTCAAATAAGATGAGTTTCTATATCAGGTATTATTGTGCTGCTTGTCCGATCCTGCTGCGACTGGATCAATTCTGGACAAACTTTGTGGCAGTGCACCCAAGAGCGGCGTGCAAACAGAAGGCGCTCAGGCCGCATAAGCCTTGCGCCAGGCAGACGGCGACAGGCCTGTATGGCGGCGGAAGGTGCGGGCGAAATGCGCTGGATCGGAAAAGCCGGTCTCGGCTGCAACCATGGTCAACGACATGTCGCGCTTTACCAGCAAGGCCTTGACCCGATCCATCCGCGCCCGCAATTGCCATTGATGCGGCGGCACGCCGGTGCTTGCCTTGAAGGCATGGCTGAAATGCGATTGCGACAGGCCGGTGATCGCAGCAAGCTCTTCCAGCCGGATCGCCCGCAGGCAATTGTGCTCCATGAACGCCGTGACCTTGCGCAATTGCCAGGGCGCCAGCCGCGATCGGCTGCGCAGGGTCGGCGGCGCGATTTTCAGCACGTCGATCAGAAGCGCAAGCGTCAGCCCGTCGCCGTAGAGATGGTGCAGCGGATCAGGCGATGCGCATTCGGCCGCGATCAGATCGGCAAGCGACAGCAGCCGCTGATCCTGCACCATGAATTTCGGTTCCTTGAGCTGGTCCAGCGGCAGATCCTCGCCGAAACGACGGGTCAGCCCGTCAACATCGAAATGCAGATCGAGATGCTGGAGGAACTGCATGCCCGACATTTCGGTGCGCAGTTCCAGTCCGGCCGGGATGAAGGAGACCGAGCGGCGATAGCAGGCGTCCACGAGCGGCCCGCCGATTTCCGCCATGACAAAATTGCCTTCGGGCCGCCGGCGCGCCGCAAGCACCGCAAACAGTCTCGGATGCGGCCCCATGTAGTAGCCACCGGCATCGACCGCGCAATCGACATCCCAGAGATCGACGACCATGCCATCCCAGTAGCGGCGATGGAAATTGCGCAGGACCGAAAATCCTTCGGTCCGGGTCTGCATCTGGGGGAGGAAACTCATCTGGCCAAACCATCTGCGCCCGAACGGGCGCGCGCATGCGAAAAACAATACTTGAAGACGTTTATCATATTTAGTAGTTCGAGCTCAACACCTGTCACGTCTCGAGGGAGAGCGGTCAATGAGCCGGCAAGCAGCAGACCAACCGGCCGCATTTTCAGCCCATGACATTGGCCTGACCATTGATGCGCGGCAGATCCTGAAACAGGTGTCGCTCGATTTCGGCAGTGGCGAAATCACCAGCCTGGTCGGCCACAACGGCTCCGGCAAGTCCTCGCTTCTCAAGATCCTTGCACGGCAGAACAAGGCGACTGCCGGAAGCGTGCTGTGCGCCGGACAGGAACTCGACGGCTTTTCCTCGCGGGATTTCGCCCGCAAGGTCGGTTATCTGCAGCAGGATCTCGGCGCCGGCAGCGGCATGACCGTGCGCGAACTCGTCGCCTGCGGCCGCTATCCCTGGCATGGCGCGCTCGGCCGCTTCAGCGACATAGACAGGCGCAAGGTCGAGGATGCTCTGGCTCTGACCCATATCGAGCCGCTGGCGGATCGCCCGATCGAGACGCTTTCGGGCGGCGAACGCCAGCGTGCCTGGATCGCGATGCTGATGGCGCAGGATACCGAATGCCTGCTGCTGGATGAGCCGACCTCGGCACTGGATATCGCCCACCAGATCGAAGTTCTGTCGCTCGTCCGCCGGCTATCGGCCGATCGCGGCCTGAGCGTGGTGATCGTCCTGCATGACATCAACATGGCGGCGCGCTTCTCCGACCGCATTCACGCCCTGAAGAACGGCGAAGTGGTGGCCAGCGGCACGCCGGCCGACATCCTGCAAGCCGATACCTTGCGCCAGATCTATGGCATCGACATGGACGTCACGCCGCATCCCTCCCTCAATGTGCCGATTGCCTATGTCCGCTGAACCGATGCGCCGCCTGGCGGCTCTCCCTCTTGGTCGTCGACGAATGCTGGCCGGCATGGCCGCAACCTTGCTGACGCCAGGTCTGGCGGCGGCCCAGATGCCCCAGCGCATCATCTGCCTCGACTACGGCCTTGCCTCGACGACGATGGCACTCGGCGTGGTGCCCAAGGCCGTTGCCGCTGCCGCCGACTGGGACAGATGGGTCATCGAACCGCCGCTGCCGCCGGAGGTTGCCGACCTGGGTTCGCCCTGGGAGGTCAATTTCGAGATCATCTCGGCGCTGAAGCCGGATCTCATCCTGAACACACCCTATGGCGGTGCGCTGACGCCGAGGCTGCAGGAGATAGCGCCGGTCCTGCAGCTCGAAGTCTATACGGCCGACGGCGGCGATGTCCTGCCGAAAGCGGTTGCCGCGACACGCAAGCTCGGCGTGGCGCTGGGCCGCAGTGCAGAAGCCGAGCAGTTCATACGGGAGGCCGACGCGTTTTTCGATGCCTGCCGTGAGCGGATCGCCAAGGTCGGGTCTCGGCCATTGGCAATGGTCTATTTCATGGATCCGCGCCATGTTCGCATCTACACCTCGCCCGGCCTCTACGCCAATGTGCTAACCCGCATCGGATTGACCAATGCCTGGAGCAAACCGGGAAATTTTTGGGGTTTCGAAACGATTCCGATCGAAAACCTGGCCGAGATCACTGATCCCGAGGCGCGCCTGGTCGCCTTCGATCCCCTGTTACCCGATGTCCTGCCGATCCTGGAGCGAAGCCCGCTGTGGCAGGCCTTGCCCTTCGCCCGGCCGGGGCACCTGACCGTGCTGCCCGGTTCACTGATGTTTGGCATGCTCAGTGACGCCATGCGATTTGCCCGGATCATGACGGACTATGCGGAGGCCAGCGCATGATCAGCCGCTCGTACCTTCTTCCGCTGCTGGTCACCCTGCTTCTGCTCGGCATGGCATCGATGCTGGCATGGATGCAGATCGCTCCGACGCTTCGGCTTGCATCCACGGCGCCCGACTATGCCATTCGCTGGATGGTTCTGATCAATTCCACCCTGCCGCGCATGGCGACGGCGCTTTTGTGCGGCGCAGCGCTCTCGCTATCGGGAGCGCTGTTCCAGCAGGTCCTGCGCAATCCGCTTGCCTCGCCGACCACGCTCGGCATATCGGCCGGAGCCAATCTGGCGCTGGTTCTGACCATGCTGTTTTTCCCGGCGCTGCTGGGTGTCGGGCGCGATCTGGCCGCTCTTGTCGGCAGCGGTGCGGCAGCCGGACTTGTCTTCCTCCTGGGCTCACGGCGGGGATTTTCACCTTTCTCGCTGGTCATGGCAGGCCTCGTCATCAGTCTCTGGTGCGGCGGCCTTGCCGCGATCCTGACGCTGCTCAATGAGCGCTACCTGGTCAGCCTCTATATCTGGGGCGCTGGGTCTCTCTCGCAGCAGAGCTGGGACACGCCAGTCTCGCTGGCGGTGAAGCTGCTCGTCATCGGCACCATGGCGGCCCTGATCATCCGGCCGCTTGGGCTGATCGAACTCGGCGAGGCCGGTGCAGCTTCCGTTGGCCTGAGACCTTCTCGCCTTCGCTTCATCGCCGTGACGCTGGCGGTCATGTTGGCTGCCTTTGTCACCAGTGCCGTCGGCGTCATCGGCTTCATCGGCCTGGTGGCCCCGACACTGGCAAGGCTCGCCGGCGCCAGACGTCCGGCCAGTCTGCTCGGCTGGTCGACAGCGATCGGCGCGAGCCTGCTGTTCTTCGCCGACAGCGCCCTGATGAACCTCGCCGGCGCTTGGTCCGACATGCTGCCGACGGGGGCGGTCACCGCTGTCTTCGGTTCGCCTCTGCTGCTTGCCATGTTGCCACGCCTGAAGATCCGCAACCGGATCATCGAGCCACCGCGCTTGTCGGGTTCGGGCCTGCTGTCGGCGCGATGGGGGCTTTGGATCGCCGGCCTTGGCTGCCTGGCAATCCTGATCGGTGCCATGTTCATCGGCCGCACCACCACTGGCGACTGGGCGGTTGTCTCTCAGGATCTCTGGCAGAGCATCCTGCCCCTGCGCTGGCCGCGCCTCGTTGCGGCCTTCGCCTCCGGCGCGATGCTGGCTGCGGCCGGCACCATCCTGCAGCGCCTCACCGGCAACGAGATGGCCAGCCCCGAAGTGCTCGGCATCAGCGCCGGCGCCACGCTCGGCATCACCATCGCCGTGTTCTTTGTCGCTGTTCCGAGCCTCACCGGTCAGCTCGGTTATGCCGCGATCGGCGCGCTGTCGGTTCTGGCACTGATCTTCCTGCTCGCCGCGCGCTCGGGTCTGGCGCCGGAACGGGTGCTGCTGGCCGGAATTGCCCTGTCGGCGATGGCAGACGCCGTCGTCGGCATACTGGGTGCGACCGGCGATCCGCGCACGGTCTTCCTGATGCGCTGGATGAGTGGCTCGACCTACAACGTCAACCAGCAGATCGCGTTCACGGTTCTATGCCTCGCCGTCTTGCTGGTCGCCGCAAGCCTGTTGCTCAGGCGCTGGCTCGACCTGCTGCCGCTGGGACAGCGCCCCGCCGGCTCCCTCGGCGTGCCCACAAGCGCCGCAAGACTGGCGCTGCTGCTGCTGGCAGGCCTTCTCAGCGCCGCAGCCACGCTCAGCGTCGGGCCGCTCACCTTCGTCGGCCTGATGGCGCCGCATCTGGCGCGCGAATTCGGCGCGCGGCGCGCGACAGCCCAGCTTGTGGTCGGTAGCCTCACTGGTGGTGGCCTGATGGTACTGGCGGACTGGATCGGCCGAACGTTGCTCTTTCCCTATGAGGTTCCGGCAGGCCTGGTCTCTGCATTGATCGGAGCACCGTTCCTGATCGTCCTGATGCGGCGCAAAGCCTAGAGCGGTTCATCTCTAAATGAACGGCTCTAGGATCCACAACGGCCCTCGGCCACCGGGCAGACATTGCCGCAGCCGCCGACACCGGGAACGGCATAACGCAGGCAGCAGATGCGGCGCTGGCTGATGACCGAGCCATCCGGGCCGGGTTCAAAACGAAGCGTGCGATAAAGCGGGTTGCGCCAGCCATCCGGCCATGCTGCGTCTTCGATCAGGGGCAGGGCCTCGATCTCCAGCGCCTTGCTGCCCAGCCGACCAATTTCCCGGATCATCCAGTCGAGATAGCCGGCAGCATTGGTCCACAGCACTTTCTTGCCAAGCCCGGAATGCGCGGCCACAGCGCTGATCCAGGGCTCGAGGTGGTTGCGAATGACCGGGCGCAACGCGTCGTGAATGCGGATCCCGTTGCCACTGCGACCGGAAACGGTGCCGCTGTCTGCCAGAAGGAAACCCTTCGGCGCGCCCGTCGCCGGATCGATCAGCACCGTCAGCTCGTCCAGAGCCAATGGCAAGGTTCGACGCAATTCCAGCCATGCGATTGCAGCGCCCATGCCGAGCGCACTCAGGTAATAGAGCGACCACAAGGAGACCAGCGCCCGGCGGTCCGTGCCTTTGGGAAACTGGACAGCGTAGCGATCGATGACGGCATTGAACCGACCTGCATCGAGCAGATCGGCGCAAGCGATGCCTTGAGTATTGTCCGGCTGGACGAAATGGAAGTAGCCCGCGGCATAGGCATAGCGCTCACCGACCACCGCGCAGAGAAGACCGCCAAAATCCTTCGGCTCTGGCGCTGCAAGTTCGCCCTTGCCCGCAAGAGGTCCCTGAACGCCGATCACAGTGAGCGTGCCGTTGCGGAGATCATCTGCCGTTGATGGCAATGGCGGCCTGACATCAGTCGGCTGACCGCTCCTGTACAAGGCATGGCAGCAATATCTCCAGTCATTCGGCCGGCCCAGTGGGACCGACTTGCGTCAAATCATTGGCGCAAGGTAAATACCAAACAAAAAGAGTCAACTTTAAATCGGCTGATGCCGATGACTTTTATCCGACAGTGATCTCGGCGATCAGTCCGACAGGGCGTCGTAGGCAGCCACGGACTTGATCGCGCGCTCGGAAATCAGAGCCGCGGAATCGCCCGGCTTGTACAGGCTTGTGCCGAGACCGAAGGCGCGTACGCCGACCTTCCAGTATTCGGCAAAATTGCTGTCGGACACGCCACCAACGGCGCCGATCGGCAGGTTCGGCGGCAGGATCGCCTTGATACCGGCGATGCCCGACGGACCGAGTGCGCTGGCCGGGAAGAATTTCAGCGCTGCCGCACCGGATTTCGCCGCCAGCAGGGCTTCGGTGGCGGTGAAGACGCCAGGCATGGTTACCATGCCGTGCTGTACGGCGCGGCGAATGACATCCGGTTCGACATTCGGCGTCACCAGCAGGTTGCCGCCGACATCCTTCAGACGGTCGACCTGGGCGACTTCAAGCACGGTGCCAGCGCCGATCAGGCAATTGGCCGGCGCAAGCCGGCGCGCCTTTTCGATCGAGGTGAAGGCATCGGGCGAATTCAGCGGAACTTCGATCGCTTCAAATCCGGTGTCGACAAGCGCTTCAACGGCCGCTTCGATGGCATCCGGCGTGATCCCGCGCAGAATGGCAACGAGATTGCGACGGAGGGCAGGCCAGGCGACGACGGGAGCGGTCATGGAACTATTCCTTGAATTCGTGATCGAAAAGAGAAAGGGCGGAAGCCAGCAGGCCGCGACGCACCAGAAGCCCGCCGTCCAGCATGACGGCCTCGCCGCCGGCCCGGGCGATGGCACGCGCATAGAGGCGCGTCAGCTTACCGGTACCGATCAGATAGGCCTTGCCGTGGCGCTTGAGGTCATCGGCGATCGCGGCGATCTCCGAACCGATCAGCAGGCCTGAGAGGCGAGCAGCCGGGCCTGTGTTGCCACCTGGCGACAGAAGCCCTTCGGCGCGGATGGAAAACAGCCGCGAGGTCAAGGCAAAACCGGGCTGGAGTGCCTGGTCGACAGCCTGGTCGAAGATATCGAGATCGGCTTCGGCATCACCGTCTTCCGGCACTGAAAGCCGCAGGATCGATTGCCGGCTGATGAGATTGTAGAGTTCGCCCGTCATCACGGTGGTGAAACGGCTGATCTGGCCATCTTCCACCAGGGCCCATTTGGAATGGGTGCCGGGCAGGCAGATCAGTGCATTGTCGAGACCCTGTTCCAGCGCACCGGCCAGCTGGGTTTCTTCGCCGCGCATCACATCGAAGGCGCCGTGCTTGCGCTGGCAGACGCCGGGCAGGATATAGACCGGACGGCTGGCGCCGTCCGGAATGATGGCATGCTGGAACAGGCCGACGAGCGGGGCAGGCGTTTCGACATACGGTGCCTCACGCCATCCGGTGCGCGCACCGGCCATGCCGGCAACGACTACAGGCAGGTCGGGTGACGCGCCGAAGGCCGATAGATGGCTTTCGAGCACGGCCGGGTAGGCGGAGCGCTCCAGGCTCCCCATGCCTTCGGCCGATTGCCGTTCGGCCAGAACCTCGCCCTGGCTGTCGACCAGCCAGATGCGGAAGTTGCTTGTGCCCCAATCGACCAGTGCTGCGAATGCTCTACCAGCCATGGTGCGATCTCAGCGCAGATCTTCAGGCAGCAGGGCTGCCGGAATGTTCTGGTAGCTCACCGGACGCAGGAAGCGGCGGATCGCCATGGTACCGACCGAGGTTGCGCCAAAGTTGGTGGTAGCCGGATAAGGACCGCCGTGAACCATGGCATCGCAGACTTCGACGCCGGTTGGGAAGCCGTTGGCCAGAACGCGGCCCGACTTGCGCTCGAGGATCGGCAACAGCGCCTGTGCGGTCGGCGTATCGGCATCGTCCATGTGCAGCGTCGTGGTCAACTGGCCGACAAAGCTCTCGGCAATCTTGACCATCTCGGCCTTGTCCTTGACGGTGACGAGAATGCCGAGCGGACCGAAGACCTCTTCGCCGAGCACATGATTGCCGAGCCAGTTCTCACCGGTGGTGGCAAACAGATACGGCTTTGCATTGCGCAGGTCGCAGGTCGAGGTCAGCACGGCCTGCACGCCTTCGGTGCCGGCAATGCGGTCCGCGCCGGCGCGGTAGGCATTGGCAATGCCATCGGTCAGCATGGTCTGGGCATTGGTGGCAGCCAGGGCCGTCTTTGCGGTTTCGAGGAAAGCGTCGGCCTCTGCGCCTTCTTCGATGATCGCAATGCCCGGATTGGTGCAGAACTGGCCGGCACCCATGGTGAGCGAACCGGCCCAGCCCTTGGCCAGTGCTTCGCCGCGTGCAGCAACGGCTGCCGGCAGCAAGAACATCGGATTGACCGAACCGAGTTCACCGAAGAACGGGATCGGTTCGGCGCGACGGACGCAGAGATCGAACAGCGCGCGACCGCCGCCGAGCGAGCCAGTGAAGCCGACGGCGCGGGTCAAAGGATGCAGGCAGATCGCCTCGCCGGTTTCGCGGTTGCCACCCTGGACGAGCGAGAACACGCCCGGATGAACGCCGCAACGCTTGATGGCGGCATCGATGGCCTGGCCGACGATTTCCGCCGTGCCGGGATGCGCCTCGTGACCCTTGACGACAACCGGGCAGCCTGCGGCAAGCGCCGAGGCCGTGTCGCCGCCGGCCGTCGAAAACGCCAGCGGGAAGTTGGACGCGCCGAATACGCCGACCGGACCGATCGGGCGCTGCATCAGGCGGATGTCGGGACGCGGCAGCGGCTGACGGTCCGGAAGCGCTGCGTCGTAGCGGCGGTCGAGATAGTCGCCCTTGCGGATGTGTTCGGCAAACAGCTTCAGCTGTCCGGTGGTGCGGCCGCGCTCGCCGTTCAGGCGGGCTTCCGGCAGGCCGGTTTCCTCGGTGCCTATCTGGGTGATCGCATCGCCGCGTGCATCGATTTCCTCGGCGATCGCCTCGAGGAACTTGGCGCGCTCTTCGCGCGACGAATAGCCATAGGAAACGAAGGCTTCTTCTGCCGCCTTGAACGCACGGTCGACCAGCGCGGCAGAACCCAACGGGAAGGTGCGGCTCTCACCGGAGGCAGGGTTAGAGGTAAAGGTTCCGGTGCCTTCGACCCATTCGCCGGCGATCAGGTGTTTTCCGGTCAGGTTCAGCGTCATTGGGCAATCCTTTCAATAGAAGTCGAATTTATTCGACAAAGGGCTCGACGATACGGCGTTCGCCCGTGAGGAAGGCGTCAGCGACGAGCCGGAGGGGTTGGAAATCCGCATCGCTCTGGCGCGTGCGGATGAGGTCGGCAAATCGGGTATAGATACGGGCATATTCGCGGTCCGGACCTTCGATAGCCTGCTTGCCGTCTATATAGAGTTCCGCGCCACCTTTTGCGAGGCGCAGCATGCCCTGATCCGTCTCGACGACGATATCCCAGGTCTGCGGGCCTTCCTGGCGCCAGTCGAATTCGGCGGTGATCGGAGCGCCGGCGGCGCTCTTCATCATCAAGCTGGCAGCGATCGGCTGCTGGCGATTTTCGGGGAAATGCAGCAGGGCCTTTTCGACAATGGTCTGGCCGGGGATGATCGCGGTCAGGATCGACAGGGCATTGATGCCCGGATCGAACACGCCGAAACCACCGGCTTCCCAGATCCACGCCTGGCCCGGATGCCAGCGGCGCACGTCTTCCTTCCAGGTGATCTCGATCTTGCTGATCGTTTTGCCCAGCAGCCATTCGCGGGCCGGTTCGACGCCATTGGCAAAACGCGAATGCCAGGTGGCAAACAGGGTGACGCCGGCAGCATGGGCCAGTTCGGCCAGCGCCTGCGCTTCACCCATCGTTGCAGCCGGCGGCTTTTCCAGCAGCACATCCAGACCTTCAGCGATGGCCTTCTTGGCCATGTCGAAGCGCACTTCCGGCGGCGTGCACAGCGAGATCGCACGAATATCGCCACGGGCCTCGAGAAACTTCTCGTAGCTTTCGAAATTTTCGGCGCTGTCGATCTTGCCGTTGCGGCTGATGGCAGCCTTGATGGTGAAATCACCGCCGTTTTCAACCGAGGGAATGTGCTGGTCGCGGGCGATCTTGCCAACGCCGGCCAGTGCCAGCGCAATCTTCTGAGAAGAGGTCATAGCCTGCTCATCCTGTAAAGTTCAATGGAATGAAGCGCGCCAGTGAGGGCGCGCTTCCAAGGTCAGATCAATCGATCAATGCGAATCCTTGCCAACGGCTGAACCGCGACAACCCTTGAGGAAGTCGAAGTCGGCGCCGGTATCGGCCCCTTCGACGTGATCATGGAACATGCGGGCATAACCGCTGGTCGGCGGCTCGACAGACGGACGCCAGTCGGCGAGGCGGCGCTGCATTTCCTCTTCCGAAATGTCGAGGTGAACGCGGCGTGCTTCGACATCGATCTCGATGAAGTCGCCGTTGCGTACGATCGCCAGCGGACCGCCGCGGGCAGCTTCCGGCGATGTGTGCAGCAGAACCGTGCCATAGGCCGTACCCGACATGCGGGCGTCCGAGATGCGCACCATGTCGGTGATGCCCTTGCGCAGGACCTTCGGCGGCAGACCCATATTGCCGACTTCGGCCATGCCTGGATAACCGCGCGGACCACAGTTCTTCAGAACCATGACGCAGGTTTCGTCGATATCGAGCGCCTCGTCGTTAATCTTCGCCTTGTAGTCATCGATGTCTTCGAACACCACGGCACGACCGCGATGCTTCAACAGATGCTCGGAGGCTGCCGACGGCTTCAGAACGCAGCCCTTCGGCGCCAGATTGCCGCGTAGAACCGCGATGCCGCCCTGCTGCGTGAGAGCGTTTTCAACCGGCAGAATGACATCCTCATTCCAGTTGCGAACGTCCTTTACCTCGTCCCAGATCGTCGTGCCCGAAACGGTCAGCGCATCCTTGTGCAACTTGCCGGCTTCGCCGAGACGCTTGAGCACAACAGGCAGGCCACCGGCGTAGAAGAACTCTTCCATCAGGTATTTGCCCGACGGCATCAGGTTGACGATCGTCGGAATGTCGCGGCCACAGCGATCCCAGTCGTCGAGCGTCAGGTCGATGCCGACGCGGCCTGCCATGGCCAGCAGATGCACGACGGCATTGGTCGAGCCGCCGATAGCACCATTGGTGCGGATGGCGTTTTCGAAGGCTTCTTTGGTCAGGATGTCGGAGGGCTTCAGGTCGTCCTTGACCATCTGCACGATGCGGCGGCCGGACAGCTGCGCCATGACGCGGCGACGGCTGTCGACGGCCGGGATCGCGGCATTGCCGGACAGAGCCATGCCGAGCGATTCGATCATCGAGGCCATGGTCGAGGCGGTGCCCATGGTGTTGCAGGTGCCGGTCGAGCGCGACATCGAGGCTTCGGCTTCGAGGAACTCCTCCTGGGTCATCTCGCCCGCCTTGACGGCTTCGGAGAACTTCCACAGATGCGTGCCGGAACCGACGCGCTCGCCGCGGAAATAGCCGTTGAGCATCGGACCGCCGGTGACCATGATGGTCGGGATATCGGTCGAGGCGGCGCCCATCAAAAGCGACGGCGTGGTCTTGTCACAGCCGACGAGCAGAACGGCGCCGTCGATCGGCTGGCCACGCATGGCTTCCTCGACGGCGAGTGCCGCAAGGTTGCGGTACATCATTGCTGTCGGGCGGAAGGTGTTTTCCGAGGCCGAGAAAACCGGCACTTCGACCGGGAAACCACCGGCTTCCCAGATGCCTGCCTTCACCTTTTCCGCGAGTTCGCGCAGGTGGCCGTTGCAAGGCGTGAGGTCCGACCAGGTGTTCATGATGCCGATCACCGGACGACCGTCGAAGAGGTCGTGCGGGTAGCCCTGGTTCTTCATCCAGCCACGGTGATAAATGGTATCGCGGGACGTGCCGCCATACCAATGCTGTGACCTGAGTTGGCGCGGCCATGCCGCTGGCTTGAAATTGCTCATGACGTTTCTCTGTCTCTATCTGGGAGCCCGGCGCGGAACGCGCCAGCAAGGCTCAGAGCATCTGGATGGCAACCGTTTCCTTGGCGGCAACGACAAGCTTGTTGCGCAGCGGAAGGCCGAATTGCGGAGCGTCGATCTCGAATACATCGCCTTCCCGCGTGACGAAGCCGTCAGCGACGGAGAGCGTTGCCGTGCCGTACATGTGCACATGCAGATCGCCCGGCTGGCAGAACAGCGCATACTTGAAATGGTGATATTCCAGGTTTGCGATCGTGTGGGACATATTGGCTTCCCCAGAGAGGAAAGGCTTTTCCCAAACAGTCTTGCCGTCGCGCAGGATGCGGGACATGCCTTCGACATGGTCGGGCAGGGCGCCGACCAGAAGCTCCGGGCTGAAGGATGCAGGCCGCAGCTTGGAATGCGCAAGATAGAGGTAGTTGATCTTTTCCGTCACATGGTCGGAAAACTCGTTGGCGACGGAAAAGCCCAGCCGGTACGCGACGCCATCGTCACCGATGATGTAGAAGCCAGCCATTTCCGGCTCTTCGCCGCCATCCAGAGCAAACGACGGCGAAATCAGGTCATCGCCATGGGCGACCGCATTGAAGCCGTTACCCTTGTAGAACCATTCCGGCTGAACGCCGTTTTCGCCGGGCGCGGGCTTGCCGCCCTCGATGCCCATGCGGAACATCTTCATCGAATCGCTCATGCCGACCGTGTCGGCATGCATGCTGTCGCGCGCCGAAGCGGATCCGGTGTGGGTGAGGCCGGTACCGGTGAGGTACATATGGGCCGCATCCGGATGGCGCACCGGACAATCCAGCTTGCCAGCCGCGGCGAGCGCGACGATGTCCACGGCATCGCCGAGGCCTTGACGCTCGATCAGCGCTGCGACGGATACCTTGGCGGCGATGGCGGCCTTGGCGAGTTCATAGGTGGACTGAAAGCCATGAACGAGGCGTGCAGCGTCACCCTGGCGGCAAATGACGCCGCCAGTCTTCAATTGCGAGAGAAACATAAGCCTGATCCTTAGACTGCTTTGTTCTTGTTGTAGACGTCGAAATACACGGCTGCGAGAAGCACGAGGCCTTTGACCAGCTGCTGGTAGTCGATGCCGAGACCCATGATCGACATGCCGTTGTTCATGACACCCATGATCAAGGCGCCGATGACCGCGCCGGTGATCTTGCCGACACCGCCCGACGCCGATGCACCGCCGATAAAGCAGGCCGCGATGACGTCGAGTTCGAAGCCGACACCGGCCTTCGGCGTTGCCGAGTTCAGGCGGGCCGCGATGATCATGCCGGCAAGCGCTGCGAGCACGCCCATGTTGACGAAGGTGTAGAACGTCAGCCGTTCGGTGTTGATACCGGAGAGCTTGGCCGCCTTTTCATTGCCGCCGAGCGCGAAGATGCGACGGCCGACAGTCGAGCGGGTGGTGATGAAGGTATAGAGCGCGATCAGCACGGCCATGATGACCAGCACGTTCGGCAGACCCTTGTAGGTCGCCAGCTGGTAGCCGAGGAAAATCGCGACAATCGAGATGACGGCGATCTGCAGGAAGAAGAACACGAAAGGTTCGTTTTCCGAGCCGTGCTGAGCGTTGATCTTGCGCGAACGGAAGCCGTTGTAGACCATCCAGGCAACGGCCAGCAGGATGACGACGAGGGCGGTCCAGTTCTTGATCACGTCGGTTGCCGGATCGCTTGCCAGGAACCACAGAACGTCCGGGATGAAGCCGGTCGAAAGGATCTGGAAGTCCTTCGGGAACGGGCCGATCGGGCGGTTCTGCAGGACCAGATAGGTAACGCCGCGGAAAACCAGCATGCCGGCCAGCGTGACGATGAAGGCGGGGATCTTCTGATAGGCGACCCAGTAGCCCTGGGCCGCTCCGATCATGCCGCCGAGAACCAGACACAACGGTATGACGATGGCGAAATGGATGCCCATCTTGACCAGCAGGATCGCCGAGAGCGCGCCGACAAGCGCCACGATCGAGCCGACCGACAGGTCGATATGACCCGCCACGATGATCAGCAGCATGCCCAGCGCCATGATGACGATGAACGAGTTCTGCAGGATCAGGTTGGTGATGTTGACCGGACGCAGAAGAACGCCGCCTGTGACCACCTGAAAGAACAGCATGATGACGACAAGCGCCAAGAGCAGGCCGTATTCACGGATGTTCTTGCGCAGATAGTCGCCAACGGAAACTTTGGGGGTTTCTGTGTTTGTGTCGATAGCCATTAGTGTTTCTCCCCAGAGCGCATGATGGCACGCATGATGGACTCCTGACTTGCCTCTTCCTTCGAAAGCTCGGCAACGATGCGTCCCTCGTTCATCACATAGATGCGGTCGCAGGTGCCGAGCAGCTCGGGCATTTCCGATGAGATCATCAGGATACCCTTACCTTCGGCGGCAAGCTGGTTGATGATGGTGTAGATTTCGAATTTCGCGCCAACGTCGATACCGCGGGTCGGTTCATCGAGGATCAGGACCTCGGGGTTGGTGAACAACCACTTCGACAGAACGACCTTCTGCTGATTGCCGCCCGACAGGTTGACGGCTTCCTGATAGATCGAATGCGACCGGATACGCAGCTTCTGGCGATAGTCGGACGCAACCTTGGCTTCCTGGCGTTCGTCGATGACGCCTGCGGACGACACGGCGTTGAGGTTGGCAAGCGTCGTGTTGTCCTTGATATTGTTGTTCAACACCAGGCCAAGATGCTTGCGGTCTTCGGTGACGTAAGCGAGGCCGGCCTCGATCGCCTTCGGGATCGTGCTGACATCGACCGGCTTGCCATGCATCGAGACGTCGCCGGTGATCTTGTGGCCCCAGGCCTTGCCGAAAATGCTCATGGCCGTTTCGGTACGACCTGCACCCATCAGGCCCGCGATGCCGACGACTTCGCCGGCACGCACGGTGAAGTTGACGTCGTGCAGGAACTGGCGGTCGCGATGGTTCTGGTGGAAAACGTTCCAGTTCTTCACCTCAAGCAGCGTGTTGCCGATATTGGGCGTGCGCGGCGGGTAGCGATCTTCCATGTCGCGACCGACCATGCCCTTGATGATCCGGTCTTCACCGATATCCTGGGTATGACAGTCCAGCGTTTCGACAGTGCCACCGTCGCGCAGGATGGTGATCTGGTCGGCAACCTTGCGGATCTCGTTGAGCTTGTGCGAAATGATGATCGAGGTCATGCCCTGCTTGCGGAATTCCATCAGCAGGGTGAGCAGGGCGTCCGAATCGGTTTCATTGAGCGATGCGGTCGGCTCGTCGAGAATAAGAAGGCGCACCTTCTTCGACAGCGCCTTGGCGATTTCCACCAGCTGCTGCTTGCCGACGCCGATATCGGTGATGCGCGTGCTCGGCGAATCCTTCAGCCCGACCTTTTCCAGCAGCGTCTTTGTACGCGCGAAGGTCTCGGGCCATTTGATCACGCCATTGGTGGCGACTTCATTGCCGAGGAAAATGTTTTCGGCAATCGACAGGAGCGGCACGAGCGCCAGTTCCTGGTGGATGATGATGATTCCGAGATGCTCACTGTCGGAGATCGTGGAAAAGCGGCGGACCTCTCCATGAAAATGGATGTCGCCGTCGTAGGTTCCTGCGGGATAGACGCCGCTGAGCACCTTCATGAGCGTCGACTTGCCGGCGCCGTTTTCGCCGACCAGCGCGTGGATTTCTCCCTCGCGCACCTTGAAACTGACGTTGTTCAGCGCCTTGACGCCCGGAAACGTCTTGGTGATGCCACGCATCTCGAGAATGATGTTGTCCATGTGCAGATTCCAGCGCGTGCTCGATGACAGTTACGTCAGGTCGGCGGCGCAAGCTCCCTCAATGCGAAAGAAAAAGGGTCCGCGACGTTGTCGCGGACCCGCATGTATCCGAACGATCAGTTGTCGATCTGCTCAGCAGTGTAGTAACCGGAGGTGACCATGACATCCTTGATGTTGGCCTTGTCAACGGCAACCGGCTTCAGCAGGTAGGACGGAACAACCTTGACGCCATTGTTGTAGGTCTTGGTGTCGTTCACTTCCGGCTCCTTGCCACCCATGATGGCATCAACCATCGAGACGGTGACCTTGGCCAGTTCGCGAGTGTCCTTGAAGACGGTCGAATATTGTTCGCCAGCGAGGATCGACTTGACCGAAGGCAGCTCGGCGTCCTGACCGGTGACAACCGGCATCGGCATGTCGCCAGAACCGTAGCCAACGCCCTTCAGAGCCGAGATGATGCCGATGGAGAGACCATCGTAAGGCGACAGAACGCCGTCAACCTTGGCATCGGTGTAGGTCGAGGACAGCAGGTTTTCCATGCGAGCCTGGGCGACGGTGCCGTCCCAACGCAGGGTACCGACCTGGTCCATGCCCATCTGGCCGGACTTCACGACGATCTTGCCGGAGTCGATCAGCGGCTGCAGAACCGACATTGCGCCATCGTAGAAGAAGAAGGCGTTGTTGTCGTCCGGCGAACCGCCGAACAGCTCAACGTTCTTGGCTTCGGTTGCAGCGTCAAGCTTCAGGCCTTCGACGAGCGAAGTAGCCTGCAGAACGCCAACCTGGAAGTTGTCGAAGGTTGCGTAATAGTCGACATTGCCGGAGTCGCGGATCAGGCGGTCATAGGCGATAACCTTGACGCCAGCATCAGCGGCCTTCTGGAGAATGTCCGACAGCGTGGTGCCGTCGATGGCGCCGATGACGAGAACCTTGGCACCCTTGGTGACCATGTTTTCGATCTGAGCCAGCTGGTTCGGGATATCGTCGTCAGCAAACTGCAGGTCTGCCGTGTAGCCGGCTTCCTTGAACAGCTTTTCCATGGTCTCGCCGTCGGAAATCCAACGGGTCGAGGTCTTGGTAGGCATCGAAATGCCGACGGTGCCCTTGTCCTGTGCAAAAACAACAGGTGCAAAAGATGCGATGCCGATTGCGACAGACGCAATCAGAGTGCCTAATTTCTTCACGGTAAACCTCCCTGGTCATACAATGCGGGACCAAGTCCTCCTGGTCACGCCGAAATCGTGAACGGGCGACCACCGTAGCGGACCCCAGCTCCGCCGCGAGTCTTATCGTGTGCTACATATCGATCAAATGATTATTTTGACTTTCTGCATATCGTGGTTGATATGTAGTTTATGTCTGAAACACGTATTGATCGTTTGCAGCCCAAACATTTGAGCCTGATCCGCTCGATTACAGAGCTCGGTCAGCTCAGTCTGGCGGCGCAGGCACTTGCGCTGACGCAGCCTGCCGCATCGCGGATGTTGAGCGAAATCGAACGCGATGTCGGTTCTGCCATCTTCACCCGCACGCCAAAGGGCATGGAGCCAACGGCGGTCGGCAGCGCGCTCGCGCGCCGGGCCCAGAATGTGCTTGAAGAGATGCGCGAGGCGGCGCGTGAGATCGATGCCATCCAGCGCGGGCTGATTGGGAAGGTTCGGGTCGGTGCCGTGACCGGGGGTGCGGTTGGCTACGTTGTCCCGGCGATACAGATCCTCAAGGGAGAAGCAGAGACGGCGGATCTCTATGTCGACGTGGCCTCGAGCGGCGAACTGATCCGCGATCTTTTGTCCGGTCAGTACGACTTTGTCCTCGGGCGCATTCCCAGCGGCATCGATTCGCGGCAGTTCAATCTCGAGGGCGGCATGATGGAAGAGGTGGAACTCGTGGTCCACCAAAGTCATCCGCTGGTCAATGTCGATCGTCTGGCAATTGCCGACATGGCGCATTTTCCCTGGGTCATGCAAGCGCCGGGCACGCCTTTGCGTCAGGCCGTCGAGGGTGTTTTTATCGAGCAGGGTGCCCCTATCCCGTCCAATATCGTCAATACGACCTCGCTTCTGGTCATGATCGCGATGCTGGCGGCGTCCAATGCAATCGCGCCGATGTCGCGCGAAGTCTCCGACCTGCTCTGTCGCCAGACAGCAGCCGCGGGCCTATGTTCGCTGAAGCTGGAAGTACCGATCGTGGTCATGCCCTATCACCTGATCACCGTGACCGGTAAGCGCCTGTCGCCGATTGCGGCACGCCTGCGCGACCTGCTGCTCAGCGAATTCAGCGCTCGCGGGAAGATGCGTGGCCTATGACTGCGCATCGGCCATATTCCGCAAAGCCTGAAGAGCTTGCAATTTCGTCCATGTCAGGCACACTGTCATGCATCCGTCATGAATGAAAGCTTCGAGGAGCATTGATGACCGACCAGCCGGAAGGGCAGCGCCAGGAGACCGACGGCGCGGATCAAAGGCTCGCAAGCGTCGTGGATTTGGGGACGTATCGTCAAGCACTCGACCCTCTACCCGTAACCTTCCACAGGCGCGAACTCGACGCCATCCTCTGGATCTATGGCCGTATGGTCGGCGAGGGTGATTGGCGCGACTACGCGATCGATCACCTGAGGGACAAGGCGGTCTTCTCGGTGTTCAAAAGGTCCGGGGAATATCCGCTCTATCGGATCGAGAAGAATCCCAAGCTCGCTGCCAAGCAGGGTGCATTTTCAGTGATCGGTGCCGATGGCCGCATTTTGAAGCGCGGCCATGAACTGAAGGCGGTTCTGAAAGTGTTCGACAAGGGTCTGAAATCGATCGATTGAGTTCCTGCTCACTTTGCCCAACCGAGCGGCCCGCCTAGAAAGGCTTCTCGAAGATCTTGCTATGGGATGATGCCGGGGTAAGCGTTGAGATCGGGAGCGGTGGCATTTCCATCGCCCAGCGAGCGTTGCATAAAAACGGTATCCAGCCAGTTGCCATGCTTGAAGCCCGTGGCGGTCAGACGGCCGACCTGTTCAAAGCCGCAACTCAGGTGCACGGCAATCGACGCGGTACTGGCGCCGCCAATGACGCCGACCATCTGGCGGAACCCCAGCGACGTGCAGCGAAGGACCAATTCATTGAGAAGGGCCTTGCCGATCCCCATGCCGCGCGCCTCCGGCGCGAGATAGATTGAATCCTCGACGAGCCAACGATAGGCCGGTCTGGTGCGGAAAGCCGATGCATAGGCATAGCCCAGCAGGGTCGCATCTGGCGACACCGCCGCGATATAGGGATAGCCCTTGTCGATGATTGCCTGGAAGCGCTGGTTCATTTCGGCCGGGTCCGGGGCCGTGAGCTCATAGCTTGCGCCGCCGTGATTTACCGCTTCGCCATAGATGGTGGTAATCGCAGCAATATCGGCCAGGTTCGCATCCCGGATGTGGATAGCCATGCACGAAGCTCCTTTGCTCCGGCTTCTTTTTCCATGGCATCAAACGCGTCGCAAGATCTCACTTGTCACAGTGACAGGACGCAGACCGCAAAACGGAAGGACCCGGCGAATGAAGCCGGGTCCCTCGTGATCGAAGCATCTGTCGATGCGGAGACGGTCACACCATCAGGCGTGGATATCGTTGTCCTTGGTTTCCTTCAGGAAGAACATGCCGATCACCAAGGTGATGCCGGCAATGACGATCGGGTACCAGAGACCGTAGTAGATATCGCCAGCGGCCGCGCTCATGGCAAAGGCCGTTGCCGGCAGAAGGCCGCCAAACCAGCCGTTGCCGATATGGTAGGGCAGCGACATGCCGGTGTAGCGAATGCGGGTCGGGAACATCTCGACGAGCATGGCAGCGATCGGGCCGTAGACCATGGTCACGTAGATCACCAGGACCGTCAGGATGGCGATAACCCGCGTCCAGTTCACAGCGGCCGGGTCGGCGACCATGGTGAATGCACCAGCGTTCGGAACCGTGAATACAGCCATTTCAGGAGCGGCAGCTGCCTCTTCGGCCGTCAGCAACTTCTGAGTAACGAGATCGGCCGCCGGTAGCATGACCTTTTCGCCGGCGCGAATGGCCGTGGCATCAAGGGCAAGTTCCGGATTGGCGGCTACGAAGGCATCAAGCTTGCTGTCCGGAACCTTGGCGGGTGCGCGAACCAGCGGATAACCGTTGGCCTGCAGAGCCAGGTTGACCGCCTTCTGCATGCCTGCTTCCAGGCCCTTTGCCTTGTCACCGGCAGCAATCGCGTCGAAACCTTCGATCGTCTTGTCGCCAATCTGGATGGTCGCGATCGAGCCGGCCGGGCCAGGAACCACGTCATAGGGAACGGAGTTGCGGGTCAGGAAGGCCGTTGCGATATCGCAGGACGTGGTGAACTTCGCCGTGCCGGTCGGGTTGAACTGGAACGTGCAGTTCGCCGGATCGGCCGTGACCGTGGCACGAATTGTATCCTGCGCCTGAGCCAGGGCAGGGTTACCGGCCCAGGTGAGTGCCTTGAACAGCGGGAAATAGGTGAGCATGGCAAGTATGAGGCCGGCCATGATGATTGGCTTGCGGCCGATTTTGTCGGAGAGCCAGCCGAATACGACGAAGAACATCGTGCCGATGGCAAGCGAGATCGCGACCATGATGTTGGTCGCCTGCGCGTCGACCTTCAGAACGTTCTGCAGGAAGAACAGCGCGTAGAACTGACCCGTGTACCAGACGACGGCCTGGCCGGCGACGGCGCCGAACAGGGCGAGCAGTGCGACCTTGGCATTTTTCCACTGGCCGAAAGCCTCTGAAATCGGCGCCTTCGACTGGGTACCTTCCGCCTTCATCTTCTGGAACGCAGGCGATTCATTCATTTGCATGCGGATCCAGACAGACACGCCAAGCAGAATCGCCGACAGCAGGAACGGAATGCGCCAGCCCCAGGCAGCGAAGTCTTCCTTGCCGAGCAGCATCTGGATTCCGAGAATGATCATCAGCGACAGGAAGAGACCGAGCGTTGCCGTGGTCTGGATCCAGGATGTGTAGAAGCCGCGACGGCCATGCGGCGCGTGTTCGGCCACATAGGTTGCAGCACCGCCGTATTCACCGCCAAGAGCCAGGCCCTGCAGCATGCGCAGGATGATCAGGATGATCGGGGCAGCGATGCCGATCGAGGCAGAGCCGGGCAAGATACCAACCAGGAAGGTCGAGGCGCCCATGATCAGGATTGTGACGAGGAAGGTGTATTTGCGGCCGACGAGGTCGCCAAGACGACCGAAGACCAGCGCGCCGAATGGACGCACAAGAAAGCCCGCTGCGAAGGCGAGCAAGGTGAAGATATTGCGCGTGGTTTCCGGGTACTGCGAGAAGAAGGTGGCGCCGATATAGAGCGCCAGAGAACCGTAAAGATAGAAATCATACCATTCAAAAACAGTGCCGAGCGACGAGGCGAAGATGACCTTTCGCTCCTCGGCAGTCATGCTACGAGACGCACCGGTCTCGATTGCAACATTTGCCATTGTAGTTCCTCCAACCAAAAAGGGCCCCCCTGCACCGCCGGCCCAAGTCTCCTCCGGGTCGAATTGTCGCGGTAACGGGTTGTTTACAGACTGGCAGAAATCGCGACAGAACAAGAGAGATGCTTTGGACTTATGACTTTAGTCTAAAGCGGGCCGCCAAGGCGTGGCCCGGTCCCGTGATCGCGGCGCATCTCCCACCACGAAATGCCTTTTCGACGCTTAGGCAGGCTGGCTGGCTTGACTCCTTTGTAAAACCTTGTAATGCCTCGGCCAGAAGAGGATTCTGGATCATGCCTTCCGGGCTGCATTTCATTGCGGACTCCATCAACCTACGGCTTCCGGCCGCAGGTGGCGCATCCTTGTCCCTTTCTTCCACGACAATGGCCAAAACGACGACGAAAACCGTCTGACGTCTCCGGCCACCGCTCTCTCCCCGGCACGGCCGGGGATAAGGAAGGTGCGCGATCGCCGCGAACTTTCCTTCTCACCAGTTCCGCGGAGAGATAGAAAGAGAGCATTTAAATGGGTTTCAAGATCGCAATCGTAGGCGCTACCGGCAATGTCGGACGCGAAATGCTGAACATTCTCTCAGAGCGCGGCTTTCCGGTTTCGGAAGTCGTGGCCTTGGCGTCGGCCCGGTCCCAGGGCACAGAAGTGTCGTTTGGCGACTCGACGTTGAAGGTCCAGAACCTTGAGAATTATGACTTCTCCGACACCGATATCTGCCTGATGTCGGCCGGCGGGACGATATCGCAGAAGTGGTCGCCGAAGATCGGCGCCAAGGGCTGCGTGGTGATCGACAACTCATCGGCATGGCGTTACGATTCCGAAGTGCCTCTCATCGTGCCGGAAGTGAACCCTGACGCGATCGTCGATTTCAAGAAGCGCAACATCATTGCCAACCCGAATTGCTCGACCGCCCAGCTGGTTGTCGCCCTGAAGCCGCTGCATGATTTTGCCAAGATCAAGCGCGTCGTCGTCTCGACCTACCAGTCGGTTTCCGGCGCCGGCAAGGAAGGTATGGACGAACTCTTCACTCAGACTCGCGCCGTCTTCGTGGCAGATACGATCGTCTCGAAGAAGTTCACCAAGCGTATCGCCTTCAACGTCATTCCGCATATCGATAGCTTCATGGAAGACGGCTACACGAAGGAAGAGTGGAAGGTTCTGGCAGAAACCAAGAAGATGCTCGATCCAAAGATCAAGGTGACCTGCACCGCCGTGCGCGTTCCGGTCTTCATCGGTCATTCGGAATCGGTCAACATCGAGTTCGAAAACGAAATCACCGCCGACCAGGCACGGGATATCCTGCGCGAGGCGCCGGGTTGCCTTGTCATCGACAAGCATGAAGATGGCGGCTACATCACGCCTTACGAATGCGCCGGCGAGGACGCGACCTACATCTCCCGCATCCGCGAGGACGCGACCGTCGAGAACGGCCTGAACATCTGGGTTGTGTCCGACAACCTGCGCAAGGGCGCTGCCCTGAATGCGATCCAGATCGCCGAACTGCTGGTCAACCGCGGCCTGATCAAGCCGCGCAAGGAAGCCGCCTGATCCCAATCTCTGGCCGCCCGTCGGAATGCTCCGGCGGGCGGGCTGTCTTCATGCAAACGTGAAGGCTTTTTCAAGTCATGCTGCAGGGTAAACATGTTGCCGCGGGTGACAGGAAGACCTTTCGCTGGCATGGTGCACGCAAATCAATTCAGTAAATAACGAGGCTTTAATGCGACTGACCAAGTATCTGTCGGCAGCTCTTCTTACAGTGGCGGCCACTGTTTCGAGCGCTCATCTGGCAATGGCTGCTTCATGCGGCAATACATCGGCCGGATTTGACGAATGGAAGGGCGCATTCAAGGCACAGGCTGCGGCAGCGGGCATAGACCAGAAAACGCTCGATACCGCTTTTTCCGCCGTCAACTACAGCACGGGCACGATCCGCGCCGACCGCGGCCAGAAGAGCTTCAAGCTGAGCTTTGACCAGTTCATGCAGAAGCGCGGCGGCCAGACCATCATCAACCGCGGCAAAAGCATGAAAAAGAGCAATGCGGCGCTGTTTGCCAAGCTTGAGCAGCGCTACGGCGTCCCGGCTGGTCCGCTGATCGCGATCTGGGGCATGGAAACCGGCTTCGGTTCCTTCCTCGGCAAGGAGCACACGCTCTCGGCCGTGGCGACCCTTGCCTTCGACTGCCGGCGCAGCGACTTCTTCACCGATCAGCTCTATGCGGCGCTCGAACTGGTGCAGCGCGGGTCGCTGGATGTCAGCGCGCGGGGTGCCGCCCATGGCGAAATTGGCCAGACCCAGTTCCTGCCGCGCAATGTCGTGCGTTATGGCACTGACGGCGACGGTGACCGGCGCATCGACATGGTTCGCTCCAAGGCGGATGCCCTGGCATCGACCGCGAATTTCCTGAAAGGCCATGGTTGGCAGGCCGGCGCGGGCTATCAGCCCGGCGAGCCCAACTTCGCCGCGATCCAGGGCTGGAACGCCGCCACTGTCTATCAGCAGGCAATTGCCCATATCGGCGCCCGGATCGACGGGCAGTAACATCGATACAAAAACCGGCGGTCGATCCAGACCGCCGGTTTTTTTCGAAACAGTTGCGAAAATATCTTGTCGCTTTGATGGGAACGTCTGTCAGCCAACTGGCACCGAATGCCTCCGAGAACTGCTCCAAGTCTCAAAGTCGCAGTCGCGAACGATTTAGCCGAGAATCGGGCCTTCGAGCCGCACAAAATCGCGGGTTTTCGGATCCATCACCCACAATTCGCCGTTGCTGATGTCGAACCAGCAGCCGTGAATGCGCAGTTTTCCGCTCTCTTCCATGCTTTTGACATAAGGGAAGGTACGCAGATTGGCGATGGAATTGCGGATCGAAATCCGCTCAAGTGCTGTCTGCCGCTCCGTCGGCGTCATGACCGAATTTCCCTGGATCTGTTCGGCAGCCGGTGCCACGAGGTTCATCCATTTGCCGATGAAATCACCGGGTGACAGGGGTTCGGCATTCGGATCGAGGGCTGCGCGGATGCCGCCGCAGCGACCATGGCCCATCACGATGATGTCGCGAACCTGCAGGGCCTGGACGGCAAATTCCAGTGCCGCGGAGGTCGAGTGATACTGACCGTCCGGCTCGTAAGGCGGCACCATGTTGGCGACATTGCGAACGACGAAGAGTTCGCCCGGATCCGCATCGAAGATCATTTCCGGTGCGGCTCTGGAATCGCAACAGGCAACAACCAGCGTATGTGGCTTCTGCCCCTGTTCGGCGAGCACGCGGTAGCGTTCCCGCTGGTCGACATAGCGGCCACTCATGAAATTGTTGTAGCCGGTCAAAAGAGAAGGAGGAAAACTGCTCATAACCTACCGATTACAGCGCAAGACGGGCCAAGGCAACCACTCACCTTGCACTGCAGCGTAACGGTGCTGAAAAAAATCAGAGCGGTTTGCGCGGCCTCTGTGCCGGATGGAGCAGTCTGCGCATCTGCACCAGCGCCATCGGCGTCGACAGGCTGGCAGCGTCGCTGGCCAGCGCGAGCTCATCAGCGCCGCGCTTGGCGGTCCGCGCCAGGATCTCGAAAACGCTTGCCGTCGCCAGCTGCAAGGCTCTTTCCTCATCGCAGCCTTCCAACAACCGTGCCAGAAATACAGCGCCGAGCAGGTCGCCAAGGCCATTGGGGGCGTTGTCGATCAGCCGATGCTCGGCCAGCAGCGCATTGCGACCGGTGAGCAGTAGATTGCCGGTGCCGCCGGTCATCATCGGCACCGCCGATGTCACCAACATGCGCGGCGGGCCGAGCGACAGTGCCGCCTCCATGATCGCGGTGTTGCTGTCGAGCGTGCTGCCGACCAACCATTGCAATTCGTAGCGATTGGGTGTTGCGACCGAGGCCAGCGGGATCAGGCGGTCGCGCACGGCCGCGGCCGTTTCTTCGGGAATGTAGAGACCGCCGAGATCGCCCATTACCGGGTCGCAGACATAGAGCAGATCGGGGTTTCTGGCTTTCGTCGCCTCAACAAGCCGGGCGACGGCGGCCGGTTGCGCCGGGCTGCCGAAATAGCCGGTGAGGATTGCCTTTACCTCACCCAGCCATGGTGCCCTGATCAAATCGTCTATTGCTTTTTCGAAGTCATCGTCGGCAAATCGCAGACGGGTTGAGGCACCATGGCCCGGATGCCAGGGCAGGACCACCGTCGGCAAAGCCCAGACGGGGTGCCCCAATGTCTCCAATGCGAATACCGCGGCACGATTGCCGACAGAGCCACGCACGACATGGCTGGAAATGACGATGACGGCGCTTGGCGAATTATCGGGCATGAGGCAATTCCGCATTAAAAATTGAGCTTAAAGCGCATTCTGATGTCAGTTTTATCAAAAAGTTGAAGAATTCCGGGTGGGGAATGCGTTTTTTTGACAATTTCTCCTCCGAATTTGCATCATACATACTTCTGCAAAACAATTTCTCAATTATGCCGACACAGCCGACCAAGAGGAGAGGGTACATGGCCAAGACGCGGACCACCAAGCGGGAACAGCAGCTGCGAGGTGCCGGCCAGATTGCCGAAGCGCTGGGCGATGCCTTTGTCACGCCGGCAACACTTTTCGGCCGTGCGAGCAATGACGATCTCGATCGTTATACCCCGGAAATGCTGGCCTTTTCTGCGGTTCGCGCGGCCTCCGATCTGGCCGCCTGGGACCGCAAGATGCCGTATGTCAGCGTCACCCCGATCGCAGAAGTCAGCCCGGACGGCATGCCTGTCAGCGTGCTGTCGATCGTCGACCACAACAAGCCGTTTCTCTACGATTCGGTGATGGCGGAGGTGACCAGCGTCTATCGCGATATCTACATGGCCGTTCACCCGATCCTCGCCATGGGGCCGAAGGGCGAGGTTTCCCTGGCCAATCCCGATACGGATCCGGAGACTGTCGTCAAAGTCAGCTATATCCAGCTGCATCTCGCGACGCTGACCGATGAACAGGTCAAGGGGTTGGTTCAGCGCCTGCAGCAAGTCCTCAGTCAGGTGAAGATGGCGGCCACCGACTGGAAACCCATGCTGGGCCTGCTGGACAGCGCAATTTCGGAATTGACGGACCTCGCACCCGGCCGGAAAAAAGCTGATCGCGACGAAGCTCTCGCCTTTCTGGAATGGCTGCGCGACGACAATTTCACCTTCCTTGGCATGCGGGAATATATCTATTCCGGCGAAGGCACCGATGCCACGGTCGAGCGCGGCAAGGGCAAGGGATTGGGCATTTTGTCCGACCCGGATGTCTTGGTCCTGCGCCAGGGCAAGAACCATGTTACCACCACCCCCGAAATCCTCGCCTTCCTGCAGGGGCCGGAATTCCTGATCGTCACCAAGGCAAATGTGAAATCCGTGGTGCACCGCCGCGCCTATATGGATTATGTCGGCATCAAGCGTTTCGGACCGGACGGCAAGGTCGTCGGCGAATTGCGGATCGTCGGTCTGTTCACCTCCACCGCCTACACGCGCTCGGCCAACCAGATCCCGCTGCTGCGCGCCAAGATCGAAAAAGTCGTCGAATATTTCGACTTCGATCCGCAGAGCCATTCCGGCCGCATGTTGCAGAACACGCTGGAAAGCTATCCGCGCGATGACCTGTTCCAGATCGAGCCGGAAATGCTGGCGAAATTCAGCGAGCAGATCAACGATCTCTCGGAGCGTCCGCGTGTGCGCGTCCTGCCACGCATCGACCAGTTCGACCGCTTCGTCTCGCTGATCGTCTATGTCCCGCGCGAAGACTACAATTCCATGGTCCGCGAAAAGATCGGCATCTATTTCAAGACGGTCTACGAGGGGCATGTCTCCGCCTATTATCCGGCCTTTCCCGAAGGCGGCGTGGCGCGCGTGCACATCATCATCGGCCGCTCCGAAGGCAAGACGCCGCGCATTTCGCAGGCCAAGCTCGAGGACGCGGTTCGCGAAATCACCGCGCGCTGGAGCGACCGCTTCATCACGCTTGCCGGCGCCGACGCGCCGCAACTGGATGTCAGCCAGGCTTTTCAGGAAGCCTTTGCCCCGGAAGAGGCGGTCGGCGATCTGAAACATATCGAGGCATGCCTCGCGGGCGCACCGCTCTCCATCGCCTTCCATCAGGTCACGGGTGCAGACGGCCCGCTGCTGTATCTGAAGATATTCCATTCCGGTCACCACCTTCCACTGTCGCGGCGCGTGCCGCTGCTGGAAAACCTCGGCTTCGGCGTCATCAGCGAGCGGACCTTCGATATCGGCATCACCAGCGCCAATCCGGATGGAAAGCCCGACAAGCTGGTCGTCCTGCATGACATGGAACTTCAGGTTCTCGGTGGCGGCAATTTCGATATCGCGCGCCAGGGCCGGGAAATCGAGGAAGCCTTCATCGCAGCCTTTACCGGCACCGTCGACAATGATGCCTATAACCGCCTGGTTCTCAATGCCGGCCTGAATGCCCGCGAAGCCTCGGTGTTGCGCGCCTACGGTGCCTATCTGCGTCAGGCCGGATTCGTCTTCTCGCAGGGCTATATTGCCGAAACGCTGAACAAATATGCCGCAATCGCAACCGATCTGGTTCGTCTTTTCCGCAACCGCCTCGATCCATCCTTGAACGAAAAAAGCCGCGCAAAGCGGTCGGCCGAGCTTCACCAGGCGCTAGAGACCAGCCTCGCGGCGGTCCCGAGCCTGGACGAGGATCGCATCCTGCGGCGCTACATCAACGCCATCGAGGCGACGCTCCGAACGAATTTCTTCCAGAAGGGCTATATCGACAGCGACCGGCCGATGCTTGCGTTCAAGTTCGATCCGCATCGGCTCGACGGACTGCCGGAACCGCGTCCCTTCCGGGAAATCTTCGTCTATGGCGTCGAGGTCGAAGGCGTTCACCTGCGCTTCGGCAAGGTCGCCCGCGGCGGCCTGCGCTGGTCCGACCGCGCCCAGGACTATCGAACCGAGGTGTTGGGCCTGGTCAAGGCCCAGCAGGTCAAGAATGCGGTGATCGTGCCGGTCGGTGCCAAGGGGGGCTTCTATCCCAAGCTTCTGCCGCCACCGGGCAATCGCGAGGCCTGGCTTTCCGCCGGCACCGAAGCCTACAAGACCTATATCCGTACGCTGCTGTCGATCACCGACAACATTGTCGGCGGTGACATCGTGCCGCCGGCCGACACACTGCGGCTGGATGAGGACGATCCCTATTTCGTCGTCGCAGCCGACAAGGGCACGGCGACATTTTCGGACACCGCAAACGGACTGGCCCAGGCGGCAGGCTTCTGGCTCGACGACGCCTTTGCCTCAGGTGGTTCGGCCGGCTATGACCACAAGAAGATGGGCATCACCGCCCGCGGCGCCTGGGAAACTGTCAAGCGGCACTTCCGTGAGATCGATACCGATATCCAGACCACGCCCTTTACCGTGGCCGGCGTCGGCGACATGTCCGGTGACGTCTTCGGCAATGGCATGCTGCTCTCGGAAAAAATCCGCCTGATTGCCGCTTTCGATCATCGCGACATCTTCATCGATCCGGACCCGGACACGGCCCGTTCGTTTGCCGAGCGCAAGCGCATGTTCGCGCTGCCGCGCTCGAGCTGGCAGGATTATGACCGCAAGGCGCTCTCGCCTGGTGCGATGATCATCTCGCGTGCGGAAAAATCCGTCACTCTGACACCGGAAGCGGCCGCAGCCATCGGCCTGGAAACCCGCACGGCATCGCCCTTCGATATCCTGACCGCAATCCTGAAGGCGCCTGTCGATCTCATGTGGTTCGGCGGCATCGGCACCTATATCAAGGCTGCCGGCGAGACCGATGCCGAGGTTGGCGACCGTGCCAATGACGCAATCCGTATCACCGCGACCGAAGTCCGCGCCAAGGTGATCGGCGAGGGTGCCAATCTCGGCGTGACCCAGAAGGGCCGTATTGCCTATGCCCTGAACGGTGGCCGGGTGAATTCGGATGCGATCGACAATTCGGCTGGCGTCAATTCGTCCGACCTTGAAGTCAATATCAAGATCGCGTTTTCGCCGGCCATGGCCGAAAAGCGCCTGACCCGGGACAAGCGCAACAAGCTGCTGGTCGAGATGACCGACGAAGTCGCCGGACTGGTCTTGCGCAACAACTATCTGCAATCGCTTTCCATCTCGCTGGTGGAAGCAAAGAATGCCGGCAATCGCGAAGAGCTGAGCCGGCTCATGGATTATCTGGAAAGCCTCGGCAAGCTGAACCGCAAGGTCGAGACCCTGCCGGATGCGGCGTCTGTCGCCGAACGTTACGTCGCTGGAAAGACCCTGACGCGGCCGGAAATCGGGGTGCTGCTGTCTTATGCCAAGATCGTCCTGTTCGATCAGCTGATCCAGTCCGACCTGCCGGACGATCCGTATTGCCAGAGCACCCTGTCGAACTATTTCCCGGCCGGCATGCGCAAGAGCTTTGCCGCCGATATCGCGGGGCATCGCCTTCGTCGCGAAATCATTGCAACGGTTCTGGCAAACCATGCGATCAACCGGGGAGGACCGGGATTTGTCGTTGCCGTGAGTGATGCAACAGGTGCAGCACCCGATGCAGTCGTCAAAGCCGCTCTGGTCACGCGTGATGCCCTGAACCTTACGTCTCTTTGGGACAAGCTCGACAATCTGGACGCCAAACTCTCCGGCCAGACCCAGAATCGTCTCTACGGCATCGTCACTGAAGTCTATGTCGGTATCACACGCCTGTTGTTGGATACCGGGCTCGCAACCGGTCCAATCAGTGCTGCGGTGGCCCAGTTGAAAGCGGCGGTCAAATCGGCGGGTGCGGTCTTTTCCACATCCCTGCCGACGTTGCTGCGTCAGCATTTGGACGAGCAGGTCGCGGAGCTTATTTCGGCCGGCGCGCCGGAGGAGATTGCTCGCGAGGTCGTCAACCTTCAGACCATGCTGCTGCTTCCGGAAACCATGCAGATTGCCGACAGGACCAAGGCGAGCCTCGCCCGGGCGATGGATGGTTTCTTTGCCGTCTCGGAAGCATTCCGGATCGGACGCATCATCGGCAATGCCCGCCGGCTGCAGCCGACGGATCATTATGACAGCCTGGCGTTGACGAGAAGCATCGATCGCATCGGTGCGGCGCGGCGCGAGATCGTTTGTGCCGCTCTCACCGCGCACGACGATCAGAAGCAGCCGGTCGAGGCATGGCTTGCCAAGGACAAGCTGCGCATTGACCGGATCGGCAAGGAAATCGCGGCGCTGGTCGACAGCGGCGAGCCAAGCATATCGAAAATGGCGGTGGCTGCCGGCCTGCTCGGTGATCTTGCACAAGATCCCGCAAGATGACAGTGTCCCGGCAACTCGCCGGGGATGATGCATGAACGGATCGGCCGTAACCGACACCAAGGAGACTGGACGCCTCAACCGAGGCGTCCTTAGCTGGATGTTCTTCGACTGGGCGGCACAGCCGTTTTTCACGGTCGTGACAACCTTCATCTTCGGCCCCTATTTCGTGGCCCGCATGACCAGTGACCCGGTGTCTGCCCAGGCGTCATGGAGCAATGCCGCGACCATCTCTGCCATTGTCATCGCAATCCTCTCGCCGATCCTCGGGTCGATTGCCGATGAATCGGGCGCACGAAAGCCCTGGATTGCCTTTTTTGCGGCGATCAAGATCGTTTGCCTCCTGGGTCTATGGCTTGCGGCGCCGGGGGCTTCCGTCGGCATGATCATGCTGTTGATGATCTTTGCCAGCATTGCCGCAGAATTCTCGATCGTCTTCAACGACTCGATGATGACCCGGCTTGTGAGCCAACGGGATGTCGGCCGCGTGTCGAATATCGCCTGGGGGCTCGGCTATCTCGGCGGCATGATCGTGCTGATCGCGATCGTTCTGCTGATTGCCGCAAACCCGACCACGGGGCTTACCCTGATCGGTATTCCCCCCTTGTTCGGGCTCGATGCTGCAGCCGGTGAAGATGCCCGCATTACCGGCCCGATCTCGGCTATCTGGTATCTTGTCTTCATCCTGCCGATGTTCCTCTTCACCCCGGATGCAGCCCGCGGAAAGCCACTGCGCCAAGCCGTCGGCTCGGGCCTGAAGGAGATCCGCAAGACACTCTCCGAAGTCCGTCACCGGATCGCCATCCTGCGTTTTCTCGTGGCGCGGATGATCTACCAGGATGGGGTCAACGGACTGCTGATTCTTGGCGGCGTCTTCGCGGCTGCCATGTTCGGCTGGTCGACGATGGAAATGGGCGTTTACGGCATCATCCTGAATGTGGTTGCGATCTTCGGATGCCTAATTGCAGGCCGTATCGATCGGCTCATGGGGTCGAAGGTCGTGGTGCTGATCAGTCTTTGCATGCTGATCGCAGCAACGCTCGGCATCATTTCGACGGGACCGGACTTCACCCTTTTTGGACTTGTCAGCCTGCCGATCACCACCACGGAAGGTCTCTTCGCCACGCCGGCTGAAAAGGCCTATATTCTCTATGGATTGCTGATCGGCCTGTCCTTCGGACCTGTGCAGGCATCGTCGCGTTCGTATCTGGCTCGCAGTGTAAAGCCGCATGAAGCGGGCCGCTATTTCGGCATTTACGCCCTATCGGGACGGGCAACCAGCTTCATGGCAACCCTGTCCTTCTCGCTGCTCACCGCCTGGACGGGTTCGCCGCGGGTCGGAATGGCCAGCATGCTGGTCTTCCTGGTCGTTGGACTGGCGATTCTGTGGAAGACAGCCTATCCGGCCGGTGACGGCAACGGAGCCCAGCACACCTGAAGGTAAAGAAAAAGCCGGCATCGCTTCCGCTGCCGGCTTTTCAATCGCGGATCGTCGATGCTTAGTGGCGGAAGTGGCGCACGCCGGTGAAGACCATGGTCACACCGTGCTCGTCTGCCGCCGCAATCACTTCCTCGTCGCGCATCGAGCCGCCCGGCTGAATGACGGCCGTCGCACCGGCCGCAATCGCTGCCAGCAGACCATCGGCAAAGGGATAAAAGGCTTCAGAGGCGACGGCGGCACCCTTGGTCAGCGGCGTCGTCAGGCCAAGCGCCTTGGCGGCATCTTCGGCCTTGAGGGCCGCGATGCGGGCCGAGTCGACGCGGCTCATCTGACCGGCGCCGATACCGGCCGTCTGGCCGTTCTTTGCATAAATGACGGCATTGGACTTCACATGCTTGGCGATCTTGAAGGCAAATTTCATGTCTTCAAGCTCGGTTGCCGTCGGCGCACGCTTGGTGACCACCTTGAGGTCGAGATCCTCGACCAGAACATTGTCGCGGGTCTGCACCAGAAGGCCGCCGGAAACCGTCTTCGCCATCAGGCCACGCGAGCGCGGGTCGGGCAGTGCACCGGTGGTCAGCAGGCGCAGATTGGGCTTTGCCGCGATGATCGCCTTGGCTTCGTCCGTCACCGAGGGCGCGATGATGACTTCGGTGAACAGCTTGACGATTTCCTGCGCGGTCGCGGCATCCAGCGTCTGGTTGAGCGCGATGATGCCGCCGAAAGCCGATACGGAATCGCAGGCAAGCGCTCGGCTATAGGCTTCGACCAGCGTCGCGCCGGTCGCCACGCCGCAGGGGTTGGCATGCTTGATGATCGCGCAGGCCGGGCCGTTTTCCGGCGCGAACTCGGCAACGAGCTCGAATGCCGCATCGGTATCATTGATATTGTTGTAGGAGAGCTGCTTGCCCTGCAGAAGCGTCGCCGTGGCAACGCCCGGGCGGTTCTCGCCGGTCACATAGAAGCCGGCGCTCTGGTGCGGGTTCTCACCGTAGCGCATCTTTTCCTTCAGGGCGCCGCCAACCACACGGTAGGCCGGCATCTCGATTTCCAGGGCTTCGGCAAACCAGTTCGAGATTGCGGCATCATAGGCAGCGGTCCGGGCATAGGCCTTGGCCGCCAGGCGCTGGCGAAGCGCGTACGTGGTCTGGCCGTCATTCTGCGACAGGGCCTCGATCACGTCGCCATAGTCTGCCGCATCCGTCACCACCGTGACATAGGCATGGTTCTTTGCCGATGCCCGGATCATGGCCGGTCCGCCGATATCGATGTTCTCGACGGTTGTCGGATAGTCACCGCCGGCCGCACGCACCTGTTCGAAGGGATAGAGATTGATGACCGACAGATCGATCGACTCGATGCCATGCGCCTTCATCGCCTCGACATGCTCGGCGTCATCACGGATCGCCAGCAAGCCGCCATGCACCAGCGGGTGCAGCGTCTTCACGCGGCCGTCCATGATTTCAGGAAAACCGGTGATCTCCGATACGTCCGTTACTGGCAGGCCGGCTGCCGCGAGCGCCTTGTGCGTGCCGCCCGTCGACAGCAGCCGAACGCCGCGCTGGTGCAGCGCCTGGGCGAATTCGACGATCCCTGTCTTGTCGGAAACCGAAAGCAAGGCGGTACGGACGCGGACGAGGTCCGGGGCGGGGATTTTCTTGGAAACGACGGCCATGGTTCAGCTCCGATCTGACGGGCGCCCGTCGAAAAGATCTGCATGACGAGCGCGATGCCGCCGCCTAGCACAGCTTGCCCGCAGAACCAACAGTCTATGCGTGATGTGCGAGAAACCAGCGTATTTCCGGGCCGTGAAACACAATTTCCAGCTGCTGCGAGGGCCGAACGCCGGAGACGTCGGCGAAGAAGATGTCCTCCGCTATCGCCACCTCGCCGACCGGAAGCGAAAACACCCAACTCTCGCCATCCGGCGCGATCAGGCGGACCTTACGCTCGTCCAGGCGGTCGAGCGAGATTGCAGGATGAACATGGAACCGGGCGATGGCCGGTTCAGACGGGAGGCTTGGAGCAGGCAGGCCGTCCGGCAGAAGAAAGCGGTCGCGGCCTGCGATCTTGGTGCCGGCCTCGTTGATCCGCACTTCGCGCTCATGCAGCAGGCCGAAGCGCTTCAGGTAGCCATCATGGCTTGCTGACAGGCGGTCGCTGCCGTCCGGTCCTGTCTGGCGGCTGATCTCGACCTTCGCAACCCCTGAAACCAGCAAGGGGCCAAGGAAGTCTGACGATGACATTCGGGCCGAAGATACATCGCCGATGGCAACGGTTGAATGGGCAGCCGACGTGCGCGCCAGCTGCCGCAGTTTTTCACCGGCAAAACGTGGCGATCCACTGTTGACGATAAAGCGGTTGCGGCCCGACGAGAGTTCCAGCGACAGACAGCCGGCATGGGCGGTTCGCGACAGCGAGCCCATAGGCGGATGACCGGTGTCCAGGAGCAGGACCGTATCGCCGCCGGAAAGGCGCTGGTAGGCGGCATGGGGCAGTGCTTTGAAGGGTTGTCCCGCCGTTTCGTCATAGCGCAGCACCGACATCAGATCCGTTGCGAGCGTCGAACTCGCACCGTTGAACAGGGCAAGATCTCCATTGCTGTGACGGAAGAAGCGCACGGCGGGATACATCCGGTCGATCGCCGGGATCAGCCGTTGCGGCACGTCATGGCCGAGATTGATGTAGGTCTGGCGAAGCGGCAACAGGTCGAAGAGCAATTCGACAGCCGACTGCGGATTGCGCGAGATGTGGCTGCCATCGGGGAGGATCTGGCGCTCCAGCTCACGATTGAGCTGGCGGCCCGCGCGTCGAATGGCGGAGGTCCGGGCTTCCGTGGAAATCGACGCCATCGCCAGCGCGATACGCGCACGCATCCGCGGCAGGCCCTCGGGCAAGTGACTCGCGATACGGTGCAGATAACCGATCTGGTAGCTGAGTGACGCCATGAAACGCCGGTAGAAGCCGGCATCGGCGTCCTGAAGCACCACGGGTGAGTGGGATAGCCAGGCTATGATGCGTTGTGCAATGACATCGGCATCCCAGGCGATACCCGTCACACGTGATCCGTGCAAGTTGATCCACTGGTCGACGACCCAGCGGGCGTTTTCGCAGGCCGCATGCGACTTGTCGGCGCGGATATGGCGCAACCATCCGAACCCGTGCAGGCGCACCGCGAATTGCTGGGATGGCAGTTCAAGGTCGAAGGGCGATTGCTGGCCAGCGTCAAGCACGCGGCCGGCAAGCGGATATCGCCCTTGGAAAATCTCTTCGGCGACGAATGGATCGATCGCGCGAAGATCGGTTGGCGCAACGACCAGACGCATTGAACGAAAGCCGGCACGACCCTTGACCACGGGTAGTGCCAGCGCGATGGCTAGCCTTGCTCTGCGCAAGCCCTCCGCGAGATACAGTGAGATCAGTCTTCGACGATCCGTAATTCGCATTCTTATTCCCGTTGCTGCGGCCGGTAACTCAATGGTTTCCATGGGAAATTCATTTAGTTTCTACGGCGCAAGCCATTCCTCAAATCGCTTCATGACAAATCAGCCGATCGCAAAGGAAAAGTTCATAGCGAGTCTGCCGACGGGCAAGTGGCGCCCGTCAGCGGGATTTTCAGGTTCTAACAGTGTTATTGAATATTTCGCTAAATTTTAGCAATTACGCAAGCGTAGAATCCATCGAGACCACCCTCTGCGTGCAACATCGCCGGGGTGGTGCGGAATTCGCCGCGATCGGTGATTGCAGCGTCCAGACCTGGCCAATCCTCCTTGCCGATCGGAATGAGTTTCAACTCCGGATGGTCGGCGAGAACCCGGTCGACGACATGCTCCCCCTCTGACGGGTCGATCGAGCAATTCGAAAAGACAATGCGTCCGCCCGGGGCCAGCAAGGTGAGGGCATGTCGGAGCAGTTTTTCCTGCAGGGCTGCGAGCTTGGCGATGTCTTCGGCGTCCTTGCTCCAAAGAACATCGGGATGTCGGCGGGTGGTGCCGGTGGACGAACAGGGCGCATCGAGAAGGATGGCGTCAAAGACCGTGCTGCCATCGAGATCAAGCAGATTGCTGGTGACGAATTCAGCGGAAAGACGAAGTCGCTCCAGGTTGGATTGGAGTCGCTTCAGACGGGAAGCGGACTGTTCGACCGCAGTCACCGCGGCGCCAGCCAGAACAAGCTGCGCGGTCTTGCCGCCGGGTGCGGCGCAAAGATCGGCAACGCGCTTGCCGCTCAGGTCGCCAAAGAGCTTGGCAGGAATGGCAGCCGCAGCATCCTGGACCCACCATTCGCCATCTTCGAAGCCTTCGAGCGAGGGAATGCTGCCCTTGAAGGGCGCCAAACGCACAGTACCGGTCGGCAGGACCTGGCCACCGAGTTTGTCGGCCCAGCCCTGGGCATCGCTCTTGACCGTGAGATCGATCATTACCGGCTGCAACTGAGCCTCGGCAATCGCCAGGGCGTGATCCAGGCCATAGACCGCAATCAACCGCTTCAGGAACCATTCCGGAATGCAGGGAATGTCATTAACCCACTCCAGCAGTGCTTCCTTCTCGCGCCCGACGCGGCGCAGGATCGCGTTTACCAGCTTGGCAAAGCGGCGGCTGCGGGGATCACGATTGGCCTGCTCGACAGCCAGATCGACCGCCGAATGATCCGGAACATCGAGGTAGAGCATCTGCGCTGCGGCGACAACCAGCAGATGGTGCAGCGAGCGGGCGCCTTCCGGCAGCGGCGTATCGAGCAATTCGTGCAGGATCGCTTCAATGCGCGGCAGATGACGAAGTGCGCTGTGCAGGATCGCGCGAACCAGCCCGCGATCGGCTTCGTTCAAGGCCCGGAATGCCGGATTGCCATGTTCGGCATCGAGCATGCCGTCCAGTGGCGTCTTGCGTTCAACCACCGCCGCCAGCAGGCGAGATGCCGCGATACGCGCATCCAGACCCGGTTTTGTCTCCGCCTGTTCCGCCGGACGGGATCCGCCATTGCCCTTGTTCAAGTGCTTCTGCGGTTTTCCCGGTGCTTTATCGTTCAAGACCATGGTCCTTTGGGCGGTTCGGAGTTGCCACGTCCCCATCCGGTGTTCGGAACGGAGCGCGCTTTGGGCCTTGCATTAGCAGCGGGACCGGTTGGCGTCGATACCCCCGGCTGAATGTCGGTCATCGCCAGAAGCGCCTCGATACGGTTGCGCGTGTCCGGATGGGTCGAAAACAGATTGTCCATGCGCCGGCCGCTGAGCGGATTGATGATGAACATGTGGGCTGTCGCCGGATTGCGCTCGGCATCCATGTTTTCGATATGGGCAGCATCGCCGGCAATTTTCTGCAGCGCCGAGGCAAGCCCGCGCGGATTGCCGCTGATCTCGGCGCCGCGCCGGTCGGCGGCGTATTCACGCGTTCGGCTGATTGCCATCTGCACCACCATGGCGGCGAGTGGCGCGACGATCATTGCAACAATGACCCCGATGAAGCCGAGCGGATTGCTGCGCTCGTCGCGATTGCCGGAAAACAGGAAGGCGAAGTTCGAGAGCATGGAGATCGCGCCCGCCAGTGTCGCGGTGATCGTCATGGTCAGCGTGTCGCGATTTTCGATATGCGCCAGTTCATGGGCCATGACACCCGCGACCTCCTGCGGGTTCAGACGCTGCAGCAGGCCGGTCGAGGCGGCCACGGCTGCATTCTGCGGATTGCGGCCAGTGGCAAAGGCGTTCGGCTGCGGGCTGTCGAACACGTAGACACGCGGCATCGGCAGATTGGCATTGCGCGCCAGTTCCTTGACCATCAGGTAGAATTCCGGCGCCGTGCGTTCATCGACCTCCTGTGCCCGGTAGGAGGAGAGCACCATGCGATCGGAGTTCCAGTAGGAGAAAAAATTCATGCCCGCTGCAACGATGAATGCGATCATCATCCCGCCCCGGCCACCGATCAGAAAGCCGACGCCCATGAAGAGCGCCGTCATGAAGGCCAGCAACATTGCCGTGCGCATGAAGTTCATGTCCTGCTCCTGTGAGATATGCGTGCGGCAACGGGCCTGTTGCCGATTTCATCCGTTGATTTAAAAAGCGGCAATGCCAATTTCAATGTTTGCGCATAAAAACCGCGAAATAGAGGTGTAGTTATGTCCGAAGATCAAGAACACGAAGACATGGCGCCGGAACCGGCGCGCGAACTGAGTCCGGCAGCCAAACGGGCACTCGCCGAAGCCGAGGAACGGCGCAAGCGGGAGACGCCAGCCAAGCCTGCTGCGGAAATCGGCGGTCGGGGAGGATCTGATCCAGCGCGTTTCGGCGACTGGGAGATCAAGGGCCGCGCGATCGACTTTTGAGCTGTAAATATTCCTATTGCCGACGCAGTGTTATCGGAATATATTCCTTTTATGATCCGATATCACGCACCGATCGTCATGCTGCTGGCCTTGCTTCAGCCCGGAACAGGGGACGCTGGCCAATATATCGAAGGCCCGGTAATGGCCGAAGTGGTGCGCGTGATCGATGGTGATACCGTTCTGGTTGAAGCCATGCCCTGGCCGGATCACCGCATCAATACTTATGTCCGACTGCGTGGCATCGACACGCCAGAACTGAAATCCAGCTGCCCGGCTTTCCGCGAGGCGGCCCGTAAGGCACAAGACCAGCTGAAAAGCCTGATGTCGGATCAACAACAGGTCGAATTGACCGAAATCTCAGGCGACAAATATTTCGGGCGGGTCGTCGCTACCCTAGTGCTCGCCGATGGCCGACGCCCGGCCGAACTCCTGCTGGAGCAAGGGCTGGCGGAACCCTACAAGGGCAATGCAAAAACACGACACGACTGCCCATCCGGATAGCCTAAAACAATTTCTGGCTGCATAAAATACCTGGACAATCTGCGGCAGAAATGGCTTCTATGCCGCCGATGACCAGAACCAGCCGCCGAAAAAGTCCCAAACCCCTCAAAATGCTGCTTTCGCTGATCCCCCTGCTCGCCGTCATGGAAACGGCAGCGGCACAGGAAACCGGAAATCTGGTTCTCGTCGCGGGCCGCACCTGTAAGCAGGTATCCAATTGTGAAGAGGCAGTTGAGCTCTGGTGCGGCGGCTATCGGCGCGCAGATGCCGACAGTGACGGGATTCCTTGCGAAAACGTCTGCCGTTCGGTCGACCAGGTCAACGAAATCCGCCAATCGATCGGCTGCTGAAAAGGGCCCTCGTTGGAGAGCCCTTTCCAAGATCGGATCAAGCGCTGCGGTTCTGCCGGTTGTCGATCAGATCATCGACCACCGCCGGATCGGCCAGGGTCGAGGTGTCACCGAGCGCACCAAAATCATCCTCCGCGATCTTGCGCAGGATACGCCGCATGATCTTGCCGGAACGGGTCTTCGGCAGGCCCGGGGCAAACTGGATCTTGTCCGGCGTTGCGATCGGGCCGATCTCGGTGCGGACATGCTTGACGAGATCCTGGCGCAACGCATCCGTTCCGTCATGTCCTGCCATCAGGGTGACATAACAATAGATGCCCTGGCCCTTGATGCCATGCGGATAGCCGACGACGGCGGCTTCCGAGACAAGATGATGCGAGACCAGCGCTGATTCGACCTCCGCCGTTCCCAGGCGGTGACCCGAGACGTTGAGGACGTCATCGACCCGTCCCGTGATCCAGTAGTAGCCATCCTCATCGCGCCGGCAGCCGTCACCGGTGAAATATTTCCCCTTGTAGGTCGAGAAATAGGTCTGCACATAGCGCTCGTGATCGCCATAGACGGAACGGGCCTGGCCAGGCCAGCTGTCGGTGATGCAGAGATTGCCGTCGGCCGCCCCCTCCAGCACATTCCCTTCATTGTCGACCAGTTCAGGCTTGATGCCGAAGAACGGCAGGGTGGCCGAACCGGGTTTCAGTGCGGTCGCGCCCGGCAGAGGCGTAATCATGATACCGCCCGTCTCGGTCTGCCACCAGGTATCGACAACCGGGCAGCGCTGGTCGCCGACCACGTTGTAATACCATTCCCAGGCTTCCGGATTGATCGGCTCGCCGACTGAGCCGAGCAGCCGGAGGCTGGAGCGCGAGGAGCGTTTCACAAACTCGTCGCCGACGCCCATGAGCGAGCGGATGGCGGTCGGCGCCGTGTAGAAGATGTTGACCTTGTGCTTGTCGATCACTTCCCAGAAGCGTCCCTGATCGGGGAAATTCGGCACGCCTTCGAACATCAGCGTCGTCGCGCAATTGGCCAGCGGTCCATAGACGATATAGGAATGGCCGGTCACCCAGCCGACATCGGCCGTGCACCAATAGACATCGCCATCGTGATAATCGAAGACATATTCATGCGTCATCGAGGCATAGACCAGATAACCGCCGGTCGTGTGCATCACGCCCTTGGGTTTGCCCGTCGAGCCTGACGTGTAAAGGATGAACAGCGGATCTTCCGCCTTCATCTTTGCCGGCGGGCAATCGCCCTTCACCGTCACGATTTCCTGATGATACCAGACATCGCGGCCGGGAGCCCAGCCGATCTTGCCGCCGGTTCGGCGCACGACCAGGACCTTGTTGACGATCACATACTGCTTGGCAGCAATATCGATGGCGATATCGGTGTTTTCCTTGAGCGCTACCGGCTTGCCACCGCGCACGCCTTCATCGCAGGTGATGACAAAGGTCGATTCGCAGTCGACGATGCGCCCGGCCAGCGCTTCCGGCGAAAAGCCGCCAAAGACCACCGAATGGATGGCGCCGATACGGGCACAGGCAAGCATCGCATAGGTCGCCTCCGGGATCATCGGCATGTAGATGGTGACGCGATCGCCCTTCTTCACGCCGTGCTTCTTCAGCACGTTCGCCATGCGGCAGACATGATCATAGAGTTCGTTATAGGTGATCTTCTTGTCGATATACGGATTGTCACCTTCCCAGATGATCGCCACCCGTTCGCCATTGGTCTTCAGATGGCGATCGATGCAGTTGTAGGAGACGTTCGTCAGGCCGTCTTCGAACCACTTGACCGGGACCTTGCCCTTGAAAGACGTGTTCTTGACCTTGGTATAAGGCTTGAACCAGTCGATACGCTTGCCGTGCTTGCCCCAGAATTTCTCGGGATCCTCGATGCTTTCCTCGTACCACTTGCGATACTTGTCTTCATCGATCAGGGCCTGGGCTTTCGCCGACTTGAGCACCGGATAGGTCTTGGCTGACATTAACTCCTCCTCATTTAACGGCCAGGACTGTCGAACTTCGGACCGTCCTCCTCGGGCCTCTTGTACCCATTCTTATCAACTCAGAAGCGTCCAGCAATTAGACAAAGGTCATTCGTTACTTCGCGAATTGCAATTTCGTTACATAATCGGTATAAGGACGCCGAATTCCCGGAAATAGTGGTTTAAACCCACGGCTCGCGACAACCGGCGCGGACCTCAGAAGGATTGTATCCATGGCACAGACATTGCTTATGCCGAAGGCAACGGCCGTATGGCTCGTCGACAACACGGCGCTGTCATTCGACCAGATCGCCCAGTTCTGCAAACTGCACCCGCTTGAGGTCAAGGCGATTGCCGACGGCGAAGCGGCGCAGGGCATCAAGGGCCTGGACCCGATCGCGACCGGTCAGCTGTCGCGCGACGAGATCGCCCGGGCTGAAAAGGACGTGAACCACAAGCTGAAGATTTCCGAGCCGAAGGTTCGTGTTCCCGAATCCAAGCGTCGTGGTCCGCGCTACACGCCGGTCTCCAAGCGCCAGGATCGTCCGAACGCCATTCTCTGGCTGGTTCGCAACCATGCCGAACTGAAGGACGCACAGATCTCCCGTCTGGTCGGCACGACCAAATCGACCATCGAACAGATCCGCGAGCGCACCCACTGGAACTCGACCAACCTGACGCCGATGGACCCTGTCACGCTCGGGCTCTGCAGCCAGATCGATCTCGACCTCGAAGTTGAAAAGGCTTCCAAGGGCCGTCCGCTGCCGACCGCTGCCGAACTCGGCGCCACGCTGCAGGCCGCCACCGAGACCGAAAACCTCGACTTCGGCTATGGCCGCGACCGCGACGAAGAAAAGACGATCGACGCCAACGCCGTATTCGCCAAGCTGCAGTCGCTCAAGTCCGACCGCAACAAGGACGAGGACGACGATCAGTACTGATCGTCCCTCCGGTTCCACCAGACACCTAGCCCCGGGCGCTGACGCGACCGGGGCTTTTCTTTGGCCAGATCAGGCAGCCACCTGGCCACAGGCTTTGAGCACGGCGGAAATCTCGTCCAAGACAATCGGATCATCGATGGTCGCCGGCATTTTCCAGGGAAGGCCGTCGGCGATCTTCTGCATCGTCCCGCGCAGGATCTTGCCTGACCGCGTCTTGGGCAGGCGATCGACCATCAGCACCATCTTGAAAGCCGCGACCGGACCGATCTCATCGCGCATCAGTTGCACGACCTCTTTTGAAATCGCCGCATGATCCCGGTGCACATTCTTCTTCAACACGAGGAAGCCGCAGGGAATCTGCCCCTTGAGTTCGTCGGCAATGCCGATGACGGCGCATTCTGCCACATCCGGATGCATCGCGCAGACTTCTTCCATCGCGCCTGTCGACAGCCGGTGTCCCGCACAGTTGATGATGTCATCCGTGCGCGCCATGACGAAGACATAGCCATCGTCATCGATCACGCCGGCATCGGCCGTCTTGTAATAGCCGGGGAATTCTTCGAGGCAGGATGTCCTGAAGCGCTCGTCCGCGCCCCAGAAGGTCACCAAACAACCAGGAGGCAAAGGGAGTTTGGCAACGATGTTGCCCAGTGTTCCGTGGGTGACAGGATGACCGGCATCATCCAGAATCTCCAAGTCATAACCAGGCATCGGTTTCGCCGGTGAACCATGTTTCACCGGCAAGAGCCCGAGACCGGCCGGATTGGCGGCAATGGCCCAGCCGGTCTCGGTTTGCCACCAGTGGTCGATGATCGGGATGTTCAAAATACGCTCGGCCCATTTCAGCGTCTCCGGATCCGCTCGCTCTCCCGCCAGGAAAAGAGCGCGCAGACCCGACAGATCGTACCGCGCAACATGTTCTCCTTCCGGGTCATCGCGCCGGATCGCCCGAAAGGCCGTCGGTGCTGTGAACAGCACCTTCACGTCATGGTCGCTAACCACACGCCAGAAAGTACCGGCATCCGGCGTGCCGACAGGTTTTCCCTCGAAGATGACCGTCGCATTGCCGGCGAGCAGCGGGGCGTAGACGATATAGGAATGGCCGACGACCCAGCCGATATCGGAGGCAGCCCAGAAAACCTCGCCCGGCTTCACCCCGTAGATATTGGCCATGGTCCAGTTGAGTGCCACCATGTGCCCGCCATTGTCGCGCACGACACCCTTCGGCTGGCCCGTGGTTCCGGACGTGTAGAGAATATAGAGCGGATCGGTCGCCAGAACGGGCGTGCAGTCTACGCTTGAACCATTGATCTTCTCGGCCTCTACCGCCTGGGCAAGATCGACATCCCCATGCTCGTAGCGCAGGGGGGCGTGGTATTGGTCGCGCTGCAGGATAAAACAGTAGTCAGGTTTCACCTTGGCCATGTCGATGGCATGGTCGAGAAGCGGCTTGTACGGAACGATCCGCCCCGGCTCCAGGCCGCAACTCGCTCCGATAACGACCTTTGCGCCGCAGTCGTCAATACGGGTCGCCAGTTCATGCGCGGCAAATCCGCCAAAGACCACCGAATGGACCGCACCCAAGCGGGCGCAGGCAAGCATGGAAAACACCGCTTCCGGGATCATCGGCATGTAGGTGATGACCCTGTCGCCTTTGCCGACCCCATGATTGCGCAGCACTGCGGCAATCGCGCTTACTTCGCTCAGCATCTGATCGTATGAGTAGCGTGCCGTCTGTCCGGTCATCGGACTGTCGTAAATCAGCGCGGTTTCGGACCCGCGGCCGGCCGCTATATGCCTGTCGATGCAGTTGTAGCAGGTATTGGTTTCACCGCCGACGAACCATCTTCCATACGGCCCTTGATCCGGATCGAAGGTTTTTTCCGGCGCCTTGAACCAATGCACCTGCGCGGCGGCCGTGCGCCAGAATTGTTCTGGATCTGCCTGCCAGAGGGCATAGGTTTCCTGATAGTTGCCCCGCATGTCGATCCTCCCGATGCCATGCATGCCTCTTGTCTTATTGGCAAGTGTAGGAAGCCGGCGAGCCGGTGGAAACCCAGACGAAAGAGCTACGCCAAAGGTATTCGAATGAATCCGGTTGACTCTTGGGCGGAGCTCTGGAATTTATAGAACATAAAGTGAACATTATGCAGGAGAGACCGTCATGGGCGCAGGCCCTCAGGCGCAGGAGCAGCTTTTTGCCCTCAGACAGGCCGTCGCCCTGATCGAGGGAAAGGCGAGCCATGCCGCCCGCATGGCGGCCGAACCCGACCATGCCTATCTGTCAACACCGTCCGACCGGCCGATGGAGCCTGTTGCGGCAGCCTCTGAAAATGTCGAGTTCGCCAAGCTGATGGCCGAGATCGTGCGTGCGGGCGTGATGGTCGAGATCCGCAGCCAGCGCATGCAGGATGCGGGATCGGCCAGCGGGTTTGTGCTCGCTCTTGCCCGGTTGCTCAAGGGCCGCAATGGCGCGCCACGTCGTTCTCTTCTGATTGCCGATGCCTTTGGCGGGCGCGAGGCGGGCATGGTCTATGCACCCGGCCTTGTCGATTTTGGTCTTGAGCCTGGCGAGTTGGTGCATGCCATGCCGCGGCGCATCGAGGATGCGCTCTGGCTTGCCGACGCGGCGCTGACCTCACGTGCCTTTTCCGCCGTGCTTCTCGAAGTGCATGGCAACCCCAAGAAATTCGGGCTGACCGAAAGCCGCCGCCTCAGTCTGCGCTCACGCGATACAGGCGGCGCCCTTTTTCTCCTTCGTCAGGCCGGAGAGGAGGAGGCTTCCAGCGCTCCTCTGCGCCTGCTTGTCGAACCGGCGCCAGCGGTGGCGCGCAAACTCTCGGACGGCAGCCTGCTTGGCGGCAGCATTGGCCATCCCGTTTTTCGTGTCCTTGTCGAGAAGTCCCGATCGCCGGGGCTGTCTCAGTTCATTCTGGAGTGGAACATCCATGAGCGCCGCCTTTACCCTCTCTCTGCCGGATCCGTCGCATCCCCTGGACCGGCGTATCCTGGCGATCTTCTTTCCGAGACTGGCAACCGATCGGATCGCACGCCGTCGATGGGGACTGTCGTGGCGCTCGACCGGGCGTCCTGACCCTTCGCCGATCGTCTGTGCCGAGCGGATCTCGAATGCCATGCGCTTGACGGCACTCGATGAGGCGGCCGAGGCGATTGGCCTGCGTGTCGGTCAGGGGCTGGCCGAGGCACGTGCGATTTGTCCGTCGCTCGATGTGATCGAGGCCGATGTGCAGGCCGACAGACATTTCCTCGATGCGCTGGCGGATTGGTGCGATCGTTACACGCCTCTGGTGGCCATCGATGCCGAGAACGGGCTGGTGCTCGACATCACCGGCTGTGCGCATCTCTTCGGTGGCGAGGCGAGGCTGCTGGACGACCTTCTCTCGCGCCTGACCGATTTCGGCCTCGATGTACGCGGATCGGTTGCGCCCACGCCAGGCCTCGCCTGGGCTGCGGCTCGTTTCTCCCGGGCGCAGATCATTGCGGCTGACGAGATGCCCGCAGTGCTTTCCCCCTTGCCAATGAAGGCATTGCGGCTTGCAGCCGAAACCTGTCTGACGCTCGCCAAGGTCGGCCTCAAGCACATCGGAGAGTTGATGACGGCGCCACGGGGGCCGATCATGCGGCGGTTCGGACCTGAGCCGCTGTTGCGTCTGGACCGGGCGCTGGGCCGTGAAGGCGAACCGATATCGCCGCGCCGGCCACTCGCCATGCTTTCGGTCGAGCGACGCCTGGCGGAGCCGATCAGCATGGAGGCACAGATTCTCGATCTTGCCGGTCGACTTGCCTGTGGCTTGAAGGCTGGTCTTCAAGCCCGGGGCGAAGGCGGTCGGCTGTTTGAACTTCTGCTTTTTCGCGTGGATGGACGGGTGTTCCGCATCGAGGTCGGAACATCGGGGCCCCTGAACGATGCGGTTCGGATCCGCTCGTTGTTTTCGGAAAGGCTGCAGGTGCTGCGCGATGATCTGGATGCCGGCTTCGGTTTCGAGCTGGTCAGGCTCAATGTGTTGCGCAGCGAGAGCCTGTCGCCCAGTCAGCCGCAGTTCGATCAGGAGGCGGAAGCGGAAGGACGTTTCGGTCGCTTTATCGACCAGGTTTGCGCCCGGCAGGGGTCCCGCTGTCTGAGTGTACCGGTGGCGCTGGCCAGCCATTGGCCGGATCGGGCCGCGACATTGGCTCCGTTGGGCGATGGCCTGTCGTCAGGCCGACTACACCATGCCTCGCCGCTCCGGGGCGAGCGGCCGATCCGGCTGTTTACCCGGCCGGAACCGGTGGAAGTGACAGCCGAGGTGCCGGATGGTCCGCCGGCGAGCTTTCGCTGGCGTCGGACACGGCACCGGGTGGCGCGTGCGGAGGGGCCCGAACGGCTGGCAGCGGAATGGTGGGTCGACGACGACAAGCATAAGCCACGCGATTATTTCCGTATCGAAGACAGCGCCGGCCACCGTTTCTGGCTGTTTCGCGAAGGGCTCTACGAGCGCGGTTCCGACATTCCGAGCTGGTACATGCAGGGGGTGTTTGCCTGATGGAGCAGGTCTATTTCGAGATTGGCGCGCGGAGCAATTTTTCCTTTCTCGAGGGTGCCGCGCATCCGGAAGACATGGTCTTGGCAGCGAAAGCGCTCGGCATTTCAGGTCTGGGGCTTGCCGATCGGAATACGGTCGCGGGCGTTGTACGCATGCATGCCGTGGCCAAGGCGCATGGCTATGCCTTTCGTCCCGGGGCTCGGCTGGTGTTTGCCGACGAGACGCCGGATCTGTTGGCCTATCCGATCAACCGGCGTGGCTGGGGCCAACTCTGCCGTCTGCTCAGCGTTGGAAACCTGCGATCCGAAAAAGGCAGTTGCAGGCTTCACGAGGTCGATCTTCTGGCCTGGTCGGAGGATCTGCTGTTTGCCGCCATGCCACCGGACCTGACCGACCACGCGCAGGTTGACGGTTTTCGCGCTTGCCTCAAGCGTCTTTTGCCGCATCTCGCCGATCGTCTCTATCTGGTGTTGGTGCCCCGTCACAATGGACGCGACCGGCAGAGCTTTGCCGAGCTGGCCGCTGTCGGGCAGTCTCTGAGCCTGCCGCTGATTGCCAGCAATGACCCATTCTACGCGCTTGCCGAACACCAGCCGCTGGCCGATGTCGTCACCGCCATCCGCGAGCATGTCACGGTCGCCGAGGCGGGATTTCGCCTTGCGATGAATGCCGAGCGGCACCTGAAGACGCCTCTGGAGATGGCCCGTCTGCTCAGACTCCAACCCGGGGCGATTGCGGCGACGCAGGCGTTTTTTAGCCGGCTTCACTTTTCATTGGATGAGCTCAGCCATCAATATCCCGATGAGAGCATCGACGGGGAAGCCCCAGCTCAGGTCCTGCGGCGATTGACCTATGAAGGTGCAGCAAGGCGTTTTCCCGACAGGGATGTCCCCGCAAAAGTTCAGGACCTGCTTGAATACGAACTGAAACTGATCGGCGATAAACGCTACGAACCTTATTTTCTGACCGTCCACCGGATCATCAATCATGCCCGCAGCGAAGGAATCCTGTGCCAGGGGCGCGGATCGGCGGCCAATTCCGCGGTCTGCTACTGCCTCGGGATCACGGAGGTAAATCCGGAAAAGACGACCCTACTGTTCGACCGTTTCATCTCGACGGAGCGCGACGAGCCGCCGGATATCGACGTCGATTTCGAGCACAGCCGGCGCGAGGAGGTCATCCAGTTCATCTACAAGGCTTACGGACGTGAACATGCAGCACTGACGGCAGCGGTGATCAGCTACCGGGCTCGTTCGGCCGGTCGCGAAGTCGCCAAGGTCTTCGGCCTTTCGGATGATGTGCAATCGGCACTGGCCGGTTCGATCTGGGGCTGGTGGACAAAAAATTTCACCGAGGAACAGGCCAAGGCGGCCGGGCTCGATCTTGGCGATCCGACGACGCGGCGCGTGATGCATTATGCCGACCGCATTCAGGGCTTCCCGCGCCACCTGTCCCAGCATGTCGGTGGCTTCGTGATCACCCGCGACCGGCTCGACGAGGTGGTTCCGGTCATGAATACGGCCGACGGCCGTTATATGATCGAATGGGACAAGGACGATCTCGATACGCTGAAGATCCTGAAGATCGACGTGTTGGCGCTCGGCATGCTGACCTGTCTTTCCAAGGCATTGAAGCTGTTGGAGCAACACTACCGGCGCACGGAAACGCTTGCCTCGATCTTCAATGATGAGCAGCCGGCGGTGTATGACATGATCTGCCGGGCCGATACACTGGGCGTCTTCCAGATCGAAAGTCGTGCGCAGATGAGCATGCTGCCGCGGCTGCAGCCGCGCGTTTTCTACGATCTGGTGATCGAGGTGGCGATCGTCCGGCCCGGACCGATCCAGGGCAATATGGTGCATCCCTATCTGAAAAGCCGGCAGGAGTTTCGAAAATACGGCCGGCAACCGACCTATCCGAAGGCGGAGCTCGTGCCGGTGCTGGCCCGCACACTTGGCGTGCCGCTTTTTCAGGAGCAGGCGATGCAAATCGCGATCACGGCGGCCGGTTTCAAGCCAGCCGAAGCCGACCGATTGCGGCGCGCGATGGCAACATTCCGCCGGACCGGCCAAGTCAGCGATTTCAAGATACGCTTCGTCGAGGGCATGGTTGGACGCGGTTACGAGCGGACGTTTGCCGAGCGCTGTTTCAGTCAGATCGAGGGTTTCGGTGAGTACGGCTTTCCGGAAAGCCATGCCGCTTCATTCGCGCTACTGGTCTATATTTCCTGCTGGCTCAAGGCCTTTTATCCAGACGTGTTCTGTGCCGCCCTGCTCAACTCTCAGCCGATGGGGTTCTATGCGCCGGCGCAGTTGATCCGTGACGCGCGCGAGCATGGCGTCGAGATGCGACCCGTCGACATCAATCATTCCGATTGGGACACCGGGCTGGAAGAGGCCGAGTTCGAAACCGCGCGGATTTCGCCGCGCCATCGATCGATGGCGGGCGTCATCCTGACGGAAAAGGCGGTGCGGCTGGGTTTGCGGCAGGTCAAGGGCGTCTCGAAGACGGATATGGATCTGCTCGTGACGCGACGCGGATCAGGCTACGATTCGGTCCGCGATCTCTGGCTGCGCACGCGCCTCACGCGTTCGGTGATCGAAAAGCTGGCGGATGCAGATTGTTTCTCGTCGCTTGGACTTGCGCGACGCGATGCACTTTGGGCAGCTCAGGCGCTGGATGGCGAACAGGCGGTGGAAACGTTGCCGCTATTTGCAACAGTGCCGCAGGAGGGCATTCACATGGAGGCCGAGATGGCTTTGCCGCACATGCTGCCTGGCGAAGAGGTGCTCAGCGACTATCGCTCGCTCACCTTCTCGCTCAAGGCCCATCCGGTGTCCTTCCTGCGGGCGGACATGACACGAGCGGGGCTCCGTCGTGCCGTCGATCTGGAGACCCTGCGCAGTGGCGACAAGATCCTCATTGCCGGATTGGTGCTGGTGCGGCAGCGGCCAGGTTCGGCCAAAGGCGTTATCTTCATGACCATCGAAGATGAGACAGGTGTCGCCAATATCATTGTCTGGCCGAAGGTGTTCGAACGGTATCGGGCAATCGTCATGGGCGCGCGCTTCGTCTGTCTGCGCGGCAAGCTGCAAAAGGCGGATGGGGTTATTCATGTAGTCGCCGATCATCTGGTTGATGCAACGGTCCGGCTCGGTATGCTGCAACGCGATCTGAAGGATTTTACCACGCTTGCCCGCGCCGATGAGGTTCGACGGCCGGGTATCGATCATCGCCAGGGCAAGGAAGGGGTCGCGACGGGTAGTAGCCGCGCGTCGCTCGCGGTGCAACGAAAGCCGGCAGATGGACGCAAGGCGGACGGCGCTGCGATTGCAAGCGTCATGCCGAAAGGCCGCAATTTTCACTGAGCGACCGGATGTCGCGGTGCATCGGATTTTTATTGACAAAGCGCATCCGGTTCAGCAGAAAGGCGACAGTAAGAGTCATGTTTGACGGTGCGCTTCATGCTGGTCTGCAGCTGCAATTACATCACCGACAAGGACATCAAGTCAGTCATCACTGAGTTGCTTGATGAAGATTGTTGGCAGTTGATCGTTCCCGCCAAGGTCTATCATGCCATGGGCAAGCGCGGTCGTTGCTGTGGTTGCTTCCCGAATGTGGTCGAGCTGATTATCCGCACGACCGAAGACTATCACGCTGCCCGCGAGACCGAGACGGCCGAGGTCGTTGATTTCATGGACCGTCTGAAGCGTTTCCATGAAGAGCAGCGTGCCGCGATCCAGGAACGTCGCTTGGCCTCCGTGGCGGCCCGTCGCGCTGGCTGATAGCTGACCTTTCATGGGATGCCTCGATTGGGCATGTGCCTATAAGTCTTCTCCCCCTTTCTGACATGTCGGGCTCGCGTAAGTATCGGCGCTATTTCAGAGTGCTGGGCGTGCGTTCCTTCCACCGGCAATCATTGCTTGACGGATTGGTTCGCTTGCTTGCAGGCCGAACTGTCTACCCACCTTGAGCTGAAGGTGGCTATGCATCCCGGGTAACTCACTTGGTTTCGCATGTCCGACAGTGATCTGGTTCCGCGGCGATGCTGCCGCGCGACATAAACCCCGTCCTTGAGCGCGCGTCCGACAACGGGGCTTGCCTGGCTGAGTTGTGTTTGGTTGCACTCAAGAATGGCAGGGAGCAGCAGGAGGCCACGGGTGAGCGACGGTCCCTGAGGAGGCGCGAGATTGACATTGATCAATCGCTTTTCTCAAGCTCAGCGGATCCACACCAGGCCTAACGAATGACCCTCAGAGGCGGAGGGATCTCCTGCCAGAGGCATTCTGGACGTATGGGCAATGCGCGGAGCAGGATGATCTGGAACCCACTTCGAGAGCACGAGATACGGCACCGCCGACGAAAGTCCGGCCGCGACAAACCGATCGTGGGCGAAACCATTGCGAAGGCAAACACTGCGCGCCTTACCTCGAGTGTGAAGGCGCAGGTGCAGGAGAACGAAAAGGCGGGCTTTTAAAGGTGTCCGATGTGACGCGGTTCCTCATGGCACTTCTCATGGCAGCTCGCGGTACCGCAATCATGCTGCTGTCGCTGCTTGGATGCAGGTATGATGGAGTAAGCCTGTGGACGCTCGGGCTCCGCGCCCTTGCCCAAAGCTGGCGGTTGGTCGATGTCAGGGCTTGCATGGCGCGGAGGCCAACGTTGACCCACGGAGGTCGATGTTCAACCGCGGCGTTTCATCCCCTGTTTCAAGGCTGCGTGGCTGCATGGAAAGCGGTTGGGGTGACAGCCAGGTTTCGCAGCGGGTTTTCGCCCCAAATGTAAGGCAACCATATTAGAATACTTCTAAAAAACTGCTCGACAGAATTTCAAGCAGGGCGTAGAGTTCCGCCATTCCATTCACGTAGAGGACGAATTTCATGAAGGGTGATCCGAAGGTCATTGAACGGCTCAACGAGGCACTTTTCCTCGAGCTTGGCGCAGTCAATCAGTACTGGCTGCACTACCGCCTGCTTGAGGACTGGGGCTATACCAAGCTCGCCAAGAAGGAGCGGGCCGAGTCGATCGAAGAAATGCAGCATGCGGACAAGCTGGTTGCCCGCATCATCTTCCTGGAAGGTCATCCAAACCTGCAGCAGGTCGGCGCGTTGCGCATCGGCCAGAATGTCAGGGAAGTCCTCGAAGCCGATCTTGCCGGCGAATATGATGCACGCACCGCGTACAAGGCATCGCGCGATGTGTGTCACCAGGCTGGCGATTACGTCACAATGAAGCTGTTCGAAGAGCTGCTGATCGATGAAGAAGGCCATATCGACTTCCTCGAGACGCAGATCGAGTTGCTCACGAAGCTGGGCGAGGAAAAATACGGCCAGCTCAACGCCGACTCGGCCGATAACGCGGAATAATCCGTCGATTGCTTGCCTATTCAAGACCCCGGTGCCCTGTGCGCCGGGGTCTTTTCCATCTTGGGTACCGCAAGCGGCCAAATCGGTCGCCCGGGCGCCAGGTGGTGCCGAGGCCCGGAATCATCTGGGACCGCAGCGTTATGCATCGCATTCAATCTGAGACCAATGCGTCTGGCCGACAACGATTTCGCATGTCAGGCGTCGAGGCGAAAGCGTGCCCGATAGGCGGCCGGGCTTGTGGAAAGCCGGCAGCGAAAATGATGCCGCATCGTGGCAAGCGTGTTGAAGCCGGATATTCGGGCGATATCGTCCAGTGGCGCGGATCCGGGTTGCTGTAGCAATTCGCAGGCGTGGCGCAATCGCTCCAGTAGAAGCCAGTCACCCGGTGACTTGCCGGTCAGGTCCTTGAACCGGCGCTGGAAAGTGCGTTCGCTTATGCGGGCCCGATCCGCCATCAGCTTCAGCGGAATAGTTTCGTCGAGCCGGCTGCGCAGCCAGTCGATCAGGGGTGAAAGCCTCGCGCCTTCGCGATCGTCCAGTATCGGCCGCTCGATAAACTGTGCCTGCCCACCCTCCCGATGCGGCGGCACCACCAAACGACGGGCGACGCTGTTGGCAGCCTCGGCACCGAAATCGCGGCGCACGATATGCAGGCAGAGGTCAATGCCGGCAGCACTTCCGGCAGCCGTCAGAACCTGGCCCCCGTCGATATAAAGCACGTCGGGGTTGAGATCGATGTCCGGATAGCGAGCGGAGACGGCCGCGATATAGCGCCAGTGTGTGGTGGCCTGGCGCCCGTCGAGAAAGCCGGCCGCGGCGAGGACGGCAATTCCAGAACAGAGCGACATGATCCGTGCGCCCCTCGCATGGGCAATCCTGAGGGCATGAAGCAGCGGCTCTGGCACCGCAGCGTCGATGCCGCGCCAGCCGGGAACCACGATCAGGTCGGCTTGGACCAGCCGTTCCAGGCCGCCATCCACCGAGACGGTGAGACCGCCGGCGGCGCGCAATGGCCCGGGTTCAGCAGCGGCGGTGATGTAACGATACCAGCCTGCCCCCATCTCGGGACGGGGCAGACCAAAAACCTCATATGCAACGCCGAATTCGAAAGTGCAGAGGCCGTCGTATGCGAGCACAACGACATCAGGCCCGGAGGTTGAAGCGACTGAGGTCATGATTTGGCGCGATCTTTACGTAGATTGGCAATTACGCCAGTTTCGCCAATTCAATTCCGAATGCAAGGTTTGTCTCGTCGAGACAAGTCTCGACCACGCTACCCCGTGGCACCGCAGCAGCCTGGTGATCAACATGGTTATCCTTGTCCGTCGGTACGGATAGAGCCGGCAGATCTGCTTGTAACAGGGCGCTGTCAGTTGCAGACGCCCCCGCTGCAGCACGCGCTCGAGGTAAATATCTGAACCGGTCTTTCACGAAGGAAATGTCCATGCCTGTTGCTATACCCAGTCATGTCACTGAAATTCCCGCTGCCGCGCCCCCCTTGGTGGCGGAGCACTATGCCCGTCGGCTCGCCTTCGAGACCGATTGCTGGGACGTGCATCATGCCTTCCAGTCCGGGCAACCGGATTTCGTGCTGCTCGATGTGCGTGGACCACAACTCTATCAGGCGGCGCATGTGCCCGGCGCGATCAACCTGCCACATGGCAAGATGACCGAGCGGAAGATGGCCGAATGGCCGAGCGACACGCTGTTCGTCGTCTATTGTGCCGGGCCCCATTGCAACGGCATGGATCGCGCGGCACTGCGCCTTGCCCGGCTGGGGCGGCAGGTCAAGGTGATGATCGGCGGCATGACCGGCTGGGCCGATGAAGGCTTCGAGGTTGCGGCTGGGATGTAAAGAGGCGGGGGTTGTAGCCGAGACAGTTGCGCGGACGAGATAGGCGGCCAGATGAGAGGCCGCCTTTTCGCCTCGACGTCAGGGCTGACGGTAAAGAACCATGCCGGCATGATGGAGGATGCCGTCGGTGAAACCGGTGTCGTCACAATAGTCGATGTGGGTGCCGGTCACCACGTAGCGGCCCTGATAGGCCTTTTCTCGTGTGCCGCGCGCCTCAACATAGCGGCCATTGGCCTGGAGGTCGTGGCGGATATGGCCATCCTGTGTTACCCATTGCTGCCGCTGTTTCTTGCCGTTGCCGAAGAGCAGAACTTCACTGCTGCGGCACACCGACTGGGCGTTACACGCTCGGCCGTCAGTCAAGGCATGCGCCGGCTCGAAGACAGTTGCGGGATTGCGCTCGTGGTGAGGACAACCCGCAGCGTACGCCTGACAGAAGTGGGCGAGAGACTGCTGACATTGCTCGGCAAACCGATGGCCGATGTGCGGGCGGCGCTGGAAGATCTGGGTGGGGACGCTCGGCCGGCCGGTCACCTGAGGATCACCGTCACCTCCATTGCCGAGTCCTTTCTCTCAGGTCCGCTACTTGGCGCCTTTGCCGCCAAGCATCCGGCGATTACGATCGATGTGACGGTGACCGAAGAGACTTTCGATATCGTCGAGAGGGGGTTCGATGCCGGTGTGCGGCTGGGCGAGGTGATCGAGTAGGATATGGTGGCAGTTGCACTGATCGGGCCGCAGTGTGAGGCGGTGGTTGCGGCGCCCTCCTAACTGGCGCAACAGGGCGTGCCGGTACATCCAAGCGATCTTGTCCGGCATCGCTGCATTGCCTGGCGGCCGTCGCCGGAGGTCGTGCCGTCTCCCTGGGAATTCGAGGAGGGCGGGCATAGTTTCGATGTGGCGGTGCGGCCGCAGATCACCACCAATGATCTCCGGCTGATGTTGCGCATGGCGCTTGCCGGTGCCTCACCTATGCGGTCCGCGAGACCTTCCAGCCCTTCATCGAAAGCGGACAACTGGTCCCGGTACTGGAAGACTATCTCCAGCCCTATCCGGGCTTCTTTCTGTATTTCCCCAATCGCCGCAACATGGCGCTCAAGCTCCGGGCGGTGATCGACCATGTGCAGCGTTATCGACGGGAAGAGAGTGATCCCAGCCGGCGCTGAAGGGGACGGGAAGAAGCCTTGCCCTCATCCCGCCAAATGTGAAAATTCCGCCACGACCTGATCATAGACCGCGCGCTTGAACGGCACGATGAGGCCGGGCAGGTCCTGCATCGGTTTCCATTCCCAGGCATCGAATTCTGCCTGGTGGCCGCCGGGCGGCGGGTTGATGGCGATCTCGCTTTCGTCGCCTTCGAAGCGGAAGGCGAACCAGCGCTGGGTCTGGCCGCGGTACTTGCCGCGCAGGCCGATGCCGATCAGTTCAGGTGGCAGATCGTAGTTGATCCAGCGGCTTGCCTCGGCGAGCAGGGAAACCGACTTGATCCCGGTTTCCTCGTAGAGTTCCCGAATGGCGGCCGGCAGCGCATCCTCGCCGGCATCGATGCCGCCCTGAGGCATCTGCCAGAGCTGCGGCGAGCCGTCATATTCGGAATTGCCTTCGACCATACGGCGGCCGGCCCAGACATGGCCCGCCTTGTTCAGCACCATGATGCCAACGCAGTGGCGGTAGGGAAGATCCTCGGCCTTGACCGGCTGTGCAGGTGCTTTGTTCATCATATCCTCAGGGCTTGTTGTCCGTGGCCAGGGCGGAGACGCCGACGATCTCGATGCCGCGGGCGACCGCCTCCTCGCGCCATTCGGCGACGGCGGAGATGGTCTCGTCGAAGGCAGAGCCGATACCGATCGCCTGGCCGTTGCGCTGGGCGATGCGTTCCAGTTCATCAAGCTTGGCGAGGATCGCCTTGCGATCCAGCTGGGCGTCGATCATTACGTCGCCGAAGGCATGGGGAATGCCGATCGCCTTGGCAAAGTCGCCCGACAGCGAGCGGGCGGTCGAGCCGTCGTCGAGGAACAGCAGGCCGCGATTGCCGATGTCGCGCATGATCGGGTCCATGGCTTTCTCGTCGGAGAGGAAACGCGCGCCCATATAGTTCATGATGCCGGTGTAGTTGGTGATCTGCGCCATCGCCTGATGCAGGTTGGCGAGATTGGTGACTTTACCCTTTTCGGCGACCAGCGTGCCGCGACCGGGATCGTTGTTGGGATAATCGAAGGGCTCCATCGGCACCTGGAGCACGACTTCATGGCCCTTGCGGCGGGCTTCCTGCATCCAGCGGGTGAGGCTGTTGCCGGTGGCGGCAAAGGCGAGCGTCACGTCGTCGGGCAGGTCGCGGATGGCCTTCTGGCTTCCGGTCTGGCTGAGCCCGATGCCGCCGATGACGATGGCGATGCGGTTGCCGCGTGCGCCGGACCAGGGGCGGGCGTAGAATTCGACCGGTTTCAAGCCATCGGCGCCGATGATCGGCAGGCGTCCTTCAGGGCTGTCTTCGAGCAGATCGTCGGTCGGCTGACCGGCCAGGCGCGGATCCTGGATGTGCGATCCGATGATCACCGGGCCTTCGCCGTCGCGCGGCTTGGGCGTATATTTGGTCACGACGGAGCCGTCATCGGTCACGGTGCGCTGGACGTTGGCGCCATCCTGCGGCCGGCTCCGGCTGAGGCCCGAGCCCGCTTCGTCGAGGGCGGTTCTATCTTCAGCGACGGCAACAGGGGTCTCTTCGTCGGCGCCGGCGAGAATGATCGGCGGGGTGCCTTGAAGGGGAAGCGGCGAGAGTGCGGTCAGAGCGGAAAAGCCGACAAGCACCAGCACGGCGGCCGTCGAACCCAATGCCGAAAGGCGGAACCGTCGCTTGACGCGACTTCCGCCTTTTCGCTCCTGGCCGAGCGGTGCATGCAGATCCATGCGGGAATTCCAACGGCTATCGACGGGTCAAAACCCAGGCGCCCGCGCCCATCAGGGCGCAGGCTATGGCTTGTTCGATTACTGCAGCGAGGCCTTCTGCGGATCGGCCGGGAAGGCCGGGTCCGTCTTGACGCCACGCAGCAGGTCGAGGGCATAGTTCAACTGGACGTCGTCCTTTGCTTCCGGCGGGACGTAGGCGACCGAACCCGAACCTTCGTCGTTCTCGTTCTGGCCCTTGATGTGACCCGGCAGTGCCGATTCACCTTCGGCACGGACCTTGCCCTGCAGTTCTTCCGGCAGCGGCTGTTCGACCTTGATGTCCGGCTCGATGCCGGTGCCCTGGATCGACTTGCCCGACGGCGTGTAATAGAGCGCCGTGGTCAGGCGCAGCGCACCCTTTTCGCCCATCGGAATGATGGTCTGGACGGAGCCCTTGCCGAAGGAACGCGTGCCGAGAACGGTGGCGCGCTTCAGGTCCTGCAGGGCGCCGGCGACGATTTCCGATGCCGATGCCGAACCGCCGTTGACGAGAACGACGAGCGGTTTGCCGTCGGTCAGGTCGCCTGCGCTGGCATTGAAGCGACGGGTGTCTTCCGGATCACGCGAACGGGTGGAGACCACTTCGCCGCGCTCGAGGAAGGCGTCCGAGACATAGATCGCCTGATCGAGGAGACCGCCCGGATTGAGGCGGAGGTCGAGAACGAAGCCCTTCAGCTTGTCGGCCGGAACGTCCTTCTTGATCTTCTCGATCGCCGCTTCCAGATCGTCATAGGTTTTTTCGGTGAACGAAATGACGCGCAGATAACCGACATCGCCTTCGACGCGCGACTTGACGGCGCGGATCGGGATAATTTCGCGCATCACGCTGAGTTCGATGGGCTTGTCGGCACCCTTGCGCAGGATGGTCAGCTTGATCGCGGTGTTGACCGCGCCGCGCATCTTTTCGACGGCTTCCTCAAGCTTGAGGCCGCGCACCGACTCGCCGTTGATCTCGGAGATGAAGTCGCCGGCGAGGATGCCAGCCTTGGAACCGGGTGTGTCATCGATAGGAGTGATGACCTTGACCAGTTCCTCTTCCATCGTCACCTCGATGCCGATGCCGCCGAATTCGCCGCGGGTCTGGGTCTGCATGTCCGCCGCGTCCTTGGCGTTCATGTAGACGGAATGCGGGTCCAGCGAGGTGAGCATGCCGTTGATCGCGCTCTCAACCAGCTTTTCCTCATCCGGCGGCGTGACATACTGGGCGCGGATGCGCTCGAACACGTCGCCGAAAATCGACAGTTCCTTGTAGGTGGAAGGGCCAGCCGCTTGCGCGGGGACACCAGCCGAGTAAATGACGCTCATCGCGGTTGCGCCCATCAGTGCGCCGACGAGTAGAAGAGAAGCTCTACGAATCATTCTGTGCCTTTCCAGAATCGCCTCCGACCCACCAGGGGCGGGAATCAACCGGTTTTCCGTCTTTCCGAAGTTCTATGTAAAGTGTCGGGCGGTCGGTTTCCAGCGCCAAAGCTGTGGCGCTTGCCACTCTTTTCTCACCCATCGTCGCGAGGGGTTCACCGGAAAGCACAAACTTGCCCTGACTGGTGCTGATCCGGTCCATTCCGGACAATACCATATGATAGCCGTCGCCCGTATTCAGAATGATCATCTGGCCGTAGCTTCGGAAATTTCCTGCAAACACCACCCATGCATCCGCCGGTGCGGTGACCAGGGCTCCCGGCGACGAGGCAATGACCATGCCCTGCGCCTGGTGGCCGGTTCCGTCCGGATCACCGAAATGCCGCAAGGTCTCGCCGGCGGCCGGCAATTCCAGTTTCTGCTGCAAATCCGAGAAGGGATATGCTGGCGCAATACGGTTTTTATCGGGCAATCCGAACTGCGCAAGCTCACGGGCGCGGGTGCGCTGTTCCTCGGTCATCTGGTCGCGCCTGGCCTCTTCGGCACGGGCCATTTCGGCCGCCTGGCGGGATGAAAGGATCTCGTTTTCCAGCGACTGGATGAGCGCTTCCATGGTGGAGGCGCGTTCGGCAAGTGCTTCTGATTGCTTGCGTTCTGCCTGCAGCTGCAGCGTATTGGTGCGGGCCAGCCGATCGTTTTCGGCAAGCAACAGATCCATGCGGCGCTCTTCTTCCTGGCGGCTGGAAATGGCCGCCACGAGCTGGTCCATTTCCGTCTTTCCGGCCTCTCGAAGGTCGATCAACTCTTTGAGATCGGCGGCGAGCTTGTCGGTCTGGTGGCGCATGCCAGGCACGACGGAGCCGAGCAGGATCGCGGTGCGCACGGAGGCCAGCGCGTCCTCGGGGCTGACGAGCAAAGCCGGCGGGGGATTGCGACCCATGCGCTGCAGGGCGGCCAGCACTTCGGCAAGAACGGCGCGGCGTTCACGGAAGGAGGCGCGGATGCCATCCTCCCTGATGCCGATATCAGCGAGCCGCTTTTCGCCACTGGTGATCTGTTTCTCGATGTCCTTGCGACGCGTGGCGGACTCGATCAGGGCGGTCTTGAGGCTCTCCGTTGTCTTGGCCAGCGCGTCGATACTTTTTTGCAGCTCGGCGGCCTTGTCATTGGATAGCCGCATGGTCTGCGAGATGTCCTGCAGTTCCCGGCCAATCTGGTCGCGCTTTGTCCGCAGTTCCACTTCGGCATTTGTCGGCGGGACTTCTGGTGTCGTCGTGGCGGGGACGCGTGCGCCGGTCTCGGCGGCTGGAGGTGTCGATCCGGTGATTGCCGGCTCCTGCGCCTGCACGCCAGACAGCGCAGTCGCGGTGACGAGCATGATGGCGAGGGGCAAAACACATGACAACCACGCGGGCTGTCTGCGGCTGCGCGCATCGCTCATGCCAGTCAGGGCTGGCTGGGACATCTGGGTGGTTATCGATGGCAAATGCTGATCCCGGTTCGGCGGGAAAATACGCTGATTTGCCGCGCAGGCAAAGCGGCTTTGCGCCCATGCGGTCAAACGCGATGATAAGGATGTCCGGTGAGGATGGTGACGGCGCGATAGAGCTGCTCTGCCAGCAGGATACGGACCAATTGATGCGGCCATGTGAGGCGGCCGAGATTGAGCACCAGCCTTGCCCGGTCGCGCAATTCGGGATCGACGCCATCGGCGCCGCCGATGATGAAGACCATGTCGCGTTGGCCATTATCGGCGGCATCGCCAATGAATTTTGCGAATTCCGGGCTGTCAAACGCCTTGCCGCGCTCGTCGAGGACGACAATCAGCGCGCCGTCGGGGACCGTGCGGGAAAGCTCGGCGCCTTCCTCGCGTTTGCGGGTCTCAGCATTGCCGGAGCGGCTTTCGTTGAGCTCGACGGAGCGGGTGAATTCGAGGCCGCAGCTTGGTCCCGCCTTGGCAAAGCGGTCCAGGTAACGGGACGCAAGCTCCTTCTCCGGTCCAGCCTTCAGCCGGCCCACGGCATAAATGCCAATTTTCATGACGGCGTTCCTCGTCCCTGGGTCACAAAACCATTTGCCCGGCATAGCGGGATGCTTGCCGCGTCACTCCGGCTTCGGGACCGCCTGAACGACGGCCGGCCGTTTCTAGTGCAGGCGACCTTCCTCGATATCCGGCGCGGACCACATTCTTTCGATGCTGTAGAACTCACGGATTTCGGGACGGAATACATGCACGATGATGTCTCCCGCGTCGATCAGAACCCAATCGCCCACTTCCAGACCTTCGACGCGGGCAGAGCCCAGGCCTTCGTCCTTCATGTCGGAGATGAGATGTTCGCTGATCGCCGTCACATGCCGGTTCGAGCGTCCGGACACGACGACCATGTAGTCGCCCAGTGCGGATTTGCCGGCTATGTTGATCGAGACGATGTCTTCTGCTTTTGAGTCCTCAAGGCTTGCGAGGACCAGCTCAAGCGCGCGGGCTGCAGCATCGGCGCCACGTTCCGGGCTTTTCGGGATCGCGCTGTGCGCTCTTCCCTTGGTGTGCACTGTTGTCAGAGGTCTTCCTTTCCTTGGTATAACAGAACAGCACGTCTGTGATTCCCTGTTGCGGAAATCAGATTAAAAGGTGGCATCGATCCGTTAATCTTTCAAGACAGTCCATTGAAATGGAACAATCGACCGTTCAGTTCTCGGCGGCAGCGCGAAGGGCTGAGGAACTGAGCGTCGAGCGCGGGCCATGGATGAATGTCCAGGCGGGGGCGGGCTTGCGCCAGAGTACGCCGGCATCATCCTCGTCGATACGGGCATAGTCGAAGGTGCGGGCCATTTTCGACGAGAGATAGGACAGGGTCGAGCCGGGCCTGTCGATCACGGCGATCGGGAAGGTGGTGGCGATCTTCTGCCAGCGCTGCCAGTGGTGGAAACCGGCGAGATTGTCGGCGCCCATGATCCAGACGAAATGCACATGTGGATTGCGGCTGCGGATGAAATCCAGCGTGCGGGCAGTGTAGCTGGTGCCCAACGTCTGCTCGAAGGCGGTGACCTTGATGCGCGGATCGGCGGCCATGGCCTCGCAGAGCGCCAGTCTCTGCCCGAGCGGCGCCAGTTCGCGGCGGCTCTTCAGCGGATTGCCGGGCGTGACCATCCACCAGAGCTGGTCGAGGCCGAGGCGACGCAGGGCGATCTCAGCGACGAGCACATGGCCCTGATGCGGCGGATTGAACGAGCCGCCGAACAGGCCGACAACCATGCCCCGCTCGACATGGGGCATGACGCGGTGGCGGTGGGCGACCTGTTCCAATCCCACGATGTTCGGGGCCGAGTTCAGGGCCGGACCTGGCCGGTGCCGCGCACCCGATATTTGAACGAGGTCAGCTGTTCAACGCCGACGGGGCCGCGGGCATGCATCTTGCCGGTGGCAATGCCGATCTCGCCGCCCATGCCGAACTCACCGCCATCGGCAAACTGGGTCGAGGCATTGTGGAGCAGAATGGCGGAATCGATCTCGTTGAAGAAGCGCTCGACCACCCGTGGATCCTCGGCGATCACCGCCTCGGTATGATTGGACGAATAGCGTGCAATATGATCGATGGCGCCGGAAATGCCATCGACGATGGCAACCGAGATGATCGCATCGAGATACTCTGTGCGCCAGTCTTCCTCAGTTGCCGTCTTCAGGCCGGGGAATGCGCGCAGGACCGTTGCCGAGGCGCGGATCTCGCAGCCGGATTCGGTCAAGGCTTCCAGCAGCGGCGTCAGATGGGTGGCGATCGCGCCGCTGTCAACGAGCAGCGTTTCGGCCGAGCCGCAGACGCCGGTGCGGCGCATCTTGGAATTGACGACGATCTTCCTCGCCATGTCGAGATCGGCGGAGGCATCGACATAGACGTGGCAGAGGCCTTCGAGATGGGCAAAGACCGGAACGCGGGCTTCCGACTGGACGCGGGCGACCAGGTTCTTGCCGCCGCGGGGCACGATGACATCGATCGAATTGTCGAGGCCGGACAGCATGGCGCCGACGGCGGCACGGTCGGTCGTCGGCACGAGCTGGATGGCGTCGGCAGGAAGGCCGGCTGCGACAAGGCCCTTGACCAGGCAGGCATGAATGGCACGCGAGGAGTTGACCGAGTCCGAGCCACCGCGCAGGATCACGGCATTGCCGGCCTTCAGGCACAGGGCACCCGCATCGGCCGTGACATTGGGGCGGCTTTCATAGATGACGCCAATGACGCCGAGCGGCGTGCGCACGCGTTCGATATGGAGGCCGTTGGGACGATCCCATTCGGCAATGATGGACCCGACCGGATCCGGCAGCTCGGCAATTTCACGCAGGGACTGGGCAATTCCGGCGATGCGCGCGCCGTTCAGCGTCAGGCGGTCGATGAAGGAGGGCGCGACACCGGTTTCGGCGGCGTTCTTCAGGTCGATGGCATTGGCGGCGAGAATGTTCGCTTCTGCCGCGACAAGCGCATCGGCCATGGCGCGCAGCGCGGCATTCTTGGCGTCGGTCGATGTGTTGGCCAGTGGCCTGGCCGCGGCCCGGGCGCGCCGGCCGATATCCAGCATCAGGGCTTCGACGGAATTGCCATTGGCTGCGGTCTCAAGCATGGGCTGTACCTTTCGTGGCGCTCCCGGCCAGCGTCTCTTCGACACGCTCCCTGCCGGCACTGTCCTGGCGATTGCCGGTTTCGGTCATGACGAGGTCGTCGCGATGGATCATAGCGGCCCGGCCAGCATAGCCCAGAATCTGTTCAATCTCGTTCGACTTGCGGCCACAGATGCGGCGTGCTTCCTCTGCATCGTAGCCAGCAAGACCGCGGGCGATCTCGCGGCCCTCAGCGCCAATAATGGAAACGGTGTCACCGCGGTGGAATTGTCCCGCGACGGAGCGTACGCCGGCGGGAAGCAGGCTCTTGCCGGCCTGCAATGCACCTTGCGCACCTGCATCGACATGCAGCTCCCCGGCCGGCTGGAGCTGACCAGCAATCCAGGTCTTACGGGCGGTGACCGGCGACTTCGAGGCGGAGAACCAGGAATGGCGGGCGCCGTTTTCGATGCCTGCCAGCGGGTTCATGGTCTTGCCCGAGGCGATGATCATGGCGCAGCCGGCGCTGGTGGCGATCTTGCCGGCATCGATCTTGGTGCGCATGCCGCCGCGCGACAGTTCGGACGCCGCACCGCCGGCCATCGCCTCGATCTCCGGGGTGATGTCCTCGATGGTTTCGAGGAAACGCGCGTTCGGGTCGAGATGCGGCGGGGCGGTGTAGAGGCCGTCGATATCCGACAGCAGGATCAGCAGGTCGGCGCCGGCCATGGTGGCGACGCGGGCGGCCAGCCGGTCATTGTCGCCGTAGCGGATTTCGGTGGTGGCGACGGTGTCGTTCTCGTTGATGATCGGAATGGCGCCGATCTTCAGCAACTGTTGGAGCGTGGCGCGGGCGTTGAGATACCGCCGGCGTTCTTCCGTGTCGCCCAGGGTCAGAAGGATCTGACCTGCGACGATCGACGCGCGCGACAGGCTTTCCGACCAGTGGCGGGCGAGCGCAATCTGGCCGACGGCCGCTGCCGCCTGGCTTTCCTCAAGCTTCAGGGCACCTTTCGGCAGATCGAGCACCGTGCGGCCAAGCGCGATGGCGCCCGAGGACACGACCAGAACATCGGTTCCGCGTGCCTTCAGGGCGGCGATATCGTCGCAAATGGCATCAAGCCAGGCCTTGTTCAGGCCGGACGCGCGATCGACCAGCAACGCCGAACCGATCTTGATCACGATCCGCTTGCAGCGAGAGAGCGAGCGAAGCTTGGTGGCCATTACGCGTCGCCTTCTCCGTCGAGGTCGTCCTCTGTCTCGGCATTGCTGTCGGTGCGGCTGTGCTTGCGGTTCTTTTCGCGGCGCTGAGGTTGCTCGCGGTTGCCGCCCGCCGAGACGATAACGTCGCGCAGCGCACGTAGCGCATCGGTCATGCCCTTGCCGGTGATCGCCGAGAGCAGCAGCGGGGTCTGGCCGCTCGCCTTTTTCAGCTCGGCCATTTTCTTCTTCAGTTCTGTCTCGTCGAGCACGTCGATCTGGGACAGCGCGACGATCTCGGCCTTGTCATCGAGCCCGCCGCCATAGGCTTCGAGCTCGTGCTTGACCGTCTTATAGGCCTTGCCGACTTCTTCTTCCTGAGCGGAGACGAGATGCAGGAGCACGCGAGTACGCTCGACATGGCCGAGGAAGCGGTCGCCGATGCCGATGCCCTCATGGGCGCCTTCGATCAAGCCGGGAATGTCGGCCAGAATGAACTCGCGCTCGTCGATCGTTGCAACACCGAGGTTCGGATGCAGCGTGGTGAAGGGATAATTGGCGATCTTCGGCCGAGCGCGGGTGACGGCGGCGAGGAAGGTCGACTTGCCGGCATTGGGCAGGCCGACAAGGCCGGCATCGGCGATCAGCTTCAGCCGCAGCCAGACGTTTTTCTCTTCACCTTCAAGGCCCGGATTGGCCCAGGTCGGCGCCTGATTGGTGGCCGACTTGAAATGGGCGTTGCCGAAGCCGCCATTGCCGCCGGCGGCGAGCCGGAAGCGCTGGCCTTCCTGGGTCAGATCGATGATCAGGGTTTCGAAATCTTCCTCGAAGATCTGCGTGCCGACCGGCACCCTCAGCGTGACATCGCCGCCATTTGCGCCGGTGCGGTTGCGACCCATGCCGTGGGTACCGGTCTGCGCCTTGAAATGCTGCTGGAAGCGGAAATCGATCAGGGTGTTGAGGCCATTGACGGCCTCGACCCAGACATCGCCGCCACGGCCGCCGTCACCGCCGTCCGGACCGCCGAATTCGATGAATTTTTCGCGCCGAAACGACACAGCGCCGGCGCCGCCGTCGCCTGAGCGAATGTAAACTTTTGCTTCGTCGAGAAATTTCATCTTGGTGCCGTTGATCTTCTGTCTGGTTTTGCGGATGGATGGGGCTATGGGGCATCGATATAGCCGGTTGAGGCGGAGGTCAAAGAGTATCGTGAAGTTCGTCAGCTACAACATCCAGTATGGCATTGGCCAGGATGGTCGTTTTGACCCGGAACGGATTGCACGCGCCGTCGAGGGGGCCGACGTGATCGCGCTGCAGGAAGTGACGCGCGGATTTGTGCGCAATGGCCATGCTGATCTTGTCGAAATCGTCACGTCGCTGTTTCCGACCTATTTCTCGTCCTTCGGCGCGGCCAGCGACGTGCTGGTCGACCATGCGATGGTCGAGGGCCGGCTCTGCGAGCGGCGTTTCCAGTTCGGCAATATGGTGCTGTCGCGCTATCCGCTTGTGGCTGCGCGCAATCTGCTGCTTCCCCGGACGCGCACCTTCGACAAGCTCAACCTGCAGCGTGGCGCGCTGGAGGCGGTGATCGATGCGCCGGACGGGGCGGTGCGCGTCTATTCGGTTCATCTCGACCATGTCTCTCCCGACGAGCGCATGGCCCAGATCGCCTATCTGAAGGCGCGGGCCAATGGCTTTGTCGACGAAGGCGGCGCGCTCACCGGCGCGATCGAATTTGCCGTGCCGGATCCGGCACTTCCGGCCGACTATCTGCTGATGGGCGATTTCAACATGGAGCCTGAGGGGCCGGAATATCTGAGCATGGTTGGCCGGGATGATGCCTTCTATGGCCGCGTGGCACGCGCCGACCGGCCGATCGACGCCCAGGCCCATCTGAAAGCGCGGCCGGCTGACGGCTATAGCTGGATCAGTCCCGACGCAGTGGTGCGCAAACATCTCGACTACTGTTTCGTCAGCGGCGGCCTGGTTTCGCGATTGAAAACCGCCTTCGTGGATAATGAGACGACCGCCTCCGACCATTACCCGGTCTGGGTGGAACTCGCCTGAGGCTTGTCCGGGCGGCGAACCGCCCGGATATTGGTGGATTAGCGGTCCCGATTGCGGCTTTGAAAACCGGACTGGTTTACCCGCATGTCGATCATCGGTGCCATGGCGTTGCGCGACAGGGAATAGACGTCGCTGACCCCGACAATCGTGCAGCCGAGCTTTTCCAGCACCTTGAACGAGGCCGGATTGTCGGCAAAGGCACCGGCGGCGATCTCGGCCTGCGGCATGCGGCGGAAGACATGATCGAGCACGGCTTCCGTCGCCTCGCTCATCAGCCCCTTGCCCCAGTAGAAGCGGTTCAGCCAGTAGCCGAGATGCCAGAGGCCGTGGCGCAACTCGACCGAGATCGTGCCGATATGCACGTCATCGGCCATGGTGATGGCAAAGTACCAGTCCGGCTTCAGGCCGGATGTCACCGTGTTCAGCCAGTCGAGCGCATCCTGCCGGTCATAGGGGACCGGCACACGCGTCAGCATGCGGGCGACGGCAAAATCACCCAACGAGGCTGCGATCGGATCGGCATCGCCGATCTTGTGCGGGCGCAGGACGAGGCGATCCGTCTCGATGACCGGGCAGGGGCCGGGCATCGGCATGTCGCTCCGCTCCGTCCGGGTGCGGGGCTTGCTCAACAGCGCGCTCACCGCATTTCCCCCCAGCTCTTCAGCGACAGCCAGGTCTTGCGATCGAGCCTGTACCATTCGACCGGCACCATGCCACCCATGGCCAGGTTTCCGACCATGCCGGAGCCCTGGAACTGGAAGCCGCATTTCTGGATGACCCGGCGCGAGGCGATGTTGGTCACCCGGCATCGCGCATCGATGCGGGCGATATCACGGGTGCGGAAGGCCATGTCGATCAGGGCATGGGCCGCTTCCGTAGCGTAACCCCTGTTCCAATACGGTTCGCCCAGCCAATAGCCCATTTCCAGCGTGTCTTCATCCGCCGCATGCGGCTCCAGCGCGCAGCAACCGAGGAATTCGCCGTTTTCGGCTTTGGTGATGGCGTAGACGCACTTGCCAATCTCGCCAATATTCGTGCGTCGCACAAAATCGGCGGCGTCTTTTGCCGTGTAGGGGTGCGGCATGCGCGAAACCATGGTGGCGATCGCGGCATTGTTGGCGAGATGGGCAAGGGCGTCGATGTCTTCTACGTGCGGGCTGCGCAATACGAGCCGTTGCGATAACAAGACGGGGCAATCGGTTCTCGACCGATCGGGCCTTGGCCGATCTTCGGGCGACCGCGATTGGTCGTCCCTTAACAGTAAGCTGTCCATGGTTCAGTCTCCTTCTGGTTGAAAAAAGGCATAAAAAAGAGGGGAGATGGCGCCCCATCTCCCCTTTTTCTAGACTGAACCTGGTACGGCCAGCCGGGTCGATGAGACGCCGGCTGGTTTAAAACGCTACCGGCTTTTATTCTGCTGCTTCGGCCGCTTTCGGCATCACAGACACGTATACGCGGCCATTGGCCTTCGTACGGTAGGCGACATTGCCGGCTGTCAGAGCAAAAATGGTGTGGTCCTTGCCGAGGCCGACATTGGCGCCCGGATGCCACTGCGTGCCACGCTGGCGCAGGATGATGTTGCCTGGAATGACGACTTCGCCGCCGAACTTCTTCACGCCAAGGCGCTTGGAGTTGGAATCGCGACCGTTGCGCGATGAACCGCCAGCTTTTTTATGTGCCATGGGATTTCTCCTTTAAACCGTGTTTCTCGTTGACCGTTAGGCTGCCACGATGTCCGTGATACGGACGACCGTGTGATGCTGGCGATGACCGCGCGTGCGCTTGGAGTTCTGGCGACGGCGCTTCTTGAACGCGATGACCTTCTTGCCACGGTTGTGTTCGACAACTTCTGCCTTGACGGACGCGCCAGCAACGAAGGGTGCGCCAAACGTGGCATCAGCACCTTCGCCGACAACGAGAACTTCGGTGAATTCGATGGTTGCACCAGCTTCGGCTTCCAGCTTTTCGATGGTCAGCACGTCGTTGGCGTTCACGCGGTACTGCTTACCGCCGGTCTTGATGACTGCGAACATTTTTTATCCTTTCATGTTCGTTCCGGCTCTGCCCTTGGGGTGGCCGTCTTTTTGTCAGTCGGATGGCAGGACGACGCATGCGCCTTTGTCCTGCCGGTGGGGCTCCGCCTGTGGCGAAGAACGAAAGGCACAGTTACCCACGCCTTAAGTCAGGGGTCGCATACGTGAGGCCCCTATCTCTGTCAAGATAAAAGCTTCTGAAACCGTCACATTCGCTCTTGCATGGGGGGTGAACTCTCGCTAAGAGACAGCCCGCGCACAACTTGCGCCGACCAGCAAAGCGGAGAGGTGGCTGAGTGGTCGAAAGCACCGCACTCGAAATGCGGCATACGGGCAACCGTATCGTGGGTTCGAATCCCACCCTCTCCGCCATTATCTGTTGTTGTCTTGTCGTTGCCGAAGCCGCCGGGAAGGTCTGTATTTGCGGCCGTGCCGGGGCGTCACATTTCTCATGTTTGTGCAAACCAACGAAGAAATGATGCCGGGGTGTTTCCCGTGGGAGTGGCAGGCCAGGGCAATTCATTCCGCATGCGCATTAGACCGTTGGTCACCTCGACATCCACGATCTGCGACGCCGCCGCCCGGTTGGGCGACAGCGCGTTGCCGGTTGGGATGGCCGACCTCAATCGTCGTCGTCGGACGAGTTCGATGACGAATTTGACGAGGAGTTGGAGCTTGAATTGCTGGACGAGTTCGAGCTGCTGTTCGAGCTGGAATTGTTCGAGGAGTTCGAGTTCGAATTGCGGCTGGAATTGCTCGATGAGTTGGAGGAACTGTTCGAGTTGCGGTTTGCTGACGAGCCGCCGCGGTCGTCATTGCCGCGGTCGTCGTTGCTGCGGGCGCGGCTATATTGTTGGCTCTTTGCCGATTTCTTCAGGAAGCGGGTCAGCGGATCGTCGTCCGCGATTGCCGGCGCGATGGTGGCCGCCGTGCCGAGCGTCAGCACTGAGGCCATGATGGCGATGAACTTTTTCATGATGGTTCTCCTTGTTATCAGCAGCGCATCGGCTGCAGGGGAGAAACGTCGCGGGTTCAAATTTATTCCAAATAAATAATTATTTATCAGATGGTTATCGTTTCTTTTTATGAACAAGCGAAAGCGCCCGGCGGCGTTTGTCCACCGGGTGCCGGGGCAGATCTCATCCGTGTTCAGCGTTGGGCGCGGGCGAATTTCCGATACCAGCCATCGGCCGCGAGCGTCTTGCGCAGGATCGTCGTGCGCGTATTCTTTTCCGCCTCGGTCTCGCTGCGGATCACGCCAGCGATATCGGTCGTCTCGCGGCGGAAGGGAATGACCTGGACGATCGGTGTTGCGCGTTCGAGTACATGCACGCCGTCCTTGCCGGTGGCGAAGAAGGGAAAGTGGATCTCCGAGCGATAGGTGTCGGTATCGACCACGCCGGCGACCACATCGAACACGCCGTTTTGCCGGTTGAGCGGCGGCACGAACAGACAGCTCCAGCCCGGCGGCGTGACGATCGTCCAGTAGTTGTGGAATTTGCAGGGCGGCATCGGGTCGCGCGGATTGCCGGCTAGCTGGTGCGTCGCATGATTGGACACCAGCGTGCGGTCGAAATCCCAGCCGCAGTTGACCGTCTTGCCGCCATCGGCGATCTCCATGCGCACCGTGGCGGGCAGACCGATGACCCAGCCGGTCGCCATTGCGTCGATGAAAGGCATGCAACGCTTGACGGTCAGGCCGCTGTCATTGGGGCCGACCCGGTCTGGCGTTATGGCCGGTAACTTGCGGAACCAGTCGGGCAGGGCGGTCTTGGCGCGGACCGGTGCCGGAATCACGCCCTCGTCCTCCTTGCGGCATAGGAAGGTGATCGTCGGTGTCGGGCGTTTCAGCAGCGATAACATCGTCGCGGTCTCCACGGGTTTGATTGCCATGGATAACGGCCGATCGACGGTGTTATTCCCGCCGACCGGAAATTATTCGAGTTCGGACAGTGCTGCGAGCTCGTCCTCGGCCGATAGCGGCGCGCCCGCGCCCATGGCGGCCAGGAATGTATCGAGGGTTTCCTGTGCCGACGCCGGCATGTAGCCGTCGGTGGCCGGATTGCTGAGTGCCAGCCGGGTCACCCAGCCGCTCGCCCCATGGCACGCAATCTCGGTTCTCTGGAGTGCGATCGTGGTCACCTCATACTCGCGGCACAAATGGCCCTGCTGATCGCGAAAGCTGGCGACCAGATGCAGGGTCTCGCCGGTTTCGGCAAGGGCGATGTCGGCACCGGAAGCTTCGGTCTGCAGCGCTGCGATGCGTGGCGAGGTTGTGTCGGCCTCGTCGTGCCGATTGGCCTGCCCGGCGAGGAAACCGCCGAGTCCGGCGGCAATGACGGCAAGGGAAGCGGCGAGCGGCATGGCCCAGCGGCGCGGGGCTGGGCTCGCCGACCCGGGCCTTGACCGGAAAGCGATCACCGATGCCTCAGCCGGCGCCTGGTCGATGGCCGCTGCTGCGGCCTGCGCCACCGAGGCCGTGAGAGCCGTCGGTACCGGCTCGTCGATCAGCGGCTTGAACGCAGCAGACACAAGCAATCGGCTGTCGATGAAGGCTGCCATGCGTTCGGCCAGGCTGTCATCCAAGGCAAGCGCTGCCTCGATGTCCGCGGCGCGTTCATCATCGAGCTCGCCATCCGCAAAGGCCATCAGCGTTTCGTCGTCGAATTCCCGTGTCATCAGTTTACCCGTCCTTCTCGGGGGAGGAACGTTTGGCTCCGGCGGTTATTCCCGTGAGTTCGGCAAGAGTTTTTCGTGCGCGCGCGAGCCGGCTCATCACCGTGCCGATTGGGATTGCCAACACGTCTGCGACGTCGCGGTAGCTGAACTCCTCCACGCAAACGAGAATCAGGACTTCTCGCTGTTCCTCGGGCAGGGTCTGGACAGCCGCCCACACCTGTTTCAGCGCGATACTTGCCTCTGCTGATGCTTCGCCGAAGGCCGAGGGCAGATGCAGCGCGTCATCGATCTCGACCGCCGTGCCACTGGTCTTGCCGCGGCGGACCTGGTCGATCCACAGATTGCGCAGGATGCGGAAGACCCAGGCGTCGAAACGGGTATCGGGGTCGAAACTTGCCGCTGCCGCCAATGCCCGCTCGCAGGTCGCCTGGACCAGATCATCGGCCAGTTCGCGTGAGCGGCAGAGCGATATGGCGAAGCGCCGGAGGTTGGGAAGAAAGCTGACCAGGCGTTGTCCAACGGTCGCGGCGGGGTTTGTCATCGAAAATCCACGGAACCACGGGAATAAGCTGGCGGGATGTGCGTTTGCCCCTATATCCCCTCAAGCGCACGGACGGGGCGGGGAGCGCACATTCCTCGAGGGAGAATTGGACAATGCTGCCGACGATTGCAAGCTGTATTCGGCTTTTCCTTGTCGCGGTCCTGGCGTTGCCGTTTTCGGCATTGTCAGTTTCTGTGACACCGGGATTTCCGCTTGTATCGTCCGCGCACGCTGATGACGATGACGGTGGGGACGATGGGGGGGATGATGATGGCGACGACGACGATGGCGGAAGCCGTGCCGGTGGCGGTAGTGGTGGGCGGGGTGAAACCAGCCGGCAACGTGTCGGTGGTTCCGGTTTTCGATTTCCCTTTTTCCAGCAGCGTCGCCAGCCGCCGGCGAGAAGCGCGCGGCCGGTCGTCATTCCTGACCGCGCGCCCGATGAGCTTGTTGCGAGCGGCCTTGACGACGCGGCTTTGCGTCTGCTTGGAGCCGATGGCTTCCAGCTCGTTGAGCGCCGGCCAATCGGGCTCATTGGCGATGAGATGATCCGCCTCAGGGTTCCGCGCGGGATCGGCATGGATGATGCGCGTCGAATGGTGGCCGAACACGCGCCGGCTGCCGTGGTCGATTTCAATCACTATTATCGGCCGGAACAGGCCAATGCAGGCCCCTGCAGTGAACGCGGCTGCGCGCTGGTCCGCAACCTTGTCGGCTGGCCAGAGCCGGGGACAACGACCGGTGATCGATGTTCGGTGAGCGTCGGTGTCGGCCTCGTCGATACGGGCATCAATCCCGATCATGCAGCGCTCTTGGGCGGCAAGATCGAGGTGCTGCGACTGTCGGATGCGGCGTTGCCGGCGTCCGGCCAGCAACACGGAACAGCGGTTGCGGCACTTCTCGTCGGTGCCGGCGATAGCCGAACCCCAGGTCTTTTGCCGGCAAGCAAGTTGATCGCAATCGACGCCTTCCGCCGCATCGGTGGGAATGCAGATGTCGCAACGGCCTTTGACCTCGTCCGGGCTCTCGACGAACTGGCGCGCCGTCAGGTGCGCGTGGTCAACATGAGCCTTGCAGGTCCCGACAATGTATTTTTAAAGCGCAGCGTCGAGGCGATGATCGCCGGGCACAACACCATTCTTGTCGCAGCCGTCGGCAATGCCGGCCCGAAGGCGAGCCCGCTTTATCCGGCAGCTTATGCCGATGTGCTCGCGGTCACCGCCGTTGACAAGAACCTCAAGGTCTACCGCAGGGCCAATCGCGGCACCCATGTCGATATCGCAGCACCCGGTGTCAATGTGTGGACGGCTGCATCCGTCAGCGGTGCTCGCACCAAGAGCGGAACGTCGTTCGCCGCTCCCTTTGTCAGTGCGGCCGCGGCGCTTATCCTGTCCGACGAACCGGACCTGACCGTGGCCGAGGTCGCTGAACGCCTGACGGCGAAGGCGCGAGATATCGGAGAGCCCGGCAAGGACGGGATATTCGGCTGGGGCCTTCTCGACGCCCGCAGCCTCTGTCTGGAAGCGGCGGGGCGGTGACATGCGTCTCGGTCGCACAGGTGTCTGGTGCGGCTGGGCTAAAGCCTGGGCAGGCTTGCGGTTTCTGCACAGTCTTGCGGGAAATCGAGCGGGTAATGTCCTGCATGTTGGTCCGACTTTGGGTGTTGCCTGAACGCCCTGTCCTATCCCTGCCATTGGTCTCCCAAGAATTCTGCCGCGCATCGGTCGTCGCACCGAGGGCTTGACGCGTTCCGCGCAATTTGCACTATTGATCAGATGTCAGACCAATTATTGTGGAAACCGCAACGCGGATGATGAAGCCACGGGACGATCGAGCCGCACTGTCGCCTTTGCCTCCTGTCGACCGGGTGCAGCAGGTCACGGCGGCTCTTGCCGACTATATCGAGGGTTCGAATCTCGTGCCTGGCGACCGTTTGCCGGCGGAGCGCGAATTGATGCTGGCGCTCGCCGTCGGTCGTTCGACCATCCGCGAGGTGATCCGGCATTTCCAGGCGCTCGGCGTGGTCGAGGCGCGCAAGGGCAGCGGCACCTATCTGCTCAAGCCGATTTCGGGAACCACCATCCATATGCCGCTGTCGCTGGACACGACGCATCTGCGCGACGTGCTTTTGAAGACGCTCGAGGTTCGCCGCGGCATCGAGGCTGAGGCCGGCATGGTTGCCGCGCGCAAACGCACCGCCGAGGACCTGAAGGATATCGAGCTGAAGCTCAACGAGATGGAACGGGTGCATCTGTCCAAGGGCACATCCGGGCCCGAGGACCTGCAATTCCACCTCGCCATCTATGACGCGACCCACAATCCGCTGTTTCGCCAGCTGCTGGAACAGATGCGCGACGCCTTCGAGCGCTTTTGGGAAAAACCATTCGACCGGCCGGACTTTGCCCGCCGGTCCTTCCCGTTTCACCGCACCCTGTTCAACGCGATCGCCGACCAAGATCCCGAGGCCGCGCGCGCCGAGACACTGAAAATCCTCGACATCGTCGAGCAAGACATCAAGGAAATGTCCCAATGAGCAACGGCTTTGATCCGTTCGAGAATGCCTCCCTCATCGTCGCCCATGACGAGGGCAATGCCTATGATGCGGTCGTCCCGCCGATCGTGCAGACCTCGCTTTTCACCTTCACCGACTATGACGACATGGTTTCGTCCTATCGCGGCGAGAAGGTCCGGCCGATCTATACCCGCGGTCTCAATCCCACCGTGCGCATGTTCGAGGAGATGCTGGCCAAACTCGAAGGTGCGGAAGACGCGATCGGCTTTGCCAGCGGCATGTCGGCGATCTCCTCGACCGTTCTGTCCTTCGTCGAGCCCGGTGACCGGATCGTCGCGGTCAAGCATCTCTATCCCGATGCATTCCGGCTGTTCGGCACGCTGCTGAAGCGGATGAAGGTCGAGGTGACCTATGTCGACGGGCGCGACGAGGAAGAGGTGGCCAGGGCGCTGCCGGGCGCCAAGCTCTTCTACATGGAAAGTCCGACCAGCTGGGTGATGCAGACCCATGATGTCAGGGCATTGGCGGCGCTGGCCAGAAGTCATGGCGTGATCACCACGATCGACAACAGCTGGGCGAGCCCGATCTTCCAGCAGCCGATCGCGCTGGGTGTCGACCTGGTCATTCATTCGGCCTCGAAATATCTCGGCGGCCATAGCGACGTGGTCGCGGGTGTCGTCGCCGGTTCCAAGGACCTGATCGGCCGGATCCGGGCGGAGGCCTATCCCTATCTCGGCGGCAAGCTCTCGCCTTTCGACGCTTGGCTTTTGATCCGCGGCCTGCGCACGCTGCCGATCCGCATGCGGGCGCACGAGACCTCGACGGTCGCGATCGCCCAGCGGCTGCAGGGGCATGATGCGGTGGAAACCGTCTGCTATCCGGGGCTCGCCAACCAGCTGCCGCCCGGCCTGTCCGGCACGTCCGGCCTGTTTTCCTTCATCTTCAAGGACGGCGTCAATGTCCGCACCTTTGCCGACCATCTCAGGCTGTTCAAGCTGGGTGTGAGCTGGGGCGGCCATGAAAGCCTGATCGTGCCGGGCGAAGTCGTCCTGTCACAAAAAGCGCAACCCAATTCCGCGGAAGCCTTCGGCATCAGCCCGCGGTCGGTACGGCTCCATGTCGGCCTGGAGGGAACGGAGGCCCTCTGGAGCGATCTCGATGCGGCGATTACTGCCGCTTCGTCTGGCTGACACCACGACAAGCAACATCAAAACAGAGGGGAATAAACAATGAAAAAACTGATTACGGCGACATTGTTCGCCACCATGATGGCGGGAACCGCCATGGCCGACACGACGCTGAAGCTGGTCGAAGTGATCACCAGCCCGGAGCGCACCGAAACGTTGAAATCGATCGTCGGCAAGTTCGAAGCCGCCAATCCCGGCACCAAGGTCGAGATCATCTCGCTGCCCTGGGGCGAAGCCTTCCAGAAATTCGCCACCATGGTTTCGGCCGGCGAAATTCCCGACGTCATGGAAATGCCGGACACATGGCTGTCGCTCTATGCCAACAATGGCATGCTGGAAAGCCTTGAGCCCTATCTGAAGGACTGGGAACACACGGCCGGCATGACGGACCGCGCGCTCGAACTTGGCCGCGACGTCAAGGACACCGCCTATATGCTGCCTTACGGCTTCTATCTGCGCGCGATGTTCTACAACAAGAAGATCTTCGCTGAGGCCGGCGTCGACGGCCCGCCGAAGACGATGGACGAATTCGTCGCAGCATCCGAGAAGATCTCCAAACTGCCCGGCAAATACGGCTACTGCCTGCGCGGCGGCCCAGGTGGCCTGAACGGCTGGATGATGTTTGCCGCCACGATGGCCGGCAACAACGAATTCTTCAATGCCGATGGCACTTCGAAGTTCAGCGAGCCGGACTGGGTCAAGGGCATCGAATGGGTCGTCGACCTCTACAAGAAGGGCTATGCGCCGAAGGACAGCGTCAACTGGGGCTTCAACGAGATCGTCGCCGGTTTCTATACCGGGACCTGCGCGATGCTCGACCAGGATCCGGATGCGCTGATCGCCATCAGCGAGCGCATGGATGCGGCCGACTACGCGGTGGTGCCGATGCCCAAGGGTCCGGCCGGCAAGTCGTTCCCGACCATCGGTTATGCCGGCTGGTCGATGATGTCGGCGAGCGCCAACAAGGATCTGTCGTGGAAGCTGATCGCGACGCTTGAAGGCCCGGAAGGCAATATCGAGTGGAACAAGCGGATCGGTGCCCTTCCGGCGCTGAAGGCGGCGGAGAAGGATCCCTTCTATGCCGGCGAACAGTTCAAGGGCTGGTTCGACGAACTGGCTGACAAGGATGCCGTTCCGACCGTCATGCCGACCTACCTGGAAGAATTTGCCTTCTTCAAGGATTCGCTGGCGATCAAGACCACGCAGGAAGCCCTACTCGGCGACATCACGCCGGAAGAACTGGCCAAGCAGTGGGCCGAATACCTGACGGCTGCCCAGCAGAAGTTCCTGGCGAGCAAATAAGTCTCGCCATTGACGACCGGCAGGCGGCGGCCTCGAACCCGCCGCCTGCCGGCTCATTCCCGACTGGAAACACGGCCCGCCGATCGGCCCGCCGCGAAACGGATACTTGACGATGGCTTCACTTGCAGCCCGCGGCAGCGGCTCACCAAGAGACCAGCGACCGCTGAAAAAGCGTCTGGCGGACGCGTCTGCGCCCTATCTCTACAGTGCACCGGCGCTGATCCTGATCGTCACCGTGATGCTGGTGCCGCTGGTGCTTGGCATTTCCTATGCCTTCCGCGATATCCAGCTGCTCAAGCCGTTTTCCGGCGGCTTCATCGGCCTTGATCATTTCGTGGCACTGGCCAAGGACGACAATTTTTACCGAGCGCTGAGAAACACTCTCTGGTGGACCGGTTGGTCCGTCGTGCTGCAGTTTGCCTTTGGTCTGACGCTCGCACTGCTGCTCGACAAGCCCTTTTATGGCCGCGGTATCGTCCAGGCTCTGGTCTTTCTTCCGTGGGCCGTGCCGAGCTTCCTCGCCGGCCTCAACTGGGCCTGGCTGTTCAATCCGCTGGTCGGCCCTCTGCCGCATTGGCTCTTTGCGCTCGGGTTGATGAGCGAACCGGCCAATATTCTCTCTGACCCACAATTGTCGATGTGGGGGCCGATCATCGCCAATGTCTGGTGGGGCATTCCGTTTTTCGCCATCACGCTGCTGGCAGCGCTGCAGGCGATCCCGCGGGATCTCTACGAGGCAGCCAGCATCGATGGCGCCGGTCCCGTCCAGCGTTTCCTGTCGATCACCCTGCCGTTTCTTGCGCCGACCATTGCGATCACGGTTCTCCTGCGCACGGTGTGGATCTCCAATTTCGCCGACCTGATCATCGTCATGACCAATGGCGGGCCGGCCGATCGCAGCCAGATCGTCGCCAGCTATATCTTCACCCAGGCGTTCAAGCGCCTGGACTTCGGCTACGCCTCGGCCATCGCATTGGTGCTGCTGGTTTTGCTGATCACCTATTCCATGCTGATCGTCGTGTTGCGGCAGTGGCTGTTGAGCAAGGATTGAGACCATGACCGGCAAACGCATAATTTCCATCCTCGCCCATCGCCTCGCCATCCTTGCCTATGTGGTATTTGCGCTTTTCCCGCTCTACTGGTTGCTCAAGGTCTCGGTGACGCCCAACAAGCTGCTCTATTCCGAGGGCATTCGCCTGTGGCCGTCGCGAACCACGTTCGAGCATTTCGAATTTGTCCTGCGCCACAGCGACTTTCCGATCTTCTTCAAGAACAGCCTGATCGTTTCGGGGTCGACGGCGATCATCGTCACGGTGCTTGCCTCGCTTGCCGGCTATGCGATGTCGCGGTTCACCTTTCGCGGCAAATACTGGATCGTGACGCTGATGCTGCTGACCCAGATGTTTCCGCTGGTGATGCTTGTCGCGCCGATCTTCAAGATGCTGTCGCCGCTCGGCCTGACCAACAGCCTGACCGGCCTGGTCATCGTCTACACGGCGTTCAACGTGCCGTTTGCCACGTTCCTGATGCAGTCGTTCTTCGACGGCATTCCGAAGGATCTCGAGGAGGCGGCGATGATCGACGGCGCGACGCAGTTCGTGGCGTTTCGCGAAATCATTCTGCCGCTGACGTTGCCCGGCATCGCCGCCACGCTCGGCTTCGTGTTCACTGCCGCCTGGAGCGAGCTGCTGTTCTCGCTGATGCTGATTTCCGGCAATGCCGCCGCCACATTCCCGGTCGGCCTGTTGTCCTTCGTGTCGAAATTCTCGGTCGACTTCGGACAGATGATGGCGGCGGGCGTCATGGCGCTCATTCCCGCCTGCCTGTTCTTCCTGTTGATCCAACGTTATCTCGTGCAGGGCCTGACGGCCGGTGCCGTGAAAGGCTGATCCCATGGCATCCATCGATATTGCCGACGTCCGCAAGTCCTACGGCATCCATCCGGTGCTGCATGGCATCGACCTGAAGATCAAGGATGGCGAATTCGTCGTTCTGGTCGGACCGTCCGGCTGCGGCAAGTCCACGCTATTGCGGATGATTGCCGGTCTTGAAGGCGTCACCGACGGCGAAATCCGCATCGACGGCAAGCGGGTCAACGATCTCGCCCCAAAGGACCGCGACATCGCCATGGTGTTCCAGTCCTATGCGCTCTACCCGCATATGAGTGTCGCCCGCAACATGAGCTACAGCCTGCGCCTGCGGAAGATCGCCAAGGAGAAGATTGCCGCCGTGGTTGCCAATGCCGCCGGCAAGCTCGGGCTCGATCCGCTGATGGAGCGGCGGCCCAAGGCACTGTCCGGCGGCCAGCGCCAGCGTGTCGCCATGGGGCGCGCCATCGTGCGCGAGCCGAAGGCCTTCCTGTTCGACGAACCGCTGTCCAATCTCGACGCCCGCCTGCGCGAGCAGATGCGCGCCGAGATCAAGAAGCTGCACAAGGACCTGGGTGCCACCTCGATCTACGTCACGCATGACCAGATCGAGGCGATGACGCTGGCCGACCGTATCGTCGCCATGCATGGCGGCGTGATCCAGCAGGTCGGCAGCCCGCTCGAGCTTTACGACCGTCCGGCCAATCTCTTCGTTGCCGGTTTCATCGGATCGCCGGGCATGAACTTTTTCGAGGGGCGTTACACGACCAGTGGCGATGCCGCGGCGTTTACTCTCGATGGCGGCGTTGTCCTGCCGCTCGGCACTAAGGCCAACCTGCCGGACGGCAGTGCTGCGACGCTCGGCATCCGGCCGGAGCATGTCATCCTCGGCGCAGAGGGTGCCGATGTGTTCAAGGCGACCGTCGATCTCGTCGAGCCGACCGGCTTCGGCATCATCGTGCATCTCAAGCTTGGCCCGGTCGCCTTCAAGGCGTTTACGCTGGACCGGCGTTTCCTCGGCATGCAGGGCGAAGTTTCGGTCGGACTGCCGGTGGCCAACCTGCATTTCTTCAACGAGGCCGGCGACAAGGTGTAGCCGTGGAAGGCTTGCTTCAGGCGGGTTTTTCCGAGCTATAGAAGTCGCGGTACCACTCGACAAATCGGCGCACGCCTTCGTCGACGGAGATGGCGGGTGTATATCCGAGCTCCCTAGTGAGGTCGCTGACATCGGCATAGGTGTCGAGCGCGTCGCCCGGCTGGCGCGGCAGCATTTCCCGGATTGCCGTCTGTCCCAAAGCCTCTTCGAGCGCTTCGATATAGGCCATCAGCTTCACCGGCGCGCTGTTGCCGATATTGTAGAGGCGGAAGGGCGCCAGGCTGGAGGCCGGATCCTGCCGGCTTCCGTCCCATTCCGGGTTCGGCTGCGCGATCGCGTCGCTGGCGCGGATCACACCTTCGACGATATCGTCGATATAGGTGAAGTCGCGGGTGTGATTGCCGTTGTTGAAGACGGTGATCGGCCGGCCTTCGATGATATCGTTGGTGAACTTGAACAGCGCCATGTCCGGACGGCCCCATGGGCCGTAGACGGTGAAGAAGCGCAGGCCGGTGGTCGGCATGGCAAACAGATGCGAATAGCTGTGCGCCATCAGTTCGTTGGCACGCTTGGTTGCGGCATAGAACTGCAGCGGATGGTCGGCCATGTCATGTTCGCTGAACGGCATCTTTGTATTGGCACCATAGACGCTCGACGTGGATGCATAGGTCAGATGGGCAACGCGGGCATATCGGCAGGCCTCAAGGATGTTGGTGAAGCCGATCAGATTGCTTTCGACATAGGAATGCGGGTTTTCCAGGCTGTAGCGAATGCCGGCCTGGGCGGCGAGATGGATGACCCGGTCGAACGTGTGATCGGCAAAGCAGGTTTCGACGGCGGCGCGATCGGCAAGATTGGCGCGGACGAAGCTATAGCGACCGCCTTGCCTGCCCGCCGCTTCCTCAAGCAGGGCCAGACGCGCTTCCTTCAAGGCGGGATCGTAATAGTCGTTGACGACATCGAAGCCGACGACCTCGTCACCGCGTTCGATCAGCCGTCTAGCGACATGATAGCCGATGAAGCCCGCATTGCCGGTGACGAGGACTTTCATTGCGCCTGCTCCACGGCGCGCGGTCGCGGCAAGGCGGTGGCACGGCCGATGCTCAGATAGGTCCAGCCGTCGTCCCGGAGCCTTTCGGGGGCAAACAGGTTGCGACCGTCGAAGATGGTCTTCGTCGTCATGCGCAGCGCCATTTCGCCGAAATCGGGCGCGCGGAACTGCTGCCATTCGGTGCAGACGGCCAGTGCATCGGCACCATCGAGCGCCGAATATTTGTCACCGACCAATGTCAGGTCCGCATGTGTGCCATAGATCCGGGCCGCTTCGTCGCCGGCTACCGGATCGAAGGCCCTGACCTTGGCACCAGCAGACCAGAGCGCTTCCATCAAGATGCGGCTGGAGGCTTCGCGCATGTCGTCGGTATTGGGCTTGAACGACAGGCCCCAGATGGCAATCGTCTTGCCGGCCAGATTGCGCTCCCCGCCGAAATGGTCGGCGATCTTGTCGAAAAGCCGGTGCTTCTGGCGGTTGTTGACGGCTTCGACCGCCTCGATCAGATGGGCGTCATAGCCGACCTCGCGCGCCGTGCGGGCGAGCGCCTGCACGTCTTTCGGGAAGCAGCTGCCGCCGTAACCGATGCCGGGATAGATGAAATGATAGCCGATGCGCGGATCAGCGCCGATGCCGCGGCGAACATGCTCGATATCGGCGCCCAGCTTCTCGGCCAGGTTGGCGATCTCGTTGATGAAGGAAATCTTCGTCGCCAGCATGGCGTTGGCGGCATATTTGGTCAGTTCAGAAGAGCGCCGGTCCATGTAGATCGTGCGCTCGTGATTGCGGTTGAACGGCTCGTAGAGCTCGGCCATCATGGCGCGCGCGCGTGCCGAGTCTGTGCCTACAATAATGCGATCGGGCTTCAGGAAGTCCGAGACCGCAGCGCCTTCTTTCAGAAACTCCGGATTGGATACGACTTCGAAGGTGGGTGCATTGCTGCGCGCACCCAGCACGGACTTCAGGCGCTCGGCGACCTTGTCGCAGGTGCCGACGGGCACTGTCGATTTGACCACCACGAGCTTGAAGCCGGTCATGGCTTTGCCGATGGTTTCGGCGACAGACAGGACATATTGCAGGTCGGCGGCCCCGGTCTCATCCGGAGGTGTGCCGACCGCCACGAACTGCATATCGGCATGCGACACGGCCTTTGCCGCGTCGGTGGTGAAGACAAGCGTGCCGTCCTTGATATTGCGCTCGACAATTGCCTGCAGGCCGGGCTCGTAGATCGGGATCTCGCCCTTGTTCAGCCGGTCGATCTTGCCCTGGTCGATGTCCATGCACATGACGTTGTGGCCGACATCGGCGAGGCACGCGCCCGTAACCAAACCGACATAGCCTGTTCCAAAGATCGTAACGTTCACTGATGGGTTCCTTGCCTTGGCTCAAAGCGCTCAATCAAAGCGTGATGCGAATGCCTGCCGGTCGTAGGCCATGTGCCGCGGGATGGCAAGATTTGAGCTGTGTTGCAGAAAATGCGTCGTGGTAGCGCAGCTCGAAGACATCCTTATGAAATCCTTATGTCAGACGCCTGGATTCCCTATCGAGATTTAATGCGTGTTGGCGCGATGGTGCAGCCTGAACTCAACAACAGGAGTCCATCGTGACTGATCTTTTGTTCATTGTGCTCGGCCTCGGCAGTTTCGCTGCTCTCGCCGTCTATGCACGTCTTCTCGGCCGATTGTGAGGTTTACCATGTTCGAACCCCTGCTTGGCCTCGCCGCCGCAATTTTCATCTCGGTCTATCTCGTCGTGACGCTTATCCGTCCCGAGCGCTTCTAGACCTCACATCCGGAGCACATCATGTCTTCCAACGGTTGGCTGCAAATCGGCCTGCTGCTCATCCTCGCGCTCGTCACCATCAAGCCGCTTGGCCTTTACCTGGCCCGCGTCTTCGAGGGTGAGCGGACGTTTTTGTCCCCCTTGCTGTCGCCCATCGAGCGCGGCATTCTTTGGACTTCGGGCGTCGATCCGCGGCGTGAGCAGGGCTGGCTGGCCTACACGCTCGCCATGCTTGCCTTCAACGCCATGGGCTTTCTGGCGCTTTATGCGATCCTGCGTCTTCAGGCCTATCTGCCCTATAACCAGCAGGGCTTTGCCGGCATGACGCCGGATCTCGCCTTCAACACGGCAATCAGCTTCGTTACCAATACCAACTGGCAGTCCTATGCCGGTGAGACCACCGTCAGCAACTTCTCGCAGATGGCAGGACTTGCCGTACAGAATTTCCTGTCGGCTGCCACCGGAATCGCGATTGCCCTGGCTGTCACCCGCGCATTCGCCCGCTCGGCCGGCAACACGCTCGGCAATTTCTGGGTCGATATGACCCGGGCCACGTTGTATGTCCTGCTGCCGCTGGCGATTGTTCTCGCCCTCGTCTTCATCTGGCTCGGCCTACCGCAGACGATGGATGCATCTGTGACGGCGACCACATTGGAAGGTGCACAGCAGGCTATCGGTCTCGGCCCTGTCGCCAGCCAGGAGGCGATTAAGCAGCTGGGTACCAATGGCGGCGGTTTCTTCAACGCCAACGCGGCCCATCCTTTCGAAAACCCGTCGGCGATCAGCAACTATTTCAACATCCTCTCCATGCTGTCGATTTCGACTGCTCTGATCTATGCGTTCGGCAAGATGGTCGGCGATGTTCGCCAGGGCTGGGCGCTGATTGCCAGCGTCGCCATCCTGCTGATTGCCGGTATCGCTGCGGTCTATGTGGCCGAAACCTATGGCAATCCGATCCATCTTGCGCTGGGCCTCGATCCCGCCTTCGGCAATATGGAGGGCAAGGAAGTCCGCTTCGGCCAGGCGATGAGTGCCGCCTATGTGGCGATCACCACCGGCATCTCGAACGGCGGGGTCAATGCCATGCATGGGTCGCTGACGGCGCTGGGTGGCCTGGTGCCGATGTTCCTGATCCAGCTTGGCGAGATCCTGCCCGGCGGCGTCGGTTCCGGTCTCTATGGCCTGATCATCTTCTGCGTGCTGACCGTTTTCGTTGCCGGCCTGATGGTCGGCCGGACACCGGAATTCCTCGGCAAGAAGATCGAGGGCCGCGAGATGAAATATGCCATGCTGGCGGTGCTCGTGCTGCCGTTTGCCATTCTCGGCTTTTCGGCGATTGCAGCCGTGCTGCCGGTGGCGATTGCCTCGCTCGGCAATGCCGGTCCGCATGGCCTGTCCGAGATCCTCTATGCCTATACGTCTGCTGCCGGCAATAACGGGTCTGCTTTCGGCGGCCTGTCGGCGAACACACCCTGGTACAACACGACGCTCGGCATCGCCATGGCGCTCGGCCGTTTCGCTTATGCCGTTCCGGTTCTCGCCATTGCCGGCTCGCTGGTCGGCAAGACCCGCGGCACGCCGTCGGCCGGTACCTTCCCAACCCATACACCACTGTTCGTCGGTCTGCTCGTCGCGATCATCCTGATCCTCGGCGGCCTGCAATATTTCCCGGCGCTCGCGCTTGGTCCCATTGCCGAGCATGTCAGCATGCTCGCCGGCAAAACCTATTGAAAGAGGCTGTCATCATGACACCGTCCCATTCCACGTCCCAATCCAAATCGGGCCAGAGACTGTTCGAGCCCTCGATCATCAAGGGTGCGCTCAAGGATGCCGTGCTCAAGCTCGATCCGCGCCAGATGATCCGCAATCCGGTGATGTTCGTCACCGAAATCGTGGCATCCGTCGTGACGATCCTGTTCCTGCGGGATCTCTTATCCGGCGCGCCGTCTGCCTTTTCCGGCCAGATTGCCGCCTGGCTGTGGTTCACAGTGCTGTTTGCCACATTTGCCGAAGCCGTTGCCGAAGGGCGCGGCAAGGCGCAGGCCGACAGCCTGCGCCGGACCAAGAGCGAGCTTTCCGCCCGCAAGGTCACCGGCAACGGTCGTGACATCACTACCATTCCAGCCACATCGCTGAAGATTGGCGATGTGGTGGTGGTGGCAGCCGGCGAACTCATTCCGGGCGATGGCGAAGTGATCGAAGGCGTGGCCTCGGTCAATGAAAGCGCGATCACGGGCGAATCCGCGCCGGTCATCCGTGAAGCCGGTGGCGACCGTTCGGCGGTGACCGGCGGCACGCAGGTCCTGTCCGACGAAATCCGCATCCGGATCACCGTGGCACCGGGCTCGTCCTTCGTCGATCGCATGATCGCGCTGATCGAAGGTGCCGAGCGGCAGAAGACTCCGAACGAGATCGCCCTGTCGATCCTGTTGTCGGGCCTGACGCTGATCTTCGTGATCGCCGTCGTGACGCTGTTCGGGCTCGCCAGCTATTCTGGCGTTCTGCTCTCGGTCACTGTGCTCGCGGCACTTCTGGTGACGCTCATTCCGACGACGATCGGTGGCCTGCTGTCGGCGATCGGTATTGCCGGCATGGATCGGCTGGTGCGGTTCAACGTCATCGCGACGTCCGGCCGTGCCGTCGAGGCCGCAGGCGACGTGGATACACTGCTGCTCGACAAGACCGGTACGATCACCTTCGGCAACCGCATGGCAAGCGACTTCCTTGCCGTTCCGGGCATTTCGCCGGAGGAGCTAGCCAAGGCGGCACTGCTTGCCAGCCAGTCCGACGATACGCCGGAGGGGCGCTCGATCGTGGCGCTCGCCACCGGCGAATATGGCCAGGTCCAGCCGAAAACAGCGCCGGATGCCGTCATTCCCTTTACCGCCGAAACGCGGCTTTCAGGTGTCGACATCGGCGGCCAGCGTCTGCGCAAGGGGGCCGTCGATTCGGTGCTGAAATTTGCCGGCCTCGATGAAGCGTCCGCGCCGAAGGCCTTCAATGATGCCGTCGCCCGTATCGCACAATCCGGTGGTACGCCGCTCGCTGTTGCCGACGGCAATCATCTGCTGGGCGTCATCCACCTGAAGGATGTGATCAAGCCGGGCATCAAGGAGCGCTTTGCGGCGCTGCGTGCCATGGGTATCCGCACAGTGATGGTGACGGGCGACAATCCGGTGACCGCAGCGGCAATCGCCTCAGAGGCCGGGGTGGACGATTTCCTCGCTCAGGCAACGCCGGAAGACAAGCTTGCCTATATCCGCAGAGCCCAGGAAGGCGGACGGCTGATCGCCATGTGCGGTGACGGCACGAACGATGCTCCGGCACTGGCCCAAGCGGATGTCGGTGTGGCCATGCAGACCGGCACACAGGCGGCCCGGGAGGCGGCGAACATGGTCGATCTCGACTCCAGCCCGACCAAGCTGATCGAAATCGTCGAGATCGGCAAACAATTGCTGATGACGCGCGGTTCGCTGACGACCTTCTCGATCGCCAATGACGTGGCGAAATATTTCGCCATCATCCCCGCGCTGTTTATCTCGGCCTATCCGGGGCTGGTGGCGCTCAACGTCATGGGGCTCGCCTCGCCGCAATCGGCGATCCTGTCCGCGGTCATCTTCAACGCGTTGATCATCGTCGCGCTGATCCCCCTGGCGTTGAAGGGTGTTGCCTATCGTCCGGTTGGGGCCGCAGCCCTGCTGCGCCGCAACCTCTTCGTCTACGGGCTTGGCGGCCTTGTCCTGCCCTTCATCGGCATCAAGGTCATCGATATCGCCATCACCACACTGCAATGGGTGTAACCATGTTGTCTTATCTTCGTCCGGCGATCTCGATGGTCGTCATCTTCACCGGCCTTTGCGGTCTTGCCTATCCTCTGGCCCTGACAGGTGCAGCTCAAGCTGTCATGCCAGCGCAGGCCAATGGCAGCCTCGTCCGCCAGGGCGATGTCGTCGTCGGCTCGGCACTGATTGGGCAGGCATTCTCCAGCGATCGCTATTTCTGGCCGCGGCCGTCGGCGACGGGCGGTTCCGCCTACAACGGGTTGGCGTCCAGCGGCACCAATCTTGCGCCCACCTCGCAGAAACTCAGCGACCAGACCGCGGCTGCGGTTGCGGCGTGGCGGGATGCTGGCGGCACGGGCGATGTTCCTGCCGATGCCGTGACGTCTTCCGGGTCCGGTCTCGATCCCGACATTTCGCCAGAGAACGCCCTGAGCCAGGTCGAACGCATTGCCAAGGCGCGCGACATGCAGACAGGCGACGTTGCATCTCTCGTCAACGCCCAGGTGCAGCCGCGTCTTTTCGGCGTGATCGGCGAACCGCGGATCAACGTGCTGCAACTGAACATGGCTCTCGATTCAGCTGGGGCGCCAAGATAAGGTTTTCGGATGCCCGACGAATCGAGAGACAGCCATAGCCGACCCGATCCCGATGCGCTTCTCGGGCTGGCCAACCGGGCCGGCCGCGGTAAGCTGACCATCTTTCTCGGGGCTGCTCCGGGTGTCGGAAAGACCTTTGCCATGTTGTCGCGCGCCCGTATTCGCAAGAATGCGGGCGCCGATGTCGTGATCGGTCTTGTCGAAACCCATGGAAGGGCCGAGACCGAGGCACTGATCGAAAGCCTGGAGTTTCTGCCGCGCCGGCATGTCGACTACAAAGGCCGCGTCGTCGACGAGTTCGACATCGATGCGGCGCTTGTGCGACGTCCCGCCATTCTGATTGTCGACGAACTGGCGCACACGAATGCGCCGGAAAGCCGTCACCCGAAGCGTTATCAGGATATCGAGGAACTGATCGCAGCCGGCATCGATGTCTGGACGGCGCTCAATATCCAGCATCTGGAAAGCCTGTCGGAAATCGTCACCCAGATCACCGGGGTGCAGGTGCGCGAGACCGTGCCCGATCGTGTGCTGAAGCAGGCTGACGAGGTGATCCTGATTGACCTTGCGCCCGAGGAACTGATCAACCGGCTGAAGGAGGGCAAGGTCTATCTGCCGGAGAATGCGCGGCGTGCCGCCGACAGTTTCTTTCGCCTCGGCAACCTGACAGCGCTCCGCGAATTGGCGCTCAGGCGCACGGCTGACCGGGTCGACGACCAGATGGTCGATTTCCTCAAGCAGAACGCCATCAAGGGCCCCTGGCGGACAGGCGAACGGCTCCTGGTCTGTGTCGGTCCCGACATGCTGTCGGACAAGGTCGTGCGCACCGCCAGCAATCTGGCGTCCGGGATGAATGCGCACTGGATCGTCGTCTCACTGGAACAGTCTGACGTCGTGGATGACGATCCATCCCGGCAGATGCGGATCGATGAACTTTTTCGCCTGGCAGAGCGGCTGGGTGCAGAGACGAAGCGCGTGCAGGGGCGCGATTTCGTCCAGGAGATCCTTCGTATCGCCAAACGCGAGCATGTCACCCAGATCGTGATCGGGGCGCCGCAGCGGTCGCTGTGGCAGCGGCTGCTGAAAAAGTCACTCACCGATGCGCTGCTGGAGGAGTTGTCCGGTATCGGCATTCATCTGATTACCTCGGAAACGCCGGTGAAGATGGATCGACTTGCTCAGCTGCAGCGACGCCTGGCAAGCAATCGTCTGGCGATCAGACCGAAGGACGTGCTGACCGCACTGGCGACCACGGCGGTGGCGACACTTGGCGGTCGCGCCATGGTCGAGATCGTGTCGCTGCCGAATGTTTCCATGCTGTTCCTTCTCGCCGTGCTGGTCTCCGCGTTGCGGGGCGGCTATTTCGCCGCCCTGCTCGCGTCGATGCTCTCGGCGATCGCCTATAATTTCTTCTTCATCTCGCCTGTCGGCACGCTGACAATCGCGGCGCCCCATGAGGTCTTCGCCTTTGCCATTTTCGTTGCTGCCGCTTTGATTGCCGGCGGTATTGCTTCGCGCATACGCGAGCAGGGAAAGGTTGCCGCCCGCCGCGCTGCACAAACGCAGATCCTCTACGATGTCTCATCGAAACTTGCGGGCACGGTTGATCAGGATGCGATCGTCTGGACGGCCGTTAGCCAGCTCAATGGCACCATCCAGCGGCCGGTTGCGTTGCTGTCTCCCATCGAGGGCACGCTGTCACTGCGTTCCTGCTGGCCACCCGATACGGAGCTTGGTGTGGCGGAAATGGCCGCGGCACGTTTTGCCTATGAGAAAGGCGAGACGACGGGTGCCGGCACGGGCACGCTGCCGAATTCGAGGTTGCAGTTCCGCCCTCTGCGCGGTCCAGCCGGCACGCTCGCCGTTTGCGGTTATGGCACGGAAGGCCATGCTCTTGACCCGACCGAGGAGCGAGCACTCGGCGCCATCCTGGACCAGGTCACGATCGCATTCGACCGGGCAACGCTGACGACACGGAGCGTCGAGGACAAGGCGAGGCTGGAGCGCGAACGTTTCCAGTCGACGCTTTTGTCTTCAATTTCCCATGATCTGCGAACGCCGTTGGCGACGATCACCGGTGCCGTCACCAGCCTCAAGGAGTTTGGCGAGCGCATGCCGGCAGAAAGCCGTCGTGACCTGCTGACGTCAATCGAGGAGGAGGGCGACAGGCTGTCACGCTTCGTCGGCAACCTTCTCGACATGACCCGTATCGAGGCGGGTGCCGTGGAGCCTGCGCGCGACTGGGTCGACCTCAGCGACATTGTTCTGGATAGTGTCGCACGTGTTCGCAGAATCGCGCCTGACCTGGAGATCTCCACCAGTATCGCCAGCGATCTGCCCCTGATCCGCGCCGACAGCATTCTGCTCGGCCAGGTGCTGTTCAATCTGCTCGACAACGCGTTCAAACATGGCGGCGGCGAGCCCGTGATGCTGTATGCCAAGAGGGATGCCGGTTCGGTGTTGCTGTCGATCACCGATCTTGGCAAGGGCATTCCGGAGAGAGACATCGACCGGATCTTCGAGAAATTCTATCGTCGCGGCAAGAAAGCGGATGGGCGCAAGCCGGGTACCGGTCTGGGCCTTGCGATCGCAAAAGGTTTCGTCGAAGCCATGGGCGGCTCGATCATGGTCGAAAGTCCGGCCGTAAAGAGACGGGGCACGCGGTTCACGTTGCGATTTCCGCTCGAAGAAACTGCCAAGGAAAGGCCGGAGGTATGAGAGGCCAGCGCATCGTCGTCGTCGATGATGAACCACAGATCCTGCGTTTTCTGCGACCTGCGCTGATGGCTGCAGGCTATGACGTGGTTGAGGCGGAGACAGGCAAGCAGGCGCTGGCGCTGGTGGCGACTGCGGCTCCGGACCTGCTTATCCTCGATCTTGGCTTGCCTGACATGGATGGCAAGGAGGTGATCGCGCAGTTGCGCAGTTGGAGCAAGATCCCGATCATCGTCCTGTCGGCGAGGGATCGGGAGACGGAAAAGATTGCAGCGCTCGATCTCGGCGCCGATGACTATCTCGAAAAGCCTTTCGGAATCGGTGAACTGACGGCGCGTATCCGGGTGGCCCTGCGCCATAAAACCCATACGGATCCGGCGCCATCGACCATCCGCAGCGGCGATCTTACAATCGACATGGAACACCGGTTGGTGAGCAAGGGCGAGCGGTCGGTCAAGCTGACCCCGAAGGAATACGATCTCCTGTCGCTGCTCGCTTCACATGCCGGTCGCGTGCTGACGCATGGCGCGTTGTTGAAGCAGGTCTGGGGACCTGCGCATGAACACGACCTGCAATATCTGCGGGTATTCATTCGTCAGATCCGCGCCAAGATCGAGACACACGAGGCGGAACCGGCGATTATCCTGACGGAGCCGGGAGTCGGCTATCGATTCGTCACCCTCTGAGATTTGATGTCCCTGAACGCGCAGCGCATATGGGGTATGCTGTCACGATGCGCCCCAGCTTTCCTTGATATACGCTTCGAAGAAATCGGAAAAAGTCGCGACCCGAAGCGGTAGCTGCTCATACGGCGGATAGTAGAGGGTCAGCCAGATCTCCGGCGTCGACCAGCCTTGCAGCACCTCAACCAGCCGACGTTCCCGCAGATCCTCCTCGACGATAAAGCGTGGCAGGAGAGCAATGCCTTCTCCGGCCACGGCGAGCTGACCGAGAAAGTCGCCATTGTTGACCGCGAACCGGCCTCGGGCCTCGATATTGCGGGTTGAGCCGGCCCGGCTGAGCTCCCAGACCTCGGTCATCGACTGGTCTTGATAGCTGAGGCATTCAAGCTGGACCAGGTCCTCCGGCACATGAGGACTGCCATGGGCTTCGAGGAATTTTGGTGCGGCGACAAGAAGGCGCGGCACCGGGCGGATCTTGCGCCAGATCGTCGACTTGTCGCTCGGTGGACCCGAAATACGGATCGCCAGATCATAGTCTTCCTCGACAATATCGACAAAGCGGTCAGAGAGATCGATCGCGACATGGGTTTGCGGATGAATGATCGCGAACTGGCCAAGCACCGCCGGCAGCACCTTCATGCCAAGCGACATCGGAGCCGAGACTTTCAGTGATCCGGCTGTCACCTTCTGCAGGTCCTTGGTTTCTTCCGTGGCCCTTGCGAGACCTTCGGCCAGAGGCGCGACGCGGGCCGCGTAGGCAGCGCCTGCCGATGTCAGCGACACCTTGCGTGTGGTGCGCAGCAGAAGCTGGACCCCGAGCCGGTCTTCAAGTGCCGCAACCGTACGGGTAATGGATGCCGGTGTGGTGTTCAGCCGTCGTGCGGCTGCGCTGAAGTTGCGTTCTGCTGCGACGGTCAGAAATGTGCGGATGGCTTCCAACTCGCCCACGGCGTCACCTTTACGCAAAGTGCAATAGTCTGTGCCGCATTATGCCTATTCAACGAAATTTATCCATCCCCCATATTCGCTTCAACACTGAACACGAACCGTTTGGACGGGAAGGATCAAAATCATGATTACCCAGATCAAAGGACTGCATCACGTCACCTCGATGGCCGCCGATGCCCAGACCAACAATGACTTCTTCACCAAGACGCTTGGACTTCGCCGCGTCAAGAAGACGGTCAACTTCGATTCACCGGATGTCTATCATCTCTATTACGGCGATGAAGTTGGCAATGCCGGATCGGTGATGACCTATTTCCCCTTCGCCAACATGGGTGCCGGCAAGCGCGGCACCGGCGAAGTGGCCGATACCGTTTTCTCCGTTCCGAAGGGCACGCTGCCTTTCTGGCAGGAGCGCCTGAGCCGCCAGGGTGTGGCTGAGCTGGCTCCCTATACCCTGTTCGGCGAAAACCGCCTGCGCTTTGCCGGTCCGGATGGCGATGGTTTTTCGCTGGCGGAAGTCGATGGTGACCAACGTATTCCGTTTGACCGCGGGCCGGTGGCCTCCTCCGAGGGTATTCACGGCTTTCGTGGCGTCACCATGCGCCTGCGTGACGAAGGTGCGACCGGTGAACTGCTGAAGTTCATGGGTTACCAGGAGATCGACAAGCAGGGCGAGATGGTGCGCTACGCCATTCCGGGCGGCAACGGGGCCGACTATGTCGACCTGGAAGTGCTGCCGGGTGCCAAGCATGCTCAGTCCGGTGCCGGTTCGGTCCACCACGTCGCCTTTGCCGTGGATGACCGCGCGGCGCAACTCGAAGTGCGCAAGGCGCTGCTCGATACGGGTTATCAGGTCACGCCGGTGATCGACCGCGACTATTTCTGGGCGATCTATTTCCGCACACCGGGTGGCGTGCTGTTCGAGATCGCCACGAACGAGCCGGGCTTCAACCGCGACGAGGATACAGCCCATCTCGGCGAGGCCCTGAAGCTGCCGACCCGCTACACCCAGTATCGTGCGCAGATCGAGGCGCATCTGCCGCCGATCAAGGATTGATTGCCTTTGCCGGCCCGATCAGGGCCGGCACCCACACATCCGACATTTCTCCAGCGCGAGGATCTTCCATGTCCATCGATAGCTATCAACATCTTCATCAGGCGCCGGAGGGCGATGCCCCGGTTGTCTTTACCTTTCATGGCACGGGTGGCGACGAGCATCAGTTTCCAGGTTTGATCGCCCGCATCCAGCCCAAGGCCGGCATCATCTCGCCACGCGGTGATGTTTCCGAATATGGCGCCAATCGCTTCTTTCGTCGCACCGGGGAGGGCGTCTATGACATGCCCGATCTGGCCAAGCGAACGGATGCGATGATCGCCTTTGTCGCGGCATACAAGGAACGCTATCCGGGTCGTGCGTTCCAGGCGCTTGGTTATTCCAACGGTGCCAATATCCTGGCTTCGGTCATGTTCCAGGCGCCCGATCTGTTCGATCGGACCGTGCTTATGCATCCGCTGATCCCGTGGACGCCGGCTGCGCTGCCGGGTCTTGCTGGCCGCCATGTCCTGATCACGGCGGGTCAGCGGGATCCGATCTGCCCGCTGCCGCTGACGGAAGCGCTTGCAGCTTATCTTGAAGGTCAGGGAGCGATCGTACAGACCGTGCTGCATCCGGGCGGACACGAGATCTCGCAGGGCGAGATCGAGGCCATCAGCACGTTCCTTCGGGCGTGACACGAGAAGGCGGTCCCGGTTTTTCCGGTGCCGCCTTTTTGCAGGTCGTTTTGTCTGTTCTAGCCGTTGCCGATGCGGATGATTGCCTTGATCAGCCCGGTCTTCTCGCTCGCCCAACGCGGCAGGTCCTCCGCGACCTTATCGAGCGTCGTGCGATGCGTGATCAACTGGTCGATCGGCACAAGACCCTTGCTGATTGAATCCCGGACATGATCGAAATCGATCCTGGTCGCGTTGCGGCTGCCGATCAGGGTCATTTCACGCTTGTGGAATTCCGGGTCGGAGAAACTGATCTCTTCCTTCACAACGCTGACGAAGACCAGGCTGCCGCCATGGGCGACGTAGGCGAAGGCTTTTTCCATCGAACCGCGATAGCCGGTGGCGTCATATACGACATCGAAGCCGTCGCCACCCGTCTTTTCGGCAACGGCGGCGCTGGCGCTATCGCCGGCGAGAATGCCCGAGGCAAAGCCAAGCCGATCGGCGGCCATGGACAGGCGTTCGGGGCTGGTGTCGAGCAAGGTCACCTCCTGACCGGCGATGCGGGCAAAGATTGCCGTGCCAAGGCCAATCGGGCCAGCACCGATCACCAGTGCACGGATCGCCTCTGGGCCTGGGGCCGGCATTGCCGCACGGCGCACGGCATGGGCGCCGATGGCGAGAAACTCCACGGTTGCGGCCGCCTCAAGGGAGAGGTTGCCGGCCGGATACAGATTGCCTGCAGGTACGATGATTTCTTCGCACATGGCGCCATCGGAATGCACGCCGAGCACACTGATGGCCGTGCAGCAATTCGGCTTTGCCTTGCGGCAGGCGATGCAGGTGCCACAGGCGATGTAGGGGTTGACGATGACGGCCGTGCCCGGCGCCAGATCGACACCCGCGCCGGCTTCGACGACGGTCGCCGAAATTTCGTGCCCCATGACGCGGGGATAGGCGAGGAAAGGATGCTTGCCCTCGTAGATGTGGTAGTCGGTGCCGCAGATGCCGACATGGCTGACCGCAAGGCGGGCAAAGCCCGGAGCTGGTGTCTGCGGCGATGGCCGATCAACGATTTCGAGGCGACCCGGTTCAAGGCAGAGCGCGGCTTTCATGGCATGTCCTTCCGGCAGACCCGGGATGTTGGTCAGAAACGGGAGCGGGAAACCCGCTCCCGGGCGTGTGGCGATCAGCGACTGCCGCGGCGCCGCAACTGGTCGAAATAGACGATCAGGATGATCAGGGCACCGGTGATGATGCGCTGCCAGAACGAGTTGACGTTCAGCAGGTTGGCGCCGTTGTTGATCGTCGCCAGAATGAAGGCACCGAGCAGCGGACCCTGGACGGAACCAACCGCGCCGAACAGGCTGGTGCCACCGATGACCGATGAAGCGATGGCCTGCAGTTCCCAGCCTTCGGCCTGGGTGGCATTGCCGATGCCGATGCGGGAAGCAAGCAGGATGCCGACGAAGGCAGCACAGGTGGAAGACAGGATATAGGCGAGATAGATCGTCCGGTTGACGTTGACGCCGGACAGCCGGGCCGCCTCCCTATTGGAGCCGACGGCGAACAGATAGCGACCCCAGCGGCTGAGATGCAGGAAGATATAGGCCGGAATGGCGACCACGATCACCATCCAGAACAGGCTTGGCACGCCGAGGAAATCAGCGCGGGCGAAATTGGTGAAAGCGTCGTTTGAGATCGAGATGGTCGAGCCATTGGTGATCAGTAGGCCGATGCCGCGCAGGGAGGTCAGTGTCGCCAGCGTGATGATGAATGGCGGCAGGCCCATTCGCACGATGCCGAAAGCATGGAACATACCGATCGCCACGCCGACGAGGAGAGTGATGCCCATGGCGATCCAGAGCGGTACGCCTGCGGCGAGCAGCCAGGCGAGAATGACACTGGCGAAACCGACCACCGCACCGACCGACAGGTCGATGCCGGCGGTGATGATGACGAAGGTCTGGCCCACGGCGAGGATGGCCGTCATCGCACCCTGGCGCAGCAGGTTGCTGATGTTGTTGGGTGTCCAGAAGCTGTTGGTCGAAAAGGCCAGCAGCAACCAGAGGAACAGCAGGAGGCCGAGCAGGGTCAGACTGAAAAGGATGCTCATGCCCCTTTTTGGCGCGACCTTGGTTTCGGTGGTGTCCAGGCTCATTGTCGTTCTCCCTGTCGTCTTTTTTGGTATCGTTCGTCTGGCAATGCCGGATGGAAAGCGGTTTTACACGCCGATCGCTTCGGTCAGCACGTCCTCATGCGAGGCGCCCCGGTAATCATGGCTGGCGACCAGCTTGCCCTGCCTGAAGACATGCAGGCGGTCGGCGAGTTCGTAGACTTCCGGCAGGTAGGAGGAGATCAGGATGATGCCCGCCCCCTGTTTCAGCAGTTCGCCAAACAGCCGGTAGATTTCAGCCTTGGTGCCGACGTCGACGCCGACGGTCGGCTCATCGAAGATGAACAGGCGTGCGCCATGGCTCAACCACTTGCCGATGACGATCTTCTGCTGGTTGCCGCCGGACATGGCGGACGCGAGGACCGCGCGGGTCGGCGTCTTGATCTTCAGGTCGTTGATCTGCTTGTCGGCATTGGTGGTCTCGAGCTTGCGACTGATGGTCAGGCCGCGGCTCAGGCGCTTGAAGACCGGCAGGTTGATGTTCAGGCCGATCGGCAGGTTGAGGCAGAGCCCCTGGTCACGGCGGCTTTCCGGTGCCAGCGCGATGCCGAGATCCATGGCCTTGCGCTCGCTGTCGATGGTGACCTTGTTGCCGTCCCAGTAGACTTCCCCGCCCGAGCAGGGATGGCGGCCGTACAGGCCGAGCGCAAATTCGCTGCGTCCGGCACCGATAAGGCCGTAGAGGCCAACGATTTCGCCGGCGCGAACCTTGATCGATACATCGTTGAAGCCGGGGCCGCTGAGGTTTTTTGTTTCCAGGATGGTGGCGCCGATCGGCAGCTTTTCCTTGTGGTAGATCTGCTCGATCGAGCGGTTGATCATCAGGGAAATCAGTTCGGCGTCATTGGTCTCGCCGATCAGGCGGGTGCCGACATGGGTACCGTCGCGCAGGACCGAGACGCGGTCGGCGAGTTCGAAGACCTCTTCCATGCGGTGGCTGATATAGACGATGGTGACGCCTTCGGACTGCAGGCGGCGGATCAGGCGGAAGAGCTGGGCCGATTCCTGGCGGGTCAGATAGGCTGTCGGCTCATCGAAGATGAGGAAACGGATGCCGCGCATGGCGGCGCGGGCGGTGGCTACCAGTTGCTGCTGGCCGATGGTGAGATTGGCGAGCGTTTCGCCGGCGGGTAGATTGAAGCCGAGGTCGTCCAGGACATTCTGGGCCGCCGTGGTCATGGCGCCCTTGCGCATGATGCCGCCGGACGACATCTCGTCGCCGAGAAACATATTGGCGGCGACTGACAAATGCGGGCAGAGCACGACTTCCTGATGCACGGCATTGATGCCGCGCTGGATCGCCTCGTTGGGGTCGGCAAGCGGCACGGGTTTGCCGCACCAGCGGATCTCGCCGGAGGTGCGCGGAATGACGCCGGTCAGAAGCTTGATGAGGGTGGATTTTCCAGCGCCGTTTTCGCCGACGATGGCGTGGATCTCGCCGGCCAGGAAGGCGATGGTCGCCGGTTTCAGGGCTTCGACGGCGCCATATTTCTTCTGCAGGCCAACAAGCTCGAGGATCGGTGTTCCCGGTGGAATCCGGTCCGTCTCCAGAAGCTCCGGCGTGTCGTCGTGCCTGTGGCTGAGATCGTGCAGTCCCGTCATCGTTTCCTCCCGCGATCGCGGCTGTCTCAAGGGCAGGCAGGCTTTCTCCCAAAGCCTTGCCGTCCCTGCATGAAAGTCACGCGCGACTAGAGCCGCGCGTGACGGACTTTTGGATCAGTTGACCTTCGGGTTCAAAAGGGCGTCGATCTTCGGCTCGGCCATGTTGGCCTTGGTCACCAGATTGGCGCCGGTGTCGACGAAGGTTTCGACCTTCTCGCCCTTGGAGACGGCAAGTGCGGTCTTCACGCCATCGTAGCCCATGCGATAGGGATCCTGCACGACGAGGCCGGCGAGCACGCCTTCCTTGAGGAAACCGACCGTCTTTTCGTCGCTGTCGAAGCCGATGACCTTGATCTTGTCGCCGAGCTTGTTTTCGGCAATCGCCTGGCCAACGCCCTGCGCCATGATCAGGTTGGAGGCAAAGACACCGACGAGGTTCGGGTTGGCGGTGATCAGGTCGGTCATCATGTTGAGACCGGTGGTCGCCTGGCCATCGGCATATTTGTCGGCGACGACTGTCAGGCCCGGATACTTGGCCTTGATCTGTTCCATGAAACCATCATGGCGCTGATCGAGCGAGCCGACGCCCGGTAGGCTGGTGATGACGGCGATTTCGCCCTCTTCCTTGCCGGTGACTTCCTTGATGGCCGCGGCAAGGCCATCGGCGGCAATGCGGCCGCCCTGGACGTTGTCGGTGGTCAAGAAGGAGGTGAAGGCCTTGGAGTCGGCGCTGGAGTCGATGCCGATGATCGGAACGGACTTGGCAGCTTCATCGATCGGCTTGCCGAGCGCCTTGAATTCGGTCGGCGAAATGACGACCGCGGCTGGCTTGCCGGCGACGGCGTTTTCAAGAATGCTGATCTGGCCGTTGATGTCGGATTCCGACTGCGCGCCGAGCTCCGGAACGGTGACGCCGAGATCCTTGCCAGCGGCGCGGGCGCCGGCCAGTACGATCTGCCAGTAGAAGGATGTGGTGTCCTTGACGATGATCGGGATGGTGACGTCCTGTGCGAAGGACGCGGCCGGCATTGCCGATACCATCATTGCAGCACCGGCGACCCCGATCAGGGCGCGGCGCGTCATGCTCTTCAGAATAGACATGTGGTTCTCCTCTCAATTTGCGTCCTGTTCCTCCAGTGAGACCCTCCCGCAGAACGCGACCGAGACGATCTTTTATCGATAAAAAACATTTTACCGAGGCACGCTACTCCAGCATTCTGGAGAAATCAAGCAGGTAGAAAACGCAAGCTCCCTTTGCGTTAAACGCCTTGTTTTGCGGGTGTTCGGGCAGAAATTCCCGCGCAAGCCTGCGGCTAGACCCGGTGGATTTCCTCCGGATAGACGACGCCCTTTTTCAGGATGATATTGCCATAGATTCTAAGTTCCGTCGTGGCGACGATGAAGGCCGCATTGGCGGCACGCTCATAAAAGGCGAAGCGCTCGAGCGACGTCAGCTTGAAGTCGCCGCTGAGGCGCTGGACCACGTCGCTGAACTCCTGGCAGATTTCCGGCACGGTGACCGGATCGCCGACGATCTGCATGGTCCAGGCTGCCTCATCGACGAACTGGTCGAGCGGCATATGCGCGAGGATGGCTTCAAGGACCGCCACGGCACCGAGGCCGTCGGCCCGCACGACAGGCGGCCCGATCGTGCTTGAGGGAAAATTGCCATCGGCGATGACGATTTCGTCGCCATGGCCCATGGTGGCGATGGCATGAAGCAGGTCAGGCCCGAGCAGGGGATGAATACCTTTCAGCATCTGCGGGTCTCCTATTCGCGGACCGGTTCATCGCCGAGCGGCGGAGCAACCAGGGTGTAGGGGTCGAAGGGCGCGAAGGCGGATGCAGGCAATTCTTCCGCGGTCAGCGCCATGTTGCGGTTCAGGCTCTCCGGTTTCGCAGTCCCGATGATGACGGAGGCAACGGCCGGGTGATGCAGCGGGAATTGAAGCGCATATTCAGCGAGCGGCTTGCCTGCGCCTTTCGCCACCGCCTCCATGGCGCGAACCTTTGTCAGGATCTCCTCGGTTGCCGGCGTGTAGTCGAAATGGGCACCGGGGACCGCACCTGTCGCCAAGATGCCGGAATTGAAGACGCCGCCGGCGGTGATCGAGGTGCCGCGTTTCTCACAGAGCGGCAGCAGTTCCTCGACGGCGGAGCGATCAAGCAGCGAGTAGCGGCCGGCCATCAGGATGACGTCGATATCGATGTCGGCCATCATCTCCAGGCAGGCCGGCACTTCGTTGACACCGAGGCCGAAGGCCTTGATGGCGCCGGAGGATTTGAGCGCGTCGAGCGCCTTGTAGCCACCGTCGCGCAGTTGCTTGACATAGCGGTCGTTGACCTCGCGGCCATGGGTGTAGACGCCGATGTCGTGGACATAGAGCATGTCAATGCGGTTGAGGCCGAGCCGCGCATAGCTGAAGTCGACCGATCGCATGATGCCGTCATAGCTGTAGTCATAGACCAGCTTGAACGGCAGCGCGTCGACGAAGCCGACATTGGGGATCTGGTCGCGGGGCACCGGCGCCAGCAGGCGGCCGACCTTGGTGGAAAGCACATAGCTGTCCTCCGGCTTGTCGCGCAGGAAATCGCCGACATATCGTTCGGCCTGGCCGAAGCCGTAGTGGGGCGCGGTGTCGAAATAGCGGATGCCGTGGTCCCAGGCGGCCTGGAGCGTCGCCATCCCAGCCTCGCGCGGGCAAGGACGGTAAAGGCCACCGAGCGGAGCCGTGCCGAAGCTGTATTCGGTGACTTCCAGGGAGGTTTTGCCGATGCGTCTCGTTTTCATGCTGTTCGTTCCGTCCGGTTCTTGTCGCTCAGAGCGTGGCACCGAGGTGCCAGGGTACGAATTCGTTGTCGCCGTAGCCGAACAGCTCGCTTTTGGTCTTCTGGCCCGAGGCGGTGTCGATGATCAGGTCGAAGATCTCGCGGCCGAGGCCGGATACCGAGGCGTTACCGGTGGCGATGACGCCGCAGTCGATATCCATGTCCTCTTCCATCGCGCGGTAAAGTGCGGTGTTGCTGGTCAGCTTGATCGACGGCACGGGTCGGCTGCCGAAACAGCTGCCGCGGCCGGTGGTGAAGGCGATGACATTGGCACCGCCGGCAACCTGGCCGGTGGCCGAAACGGGATCGTAGCCGGGCGTGTCCATGAACACGAGGCCGTGTTCGGTGACGCGTTCGGCATAATTATAGACGGCGGTCAGCGGCGAGCGGCCGCCCTTGGCCACCGCACCGAGAGATTTTTCCAGAATGGTGGTCAAGCCGCCCTTCTTATTGCCGGGCGACGGGTTGTTGTCGAGCGACGCGCCATGCTGGGCGACATAGGCTTCCCACCAGGAAATCAGTCCGTCGAGCTTGACGGCGACGTCGTCATTCACGGCACGGCTGCGCAGCAGATGTTCGGCACCATAGATTTCCGATGTTTCCGACAGGATGGCCGTGCCGCCGGCACCGGCGAGCAGGTCAACCGCGACACCCAGCGCCGGATTGGCGGTGATGCCCGACAGGCCGTCCGAGCCGCCACATTGCAGGCCAACGATGATTTCGCTGACCGAAATTGGTTCGCGGCGGGCGGTGCCGACTTCGGCGGCGATCTCGCGCAGGATGCCCAGCGCATTTTCCACCGCGCGGCGCGAACCGCCGGCATCCTGGATGTTGAAATGCCGTTTGCCGGCGCCGGCGCCGCTCTGGCCGTAGAGCGTGAGCTGGTTGACCTCGCAACCGAGGCCGACCATCAGCACGCCGGCGAAATTCACATGGCGGGTATAGCCGGCCAGTGTGCGATGAAGCGTGCGCATGCCGTCGCCGGTCGAACTCATGCCGCAGCCCTGGTCGTGGACGATTGGCACGAAGCCGTCGATGCCGTCGTAATGCGGTAGGATGGTGCGATTGGCCGCTTCGGCAATGGCCCGACAGACCGTGGTGGAACAGTTGACGCTGGCGATGATGCCGACGAAATTGCGGGTCGCAGCGCGGCCGTCGGCGCGGCGGTAGCCCATGAAGGTGCGTGCCTTGTCGGCCGGGGTCGCGGCCTCGGGCTGGGCAAGGCCGGTGACCGACAGACGGTCCTCGTCGAAGGCAAGGTTGTGGGAGTGGACGTGATCGCCGGCGGCGATGTCGCTGGTCGCGCGGCCGATGGCCTGGGCGTATTTCACCACCGGCTCACCCTTGCGAATGGCGCGGACGGCAACCTTGTGGCCTGGGTCGATCTTTGTGCGCGCCGTCGCGCCGCCGGGAAGCACTTCGCCGGCTTCGATTGCGATGGTCGTGACAGCGACATTGTCGTCTGCAGACAGCAGAATGCAGGCAGTCTTGCTCACCCGTTCTCTCTCCCTAAAGCCCGACCTTCAAGTCGGATCATTGCTTTTGTCTTTTATCTACAATAGACAGTTTGGCGTCAATGGTAATGATGCTGCTATTGAAGAAAACCGCGAAAACGGGACTTTCCGAGGTAGAGAATTGATAAAAAAGAACTGAATTTCCAAGCTTTTCGGCTTGGTGGTTCTCTTTGCGGCCAATCGAGGATAGAGCGGGGCAGAAGCGCCGGATCCTGGATTCGGCGATGGACTTCATCCAGACATGGCGGACAGATGGCCAAGCAAAATACCGTCTTCAAGGACGCTTACAACCGCACACTGAAGCTGATCGAGGAGACCGACAGCCTGCCGTCTGAACCTGAGCTTTGCGGAAGCCTGGGGGTCAGTCGCACAACGGTGCGCGCCGTCCTGACGCGGCTCGGCGACGTTGGCCTGATCATGTGGGACAAGCGGGCCAAAACGGTACTGCGGCGGCCCAGCAAAGCGGACTTTTTTCCCTCAGAGGAGACGGATTCACTTTCGGAGATCATCGAGCGGAGTTTCATGCGGCGCATTCTTGCAGGTGGTGCGCAGCCAGGCATGCAGATCAACGAGCTGGAACTGGCGCGCGAGATCGGCACCGGTACGACAAGCGTACGGGAGTTCCTGATTCGATTCAGCCGGTTCGGGCTAATCGAAAAGCGGCCGAACAGCCATTGGGTGCTCAAGGGTTTTACCCGCGAATTTGCGCTCGAGTTGACCGAAGTGCGCGAAATGTTCGAGCTGCGATCCGCTGCAAGGTTTGCCGATCTGGCGCAGGATCATCCCGCCTGGGCCGAATTGAAAGAGGTCGAGGCGCAGCATCATGCGCTGTTGGCGGATATCGACAGGCGCTATCCTGAGTTTTCCGAACTCGATGAGCGCTTCCACCTGCTGGTGCAAAAGGCATCCAGCAATCGCTTCATCATCGATTTCTACGACATTATCTCGATCGTCTTCCACTATCACTACCAGTGGAACAAGACCAATGCGCGGGCCCGCAATGCCCGGGCGCTGGAGGAGCACCTCGATTATATCGGCGCGCTGTTTTCCCGCGATGGAAGGAAGATCGAGGAGGCCTGCCGGCGACACCTGAAGTCGGCCCGGGAGACGCTTTTGCAATCAATTCAGGACAGCGAATGAAGGGTGCCTTCTGCATTGGCTCTTGCCAGACCGCTGCCCGGCACTCTAACCACCATTGTCTGTTCAATACCGATGGCCGCATGCCGGGCAGGATGCCGGCGAACGCTTGTTGAAATGGAGTTCACCGACGATGGAACGCGTTGCCCTTAATCCTGACCTGTCTTTGAGCAGGATCGTCTATGGCATGTGGCGGCTTGGCGAGGATCAGGACACATCGATCGCTCATGTGCAGGCCAAGGTCGAGAGCTGTCTTGCGCAAGGCATAACGACAATCGATCACGCCGATATCTATGGCGGCTACACTGTCGAGGCAATCTTTGGCGCGGCACTGAAGGCCGCGCCGCAGCTGCGCGAACAGATCGAGATCGTGACCAAATGCGGTATCGTTGCCCCGGCTGGGCGGCATGCAAGCGCCAGGGTGAAGCATTACGATACGACCACTGCCCACATCAACGCTTCGGTCGAGGCCTCGCTGCGCGACATGGCGACCGACTATATCGACCTTCTGCTGATCCACCGGCCGGACCCTCTGCTCGACCCGGACGAAACCGGTTCGGCGCTGGATGCGCTGGTGGCGTCCGGCAAGGTTCGCGCCGTCGGGGTCTCCAATTTCCGGCCGTGGGACTATGCGCTGCTGCAGTCCTCGATGGAATCAACGTTGGTGACCAACCAGATCGAGATGGGCCTGATGGCGCCCCAGGCGTTTACCAATGGCGATCTTGCCTATCTACAGGAGCGCATGATCGCGCCGATGGCCTGGTCGCCGCTCGGCGGCGGCTCGCTGTTCAATGGATCCAAACCAGAATTGCTTGCGGTGATCAAGCGTATCGCCGGCGAACACGGTTTCGATGAAACGGCCGTCGCGATTGCCTGGTTGCTGCGTCATCCAGCGAAGATCATGCCGGTCATGGGGACGAATGCCTTGGCGCGGATCGCCAAGATCAGCGATGCGGCGAAGGTGGAGCTGGATCGACAGAGCTGGTTTGAGCTCTATACGCTGGCGATTGGCAATGAAGTTCCCTGACGCGCTGTCATGACGTCATCCCACGACCGATCGTCTCACGTCGGCGCACCGCCCTTGGATCGCATACGCTTGCGGAAGGCCGTCGGCTTCTCACGGAAGCGATCGCTGAATGCTTCGTAGAAGCGCGAAACCGAGCCGAAGCCGGATTCGAAGGAGACGTCGGTGATCGACAGGTCGGTTGCGATCAGCAGTGACTGGGCCGTATCGAGGCGATGGCGGACGATCGCCTGGTTGATCGTCAAACCGACGGCGCGTTTGAAGACGGACATCGCATAATTGGGGTGAAGGCCGGCATCGCGGCCGACGTCTTCGGCCGAGATTTCATCCAGCGCGTGCTCGGCAACGTAGCGCAGCATGCGCTCGACGTTTTCCACCCGCTCGCTGTCGCTATGGCCGAGGCTGGCAATTGCCGAGCCTTCCTCGCGCAGGTCGCGCCAGCCATCGCGCTCGATGCGAAGGACGCGGGCGGTCAGTTCGTTGCGGACGATTTCGCTCAGGCCCTCGTCGCCGGACAGAAGCTCCTCGCGCCAACGCTGAAAGATGTCGCGGTCATAGGGGCGAAGTTCGGTCGCCTCGATCATCGCGCCGCGAAACACTGCGTCGCGAAAGCGGGTCAGGTTGGCGAGGCCTAGGAAGAAGGACATGGGCACGTAAAGGCAGATGAAGCGGGTTCCCTCGGCGCGATCGATCACCTGGTGCGGGATCATGCCCCAGAACAGGCAGAGGCGGCCTTTGCCGACGGTCAGTTCGCGGCCGTCGAACCAGTAGGTCATATGTCCGTCCAGCACGAAGTTGAGTTCGATCTGGCTGTGCATATGCGGTCCCGCCATGCGCTGGACGAGGAGGGCTTCACCGGCGCAAAAGCGATGATCGCCGAAGATCACCAGCGGATGACGCGGGTCGTGGTCGGGATGGACCGGGACAGATTCGTCCTGAACAACAGGTTGCAGAGGCATCATGCTTAGGATCCCGGAGAAGTTACGCAGAAAGTCGGTAGATTATTACGGCTTTGCGCCTGATGCTCAAGGTGAGCTGACATGCATGTCCGGTGGGATCCGGATCGCACCAGCTCTGCGATATGCGATGCATACCGGTCATAGGGAGGAAAACATGACCCTTTTCAAGAGCCTGAGCGGGCTCGCGCTCTCCGTAGCGCTGTTCTCGACTGCCGCATTTGCCGGCGAAATCACCATCAACTCCGACCATTCCGATCCGGTGCCGAAAAAGGCGATGGAGGAGCTGATTGCCGACTTTCAGAAGGCCAATCCGGATGTGACGGTCAAGTGGAACAATTTCGACCACGAAGGCTACAAGTCTGCGATCCGCAACTTCCTGACGGCCGACGCGCCGGATGTGGTCGCCTGGTACGCCGGCAATCGCATGGAACCGTTCGTCAAGGCTGGCCTGTTCGAGGACGTCACCGATGTCTGGACGGCCAATGGCCTCGACGAGCAACTGAAGTCGTCGGCGCCGTCGATGACGATCGACGGCAAGAAATGGGGCATGCCCTATACCTATTACCAGTGGGGCATCTACTACCGTAAGGACATCTTCGCCGAGCAGGGCATCACCCCGCCGAAGACCTGGGCCGAGCTGCTGGCCGCTTCGGAAAAACTGAAGGCTGCCGGCATCACGCCATTCACCATCGGCACCAAGGCCCTGTGGCCGACCGGCGGCTGGTTCGATTATCTGAACCTGCGCGTCAACGGCTACGAGTTCCACATGGAGCTGACGGCTGGCAAGGTTCCCTACACCGATCCGCGCGTGAAGGCCGTGTTCGAAAAGTGGGGCGAGTTGGTGAAGGCGGACTACTTCATCGCCAACCATGCCGCGATCGACTGGCAGGACGCCGTGCCGCAATTGGTGCAGGGCAAGGCTGCCATGTATCTGATGGGCAATTTCGCCGTCGCCACCTTCAAGGAAGGCGGCCTGAAGGAAGAGCAGATCGGCTTCCTGCAGTTCCCGGAAATCACCCCCGGCATTCCGGTGGCTGAAGAGGCTCCGACCGATACGTTCCACATCCCGTCGGGTGCGAAGAACAAGGAAGACGCCAGGAAATTTCTGGCCTATCTCGCGTCTCCAGCGGCTCAGACCAAGATGAACGCGACGCTCGGCCAGCTGCCGGTGAACAATACCGCCGAAAAGCCGAAGGACGTGTTCCTCGACGCCGGTTTCACCATGCTGTCCAATGCCCATGCGCTGGCACAGTTCTATGACCGTGATGCCCAGGCTGAAATGGCCAAGGCCGGCATGGAAGGCTTCCAGGAATTCATGGTCAAGCCCGACAATCTCGACCGCATTCTTGAGCGGCTCGAAAAGGTTCGCGCCCGCGTCTACAAATAAGGACCAAGGTCCTCCCGCGCCGGGTGCCGTCGACCTCGTTGTCTTCGGCATCCGGTTGCCATTCCCTTCCCGTTTCCAAAGGTGCCGCCGTGAGCAACGCCGTCTCCCCCCAGTCCAGTGTCAGGCCCTCATCCAGCTTCTGGAAGAAGAACCAGCAGAAGCTTGCGCCCTGGCTGTTTCTCGCGCCGGGCATGCTGATGTTCGTGATCTATGTTCTGGTGCCGATCTTCCAGTCCATCTGGATCAGCTTGCACGACTGGGACGGGCTGGGTGAACAGGTCTGGATCGGATTCGGCAACTATGTCGAACTGCTCGACGACGACACGTTCTATGTCGCCCTGAAGAACAACCTGATCTGGCTGGTACTCTATCTGCTGTCGATCCCGGCGGGTCTTGCGGCCGCCCTGTTCCTCAACCAGACGGTCACCGGCATCCGGCTCTACAAGTCGCTGTTTTTCTTTCCCTTCGTGATCAGCCAGGTCGTGGTCGGCCTGATGTTCACCTGGTTCTACGCGCCGGATTTCGGCCTGTTTTCCAAGCTGACGGAATGGCTGACCGGCGAGCAGATCGCCGTGCTGGCTGACGAGCGTTTCGTCACCTACGGCATCATCGTTGCCGGTCTCTGGCCACAGACGGCCTATTGCATGATCCTCTACCTGACCGGTCTCAACAACATCAATCCCGAGCAGGTGGAAGCTGCCCGCATGGACGGCGCCAAGGGCGTCAAGCTGTTGTGGAACATCATCCTGCCGCAGCTCGGACCGGCAACCTTCATCGCCATGGTGGTGACCGTGATCGGCTCGCTGCGTTCCTTCGACCTCGTCTCGGTCATGACTGCTGGCGGTCCCTACGGTTCCAGCCAGGTGCTGTCCTATTTCATGTATGAGCAGGCGCTGTCGGAATACGGTTTCCGCATGGGCTATGGCGCGGCCATCGCCGTCGTCCTGTTCCTGATCATGATGGTCTTCATCTCGCTGTTCATCGTGCGCATGCTGCGCCAGGAAAGGAACGCCTGATGTTCCCGACACCCATCGAAAAAGCCTCGCGCTTCGTCCAGACCGGCTACAAGATCCTGCTGCCGGTGGCGCTCTTTCTCTGGTTGCTGCCGCTGATCGGGGTTGCGATCACCTCGGTGCGTCCGGCCGGCGATCTGGCGGCCGGCAATTATTTCGGCATTCCGTCATCCTTTGCCGGGGTGGAGAACTACACAGCCGTGTTCCGCGATTCGCCGATCGGCTGGTACATCCTGAATTCGTTCAAGGTGACGATCCCGACGGTGATCGGGGCAGTTGCGCTCTCCTGCCTCACCGGCTTTGCGCTCGCGGTTTACCGCTTCAAGAGCAATCTCGTGCTGTTCTTCCTGTTTGTCGCCGGCAATTTCATTCCGTTCCAGATCCTGATGGTGCCGGTGCGCGACATGACGCTGAGGGCTGGCCTTTACGATACGACAATGGGCCTGGTGCTGTTCCATGTAGCTTTCCAGACCGGCTTCTGCACGCTGTTCATGCGCAATTTCATCAAGGGCCTGCCGTTCGCGCTGATCGAATCCGCCCGCGTCGAGGGCGTCTCGGAATGGCGGATCTTCCGCCATATCGTGCTGCCGCTGATGCGTCCGGCCATTGCGGCACTTTCGGTACTGGTCTTCACCTTCGTGTGGAACGACTACTTCTGGGCCACCGTGCTGGTCCAAGGCCAGCATGCGATGCCGGTCACGGCGGGTCTCTATTCGCTGAACGGCCAATGGGTTGCCGCCTGGCACCTGGTTTCCGCCGGTTCGATCGTCGCGGCGCTGCCGCCGGTCGCCATGTTCTTCCTGATGCAACGGCATTTCATTGCCGGCCTGACGCTTGGAGCCACCAAGGGATGAGTGAAATCGTAACCGTCGATTCAGGTCAGCTTTCGCTCAGCCTGCGCCTGCCTGATCTCGGCATGCCGGAAATCCTGTCCTTCGGCACAGTCCCGGTCGAGGTCGATCCGCTGTTCGACATCGAACGCTCCAGCCGCGTGAACGGCATGGATATCGCCGTGCCGACATCGGTCTTGCTGCCAACCGGCGGCATGGGCTTCTTCGGCTGGCCGGCGATTTCAGGTCATCGGGCAGGGCGCGATTTCGTCGCGCAATTCGGCGGCTGGTCGGTCGAGCGTGACGGCAACCGCAGCGTTTTGAACGGCGCGGACACGGTGGCAAAGCTCGGCATCGCCATTGTGCTCTCCGCCCATGCGTCCGGCCTGATCTCGATGGCGACGGAGCTAACCAATCTGGGCGATGGCGATTACCAGCTCGATCGCTGCATGGCCGCGACATTTCTGGCGCCCGCCGGCGACCTGCAAATGATGAGCTTCACCGGTATCTGGGGCCGCGAGTTCCAGACCCGCCGTGAATTGCTCGGCAATGGCACCTGGATCCAGGAAAGCCGGCGCGGCCGGACCTCGCATGACCGTTTCCCGATGCTGTTTATCGAAAGCGAAACCCAGGTCTTCGGCGTGACGCTCGGCTGGAGCGGCAATCACCAGATGGTCATCGACCGCACCGACGATGGCCAGCGGCTGGTGCATCTGGGTGAATTGTTCGAGCCGGGCGAGATCGTTTTGCAACCGGGCGAGAGCTACAAGAGCCCGATTGCCTATGCGGGTGCCGACAGCCAGGATTTCCACGCCTTCGTTCGTGACGAGCTGACCCAATGGCCAGGCGGCAGGATGAGTCCGCGTCCGGTGACGCTGAACACCTGGGAAGGCAATTATTTCGACCACCAGATGGGGTCGCTCAAGGCTCAGGCGACAGCCGCCGCCGCGCTTGGCATCGAGCGTTTCGTGCTCGACGACGGCTGGTTCGGCAAGCGCGACAATGACACGACCAGTCTCGGCGACTGGGACATCGATGCGCGCAAATATCCCGACGGATTAAAGCCGCTGGTCGATCATGTGGCGGGTCTCGGCATGCAGTTCGGCATCTGGTTCGAGCCCGAAATGGTCAACCCGGTGTCCGAACTCTACAAGGCACATCCGGACTGGGCGCTGCAGATCGAGGGGCGTCCGCTGCTCGAATCGCGCACCCAGTTGGTGTTGGATCTGACGCGGACCGAAGTCTCCGACTATCTGTTCGCCAAGATCGATGCGGTTCTCGCCAACCACGCTGTGTCCTATGTGAAATGGGACATGAACCGCGACCTGACCCATGCCGGCGGGCGTGACGGCAAGGCGAAGATCGCTGCCCAGACGCGCGCCGTCTATGCGCTGATGGACCGGGTCCGCGCGGCGCATCCGGGTGTCGAAATCGAAAGCTGTGCGTCCGGTGGCGGCCGCATCGACTATGGCGCGCTGGCCCGGACCCACCGCGTCTGGACCTCGGATTGCACCGATGCGCTGGAGCGGCTGGAAATCCAGCGTGGTGCTTCGGTTTTCGTGCCGCCGGAAATTCTCGGAAGCCATATCTCGGCCTCGCCGAACCACCAGACCGGGCGGCGCCATACGCTGTCCTTCCGCGCGCTTGTCGCGATCGCCTATCATCTCGGCGTTGAACTCAATCCGCTGGAACTGACCGAAGACGAACGGTCGGAGCTCAAGGTCTATATCGAGGCCTACAAGCGCTTGCGCGGTCTGCTGCATGCGCCGGGCGCCGCGTTCCGGCTGGAGCCGATCGACGGACGTTATGTCTGGGGGGCCGCCAGCGCCGAGAAGATCGTCGTGATCGTGGCGCAGGGGCCGCAGATGGTCGGCGAGCAGCCGGCACCGCTCCGGCTGCCCGAAAGCATCACGGAACTCGGCGGCACATGGCGGATCGCCAACGTGCTGCCGGCCGCACCGCAATTCATCCGTATCTCCGAGGGGCAGAAAAAACTGCTGGCCGGCGAGATCAGCTTTCAGTTGTCGAGCACCGGTCTTGCCGGTCTGCCGCTGCCGATGCTGATGCCGGAAAGCGCGCTGCTCCTCGAACTCATTCCTTCAAAGGGAGGCAAGACCCATGGCTGATGTGCGCCTGCGCGACGTCAAGAAACAGTTCGGCGCACTCAGCGTCATCAAGGGCGTCGATCTCGACGTCAAGGATGGCGAGTTCTGCGTCTTTGTCGGCCCGTCCGGCTGCGGCAAGTCCACGCTGCTCCGGATGATCGCCGGTCTGGAGGACATCACCTCTGGCGCGCTGTCGATCGGCGGCCAGGACATGACCAAGGTCGGCCCGTCCGAGCGCGGCGTGGCCATGGTGTTCCAGTCCTATGCGCTCTATCCGCATATGACGGTGACCGAGAATATCGGCTTTGGCCTGCGCATGACCGGTCACTCGAAAGAGATGATCACGGAACGGACGGCAGTTGCGGCCAAGATGCTGCAGCTTGAGCCGTTGCTGGGGCGCAAGCCCGGCCAGCTCTCGGGCGGCCAGCGCCAGCGCGTGGCGATCGGCCGCGCGATCGTGCGCAATCCTGAAGTCTTCCTGTTCGACGAGCCGCTGTCCAATCTCGATGCGGCGCTACGCGTGCAGATGCGCGGCGAGTTGTCGAAGCTGCATCAGGACCTGAAGTCGACGATGATCTATGTCACGCATGACCAGGTCGAGGCGATGACCATGGCTGACAAGATCGTCGTGCTGTCGGCCGGCAGGATCGAACAGGTTGGCTCGCCGCTCGAGCTCTACCATCGGCCGAACAATCTCTTTGTTGCCGGATTCATCGGCTCGCCGAAGATGAACTTCCTGAAGGTGCAGGTCACTGCGGCCGAAGGCGGCAATCTCAGCGTTGCCCTGCCGGGCGGCGTGTCCCTGACAATGGCCGGGGATGGAAAAGCGGCGGTTGGCGAGATGACCTTCGGCATCCGGCCAGAGCATATCGATGCGACGGGCAAGGGTGACGTGGTGCTCGAAAGCACGGTGAACCTTGCAGAATATCTCGGCTCCGAGACGCTGTTCTTCGTCACGCTTGCCGATGGATCGGAGCTGTCGCTCAAGGCCGATGGGCTTGCACGCGAAAAACCGGGCGACAGGCTGAGGATCGGCATCAACGCCAAGGCCTGCCATCTGTTCAACAAGGATGGCCTGGCCGTCATCAACGGAGACCTGACGCGATAATGCTGGGCGTATGTTATTATCCGGAGCACTGGGACGAAGCACGCTGGACCGAAGACGCCCGGCGCATGGTCGAACTCGGCATCTCCTTCGTGCGGATCGGCGAATTCGCCTGGTCGCGGCTTGAGCCCGCGCGCGACGCCTTCGATTTCGGCTGGCTCGACCGGTCGATGGACATCCTGGCCAAGGCCGGCCTGAAGATCGTGCTCGGCACGCCGACGGCGACGCCGCCGAAATGGCTGGTCGACGAACATCCCGATATCCTGCCCTATGACGAAGAGGGCAAGGTGCGCGGCTTCGGTTCACGCCGGCACTATACGTTTTCGTCGGAGACCTGGTGGCGGGAAAGTGCGCGCATCGTCGAGATCGTGGCCGCACGCTACGGCAATCATCCGGGGCTGGTCGGCTGGCAGACGGACAATGAATATGGCTGTCATGACACGACGGTGTCCTGGGGGGCTGAAGACCTGAAGAGTTTCAAGCGCTGGCTCCGGCTACGCTACCAGTCGACCGACCAGCTCAACGAGGCCTGGGGCTCGGTATTCTGGTCGATGGAGCTCAAGAGCTTCGACGAGGTCATGCTGCCGAACCTGACGGTGACGGAGCCCAATCCGGCGACAAGGCTCGACTTCTGGCGCTTTCAGTCGGACCAGGTCGCGGCCTATGACAAGATGCAGTGCGAGATCATCCGCAAGCATTCACCTGAACGCTGGATCACCCATAATTTCATGGGCTTCGTTTCGGATTTCGACCACTTCAAGGTCGGCGACAATCTCGATCTGGCGTCCTGGGACAGCTATCCTATCGGTTTCGTCGAGAAGTTTCCGTTCTCGGAAGACGAGCGCAATCGCTGGGCGGAAACCTCGCATCCGGATATTGCACCCTATCACCACGATCTCTACCGCGCTGTCGGCAAGGGCCGTTTCTGGGTGATGGAGCAGCAGCCGGGCCCAGTGAACTGGGCGCCGTGGAACCCGGTGCCGAAGCCCGGCATGGTGCGGCTGTGGACCTTTGAAGCGCTGGCGCATGGGGCCGACGTTGTCAGCTATTTCCGCTGGCGCCAGGCACCGTTTGCGCAGGAACAGATGCATGCCGGCCTCAATCTGGCGGGTCTCGACGAGCTGTCGCCGGGCGGCATCGAGGCGAAGCAGGTGGCCGAAGAGCTGAAGGCGCTCGGGCCGTTGCCGGAGACGGATAAGGCATCTGTCGCATTGGTCTTCGACTACCAGAGCTACTGGTCGACGATGATCCAGCCGCAGGGCAAGGACTTCCGCTACGAGGAACTGTGCTTCCGCTGGTACGAGGGCCTGCGCCGTCTCGGTCTCGACATCGATTTCGTCCGTCCGGGCGCGTCGCTGGAGGGCTATGCGCTGGTTGTCGTTCCTTGCATGACCGAGGTCGATACGGCGACCCAGTCGGCGCTGGAAAAGGCGACCGGCCATGTGCTGATCGGGGCACGCACCGGTTCGCGCGATCGCAATTTCGTCATTCCGACAAACCTGCCGCCGGGGCCGCTCGGTGAACAGACCGGCAACAGGGTCATCCAGGTCTCGACCCTTCGGCCGGGGCTGTCCGACGCAGTGTCCGGCTCCGTCTCGGGTGCCGGTATCCGCTGGCGGGAATATCTGGAGACGTCCGCCACGGTCCTCGCGCGCTTTGCCAATGGCGATCCGGCGCTGACCGAGAAAGACCGGATGCTCTATCTCGCCTGCTGGGCCGACGAGACCTTGCTGGCGAGCGTTCTGACGCTTGCCGCGGAAAAGGCCGGCCTTCAGACGATGCCTGTGCCGGATCATATCCGCATCCGCCGTCGCGGCGACCTGACCTTTGCCTTCAACTATGGCAGCGAGGACTGGACGGTTCCGGCCGGTGCGCAACTGGCGCTTGGCGAGGGCGTGCTGAAGCCGCAGGCGGTTTCAGCTTGGCGCTAGTTGCCGGCGTCGAAAAGGCATTCACATCGAAGATCATGCGAGGGGCACCATGGGTGCCCCTTGCTAATTTTGGCCCTTGCCTTCGATGCCGGGCATGGCAAGTTGCGCGCCATGACCAAAGTGATCCTCATCGTTCTCGATGGCTTGCGCTATGACGCGGCCCGTAGCTGTCTCGGATATATGGAAGGCCTGGTGCAGGCGGGCATGGCGGAGGTGCGCAGGCTGACCTGCGAACTGCCGGCGATGTCGCGGCCGCTCTATGAGACGCTGATGACCGGGCGGCGTCCGGTAGAGCATGGCATCGTCAGCAATGGCGTGCTGCGGCGTTCTGAGGGCGACAATCTGTTTGCCCGCTGTCGGGCTTCAGGAAAGGTCACGGCCGCTGCCGCCTATCACTGGGTGTCAGAACTCTATGTTTCGTGTCCGTTCGACCGCCATCGTGAACGTATCCTGGTGAATGGCGGCGGTGATATCACGCATGGCGTCTTCTATTGGGACGACCACTATCCCGACAGCCATCTGTTTGCCGATGCCGATTGGCTGATCTCCAGCCAAAGTCCCGATTTCCTGCTGCTGCATCCGATGAATGTCGATGATGCCGGCCACCGCCATGGCGGCGACAGCGTCGGTTATCGCAATGCCGCGCGCGTTCAAGGCGACCTGCTGGCGCGGCATCTGCCCGGTTGGCTGGCGCTTGGATACAAGGTGATCGTCACGGCCGACCACGGCATGGGCTATGACGGCAATCATGCCGGACCGACACCTGAGGAGACGCATGTGCCGTTTTATGCGCTCGGCTTTCGCCTGGGCGAGGACGCGGCGCTGCCTCAAACAGAGATTGCCGGTCTGATCTGCCGGCTGATGGGTGTCGATGCCGGGCAGATGCCGGGCTATCAGGGGCCGCTTGAAATTCTGGCCTAAGACCCGTGCAGCGTGATCCGAAACCGCTCCCGCTACCGTAGTTGTCCGCAGATTGGATCTACCAGGAGCGGACGATGACAGACTTTACCGGCATGACGTCGCTTGGCTCTGGTTACAGGGCGCTGGTACTCGGGGCGAGTGGCGGCATCGGGTCGGCCTTTGTCGAGGTGCTGCGTTCCGATCCCCGTTGCGGCGAGGTCTCCGGCCTGTCGCGCAGTGTCGATGGCTTCGACGTCACCGATGAGGACAGTGTTGCTGCCGCTGCAACGCATCTGTCTGATTCCGGGGTTCGTTTCGACATGATCCTGTGTGCAACAGGGGCTTTGACAATCGATGATGTCGGGCCGGAAAAGGCGATCAAGACGATCCGGCCGGAGGCCATGGCGGCGCAGTTTGCCGTTAATGCCATCGGTCCGGCGCTGGTTTTGAAACATTTCGCGCCACTGCTTGCTAGCGATCGCCGAAGCCTGTTTGCGGCGCTTTCCGCCCGCGTCGGCTCGATCGGCGACAACAGGCTGGGCGGCTGGATTTCCTATCGCGCGGCCAAGGCGGCGCTGAACCAGATCGTGCGGACGTCCGCGATCGAGATCGCCCGGACAAGGCCGAACGCCGTTGTCGTCAGCCTGCATCCCGGTTCGGTGGATACGGGCTTGTCTTCGGCTTTTGCCAAAGGCCATGACCGCCTGTTGCCAACAGACAGTGCGGCACGGATGTTGTCCGTACTTGACAGCCTGGAGCCCGCCCAGAGCGGTGGTTTCCATGCCTATGACGGCCAGCCGGTCGAATGGTAGGCTGGGTCCCTCGGTATTGAGCGGCGGCTTTATGGCTGTGGCTGCGCGTTCAAATCGCCGGAGAGGTCTCTTCAATCAGCAGGCCGCTGGTGCGCAGCAATGAGGTGAAACGGCCGCCAAGGGCGCTCAACTGGTCGTAATTGCCCAGCTCGATGACCTTTCCGTGGTCAAGGAAGACCACGAGGTCGGCTTCACGGATGGTCGAGAGGCGGTGGGCGATAATGAATGTCGTGCGGTGCTTGCGCAGCCGGTCGATCGCCTGTTTCACTCGCGCCTCTGTTTCGACATCGAGCGCGCTGGTCGCCTCGTCAAGCACCAGGATCGGGGCGTTTTTCAGGATGGCGCGGGCGATCGCGATGCGCTGGCGTTCGCCGCCCGACAGGCGGTTGCCACGCTCGCCCACGACCGTATCGTAGCCGATCATGCGACTTTCGATGAAATCGGTGGCCGCCGCCGCCTCAGCCGCCTTGATGATGTCTTCTTCGCTGGCATCCTCGCGGCCAAGGCGGATGTTTTCCTTGATCGAGCGGTTGAGCAGGCCCGCGTCCTGGAAGACGGTGGCAATGGCGTGGCGCAGCGATTTACGGGTGATCCGGGCAATGTCGTGACCATCGATCAGGATCTGTCCCGATTGCGGCTGGTGGACGCGCTGAAGCAGGTTGATCAGCGTCGTTTTTCCAGCGCCGGTCGGGCCGACAATCGCTACGGTTTGGCCCGCCTGGACCGTGAACGATACGTCGCGCACACCCTGGGTCGTGGAGGCAAAGTCGAAGGAGACATTGCGAAACTCCACGTCACCGCGGACATTGTTCAGCTCCGTCGATCCGGCGGATTCCTCCCGGTCCTGGACGGCATCTTCTAGCTGGTAGAAGTCCTCGAGCTTAGAGCGCGCCTCGAAAATCTGATTGGCGAAGGTGATCATCTGGTCGAGACGGGCAATCAGCAGGCCGGCAAAACCGGTAAAGGCGATGACATCGCCGACCTTGAGCTGGCCGCTCTGCACGAACATCGTGCCGATCACCAGGATGATCAGCATGGAGAGCGTCGAAGCGATCCGGTTCAACGCGCCGGCAATCGCCCACCAGTCAAGGACGGGATACTGGGCTGCGAGAAGTTTCGTCGTGTATTCCTTGAGCGCCCGGGTTTCGGCTTCAATGCGGTTGTAGCTGTGCAGCACTGAAACGTTGCTGATCGAGTCGCTGACATGGGAAAAGACGGTGTGATAGTGGCTCTCGACAGAGGCCTGGCCTTCTTTGGTGCGGTTCATCACGGTCTTGCCGATGATGACGTAAAGAACTGCAAGCACGATCAGCACCGAGGTCAGGCGAACATCCATGGAAAAGGCGGTCGGGATCAGCAGCGTCAGAGCAACGGCGGTTGCAAGATGCGTCCGCATGAATTCAAGCCATAGGCCGAACAGGGTTTCGCCGGCGCGCAATAGCGTGTGCAGCGCGTTGGAGGTGCCCCGCTGCTGGTGCCAGCTTAGCGGCATCGAGATGATCTTGCCGAAGGATTCGGTCAGGAGATCCGCACGGCGGCCATGCGCCAGGCGATCTGCTTGTCGGGCCACGAGGACATAGGCGACTGTGTTGAATACGCCGAAGCAGCCCCAGGCAATCAATATCGATGTCGCGTCGCTCTTTTCCGATATCGCATCAATGATCCGACCGAACAGAATGGGTTCGATGATGGTTATGGCTGCAAGAACGACATTGGCGAGCACCACAAAGGAGACACGCAGCCGATAAGTCGCAAGATATTTCAGGGCCTTGAAATATACCTGTATCAGGGACAACCGCTTATACCTCCAGATGCGCATTCAGTGGTGATCTGCTTGAAACGGGTTTCGCCTCGTCTGACAAGAGCAAAGCCCAGGATTCCTGCGCCGCGATCCTGCAGTCTTGTATTATTCAACTGAGGCCGGGCGGGGGCAGAATCTGCAGGAACCATTATCATGCGTTCGCTACGAAATTTCGTGGTCGATTTTTAATACCCTCCTAACGCAATATGATAATATTTGTTCATATTGCGTTGGTTCATTCAGAATGACGAGCCTCGTGGCTTTTTCGTGAATTTATAAGCACACAGTTATTCAGGGGGTCTGGGTGAATATTAACCAGCTATTGCATTTTTTGGTCGTTGCGGACGAATGTCGGTCAGCAACGGAGATCGTGGCAGAGCTGGAAAAACTCGTTGCCGCCTACGGATTTGACTACTACGGGCTGGTTCGCCAACCGAAGCCGGACGAAAATCCGCTGGAGCTGGTGTTGTGTGGGCGTTGGCCGGAAGGCTGGCCGCAGATGTATATTGCCAAGAAATATGTGCTGATCGACCCGACCATTCGATATCTATCGCAAGCCCAGTCCGGCTTTCGCTGGCGCGATACAGCGCATGCGTTTCGCGCCGACCCGCATCGCAAGCGCATGGAGCGCATGCTGATGGACGGCATGCGCTTCGGATTGCTGGATGGTTATATATTTCCCGTCCATGGCCGCACGGGATTGCTGGGCAACATGACGGTGGGTGGCAAGCCGATCGATCTGTCACCTATCGAAATCAGCCTGTTCGACGCCGTGGCAAAAAAGGCGTTCTGGCGGATGCTTGAACTGACCCGCGAAGGTGATGTCAGTTCGGCGAAGGCGATCGATACCAGGATGACCCGACGCGAGATGGAAGTCTTGAGTTATCTGGCCGATGGCCTGACCTCGATCGAGATCAGCAAGATCCTGAAAATATCCAATCACACTGTCGATTGGTACATGAACGGCATTCAGGACAAGTTGAATGCCAAGAACCGCCAGCATGTCGTGGCGCTTGCCTTCCGGCTCGGGCTGGTAACCTGAGCATGGCGGCAATTTTCAGATAGCCGCTCAAGGTAAATTGAACTTCCTAAAACAACGCGCTATGAATTTTCTTCGCAGGTGCACAATGCCCTGGCATATCGTTTTGGGGAGACCGAATTGCCAATATCCAAGATCCTTGTCGCCAACCGTTCCGAAATTGCAATTCGCGTGTTTCGCGCCGCAAACGAACTGGGCATAAAAACGGTTGCGATCTGGGCGGAGGAGGACAAACTGGCTCTCCATCGCTTCAAGGCGGACGAGAGTTACCAGGTTGGCCGGGGGCCGCATCTGGCGCGTGATCTTGGACCGATCGAAAGCTATCTCTCCATCGAGGAAGTGATCCGTGTCGCCAAGCTGTCGGGTGCCGATGCCATCCATCCAGGCTATGGGCTGCTGTCGGAAAGTCCTGAATTTGTAGACGCCTGTAACGATGCAGGTATCATTTTCATCGGGCCCCGCGCCGATACGATGCGCCGGCTCGGCAACAAGGTCGCGGCACGCAATCTCGCCATCGAGATCGGCGTTCCTGTCGTGCCTGCGACAGAACCGCTGCCGGACGACATGGCGGTCGTTGCCAAAATGGCCGAGGAGATCGGCTATCCGGTGATGCTGAAAGCCTCCTGGGGCGGCGGCGGACGCGGCATGCGCGCCATTCGCGATCCGAAGGATCTCGCCAAGGAAGTCACCGAGGCCAAGCGCGAAGCGATGGCCGCCTTCGGCAAGGACGAAGTCTACCTCGAAAAGCTGGTCGAGCGTGCGCGCCACGTCGAAAGCCAGGTTCTCGGCGACACACATGGCAATGTCGTGCATCTGTTCGAGCGCGACTGCTCCGTCCAGCGTCGCAACCAGAAAGTTGTCGAGCGTGCGCCAGCACCTTACCTGAGCGAAGCGCAGCGGCAGGAACTGGCGAGCTATTCGACGAAGATTGCCAAGGCGACGAACTATGTCGGCGCCGGCACGGTCGAGTATCTGATGGATATGGACACCGGCAAGTTCTACTTCATCGAAGTCAATCCGCGTATCCAGGTCGAGCATACCGTGACCGAAGTCGTGACCGGCATCGATATCGTCAAGGCGCAGATCCACATTCTCGACGGTTACGCGATCGGCACGCCGGAATCGGGTGTGCCCAAACAGGAAGACATCAAGCTCAACGGTCATGCGCTGCAGTGCCGCATCACCACGGAAGACCCGGAGCAGAACTTCATTCCCGACTACGGCCGCATCACCGCCTATCGCGGTGCGACCGGCTTCGGGATCCGTCTTGACGGCGGCACCGCCTATTCCGGCGCGGTGATTACCCGGTTCTATGATCCGCTTCTGGAGAAGGTCACGGCATGGTCGCCCAGCCCGGAAGAGACGATCGCCCGCATGCACCGCGCGCTGCGCGAGTTCCGCATTCGTGGCGTGGCTACCAACCTGACCTTCCTCGAGGCGATCATCACGCACGAGAAGTTCCGCGACAACACCTACACGACACGCTTCATCGACACGACGCCGGAATTGTTCCAGCAGGTCAAGCGCCAGGATCGCGCGACCAAGCTGTTGACCTATCTCGCCGACGTGACCGTGAACGGCCATCCGGAAGCCAAGGGTCGGCCGAAGCCGTCGAAGGAAATCGCCGAGCCGGTGGTTCCGTTCACGCCCGGCGATATCCGGCCCGGCACGAAGCAGAAGCTGGACGAGCTCGGCCCGAAGAAGTTCGGCGAATGGGTGCGGGCGCAGAACCGTGTGCTGGTCACCGACACGACGATGCGTGATGGCCACCAGTCGCTGCTGGCGACGCGCATGCGCACCTATGACATTGCCCGGATCGCCGGGACCTATGCGCGCGCACTGCCGAACCTGTTTTCGCTGGAATGCTGGGGTGGAGCCACCTTCGACGTTTCGATGCGCTTCCTGACGGAAGATCCGTGGGAGCGGCTGGCGAAGGTCCGCGAAGATGCACCGAACCTGTTGCTGCAGATGCTGCTGCGCGGTGCCAATGGCGTCGGCTACAAGAACTACCCGGACAACGTGGTCAAATACTTCGTCCGACAGGCGGCCAAGGGCGGCATCGACGTGTTCCGCGTGTTTGACTGCCTGAACTGGGTGGAAAACATGCGCGTCTCGATGGATGCGGTCGCCGAAGAAAACAAGATCTGCGAAGCGGCGATCTGCTACACGGGCGACATACTGAATTCGGCGCGCCCGAAATACGATCTGAAATATTACACCGACCTTGCCGCCGAACTCGATAAGGCGGGTGCGCATATCATTGCGGTCAAGGACATGGCCGGCCTGTTGAAGCCGGCAGCGGCGCGCGTACTGTTCAAGGCGCTGCGCGAATCAACCGATCTGCCGATCCATTTCCACACGCATGATACGTCCGGCATTGCCGCGGCAACCGTGCTGGCTGCCGTTGAATCGGGTGTCGATGTCGTCGATGCAGCCATGGACGCATTGTCGGGCAATACCTCGCAGCCTTGCCTTGGCTCGATCGTCGAGGCCTTGCGCGGCACCGAGCGCGATCCGGATCTCGATCCGGAATGGATCCGCCGCATTTCCTTCTACTGGGAAGCGGTACGCCACCAGTATGCGGCCTTCGAAAGCGACCTCAAGGGACCGGCTTCCGAAGTCTACCTGCATGAAATGCCCGGTGGCCAGTTCACCAATCTCAAGGAGCAGGCGCGTTCGCTGGGTCTCGAGACCCGTTGGCACGAGGTCGCGCAGACCTATGCCGATGCCAACCAGATGTTCGGCGATATCGTCAAGGTGACGCCGTCGTCGAAGGTCGTCGGCGACATGGCGCTGATGATGGTCAGCCAGGATCTGACGGTGGCCGACGTGGTCAATCCGGCCAAGGACGTGTCCTTCCCGGATTCAGTCGTCTCGATGCTGAAGGGCGATCTTGGCCAGCCTCCGGGCGGCTGGCCGGAAGGGCTGCAGAATAAGGCGCTGAAGGGCGAAAAGCCATATACGGTTCGTCCGGGCTCGCTGCTGGAAGACGCTGATCTCGATGCCGAACGCAAGGCGATCGAGGCGAAGCTCGAACGTGAGGTCAGCGACTTCGAGTTCGCTTCCTACCTGATGTATCCGAAGGTCTTCACCGACTATGCACTGGCGGCTGATACCTATGGCCCGGTCAGCGTGTTGCCGACGCCTGCCTATTTTTATGGTCTCGGTTCGGGCGAGGAACTGTTCGCCGATATCGAGAAGGGCAAGACCCTGGTTGTCCTCAATCAGGCGCAGGCTGAGATCGACGAGAAGGGCATGGTCAAGGTGTTCTTCGAGATCAACGGTCAGCCGCGTCCGATCAAGGTGCCGGATCGCAACCGGGGCGCATCAAGCACCATTCGCCGCAAGGCGGAGGCCGGCAATGCGGCGCATCTCGGCGCGCCGATGCCGGGTGTTATCTCGACCGTTGCCGTGACGGCTGGCCAGACCGTCAAGTCCGGCGATGTGCTTGTCTCGATCGAAGCGATGAAGATGGAAACCGCACTGCATGCGGAAAAGGATGGCACAATTGCTGAAGTTCTGGTGCGCACCGGCGACCAGATCGATGCCAAGGATTTGCTGATCGTCTACGGCGCCTGACACTCCGTTTGGGATTGCAGAATAGAAGAAGCCCCGCCGAGCGATCGGCGGGGCTTCTGTCGTTCCGTCTTAAGGCTTCAGGCGAAGATCACTTCGCCTTGCCGAGCTTGACGCCCTTTTCCGGGCTTGCAACCTTCTTGCCATCGACTGTGATCGCGTAGGCGCCCTTGTCTGCGCGCGTGACGGCGATCGCCACGGCGCGGCCATCGAGGGTCACATTGGCTTCGAAACCGTTCCAGTGGTCAGGCAGGGCCGGCTTGACGAAGAGCTGGCTGCCCTTGCGGCTGATGCCGAGCAGTCCTTCGACGGCAAAGCGATAGAGCCAGCCTGCAGAGCCTGTGTACCACGTCCAGCCGCCGCGGCCGACATAGGCCTCGCCACCGTAGATGTCGGCAGCGACGGCATAGGGCTCGACGCGGTAGCGTTCGGCTGCCTCGGCATCGAGCGCGTGGTTGATCGGGTTGAGCAGGCCGAAGACGCGCCAGGCGTCACTGGTGCGGCCGGCCTTTGCCAGCGCCAGACCCAGCCAGATCGCGGCATGGGTATACTGGCCGCCGTTTTCACGGACACCCGGCGGATAGGCCTTGATATAGCCCGGATCGACCGGTGCCTTGTCGAAAGGCGGGGTGAAGAGGCGAACAATGCCGCCTTCGTCATCGATCAGCTTGGATACAGCGGCATCGAGAGCCTTTTCGACATGGTCCGGCTGGCCCATGCCCGACAGCACGCTCCAGGACTGGGCGATCGAGTCGATGCGGCATTCCAGCGATGCGTCCGAGCCGAGCGGCGTGCCGTCGTCGAAATAGCCCCGGCGATAATATTCGCCGTCCCAGCCCGCCGTTTCGAGCGCTGCCTTCAGCGTGTCGATATGGGCGGTCCAGCGTTCGCTGCGGGCGGTATCCTTGCGCGCTTCGGCATAAGGCAGGAAGGCCTTGAGCGTGGCGGCCAGGAACCAGCCGAGCCAGATGCTTTCGCCCTGGCCTTTGGCGCCAACGCGGTTCATGCCGTCGTTCCAGTCGCCGCCGAGGATCAGCGGCAGGTTATGTTCGCCGGTGCGGGTAATCGCGAGATCCAGCGCACGGGCGGCATGTTCGTAGAGGTCGGCCTGTTCTTCCGAGCGGGTCGGCTGGAAGAAGGCATCGTGCTGCGACATGCGCAGTTCCGGTCCTTCGATGAAGGCGATCTTTTCGTCCAGAATGGCCTTGTCGCCGGTGGTGGAGACATACTGGTCGATGGCGTAGGCCAGCCAGACGACGTCGTCGGAGATATGCGTGCGCACGCCAGCCTCGGTTTGCGGCAGCCACCAATGCTGCACGTCGCCTTCGATGAACTGGCGGGCGGCGGCATTGAGGATCTGCTTGCGGGCCAGCGATGGCTGCTGGAGCAGGAAGGCCAGCGTGTCCTGCAACTGGTCACGGAAGCCGAAGGCGCCGCTTGCCTGGTAAAAGCCCGCGCGGGCGAAGATACGGCATGCCAGCGCCTGATAGGGCAGCCAGCGATTGACGAGATGATCGAACGCCTTGTCGCCGGTCGAGACCTGCAACTGGCCGGTAAAGCCGTTCCAGAACGTACGGTTGGCCTCCAGCACGCTGTCGAAATCGACGCCGCGCATGGTCGTGACCAATGCTGTTGCCTTTTCGGCCGTGTCGGTTTCCCCGAGCAGGAAGGTCAGGTCACGCTGCTGGCCTGCGCCGATCTCGATGTCGAAGGCAAGTGCCGCGCACGGATCGCTTTCGGTGTCGGTGGAACCGGACAGCTTGGCCACTCGGGCCAAGGCCTGCGGCAGCTTGATCGTGCCATGACGGCCGATGAACTCGCGACGGCTGGATGTGTGGCCGACCGGCGCCGAGGGACCGGCGAGGAAGGCAAAACGACCTGGATAGTTGATGTCGAAGGGGTTTGTCGCCAGAAGCGCGCCGGTCTCCTCGTCATAGGTTGAGAGCACGAAGGGAGCGGTCTTCTGGCCGTTGTTGCCGAGGATCCATTCCGCATAGCCGTAGACGCGGAATGTCCGCGATTCCGTGCCGGTGTTACGCAGGACAAGTCGAGACAGCTTCACCGGACGCTCGCGATCGACCGTCTGGGTCACCTCGATGTCGAGATCGCCGTGCTGGCTTGCGAATATGGAATAGCCCTGGCCATGGCGTGTCTCGAAGCGCGCGTCATTGTCCTGGTTCAGGGCACTGACAGGCGCATAGGTACGGCCACTTTCCAGGTCGGCGACATAGAAGGCTTCGCCCGGGCGGTTGGTGACGGGATCATTGGTCCACGGGGTTAGCTGGTAATCGCGGGAGTTCTGGCTCCAGGTGAAGCCGGCACCTTCCGCTGCCACATGGAAGCCGAACTGCTCGTTGGTGATGACATTGATCCACGGCTGCGGCGTTGCAGAGCCGGCCGCCAGGCGGACGACATATTCGCTGCCGTCCCTTGAGAAGCCGCCGAAGCCGTTCCAGAAATCGAGATCGTTGCCGTCCGGGGCCTTTGCCGTTGCTTCGATCGCTGCCGGCAGGGCAGGGATGATGCCGGGCCATTCCGGTTCGGCGCCATCGGGCACACGCGGCGTGGCAAACAGGGACACGGCGCGATTGACCTGATCGACGATCTTGCCGTTTCGGGCATGCAGAACGACCCGTGCAGCGCCGAGAAGGGCCTGGGTTGCGGTCTCGTCGTTGAGATCGTTGCGCACAGTGAAGACATGCTGACGACCTGCGCCGTCCGGCAGACGGTGGCGCAGGTTTTCCGCCAGCTGATCCAGCGCATGCTGCATATCCTGCGCATAGGACGTGGCGCGTTCGTTGACGATCGCCAAGTCGATCACCAGCCCGCGGCGACGCAGGTATTCCAGCGCACTCAGGGCTTCGCGGGCGATCTCGATGTCCATGTCATCGTTGATGCGCAGCGCAAAGATCGGGAAGTCGCCCGAGATCGCCATCGGCCAGAGCGCCGACTGCGAACGCAGGCCGGTGCGTACCGTTTCCGGATCGGCTCTCAGATGCGTATCGGGATAGACCAGGTAGCGGCCGAGATGCTGGAAGGCTGCGGCCTGCTGCGAGGTGATGCCGATATGGCGCAACTCGACCTGTACGCGGGTCCAGGCATGGATCAGTTCATGGCTGAAGGCATCCGGGTGGCGGTAGCGGTCGATCGCCTTGTCGATTTCCTCACGATTCGGTGCGGCAATCGTCCAAAAGATTACCGAGACCTTCTTGCCGGCGGGGACACGAACGACGCGGCGCAGGCTGAGGATCGGATCGAGCGTGTAGCCATCGGTACCCGAGAGCGTGGCGCCCGGATCGAAGGCTGCGGCTTCTGCGAGGCTGCGGCCCCGGCCGAGGAAGGCGCGGCGATCGGTTTCGAATTCCGTCGGGCGGCCCGGTCCGGCATTGTCGACGATCAGGTGGGCGACGCAGATATCCGGATCGTCCGGGCTGCGCTTGTTGCGCTCGGCGCGAATGACGTCGCCGCGCTTGCCGATCTCGGTGTTGACGAACATGCGCGAAAACAGCGGATGGGCATTGTCGGCATCGTCGTAACCCAGGACGGGCTCGAGATAGGACGTGACTTCGATGAAGCGGTCTTCCGTCCCGGTGTTGAGGATGGTCAGGCGACGGCCTTCGGCATCATGCTCGGTTGCGACGATGCATTCGACCGTGGTCGAGATCTCGCCGACCGTCTTGAAGAATTCGGCCTTGTCGTCGCCGAAGATAACCTTGGACTTCTCGTCTTCGGCGCGACGTGGCGTTGCTGTGGCAGACCACCACTGGCTGGATGCCGTGTCGCGCAGGAAGATGAAGGTGCCCCAGCGATCCTCGGTCGGATCGGCCTTCCAGCGGGAAACGGACTGGCCGTTCCAGCGCGAGAAACCGGTCCCTGTTGCTGTGAGCATGACCGAGTAGTGGCCGTTGGACAGGAAGGCGACTTCGCGGTCCTTGGAGGCCGGATCGTTGATGGTGCGGATTTCGGCGCGCAACAGATCGGCCTGGCCCTTGCCGGGGGTCTGCGGTTCGTATTTGGCGCTCATCACCGGAATTTCGCGCGGGGCCTTTTCCTGCAGCAGCAATTCGGCCGCCTCGATCACCGGATCGGCGTGGAAGAGGGTACGCAAGCGGCCGTTGAAGGCGACGTTGGCAACGGCGGCGATCGACATGCCATGGTGGTGGGCATAGTAGTTGTAGACCACCGCGCATTTCTTGCCGTCGGGCAGGCGGGTCGGGGTGAAATCGACGGCATCGTGATAGCCGTAGGCGCCCAATGCGCCAAGCTTGCGCAGGCGTTCGAGGTTTTCGAGCGAGGCTTCCGGATAATACTGGCTGGCCAGGATCGAGGCATAAGGCGCGATGACGGCATTCTGGCCGAGGCCACGTTTGAGGCCGAGCGTCGGAACGCCGAAATTGGTGTACTGATAGGTCAGCTCATGGTCGCGGGCGTTGAAGGCCGCTTCCGAGATACCCCAGGGGATGTTCAGGCGGCGGCCATGGTTCATCTGCTCGATCACAACCAGATTGTTGGTTTGGTTGAGGATGCCACCCTGGCGCTCCTGCATGACGAGCGGCGGCATCAGATATTCAAACATCGAGCCGGACCAGGAAATCAGCGCCGCACGGGCGCCGATCGGCACGACCTGACGGCCGAGGCGGTACCAGTGTTCGGTCGGCAGGTCACCCTTGGCGATGGCAAACAGGCTGGTTAGGCGGCATTCGGAGGCGAGCAGATCATAGCAGGCTTCGTCGAGTTCACGACCATCGACGCGGTAGCCGATCGACAGCAGGCGGCGCTCGGGGCGGAACAGGAAGGTGAAGTCCATCGAAAATGCGATGCCACGGGCGCGTTCGCAGAGTTGCGACAGGCGCTGGCGGATCGGATCGATGTTCGACAGGTCAAAGGCCGTATCGGAGATATGCGCCTCGCAGACGGAGACCAGCGATTCCGTCCAGCGGATCACCTCGACGCTCTGGTCGGAGCGGACCTCGTGATGCAGGTTGGCTGCCAGCTTCTGGATGTCGCGGGCAAGCACCGCCAGATTGATGGTGCGGATCGAGGCGAACTCGTGCTCGCGCTTGACGGCGGCAAGCGCGGTGTTGAAGCCGACAATGCGTTCTTCCAGGCGACGGCGGAGCGGGCGAACGGTCTTGCGGTCGTCCGGCAACTGGGCGAGGACTTCCAAGAGGATGCCGCCGACATCGCCGATGCCGTCGAGATTGCCCTGCAGATGGGCAGAGGGTGCTTCGGCCCATTCACGGCATGCGGATGAGATGGCGATCAGATGGCCGGCGAGATTGCCGCTGTCGACCGCCGAGATGTAGCGAGGGCCCAGTGTCTGCAGCGTATCGGTATGGTACCAGTTGAACAGGTGTCCGCGGTACTTGTCCATGCGCTCGATGGTGGCGATCGTCTGCTCCAGGCGCTCGATCGTCTGCTCGAAGCTCAACCAGCCGAAGTGGCGGGCCGACACGACGGAGAGAAGATAGACACCGATATTGGTCGGCGAGGTGCGATGGGCAACGACCGGCTCCGGCGTTTCCTGGAAGTTGTCCGGCGGCAGGTAGTTGTCGCCGGCCGTGACGAAAGTCTCGAAATAGCGCCAGGTGCGGCGGGCAATCTTGCGTAGTTCGATAGCGACATGTTCGGGAACTTCAAGACTGTCTTCGGTTTCGGCCGACTGGCTGACATACCAGGCGAGCAGAGGCGAGAGCACCCAGAGACATGCGAAAGGCAGGCCGATGAGGTAGCCATAGCCACCGGGCAGCGCCGCCACGCCGACCGACAGGACGGCGAGGATGGGCGCATGGCGCATCGAGCCGTAGTAGGAGCCGATGGAGCCCTGGGCGGCTGACTGCACGCTTGAGGCCGTGCGCCATTCCAGGAGCAGCTTGCGGCTGACGGTCAGACGATAGAGGGACCGGGCAATGGCGTCGGCCATCATGCAGGCCTGGTCGGCGATGAAGACGATGCGCAGCGCGACCTGGGCATTGATCGAGCGGATTTCCGACCAGAGGGTCTGGAAATGGGCAGCCGGAACGATGTCGGTCTGGCGCGGCACGATGCCGGAGAGCAGCGAGAGTGTCGGCGCGACGAACAGGCTGAAGATCAGAACGAGTTGCCAGATGGTGGCGCCGACGGGATCCATCGTCGCCCAGCCGAGAACCGAGGCCATGAACCAGGCGATCGGGGTCAGCGAACGACGCAGGTTGTCGATCATCTTCCATCGGGCAAGGGCGGTGATGCCGCGGGCCGGATCGCCGATATAGGAGAGAAGCTGCCAGTCGCCGCGGGCCCAGCGATGCTGACGGGAGATTTCGACTTCGTAGCGGGTCGGGAAATCCTCGACCAGCTCGACATCGGTGACCAGGGCGCAACGCGCCATCGAACCTTCGAGAAGGTCGTGGCTGAGCACGGTGTTTTCATCGATGCGGCCCTTGAGCGCGCGCTCGAAGGCGTTGACATGATAGAGGCCCTTGCCGGTGAACGAGCCTTCGCCGGTGATGTCCTGATAGACGTCGGAGACGGTGAAGACATAAGGGTCCACGCCGCGATTCATCGAGAAGATGCGCTGGAAGACCGAGGCATCCTTGCCGGTGGTCAGCGACGGTGTGACGCGCGGCTGCAGCACGCCATAGCCGCTGATCACGCGGCCGGATTTTTCGTCATGCACCGGACGGTTGATCGGATGGTGCATCTTGCCGACTAGCTTGGTGACGGCGTCGCGCATCAGGCGCGTGTCGGCATCGAGCGTCATCACGTATTGGACGTTTTCCGGCACCATGTTGGCACCTGGCAGGTACGAGGTGTCACGGTCGCCACGCAAAAGCAGGTTCAGTTCGTGCAATTTGCCGCGCTTGCGCTCCCAGCCCATCCAGGCGCCTTCGGCCGGATTATAGAGGCGACGGCGATGCAGCAGGTAAAATCGGGTCTTGCCGTCGGTTGCGTAGCGGGCGCTGAGCTGCGCCACTTCACGCTTGGCGTAGTCCAGCACCTCGAGATCGGCGATCGTTTCTTCGACCTGGCTGTCCTTCCAGTCGCTGAGCAGCGCGAAATAGATCTCGCCATGCGGATTGGTCAGATAGTGGACTTCGAGATTGCGGATCAGTTCATCGACATCATCGCGCTTGGAGATCAGGCATGGCACGACGACCAGGGTGCGTGCCTCTGCTGGAATCCCATCCTTGAATTCGTAGCCGGTCAGTCGTGTCGGTTTGACAAAGAAGGTCACCAGCGTGTTGAACAGGCCGGTCGCGCCTTCGGAGACGGGCAGCGAAACCATGGCAAGCAAAAGCAAGATGAGTGGCGTCGACAGGCCGGCGAGCACCAGAAAGTGCCCGATGACCCAAAGCGCTGCAATCGTCAGGCCGAGGACCGGAATGGTAATCGACAGCCAATTCAGTTGTTTGATGCTGTCGGCGATGATGCGTGACAACGGGCGGCTGTAGCCGATCGTCTCTTCGAGTTCCAGCCGCCGTGCGCCGACGAAATAGCTTCCAACGTCAAGTACATCGCCGGAAGACCGGACATTTTCGGTTGCCAGATCGATCGCGGTCTGGGCGATTTCGATCTCGGAGCGGTCGGAACGCCGGGCAAGTTTTTCGATCGTATTGCGATAGGCGTTGCGCGAACCGAAATCGAGCTCACGATAATCTGTGTGCTGGCCGAGAACCTTGTCGACATGGCAGACTTCCTCGACCCAGACAGACCATTCCTTGTCGTCGATCTCGCGCAGGCCGCGGACGATATTGCCCATGGTGACATTGCCGGAGGACAGACGGTTGTGCTCGGCGTCCATCGCCTCCTGCGCGGTGCGGCCGGCGGCTTCCAAACGGGCTTCAAGCCAGGTCACGGCAAAGCTGGTATTCTGCGAGCCGTTGCGCAGGCGGTAGAGGAACTGGGTGGCAAAGGTATTGTCGTCGGCCAGCGGTTCGATCTGGCGCAGATATTCCGCAGCCGTGACCGGATCGTTCAGGCGCACGATCTCGTCGGCGACTTCGTTGGCCTTGCGGCGCATCCGGCGCGAACGATCGACGCGAGTGGCAATGCGGCGCAGGTTCTCGACGAGAACGAAGCGCACGATCGACGGCAGCGCCCAGAGCTCCCCGATCTCGAGCGTCTGATGCAGCTGGAAGCCTTCGACCAATGCGGTCATGCTTTCCTGCGAGACGGTCGAATGGGTATGGGCGACATAGAGCCATGCCATTGCCATGGTCCGCGGAATTTCGCGGTTTCCGATCTTCATCGTCGGCAGTTGCCGATAGAACTTCTTGGGGAAGTCGCGGCGGACTTCCTGGATCGCTTCTTCGATGACGTAGTGGTTGTCGAGCAGCCATTCTGCTGCCGGCGTGATCGTGGCGCCTGCCTCGACATCGGCCGCCGTCGCGCGGTAGACGCGCAGGATTTCCCGCTCGTTTTCCTTGTGGCGGGCAAAAAAGTCAAAATCATTCAGGCTGGGCAACTCATCGGCGCCGTCGCGCGCGAGGGCTGCCGCACTTTCGTGCAACTCCTCGATCGTGAAATAGGCAGCTCTGATCGAGTCGTTATGGTCGATCTGTTTGGTTTCGAGGTCGCGCGACGGGACATGCAGCGTCATGGGATGAATTGGATCTCGGGTTGTCTGTTAAAGAATGCTGTCAGGGCTTGCCTTAACCGCTGGTCTTCCTGGGGCGTTGGCTTTGCACAATTTCTGGCGTGTATTCAACAATTGAAGCAGAAAAAGGCTGCAATGCGACGTGGAGCCGGCAAGGAAACTGGTCTGGGCGGATATGCTTTCGGGCCTTGGCTGGGAGAATTGGCTTTTTATGCCTTATTTCAAGGCAGTAGCCAAGGGGTGCGGCGACAGACAATGATCTGCGCCGCCGCAGGCTTTTTTATAAGTCACGCTGCCCAAATCGTTGGATACAGCGATTCAGGCGGCTTCGGCGGCGAGCATGTTGGCGATCTGGATCATGCGGTCTGCGGCCTCCGCCAGCATATCATCGGACACGGTCAGGGATACCCGGATCAGGTTGCGTGCCGCCTCTCCGAAGGAGGAGCCGGGCATAACCGCCACATGCTGTTCCTCCAGCAGTCTCGCTGCAAATTCATACCCTGTCAGCCCGGTCGCTCCGACATCCACGACAATGAACATCCCACCTTCCGGCATGATCGGCTTGAGGGTGCTGATTGACTTCAGGCGGGTCGCAATCAGGCGGGCGCGGCGCTCGTAGTTGGTCCGCATGATGCCGGAGGTTTCAATTGGTTGCGTCAGCGCCATCGCGGTCATGTCGGCGATAAAGGGCTGCATGCCGAAGAGCATGGTTTCCGAGACCGGCAGCAGGCGATCGCAAAAGTCGCTCGGACCGACGGCCCAGCCGCTGCGAAAGCCCGGCGCTGCATGTGATTTCGAGATCGAGGACACAACGACGGTACGCTCGGCGAGAGCCGGATTGTCGAAGGGAGAGGCGAAGGTCTTGCTGAGGTTCTGGCCAAAGGCCAGTTCCTCATAGACCTCGTCGCAGACGATCCAGAGATCATGGCGGCGGCAGACCTCGCCGATGGCGCTGATTTCGTCAGACGTCAGGACCGCCCCGGTCGGATTGTGCGGCGTGTTCATGAGGAGAACACGACTGCGCGACGTGATTGCCGCCTCCAGATCCCGGGCATTCAGGTGAAAGCCGTTCTCCATCTTCAGCTTTACCGGTGAAAGCCTGGCGCCACTCGATGCGATCAGGCCCTCATAGGTGGCATAATAGGGATCGCCGACCAGGACTTCATCGCCGGCATCGAGTAGGCCCATGAGAACCACGAACAATGCGGATTGAGTGCCCGGAAAACATAGTACATTCCGCTCGGTGATGTTGTCGCGGCGCTTGCGATACTTTTCAACGAGCGCAGACACCACCGACGCTTCACCACGTCCATTGGAATAGCGAGTGCGGCCGGCATGGAGCGCGCGGGTGCATTCTGCCAGCAGGGTCGGATCGGGCGGGAGATCGGGTTCGCCGATGGTGAGCTGGATGACCGGAATGCCTTCGGCGGCCTTTTTGCGGGCTTCGATGTGAATGGCCCATTTGCCGGAACCAAGGCCGGCCAGTCGTTCGGTGATGGAGGCGTAACGCATGGGAATTGTCCGATGTCAGGCCGATGCCGGCGTGTTTTTCAAGGATAGGCCGCCGAGCAGCGCCTCGACCGCGTCGAGGGCAATCTGCTGCAGGCTCTGGTCGTCAAACAGATCGCTGGCCAGCGAGGCCTCCAGCCACAGGCCGTCGATCAAACCGTTGATGGCGATGGCCAGCCTGCGGCATTCGTCCGGTCCCGGTCGACGAGCATGCTCTTCCAGCACGGTCGCGATCAGGTTTTCCAGAATGCCCAGCAAGGTCAGATAGTTTTCCCGGTGAATGCGGGCGAACTCATCGTCGGAACGAACCCGGCTGATGAAGGCGGCCCAGAGCGATAGCGCCTTGGCGTCAGCAATCGGCGGACTGACATTGGCGATGATGAAACGCCGCAAGCGGCCGTGCGGATCGTTGTCCGCCTGGTCGATCGCCATCATGGCCGTCTGCGTCATGCTTGACAGAACCTCGCGATAGGCAGCCTGCAGCATCTGGTCCTTGCCGGTGAAATAGTGACGGATCAGGCCGCCCGTAACACCGGCGCGGGCTGCGATGTCCCGCACTGTTGCGCCTTCAAGGCCATGTTCGGAAATACTGTCCAACGTCGCCGCGATGAGATCGTTGCGGCGTTCGGTTTCCCCAGCCCGGTGGAAGCTGCGTCTTGTCATGCGGCCCTTCCGGATGCCCGGCGTGTCTGAGGCCAGCGGCGTTTCAACGAGAACAAAGCAATCTGCCAATGTTCTAATTATACGCACGGACAACAAGCGGACAAGTGCGAAAAATCCATTTGCGGGTTGGCTGGCGTGTCAAGCACGCATCAACCGCCGCTCGCCGACGATGATGATGATACCGGCACTGGCAATCAGCAGGGCGCCGACAATCACGTTGTTGCCCGGAATGTCGCCCCAGATGGCGTAGCCGAGAACGAAGGCCCAGATCAGCGCGGTATATTCGAACGGTGCAATGACCGAGATCGGTGCGCGGCGCATGCCTTCGAAGAAGGCGAGTTGCCCAATACCGCCCATGACGCCGACGGAGAGCAGCAATATCGCTGCCGAACTGTCCGGCGACACCCAGGAACTGACGGCCATAGGAGCGGTCAGGACGAGGAAGAAGAAATTGGTGACGGTCATCTGGACGATCGTTCGGGCGCCCATGGCGGTGCGACGCAAGAGCACCGTGCCGAATGCCCAGAGACAGGCGGCCAGCAGTGCGAGATAGACGGGCCACTCGATCGTCATGCCGGTTGGGTCGGTTGCGATGACCACGCCGACAAAGCCGATGCCGACGGCCAGCCAGCGCGACAAAGTGACATGTTCGCCGAGCATCGGGATCGACAGCAGGATCGCGACGACGGGAGCCGCGAAATAGAGCGTTGTGATGTCGGCAAGCGGCAGGAACCTGGCGGCATTGAAGTAGCAGAGCCAGGCGGCCAGAAGGATGAAGCTGCGGATGAGCAGCGGCTTGATCACCGGCGAGGCAACGGTTTCGCGCAAGTGATCCTTGCCGCCCATGGCGAAACAACCGATCAAAATGGTCAGGCTGCGGCAGAAAAGGATCTGCCAGACGGTCGTCGTTTCGACCAGCAGCTTGATCATGCCGTCGTGTACCGAAAATAGGAAATAGGCGAGGCTGGTCAGCAGAATGCCGGCGCCGATGGCGGTCTTCACGATGGTGGCCTTTCAGGGACGGACACCGTTGCGCAGGAATGGCATGGTGCGGGTGCCATCTCATGGTTTGTCCGACGGGTGTCAATTGCGAATTTTGACGATACTGACGCTCATGTTCGGTCGAAACAAAATGTGAAATTTTAAACCGCTTTGGAGATTGCCGTTTAAATCGATTAAATTAAATTGCCTGCCGATTGCAGAGGAGTGCATTACAATGACGATTGGCAATATCGCCGTGTCGGCGCAAGGGCCGGCACCGCTGGTCACACGCGAGAGAGCGGCGGTATCGCTGCTGTTTTTCCTGAACGGAATGGTGATTGGTGCCTGGGTCCCGAAAATTCCACTGTTTGCCAATGCGCTGTCTTTGTCCGAGTCCGCCCTTGGCATGATGATTTTCGCCTTCGGCATCGGATCGCTGGTGCTGATGCCGATTGCCGGCATGCAGATCGCTCGTATGGGGTCGAGCGGCGTGGTCAAGGTAACGACGTTGCTGTTCATTCCGACCATCGTGCTGGTCACGCTAGCGGACACTATTTGGACCGGGGCCATTGCCGTCTTCCTGTTCGGGGGGCTCACGGGCGCAATGGACGTGGCGATGAATGCCAACGCGGTCGAGGTCGAGCGCAAGATGCGTCGCTCGATCATGTCGTCCTGCCATGCCTTCTGGAGTCTCGGTGGACTTGTCGGCTCGGCAACCGGCGGTATTCTGATCGCGGCCATCGGTGCGACCGGGCATGTTGTGCTATTGGCCGCCGTCTGCCTGGCGCTGTTCCTGGTGGCTTGGCCGATGATCCTGCCGGATGCGCCACATCCGAGTGAAAAGGCGGCAGGCGGAAAGCTTCCGCTGACGCCTCTGCCTTGGCTGATCGGCTTGATGGCTCTGTTTTCGATGGTCCCGGAAGGAACGGTGCTGGACTGGAGCGCACTGTATCTGCGCAACGAACTCGGTGCATCGACGGCCTTCTCGGGCTTTGCATTCGCGGCCTTTTCGCTGACCATGGCGATCCTGCGCTTTGCCGGCGATTTCGTTCGCGATCGCTTCGGCGCGGTCAAGACCATGCGCTTCTGCGCTATCGCCGCCTTTGTCGGACTGATCCTGGCTGGCCAGGCGCCAAATGTCACCGTGGCGCTGATCGGCTTTGCGATTGCCGGGATCGGTATTTCCAATCTGGTACCGATCGCGTTTTCGGCCGGCGGAAACGTGCCCGGACTGGCGCCGGGTATCGGCCTCTCCGTCGTGACGACGATGGGCTATTCGGGCATTCTGTTTGCCCCATCGCTGATCGGCTTCATTGCCGAGCATACATCGTTATCGAACGTCTACACGGCGATCTCGGCGCTGTTGCTGGTGGTGCTGGCGCTGTCCGGCCTTGCCCGCCATGCAGACCGGGTGTCGGGCCATTAGGCAAAGTTTACCGAATACGACAAAGGCAGGCGCCGGTGGCGCTTGCCGGTCAGGGCGAAGATCGCATTGGCCAGTGCCGGCATGACCGGGGGCGTTCCGGGTTCGCCGGCGCCGCCCATGTGCCCGGAATTCTCCAGCAATTCGACGGAAATGACCGGGCACTGGTTGATCCGCAGGGCGTCGTAGTCGTGAAAATTCGATTGCTGCACCATGCCGTCGGCAAAGGTGATTTCCTGGCTGATGGCCGCCGATAGGCCATAGACGATTCCCGACATCATCTGCGCCTTGAAATTCAGTGGGTCGAGCACGATGCCCGGGTCGGCGGCGCAGAACACCTTGGTCACTTCGATCGCACCGTTCCTATCGGTGACTTCGACGACCTCGGCAACCCAGGTGCCGAACGATAGCGCGAAGGCCATGCCGCGGGCATGGCCCCGGGGAAGCGGCGTTGCCCAGGCGGACATGTCCGCGACCTTGTCGATGACGCCCAGCGCTGCGGGATGGGCCGCCAGCAATTCCCGGCGCAAGGCGAGCGGATCGTGGCCACCGGCATGGGCAATCTCGTCGATGAAGCTCTCGTGCATGAAGGTGTTGAACGAATAGCCGACCGACCGCCAGAAGCCGACCGGAACGGCGAGATCGACCTTGCGGCCATCGATGCGGTAGTTCTCGATCGCATAAGGCTGGTTGTAGGCGCCATCGAGCAGGGAATTGTCCGGCCCACCGATGGGCAGGCCCGGAAAATAGCGGCCAAGCGCGCTGGCGATGACCGAAGGCGAGGCGATGGAACCGATGACCGCTTTCGGTTTGCCGGCCTGGTCGAGCACCGCCTTGTATCGCGACTTTGCCATCGGCCGGTAAGGGCCATGGGTCATGTCCTCCTCGCGGGTCCAGACGACCTGGACCGGGCGACCCTTCACGCGCTGGGCGATGCGGATGGCGTAGTCGGCATAATCCGGTTCAATGCGACGGCCGAAGCCGCCCCCGAGGAAGGTGGTGTGCACCTTGATCCTGTCATGCTCGAAGCCGGTGATGCGTGCGGCGACATACTGGATGATCGTCGGTCCCTGGTTGGGCGCCCAGACTTCGACGCCGGTATCCGTGACAAGCGCCGTCGCGTTCATCGGCTCCATGGTCGCATGCGAGAGAAAGGGTACGTCATATTCGGCTTCGATGCGCTTTTCCTGCGCGGCATCGGCGAAAGCCGCATCCGGGTCGCCAAGGGTGCGAAGCGAGAAGCTGTCCGTGCCGTCGAGAGTCGCCGTATGAAGTGCCTCCATATCACCGGTCGAGGGCGGTATCGGGCCTTTTTCCCAGTCGACATTGATGGCTTCGGCGGCCTTGAAGGCGCGCCAGGTATTGTCCGCAATGACGGCGACACCCTGTCCATAGGGGCTGTCGATGGCGATCACCTGCTTGACCCCCGGCATGGCGCGTGCCGGATCGCCATTGAAGCTCCTGATCCGGCCGCCGGGGCTGGGGTTCATGCGCACGGTCGCATAGAGCATGTCCGGCAGATCGACATCGACGCCGAAGATGGGGGCGCCGGTCACCTTGGCGCGCATGTCCTTACGCGGCTGCGGCTTGCCGAGAATGGTCCAGTCCCTGCGGGGTTTGAGCTGGACTTCGACCTTGCCGGAGAGTGGTGCGGCCTCAAGCGCGAGTTCGCCATAAGTGGCGCTGCGGCCGCTGGCGGGATCGGTCACGACGCCTGCATTTGTATCAAGGCTTTCGGCTTCAACATTCCAGCGTGCGGCCGCGGCGGCCTTCAGCGCTTCACGCGCAGTTGCGCCGGCATGGCGCAGTTTGTCGAAGTGATCGATCATCGAGCTCGATCCGCCGGTAAACTGGATGGAGACCAGTTTCGCCACAACGCCGAGCGCACCGCGCAGGCTTTCTGCGACGATCCCGTCGTCAAACTGCGGCAGCGGTGCGCCTTCGCGCATCGCGGCGGCGTTGTAATAGGCGGCCGATGCCTGACCGTGCTCGATATTGACCTGATCCAGGGTCACATCCAGTTCTTCGGCCAGCAGTGCGGCGAGCGTCGTGTAGCTGCCCTGGCCCATTTCGGCGCGCGGCGCGATGATGGTGATGCGGTTGTCGGTTGCGATCTTGAGGAAAGGATTGAAGGTGGCTTCCCCCTCGCCGAGCTCATTTTCGAGCGGGTTCTCAGCCGGCGTTGCATAGCGATAGTAACCGAAGGCGACACCGCCGGTCAGGGCGACGGCACCGAATAGGAAAGAGCGTCGCGTGATGGTGCCGAGTTTCGACATGCTATGCCCCCGCCAATTCGCTGGCCGCGCGATGGATGGCGGCGCGGATGCGCGGATAGGTGCCGCAGCGACAGAGATTGCCGGCCATGGCTGCGTCGATGTCGTCGTTCGTCGGTCGGGGATTGGCTTCGAGCAGGGCCACCGCATTCATGATCTGGCCGGCCTGACAGTAGCCGCATTGCGCCACTTGCTCATCCATCCATGCCTGCTGGACAGGATGGAGGCCTGCGTCGTCGGCCAGCCCATCGATGGTGCGTACCGGCGCAATGACGTCGCCGACCTGCGTCTGGCAGGAGCGGACAGCCTCTCCATCGATGATCACGGTGCAGGCGCCGCAAAGCCCTGCACCGCAGCCGAATTTCGGACCCTTGATGTTGAGGACATCCCTGAGCGCCCAGAGCAGCGGCATGTCAGGTTCCACATCTAACGTGTGGGATGTGCCATTGACGATGATGTTCACGAATGCCTCCGGCTCGACTATAAGGGTGCTTCAACGAGGATATTTGACAGAATGACAAAAAATGTCAAAACGTCAATCATGGATGATGCAAAGACAGACCAGCGCCGGGCGATCGTTCTGCGGGAGGCGTTCAGTGCTTTCACGAATTATGGCTTCAAGCGCACGACGATGGACGATATTGCCCGCGCTGCCGGCATATCCCGGCCCGTGCTCTATCTGGTCTACCGCAACAAGGCGGATATTTTCCGGGCTTGCATGCTGTCGATGATGGACGAGATGCGCGCGCGCGTCGCGGCCTGTTTTTCGGCAGATACCGATATCGTTTGCAAGGTCGAGCAGGCCCTGGACGAAGGCATCCTCAGGCCGCACCGCGAGATTTCCGCCACCACGCACGGCGCGGAAATCTTCGACACCAGCCACGAATTCGCAGCCGACCTGTTTCTTGCCTGGATGCAGACGATGGAAGAGGAGATCGCCAGGGGTCTGGAGGCGGAGGCTCAAGCCGGGCGCATCACATTCGCGTCAGCGCTCGGGCCTGCCACGGTTGCCTCCCTGATGCTTGACGCGGTCGAGGGCATGAAGAGCCGCAATTCCGACATGGATCTGGTGGCAAAGAAAATCCGAGATCTGGTTGCCTTGATGATCGAACCTTTGATCCGTTGAGCTTTTGCCAGTCGCGATGGCAGACTGTCGCATCCGGTTGACAATTTCGGGGCTTTGGGCCACCTCCATGTCACATTGAAGACTTTCAGAGACGATGCTCATGTCCACAGCAGACGCATATGATCCCAAACCGCGCCGCGCTTCTGTCGCCGTTGATGTCGGTGGTGTGATTATCGGGGGCGGCGCACCGGTCGTGGTGCAGTCGATGACCAATACCGACACGGCCGATGTGGATTCGACCGTTGCCCAGGTCGCAGCCCTCTACAAGGCGGGTTCGGAAGTCGTGCGTATCACGGTTGATCGCGACGAGAGTGCGGCGGCGGTGCCGAAGATCCGCGAGCGGCTGCTCCGGCTCGGCATGGATGTGCCGCTGATCGGCGACTTCCATTATATCGGCCATCGCCTGCTTGCCGACCACCCGGCCTGTGCCGAAGCGCTGGCGAAATACCGCATCAATCCTGGCAATGTCGGCTTCAAGGACAAGAAGGATAAGCAGTTCGGCGATATCGTCGAAATGGCGATCCGCTACGACAAGCCGGTGCGCATCGGCGTCAACTGGGGCTCGCTCGACCAGGAACTGCTGACGAGCCTGATGGACAAGAACCAGGCGGAAGGATTTCCGCTGTCTGCCCGTCAGGTGACACGCGAAGCCATCGTGCAGTCCGCGCTGATTTCCGCCGAGCTTGCCGAGGATATCGGCCTGCCGCGTAACCGTATCATCCTGTCGGCCAAGGTCAGCCAGGTCCAGGACCTGATCGCCGTCTATTCGATGATCGCCGACCGGTCGGACCATGCGCTGCATCTCGGCCTGACCGAAGCGGGCATGGGCACAAAGGGCATCGTCGCCTCGTCGGCGGCCATGGGATACGTCCTGCAGCATGGTATCGGCGATACGATCCGTGTTTCCCTGACGCCGGAGCCGAATGGCGACCGCACCCGCGAAGTGCAGGTGGCGCAGGAATTGCTGCAAGTCATGGGTTTCCGGCAGTTCGTGCCGGTGGTGGCCGCCTGTCCGGGTTGCGGCCGAACGACGTCGACGGTTTTCCAGGAACTCGCCCAGAAGATCCAGGACGACCTGCGCAAGAACATGCCGGTCTGGCGGGACAAATATCCAGGCGTCGAAGGCCTGAACGTTGCTGTCATGGGCTGCATCGTCAACGGACCGGGCGAAAGCAAGCATGCCGATATCGGCATTTCGCTTCCCGGAACGGGCGAAAATCCCGCGGCGCCGATCTTTATTGATGGGCAAAAGGCGATGACGTTGCGCGGTCCCAATATCGCCAGCGACTTCGAGGCACTGGTGGCGGACTATATCGAGAAGCGCTACGGTCAAAAGACGGCGGCGGAGTAACGGCTGGACTGCAACTTTATCTTGCCGCAATTTCACTGTTCAGGGATTATCAGCCTGTTCTTGGAGGGACATCCAGCATGATCAAGAAGATTGCCATCGTCGCGCTGTCTGCGACTTTCCTCAGTGCCTGCACGACGACTGACCCGTATACGGGCCAGCAGAAGGTTTCCAATACAGCAGGCGGTGCCGCGCTCGGTGCCGCTGTCGGCGCACTCGGTGGTCTGGCCGTTGGCGGCTCGCCCGTCGGTCGCCGCAATGCCGCGCTGATCGGTGCCGGTGTTGGCGCTCTGGCTGGTGGTGCCATCGGCAACTACATGGACACGCAGGAATCCGAGCTGCGTGCGCAGTTGCAGGGCACTGGCGTTTCGGTCACACGTGCTGGCGACCGCATCATCCTCAACATGCCGTCGAACATCACCTTCGCAAGCGACCAGGATCAGGTGATCCCGGCCTTCTATGCGACGCTCGATTCGGTCGCGATCGTGCTGAACAAATTCGGCCGGACCCTCATCGACGTCAACGGTCATACCGACTCGACGGGCAGCCTGCAGCATAACCAGGCCCTGTCGGAACGCCGTGCCGCGTCGGTCGCCAACTATCTCGGCAGCCGTGGCGTTGACCAGCGTCGCATGTCGACCTTGGGCTTCGGTCCGTCGCAGCCGGTGGCATCGAATGCGACGCCGGACGGCCGGGCGCTCAACCGCCGCGTCGAAGTGCAGATCGCTCCGATCACCCAGTAAGTCCGGGTTCTGAACCGTTCGAAGGGCGCCGCCGCAAGCGGCGCCTTTTTTCGTTGGTCAGCGGGTCAGGAGAAGCTTGGTGCCGGCTGCGGCAAAAAACACGCCGAGCGTGCCATCGATGGCGCGGCGGGCGCTCTTGTAGACCTTCAAGGCCTGCGGCGTCGAAAAAAGCAGGGCATAGCCCATGAAGACGGAGAATCCGGTCACCAGGCAGCCGCCGACGATCAGCGCGACGGCAGTCGCTGACGCATGCGGCGGCAGGCCGAGCGAGATGATTGCCAGCCAGCCAAAGATCGCCTTCGGATTGGTCAGGTGGACGGCATAGCCGAGGAGAAAATTGCGCTTTAGGCTCTGGCGGCTGCCTGCGGTCCATTGGACGGGATCCGCAGCGGTTGTTGCCGAGCGGAAAGCCCGCCATGCCAGATAGAGCATGTAGAGCCCGCCGAGGATGCGCAGGATGACCAGCGACTGGGCATAGTGGGTCAGCAGGGCGGCGAGGCCGAGCGAGGCTGCGGTCGCCCATGTCGCCGAGCCGGCAAAGATGCCGGCCGCCGTGGCAATGCCCCGGCTACGGCCCTGGCCGATCGAGGCCGATGCGATCGCCATGGTCGCAGGCCCCGGACTGATGACGGCGACCAGGTAGACGAGATAGGTCGAGAAGATCTGCGGCAGGTGTTGCAGGATATCGTTCATCCGAAGCGTTCCGGTATCGTGGCGGGAATTTTCACGATAGCCGGAACCGCAGCACTTCACACGTCAGATGATTTGATCGATCGCGGTCAAAAACTGATGGCATTCCTGCTCGGTGCCGATGGTGATGCGCAGAAAGTCGGCGATCCGCGGCTTGTTGAAATGGCGCACAAGGATCGCGCGTTCGCGCAAGGCCCGAGCCAGATCGATGCCCTGATGCGCCGGATGGCGGGCGAAAAGGAAATTGGTTTTCGACGGAAGCACCTCGAAGCCGCGCTTTTCGAGCTCTGTGGCAAGCTGATCGCGGTTGGCGACGATCGTGTTGCGGGTCTTCTCAAACCAGTCCTTGTCCTCGATGGCGGCCGTCGCCGCTGCCTGGGCGATGGCATCAAGGGGGTAGGAATTGAAGCTGTCCTTCATGCGCTCCAGCGCTTCGATCAGCGGGCGCTGGCCGATGGCAAAGCCGACACGCAGGCCGGCAAGCGAGCGCGACTTGGAGAAGGTCTGAACGACCAGAAGATTGTCGTAGTGTTTGACGAGCGTGGCAGCGCTCTCGGCGCCGAAATCGACATAAGCCTCGTCGATCACCACGACCTGGTCACGATGGCTCTCCACGAGGCGCACGATGTCTGCCAGCGGCAAGGCAATACCGGTCGGGGCGTTGGGATTGGCGAGAATGATCGCGCCGCAGGGGCGGTCGAAATCCTCGATCTGCACTGAAAGGTCTTCAAGGAGCGGCACTTCCTCGACGGTAATGTCGAAGAGGCGGGCATAGGTCTTGTAGAAACTGTAGGTGATGTCGGGATAGAGCAGCGGCCGATCATGCTTGAGAAGGGCGGCGAAGGTGAAGGCCAGCACTTCGTCGGAACCGTTGCCGACGAAGACCTGATCGGTCTCGACGCCATGCCAGGCGGCGATCGCCTGGCGCAGCTTCAGCGAGTTCGGATCGGGGTAAAGCCGCAGATTGTCGCCGGCCGTAGCCCGGATCGCCTCGATCACCCGCGGCGAGGGACCGAACGGGTTCTCATTGGTGTTGAGCTTGACCAGGCCGGCAATTTTCGGCTGCTCGCCAGCCACATAGGGCTCGAGGTCATGAACGGCGCTTGACCAGAAACGGCTCATCTCAATTCTTTCTCTGTGCAATGAAGCGGGCGGCCTCGGCCAGGCGATCGGCGGCGCTGCCATAGGGGCTCAGGATCTCGTGGGCTTCGCCGACCAGGCGTGCCAGTTCCACTTCAGCCCAGTCCCTGCCCTTGAGGGCAACCAGGGTACCCTTGCCCTTGGCGGCGTCCTTGCCGGCTGCCTTGCCGAGGGTGGCGGCATCAGACGTCAGGTCCAGCAGGTCGTCGGCCAGTTGGAAGGCACGGCCGATGACTTCGCCGAAGCGGCGAATACGGGCGCGGTCCTCGCCGGACGTACCGGCGATGATGGCGCCCGCCTCGCAGGCAAAGCGCAGCAGGGCGCCGGTCTTCATCGACTGCAGCAGGATGATGCCGGCTTCGTCCGGTGGTGCTTTCTCGGCGGCGAGATCCAGCGCCTGGCCGCCGGCCATGCCGCCGATGCCGGCTGCACGGGAAAGCTCCAGCACCAGCGCGATCTTGGCGCTGTCCGGCAGGTCCGTCTCGGGGGCTGCAATGATATCGAAGGCATAGGTCAAAAGGCCATCGCCGGCGAGGATCGCGGTGGCGTAGTCATAAGCGATGTGCACGGTCGGCTTGCCACGACGAAGATCGTCGTCGTCCATGGCCGGAAGATCGTCATGCACGAGGGAATAGCTGTGCAGGCATTCCAGCGCACAGCCGACGCGCAACGCCGTTTTTTCGTCGCCGCCAAACAGACGGGTGCTTTCGATCACAAGATAGGGCCTAAGCCGCTTGCCGCCGTTGAGCGCGCCATAGTGCATGGCCTCGATCAACCGGCCGGGGCGAGCGATCTCGCCGTCTCTCGGTCTGGCATCGAGAAGTTCCGACAACGTCGCCTCGACCTGTTCGGCCAAGGCGAGGAGGCTTGTTTCGAAGGGAGTGTCCGGGCGGGTCATAGGGGCTATTTGGCATGCAGCCATGTGGCTGGCAACGGGAATCTGCGGGATGAACGCTGCTCCGGTCCGTCGCCGGACTGGTCATTCGTCAACAGGATGGATATGACAGGCGAGACCCTGAACAACTGGACCGATCTTCGTTGACATTGGAAGCCGAGACCGTGGAGGACGAGAGCCATGCAGCAACCGAGGCAGCAACCGAGGATGAGGGGCGGCGCATACCGCGTTTGATCCGCCGACTGCTGATCGCACTGTTGGTGTTTCTGGTGGCGCCTTACCTCCTGATCCTGATCTACCGGATCGATTTTGTCAGACCGGTTTCAACGCTTATGCTGGCGGATCTGGTGACCTTCCAGGGTTACGATCGCCGCTGGGTGGATTTCGAGGATATTTCGCCCAATCTGGTCCGGGCCGTGACGATGTCCGAGGACGGCCAGTTCTGTGCCCATGGCGGCGTGGACTGGAAGCAGATGCGCGGTGTCGTCGACGATGCGCTGGCAGGCGAAGCGACGCGTGGTGCGAGCACCATCCCGATGCAGACATCGAAGAACCTGTTTCTCTGGAACAGCCGGTCCTTTGTGCGCAAGGTGCTGGAAATCCCGCTGGCGATGGTCTCGGATTTCATCTGGCCCAAGCAGCGGATGATGGAAATCTATCTGAATATCGCCGAATGGGGCCCCGGAATCTACGGGATCGAGGCGGCAGCCCAGCATCACTTCAAAACCTCGGCGGCCAAACTCAGCCCGCGCCAGTCGTCGCTGCTTGCGGTGGCTCTGCCCAACCCGGTGGATCGGGTGGCAAGCAAGCCCGGCAATGGCATGAAGCGGCTCGCGTCCCTGATCGACCGCCGCGCCAAGCGCTCGGGCGCATATATCACCTGCCTTTATGATTGAGTTTCATAAGTTTCATTGGTCCTGAGGCGCGATGGCTCCTAGTTTCGGTTCCAATGCAAACCGGATGCGCGCCATGTCTGACCTGATCCTCTATATCGCCAACAAAAATTATTCGTCCTGGTCGTTCCGGCCGTGGATCACCATGACCGCCGCCGGAGTGCCGTTCCGGGAAGAGCTGGTCCGGTTCGGAGAGGGTGCCACCAATCCGAAGTTTCGAGAGATCTCGCCCACGGGCCGGGTGCCGGTGCTGCACCATGGCGAACTGAGGATCTGGGAATCGCTGGCGATCATCGAATATGTGGCGGAACTTTACCCGAATGCCGGGATATGGCCGAAAGACCCCGCGTTTCGTGCCATGGCGCGGTCGATCTCGATGGAAATGCTGTCCGGCTTTCGGGCGCTCAGGGGCGCCTGCCCGATGAATATGCGACGGCCGGTGCGGGCCATCGACCTGCCCGAGGGCGTGGAAGCCGATGTGCGGCGGATCGAGCAGATCTGGCGCGAGATGCGCGCCCTGTCGGGCGGTCCCTTCCTGTTCGGGGCGTTCAGCGCGGCCGACGCGATGTTTGCGCCGGTGGTCAATCGCTTCGTGGCGTATGATCTGGTGCGGGAAGCTGATACGCTTGACTACATGGCGGCCATGCGTTCCCATCCCGCCTGGATTGCCTGGGAACAGGCGGCCCTTGCCGAAAGCTGGATTGTTCCCGAAGACGAAGCGTAAGCCTCGTCGATCATAGTTTTGAAAAATGTGTCTCGGGGACTGGTCAAAGCCCCTTATGGCATGTATAAGCCCGCCAAATTCCGAGATCGAGACAGGTGCTGTTCGGCCTCATCTGGGCCGCTAAACCTGTTTTGTCCGTCACGTGGAGTAAGTGAAATGGCTGTACCTAAAAGAAAAACAAGCCCGTCCAAGCGCGGTATGCGCCGCTCTGCAGACGGTCTCAAGGCCCCGACCTATGTCGAGGACAAGAACTCCGGCGAACTGCGCCGTCCGCACCATATCGATCTGAAGACCGGTATGTATCGCGGCCGCCAGGTCCTGACGCCGAAGGAAAGCGCATAATCTTCGGATTTGCGTAAAGCATTTTGAAAAGGCCGGCCTCGCGCCGGCCTTTGCTTTTTGTCGAACGTACCGCTAAATCGTGCGGCAGATCCGCTCGACATCCGGGCCCGATAGCCGGTAGGGATCCTGCGCCAATACGAGGGATCCGCCATATGTTTGCCGCCGTGCCTTTGATGCTTGTTCCGCTCGCCTTCTACAATCTGGTCATGATTGGCTTCTGGGGCGGAGGGATTACAGCTTTCTCCGACACCGTGATGTCCGTTGCAATGCTGTCTGGAGCGCTCTGGACGCTGAGCCTCGGCGATGCCCTTGTTCTCGTCGCTCTGGTCGTGCTGTTCATCGAAGTGTTGAAGGCGACGCGCAGCGGCAACGGTTCGTTGCTCAATCACATGCTGTCGATGCTGGTGTTCATCGTCTTCCTGGTTGAGTTCCTGCTGGTGCGGAATGCTGCAACCCCGATTTTCTTCATGCTGATGATCATTGCCTTCATCGACGTCGTGGCGGGCTTTGCCATATCCAATCGTGCTGCCGGGCGGGATGTGTCGATCGGTCTGTGACCATCCCACATGCCGCTGCGCTTGCACAAAAAAAGGCCGCGAGATGATCGCGGCCATATAGGTCAGAGACTGTCGAGCTTGGTCTGCAGGGTTCGCAGCTGCTCCTTGAGTTCATCAATGTCCTTGGCTTCTGCCTTGCGCGTTTCCTTCGTCGGCTGCTGGCCGGCAACGAAGGGCGAGAACATCTGCATCGCTTGCTGGAACATTTCGGTATTGCGCTTGACCTGCTCCTCCAGCAGTTGAATCGGCATCTGCAGGTTCTTCGACATCGGATGATCGCCGAAAGCGCGGGTCATCTGCTCGCGCATCTGAGTCTGCTGCTCTGTAAATGCCGTCATCGAATGTTCGAGAAAGCTCGGAACGACCATCTGCATCTGATCGCCGTAGTAGCTGATCAGCTGGCGGAGGAAGGAGATGGGCAGAAGCGTATTGCCGGTTTTGGACTCCTGCTCGAAAATGATCTGGGTGAGGACAGAATGGGTGATGTCGTCTCCGGACTTGGCGTCCTGCACGACGAAATCCTCGCCCTTCTTGACCATCTTGGCCAAGTCTTCGAGCGTCACATAGGTGCTTGTACCGGTATTGTAGAGGCGTCGATTGGCGTATTTCTTGATCACGATATCGCCATCGGCTTTGGCCATGTCTGTCTCCTAACCCGTCGTTTTTCGTTAATTTTTGCTCTTCCCGCCGAGAATGTAAGCGCAAATCAAGGCTGGTGACAATCTCTTTGTGCAATGCACGAAGCGCATTTGACGAAAGTCAGCAAGTTGCAACCAAAGAACGAAAGCGCCGCTCCGATCCTGTTTGACACCGGATGAAACCTTTGTCAGGTTCTTGCGAAAGATCGATAAACTGGAGGAGACGTCCTATGAGCAGCCCATCCATCGTGATCGCCAGTGCGGCCAGAACAGCGGTCGGTTCCTTCAACGGTGCTTTTGCCACCGTTTCGGCCCATGACTTGGGTGCGGTCGCCATCAAGGGTGTGCTGGAGCGCGCCGGTGTCGAGGCGGCTGAAGTCGATGAAGTCATTCTCGGCCAGATCCTGACTGCCGGCCAGGGCCAGAATCCCGCACGCCAGGCGGCCATGAAGGCCGGTATTCCGCAGGAAGCAACCGCCTGGGGTCTGAACCAGCTTTGTGGCTCCGGCCTTCGTGCTGTCGCGCTCGGCATGCAGCAGATTGCAACCGGCGATGCCAAGATCATCATCGCCGGCGGCCAGGAATCGATGTCGATGGCGCCGCATTGCGCGCATCTGCGCGGCGGCACCAAGATGGGCGACATGAAGATGATCGATACCATGATCAAGGATGGTCTGACCGACGCCTTCTACGGCTATCACATGGGAACGACCGCCGAGAACGTGGCGCGCCAGTGGCAGCTTTCCCGCGACGAGCAGGATGCGTTTGCCGTTGCGTCGCAGAACAAGGCCGAGGCGGCTCAGGTTGCCGGTCGGTTCAAGGATGAAATAGTGCCGGTTGTGGTTCCGGGCCGCAAAGGCGACGTGACTGTCGATGCCGACGAATATATCCGTCTTGGGGCGACGTTGGAAAGCATGACCAAGCTTAAGCCTGCATTTGACAAGGAAGGCACTGTGACGGCAGGCAATGCGTCGGGTATCAATGACGGTGCGGCTGCCGCCCTGCTGATGACCGAGGCAGAGGCCGTGCGGCGTGGCATCACGCCGCTTGCCCGGATCGCGTCCTGGGCCACGGCGGGCGTTGATCCGCGCATCATGGGTACAGGCCCGATCCCGGCTTCCCGCAAGGCGCTGGAGCGCGCTGGCTGGAAGGTAACGGATCTTGATCTCGTCGAAGCCAACGAGGCGTTTGCGGCCCAGGCCTGCGCCGTGAACAAGGATCTCGGATGGGATACCTCGATCGTCAACGTTAATGGCGGTGCGATCGCGATCGGCCATCCGGTTGGCGCTTCAGGCGCGCGTATCCTCAATACCCTGCTGTTCGAGATGAAGCGTCGTGGCGCAAAGAAAGGTCTCGCGACCCTTTGCATTGGCGGTGGCATGGGTGTCGCCATGTGTCTCGAAGCGCTCTGACGCCTGGCGAGCGAAGGCATGATTTGCGAGAGCATGGCCTCCCGCATCCTCATCGGAAAATGAGTTTGTCCCGGTTGACGCCGGGACCTCTGATCTGCGTGCAACGTGACGGGAACCACGCTGCCAAATATTGCCAGAAAATCCAGAACAACATGGGGAGGAAGACATGAGCAGAGTTGCATTGGTCACCGGTGGGACGCGCGGTATCGGCGCGGCCATTTCCATCGCCCTCAAGGCCGCGGGCTACAAGGTCGCGGCAAACTATGCCGGCAACGACGAGAAGGCCAAGGCCTTTGAGGCGGAAACGGGCATACCGGTGTTCAAGTGGGACGTCTCAATCTACCAGTCCTGTGTGGACGGGATCGCCTCCGTCGAGGCTTCCCTTGGAGCAGTCGAGGTGCTGGTCAACAATGCCGGCATTACGCGCGACGCGATGTTCCACAAGATGACGCCGGATCAATGGAACGAGGTGATGAATACCAATCTCACCGGTCTGTTCAACATGACGCATCCCGTCTGGACCGGCATGCGCGAGCGCAACTTCGGTCGGATCATCAATATCTCATCGATCAATGGCCAAAAAGGCCAGATGGGCCAGGTGAACTATTCGGCTGCCAAGGCGGGTGATCTCGGCTTCACCAAAGCTCTGGCGCAGGAAGGTGCGGCCAAGGGCATCACCGTCAACGCGGTCTGCCCAGGCTATATTGGGACGGAAATGGTGCGCGCCATCCCGGAAAAGGTGCTGAATGAGCGCATCATCCCGCAAATTCCCGTGGGGCGGCTCGGCGAACCTGAAGAAATCGCGCGCTGCGTGGTTTTTCTTGCGTCAGATGACGCCGGTTTCATCACCGGTTCGACGCTTTCGGCCAATGGGGGACAATTCTTCGTTTGACGAGGGTTGGATTGTCTCTGATTAACGTTTGGCGATCCAATCGCAGCTCCAAACGCTTAATATCCACGGTTTTCTATGGTTAAGTAACTGTTATTCCACAATATATAGCGGTGAACAAAGCAGGAAACTGGTTGCGTCCGCGATTCGTCGCCGATTCGTTCCGGCTTTGATCAGAAGGTTAACTGCGACAAAGAAAAGGCCGCCAAACTCGAGGTTTGGCGGCCTTTTCAGTGGTTGAATTATTAGCGGCAACGCGCTTCGTATGTGCGGCCATAACGATCGCGATAGACGCAGTAGCCAGCACGCTCCTGGGAGTTGCCGATCAGCGCGCCGGCGACACCGCCGACGGCCGCACCAACGGCTGCGCCGCGAACGTTACCTGTGGCCACGCCGCCAATGACGGCACCGGATGCCGCGCCGATGGATGCGCCCCGTTCGGTTGCGGTGCACGATGCGAGGGGAGCGATCAGTGCAAGTGCAAGGATGATCTTTTTCATTGTTCCTGTCCTTTCGACGACGAGGTGTTAGATTCGGCCCATCAGCATCAAGATGATGAGGATGAGAAGTACCAGTCCCAAGCCGCCGGACGGGCCGTAACCCCAACTGCGACTATGACCCCAGTTCGGCAGAGCGCCGATCAGCAGAAGAATAAGAATAACGATGAGAATGGTGCTCATTGGGGGCCTCTCCTAAGCCTATGGAAAAATTTGTGTTCTGTGCTGCATGAACGCCACCGACTTTGATTTGTTCCATCGACGTGGCGAGAGTTTTGAGCAATTCGTCGAGATGGGTTGGCATCGCTGGGCCGATCATCCGAAGCAGGGACGGCGTGACGCACCTCGTGTGGTGAGCCTGGATGAAGCTTTCGACGATTCGATCCGTCTGCATCTGGTGCTCGACCATCGGAAGATGTCCGCATTGCTGCAGGATGACTGTCTGAGCCTGGGGTAACAGCCTGGAGACATGCAGTTGATGCGCCGGTGGAACGACTACGTCATTCGCACCGACGAGATTGAGGACCGGCATGCGCAATTGCTGCAAATCCGGCAAAAGAGTCGTCCCGGACATGAAATTTATGCATGCCGCGATATCTTGGGAACGGCCACGCAACAGGTTTTCACGGACCTGTTCCATTGCCGCTCGCGATCGTTCGTCCTCCCAGGGGCACGCCTTGTCATAAACGCATTCGATCGATCCCCAGCGAAACTGCTCGCTGGTCGAGATCCAGCGATGAAAGAATTGGCGAAACAAATAGGGTCCGACATGCGGGATCCGCAGCAGCCGTGCAGCCAGTCGTTCCTGCCCCTCGAACCGTCCGCAAGCGAAGGCTCCGATCATGATCACCGAGCGCACAAGTTCGGGATGGGCGAGAGCGAGCAGCAGGGCGACGAACCCGCCGGTGGAGTGACCTATCAGCGTTACCGGTCGGCCGTCGAAATCACGGCGGATCGCCGCAGCCAGCGCATCGGTGACCATCAAACTGGTAATGCGTTCGCCCGGCACATCCAGTATCCAGGGATGATGCCCGGGAAGAGGGTAGGCTGCAGTCCGGCCCTGCCGGGTAATCGCCGGCGCATAAGCATGCCAAAATGCTGGGGCCATGACCATGCCGTGCAACAGCACGAAGTCCTGTCCGCCGCTTTTCCGACTAATCCATTCAGCAGGTGGGTGCTTATGTGCCATCTCAGTGATACCTCGGCTACCACAACGCGGTGATCAAAGCCGAGGTTCCATGCACGGAACAGGTCAAATCCAGACGATCGAATGGCTGTATTCTGGTTTTTGGCGATTCAGCATATGGTGGTCAAGAACGAGCTTGGTCCGAGATGTAGCCGTGAACAAATCCGGAATTCGCTGGAGTCTGTGATTCGTCTCTGATTCGTTCGCATACTGTTCCGTTGGCTAATTCGCGCGCAAAAAGATGATTCTGATCAAGGGCTTGCGGCCTTTTTCCCGGCTGGGGCGACAAGCGGCTTGCCTTTGGTGCACTTCATCGCCATTTGTTGCACAGGGTCGCCACCCCCCTTTGGTACGGCGGCCCTGTGAACTGGAGCGGTCTTTGAATACCCAACCCATGATCCTGAGTGGCCGCAGCGTGACAGCCGTGCTGGGGCCAACGAATACGGGCAAGACCCATTTCGCCATCGAGCGCATGGTTGCGCATGGATCCGGGATCATCGGACTGCCGTTACGACTGCTTGCCCGCGAGGTTTATACTCGTGTCGTTGAGCGCGTTGGCGTGCAGAATGTCGCGTTGGTGACCGGTGAGGAAAAGATCTCGCCGCCGAATGCGCGCTTCTCGGTTTGCACTGTCGAGGCGATGCCGCGCGAGACCAAAGCGTCTTTTGTGGCGATCGACGAAATCCAGCTCGCCGGTGATCTCGAGCGCGGGCATATCTTTACCGATCGGCTGTTGCATCTGCGCGGACGGGACGAGACGCTGCTGCTTGGTTCGGCAACGATGAAATCGATCCTTATTCAGCTTCTGCCCGGCATTACCATCGTCGAGCGGCCGCGCCTGTCGCAGCTGTTTTATGCCGGACAGAAGAAGATCACCCGATTGCCACAGCGCACGGCGATCGTCGCCTTCTCGGCCGATGAGGTTTATGCCATTGCCGAATTGATCCGCCGTCAACGGGGCGGTGCTGCCGTCGTACTCGGTGCACTGAGCCCGCGCACCCGCAACGCCCAGGTTGGACTCTACCAGGAAGGTGATGTCGAATATCTCGTTGCAACCGACGCCATCGGCATGGGCCTCAACCTTGATGTCGACCATGTGGCTTTCGCCCAGGATCGAAAATTCGACGGTTTCCAGTTCCGCAATCTGAATGCTGGCGAGCTTGGGCAGATCGCAGGCCGCGCCGGTCGGCACCTGAAGGATGGAACCTTTGGGGTGACCGGGCGGGTCGATCCCTTCGACGACGAGTTGGTCGAACGGTTGGAGGCGCATCAGTTCGACCCGGTCAAGGTCCTGCAATGGCGAACTGCGCATTTCGATTATTCTTCGGTAGCGGCGTTGCGGCGCAGCCTGGATGACGCGCCGAAGATTGCAGGATTGACAAGGGCCTTGCCGGCCATCGATCAGCAGGCGCTCGAATATCTGGCACGATATCCAGAAGTGATCGATCTTGCCAATCGGCCCGACCGGGTCGAGAAATTGTGGGAGGCCTGCGCGCTGCCCGATTATCGGCGCATTACGCCCGCACAGCATGCTGACTTGATTCAGAGCCTGTTTTTCGATCTGGTTCGTCAGGGTGCGGTAAACGAAGATTTTCTCGCCGAGCAGGTCCGCAGAGCCGATCGGACGGACGGGGAAATCGATACACTATCCGCGCGAATCGCGCAGATCAGAACTTGGACTTATGTGTCGAACCGGCCGGGTTGGCTTGCCGATCCGACACACTGGCAAGAAAAGACGCGGGAAATCGAAGACCGATTGTCCGATGCGCTACATGAACGGTTGACGAAACGCTTTGTTGATCGCAGGACATCTGTGCTCATGAAGCGCTTGAGAGAGAATGCAATGTTGGAAGCTGAAATCAGTGTGAACGGTGATGTCTTTGTAGAAGGACATGCCATGGGACAACTCTCCGGTTTCCGGTTCACGCCGATTTCCGGTGCCGAAGGTCCGGATGCCAAGGCAATACAGGCGGCGGCCCATCGGGCCATGGCGCTGGAATTCGAAGCGCGTGCTGCGCGGCTTCATGCCTCCGGCAACAATGATCTGGCGATCGGATCGGATGGACTGGTACGATGGGTCGGTGATCCGGTGGCGAAGCTGTCCGGAAGCGATCATATCCTGCATCCGCGGGTGATCCTGCTGGCTGACGAACAGTTGACCGGCAATGCGCGCGATCACGTTGCCGCCCGTATCGAACGTTTCGTCAATCATCATATCTCGACGATCCTGAAGCCGCTCGACGATCTGTCGCGTGCAGAGGATCTTCAGGGCCTGGCCAAGGGGCTTGCCTTCCAGCTGGTTGAAAATCTGGGTGTGCTGTTCCGTCGTGACGTGTCCGACGACGTCAAGTCGCTCGATCAGGACGGCCGCGCTTCGATGCGCCGCTACGGCGTGCGTTTCGGCGCCTATCACATCTTCATGCCGGCTTTGCTGAAGCCTGCCCCGGCCGAGTTGATCTCGCTGCTCTGGGCGTTGAAGCACGATGGTCTCGACAAGGCGGGCTACGGTGACCTGATCCCAGTTCTGGCCGCCGGCCGTACGTCGGTTGTCACCGACCCGACTTTCGAGCGGATGTTCTACAAGCTCGCCGGTTTCCGGTTTCTCGGCAAGCGTGCCGTGCGCATCGACATCCTAGAGCGTCTGGCCGACCTGATCCGTCCGCTGCTGCAGTGGAAGCCCGGTTCGCCGGCGCGTCCGGACGGCGCCTATGATGGTCGCCGCTTCACCACGACAACAGCCATGCTGTCGATTCTGGGTGCGACGCCGGATGATATGGAAGAGATCCTGAAGGGTCTCGGATATCGCGCCGACAGCGTATCGGCCGAAGACGCAGCCGTTTTCCTTGCCGCCCAGACCGCTGGTGGCCCAGCCGCGCCTGAAGCTGCCAGCGAAAAGAATGAAGACGATAGCGTTGACGACGCCGATCACACTGCTGCGGAAGCACCTACTGCGGAAACATCGGCTGTCGAGACACCTGCAGTCCAGGAAGTCGCCACCGAAACACCCGCTGGCGAGACGTCCGCTGACGCTGCCGAAGCACCAGTAGAGACGATAGAGGCTATCAATGGCGAGCCTGCGATTGTGGATGCCGATGTGGCGCCTGCCGAGCCCAAGCCAGTCCTGCTCTGGCGTCCGGGTGGTCGCAGCGACAATCAGCGCGGTGCTAGACCGGCTGGAGATCGTCGCCCGCAAGGCGGCCAGCGCACGGCACCAGCCGGCGAAGGCAAGACCGAAGGCCGTCGCGACGATCGGCGCCGCGATGGTGGCCGTACCGAACAGGGTGCGGGCGCAAAGTCGCGTGACAACACCAATCGCGGCAACGCCAGCAACACGGGCAAGGGCGATCGCCAGGAGCGCGGTGATCGTCAGGATCGCAAGGATCGCGGCCCGCGTCCGGAGCGCGATAACAACAAGTCGCAACCGGCTCGTTTCGAGGCAAAGCCGCCCCGCAAGGAGAAGCCGCTGGATCCGGATTCGCCGTTTGCCAAACTCGCTGCCCTTAAGGAACAGATGAAGAAGTAAGATGGACGAAGAACAGTCACACACCGGTTCGCGTCAGCGCATCGACAAGTGGCTGTTCTTCGCCCGTGTGACAAAATCACGCAGCCTTGCCCAGGCGCGTGTGGCGAGCGGGCATGTGCGCGTCAATGGCCAGCCCGTGCGGCAACCCAGCTATCAGATCAAGCCTGGTGATCGGCTGGAGATCAACGTGGGAGAGCGGCAGCTGATCCTGGTGGTGCGTTTGCCAGGCGAAAGGCGTGGTCCCTACGAGGAGGCCCGTCACCTCTATGAGGACGTTTCGCCGCCGCCGAAGAAAAGAGACGCCTTCTCACCGATGGAACAGGCCGTGCGCGCACCCGGCGCTGGCCGGCCGACCAAAAGAGATCGTCGGGCGATCGAAGATTTGCGCTCCGGGCCGGACTGGGGCGATGATTAGAAAATTTGTGGCCGTTGCGGCTAAATAGCGAATTGATAATCCTTGCCTTGAGCTTGAGAACACAGTAGCTCACAACGCTGTCCAATAGACCTTACCGATGGGGACACAGGTGTTACCTCTGGGCAAATGGCCCGGAATGCAACAATGCAGTCGTTTCCCACCCGTGCCTAACGCCATTCTGGAGTGCCGCATGACCTATATCGTCACAGACAATTGCATTCGCTGCAAATACACCGATTGTGTCGAGGTCTGCCCGGTCGATTGTTTCTATGAAGGCGAGAACTTCCTCGTCATCCATCCGGATGAATGCATCGACTGTGGTGTTTGCGAACCGGAATGTCCGGCTGAGGCTATAAAGCCGGATACGGAGCCGGGTCTCGATAAGTGGCTCAAGATCAATACGGATTATGCGAAGATCTGGCCGAATATCACGGTCAAGAAAGAGCCGATGCCGGAAGCCAAAGAAATGGATGGCGTCGCCGGCAAATTCGAGAAATACTTCTCTGAGGAACCGGGTTCCGGTGATTGAGCTTTCGGCCGGAGTTGCCTATTTGGCAAATTGCCCGTTGCACAGTTTTTTGGCTTATTGGCGTCCCATCAGGCGCCAAGTTCGCCATGATTGTGACGGTCGACAGTAAAATATTGATTTCCTCGTCTTTTTGTGATAGCCTCTTAAAACTGTTCCACTTTGCGGCATAGTTGTGCCCAGAAACATCACGAAAGCAACTTCACCATCGACCGCGGTCTCCGTGACATAAACGACATTTGCGTGTCGTGTCTCTGTCGCGACGAGGGGGATGTTTGTTTTGTGACGTATTGGATCAGGATGGAATAACCTGGCGGTTTCTTCCATCTCATCCGGGCCTGACCGACCCGGCGCCGGCATTATGCCGGGAGCAAAACAGGGAGTTTTTGAATCGAATGACGACCCAGCAGAAAAAATCCTCGGCACGCCACGGTTTCAAGACCGGCGAGTCGATTGTCTACCCGGCACATGGCGTCGGTACCATCACCGCTATCGAAGAGCAAGAAGTGGCCGGCATGAAGCTTGAGCTTTTTGTGATCGATTTCGAAAAGGACAAGATGCGCTTGAAGGTTCCGGTTGCCAAGGCCGTGAGCATCGGTATGCGCAAGCTGTCCGAAACCGACTTTGTCGAGCGCGCTCTCAAAGTTGTACAGGGCAAGGCTCGCGTCAAGCGCACCATGTGGTCGCGTCGGGCTCAGGAATATGATGCCAAGATCAATTCCGGCGACCTGATCTCGATTGCAGAAGTCGTCCGCGACCTCTACCGCGCCGAGAACCAGCCGGAGCAGTCTTACTCCGAGCGTCAGCTGTATGAAGCTGCTCTCGACCGCATGGCGCGGGAAATCGCCGCCGTGAACAAGATGTCCGAAACCGAGGCCGTGCGTCTGGTCGAGGTCAATCTTGCCAAGGGCCCGAAGCGTGGCAAGACGATCGAAGAAGAAGATACCCAGGAAGAAGAAGCGGCATAAGCCGATCCTCTCATGGGTCACCTCTAAAAAGCCTCCGGTGCGAACCGGAGGCTTTTTTGTGTCTGCCGTTTGCAGAGACTGGCGGATCAGGCAATAAAAAACCCCCGCCGAAGCAGGGGTTTCCATGACTATAGGCAGAGCCGAAGTCGGTACTGGTCAGTTGCGGTTTCCGAGGAAGCGCAGCATGAACAGGAACAGATTGATGAAGTCGAGATAGAGGCGCAGCGCGCCCATGATGGCGTTGCGGCCAGCCGTCTCCTGGCTATCGGATTCAGCATAAGCAGCCTTGATCGCCTGCGTGTCATAGGCGGTCAAACCGGCGAAGATCAGTACGCCGATCACCGAGATGGCGAAGTCGAGCGCCGACGATGCCATGAAAATATTCACGAGCGATGCGATGATCAAGCCGAACAGACCCATCATCAGGAACGAGCCCATGGCCGAGAGGTCACGCTTGGTGGTGTAGCCATACAGCGACAGGGCACCGAAGGACGCGGCCGTGACGAAGAAGGTCTGGACGATGCTGGCGCCGGTGTAGATCAGGAAGATCGACGACAGCGACAGGCCCATCAGGGCGGCATAGACCCAGAAGGTCATTTGCGCAGAAGCGACGCTCATCTTGTGGATGCGGAAGCTCAGGAAAAACACCATGGCGACGGGTGCCAGGATCACGACCCAACGCAGCGGCGAACCGTAGATCGCCTGGGCGAATGCCGGGCTGGACACGGCCATCTGGAAGGTTGCGTAAGCGGCAATACCGGTGATGGCAAGGCCCAGCGCCATGAGGTTGTAAACCTTGAGCATGTAGGCGCGCAGACCTTCGTCGATCATCGTCGCCGACTGGGTCTGGCCCGCACGGCTCTGATAGTTGCGAAGTTCAGACATTGTTTTCCTCTTTCAAGCTCCGAGGGATGACGGTACGGGCGCAGTGCCCGGGCGCCGCTGCGGAGCTCAGCATGCGTAACAACAATATGAGGTGTTCCCGGGTCTTGGACAAGAGCCGAAAGCTTAATTCGCGGTAATCCGCCCGACCGTGCGTCAAGTGTGTCAGAAGTTTTGTTTCTGACCTAAAGTTCACGCAGAACGGGAGCTGCTTTCTGTCCGAGAATGCGCCAGGTGCCGGCCAGACCTATGCCGATGGTGACCACAAGAGCAATGAGGATTGTCATCACAGCGACATCGGGCAGGAAGTTGGATGGAAGCTTCATGATCTGGCTCAATACATACCAAGCGATGCCACCGCCGGCGATGAGGGCGAACAGGGCGGTTGCTGCGCCAAGCAGCATATATTCGTAGGTGAATGCGCGGATCAGCATGGCGCGCGTGGCTCCCAGCGTCTTCAGGATGACCGCATCATGCGTTCGCGCGCGGTTGCCGGCGGCAAGAGCGCCTGACAGCACGAGCACCGATGCAATCAGGGCGAGGGCCGCTGCAGCCCGGATCGCCGTGGCAAGTTGCCCAACCAGGCGGTCCACCACCTCCAGAGCATCCTTGACCCTCACGGTGGTGATCGTCGGGAAGGCCTGCGTGACGGAACGCAGGATCGTGGCTTCCTCGGCGGCCGTTGCCTCGCCGTCGATCAGGGTTGCCAGCCAGGCATGCGGCGCACCGGCGAACGTGTTAGGGGAAAAGACCATGACGAAGTTCATCGACAGGCTTTCCCACTGAACCTTGCGGAAATTGGCGATCTTCGCGGTGATGCTGCGGCCGAGCACATTGACGGTCACGGTGTCGCCGATCTTCAGGCCGAGTTCCCGGCCTTCCTGTTCTGAGAAGGAGACGAGCGGCTCGCCGGCGTAGCCGTCAATCCACCAGCTGCCTTCCGTCACGCTGCTGTTTTCCGGTACGTTGCGGGCATAGGTGAGGCCACGATCGCCGCGCAACACCCAGCGACCTTCCGGGGGCACGTTGATCTTGGCGACATCCGTGCCGTTCAGTGCCAGGATACGGCCTCGCAGCATCGGCACTTCGACCAGTTTGCCTTCAGGGGCCTCATGCTCGACGAGGCTTCGGAAACTGGCAAGTTCACTTCCCTGGATATCGACAAAGAAGAAGTTCGGTGCACGGTCTGGCAGATTGCCGGTCAGTTCACGGCGCAGGTTGCCGTCGATCAGCGCCAGCGCCACCAAAAGGCTCAGGCCCAGTCCCAACGAGAGCGTTACGGCCGGCGTCAGCGCACCCGGCCGGTGGATGTTGCCGACGGCGAGACGCAGCGCTGCCGAATGGATCCGCGGGCTGCGGCGCGCGGCCAGCGCAATCAGATAGGCAACCAGGCGCAAGAGGACAAATCCTGCAGCCATGGCAATGAGGAAAACCGTCGCAATGCGCTTTTCTTCCGAGGAATAGATCGCAAGGGCTGCGAGCGCTGCAAGCGCCAGAGCGGTCGCAAGAATATAAGGCCAGGATGGCAGGCCACGGGTTTCGAAGCCCTGTTCGCGGAACAGGGCCGTTGCCGGAACCCTGCGTGCGTGGCCTAGCGGCAGGATGGCAAAGGCGAGCGTTACCAGGATGCCGAAGAGGGCAGCAAGCAGCAGCGCGCGCGGATAGAGCGTCGCTTCCGTCGAGATAGGCAGGATGCCGGCCAGATAGCTGGCCGTGATCGGTGGGGCAATGGCGCCAAGGGCCAGCCCGATCAGGATGCCGACCGAGGCGACCAGCGTGATCTGGATCAGATAGACCATCACGACCACGGATGCCGGAGCGCCAACGCATTTTAGCGTGGCGATGACGGTCCGTTTGGAATCGAGGAAGGCCCGCACGGCATTGGCGACGCCGACGCCGCCGACCACCAGGGCCGTGAGGCCGACCAATGTCAGGAACTGTGAGAAGCGCTCGATGTTTTCCGTCAGCGCCGGTGCTGCACGATCGCTGCTGCGGATCGACCAGCCGGCATTGGGAAGTTCCGTCTGGGCGCGCTGCCGTATCATTGCCGGATCGGGCGCAGGGTCGCTGAAGCGAACCTTGTAGGCTTGTTCGACGAGGCTGCCGGTCTCCGTCAGGCCGCTTGCCAGCAGCGCGGTGCGGCTGGTCAGGAAGCGTGGTGCAAAGCCGAAGCCATCGGAAATGGAATCTGGCTCATTGACGATCACGCCGTTGATACGGAAGCGGGCGTTGCCAACCAGGATTTCGTCGCCGACGGCCATGTTCATCCGGTCGAGCAGCAACTGTGCAACGACTGCGCCATAGGCGCCGTCGCGTTGCGCAAGGAGCTCCGACAGGGGCTGGTCGGGTTCGGCCGTGAAACTTCCGTAGAGCGGATAGGCGTCGTCAACGGCCTTGAGTTCGACCAGCGACTGATCCGCACCGTCCGGCAGGCGCGCCATCGAGCGCAGCGCCGTCGTCAGCGAAACGGTGCCCAGTCCCTGCAGGAAGCGCAGTTCTTCGGCGCTGGCCTCCCGGTTGTTGAGTTCGAAACGCATGTCGCCGGCGAGCAGCGTGCGGCCTTCCGAGGAAATCGCATCGGTGATGGCGGTCGAGACGGAATTGACGGCGGCGATGGCGCCGGTTCCCAGCGCGATGCAGGCGAGGAAAATGTAGAAGCCCTTGAGGCCGCCGCGCAATTCGCGAAGCGCGATGCGAAAGGCGATCTTCACCCGTGATGCAAAACCGCTCATGCGGGCACCGCGGTCGGGCGGCTGGTTTCAGCGGCGCTGTCGCCGGCAATCTTGCCGGATGCAACGCGGACCTGGCGCGAGCAACGCGCTGCCAGCGCATTGTCGTGGGTGACGAGTACGAGTGTCATGGCGCGCTCGGCCTGCTTGGAAAACAGGAGATCGGCGATCTGGCGGCCGGTTTCGGTATCGAGATTACCCGTCGGCTCGTCGGCAATCAGAACGGCAGGGGACGGCGCCAGGGCGCGTGCAATGGCGACGCGCTGCTGCTCGCCGCCGGACAATTGTCCGGGATAGTGGTTGAGCCGCTCACCAAGGCCGACGGCCTCCAGTTCCTTGCGGGCAATGTCGAAGGCATTGCGGACATTGGCCAGTTCCAGCGGAACCGCAACATTCTCGATCGCCGTCATATTGGCAATCAGGTGGAAGGACTGGAAGACAATGCCGATATTCTTGCCGCGAAAATCGGCCAGCGCATCTTCGCCAAGCGCGTGCAGCGCCGTGTCGCGGACATGAATTTCGCCGCTGTCCAATCGTTCCAGACCGGCCAGAACCATCAGCAGCGTCGATTTGCCTGAGCCGGAGGGACCAATGATGCCCACAGCTTCGCCTTCGGCTATGGTGAGATCAATGTCCTTCAGGACGTGGACGGAGGCAGCAGCATTGCCAAGAGTGAGATCGGCGCTTTTGAGTTCGATGATGGTTTTTCTCACGCGCGGCCGTCCTATATCTATTGGAAATCAAATTCGTTGCCGCAGGATGCGACCTGACGGCAATCTAGGAAAGCCATGATGAGATTTAAAGCCGTAGCCCTTCATTTCACCGTGATCCTGATGGCAACGCTGGGTGCCGCCCGGCTCGCTGCCGCCGAGCCAGTGCAACTGGTCGGCTTCGGCGACAGTTTGATGGCCGGCTATCAATTGCCGCAGGAAGATGCGCTGCCGGCCCAGCTGCAGCGCGCGCTGGTGGCAAAAGGCCATGATGTCGTCATCACCAATGCCGGTGTTTCAGGCGACACCACGTCTGGCGGCCTGTCGCGCGTCGACTGGTCGGTTCCCGACGGAACCGATGGCGTGATCCTTGAGCTTGGGGCAAATGACGCCTTGCGCGGAATCCCGCCGGATCAGTCGGAAAAAAATCTCGACCAGATCATCAGCCGCCTGAAGGCGCGTGGAATCCCCATTCTTCTCGTCGGGGTGCTCGCACCGCCGAATATGGGCGCGCAATACGGTGAAACATTCAATGCTATCTATCCTCGTCTCGCTGCGAAACACGCGCTGCCGCTCTATCCGTTCATCCTCGATGGTGTGATTACCGAGCGCAGTCTTTTGTTGGAGGATGGCATGCATCCCAACACCAAAGGGCTGGCCTTGATGGCAGAGCGCATGCTGCCGCTGGCTGAAGAGCTGGTGAAAAGCGTTGAGGGTAAGTCTAAATAAGCGCTTGCGCCTGATGGCATTGCGTGATTCGCTGTGAGCATCTGCAAAAGATTCGGGGAGCTCGCGATGCCGAGATTATTCACTGCCCTCGAAATTCCCCGCAATGCGGCGATGAGCCTTTCATTGTTGCGGGGTGGTCTGCCCGGCGCCCGGTGGATTGATGTGGAGAACTATCACATCACGCTGCGCTTCATCGGGGATGTGGACGGACGCACGGCTGATGAAATCGTCGATCGTCTCGACCGGATTGACCGACCGGAATTCTCTCTCTCGCTGAATGGTATCGGTTCCTTCGGTTCGAAGAAACCGCATTCGATCTGGGCCGGCGTTACGCCGGTACCGGAGATGTATGCGCTGCAGGGCGAGATAGAACGGATTTGCCAGCGGATAGGGCTTCCTCCGGACCCGCGAAAGTTCACCCCGCATGTGACCCTGGCACGCCTCAAGCAGTCTCGTCTCGAGGATGTGGTGCATTACTTGAGCGGTCGCGGCGATTTCCATACCGTTCCTTTCATTGCGCCGCGCTTCGTATTGCTGTCGTCGAGGGAATCGGTGGGGGGTGGGCCTTATCTGACCGAGGAAGTCTTTCCGCTTCACGAAAACCGTTCTGTGGCAAATTTTGCGACCAAGGCTTTGCAGCCTGAAAAGAGCATGGTGTAGACAGCGTCGAATTCGGCCTGTCCACCGTAATAGGGATCCGGGATATCGACATCGGTTGACGTCGCGTAGCGGCTGAACAGATGCAGCCGGTCCTGATATTCACGGGGCGCCAGCGCCTGCAGGCGCCCAAGATTGCTGCTGTCCATGGCAAGAATCAAATCGAACGCGGCGAAATACTGCTGCTTGACCTGCCTTGCCCTCTGCGTCGAAATATCTATGCCATATTGGCGGGCTGTCTCGATGGAGCGGCGGTCCGGCGGATCGCCTGCATGCCAGCCGCCGATACCGGCAGAGGCGATCTGGCCTGCATAGGTCTCGGCTGAGACGAGGTGCCGGTAGATACCTTCGGCCAGCGGCGAACGGCAGATATTGCCGAGACAGACAAAAAGGATCGAGGGTGTGTTCATCGGCACATTCCATTGGGAGGTGAAGAGATGAAATATGAGAAACTGGACGATGCGGCAATCGCTGCCCGCCTTGGTGAACTCAAGGGATGGTCGATCGGGCGCTCGGGTGCCGCGATCGAGAAGCACTATGTCTTTCGCGATTTTCGCCAGGCGTTCGGCTTCATGGCCGAAGCGGCCCTTGCTGCCGAAAAGCTCGACCATCACCCCGAATGGTCCAATGTCTACAAGCGGGTCGATGTGGCGCTGACCACGCATTCCGCCGGAGGACTGACGGAACTGGATTTCAAGCTGGCCGTTCTCATGGATATGGCGGCCGCGCAGGACGATTGAAACTGCAGCAGTCCATCCACATATCTTTTCAGGGTCCAAACGAAGGAATCGATGGACGATGGATGACGTGAAAATCGGCGAAATTCTGTTGCCGGGCGACGAAGAAACGCAGGAGCGGCAGGAGGCGAAGGTTCGCAGTCGCTTCTGGCCGACCTTGAAAAAAGCCGCTCGCCAGATCCCGTTCTCGCGGGATGTCGTTGCTGCGTTCTATTGCGCAACGGACAGGGAGACGCCGTTCCGTGCGCGCGGCATTTTGCTGGCTGCGCTGGGTTATTTCGTCCTGCCGCTCGATGCCGTTCCGGACGTGTTTGCCTTTATCGGTTTCACCGATGACGTCGCTGTGCTGACGGCCGCATTTGCGCTGATCAACAGGCATATCAAGGAGCGGCACTATGACGCTGCGGACGAAATATTGGCGGAAAAAGCCGAAGGTCCCGGCAAGACTGCCTAAGGGTTACCAAGATCGCTGATGAAAAATCAGATCAGCCTAACTCTTGCCTGATTTGCTCTTTCTACATCGCTGTCGGGAGCCAATGTCCATATCGGGTGATTTTTGCCGGATTTCGGGCGCCAAATTCAGTTCGACGACGCGGTTTGTGACAAGAAGGCGTCCTTCGTTCACGTTTTGGTAAGGTAAATTAAGTCAAACTGAACACAGGTTTTGACGAAGAGCGTCCGGTTTTGTGACTGGGCGATGGATGGAAACAACCGGCAGGAAGACATGTTTGTAAGAAGTAGCGTAGCCGCACTGGCACTGATCCTGGCAAGCAGCGGGCTCGCCGTCGCGCAATCGCCGACGCGTATCGAGCAGTTCAAGGCCTGGGGTGCTTATTCCTATAAATCCAACGGTGGCACTGTTTGCTACGTTCTGTCGGTCCCGACGACCAAAGAACCGGCCAGTGTCAATCACGGCGACATCTTCTTCGTCGTGTCGCAGCGCCCCGGCCAGAACATATCGTACGAGCCGCAGGCGATGATGGGTTATGCGATGAAGGGCGATTCGAAAGTCAATGTGACGATCGATGACAAGAACTTCGTCCTGTTCGTCAAGGACACCTCGGCCTGGGTCGAGAATGCGGCCGAAGAACCGGCACTGGTTGCTGCGATGAAGACCGGCAAGTCGATGACGGTCAAGGCGACTTCGGCACGCGGTACGGGCACGAACTACAGCTATTCGCTGTCGGGCATTTCGGCGGCACTGAAGAAGATCGAAGGCTGCAAGTAAACATCCTTTTGTCTCATCTTTAGCATGGGGTCGGCGTTGCCGGCCCCATTCGCCGTTAAGGCTTTCGTGTCGACCGCAGCGCTGCGGGGTGACGGCGGCCGAAAAAGCTGATATTGCCCCGCATCAAAGTCGAATGCGCGACCATGTTCCGCATTGCAAAGTCCAGCATTCATGCATCGCCGAACATTGATCGCCACCCGCCGGTGACGGTCCTGATATCGGCAAGAGGTTTGAACCATGTCCGCCACCGACACCCTTTCCGAGCGTCCTCGCACTGTTGCGCCAGCCCAGCGCCCGGGCGCCATGGCCGAGAAGCCGAGCCTGATCGGCATGGACCGCGACACATTGGGGGCGGCGCTTCGCGAAAAGGGCGTGCCGGAAAAGCAGATCAAGATGCGCGTCGCGCAGATCTGGAACTGGGTCTATGTGCGCGGTGTCTCCGACTTCGACGCCATGGTCAATGTGTCCAAGGACATGCGCGAAATGCTGAAGACGCATTTCACCATTGCCCGGCCGGAGATTGTCGAAGAGCAGATTTCGAACGACGGCACCCGCAAATGGCTGCTGCGTTTTCCGCCACGCGGAGCCGGTCGGCCGGTCGAGATCGAGGCAGTCTACATTCCGGAAGAGGGACGAGGCACGCTCTGTATTTCCAGCCAGGTCGGCTGCACGCTGACCTGTACCTTCTGCCACACCGGGACGCAGAAGCTTGTGCGCAACCTGACTGCCGAGGAAATCCTGTCGCAGTTGCTTTTGGCGCGCGATCGTCTCGGCGACTTCCCGGATCGCGACGTGCCACAAGGCGGCATGGTGCCGTCGAGCGATCGCAAGGTGACCAATGTCGTGATGATGGGCATGGGCGAGCCGCTCTACAATTTTGAGGAAGTGAAGAAGGCGCTGCTGATTGCATCCGATGGCGATGGGCTGTCGCTGTCGAAGCGTCGCATCACGCTCTCCACCTCGGGCGTCGTGCCGGAAATCTACAAGACCGGCGAAGAGATCGGCGTCATGCTTGCGATTTCGCTGCATGCGGTGCGCGATGATCTGCGCGACCTGCTGGTGCCGATCAACAAGAAGTATCCGCTGAAGGACCTGATCGAGGCCTGTCGCAACTATCCGGGTCTGTCGAATGCCCGTCGGATCACCTTCGAATATGTGATGCTGAAGGACGTCAACGACAGCCTTGAGGATGCCAAGGGTTTGATCCAACTGCTGAAGGGCGTGCCTTCCAAGATCAATCTGATCCCGTTCAATCCGTGGCCGGGCACCAATTACCAGTGTTCGGACTGGGAGCAGATCGAAAAGTTTGCCGATTTCATCAATGCAGCCGGCTATGCCTCACCGATCCGCACGCCGCGTGGCCGCGACATTCTGGCTGCCTGCGGCCAGTTGAAGTCGGAATCGGAGCGTATGCGCAAGACCGAGCGGCTCGCCTTCGAGGCGATGATGATCGCCAATCACGGCGCCGACGACGAGGATTAAAAAGCGGGCTTCGGCCCGCTTTTTCGTTGCAGCCTTTTTCGTTTCAGACTGTCACTTGGCTTGGGTCATCAGGATCTTGGCGGCGAAGATCGAGAAGACGCCGGCAAAGGTGTAGTCGATGCCGCGCAGGATCTTGCGATTGGCCTGCAGCCAGCCGGAGAGGAAATCCGCACCGAAGATGATCGCTATGCCGATCGGCAGCGACAGGATGATCGACCAAAGGCCGAGGAAGACCAGTTTGCCGGTGACATGCGGATCGTCGGCGGTAACGAACTGCGGCAGGAAGGTCATGAAGAAGATGATGACCTTGGGGTTGAGCAGATTGACCCACAGGCCGTTGACGAAGGCGTTCAGCCGCGAGGCTTCGCTGTCGCCATCGGCCTTGACGACAAAGTTCGAGCCATGGCGAATGGCCTGGATCGCCAGCCACAAGAGATAGGCAGCCCCGCCGGTCTTCAGCATCATGAAGGCGGTTGGCGACGCGACGATCAGCGCGGAGATGCCGAAGGCGACGAGGATCGTGTGAATGGAGATACCGAAGCTGGTGCCGGCCAGAACCATCAGGCCGATCGAGCGGCCGTCGCGCAGGGACCGGCTGATCCACAGTGTCATGTCGGGTCCGGGCGTCAGCGCCAGGAGCAGAATGGCGAGGCTGAAGGCGAGGAATGTCGGCAGGCTGGGAACGAAATCCATGAATGACACCAAAAATCAAAAAGCCCGATAAGGCCGGATTGTCCATCCTTATCGAGCTTCGTGATGCTTGCCAATCCGGCGCCTACTTTGCGAGATACGCCTTGAAGGCCTCGGCATAGTCTGGATGCCAGCGCGACAGCGGTGGCCTGTTTTCGATGATGTCGCCGGCGGCCCAGGCAATGCGCTTTTCGTCCGTTGCCCGATCGACGTCGTTGTCCGGGCAAAGGATGTAGAAATCGCCTCGGCCTATGCTTTCCAGCATGAAATTGACCGTCTGTTCAGACGTCCAGGCAGCAGCCGGCTTTTCTGCCCGACCATTGGCGGTGAGCCCAGTATAGACAAAGCCCGGGATCAGCAGATGGGCTGTGACGTTGCAATCCGGCGTGTTGCGCAATTCGTGCTGCAAGGCTTCGGTGAAGGCCTTCACCCCTGCCTTGGCAACATTGTAGGCCGGATCGCCCGGCGGCGTGGTGATGCCCTGTTTCGAGCCGGTGTTGATGATGATGGCCGGATCCTTGTGGTTGATCATGCCCGGACCGAAGACCCGCGTGCCATGCACAACGCCCATCAGATTGACAGCAAAGACATTGTCCCAATTGGCCTGTGGGCCAAACAGGCTGCTGCCCGGCTGGATACCGGCATTGTTCATCAGGACATGCACGCGGCCGAAACGCTGAACAATGGCACGCTCCAGGGCTTCCAGATCCTCGCGCTTGCTGACGTCGGTTTCGATGGCAACTACGTCACTTTCCGGGTTTTCCGAAAGTGCTGCGACCTCCTGGGCTGCTTCAGCCAGATTGTCCCCGCCGAGATCGGCCAGGACAACGCACATTCCTCTCGAAGCAAAAGCCTTTGCTGCTGCTCGTCCGATGCCGGACGCGGCACCTGTCACAACGGCGACTTTGCCTTTGGCCATCACGAATTGGATCTCTGCCATCTGGTGCTCCTCGCTGCTGTTTCGGTTTGCAGGAACGCCATATGGTGTGCATTCCAATCAAGTCAAACCTTAGCCAGTCTTCTACAGGATCAAGGTGACAGCAATTGGGGTAATCGGATTTCTCCATCGAAAGCGGCTGCCATAAGCCAAATCTCTACCTGGCCTGCCCTTGCACCGCGCCGGAATCCGGCTAAAAGTGCCGCCAAACCAGGGGCCCAGGTTGGTCGGGCTCGCCTTCATCAACGGACTTTATCATCATGGCACTCCCGAAAGACGTCAAAAAGGTCGTTCTCGCTTATTCCGGCGGCCTCGATACCTCGATCATCCTGAAGTGGCTGCAGACCGAACTCGGTGCTGAAGTCGTCACCTTCACTGCCGACCTTGGCCAGGGCGAAGAGCTCGAGCCGGCGCGCAAGAAGGCCGAGATGATGGGCATCAAGGAAATCTTCATCGAAGATGTCCGCGAAGAGTTCGTCCGCGATTTCGTCTTCCCGATGTTCCGTGCCAATGCCGTCTATGAAGGCGTCTATCTGCTCGGCACGTCGATTGCCCGTCCGCTGATCTCCAAGCACCTGATCGAGATCGCCAGGAAGACCGGTGCCGATGCCATTGCCCATGGCGCGACCGGCAAGGGCAATGACCAGGTTCGCTTCGAACTGTCGGCCTATGCTCTGAACCCGGACATCAAGATCATCGCACCGTGGCGCGACTGGGCCTTCAAGAGTCGTACGGACCTGCTGGCGTTTGCCGAACAGAACCAGATCCCTGTTGCCAAGGACAAGAAGGGCGAGGCACCGTTCTCCGTCGACGCCAACCTTCTGCATTCGTCGTCCGAAGGCAAGGTTCTGGAAGATCCGTCCGTCGAGGCGCCGGAATACGTGCATATGCGCACGATCTCGCCGGAAGCTGCGCCCGACAAGGCGACGACCATCAAGGTCGGCTTTGAAAAGGGTGATGCCGTTTCGATCAATGGCGTGCGCATGAGCCCGGCGACGTTGCTGGCGGCCCTCAACGACTACGGCCGCGACAACGGTATCGGTCGTCTCGACCTGGTCGAAAACCGCTTTGTCGGCATGAAGTCGCGCGGCGTCTACGAGACTCCCGGTGGCACGATCCTGCTGTCGGCGCACCGCGCCATCGAATCGATCACGCTCGACCGGGGTGCAGCCCATCTCAAGGATGAGATCATGCCGCGCTACGCCGAACTGATCTATTACGGCTTCTGGTTCTCGCCGGAACGCGAAATGCTGCAGGCGCTGATCGACAAGAGCCAGGAGCATGTCGAGGGCGAAGTGACGCTGAAGCTATACAAGGGCAATGTCATGGTCATCGGCCGCGAATCGCCCAAGTCGCTCTATTCCGATCAGCTGGTCACGTTCGAAGACGACCAGGGCGCTTATGACCAGAAGGATGCAGCCGGCTTCATCAAGTTGAACGCCCTTCGCCTGCGCACGCTCGCCAAGCGCAATCTCGGCAAGTGACCAGGTTTGGCTTTTAGCCGGCCTGAAGACGCTTGATTTGCCCGAACCCGCCGTCCCCGGACGGCGGGTATTTTCATGCCTGCGTTTTGCTGGCGCGCAGGAAGGTGAGGTAGGCGAGGTAGGCCAGCAGTGCGCCGATCTCCATGACTGGAATGATTGTTCCGAAGGCGGTCAGCGGATCGGTCAGCAGCGAGGCGGCGACCCCACCGGCAAAACCCGATGCCATCTGGACGAAGCCGATCAGCGCAGCTGCTGACCCGGCAATCTCGGGATGCGGCTGCAGGCCGGCCGTGGTTATGAAAGGGATGATAAAGGCGATGCCGAAGGAGCAGATTGCCACCGGTCCCATGATAGAGAGGAAGCTCGGCTCCAGCATGCGTACCGACAGGGCGATGAAGATCCCGCCAAGGGCTGCCATTGCCAGGCCGAGCCGCAAGGCGCGGGCTTCGCCGAGCCGTGGGGCGAGCAAACGCAAAGCCACCGAACCGGCGAAGAAGAAACCGGACTGCATCAACATGCCGACGCCAAACTGAGCCGGGGACAATCCGACACGATCGATCAATATGAAGGGCAGCATAGTCGATTGTGCGTAAAGGGCGCCGACGCAGCCGCCGAGGACCAGCGACGGGAAAAGCACGCGTGGGTCCGCGATCAATGTGCGATAGGCGCTCAGGATGCGGCGTGGCCTTATCCTGGCGCGATCCGGGACGGTGGTTTCGCTCATGCCCAGGATTACAACGGCTACACTCAGGAGACCGAAGCCAACCATCAGGTAGAAGACTGCCTGCCAGCCGGCCAGGGATAGCGCGATACCGCCCAGCGTCGGGCCGGCTGCCGGCCCGACAGCCAGCATGATGCCGATCATGTTGAGGATGCGGGCCGCCTCGCTGCCGGTGAACTGGTCGCGGACGATGGCACGAGAGACGGTGACGCCGACCGATGCGCCGATGCCTTGGATCAGGCGGCCGGCCAGCAACAGGTCCACTGTCGAGGCAAGTGCCGCGACGATGCTGCCAGCGAGGTAGATCAGCAGGAAGGCGAGCGTTGCCTTGCGGCGGCCAAAGGCATCCGAGACGGGGCCCGCGGCCAGTTGCGCCACGGCGAAACCGGCGAAATAGAGTGACAGGCTGAGCTTGATCGCCGAACTGGTCGTATCGAAGGCCGCGACCAGTTGCGGCATGGCCGGCGTGTAGATCGCCATGGAGATCGGCCCGATCGCCGTCAGCAGCGCGCCGATCAGCGAGGTTCGCCTCTCGCTCATGCGAGCGTGTGTCATGTGATCTGCTTTCGCAAGTGATGGAATTCGGCGCCGCGGGTGTCGCTGGCCGGACCATGTCCGGTAAACCAGACTTTGCTGGGGCCGGACATAATCCGGGCCAGCCATAATTCGCGAATATCACGAAGGCGAGAATATTTTGTGTTTTTAGCGCGCCTGGATCCGCTTAGCTTGTGCGGCCGAAGAAATCGAGGATTTTTGCATAAGAGTCGGCGTTGTCGAGATTGCCGATCATTTCTGCCAATGCATGCTGGGTACGATAGTATTCGGCATAGTCGAATTCAGTATTGTCGGTGAGATTGGAAAGGTCGGCAACGTTGCCATGGCGATCCACGGCTTGCAGCGGCAGCTCGGTGGACAGTTCTCGATAGGTATCCTCGTCGATTTCGGCGCGGTCAAAGCTCTCGGTGGCAATCTCCCGCAGCCGCCGTGGGGTCATGCTGGCAAAAACAGAAAGTGCTTCCTCGAATGTCTCGCGTTCTCGCGAGACGAGAGGCTTCACCGACAGCTCGCTCAGCTTGACCTCTTGCTGGAGGTTGCTTTCCTTGATCTTCAGTGAAGGGCCGCCAATCGGCCGTATCGGAAACACTTCCATGGCACACACCATCCTTTCATAGGATAGTTCGATCTATCTCCCTGTTCTAATTTTCGTCAATGTTGATGGAACAAAGTTGTGGGGCATATTCATTTTTGTTCACTGATTTTTGCGTGCTTGTCATCGGTTCGTCGCGATAGCATATCGGATGAAGGTGCTTCGCGGTTCGGAAGCGCAACGAAGGAGACGCTGATGACTGGTTCGCCCGCCTATAATCCTGCCGTTGTCGAATGGACGGGGCCGCACGGCCTGCCGAAATTCGAGGAGATTGCCGATGGCGATTTCGCACCGGCCTTCGACGTGGCGCTGGCGGAACATGACGCTGAGATCGAAGCGGTTGCCGGCAATCCGGCGGCGCCGAGTTTTATCAACACGATCGTCGAGCTTGAACTGGCTGGCGACACTCTGTCCCGGGTGTCGGCGCTGTTTTGGAACCGGGCAGGGGCGCATACCAATCCGGCCATCCAGGCGCTGGAGCGTGAGATAGCGCCGAAGATGTCGCGTCACTATTCCAAGATCGGCATGAATGCGGCTCTGTTTCAGCGGATCGATACGCTGTGGAACCAGCGCGATACCCTGGGGCTGACGCTCGAGGAAGCGCGTGTCTTGGAGCGGCACTGGAAGGGGTTTGTCAAATCGGGTGCAAAGCTCCCCAAGGTGGAGCAGGAGCGCCTGGCTGCGATCAATGAGCGACTGGCGAGCCTCGGGGCGCAATTCGGCCAGAACGTGCTTGCGGATGAGAGTTCATGGACCCTGCCGCTGGCCGGCGAGGATGACCTTGCGGGAATTCCGGGTTTTCTGCGCGATGCCATGGCCTCGGCTGCGGCTGCCCATGTGGGCGGACACGCCTATGTGGTGACACTGTCGCGATCGATCATCGAACCGTTTCTGACTTTCTCCGAGCGCCGCGATTTGCGCGAGACAGCGTTCAAGGCCTGGACGGCGCGCGGCATCAATGGCGGCGCCACCGACAATCGCGACATCGTCAAGGAAACACTGGCACTTCGTGCCGAAAAGGCCGCGCTTCTGGGATACAAGGATTATGCCAGCCTCAAGCTCGACAATACCATGGCCAAAACGCCGGACGCCGTAAATGGGCTGCTGATGAAGGTGTGGGAGAAGGCCGTCAAGCAAGCCGAGGGCGAGGAACGGGAACTGGCCGCGCTGATCGCCGAGGAAGGTCGTAACCATGCGGTGGCGCCTTGGGACTGGCGCCATTATGCGGAAAAGCTGCGCGCTCGCAAATTCGATTTCTCCGAAGCCGAGTTGAAGCCCTATCTGCAACTTGAAAAGATCATCGAGGCTTGCTTCGATGTCGCCGGTCGCATCTTTGGCATCAAGGCCGTGCCGATGCCGGATGTTGTCGGATATCATCCCGACGTCCGTGTCTTCGAGATCCGCGACAGTTCCGATCGGCTGGTTGCGCTGTTCCTCGGAGATTACTTCGCCCGCCCCTCGAAGCGTTCGGGTGCATGGATGAGCTCGTTCCAGTCGCAGCACCGGCTGACCTTGAAGAACGGGCATGTCGGTGAGATCCCGATCATCTACAATGTCTGCAATTTTGCCAAGCCGGAGCCGGGGCGGCCGGCGCTGCTGTCGCTCGATGATGCGCGCACGCTGTTTCACGAATTCGGCCATGCAGCCCATGGCATGCTGTCGAATGTGACCTACCCCTCGGTTTCGGGCACCAGCGTTTCGCGGGATTTCGTCGAGCTGCCGTCGCAGCTCTACGAACATTGGCTGACCGTGCCGGACATCCTGAAGACCTATGCAGTGCATTTCGAGACCGACGAACCGATGCCACAGGCCCTGCTCGACAAGGTGCTGGCAGCCCGCACCTTCAACTCCGGTTTCAATACGGTGGAATTCACGTCTTCGGCGCTGGTTGACATGGCATTCCATACGCAAGGGGCCATCGAGGACCCGATTGCCGTGCAGAACGCGGTCCTGGCAGAAATCGGCATGCCTGCGTCCATCGTGATGCGCCACGCCACGCCGCACTTCCAGCACGTTTTTTCCGGCGACGGCTATTCGGCCGGCTACTATTCCTACATGTGGTCGGAAGTTCTGGACGCGGATGCGTTTTCTGCATTTGAGGAAACCGGCAATGCGTTCGATCCGGAAACGGCCAGAAAACTCAAGGAAAACATCTACTCCGTCGGCGGCTCGATCGATCCGGAAGACGCCTATATGGCCTTCCGTGGACGAATGCCGACACCTGAGGCAATGCTAAAGAAAAAGGGGCTGGCAGCTTAGTCAGCCTGCACGAAAAGGCGATTTTTCTGCGCCGCCGGTAACCATTGATTCGGTGCCGGCGGTTTCCCCTCTTTCGCAATTGCAAAAAAAAGGTTATGAGCGCCCCAAAGTAACAGGCGCGCCACCGGCACTACTCCGGCACTTGCTCCAAAGCCATCAGAGATCCTTATCATGAAAATGCGCAACATCGCGATTATCGCGCACGTCGACCATGGAAAAACAACGCTCGTCGACGAGCTCCTGAAGCAGTCCGGTTCGTTCCGCGAAAACCAGCGCACGGTTGAGCGCATGATGGACTCGAACGACCTCGAAAAAGAGCGCGGCATCACCATCCTCGCCAAGGCGACCTCGATCGAGTGGAAGGGCACGCGCATCAACATCGTCGACACCCCCGGCCACGCCGACTTCGGCGGCGAAGTCGAGCGTATCCTGTCGATGGTGGATGGCGCGATTGTTCTCGTCGACTCGTCTGAAGGCCCGATGCCGCAGACCAAGTTCGTCGTTTCCAAGGCTCTGAAGGTCGGCCTGCGCCCGATCGTTGCGATCAACAAGATCGACCGCCCGGACGGCCGCCACGAAGAAGTCATCAACGAAGTCTTCGACCTGTTTGCCAATCTCGACGCTACCGACGAGCAGCTCGACTTCCCGATCCTCTACGGTTCGGGTCGCGATGGCTGGATGAACGTCAACCCGGAAGGTCCGAAGGACCAGGGCCTGGCGCCGCTGCTCGACCTGGTTCTCGAACACGTTCCCGAGCCGAATGTCGGCGAAGGCCCGTTCCGCATGATCGGCACACTGTTGGAAGCCAACCCCTTCCTTGGCCGCATCATCACCGGCCGTATCGCTTCCGGCTCGATCAAGCCGAACCAGTCGGTCAAGGTTCTTGCCCAGGACGGCAAGACGGTTGAAACCGGTCGTATCTCGAAGATCCTGGCGTTCCGCGGCATCGAGCGTCAGCCGATCGAAGAAGCCCATGCCGGTGACATCGTTGCTATCGCAGGTCTGTCCAAGGGCACGGTTGCCGACACGTTCTGTGATCCGTCGGTCACCGAAGCAATGACCGCCCAGCCGATCGATCCGCCGACCGTTACCATGTCCTTCCTCGTCAACGACAGCCCGCTGGCCGGTACCGAAGGCGACAAGGTCACGAGCCGTGTCATCCGCGACCGCCTGTTCAAGGAAGCCGAAGGCAATGTTGCGCTGAAGATCGAAGAGTCGGACGGCAAGGATTCGTTCTTCGTGTCCGGCCGTGGCGAATTGCAGCTCGCTGTCCTGATCGAAACCATGCGTCGCGAAGGCTTCGAGCTTGCCGTGTCGCGTCCGCGCGTCGTCATGCACAAGGATGAAGACGGCAATGTGATGGAGCCGATCGAAGAAGTCGTCATCGACGTTGATGAAGAACATTCCGGTATCGTTGTTCAGAAGATGTCCGAGCGTAAAGCCGAATTGGCCGAGCTCCGCCCCTCCGGTGGTAGCCGCGTGCGCCTGAAGTTCTTCGCGCCGACCCGCGGCCTGATCGGCTATCAGTCGGAGCTTCTGACCGACACCCGCGGCACCGCGATCATGAACCGTCTGTTCCATGATTATCAGGCGTACAAGGGCGAGATCGGCGGTCGTACGAACGGCGTTTTGCTTTCGAACCAGTCTGGCGAAGCTGTGGCCTACGCCATGTTCAACCTGGAAGATCGTGGTCCGATGATCATTGAGCCGGGCGAAAAGGTTTATGCCGGCATGATCATCGGCATCCACTCGCGCGACAACGACCTCGAGGTCAACGTGTTGAAGGGCAAGCAGCTCACCAACATCCGTTCGGCCGGCAAGGACGAAGCCGTTCGCCTCACTCCGCCGATCCGCATGACGCTCGATCGCGCCCTGTCCTGGATCCAGGATGACGAGTTGATGGAAGTGACACCGAAAAACATTCGTCTGCGCAAGACCTATCTGGATGCCAACGACCGCAAGCGTTTCGGCAAGGCAAAGATCGCCTGATCGTCCAAATCAATCTTGATCGTTTCGAACCCCGGCAGAAATGCTGGGGTTTTTGTTTGTGCATGGGGGGCATAGGTGCTTGCGGGTTGGGTTAAAAAAGCGTTAAATTTTCGTGTGTGGTCCAGATGATGGGATCGGAAATCGACTGACGGATGAGCCGTCGAGCGGTTTCCGCGAGGACGAGAGTGACGTTATGAAGACGTTGTCGATTGATATGCGCCTTGCCGATCCCCGTGACGGTGCGGCGATTGCGGAAGCCCATCGCAGCGCGTGGCTGCACGCCTATTCCGGCATCATTCCTCATCGTGCGCTCACCCGGATGATCGAGCGGCGGGGGGAAGCCTGGTGGCGCAAGGCGACACGCGGACCCGCCACGATCCTGGTGGTCGAGGTGGCTGGCGTCGTTGCCGGTTATGCCTCCCTTGGCCTCAATCGCGCCCGTGCCCTGCCGCATGAGGGCGAGATCTATGAAATCTACCTGCGCCCGGAATATCAGGGTATCGGACTTGGCTATGCACTGTTCAACGAGGCGCGCCGGCTGCTGAAATCGCTTGGCTGCGACGGCATGGTCGTATGGTGCCTGGAAGATAGCGACATCGCTGCCGGCTTCTTCCGCTCAAACGGGGGTATCGATACTGTCGAAGGCATGGAAGATTTCGACGACGTGCATCTGAAGAAGCTGGGTTTCGTCTGGAGCTGAGCCTGACTTTTTCCTAGGCATCACAGCGAAAGCTTTCGTCGACGCGACCGTATCAGCCGCCACTATTGGTGCTATTCCTCCCACCCGTGCAGTCCTGTGATCGCGATCGGGATTGCTTCTGCTCTTTACCATTCCCAAGCTTCGCCCAAAGCCGTGTTGCAATGCGCCATCTTTCGCTTTAGGAAACGCGGGATTTCAACACTCCCACGGGGTCCAAAATGCGCATCGATGCAATTGCCATTGGCAAGAATCCGCCTGACGACATCAACGTCATCGTTGAAGTTCCGGTTGGCGGTCAACCGATCAAGTATGAAATGGACAAGGAAGCCGGCACGCTGGTGGTCGACCGCTTCCTCTACACCCCGATGACCTATCCGGGTAACTACGGTTTCGTGCCGCATACGCTCTGCCTCGACGGCGATCCACTTGACGTGCTGATCTGCAACACACGCCCGCTGGTGCCGGGCTGCGTGATCAATGTTCGTCCGATCGGTGTCATGCTGATGGAAGACGATGGCGGCATGGATGAAAAGATCCTCGCCGTTCCGGTTCCCAAGCTGACCCGCCGTTACGACAAGATCACCAACTATACCGACCTGCCGGAAATTACGCTCAAGCAGATCCAGCACTTCTTCGAGCACTACAAGGATCTCGAGCCGGGCAAGTGGGTCAAGATCGGCGGCTGGCGCGACGTGGATGTCGCCAAGCAGTTGATCCTCGAGTCGATTCAGCGCGCCAATGAAGAAAAGAAATAAGCTCTAGCGAGCCAGAAGGGCTTCAAGCCTCTCCGCCAAATCCTCCGGGTCGCCATCGATCCGGAGGATTTTTTGTCTGGAGGTGTCGCCAGAAGCGACCTCTATCAGTGACTTCGGGCAGCGCAATGCTTTGGAGACCAGAGCAATCAACGCCTTATTGGCCTTTCCCTTCTCGGGCACGGCCGTAACCCTGGCCTTCAGATGAACCTGTCCGTCGGCGGCCGTCTCTGCACCTTCAAGTACATCACGCCCGCCATTCGGCGTCAGCCGTATGGCGAGCAGCAGATGGTCGGCACCAAGACGGTAGGGTTTGTTCACGCCACCAGCGGGTAGATCGTGTTCCACAGCAGCGAACGGGCGAAGAAGATCAGCACCAGCACCACGATCGGCGAAATGTCGATGCCGCCGAGATCGGGCATGAAACGACGGATCGGACGTAGCACAGGCTCGGTGACATTGTAGAAGAACGACCCGAGCGACGCGACGAAGCGGTTGCTCGAATTGATGACATTGAAGGCGTAGAGCCACGAGAAGATCGCGCTGCCGATCAGAATCCAGGTGAAGATGCTGAGTACGAGATCGATGGTTTGAAATAGCGCAAGCATTCAAGTCTCCATTTCTTGGTTGACAGAGATGTAGACATTGGCGACTTAACGGACAAGTGGATGGGGCGCCCGCATTCGAAATCATGTTTAACGGGCTCATTTGTCCCGTTGTTTCTGAAAGTTGTGCCATGACCCCTTCTTCCGCCGGCGACCGCTTTGCTGCGTTCCGGCACAAGTCCTATGCACGGTTCTTCTTTGCCCGTTTTCTGGGTGCCTTTGCCACCCAGATCCTCAGCGTTTCGGTGGGCTGGCAAATGTACGACCAGACCGGCAGCGCCTTCTATCTCGGCCTGATAGGGCTGGTGCAGTTTCTCCCCGCCCTGCTGCTGATCCTCGTCACGGGTTCCGTTGCCGACCGCTACAATCGCCGGGCGATCGTTGCTGCCTGCATGGTGCTGAGCTCTCTTTGTGCGGCGGCCATGCTGGGTCTGACGCTCACGGACGCATTCGAGCCGACAATCGTCTTTGCCATTCTCGTCGTATTCGGGATCGAGCGGGCGTTTGCGGCACCCGCGGTCCAATCCCTCGCCCCCAATCTGGTACCGCCTGCGGATCTTGCCAATGCGGTGGCCTGGAATTCGTCGTCCTGGCAGACCGCGTCGATCATCGGTCCTGTTGCGGGCGGATTGCTGTATGGCGCAAGTCCGGTGCTCGCCTATTCGATGTCGCTGGCGTTTTTTCTCGGGGCTGCCGTTCTGGTCTTCCTGGTGGAGCGGCCGGCCCAGCGCATGTCGAGCAAGGCGGTCACAAAGGACACGCTATTGGCCGGCTTCCGGTTCATCTTCGGTGAGAAGATCGTCCTCGGGGCAATCTCGCTTGATCTGTTTGCCGTACTTCTCGGCGGCGCGGTCGCGCTCATGCCGGTCTTTGCGCGCGATATCCTGACGCTTGGACCATGGGGCCTTGGGCTGTTGCGCGCGGCGCCGGGCATCGGGGCGATTGTCGTTGCCATTGCGCTGGCAAGCTATCCGGTTCGCCACAATGCCGGTGTGTTCATGTTCGTTGGCGTGGCCCTGTTCGGTGTCGGCACGATCATGTTCGGCCTGTCGCAGACCGCCTGGGTGTCTATCCTTGCGCTGATGCTGATGGGGGCTGCCGACATGGCGTCGGTGTATGTGCGCGAAACGCTGATCGCGCTCTGGACGCCGGATGAGGTGCGTGGCCGCGTCAATGCAGTCAACATGGTGTTTGTCGGGGCGTCGAACGAGCTTGGCGAGTTTCGCGCCGGCACGATGGCGCATTTCATCGGTCCGGTCGCAGCCGTGGTCGTCGGTGGCGTCGGCACACTGGCCGTTGCGGGGCTCTGGGCGTTCGGCTTTCCACAACTGCGCAAGATCGACAGTCTGGAAGCGCCGGAGCCTCAGGCGGGCAAATGAGACTTCTCGAATATCAGGTCGAGAAAGTTCGATAGCCAGGCCTTGAGCGGCGCGTCGAAGATCATGCGTCCATCAAGGTGGTCACGGCCCTGTTGTGCGTTGGGCAGGACGAAACGGTGTGCGCCATGCACGACCCAGCGATGCATCATGGCGCGGGTCAGTTCGGCGTGGAACTGCACGCCCCAGGCGTTCGTGCCGTAGCGAAACGCCTGGTTCGGATAAACGTCGCCTTCTGCCAGAAGTTTGGCGCCCTGCGGCAGGCTGAAACCTTCGCGATGGAAATGATAGACCATCTGCGGCCAGTGCATCAGCAGGCGGCCATGCTCCGTCGGGCGGATCTGATACCAGCCTATTTCCGTGCGCTGCTCGCGATCGGCTTCGACCTTGCCACCGAGATGGCGAACCAGCATCTGCGCACCGAGACAAATGCCAAGATAAGGCTTGTTTTCCTTGAGCGGGATATCGAGCCAATCGATCTCGCGCTTGACGAAATCGTCGGGATCATTGGCGCTCATCGGTCCGCCAAAAACCACCGCACCCGCATGATTGACCAGCGTCGACGGTAAGGCTTCCCCGAGTACGGGTCGTCGAATGTCGAGTGGATAGCCTTTTTCCTCCAGCATCTGGCCGACACGGCCTGGGCTCGACCGCTCCTGGTGCAGGACGATCAGGATAGGTTGTTTTACCCTGCTGCGTGTCGGGTCATGGAGCATCGTCGCTTGCTCCCAGTCCCGCGCGGGCTTCGGCCTCCTGGCGCTGGATCACCCGTCCACGCGATGAGACGCCGAGCAAGTCAGCAACGCGCCAGAGGGCGTGATCCTCCATCTCGCTACGGCTTCCGTCGGCATAGACGATGTCCCAGAGGATGCCGATCAATTGTTCACGGGCCGGTTCGTCCAGGTGGCGCTTCAGATCGGTGGTGAAGCGATAGTAATCGACAGCTTCACTTTCCGCTTCCTGACCGGCGGCAATCAGGGCTTCAAGCTTGGCCTCATCGAGATCGTATTGCTCCTGCAGGATCGCGCGCAGTTTCTTCCTTTCTGCATCGCGGACCACGCCGTCGGCTTCCATCACCTGAAAACAGAGGGCAGCGACAGCAATGCGAGGATCATCAGGCGCGAAAACCGCCGGGGGGCGGTCTTGCGTGATCGATTGAAAAAAGGATTGCAGACGTTCGAGCATGGAAATCCTATCAGAAAAGTTTGAGCCGGGTCTTTGCTTCCGTGCCTGCGTTGTGCGGATCTTTGACACCGGGGTCGTCGGGTGGACGACCGAAGAACGGCTCCGCTATGACGTCCGGTTTGACCTTTTGTTCCGTAAGCGCTGCGGGAACAGGTGTGGCCAATGTGTCGTTTGCCACAGCCTTCGATTTTTCTTCGACGACAATGAATTGCTCGCCGTCGACGACCCGTGGTGCGTGTGCCGGTGCCGGATCTCTTGCTGCGATCGGCGGCAGCGTTCCCAATGCCCTTTCGGCGCCTGAGACATACCCCTCCTCGACAGGCCCCTCAAGCTGATCGAAGGGTACCTTCCATTCGAAGGCGTCCAGGCGGCCGGTGACTGGCGAGACCGGCATCCAGCGTTCGGAGACGTGGCCGTCCGCCACCCATGCGGGATCGCGTGCCGCCTTGACCGCCTGGCCCATCCAATGGCGTATCCTGCCCTGATCGCCAGTCTCGGCCTCCTCGATATCGGCGAGCAGCAGGTAGACGCGCTCGCGTGATTCGATCCGGGCGGCCGCCTCTGCCTTGGCGCGTGCCTTGCCGAACTCCTGCGCATCGAGCGCGGCCTCGGCAACGGCCAGCAGGGATTCGATATTGTTCGGCTTCAGGGATTCAAGCTTTTCAGCTTTTTTGAGACGATCGACAGCACTGTCGCCGCTTCTGGCCCTCACATAGGCCTGGGCGATTTCAGGATGTGGCGACAATTTCCATACCTGCTCCAGGGTACTGGCCGCTTTGCGCAGATTGTCTTCCCGCAGATAGGCCTTGGCTGCGATGATGGCCGCCGGGACGAGGTCCTTGGCAAGCTTCAGCGCCTTCAGGGCATGATCGCGGGCGGCCGCCGGCTCGCCCTCGAACTGGTCCTCAGCCTTGGCGGTCAACAGCACTGCCTTCAAACGGTCAGCCTCGTGGCGGTCCAGAACATGGGCGACCCTCTGCTGGTCGAGCAGACGGATGGCATCGTCCCAGTGACCGGCGCGGCAGCGATATTCCAGCGTCGCCTTGGCGGCCCATGGCAAATAGGGAGCCTTCTCGGCGGCTGTTTCTGCATATTGCCGGGCCGCCTCATGGGCGCCCAGGCGGCTTGCCTCGACATGGAGGCCGCGCAGACCAAGCTCCCTGGTTTCGGCATCCTCCGACATCTGCTGGAACAGTCGACGTGCTTCGTCGTGGCGGCCCTCGATGAGGGACGCCTGGGCGTCGAGCACGAGGATCAGCGGCTCCTGGTCGGCGCGCAGCAGGCCGCGTGCACGGGCGCTCATCTTGCGGGCGAGGATCGCGTTGCCGGCACCGGCGGCAATCAGGCCGGTCGACAGGGCTTGATAGCCACGGTCGCGGGTACGGGCGCGAAAATAGCGGCGGACGGAATGCGGTGATGTCCACAGCGTGCGAAACAGCCACCAGAAGGCCATCACGACCGCCACGATGCCGATGATGATCGTGGCGGCCACCATCAGGCTCATTTCGATCAACTGGCCTTCCCAGATGATCGACAGGGATCCGGGGCGATCGGCCAGCCAGGAAAAGCCGAAGCCGAGAACGAGAATGGTGATGAAAAAGAACAGGATCTTCAAAACTGTCGTCATCGTCTCAGCCCCCAGTTCCGCCGGTTGTTCCGGCAGATGCCCCGCCAACGGTGCTGGCAAGGGCTGCACCGATCGTGGCTTCGACCTCGACCCGTTTGTTCAACGTCGTGGCAAAGTCCGCCGAGGCGGCCTTGCCGGCTTCCGGCAGCGTTTGCCATTCGAGGGAAGCGCCCTTCAGATCGCCGTTCTGAAGCTTGTTCTCGATGCGGGCAACGATGGCTTCGGGCGTTTCACCCTCGATATTGCCAACGGGGCGAACCTTGATCACCGACAAAGCCCCGGACAGCAGGCGGTCGGCAATGCCCTGGTCCGGATCGGGCTGATGGATCGCCGCAAGGATCGCATCGGCTGTTTTGCCAAAACCATTGGCAAGATCGGCGCGCGACGGAATGCCGGTCGCTGCCATGGGCGAAAGCGACTGCACGGCGGGATCATCCGGTGCGACGCTTCTCAGCGCGTCCAGTTCGGACATGAAGGGACCGCCGCGATCGATGGCAGTCTTCAAGCCGGCCAGCGCGATGGCGCGGGCCATTTCCACGTCGTTGCGCGGTTCCTCGATCTTCTTTTCCGCCTCGGCCAGCCGTGCCTCGCTCTGGTTCAGTGCCTCGGCATTGCTGGCGACATCGCTGCGCAAAGCGGCGATGGCATCCCTGGAGAGGGTAATCTGGGCATTGAGTTCGTTGAGCGCTGCCGCATCGATTGGCGGCGTGGCCGAGCTGGCGGCTTGAACGGAGGCTTCGAGTGCCGCAACGCGGTCGGCCAGTTCTTGGTTGGCCAGTCCGCTGTCGGCTGCCGGGGCGGACTGTGCCGCTGCCAGGCGCGCCACTTCGGCCTTCAGGGCCTGGAGTTCAGTGTTGTCGGCCGGTGCTGCAGCGCTTGGTTGCTCTGGGCCAATTCCCGGGACGATGCCCGCATATTGCATGCTGCCGGCGAGTGCCAGGGCAACCAGACCACCAAAGATACCCGAGGCAATCAGCGTCGATGTGGCCGGTGACTGGTGGGTCTGTTCACGGGATGAGGCAGCGGGTTGTGCAACCGTCTCCTCATCGGACGGATATGGCATCGGTTCTGGCTCTGGTATTGGCAATGGCTCTGCTTCCGGCTCGGGGGCCGGTGGTGGCTCGGCCTGGATGCCGATCGGTTCAGCATCGTCGACAGGTGTTACGGGGACTTGGACAGACATCGGCTCGTCATCTGAAACCGTGTCAGAGGCGGCGACTGCGTCTGCAGCGGTGGTTGGCGCGCCGGTTTCCTCTGCGGACAGGTCAATCGTGACCGGATCATCCGAGGACTTCGATCGGCGGGGTGGCTTTCCGGAAACCATGGCAACCTCTTCATTTCCCAGCATCGACATAAACGTAGTCAGTCAGTCTCTGGAAGGAAAGGGTGAAGATGGATTTAGCGGCTGCGACCTTCAGATGAGATCGAGAAGAAGATCCTCACGCGGCTCCGAGGGCCAGGCGGCCATGGGACGAAGATCGGCGGGCAAGGTCTCGGCAATCTTCTCGCTCAGGCACAAAAGGCGCAGGGCCTTGATCCGTCCGGTGTCTTTAGCCACGGGGGGCAGGGAGAGAAAATGCCGGGCGGTTTCAGCCGAATACAGCAGGACAACATCCGGCAACGGATCGAGGGCGGCTTTGAGCCTCTCTGCGTGGTGATCGACCGGCAGCATCCGGTAGCATTCCGCGACGGCGAGGTTCACATTGGCGGAAATTAGCTTTTCTTCCAAAGAAGATGATCGCGGCGTGCCTGCCAGGTACAATATCTGCCCGTCTGAATCAGTTATCCCATCGGCCAGAATGCAATCGGCCAAGGCCTCACCATCGCCACCGCCGATGGTGACACGGGTAAAGCCGAGATTGCCGGCAGCCTCGGCTGTCGTCGTACCGACGGCGAACAGGCGCAGTGCCAGCAGGGGCGACAGATCCAAGCTTGCGCCGGCCAGGACACGCATGGCCTCGGCACTGGTGACGATGAGGGCGCTGAGGAGATGCGATACATCCGCCAAGGCCTGGCGAAGTGCCTCGGGCTGGTGATGGGCCCGCATCAGCGGCAGGAGCACCGGCTGGTGGCCGCGTTGCAGGAGCTTGGCTGCGGTGTTCTCCGCTGACGGTTCGGGTCGCGTCACCAGAACGCGCATTGGGTCAACTCCAACTGGTGAAGAAACCGCTGCCGGCCTTGGCGCGGATTGCTTCGCCGGCCTCTTGGCCAAGCTTCGCTGCGTCCGAGACATGGCCTTCAGCCGTGATGTCGAAGGACTGGCTGCCGTCCGGGGTGAGGATGGTTCCTGAAAAACGAAGGTTATCGCCCTCGATAGTGGCCAATCCGGCGATCGGCGTGCGACAGGAGCCATCGAGCGCGCCGAGAAAGGCACGCTCGCAGGTGACGGCGTCGAATGTCGGACGGTGGTTGATCGCTTCGAGCAGCGCATTGACATTGCTATCGCCGATCCGGCTTTCGATGCAGATCGCGCCCTGGGCCGGTGCCGGCGGAAACTCGGACGGGTCGAGCAATTGCGTCGGCACATCAGGCTTGCCGAGGCGCTTGAGGCCGGCGAAGGCGAGCAGTGTCGCATCGACCTCGCCGTCTGCCAGCTTGCGCAGCCGTGTGTCGACGAGACCGCGGAATGTGATGACCTTGACGTCGGGCCGGAGGCGGCGGATCAGGGCCTGGCGGCGCAGCGACGAAGAGCCGACGGTTGCACCCTGCGGGAGTTCCTGGAGGGTGGGGGCCGTGCGGCCGACAACGGCATCGCGCACGTCCTCGCGTGGCAGAAAGGCGGAAAGATACAGGCCATCGGGCAATTTCGTCGGCATGTCCTTGGAGGAATGGACGGCAAGATCGAGTTCGCCCGAGCTCAGCTGCTGCTCCAGTTCCTCGGTGAAGAGGCCCTTGCCGCCGATCTCCGACAGGGAACGGTCGGTGATCCGGTCCCCTTTTGTCGAGAGGACGACGATCTCGAACATTTCCTCCGGCAGATTGTGGGCCTGCATCAGGCGATTGCGTGTCTCGTAGGCCTGGGCAAGCGCCAGCGGACTTCCGCGTGTGCCGATGCGGAAAGGTTTTGTTTGCATCCGATCAGATCCGTTGTTACCGACAGTCCTCGTAGACCGGTTTCCCGGCCACCGCAATCAATGAACAGGGTCCATGACGTCGCAACTCCGTATTCTCGGTCTCGAAACCAGCTGTGACGAAACGGCTGCCGCAGTGGTCACGCGCCTTCCCGACGGGACCGCCGTTACGGAGGCCGACGTTGTCCTCAGCCAGCTGGACGAGCACAGCGCCTATGGCGGCGTCGTGCCGGAAATCGCGGCGCGGGCGCATGTCGAGGCGCTCGATACGCTGATCGAAGAGGCGCTGACCCGCGCTGGCATCACGCTTGCCGATGTCGATGCGATCGCGGCAACCTCCGGTCCTGGACTGATCGGCGGGCTGCTGGTCGGACTGATGACCGGCAAGGCGATGGCGCGGGCCTCCGGCAAGCCGCTCTATGCGATCAACCATCTGGAAGGCCATGCGCTGACGGCACGGCTGACCGATGGCGTGGCTTTCCCCTATCTCATGCTGCTGGTCTCCGGCGGTCACACGCAGCTCGTGCTGGTCAAGGGTGTCGGCGACTATGAGCGCTGGGGCACGACGATCGACGATGCACTGGGCGAGGCGTTCGACAAGACCGCCAAGCTTTTGGGCCTGCCTTATCCGGGTGGACCGGCCGTCGAGCGTGCGGCCGCCACCGGCAATGCCAAGCGGTTCGCCTTTCCCCGGCCGCTGGTCGGTGAGGCCCGGCTCGACTTTTCGTTTTCGGGTCTGAAGACCGCCGTGCGGCAGGCGGCCGAAGGCATTGCGCCTGTCACCGACCAGGATGTTGCCGATATCTGCGCCTCGTTCCAGCGGGCGATTTCGCGCACGCTGATGGATCGCATCGGCCGAGGGCTGCAGCGCTTCCATGAGACCTATCCCGATGCGGTCGAACCGGCGCTGGTCGTGGCCGGTGGGGTTGCCGCCAACCAGGAGGTGCGCCGCACCTTGGACGACTTGTGCGCCCAGCACCGATTCCGCTTCGTCGCTCCGCCGCATCACCTGTGTACCGACAACGCGGTGATGATCGCCTGGGCTGGCCTGGAGCGCATGGCGCTCGGGATGGCCCCCGACGATCTGAATGTCGCGCCGCGTTCGCGCTGGCCGCTGGATGCCGGCGCCCAGGCCTTGCTTTCCTATGGCAAACGCGGAGCCAAGGCATGAGCGGGAATGACCGGATTGCGGTTATCGGTGCCGGCGCTTTCGGCACGGCGCTCGCTGCGGTCATGGCGCAAGAGGGCCGGGCGGATGTCGTGCTTGTCGGCCGCGACGCCTCGCTGATGGCGGATCTGGCGGCGTCCGGCCTCCATGAGGCGGCCTTGCCAGGCATCCGGCTGCCGGCAGCCCTGCGCTATTCGTCGCAACCGGAGGATATCGTGGGCGCCGACATCGTGCTGTTTGCCATGCCCTCGCAGGCGCAGGTCGATGCGGCACATGCCTATGGTCCTCACCTCGGCAGGGATGTGCCCGTCGTGATCTGCGCCAAGGGTATCGAAAAGCAGACCGCCCGACTTCTGACCGATGTCCTGGAAGAGGCCCTTCCAGATCATCCGATTGCGGTGCTGTCCGGTCCCGGCTTTGCCGCCGATATCGCCAAGGGACTGCCCACTGCAATGGCGCTCGCGGCCGCCGATCTTGCCATTGCCGAACGGCTGGCAAAGGCGATCTCCGGCAAGACATTCCGGCTCTATGCCTCGGACGACCGGGTCGGCGTACAGCTTGGCGGTGCTTTGAAAAACGTGCTGGCGATCGCCTGTGGTGTGGTCGAAGGCATGGGCTTGGGCGATTCGGCCCGGGCCGCGCTGATCGCGCGTGGGCTTGCGGAAATGTCGCGCCTGGTCGAGGCGATGGGCGGGCGCGGCGATACCGTGCGCGGCCTGTCCGGCCTGGGAGACCTCGTGCTGACGGCGACAAGTCACCAGTCGCGCAACCTGCGCTTCGGCATCGGCCTCGGCCGTGGCGCGGATATGGCGGCGGGGAATGGTCCGCTGGTCGAGGGCGCCTTTGCCGCGACCGTTGCCGCCCGTCTGGCCGAAGGCCTGAATGTCTCGATGCCGATCACCCAGGCGGTGGCGGCGATCATCGATGGACGTCTTGATATTCCAACCGTGATCACGCAGTTGATGTCACGTCCGATCACCACCGAATAAACCCATCGCGAAGGAGCGTTTCATGCTGTTTGCCGTCATCTGCGCCGACAAGCCCGGTCATCTCAACCTCAGAATGGAAACACGTCCGCCGCATGTGGAATGGCTGAACGGCCTGAACGCTGCCGGCACGCTCAAGATCGGCGGCCCGTTCCTCGACAGCGATGGCAAGCCCTGCGGCTCGATGCTGCTGATAGCTGCCGACAGCTTGGAGGATGCCAAGGCTCTCGCAGCCCAGGATCCCTATGCCAAGGCCGGCCTGTTCGAGAGCGTCGAGATCAAGCCCTATAACTGGGTCTTCAACAACCCGGAGGCGTAAGCGCATGGCATTCTGGCTCTACAAGTCCGAGCCGTTCAAGTGGTCCTGGCAGATGCAGAAAGATGCGGGTGCTGCCGGTACCGAATGGACTGGCGTGCGCAACTATCTGGCGCGCAATAACATGCGGGCGATGAAGATCGGCGACAAGGGCTTCTTCTATCATTCGAACGAAGGGCTCGAAGTCGTCGGTATCGTCGAGGTCTGTGCCTTGTCGCATCCGGATTCAACTGCCGAAGGTGATGCCCGCTGGGACTGCGTCGATATCCGTGCTGTCTGTGACATGCCGAGACCCGTCTCGCTGAAAGACGTGAAGGCGAGTTCGGCGCTGGAAAAGATGGCGCTGGTCACCTCCATGCGGCTTTCCGTTCAGCCGGTGACGGAAGAGGAATATTTCGAGGTCTGCCGCATGGGCGGGCTGGAAAACCCGCCGGTCTGAGCCTTTGAAAACAGACCCCGAGCGTTTCATCCTCGACAATACAAGTCTGCTTGCGCCGCCGCATGTGCCGGAAATCCGGCTGCATCTGGCGAGCGAGGTTCACGACCTGTGGCTGAAGACCGAGGCTGATCTCGAGGCGATCGGCCTGCCGCCGCCGTTCTGGGCGTTTGCCTGGGCCGGCGGGCAGGGGCTCGCGCGCTATATTCTGGATCATCCCGAAACCGTGCGCGGCAAGAGGGTTCTCGATTTTGCCAGCGGCTCCGGCCTTGTGGCGATTGCTGCCGCAATGGCAGGGGCTTCCGATGTGGTCGCCGCAGATATCGATCCGTGGGCGAAAAATGCCGTGCGGCTGAATGCCGCTGTCAATGGCGTGACGCTCGATTTCACCAATGACGACCTGATCGGCATGTCGGTGGATGCGGATGTCGTTCTGGCTGGCGATGTGTTTTACGACGGCGATTTTGCCGCTGCGCTGAAGGGATGGTTCGGTCGGTTGGCCGCCTCCGGCACGATGGTCCTTGTCGGCGATCCGGGCCGGAGTTACCGGCCGACCGAACATCTGGAGGCGCTTGCCACCTATCAGGTGCCGGTGACGCGGGTGCTGGAAGACAGCGAAGTGAAGAAAACCACCGTCTGGCGGTTTGTCTGAGGTGATTTGATCCGGGCCGGCAGGTTCAGGGGCGAATCACGCAGACGCCGGCCTCGAACGAGCAGGCGGCATCCGGCGCATCCTCTGAAATCTCGATGATCCGCGCCTTGGGCGCCTTGTAGGACACGACGGCAGGTTTGGCTGCGCCATCGCGATAGAAATAGATTCCACTGCCCTTGATACGGACAGCCGCGATGCTGCCGGCAAATGTCCCGACACCCGGTACCACCGAAGGCAGGCCGTTGCCGCCGATTACTGCCTGAGACCGGTGGTGATGCGACCGATTATGATGACCGTGTTGGCGATAGTCTCCGGCCATGGATGCTGTGGAGATTGCGATCGTGGCGATGGCTGCTGCGCCCGCCAGCGTGAACCGATAGACCGTCATGGGGCGCGCTCCTTTGCAGCGTGGTTAACGTAACGTTAACGCACAATGCCGCATACAGTTGCTAAAGTCATCCGCCGACGTCGTTTTTTCGTAAGGGGGATATTGGTGTGCTGACTAGGCTAAAGTTCTATCGACCCGAATCGATTAAATTGAAAACGTCAAGCGAATGTGCTTGTCGTCCGGGGTGACGAGGATTAAAGCCGTGATGCAGTGCACCCGATCTGGGCTGCAAATTCTGTAATTGGATCTCCGAGAATTCGGACCGCATCGAAACGCCGCGAGGTTTAGATGGCGAATGTGACGAAAAGCCGGCCTCTGTCGCCGCATCTGCAAATTTACAAGCCAATCCCGACCATGATGGCGTCGATCCTACACCGCATCACCGGTGCGGCGCTGTATTTCGGTACCGTGCTTGTCGCTTGGTGGCTGATCGCCACGGCGTCGGGTGGTGTCTATTACGATTGGGTCCAGTGGGCTATGAGCTCGATCATCGGCAAGCTGATCCTGGTCGGCTACACCTGGGCGCTGATGTATCACATGCTCAGTGGCCTTCGCCATTTCATGTGGGATCTCGGCTATGGCTTCGAGAAGCATTTTACCACCAAGCTGGTGAAGGTCTCCTTCGTCGTGTCGCTCTGTCTGACCGCGCTGATCTGGGTCATCGCCTACATCGTGCGCTAAGGAGATAAATTCATGGATATGCGTACACCTCTCGGCAAGGTTCGCGGTCTTGGATCCGCCAAGGATGGCACCGAGCATTTTTGGCGCCAGCGCGTCACGGCCGTTGCCAATGTTCCATTGCTTATCATTTTCGTCGTCTTCCTGGTCATGTATGGCGGCGCGCCGTATGCGGAAGTGACGGCTGCCCTGTCGAACCCGCTGGTTGCCGTGGTCATGGGCCTGGTGGTCATCTCCGGCATCATTCACATGAAGCTCGGCATGCAGGTCATCGTCGAAGACTACGTGCACGCGGAAATTCCGAAGCTCGTGCTTTTGATGCTCAACACATTCTTCGCTGTCTTGATGGGCGCTCTCTGTCTTTTCGCCATCTTGAAGATCGCATTCGTAGGATAATTCAAAATGGCATCCACTCATAACACTGCGCCGAACGGCAAGGCCTATACCTACGTTGACCATTCCTACGACGTCGTTGTTGTCGGCGCCGGCGGCGCCGGCCTGCGCGCGACGCTCGGAATGGCGGAACAGGGCTTCAAGACCGCCTGCATCACCAAGGTCTTCCCGACCCGTTCGCATACGGTTGCGGCACAGGGCGGTATCGCCGCTTCGCTCAACAACATGACTCCGGATTCGTGGCAGTGGCATCTCTACGACACCGTCAAGGGCTCCGACTGGCTCGGCGACGTCGATGCCATGCAGTATCTTGCCATGGAAGCGCCGAAGGCGGTCTACGAGCTCGAGCACTACGGAGTGCCCTTCTCGCGCAACGAGGAAGGCAAAATCTACCAGCGGCCGTTCGGCGGCCACATGCAGAACTACGGCGAAGGCCCGCCGGTGCAGCGCACCTGTGCCGCCGCCGACCGGACCGGTCATGCCATCCTGCACACGCTCTATGGCCAGTCGCTCAAGCACAATGCCGAGTTCTTCATCGAATATTTCGCCCTCGACCTGATCATGTCAGAGGACGGCAGCAAATGCACCGGCGTCGTTGCCTGGAACCTGGACGACGGCACCATTCACCGCTTTTCGGCGAAGATGGTTGTGCTGGCGACCGGCGGTTATGGCCGCGCCTATTTCTCCGCCACGTCCGCCCATACCTGCACCGGCGACGGCGGCGGCATGGTTGCGCGCGCGGGCCTGCCCCTGCAGGACATGGAATTCGTGCAGTTTCACCCGACCGGCATCTATGGTGCGGGCTGCCTGATCACCGAGGGCGCGCGCGGTGAAGGCGGTTACCTGGTGAATTCCGAGGGTGAACGCTTCATGGAGCGTTATGCACCGTCGGCCAAGGACCTTGCCTCGCGCGATGTCGTCTCGCGCTGCATGACGCTGGAAATCCGCGAGGGTCGCGGCGTCGGCAAGAACAAGGATCACATCTACCTGCATCTCGACCATCTGGATCCGGCGGTTTTGAACGAACGCCTGCCGGGCATCTCGGAATCGGCGAAGATCTTTGCCGGCGTCGACGTGACCCGCGAGCCGATCCCTGTCCTGCCGACCGTGCACTACAACATGGGCGGCATTCCGACCAATTATTGGGGTGAAGTGCTGAATGCCGACAGCGACAATCCGGAACGGGTCCTGCCCGGCCTGATGGCGGTCGGCGAAGCCGGTTGCGCTTCGGTTCACGGCGCCAACCGTCTCGGCTCCAACTCGTTGATCGACCTGGTCGTCTTCGGTCGTGCCGCCGCCATTCGCGCGGCAGAGGTCATCGACCGCGCAGCGCCGATCCCGGCGCTCAATGTTGCGGCCTGCGACAAGATCATGGATCGCTTCGACAGCATTCGCAATGCCAGCGGCTCGACGCCGACGGCCGTCTTGCGTGACAAGATGCAGCGCGCCATGCAGGAAGACGCCGCCGTTTTCCGCACACAGGAAGCGCTGGAAAGCGGCTGCCGCCGCATTTCGGCAATCTGGAAGGAACTGCCCGACATCAAGGTCACCGACCGTTCGATGATCTGGAATTCCGATCTGGTCGAAACGCTCGAACTGCACAACCTCATGGCAAACGCGATCACCACGGTCTATGGCGCCGAGGCCCGCAAGGAAAGCCGTGGCAGCCACGCCCGCGAAGATTATGTCGACGGTCCTTTCTCCGGCCGCGACGACGTCAACTGGCGCAAGCATACGCTGGCCTGGGTCAACGAGGCTGGCGACGTGAAACTCGACTACCGCCCGGTTCACACTGAACTCATTGCCGAAGGCATCGATCCTTACAAGATCGCGCCGAAGGCACGTGTGTACTGATCTGAAGAGGAACTGGACATGGTTGAACTCGCTCTCCCCAAGAACTCCCAGATGACCGAAGGCAAGGTCTGGCCGAAGCCGACCAATGCCAAGAATGTGCGCGAATACCGCGTCTATCGCTGGAACCCTGATGATGGTCAGAACCCGCGGATCGACACGTTCTATATCGATATCGACGATTGCGGTCCGATGGTTCTCGATGGGCTTTTGTACATCAAGAACAATATCGACCCGACGCTGACGCTGCGCCGCTCCTGCCGCGAAGGCATCTGCGGTTCGTGCGCGATGAATATCGACGGCACCAACACGCTCGCCTGCACCAAGGGCATGGACGAGATCAATGGCACGGTGAAGGTCTATCCGCTGCCGCATATGCCGGTGGTCAAGGATCTCATCCCGGACCTGACCAATTTCTATGCGCAGCATCGTTCGATCGAACCGTGGCTCAAGACCGTTTCTCCGGCGCCTGCCAAGGAATGGAAGCAGAGCCATGAGGATCGCCAGAAGCTCGACGGTCTCTACGAGTGCATCCTGTGCGCCTGCTGCTCGGCCTCCTGTCCGAGCTATTGGTGGAATGGCGACCGTTATCTCGGTCCCGCCGTTCTGCTGCAGGCCTATCGCTGGCTGATCGACTCCAGAGACGAGGCAACCGGCGAACGTCTCGACAATCTCGAGGATCCCTTCCGCCTCTATCGCTGCCACACGATCATGAACTGCGCGCAGGCTTGCCCGAAGGGGCTCAACCCTGCCAAGGCGATTGCCGAGATCAAGAAGATGATGGTCGAGCGCCGCGTCTGACGGGTCCGGTCGACGGCGAGGCAAATTATCAGGGCCGCCCGGTTTCGACTTGGGCGGCCTTATTTTGTCCGCATATCAACGGCCTATCGTCTAATTGCCATATGGAACTTGATTAACCATATGCGCGTAACATATTTCTAACCTAGATATACGGCAGATTGCGGCAAGCGTCGCTTGAGCGGGAGTGTGATGATGAAATTGAACCACGCGGTCACGGGAATGGCCATTGTACTGGCGCTCGCAGGTTGTCAGCGGACGTCCTACAACAGCTCGGCCGCTGCCAACAGCGCTCTGCCGCCGCTGCAGGCTTCTCCCGTTCCCTCGGTTCAGTCCGGTCAGCTGCCGCCTCCAGGTGCTGCCGATCCGTCGCAGTTTCCCTCCGCCCCGACCAATACGGCTGCGATGACGCCGGGCGCCGGTACGGCGGCTCCTCCGGCCACAGCGCTGGATGTGACGAAGGAATCGATGGTCGGCAATTGGCGTGTCCAGAATGCCGGTGCGAGCTGCGACATGTTCCTCACGCTGACCAATCTTGGCAGTGGGTCACGTGGTGGTACCCGTGGCTGCGCAGGCGAACTCACGGCGATGGGTTCGTGGGAGGTTTCCGGCCGACAGGTTCTCCTGAAGGACCGCAACGGCAACACGATCGGCAGTCTCTACAAGACCGCTGATGCCCGCTTCGATGGGTCGACCAATTCCGGCCAGCCCGTCAGCCTTAGCCGCTAATCCCTCCCTTATCCCTGCGGCAGCCGGATGAGGCTGTCGCCCAGGCAGAGCCTTATCCATGCAGCCTATTCCCGATTATGCGCTCAGCGTCGTAGAACAGCTGCGGGCAATGACCGACGCTGGCACGCTGAAGGCAGATCCGGCGCAACTGGCTGTGGCAGGCAAGCTTGATCGGATCCTCAGCGAGCTGAAAAGCCGCCGCCCGGCCGCCAAGAAAAGTGCGCTGGGTTGGATTTTTGCGCAGAAACGCAAGGCGGAACAGCCGATCAGGGGGCTCTACGTGCACGGCAGCGTTGGTCGCGGCAAGACCATGCTGATGGACCTGTTTTTCAATCTGGCCCCCGTCGAGAAGAAGCGGCGGGCGCATTTCCATGAGTTCATGGCCGATGTGCATGGGCGTATCCACGCGCATCGACAGAAGTTGAAGGCTGGTGAGACGAAACAGGCTGATCCTGTGCCGCCTGTGGCTGCTGCCTTGCGAGAAGAGGCCGAACTTCTGTGCTTCGATGAATTCACCGTCACCGACATCGCCGATGCGATGATCCTGGCGCGGCTGTTCACCGAACTGTTTGCCCGCGGCTGCACACTGGTGGCGACCTCCAATGTCGAGCCCAACAATCTCTATCGCGACGGTCTGAACCGGGGTCTCTTTCTACCGTTTGTCGATCTCCTGAAACGCTATGTCGAAGTGGCAACGCTCGATTCGCCAACGGACTACCGGATGGAGAAGATGGAGAGCTTGCCGGTTTATGTCGCACCACTGTCGCCGGACGCGCGCCGTCAGCTCGACCTCGCCTGGCGCCATGTCTCCGACGGCGCGCCGGAAGTCCCGGTGTCGATCGAGATGAAGGGCAGGCAGGTCGATATCCCCCGCGCGGTCGGTCGTGTGGCCCGTTTCACCTTCGACGATCTGTGCGGCAAGCCGCTCGGAGCATCGGACTATCTGGCGATTGCCCAGCGGTTCGACGTGGTCTTCGTCGAAGACGTGCCGCATCTCGGGCCGGAAAAGCGCAACGAGACAAAACGGTTCATCATCCTGATCGATGCCCTCTATGACGCGAGCGTCCGGCTGTTCGTATCCGCCGCTGCCATGCCCGAGGGGCTGCTGACCGAGAAAAAGGGCACGGAAGGCTTCGAATTCGATCGCACGATTTCGCGGCTGTTCGAGATGCGCAGTGCCGATTATCTGGCGCTTCATAAATCAAATCGTCACGATCCTGACATCTGAATGTCGCAATATCTTACGTTTACGTAAGATATTGATGATCTAACCGATTGAATTTTCTACACCGAAAATTATCGATTGCGATTCTATGTGGTTAGGTCTATTCGGTCTGTCCACAAGGATGGACTAACACACGTCACGACCTTGGTTATGGATCTAAAAGGAAGCTCTTCAATGGCGCGCAATAAGATCGCTCTTATCGGTTCTGGAATGATTGGTGGAACGCTGGCGCATCTCGCCGGTCTGAAGGAATTGGGCGACATCGTCCTGTTCGACATTGCTGACGGCATCCCGCAGGGTAAGGGTCTCGACATTGCCCAGTCTTCGCCGGTCGAAGGCTTCAATGCGAAGATGACCGGCGCAAGCGACTATTCCGCCATCGAAGGCGCAGACGTCTGCATCGTCACCGCCGGCGTTGCCCGCAAGCCGGGCATGAGCCGCGATGACCTGCTCGGCATCAACCTCAAGGTCATGGAACAGGTCGGCGCCGGCATCAAGAAATATGCCCCGAACGCCTTCGTCATCTGCATCACCAACCCGCTCGACGCGATGGTCTGGGCGCTGCAGAAGTTCTCGGGCCTGCCGGCCAACAAGGTCGTCGGCATGGCTGGCGTTCTCGACAGCTCGCGCTTCCGCCTCTTCCTCTCGGAGGAATTCAACGTGTCCGTCCAGGACGTCACCGCATTCGTTCTCGGCGGTCACGGCGACACCATGGTGCCGCTCGCCCGCTACTCGACTGTCGGCGGCATTCCGCTCACCGACCTGATCAAGATGGGCTGGGTCACCAAGGAACGTCTCGAAGAAATCATCCAGCGCACCCGTGACGGTGGCGCCGAAATCGTCGGCCTGCTGAAGACCGGCTCTGCCTATTACGCGCCTGCTGCTTCGGCCATCGAAATGGCTGAGTCCTACCTGAAGGACAAGAAGCGCGTCCTGCCTTGCGCCGCCTACCTTTCCGGCCAGTACGGCGTGAAGGACATGTATGTCGGCGTGCCGGTGGTCATCGGTGCCGGTGGCGTCGAGCGCATCATCGAAATCGACCTGAACAAGGCTGAAGAAGAAGCCTTCCAGAAGTCGGTCGGCGCGGTTGCCGGTCTCTGCGAGGCCTGCATCAATATCGCCCCGGCTCTCAAGTAATTGCCATTCCGCCCAAGACAGGGACACGACAATGAATATTCATGAATACCAGGCCAAGGCTCTTCTGAAGAGCTTTGGTGCGCCGGTCGCCGAAGGTGTGGCGATCTTTTCTGCCGAAGAAGCCGAAGCCGCCGCAAAGCAGCTCCCCGGCCCGCTTTATGTGGTCAAGAGCCAGATCCATGCTGGCGGCCGCGGCAAGGGCAAGTTCAAGGAACTCGGTCCGGACGCCAAGGGCGGCGTTCGCCTGGCTTTCTCGATCGATGAAGCCAAGAGCCACGCCAAGGAAATGTTCGGCAATACGCTGGTGACCGCCCAGACCGGCGACGCCGGCAAGCAGGTCAACCGCCTCTACATCGAAGATGGCGCCGACATCGCCCGCGAACTTTACTGCTCGCTGCTTGTTGATCGTTCGGTCGGCCAGGTTGCCTTCGTCGTTTCGACCGAAGGCGGTATGGACATCGAGGCTGTTGCCCATGACACGCCGGAAAAGATCCACACGATCGCCATCAACCCGGAAACCGGTGTGACGGATGTCGACATCGCCGCCATCTCGAAGGCGCTCGAGCTTTCGGGTGCGGCTGCCGAAGATGCCAAGTCACTGTTCCCGATCCTCTACAAGGCCTTCGTCGAGAAGGACATGGCGCTGCTCGAGGTCAACCCGCTGATCGTCATGAAGAATGACCATCTGCGCGTGCTCGACGCCAAGATGTCCTTCGACGGCAATGCGCTGTTCCGCCACGACGACGTCAAGGCGCTGCGCGACGAGACCGAAGAAGACGCCAAGGAAATCGAAGCCTCCAAGTGGGACCTCGCTTACGTGGCACTCGACGGCAATATCGGCTGCATGGTCAATGGTGCCGGTCTCGCCATGGCGACGATGGACATCATCAAGCTGTACGGCAAAGAGCCTGCCAACTTCTGCGACGTCGGCGGCGGCGCCGGCAAGGAGAAGGTCGCGGCTGCGTTCAAGATCATCACCGCTGACCCGAAGGTCGAGGGCATCCTCGTCAACATCTTCGGCGGCATCATGAAGTGCGACGTCATCGCCGAGGGCGTTGTGGCGGCTGTTCAGGAAGTCGGCCTCAAGGTTCCGCTCGTCGTTCGCCTCGAGGGCACCAATGTCGAGCTCGGCAAGAAGATCCTCAACGAATCTGGTCTTGCGATCACCGCTGCTGACGACTTGGACGATGCTGCCAAGAAGATCGTCGCTGCGATCAACGCCTAATTTAAGGACCGGAAACAATGTCTATTCTCGTCAATAAAGACACCAAGGTCCTGGTTCAGGGCCTGACCGGCAAGACCGGTACCTTCCACACCGAACAGGCGCTTGCCTATTACGGCACGCAGATGGTCGGCGGTATCCACCCGAAGAAGGGTGGCGAAACCTGGACCGGTTCGAAGGGCGAAAGCCTGCCGATCTTCGCCTCCGTCGCAGAAGCCAAGGAACGCACAGGCGCCGACGCGTCGGTGATCTACGTTCCGCCGGCAGGTGCAGCCGATGCGATCATCGAGGCGATCGAAGCCGAGATCCCGTTCATCACCTGCATCACCGAAGGCATCCCGGTCATGGACATGGTTCGCGTCAAGGCGCGCCTCGACCGTTCCAAGTCGCGCCTGCTCGGCCCGAACTGCCCGGGCATCATGACGCCGGAAGAATGCAAGATCGGCATCATGCCGGGCTCGATCTTCCGCAAGGGTTCGGTCGGTATCGTTTCGCGCTCCGGCACGCTGACCTATGAAGCCGTGTTCCAGACGTCGAACGAAGGCCTCGGCCAGACCACGGCTGTCGGCATCGGTGGCGACCCGGTCAAGGGCACCGAGTTCATCGACGTGCTTGAAATGTTCCTGGCTGACCCGGCCACCACCTCGATCATCATGATCGGCGAAATCGGCGGTTCGGCTGAAGAAGATGCGGCGCAGTTCCTCATCGACGAAGCCAAGAAGGGCCGCAAGAAGCCGATGGCAGGCTTCATCGCCGGTCGGACTGCTCCGAAGGGCCGCACCATGGGCCACGCCGGTGCTGTGGTTTCCGGCGGCAAGGGCGACGCAGAATCGAAGATCTCGGCCATGGAAGCGGCTGGCATCAAGGTTTCGCCGTCCCCGGCACGCCTCGGCAAGACGCTGGTCGAAGTCCTCAAGGGCTGACCCTATATAAAGCAAGTGCCAGGCAAGGAGATTGGTTCATCATCTCTTTGCCTGGTTTCAGCATTTAAATCGAAGGCCCCGCTCGGACGCGGGAAAGCGGCAGACCGGATCCGGTCATCATCTCAATTCGGGAGGCGAGCCAGGGCGCTCGCGAAACACCATGAGTAGGCAAGAAGCCAACGAGCAGTTCCTGATCACGTCCTTCCTCGACGGATCGAACGCAGCCTATATCGAACAGCTTTACGCGCGCTATCAGGAAGATCCGTCGTCGCTATCGGGCGAATGGCAGTCTTTCTTCAAGGCGCTTGCAGACAACCCGGCCGATGTGAAAAAAGCCGCATCCGGTGCGTCGTGGCAGCGGAAAAACTGGCCGATCGCGGCCAATGGCGAGCTTGTCTCGGCGCTTGACGGCAATTGGGGCACGATCGAGAAGGTCGTCGAGACCAAGGTGAAGGCCAAGGCGGAAGCTGCCGGCCAGCCGATCTCCGAAACCGAAGTGCTCCAGGCGACCCGCGACAGCGTGCGTGCCATCATGATGATCCGCGCCTATCGCATGCGCGGCCACTTGCACGCCAATCTCGACCCGCTCGGCCTTGCCGCGCCGGTCGATGACTATAACGAACTGTCGCCGGCTGCCTACGGGTTCACCGAGGCCGATTACAGCCGCAAGATCTTCATCGACAATGTGCTTGGTCTCGAATACGCGACCATTCCGCAGATGCTCGATATCCTTAAGCGCACCTATTGCTCGACGCTCGGCGTCGAATTCATGCATATCTCCGATCCAGAAGAAAAGGCCTGGATTCAGGAGCGCATTGAAGGTCCCGGCAAGGGCGTCGAATTCACGCCGGAAGGCAAGAAGGCGATCCTGCAGAAGCTAATCGAGGCGGAAGGCTTCGAGCAGTTCATCGATGTCAAATACAAGGGCACCAAGCGTTTCGGTCTCGATGGCGGTGAATCGCTCATCCCGGCGCTTGAACAGATCATCAAGCGTGGCGGCCAGGAAGGTCTCGAGCAGGTCGTGCTCGGCATGGCCCATCGCGGCCGCCTGAACGTGCTGACAAACGTTATGGCAAAGCCGCATCGTGCGGTGTTCCACGAGTTCAAGGGCGGCTCGTTCAAGCCTGACGAAGTCGAAGGTTCGGGCGACGTGAAGTACCATCTGGGTGCCTCTTCTGACCGTGAATTCGACGGCAACAAGGTTCACCTGTCGCTGACCGCAAACCCGTCGCATCTGGAAATCGTCAACCCGGTCGTCATGGGCAAGGCGCGCGCCAAGCAGGACCAGCTCGCCAAGACCTGGGACGGCGATGTCATTCCGCTGAAGGAACGCTCGAAGGTTCTGCCCCTGCTGCTGCATGGTGATGCGGCGTTTGCCGGCCAGGGCGTCGTTGCCGAAATCCTCGGCCTGTCCGGTCTGCGTGGTCACCGCGTGGCTGGCACGATGCATGTCATCATCAACAACCAGATCGGCTTCACCACCAATCCGGCCTTCTCGCGCTCGTCGCCTTATCCGTCCGATGTTGCCAAGATGATCGAGGCACCGATCTTCCACGTCAACGGCGACGATCCGGAAGCGGTTACCTACGCCGCGAAGATCGCCACCGAATACCGGATGAAGTTCCACAAGCCTGTGGTCATCGACATGTTCTGCTACCGTCGCTTCGGCCACAACGAGGGCGACGAGCCTTCGTTCACGCAGCCGAAGATGTACAAGGTCATTCGTGCCCACAAGACCGTCGCGCAGATCTATGCGGAGCGCCTGATTGCCGAGAACCTGATCTCGGACGGCGAATTCGAGAAGATGAAGGCCGACTGGCGCGCCAATCTCGAGACCGAGTTCGAAGCCGGGCAGAGCTACAAGCCGAACAAGGCCGACTGGCTTGACGGCCAGTGGTCTGGTCTGCGTTCGGCTGACAACGCCGACGAGCAGCGTCGCGGCAAGACCGCCGTGCCGATGAAGTCGCTGAAGGATATCGGCCGCAAGCTGTCGACCGTTCCGGATGGTTTCAAGGCGCATCGCACGATCCAGCGCTTCATGGAAAACCGTTCGCAGATGGTCGAAACCGGTGAAGGCATCGACTGGGCGATGGCCGAGGCACTTGCCTTCGGTTCGCTGGTCGTCGACGGCCACAAGATCCGCCTGTCCGGCCAGGATTGCGAACGCGGGACGTTCAGTCAGCGTCATTCGGTTCTCTACGATCAGGAAACCGAAGACCGCTACATCCCGCTGGCCCATCTCGCGCCGAACCAGGCCAAGTATGAGGTCATCAACTCGATGCTGTCCGAAGAGGCCGTTCTCGGCTTCGAATACGGCTACTCGCTGGCCCGTCCGAATGCGCTGACGCTCTGGGAAGCCCAGTTCGGCGACTTCGCCAATGGTGCGCAGGTCGTGTTCGACCAGTTCATCTCGTCGGGTGAACGCAAGTGGCTGCGCATGTCCGGCCTCGTCTGCCTTCTGCCGCATGGCTATGAAGGTCAGGGTCCGGAGCATTCGTCGGCCCGCCTCGAGCGCTGGCTGCAGATGTGTGCCGAAGACAATATGCAGGTTGCCTATTGCACGACGCCGGCCAACTATTTCCACATTCTGCGCCGGCAGATGAAGCGTGACTTCCGCAAGCCGCTGATCCTGATGACGCCGAAGTCGTTGCTGCGCCACAAGCGCGCCACGTCGAGCCTTGCCGAAATGGCGGGCGAATCGTCCTTCCACCGCCTGCTGTGGGACGATGCCGAAGTGGTCAAGGATGGCCCGATCAAGCTGCAGAAGGATGCCAAGATCCGCCGCGTCGTGATCTGCTCCGGCAAGGTCTACTATGACCTGCTGGAAGAGCGTGAGAAGCGCGGCATCGACGACATCTACCTGCTGCGCATCGAACAGCTCTATCCTTTCCCGGCCAAGGCCCTGATCAACGAGCTGTCGCGCTTCCGCAATGCCGAGATGGTCTGGTGCCAGGAAGAGCCGAAGAACATGGGCGCATGGTCGTTCATCGACCCGTACCTCGAATGGGTTCTTGCCCATATCGACGCCAAGTATCAGCGCGTTCGCTACACCGGTCGTCCGGCTGCAGCCTCGCCAGCAACGGGCCTGATGTCGAAGCATCTTGCCCAGCTCGAAGCCTTCCTGGAGGACGCACTGGGCGGTTAAGCCGCCCAGTCACCACCCCGTCGACCGAAACGTTCTCTGATTAACGGAATTGAGATCATGGCCACTGAAATCCGCGTACCCACCCTCGGCGAATCCGTCAGCGAAGCCACCATCGGCACCTGGTTCAAGAAGGTCGGCGATGTCGTCAAGGCTGACGAACCGCTCGTCGAACTGGAAACCGACAAGGTCACGGTCGAAGTGCCGTCGCCGGTCTCGGGTGTGCTGACCGAAATCGTCGCCCAGAATGGCGAAACCGTCGGCCTCGGCGCCCTGCTCGGCCAGATCGCCGAAGGCGCTGCCGGCAGCGTGTCTGCCGCTCCGGCTGCTGCTGCACCTGCGCCTGCTGCTCCGGCACCAGCGGCACCAGCTCCGGCTCCGGCCGCCGCCGCAATGCCCGCGGCCCCTGCTGCTGCCAAGGTTGCTGCCGACAACAATATCTCGACCGCAGATGTCGATGGCTCCGGCAAGCGTGGCCAGGTTCTCAAGGGTGATGTGCTCGCTGCGATCGCAAAGGGTACAACTGCACCGGCGGCTCCGGTTGCCGCTGCTGCTCCGCGTCCCGCATCGGGCGCCAACGATGTCGTGCGCGAAGAGCGCGTGAAGATGACGCGCCTGCGCCAGACGATCGCCAAGCGCCTGAAGGATGCGCAGAACACGGCAGCCATGCTGACCACCTATAACGAGGTGGACATGTCGGCCGTGATGAGCCTGCGCACCAAGTACAAGGACATCTTCGAGAAGAAGCATGGCGTGAAGCTCGGCTTCATGGGCTTCTTCACCAAGGCGATCACGCATGCGCTGAAGGAATTGCCGGCGGTCAACGCCGAGATCGACGGCACCGACATCATCTACAAGAACTACTGCCATGTCGGAATGGCCGTCGGTACCGACAAGGGCCTGGTCGTTCCGGTCATCCGCGACGCCGACCAGATGACGGTCGCCGAAGTCGAGAAGGAATTGGGACGTCTTGCCAAGGCTGCCCGTGACGGTTCGCTGTCGATGGCCGACATGCAGGGCGGTACCTTCACCATCACCAACGGTGGCGTCTATGGCTCGCTGATGTCCTCGCCGATCCTGAACGCCCCGCAGTCGGGTATCCTCGGCATGCACAAGATCCAGGATCGCCCGGTGGCCATCGGCGGCCAGGTCGTCATCCGTCCGATGATGTATCTGGCGCTGTCCTATGACCACCGTATCGTCGACGGCAAGGAAGCCGTGACCTTCCTCGTCCGCGTCAAGGAAAGCCTGGAAGATCCGGAACGTCTGGTTCTCGATCTCTAAGGAGCAGCCGTGATGGATCCGCTTGCCGTGTCGGCGTCTCCGCTCCTGCCCTTGATCGGCGGGAGCGTGGTCCTTCTGGTTCTGCATGTACTGATGCAGTCCATGATTGCCACGACGGAACTTGGCTCGGCCTGGAACGCGGGTCCACGCGACGAAGAGAAAAGGCCGGCGGGCAAATTCGCCGGCCGGGCGGAACGGGCATCTGCCAATTTCCGCGAGACCTATCCCGGCTTTCTGGCCCTTGCCTTCGGCCTGCTGTTTGCCGGCAAGGCTGCGGGAATGGGGCTTGCCGGAGCTTGCATCTGGATGGCGTGCCGGATTGTCTATATCCCGCTTTATCTGGGCGGCATTCCCTATGTGCGTTCTCTGGTCTGGTTGGGTTCAATGGCAGGCATGGGACTGATGTTCCTTGCCCTTGTCTACTAGGACGGCGGACGATGTTGGGTTTGCGCACAGTTTCCGGTACAGCCATTTCGATCCTGCTGGCCCAGCCGTTGATGGCGGCCGACTGCCCGATCGAGCGCGCATCCTACATGGAAGCCGAAACCAAGGCGCAACTGCGCTTCCGCGCGGCCAGCGGCGAAAATACGCCGGTCAGCAACGGGTTCACCCTGGTCATCAAGGGCGCTGCAAAGCCGTTGGATGGCCACGTGATCTACGATGCCGAGATCGAAAGACCGGTGGCGATGATCATGAACAATTGTCCCGAAGGGGATGTGACGGGCGCTGATCTTGCCGCCTGCACCATCTGGAAAGGTATCATCTACGGCGTCGACAAGGCGACTGGCCACGTCGATCTCCTGCCGCCGGAAGGCACCAGCGCTCCAGACAGTTTGCTATTTCCCGGTTTCGGCCCTGCATATGCGCAATCCGAGTTCGGCAAGATGCTCGAAACCGCGCCTTGGGATGTCTTCGAATACAAGGGTTGCGGCTTATGAGCGAGCGTCCGGTTCTCCTCGTCACCGGCAGTAGCCGTGGTATCGGCGCGGCCGTCGTTCGCAAGGCGGCCGAAGCCGGATGGGACGTTTTGATCAACTATGTTTCCAATCAGGCAGTGGCGGATGAACTGGCCGCCGAGGTGTGTCTGCGGGGCGTGCGCGCCGAGATCGTGCAGGGTGATACCGGCACGGAAGAGGGCATCGCTGCCATCTTTGCGGCCGTCGACCAGCAATTCGGCAGGCTCGATGGCCTGGTCAACAATGCCGGCGTGGTCGATCAGACGGCGCGGGTCGAAGACTATAGCCGCGAGCGGCTGGACCGGATGTTTGCCATCAATGTGATCGGCAAGATCCGCTGTGCTTCCGAGGCGGTGAAGCGCATGTCGACGGCCCATGGCGGTCGCGGTGGGCCGGTCGTCAACATTTCGTCCATGGCTGCCGTTCTTGGCAGTCCGGGCCAGTATGTCGATTATGCCGCCTCGAAAGGCGCCGTCGATACGTTCACCATCGGGCTTGCGCGCGAAGTCGCCGGCGAGGGCATCCGGGTGAATGCGATCCGGCCCGGCGTGATCGACACCGATATCCACGCCTCCGGTGGTCTGCCGGATCGTGCGGCGGCCATGGCGCCCAGCATACCGATGCAGCGGCCCGGCACGGCAGACGAAATTGCCGACGCCGTTCTCTATCTCATCTCCAGCCAGGCATCCTATGTGACTGGCGCCATCTTGAATGTCAGCGGCGGACGATAGTCGCCGAAAACGAAGGAAGCATCCCATGTCTTACGATGTTGTCATTATCGGCTCCGGCCCTGGCGGTTACGTGTGTGCGGTCAAGGCCGCCCAGCTCGGTCTCAAGGTCGCCGTCGTTGAAAAGCGCGCCACCTATGGCGGTACCTGCCTGAATGTCGGCTGCATTCCGTCCAAGGCCCTACTGCACGCGTCTGAAGTCTTCCACCATGCCGGCCATGGGATGGCCGAGCTCGGCGTCGAAGTCGGTGCACCGACGCTCAACCTTGAGAAGATGATGGCGCACAAGGATGCGACCGTGAAGTCGAATGTCGATGGCGTTTCCTTCCTGTTCAAGAAGAACAAGATCGATGGCTTTATCGGCACCGGCAAGATCGTGTCTGCAGGCAAGGTGTCTGTCACCGCTGACGACGGCAAGGTGCAGGAAATCGAGGCGAAGAACATCGTCATCGCCACCGGTTCCGATGTTGCCGGCATTCCCGGTGTTCCGGTCGAGATCGACGAGAAGGTCATCATTTCCTCGACCGGCGGCATCGCGCTGGACAAGGTGCCGGCCCACATGATCGTGGTCGGCGGCGGTGTTATCGGCCTCGAACTCGGCTCCGTCTGGATGCGCCTCGGCGCAAAGGTCACGGTCGTCGAATATCTCGACAAGCTGCTCGGCGGCATGGACGGCGACGTGTCGAAGCAGTTCCAGCGCATGATGGCGAAGCAAGGCATGGACATCCGCACCGATGCCAAGGTCACCGGCGTCGAGAAGACCGCGTCGGGCGCCAAGGTCACCTATGAACCGGTCAAGGGCGGAGACGCGCAGTCGCTTGAAGCCGACGTGGTGCTGATCGCGACCGGTCGCAAGCCCTACACGGCTGGCCTTGGTCTCGAAGAGGTGGGCGTGGCGCTGGACAACCGCGGTCGCGTCGAAATCGACGGCCACTTCAAGACCAATGTTGCCGGCATCTTTGCGATCGGCGACGTGGTCAAGGGCCCGATGCTGGCGCACAAGGCCGAGGACGAAGGTGTGGCGCTTGCCGAGATCCTCGCCGGCCAGCACGGTCATGTGAACTACGACGTCATTCCGGGCGTCGTCTATACCCAGCCGGAAGTCGCTTCCGTCGGCAAGACCGAGGAAGAGCTGAAGGCTGCGGGCATTGCCTACAAGGTCGGCAAGTTCCCGTTCACGGCAAACGGTCGCGCCCGTGCGATGGTCGCAACGGACGGCTTCGTCAAGATCCTTGCCGACAAGGATACCGATCGCGTTCTCGGTGGCCATATCATCGGCTTCGGCGCCGGCGAGATGATCCACGAGATTGCCGTGCTGATGGAATTCGGCGGATCTTCGGAAGATCTCGGCCGGACCTGCCATGCGCATCCGACGATGTCGGAAGCGGTGAAGGAAGCCGCACTCGCGACCTTCTTCAAGCCGATCCACATGTAATCGGCCGCTCCTCAAAAGAGGAGTAAAACTGGAAATTATTATATTTACGTAATCTTCTAAGCCGCGGCTTGTGCTTCAAGTCGCGGCTTTTATCATCTGGAGGCAATATTCCGCAAATGCTTGATAAAGGGCAAGAATATGACCTCCCCAGTCTCAATTTACTCCATTCCGCAACGCGTGCTTCACTGGCTGATGGCCGCGTTGATCATTTTCAATTTGCTGGTCGCGGAAGCGATGGAAGAGACGGTGGAGGCGTTCGAAGACGGCAAAGTGCCGTCTGTCGATGATCTTGCCGGTACCAATCTGCACGCCTATGTCGGCATTGCTATACTCTGTCTCGCGGTGATCCGGCTGATGCTGCGTGTCGTGCAGGGTGCACCGGATGCGCCAGCCGGTGAGCCGCCGATGTTCAAGCTGGCCGCCAAGGTGGCGCATTGGAGCTTCTACGGGCTGTTCATTGCAATCCCCTTCAGCGGCATAGGCAAGTATTATTTCGGCAATGACACCGCCGGCTTCCTGCATGCAGGCCCGCTCAAGTCGCTGATGTGGCTATTGATCGCAGTGCATATCCTGGCGGTGCTGGTACACCAGTTCTACTGGAAGACGTCGCTCGCCCAACGCATGACCAAGGGCTGACGGGCAGCAGACAGCGTGGAGCCGCTCATGGCATTGGCAAGAGCCGAGATCGTCACCTTGCCGCATCCGGCTTTGCCGGCAGCCGACTGGGCCGATTGTTATGTCGTGAGCGTCAAGCAGGGGGATATGCGGGCGATCGACGCCGCCCGGCTGGTGCTTGGTTCTGCCCCGGGATGGATCCGGTCACTGCTTGCGTTGCGCAACAGGTTGGTTGGCCTGGTCGGGCTCAAATCCGCCGAGCTGAAAGTCGGCGCGGCCGGGTCCGTCGGCGCTTTTCCGATCGTCAGCGAGAGCGACCGGCAGGTGGTGCTCGGCTTCGACGACAAACATCTCGATTTCCGCATCGTGGTCGATGTGCAGCCGGATGGCGGGCAGGGCAGCCTCGTGGCGGTGACGACCGTTGTCGCCCGACATAATGCGGGTGGTCGGGCCTATATTGCGCTCGTCACACCGTTCCACAAGGCGATCGTGCAATCGCTGTTGAACCGGCTTGAGCCGAAATCCTGATCAGCCGCCGACAACCGTCAGCGTGTATCCGTCCTTGCGCAGCAGCTCGACGAGGCCTTCTGCGCCGGGCAGGTGCAGGGCGCCGACGGCGATGAAGGCATTGCCCTTTTCCAGATGCGGTAGGCTGCCTTTGGCCATCACGACATTGCGGTCCTGGACAATGCGGCGCTCGAAGGCGGCATAGGCGCTGTCGTCCTTGTCGGATCCGCTCGGCGTGACCGCTTCCAGCATCGGCATGGTCATGCCGATCTCGCCAGAGAGGTAGATTTCCGTCATTGTTTCGATCACGTCTTCCATCTTGTCGCCGAGCGCCATGGTCTCGATCAGCGCCTTGAAATGGAAGTCGACCGGCAGGTCCGCCATGGCCTGCAACTGCTCGACCAGGGTTTCCAGTCCGGCCACCGGCTTGCCGGCCTTGATCGCATCCTCGGCGATCTGCTTGTCGAGGAAGGATGCGCCGGCCGCCTTGCGGGAAATCTCGCAGGCGGGCAGGGCAACGAAGCTGGCCAGGATCCACGGTTTCATCCGGGCGACCGTTGCGAGCGACAGGCCACGCTGCTTCAGGCCCTCGTCCAGTTCGCTCACCTGCACGGCGGTCAGGTGGTCCTTGACGGTCTTGCCGTCGGTAAACATGGTCAGTTCGGGATGCATGAGCAGGGCCGCACCGGCCTTCTTCTCGTCGAGGATCTCATCCGATTCGATGACGATGATATCGGCTTTTGCTGCGGCATCGCGGGCACCTTCCGGCATGGTCAGGACACGCGGGTCGGTGACATGCATGGTGCCGAGCAGCCAGGAGGGCTTCACGCCTTCCTTCTCGATCTTCCAGAAAATGCCCTTGCCATTGGGGGTCTTGGCCGCCTCGGCACGGACATTGTCCAGTGCAGCCGGATCGTCGCGCTGCATGGCGACAAGCAGGTTCTCGCCGGTGCATTTGACGTCATCGGCTTTCGCCGGCGAGAGGCTGAACAGCACCAGCATCAGCGACAGGAGAAAAGCCAGCGGCAGGGCGCCAGCCAGCCAAAGCGCTGCCTCAGTCAGGGACAGGCGAGACAGATAAGGGCGAAGATTTTGCAGCAATGGCGCGTTCATGGCGGATCCCGTTTGATCGCGGCAGACTAGGCCGGTTGCTCCTCACGATCTGTTAAGGATCGTGGTTAATACCCGTTCAGGCGCGCGGGTGGGCGCGGTCGTAGATGTCGAGCAGGCGGGCCGAATCAACGCCGGTATAGATCTGCGTTGTCGACAGGCTGGCGTGGCCGAGCAGTTCCTGAATCGTGCGCAGATCGCCGCCGCTGCCGAGCAGATGGGTGGCGAATGAGTGCCGCAGTGCATGTGGCGTGGCGGAATCGGGCAGGCCAAGTGCCGAGCGCAGACGCTGCATCTCCCGCTGGATGATTGCCGGCTGCAGCTTTGCGCCACGGGCGCCGCGGAAGATCGGCTCATTGTCCAGCAGATGGTAGGGGCAGAGTTTCGCATAGGTCTCGACCGCATCGGCCACGACCGGCAGCAGCGGCACAAGCCGTGTCTTGCCGCCCTTACCGGTGACGCGAAGGCTTGTGGCCTTTGCGTGGAATGCGGCAGGCGTCAGGTCGAGGGCTTCGGCAATGCGCAGGCCGCAGCCATAGAGCAGGGAAAAGACAGCTGCGTCGCGCGCGGCGATCCAGGGCTCCTCGTTCATCTGCGTATTGCGATCGACGACGTTCAGCGCCTGGCTGCCGGTCAGCGGTTTCGGCAAAGACTTCGGCTGTTTGGGCGAGCGGATCGCGCTGGCGCCGGCGGCGTTGACGAGATCCTTGCGCTCGAGATAGCGGAGGAAGGATCGAAGGCCGGCGAGGTGACGGCCGAGCGACCGCGCGCCGTCCCCGTGCTTGCGGCGGGATGCCAGGAAACCGCGCAGGTCTGCGGGCCGAAGGTTGGCGATGTCGCTGATCGTCACGGTGCCGCCGACATAGCCCGACATGAAGATGAGAAATTGTCGCGTGTCACGTTCATAGGCTTCCAGCGTATTGCCGGCCAGCCGTCTTTCCGAGCCCAGGCTTTCCAGCCAGGCAGCGCGTTCGCCAAGGAGTTTTTCGTCTGCAGGGATCAAAGCGGACCTTTCAGCGTTTCCACCGATTGATGGCGCAGGTGTGATGATGTGTGACGATGCCGCCAGCGGGTTAGGATAAGACTAACGAGGCGAAATTGTCATGCTCGGATCACACTCGGCTGCGATAGAAGCTGTATCCAACAGGCGAGGTAGATAATGTCGCGTCGTGATCCCGTGGCGACCTTCGGTCAAATCGCAGATACCGTATCGCTGTTTTCCCATGGTCGTCCTGGCCACATCGTCGATACGCTGATTGCCGAACGCGGCCAGAAAATCGTCACACATCCGCTGTGGCCGGTGATGCGACCTATCGTCTACAGTCTTCTGCGTTATGACAAGGCGATCGAGTTCGCCAATGACATTGCCAACATGCCGGGCTTCCAGGCGTTCGAATACCTGAGCGCCGTGCTCGACCTGACGATCAGGGTCAACGATCCGGAGCGTATTCCCGTCAAGGGCGGTTTCATTCTTGTCAGCAACCATCCGACCGGCATTGCCGACGGCGTGGCGGTGTTCGATCTCCTCAAGGATCGCCGGCCGGACATGATGTTCTACGCCAACCGCGACGCCGTTCGCGTCAATCCGCGCTTTGTCGAGATGATCATTCCTGTCGAATGGCGCGAGGAGCACAAGTCCAAGCTCAAGGCGCGCGAGACGCTGAAACTGACCAATCACGCCGTCGAACAGCAGAAGGCGACCATTCTGTTTCCCTCCGGCCGCATTGCCTATTGGGCGAATGGCCGGCTGAATGAGCGGCCATGGAAGTCATCCGCGGTGGGGCTTGCCCGCAAATACGATCTGCCGATCCTGCCGGTGCATATGAAGGCCCGCAATTCCGGCCTGTTCTACTGGCTTGCGAAATGGTCGACGGAGCTGCGCGACATGACGGTGTTCCATGAATTGCTGAACAAGAAGGGCGATCTGTTCGACTTTACCATCGGCAATCTCATTGCACCGGACCAGCTGGAAGGCGATCCGGTGGATGTGACCAGGGCGCTGGAGCGCCACACCGTGCATACACTCGCCAATGATGAAAATGCGTGCTTCGGCCGCCATTTCTAAGCCGCATGCCATCGGTTAAGGTGGCCGCATGCAGCTCAGGTCCATGTCAGCCAGCAATTACCGATCCCTGCGCAAGATCCGCATGGATCTCGCGGGCGTCAATCTGTTCATCGGTGCCAACGGCGTCGGCAAATCCAATCTCTATCGTTCGCTGCAACTGGTGCAGTCGGCCGTCCGCGGCCGGCTCGCCCACGAGATTGCAGCCGAAGGCGGCATGGCGTCGGCACTGTGGTCCGGGCCGAGACGGCTTGAAAAGAACTTTCGCATCAAGTTCGATGTTGAGATCCTGGACCAGGAGCGTGCGGCCACTTTCTATTATGGTGTGGAGGCTGGCCTTCGACCGCCCAAAGCCGCCGCCGGTTTCGCCTTCGAGCCGCAGGTGAAGGCCGAGCATTTTGCCATCGAAACCGGTTCGCGGCCGGTGACGATGATGAAACGGGATGGGCCGGGGATCATGGTCCGCGACGAACGCGGGCGGATGGGGGCATATCCCGAGCAGGCGATGACATCGGAGACGGCAATCGCGCTGCTCGGCGATGCCGGGCATTATCCCGAGGTCGGCACCTTTCGCCGCATGGTCGATGGCTGGCGCTTCTTCCACGGCTTTCGCACCGATCGCGATTCACCGCTGCGCCGACCGTGCCTTGCGGTTACAGCGCCGATGCTGGATGAAGACGGGGGCAATCTTGCTGCAGTGCTGGCAACGCTCGTCCACACACGCCAGGACACGGTCGAGCTTGATGCTGCGATCGCATCGGCCTTCGGCGGCGCGCGATTGCAGGTGCCGGAACCCGGCGAACATGCCGAGTTTGGTGTGATCTTTCCGGATTTCCCGCAGCGGGTCTTCCATCCGCGCGAACTGTCGGACGGTCAGATCCGCTTTCTGGGTCTGGCAACGGCGTTGATGTCCTATCGCCTGCCGCCGCTGATCGCCTTGAACGAGCCGGAATCGAGCCTGCATCCCGATATGCTGGATCCGCTGGCCGACATGATCGCCGAAGCGTCTCGGTACAGTCAGATCTGGATCGTCACCCATTCCGAACATCTGGCGGCCGCCGTGTTTGCCCGTTGTGGGGCTCGGCCGAAACGGGTCATTCGCGAGGATGGAGCGACCTGGATCGACGGCATGCGGCTGACCGGCATGACCAACGAAGAGGACGAGTAGTCTTCAGGGTTCACTTTTGTTCTGTCTCGGGGCATGGTCCGCCGACATGAACCAAGATTCGTCCAACCTCTTTGGCAAGCTGTTCGATGCGCCGATCCGGCGCGTTGTGCCGGTGCTTGTGCCGATGCCGGCACCGACGGCCTACAGCTATGCCGTGCCCGACGGTGTCACCGTTGCACCGGGCGCGATCGTGCAGGTGCCGCTCGGGCCCCGCCAGGTGATCGGCGTCGTCTGGGACGGCGAGGACCAGACGTCCGTCGATCCGAAAAAGCTGCGCGAGATCACCAAGGTATTCGACAGTCCGCCGTTCGATCAGGACATGCGGACCTTTCTCGACTGGGTGGCCAGCTACACGCTTTCCCCGCCGGGCTATGTCGCGCGCATGGCGCTCCGCGCACCGGCAGCGCTTGATCCGGACCCGATGATCGAAGGCCTGCGGTTCAGCGGCTACCAGCCGGAACGCATGACGCCGGCGCGCCGCAAGGTCCTGGAGCTTGCCGGTGATGGCCTGTCCTGGACCAAGAGCGGTCTGGCGCATGCCTGCGGGGTTTCCAGCAGCGTCGTCGATGGTCTGGTTGCACAAGGGGTGTTCGAACAGGTCTTCCTGCCGCCGCCACCGCTTGTTGCTCTGCCTGATCCGGACTATGCCGAACATCGACTGGCCGGTCCGCAAAAAGAGGCAGCCGACGAGATCCTGCAAGGTCTGAAAGCGGGCGGCTTTTCCGTGGCACTGATCGATGGCGTGACCGGGTCGGGCAAGACGGAAGTCTATTTCGAGGCGATTGCCGAGACGCTGCGCCAGGGCAAGCAGGTGCTGATCCTTTTGCCGGAAATCGCGCTGACCGCCAATTTTCTCGATCGGTTCCATGATCGCTTCGGGGCAAAGCCCGGCGAATGGCATTCGGATCTCGCGACCCGCACGCGCGAAAAGGTCTGGCGACAGGCGGCGACCGGCGAGATCCGCGTGATTGCCGGTGCTCGCTCGGCGCTTTTCCTGCCGTTCGAAAATCTCGGCCTGATCATTGTCGACGAAGAGCATGACCCGGCCTTCAAGCAGGAAGACCGCGTCTTCTACAATGCCCGCGATATGGCGGTCGTGCGCGCGCGAATCGCCGGCTTTCCCGTCGTTCTGGTCTCGGCGACTCCATCGGTGGAGAGCCAGGTCAACTGTATCGCCGGTCGCTACAAGCGCATCCACCTGCCGACGCGCTTTGCCGATGCGGCCATGCCCGACCTGCATCTGATCGATATGCGTCGTCATCCGCCGGAACGCGGCGGGTTCCTGTCGCCCTTGTTGCTGCGATCCGTTGGCAAGGCCGTCGAGCGCGGCGAGCAGGCGCTGCTCTTCCTCAATCGGCGCGGTTATGCGCCGCTGACGCTGTGCCGCGTCTGCGGTCACCGGTTCCAGTGCCCGCAATGTTCAAGCTGGCTGGTCGAGCACCGCTTCCGCGGCCAGATCCAGTGTCATCAATGCGGCTATCATGAGCCGACGCCGAATGCCTGCCCGGAATGCGGCACGCTCGACCATCTGGTTGCGTGTGGCCCGGGTGTGGAGCGAATCGCCGAAGAGGTGGAGAAACATTTTCCGGATGCGCGCACGCTGGTGCTGTCTTCGGACCTCGGCGGGGTCAAGCGCCTGCGCCTGGAACTGGAGGCGATCGCCAATGGCGAGGCCGATATCGTCATCGGCACGCAGCTGGTGGCCAAGGGGCACAATTTTCCGCTGATGACACTGGTCGGCATCATTGATGCGGATATCGGCCTGTCGAACGGCGATCCGCGCGCGGCCGAGCGAACCTTCCAGCTGTTGTCACAGGTCACCGGTCGTGCCGGCCGCACAGGCCGCAAGAGCCTCGGCCTGCTGCAGACGTTCCAGCCGCAGCATCCGGTGATGCAGGCGCTGGTCTCCGGCGATGCGACGGCATTCTATGACCGTGAAATCACCGAGCGTGAGCGTGCGCAATTGCCGCCTTACGGACGGCTGGTGTCGATCATCGTATCCGCAGACAGTCGGGCGGAGGCCGAAGGGCACGCACGGGCGCTCCGACAATCGGCGCCGCATGAGTCGGGTATCGCCATTCTGGGGCCGGCCGAGGCGCCACTGGCGCTGATCCGTGGCCGGCATCGGTTCCGCCTGCTCATCCATGGCAAGCGCAGCAGCGACATGCAGTCGTTTGTCAAATCCATGCTGGCACGTGGCCCGAAGGAACGGAAATCGATCCAGGTGCAGGTGGATGTCGATCCGCAGAGTTTTCTCTAGCCATATTCAGCGTCGCTGGTGCCGAAGAAATATTGGCGAATGTAATACCGGAACCGGAGCGATTGTGGCATAAGCCGCGGCGAACATCTTCCAGGCAGGACGCGACTATGGAATTCTATTTTCCGACCGAACTCGGTGAGCAATTGGCCTTTCTGTCAGCAGCAGCTACGTCGCTGATCGGCTGTTTCATTCTGTTTGCCCCGGGTGTCACACTCAACATCATCGGCCTTTTGCGCCGAGATGAACGTTCCGAGGGACTGGGGGCAGCGCGCTCGGTGGGCGGCCTGCTGATCGGGTTCTCGGCCACTGCGATCCTGCTGGCTCAGCCGATCGTCTATCTGGCGTTCGGTTCGGCACTGGGTCTGGCTGTCTTCGGTCGCGTGCTGTCCATTATGTCCGACGGGAGAAGCAACTGGCGCAACGCTCTATTTCTGGTTGTGGAAGCCGTTCTTGCTGCTCTTCCGCTCGCCTATGTCTTCGGTCTGATTTGACCGGCGGAAACGCTCGCCCGGGCATGGCGGCTGTCAATTCGACGCAGATTCGGACAAATTTCGGCGCGGGGCCTTGCTCTAAAGGAGTAAACCGTTAATACGCGTGTTGCGAGTCTAGACCTGCTATGCTAGACGAACCGCGAAATTCGGAAAACGCAAGTGCAACACACTTGTGTTTTTGGGGAAAACAAAACGATATCAGGATCTTATGATACCCGCTTCTGGGTGATGGGAATCCTGGGTCAAGATCAGGGAAATTTTTGCCCGTGGCAGACACATCCCAAGTGATTTCTGGCGTAGCAGAGCGTTACGCATCGTCGCTTTTCGAGCTCGCGCTCGAAGCTGGCGCTGTGGATGTCGTTGCTGCCGATCTCAACCGTTTCCAGGCTATGATCGACGAAAGCGCCGATCTGAAGCGTCTGGTATTGTCGCCCGTGTTTACGGCCGAAGATCAGGGCAAGGCGATAACCGCTATTGCCCAGAAGGCTGAACTCGGTGCGCTGGTACTGAATTTTCTGAAGGTCGTTGCCGGCAATCGCCGCCTGTTTGCCGTGTCCGGCATGGTGGCTGCCTATCGCCAGATCGCTGCCCAGCACAAGGGCGAGATCACGGCGGACGTGACCTCCGCGCATGCCTTGACGGGCGAGCAGGAAAAAGAACTGAAGGCGGCGCTGAAGAGCGTTACCGGCAAGGAAGTTTCGATCAACGCTACGGTCGATGCTTCCCTTCTCGGCGGGCTGATCGTCAAGGTCGGATCCCGCCAGATCGATACGTCTCTTCGCACCAAACTTTCCACCCTTAAGCTTGCACTGAAAGAGGTTGGCTGATGGATATCCGCGCCGCGGAAATTTCCGCAATTCTTAAAGATCAAATCAAAAATTTCGGCAAAGAGGCAGAAGTCTCCGAAGTCGGCCAGGTGCTTTCCGTCGGTGACGGTATTGCCCGCGTCTACGGTCTGGACAATGTCCAGGCCGGCGAAATGGTCGAATTCCCGGGCGGCATCCGTGGTATGGCGCTGAACCTTGAAGCCGACAATGTCGGCGTGGTTATCTTCGGTTCCGACCGGAGCATCAAGGAAGGCGACACCGTCAAGCGGACCGGCGCCATCGTTGACGTCCCTGTTGGTCCGGAACTGCTCGGCCGCGTCGTCGACGCGCTCGGCAACCCGATCGACGGCAAGGGCCCGATCAATGCAACGCGTCGTTCGCGCGTTGACGTCAAGGCTCCGGGCATCATCCCGCGCAAGTCGGTTCATGAGCCGATGTCGACCGGCCTCAAGGCCATCGACGCCCTGATCCCGGTTGGCCGCGGCCAGCGCGAGTTGGTCATCGGCGACCGCCAGACCGGCAAGACCGCGATCATTCTGGACTCGATCCTGAACCAGAAGGCCATTCACGACAACGGTCCGGAAGCTGAAAAGCTTTACTGCGTCTACGTCGCCATCGGCCAGAAGCGTTCGACCGTTGCCCAGTTCGTCAAGGTTCTCGAAGAACGTGGCGCCCTGCAGTACTCGATCATCATTGCCGCGACCGCTTCCGATCCGGCTCCTATGCAGTACCTGGCACCGTTCGCCGGTTGCGCCATGGGCGAATATTTCCGCGACAACGGCATGCATGCCCTGATCGCTTATGATGACCTGTCCAAGCAGGCTGTTGCTTACCGTCAGATGTCGCTTCTGTTGCGTCGTCCGCCGGGCCGCGAAGCTTATCCGGGCGACGTCTTCTATCTGCATTCGCGCCTGCTCGAGCGCGCCGCCAAGATGGGCGACGCTGCCGGTGCCGGCTCGCTGACCGCTCTGCCGGTCATCGAAACGCAGGGCAACGACGTTTCGGCCTTCATTCCGACCAACGTGATCTCGATCACCGACGGCCAGATCTTCCTTGAAACCGACCTGTTCTACCAGGGCATTCGTCCGGCCGTTAACGTCGGTCTGTCGGTTTCGCGCGTCGGTTCGGCCGCTCAGGTCAAGGCGATGAAGCAGGTTGCCGGCTCGATCAAGGGCGAACTCGCCCAGTATCGTGAAATGGCTGCCTTCGCCCAGTTCGGCTCCGACCTTGATGCTTCGACGCAGCGCCTGCTGAATCGTGGTGCACGTCTGACCGAACTCCTGAAGCAGCCGCAGTTCTCGCCGCTGAAGACGGAAGAACAGGTTGCCGTGATCTTCGCCGGTGTGAACGGCTATCTCGACAAGGTTGCAGTCAACCAGGTTGGCAAGTTCGAACAGGGCCTGCTCTCCTATCTGCGTTCGGAAGGCAAGGCTATCCTTGACGCCATCCGCACCGAGAAGGCGATCAGCGACGACACCAAGGGCAAGCTCAAGGCGGCTCTCGATACGTTCGCCAAGAACTTCGCCTGATCAGGGCTCAAGCCAAGGACGGATAACGGATGCCTTCACTTAAGGATCTGAAAAACCGGATCGCCTCCGTCAAGGCGACGCAGAAAATCACCAAGGCGATGAAAATGGTCGCCGCGGCGAAACTGCGTCGTGCGCAGGAGGCGGCCGAGGCTGCTCGGCCGTATTCGCAGCGCATGGGTATCGTTCTTGCCAATATCGCCCAGGCGGTCGGCACGGACGATAGCGTGCCGCGTCTGATGGCCGGCACCGGCAAGGACGATGTGCATCTGCTCGTCGTCTGCACTGCCGAGCGTGGCCTTTGCGGCGGTTTCAATTCGCAGATTTCCCGTTTCGCCCGTGACCATGCGCGCAAGCTTCTGGCCGCCGGCAAGACGGTCAAGATCTTCTGCGTCGGCAAGAAGGGCTTCGACAGCCTTCGCCGCGAATTCGGTTCGATCATTGTCGAGCGTACGGATCTGCGCGAAGTCAAGCGTATCGGTTTTGCCGATGCGGATGCCATCGGTCGCAAGATCATCGGCATGTTCGAGCGCGGCGAGTTCGACGTCTGCACGCTGTTCTATTCCGAATTCAAGTCGGTCATCAGCCAGATCCCGACTGCGATGCAGCTCATTCCGGCTGCCGCACCTGACGTTGATGCACAGGATGGTGCTTCGGCGTTGTATGAATACGAGCCGGATGCGGCTGCGATCCTCGCGGATCTCATCCCGCGCAATATCTCGGTTCAGGTCTTCCGGGCCCTGCTCGAAAATGTCGCTGGAGAAATGGGCGCCAAGATGAGCGCCATGGACAATGCGACACGCAACGCCGGTGAAATGATCAACAAGCTGACGCTGAGCTACAACCGCCAGCGCCAGGCTCAGATCACCACCGAGCTCATCGAAATCATTGCGGGCGCGGAAGCGCTCTGAGGTTAAGGAAAGAGGGTAAGAATTATGGCTAAGGCAGCTACCCCCAAATCTACCGCAGCTGGCAAGGTGACGCAGGTCATCGGCGCTGTCGTCGACGTATCGTTCGAAGGTGAACTGCCCTCGATCCTGAACGCGCTCGAAACCACCAATGGCGGCAACCGCCTGGTTCTGGAAGTGGCGCAGCACCTCGGTGAAAACCAGGTCCGCACGATCGCCATGGACTCGACCGAAGGTCTGGTTCGCGGTCAGCCGGTTTCCGATACCGGTGCTCCGATCACCGTTCCGGTTGGTCCGGAAACGCTCGGCCGCATCATGAACGTCATCGGCGAGCCGGTCGACGAAGCCGGTCCGCTGGTTACGTCCGGCAAGCGCGCCATCCACCAGGAAGCACCGTCCTATGTCGAGCAGTCGACCGACGCGCAGATCCTGGTTACCGGCATCAAGGTCGTCGACCTTCTGGCGCCTTATGCAAAGGGCGGCAAGATCGGCCTGTTCGGCGGCGCCGGCGTTGGCAAGACCGTTCTGATCATGGAACTGATCAACAACGTCGCCAAGGCGCACGGTGGCTACTCGGTGTTTGCCGGCGTGGGTGAACGTACCCGCGAAGGCAACGACCTTTACCACGAAATGATCGAGTCGGGCGTGAACAAGCTCGGCGGCGGCGAAGGCTCCAAGGCTGCCCTCGTTTACGGTCAGATGAACGAACCGCCGGGTGCGCGCGCTCGCGTTGCTCTCACCGGTCTGACGATCGCTGAAGACTTCCGCGACAAGGGCCAGGACGTTCTGTTCTTCGTCGACAACATCTTCCGCTTCACCCAGGCAGGTTCCGAAGTGTCGGCTCTGCTCGGCCGTATCCCGTCGGCCGTTGGTTACCAGCCGACGCTCGCCACGGACATGGGCCAGATGCAGGAACGCATCACCACCACGACCAAGGGCTCGATCACCTCGGTTCAGGCGATCTACGTTCCCGCCGACGACTTGACCGACCCGGCGCCGGCAACCTCGTTCGCCCACCTGGACGCAACGACGGTTCTGTCGCGCTCGATCGCCGAAAAGGGCATCTACCCGGCCGTTGACCCGCTCGACTCCACCTCGCGCATGCTCGACCCGATGATCGTCGGCGAAGAACACTACGAAGTGGCTCGTAAGGTTCAGTCGACCCTGCAGCGCTACAAGGCTCTCCAGGACATCATCGCCATCCTCGGCATGGACGAACTGTCGGAAGAAGACCGTCTGGCCGTTGCCCGTGCCCGTAAGATCGAACGCTTCCTGTCGCAGCCGTTCTTCGTCGCCGAAGTCTTCACCGGCTCGCCGGGCAAGCTGGTTGCGCTCGAAGACACGATCAAGGGCTTCAAGGGCCTGGTCAACGGTGACTACGACCACCTGCCGGAAGCCGCATTCTACATGGTCGGCTCGATGGAAGAAGCCATCGAGAAGGCCAAGAAGCTGGCTGCTGAAGCTGCCTAAGTTAGGATCGACGGCGCGCGGGGCCATCCCGCGTGCCGTGCCTCTTTCCAACAGAGAAGTGAACGACCATGGCCGACAATTTCAGTTTTGAACTCGTTTCGCCCGAGCGCCTCTTGTTGTCCGAGATGGTCAGCGAAGTGGTGATCCCGGCTACCGAAGGCGAAATGACCGTCATGGCTAATCATGCGCCGACCATGACCACGATCAAGCCGGGTGTTGTCTCGGTGAAGCTCGCTTCGGGCCAGGTCACCAAATATGTGGTTTTCGGCGGTTTCGCCGACGTTCTCCCGACCGGCTGCACTTTGCTTGCCGAATCCGCTGTGCCCCTCTCGGAGGTAACGCCGGACACGCTGAGCAAGCGCATCGATGAGGCCCGCAAGGAGCTGGAGTCGGTTGACCATCACGAGCATCGCAGCCGCCTCGAGCATTATCTCGGCGAGTTGACCAACCTGAATGGTATTCTGGTCGCCGCCTGAAAGGCTGAGGCCGAGGGCGAATCGAGGCCCTCCAGACCGGTTGCGAAAAAATGAAATCCGGAAAGCCGAGCGTCGCGAGACACTCGGCTTTTTCTTTGGTCGCTTTGTCGATGCTACCGCGCGTCCTCGAGGATCATCGCGGCCCCCTTCTCCGCGACCATCATCGTCGGCGCATTGATGTTGCCGGCGGTGACGTTCGGGAAGATCGAGGCATCGACGATCCTGAGACCGGGCACGCCATGGACCCGCAGGCGCGTGTCGACCACGGACGTTTGGGCGTCCGGTCCCATCGCGCAACTGCCGCAGAGATGGTAGATCGACCCGCTGTTTTGACGGAAATAGCCGAGTAGTTGTTCATCGCTGTTGACCGTCGAAGACGGAGAAACTTCCTCCTCGATCAGCGAGGCGAGCGCGGGCGCGGCTGCTATGCGTCTCACCAGGTGGCTACCCTGAATGACGTCGGCAATATCCCTGTCGGTGGAGAGATAGTTCGGCCGGATCAGTGGCGCCGCGTCCGGCGCATTCGATCCGATGGTGATCGTGCCCCGACTGGTGGGCCTGCAGGAGTTGAAGGCGATGAGGAAGCCGGGATAGGGCTCAGGCGCCAGCCCCGCCCGCGGATTGACGGGGATGCGGTAGGACAGCGGATTGAAATAGAGTTGGATATTCGGCCGGGTCTCATCGGCGTCGCCGCGAAAGAAGCCGCCCGCCTGGTTGACGCTCATTGCGAAAGGTCCGCGGCGCGTCAGGAGATACTGCAGCCCGAGCGCTGCCTGGCCAAACAGGCTGGCAAAGGTGCCGTTCAATGTCGGACGGTTGGCGCGATAGTAGAAGCTGGCGCAGAGATGGTCCTGAAGGTTTCGACCGACAGCCGGAAGGTGGCGATGTGTCTTGACGCCTTGGGAAAAAAGAAGCGCTCCGTCGCCAAGACCCGAGAGCTGCATCAGCTTTGGCGTATCGACAGCGCCGGCAGCAACGATTACTTCGCGCCTCGCGCTGAACGTCCGCAGGGTACCGTGTTGCCGGACTTCGACTGCCTCCACCCGTCCGTCGGCCGAGAGGATCAGCCGTTGGACAAAGGCATGCCGCTCGATTGCGAGATTGTGCCGCTTCAAGGCAGGCCGCAGATACTCGGCGCTGGAATGCGATCTCTGGCCGTTGCGCGTATTGATGTCATAGACGCCCGCACCCTCGATATCGCGGCCGTTGAAGTCGGGATTGGCGGGCAGGCCGAGTTCCTGACAGGCCTCCAGAAACGCGTCGCTGACAGCATGCGTGCTGCCGCGCATCGGCGTCACATGGATGGGACCCTTGTCTCCGTGATAGTCGGATGCGCCATTGCGATGGGTCTCCAGGGCCTTGAAATAGGGTAGGACGTCGGTTGCCGCCCAGCCGGGATTGCCGGCGGCTGCCCAGTCGTCGAAATCGGCTGGGGCACCGCGGACATAGACCATGGCGTTGATCGAACCGGAGCCACCCTGGACCTTGCCGCGTGGCACGTAGATCCGGCGGTCGGCCAGTGCGGCCTCCGGTTCGGTCGAATACATCCAGTTGACCTTGGGATTGTAGTAGCTCTTGGCGTAGCCCACCGGGATCTTGAACCAGAAGCTGTCATCCTTGCCGCCGGCCTCGATGAGAAGAACGCTGTAGCGTCCGCTCTCGCTCAGGCGGCTGGCCAGAATGCAGCCGGCCGAGCCGGCGCCGACAATGACAAAATCGTAGATCATGACGGATGTTCAGCCTTTTGCCGGCGCGAAGGCTTTGACGTCGGCGTGCTCTGCCGCCATCTGCAGGTGCAGGCGATCGCCGGTGTAGGGCGAATGCCGTTTGACCACGTCGAGATCAAGTTCGATGCCCAAGCCTGGCTCGCGCGACGGGATCAGGTATCCGTCGTCAAAGGCCAGCTTCGTCTTCAGGACCTCGCCATGGAAGCCGCCAAAATCGATGATGGCTTCGTGGATGAGGAAGTTCGGCGTTGCCGCCGAGAGCTGGATGCTGGCAGCGGCGCCCACCGGTCCATTGTAGAGATGCGGCGCGATCTGGGCATAGAAGGTCTCGGCCATGCCGGCGATCTTTTTGGCCTCCAGCAGGCCGCCGACGCGGGCGACGTTCATCTGCAGAATGGAGGCGGCACCCTCAAGCAGCACGCGCTGGAATTCGTATTTGGTCGTCAGCCGCTCACCGGTCGAGACCGGGATCGAGGTGGCGCGGGCGACTTCCGCCATGGCGGCTTCCTGGCCCGGCGGTACCGGTTCCTCGAACCACATCGGATCGTATTTTTCCAGCCGCTTTGCCAATCGGATTGCTGAGGACGGTACCATCTGGCCGTGGGTGCCGAAGAGGATATCGGCACGGCTGCCGACAGCTTGCCGGATCCGGGCGCAGAACTCTTCGCAGCGGTCCATGACCCCCAGTGACAATTGATGGCCGGAATAGTTGGTGTAGGGACCGGCGGGATCGAACTTCAGCGCGGTAAAGCCCATCTCGACCATGCGCACGGCTTCTTCGGCCGCCAGGTCGATGTCATTGTAGTCGTAGTCGCCGGCCGCATTCTTCGGGTAAAGATAGGTATAGGCGCGCAGCTTTTCGTGCACGGTGCCGCCGAGCAGATCGGCGACCGGCCGGCCAGCCGCCTTGCCGATGATGTCCCAGCAGGCGATTTCCAGGCCGGATACGATGCCCATCATCGTCGGGTCGGGACGCTGGGTGAAGCCGCTCGAATAGGCAGCGCGCCAGAATCGCTCGATCTGGTGCGGATCATGGCCTTCCAGATAACGCTGGAAGACATCGTCGATCAGCGGTACCAGGGCGGTGGGATGGAAGGACGTCGCGTAGATCTCGCCGATGCCCTTGATGCCGCAGGCCGTCTCCAGTTCGACGAAGATCCAGTACATGCCGCCGACATGCGGTGGCGGGACGGCGACGACATAGGTGTTCAGCGACGCGATCTTCATGGATGTTTCCTGGGCTCTGGGTGTTGAGGGTGCGGTGGTTGGGGGTCTGTGCTTGTGGATCTCGCCTAGTGTTTCAGAATCACGAGGCGGGTCTGGGTGAATTCCAGCATGCCGTGCTTGCCATCGTCGCCGCCGAGGCCCGATCGTTTCCATCCGGCGTGGTAGCCCTGATAGGGATCGGCCGGGAAGCGGTTGATGTAGAGTTCGCCGGCCTCGATCTCGTTCGCGGCCTTCATCACCTTGCGATAGTTTTCGGAAAACAGCACCGAGGCGAGGCCGAACTGGTGGTCGCTGGCCATGGCAAGGGCGTCGTCGAATTCGTCGTATGGGATGACGGCGAGAACTGGGCCAAAGACTTCTTCGCGGACGATTTCCATGTCGTGGCGGCAGTGCGAGAGCAAAGTCGGCGGATAGAAATAGCCCTCGCCGGCGGGCACGAAGCCGCCCGTCTCGATGATCGCGCCGTCCGTTCTTGCCCGTTCGACCATGTGATGGACGCGCAGGCGTGCAGCCGCATTGGCCAGCGGCCCCATCGCATCCGGGCTTTTGCCGCGATCGCCATACCGGCGGTCATGGAATGCGATGCGCAATCTGACAAGCAGATCCTCGTGCACCGATTGATGCACATAGAGACGTTCGACGGAGGTGCAGACCTGGCCGCAATGGGCAGTCTTGGCTGCCAGCACCATGCGGGTCACCGCATCCAGATCGGCATCGGGCTCGATGATCACCGGTGTCTTGCCGCCGAGTTCCAACGAAGGCTTTGCGATGTTGGTCTTGCAGTATTTCAACACGGTCTGGCCGGCGACGACGCTGCCGGTCAGCGTGATCATACCCACCTGCGGCCGTGTGCACATCACTTCGGCTACGTCGTGGCTCATGGTCATGATGTTGACGAGGCCGGTCGGCAAATCGGCTTCGAGCAGAGCCTCGGCAAAAACGAAGGCGGAGGTCGGCGTAGTGTTGCTCGGCCGCACGACCACCGCATTGCCGGTGATCAGGGCCGGGGCAATCTTGCGCACGAGCGTGTAGATCGGAAAATTGAACGGGATGAGACAGGCGACCACGCCGATCGGCGCACGTTTCAGCATCAGCGTCTCGTCCGGCGTGTCGCTCTCGATCACTTCGCCTTCGACACGGCGAGCCCATTCGGCATGATAACGCATGAGCTCGACACCGTAGATGGCTTCGGCGGTCGCATCTGCCAGGCTTTTGCCGCTTTCGCGGGCAAGCGCCTCGCCGATCTTGCCGGCATTGCGCTCGATTGCGTCCGCCAGCCGGCGCATGACATTGCCGCGCTCGATCGCGGGCAGTCTGCCCCAGCTCTTCTGCGCCGCTGCTGCATGATTGACCGCTGCGATGACATCCGCTTCCGTAGCGGCGGGAACCGACGCAAAAACGTCGCCGTCTGCAGGGTTGCGAACTTCGATTACGGGGCGGCTTTCCAGCTCGACGAAACGGCCGCCAATGAAATTGCGATACTCGGTCATGGCCATCTCCTGCAGCGATACTATCGCCAAGTAGGGGCCGCAGATGCCGGCTTCGCAAGCGAGTTATTGTCGGGCTAATCATTCCAAAATGGAATGTTTCAATCCGTGCCCAGCTCCGTCGTCAGCCATTGGCGAAACGCCGAGGCATTGGCGCTCTCCGGTTGTTCGGCGCGGGTGACCAGCCAATAGGATTCATGACCCTCGACCTCGACATCCATCACCTGCGACAGTTGACCCGAGCGGATCAGGGATGCCACCATGAAGCGGTCTGCCACGGCAACGCCAAGACCGTTGCATGCTGCCTCCACCGCCATGTCGAGCAGGTCGAATTCCAGTCCGCCCCGGGTGTTGGTGTGGCTGAGATCGGCGGCATCCAGCCAGCGCTGCCATGTCAGGTAGCGTTGGTCGGCGGAAGCGAGAACATGCAGAAATGTCAGGTCGGACAGATCGGTCGGCTGGCCGTCCGGCTTTGCGCGCAACAAATGCGGTGCACAGACGGCGATATGGCGCTCGGTCATCAGCAGTTGCGATTTCAGCATCGGCCATTCACCGTCGCCGAAGCGGATGGCGCAATCGAGAATGCTGCGTTCTGCGAGGCTGTCTTGCAGTTCGGTGGTGATGCTGATCTCGATGTCGGGCATGAACGCCCGCAGGCTGGCCAGTCTCGGCATCAGCCAGCGCTTGGCAAAGGTCGGCGGCACATTGATGCGCAACCTGCGCTGGTTGCTCTTTTCCATGATGCCGCGCACGGCAAGTTCGACATTGTGAAAGGCCTGCTGCAGGGTCGCTAGAAGCTCGACGCCGGACGGCGTCAGCTCAAGGTGGTGATGCTTGCGAATCACCAGGGTTTCGCCGAGCTGCTCTTCGAGATTGCGGACCTGGCGGCTGACGGCGCTCTGGGTGAGGTTCAACCGGTCGGCCGCGCGGGTGAAGCTGCGGGTCTGCCCGACCACTTCGAACACTTTCATGGCCGAAAGCGCCGGCAATTTTCGCATGATCGTTCCTGTCTTCCTGCCGTCGCAAAGGTTTGTTCCGAACCATATAAGCAGAGACGGAGCGCGCCCGTCACCCAGTTTCGGCGTTTTTCATCCCTGATTGTCGAATGCAATTGAATGCAACGGGGCAGCCGTTGAGATAGTCTGCGGGTCGTCGTTCGCAACAACAGGGAGGTTGGCGCATGAAAGTCGGAATCGTGGGTGCCGGCATGGTCGGCAGTTCGGCGGGTTATGCCCTGGCGCTGATGGGCATTGCCAGCGAGATCGTCCTGATCGACCAGAATAGTGCCTTAGCGCTTGCCCAGGCGGAGGATATCTCGCATGCGGTTCCCTTCATGTCGTCGACGACGGTGAATGCAGGCGGCTACAAGGATCTGGAGGGCGCTGGCGTCGTCATTCTCGCCGCTGGTGTCAGCCAGAAGCCCGGCGAGACGCGTCTGGAACTGCTGGAGCGCAACGCCGCCGTGTTTCGCGCGGTGTTGAGCGAGGTGCTGCCGGTCGTGCCCGAGGCGATCCTGTTGATCGCGTCCAATCCCGTCGACATCATGACCCAGATCACTACGCGGATATCCGGGCTTGCGCCTCAGCGCGTCATAGGGTCCGGCACGATCCTCGACACGGCACGTTTTCGCAGCCTGATCGGTCGGCATCTCGGCATTTCGCCGCAATCTGTCCACGCCTATGTGCTGGGCGAACACGGCGACAGCGAAGTTCTGGCCTGGTCGAGTGCACGGGCTGGATCGGTTTCGCTTCATTCGTTTGCCGAGCAGGTCGATCACCCTCTGACGGAGGAGATTCGGGCTTCGATAGACGATGGCGTGCGCAATGCCGCCTACAAGATCATCAACGGCAAAGGATCGACCTATTACGGCATCGGCGCGGGACTGGCCCGGATCGTCAAGGCGATTGCGCAGGATCACCGCGATGTGCTGTCGGTGTCGATCGTGACACCGGAGGTGGCCGGCGTTCGCGACGTGGCGCTCTCCATTCCGCGGGTGATTGGCGCCGCCGGCGTGATGACGGATCTGTTTCCGGATCTCGACGAGCAGGAGCACGCTGCCTTGAACCGAAGCGCGTCGCTCCTGAAGGGGCTGGCGGATTCTGTTCGGTTATAATCAGCCGGTGTTTGCCGCATGGCGGCTGGCGAGGTATCCGTTCGGGCATGAACAGCGTCCATGGAAAGCCCATAAGGTCTGGCAATGATCGACAAGCTTGAATTCTTTATAGCGTTGGCCCGTGAGAAGCATTTCGGCCGGGCCGCCGAGGAATGCGGCGTGACGCAGCCGACATTGTCAGCGGCCATCCGTCAGCTTGAGGATCAGCTTGGCGTGATGCTGGTCCAGCGCGGTTCACGGTACCAGGGCCTGACGCCGGAGGGACAGCGGGTCCTCGAATGGGCGCGCCGGATCGTCGGCGACACGCGGACCTTGCGCGAGGAAATGCGTGCCGCGCGGCATGGTCTTGCCGGGCATATCCGGCTTGCGGTCATTCCGACGGCCCTGGCGATGGTCCAGCGATTGACGGAGCCCTTTCAGCAGCGGCATCCGAATGTGACGTTTTCCGTCCTGTCGCGCACATCGCTGCAGGTTTTGAGCCTGCTCGAAAATCTCGAGATCGATGCCGGCATCACGTATCTGGACAATGAACCGTTGGGCCGGGTAACGAGCGTGCCGCTCTACAGCGAGCGTTATCATCTGATCGCCGCTGTCGGAACGCCGCTTGCGGATCGAGATTCGGTGACCTGGAGCGAAGTGGCCGAGCTCCGCCTCTGTCTGCTGACCGCCGACATGCAGAACCGCCGGATCATCAACCAGCATATGGCCGAGGCGGGGGTAACACCCAGGCCGACGCTCGAATCCAATTCGATGATCGTGCTGTTCTCCCACATCCGCACCGGGAAATGGGCGTCGATCATGCCGCGCAACGTCGCCGAATCCTTCGGGTTCACCGAGGCGATCCGGATGATACCGATCACCGATCCGGATGCGCAGCACCTGGTCGGGCTTGTCGCGACGCATCGCGAACCGCATACGCCACTGGTGTCCGGCCTTCTGCACGAGGCCCGTCTGCTGGTTGCGGCCCAGGCCTTCGATAGATTTTTTCTATCGACCGACGAAACAGCTGCATTGACCTGAGCCCGGCAACACGGTCATCCTGAACATCAGATAACGTTGGCGATTTCTGTCAGCGCTGTATTTCACCGAAAATGCGAGGCGGCAGCCCCGGTGCACTAAGATCTGGATGGCTTGTCGGTTTGGGAGGACTGGCACATGAATATTCGGGCGATTGCCGAAGATGAGGCAATCCGTATCTCGTCGATCATTGAGGATCTGAAGCATCTGGAAGGTCCGATGCTGCCGATCCTGCACGAGATTCAGGCCGTTTTCGGCTTCGTTCCCGAGAGTGCCAAGCCGCTCATCGCCAAGGCGCTCAATCTGTCGCGCGCCGAGGTGCATGGCGTGGTCACCTTCTATCACGATTTTCGCGATCATCCGTCCGGTCGACATGTGCTGAAACTCTGTCGCGCCGAGGCTTGCCAGTCGATGGGTGGCGAGCCTCTTGCAGAAAAGCTGCTGTCCCGGCTGGGCATCGACTGGCATGGGACCACGGCCGATGGGGCGATTACCGTCGAGCCGGTTTTCTGTCTCGGCCTCTGTGCCCAGGCACCGGCAGCCATGCTGGACGATGAACTTTATGCAAGGCTGGACGAGCACTGTCTGACCGACATCGTTGCGGAGGCACGCCGATGAGCGTTACCATTTTTGTCCCCCGTGATTCAGCCGCTCTTGCCGTCGGTGCCAACCGCGTTGCTGCGGCCATCGAGCGGGAAGCCGCTGCCCGTGGTCTCGACGTTGCGATCGTTCGCAATGGCTCGCGCGGCATGCTCTGGCTTGAAGTCCTGGTCGAGGTTCGCACGGAAGCCGGCCGTATCGCTTACGGCCCGGTCGCGCCAGCGGATGTTCCGGGCCTGTTTGATGCCGGGTTTCTCAACGGTGGCGTGCATCCGCTCGGTCATGGTGAAACGAAGGAAATTCCGTTCCTCAAGGGTCAAACACGGCTTACCTTCTCCCGGTGTGGTGTGACGGATCCGTTGTCGCTGGATGACTATCGCCATTATCAGGGCCTGAAGGGCCTGGAAAAGGCGATTGCGCTTTCACCGGCCGATATTGTCAGCCAGGTGACCAATAGCGGTCTCCGTGGTCGCGGCGGAGCGGGTTTCCCAACCGGCATCAAATGGAAGACTGTGGCTGACGCCAAGGCGGAGCAGAAATATATCGTTTGCAACGCCGACGAGGGCGATAGCGGTACGTTTGCCGACCGGATGATCATGGAGGGTGATCCCTTCGTGCTGATCGAAGGCATGGTCATTGCCGGCATCGCCACAGGCGCGACCAAGGGCTATGTTTACACCCGGTCGGAATATCCGCACGCGATCACGATAATGAACGAGGCGATCACGATTGCCCGCAATGCCGGCATTCTTGGCGCTTCCGTGTTGGGTTCGACTTACGCTTTCGACATGGAAGTGCGCGAAGGGGCAGGTGCCTATGTCTGCGGCGAGGAAACCTCGCTGCTCAACAGTCTGGAAGGCAAGCGCGGCATCGTGCGCGCCAAGCCGCCGCTGCCAGCCTTGCAGGGCCTGTTCGGCAAGCCGACCGTGGTCAACAACGTCATGTCGCTCGCTTCCATTCCTGTCATCATGGACCAGGGGGCGCAGTTCTACCGCGATTTCGGCGTTGGTCGGTCGCATGGCACGATCCCGATCCAGATTGCCGGCAATATCAAACATGGCGGCCTGTACGAGACGGCGTTCGGCCTGACGCTCGGCCAGTTGATCGATGATATCGGCGGCGGCACGGTGTCTGGCCGGCCGGTCAAGGCGGTGCAGGTCGGCGGGCCGCTCGGCGCCTATTTCCCGCGAGAATTGTTCGATACGGTTTTCGACTATGAGGCATTCGCTGCGCGCGACGGACTGATTGGCCATGCCGGGATCGTTGTCTTCGACGATACCGCCGACATGCTGAAACAGGCCCGTTTTGCGATGGAATTCTGCGCCATCGAAAGCTGCGGCAAGTGCACGCCCTGTCGCATCGGTTCGACGCGTGGTGTCGAGACGGCCGACAGGATTGCGAAGGGCATAGAACCGGAAAAGAACCGGGAACTGCTGACCGATCTCTGCAACACGATGAAATTCGGCTCCCTCTGCGCGCTGGGTGGCTTCACGCCATATCCGGTGCTGAGTGCGATGAAGCATTTCCCAGCCGACTTTGCTCCGGCACCCTTGGTGGAGGCGGCAGAATGAGCGCGCCGAGCACAGTCAAGGGTCCCGCATCCTACTTCCCGTCGATCGAAAAGACCTATGGGCAGCCGATCGACCACTGGATTGCGCTGATACGTGGTCAGTCCGGACTGACGCATATGCAGATCGTCAATTGGCTGAAGCAGACGCATGGCCTGGGGCATGGTCATGCCAACGCTCTCGTGGCGCATACGCTGGCCGAGACCAAACAAGCTGGAGGGAACTGACTATGGGCAATCTTTCCAATGATTTCAAAGGAGCCTTCTGATGGGTCTCGTTCCGGAAATTGACTATGGCACGCCGGCATCGCGTGCCAGCGAGACCGTCACGCTGACGATCGACGGTCGCGAGATCACCGTTCCCGCCGGGACCTCGATCATGCGCGCCTCGATGGAAGCCGGCATCCAGGTGCCGAAGCTCTGCGCGACCGACATGGTCGATGCCTTCGGGTCCTGCAGGCTCTGTCTGGTGGAGGTCGAGGGTCGCAACGGCACGCCCGCATCCTGCACGACCCCGGTTTCCGCCGGCCTTGTCGTCCATACTCAGACGGAGCGGCTGAAGCAGATCCGCAAGGGTGTGATGGAGCTTTATATCTCCGACCACCCGCTCGACTGTCTGACCTGCGCTGCCAATGGCGATTGCGAGCTGCAGGACATGGCCGGCGCCGTCGGCCTGCGCGATGTGCGCTACGGCTATGAAGGCGACAATCATGTCAAGGCGCGAACCGGTGCCGGTGGTAGTGAGGTCAATGCCCGCTACATGCCGAAGGACGAGAGCAATCCTTACTTTACCTACGACCCGGCGAAATGCATCGTCTGTTCGCGGTGCGTGCGCGCCTGCGAGGAAGTGCAGGGTACGTTTGCGCTGACCATCGAGGGACGTGGTTTCGGCAGCCGTGTGTCTCCCGGCGCGCATGAAGACTTCCTGTCGTCCGAATGCGTCTCCTGCGGTGCCTGCGTTCAGGCCTGTCCCACCGCCACGCTGACCGAGAAGTCGGTCATCGCCATCGGCCAGCCGGAGCATTCGGTCGTCACTACCTGCGCCTATTGCGGCGTCGGCTGTTCGTTCAAGGCGGAAATGCGTGGCGAAGAGCTGGTGCGCATGGTGCCGTGGAAAGACGGCAAGGCCAATCGCGGCCATTCCTGCGTCAAGGGACGGTTTGCCTATGGTTACGCAAGCCACAAGGACCGTATCCTCAATCCGATGGTGCGCGAAAACATCTCCGACCCCTGGCGCGAAGTGTCCTGGGACGAGGCGTTTGCCCATATCGCGGCGGAGTTCAAGCGCATCCAGTATCAGTACGGTCGCGAGGCGATCGGCGGCATCACCTCGTCGCGCTGCACCAATGAAGAAACCTATCTGGTGCAGAAGCTGATCCGCGCCGGCTTCGGCAACAACAATGTCGACACCTGCGCCCGTGTCTGTCATTCGCCGACAGGTTATGGCCTCGGCCAGGCCTTCGGTACGTCGGCGGGCACACAGGATTTCGACAGCGTCGAACATTCCGACGTGGTCGTGGTCATCGGCGCCAATCCGACGGATGGCCATCCGGTGTTTGGCTCGCGGCTGAAGAAGCGACTGCGCCAGGGGGCAAAGCTGATCGTGATCGATCCGCGTCGTACCGATATCGTCCGCAGCCCGCATATCGAAGCGGCGTTCCACCTGCCGCTGAAGCCGGGCACCAATGTCGCCGTGATGACCGCTATGGCGCATGTCATCGTGACCGAGGGTCTGTTCGCCGAGGCTTTCATTCGCGAACGGTGTGACTGGTCGGAATTCGAAGACTGGGCGTCTTTCGTCGCCGAGCCGCAGCACAGCCCGGAGGCGACGGAAGCCTTCACCGGCGTTCCGGCTGCGGACCTGCGCGGCGCTGCTCGTCTCTATGCGACGGGTGGCAATGGCGCGATCTACTACGGTCTCGGCGTCACCGAACACAGCCAGGGCTCGACCACCGTCATGGCAATTGCCAACCTCTCGATGGTGACCGGCAATATCGGTCGTCCGGGTGTCGGCGTGAACCCGTTGCGCGGCCAGAACAATGTCCAGGGCTCCTGCGACATGGGCTCCTTCCCGCACGAGTTCCCCGGCTATCGTCACGTGTCGGACGATGCGACGCGCGATACGTTCGAGAAGCTTTGGGGCGTGACGCTGAGCAATGAGCCCGGTCTTCGCATTCCCAACATGCTCGATGCGGCCGTCGATGGCACCTTCAAGGGCATCTACATCCAGGGCGAGGATATTCTCCAGTCCGATCCGGATACCAAACACGTCTCGGCTGGTCTCGCCGCGATGGAATGTGTGGTCGTGCATGACCTCTTCCTCAATGAGACGGCGAACTACGCGCATGTCTTCCTGCCGGGTTCGACCTTCCTCGAAAAGGATGGCACCTTCACCAATGCCGAGCGCCGCATCAACCGCGTGCGCAAGGTGATGAGCCCGAAGAACGGCTATAGCGACTGGGAAGTGACACAGAAGCTTGCCCAGGCGATGGGGCTCAACTGGACCTACAGCCATCCGTCCGAAATCATGGACGAGATCGCCGCGACCACACCGAGCTTTGCCAAGGTCTCCTATGACTATCTCGAGAAGATGGGATCGGTGCAGTGGCCCTGCAACGAAGCGCATCCGGAAGGCTCGCCGATCATGCATACCGATGGTTTCGTGCGCGGCAGGGGTAAGTTCATCCGCACAGAATATGTCGCGACCGACGAACGCACCGGGCCGCGCTTCCCGCTGCTTCTGACCACCGGCCGCATCCTGTCCCAGTACAATGTCGGTGCGCAGACGCGGCGGACGGAAAACACGGTCTGGCACGATGAGGACCGGCTGGAGGTGCATCCGCATGATGCCGAACAGCGCGGCATCAAGGATGGCGACTGGATCAAGCTGACCAGCCGTTCGGGGGACACGACACTGCGTGCGTTGCTGACCGATCGCGTCTCGCCGGGCGTGGTCTACACCACCTTCCACCATCCCGACACGCAGGCCAATGTCATCACCACGGACTTCTCCGACTGGGCGACAAATTGCCCGGAATACAAGGTGACCGCGGTCCAGGTTTCGCCGTCGAACGGGCCGACCGAGTGGCAGGAGGACTATGACGAACTGTCGCGTCGCTCGCGCCGTATCGTCGGTAAGCTTGAGGCTGCGGAGTAACGCATGGAAGCGTCTTCGGCTCCCGCGACTGGACGATGTGGCCGCTCGGATGAAAGCATCGGCGGGACGGGGCTGACAGCGTGACTGAGCGAAACGTGACCCTTGCCGTCCGCGAAATCCGCAGCCGCCAAGGCCTGATGACGGAAGCAAGCCGTCTTGTACCGGAAGAGGTGCCGATTGCCTTTTCCTATGGCGGCAGCACCCATGCGGTGATGATGGCAACGCCGGCGGATCTTGAGGATTTTGCCGTGGGGTTCTCGCTCGCCGAAGGCATCATCCGAGACGTACGCGAGATCGTCGAGATCGAGTCCGTCGAAGCTGGGGACGGAATTGATGTGCAAATCGTGTTGGCGGACCAGAACGCCGAGGCCTTGACCTCGCGACGCAGGCGCATGGCTGGTCCGGTCGGATGTGGGCTGTGCGGCATCGAGTCGATCGAGCAGGCGACCCGTGACGTGCCGATGATTGCAGACAATGGCTTCGTTCTCCGGCCCGCGCAGATCGCCGAGGCGATGCGGGCTCTGGGCGAGGGGCAAAGGCTCAATCGGGAGACGCGTGCGGTGCATGCCGCCGGCTTTTATGTGCCGGGCCAGGGGGTCGTGGCGATCCGCGAGGATGTCGGCCGGCATAATGCGCTCGACAAGCTCACGGGTGCTGTCCTCATCGGCGGCTGGCTGCCGGCTGAAGGGGCGGTTGTGGTCACCAGCCGGCTCTCTGTCGAGATGGTTCAGAAGACGGCGGCACTTGGCAGTTCCATGCTGATCGCGATTTCAGCGCCAACGGCCCTGGCCATTCGTACTGCGGAAAAGGCGGGCATGACCTTGATCGGCATTGCCCGTGACGACGATTTCGAAATTTTTACCGGATCTGAAAAAGTGATCCAGGGAGTATTCCACGATGTCTCATAGCGGCACTGACGAAAAGCTCGTGCGGATGGCAAACCAGATCGCCACCTTCTTTCTGTCGCAACCGGCGGAGGTCCGGGTGGATGGCGTCGCCCTGCATATCAACAAATTCTGGGAGGTGCGCATGCGCCGGCGGTTCTTTGAAATGATCGACGCCCATGAAGAGGGGTTTCTGCCGCTCGTCGTGGAAGCTGCCGCGAAGATCCATCGTCCGGCCCCTGCTGTTGCGCACACTCCGGTGCAGATGCAGCCGTCCTGAGCCCTGCTGATGGCAGGCGTCAGGACGCTTGGCCAGACAAACTGTAACGCAAAAAGCGGCCATCGGCCGCTTTTCGTCACCTTGAACCGCAGAAGGCCTGCAATTAAGCGGCCAGATCTTCCAGGTCGCTGCCCTTGAACATCTTGGCGAGGTTCAGGAAGCAGATCATGCCGTTTTCATTGGCAATAATGCCTTCGGAGAATGTCTTGTCGAAGGATGCGGAGATTTCCGGCACCGGCTGAACCTGGCTGGACGGAATGGTCAGGATGTCCGAAACGCGGTCGACCAGCATGCCGATGACCATGTTGTGCACTTCTGCAACGACGATGGCCGAGCGCTCGTTGGCAACCGTCGACTTCATGCCCAGCTTGTAGGCGAGATCGATGATCGGGATCACCGAACCGCGCAGGTTCATCACGCCAATCACATCGGCCGGCGCATGTGGGATCGGCGTCGACGGAGCCCAGCCGCGAATTTCGCGGATCGTGGTCGTCTTGACGCAGAATTCCTGATCATGAAGCCGGAAAGCGATGATCTCGAGGGTTTCCCCGCTGAAACTTGTCGAACTGATCGTGGTTGCCATTAGAAATCTTCCCAACCTTCGTGTGCCTTAGCCGATGCACCTACGCCTGCGGCGCGAGCGACCTGAGCCATGAGTTTACGTGCCGGCGATGCAACAGGAGGGGCATCAGGACGCGCTTGGTGTATAATATGCGAAGAGTGTTGCCCAATTCTAAACTGCGCGACAAGACTGCGTAGTGTTGCCGCCTCACGGGCCAGACTGTGGCTGGCTGCGGTCGATTCTTCGACCATGGCGGCATTCTGCTGGGTGTTCTGGTCGAGCGCATTGACCGCACGGTTGATTTCCAGGAGCCCCGTCGACTGTTCCTTCGACGCCTCGACAATGGCGATGACATTGACATTGATGTCCTGAACCTCGGATACGATCTGCTCGAGCGCCTTGCCTGTCTCGCCGACCAGATCGACGCCGTTCTTCACTTGGCCGGACGAGGTGGTAATCAGAGCCTTGATTTCTTTTGCCGCATTGGCCGAGCGCTGGGCGAGTTCGCGCACTTCCTGGGCGACGACGGCAAAACCCTTGCCTGCCTCGCCAGCACGCGCCGCTTCCACGCCGGCATTCAGGGCCAGAAGATTGGTCTGGAAGGCAATATCGTCGATGACGCCGATGATGTTCGAGATCTCGCGCGAGGAGTTTTCGATCTGGTCCATCGCGCCGATCGCCTTCTTGACGACGTCGCCGGATTTCTCCGCCGCGGCCTTGGTCCGGCCGACCATCTGTCCCGCCTCGATCGCGCGTTTGGAGCTGTTCGCGACGGTCTGGGTGATCTGCTCCAGCGCTGTTGCTGTCTCCTCGATCGCGGCCGCCTGCTGTTCTGTGCGCTTCGACAGATTGTCGGATGCCGTGCGGATCTCGGACGATCCGGACGCGATGGCTTCGGTATTGCCGTTGACCGTGCGGATCGCCTGATGCAGCTTTTCGATCGACGCGTTGAAATCGACGCGGATCTTCTCGAGCGCCGGCATGAAGGGATTTTCGATGCGTGCCGTGAGGTCGCCATTGGCAAGAGCCGTCAGACCATGGGCGAGTTCATCGACGGCACGGACGCGTTCGGTCACATCGGTTGCGAATTTCACGACTTTAAAGACGCGGCCATTGGCATCGAAGATCGGGTTGTAGGAGGCCTGGATCCAGACGACCTTGCCACCCTTGCCGATACGCTTGAACTCCTCGGCGATATACTGGCCGGATGCCAGTGTCTGCCAGAACCGGCGATAGTCATCGGTGCGCGTGTAGTCCGGCTCGCAGAATATTGCATGATGCTTGCCGACGATCTCGCTCAGGCTGTAGCCGAGCGTTCTCAGGAAGTTTTCGTTGGCGGTCAGGATGTCGCCGGTGGGGGTGAATTCGATTGTTGCCTGTACGCGGGAAATTGCTTCCAGTTTGCCGCCGTCTTCTGCAGACTTCTGTTTGCTGGCGGTGATGTCAGTGGCAAACTTGACGATCTTGTAGGGCTTGCCACCGCGCATGATCGGGTTGTACGAGGCCTGGATCCAGACATCCGAGCCGTCCTTGGCGATGCGCTTGTATTCGCGGCTTTCGAACTTGCCTCGACCAAGGCTCGCCCAGAACTCGCGGTAGTCCGGGCTCGCCACATAGGCTGGCTCGCAGAACATGCGGTGATGTTTACCCTTGATCTCAGTCAGGCTGTAACCCAGCGTGCGACAGAAGTTCTCATTGGCTGTGAGGATTGTGCCGTCGGGATTGAATTCAATCATTGCCTGGGAACGGCCCAGCGCAGCGAGGATGGATCTAGAGCACGTCCGTTGAACGCAGAATCGCGTTGGCGATTCCTTTTGCTGCCGATTTCTGATTCCATCGCTCCGACTGGTGATTTGGTTGGAGGTAATATGACCCGAGCTTTCAGCGATGATCTGCGTAGCCGCGTTCTGGCTGCGTCACGGGATGGGATGTCGGCGCGTTCAGCGGCAGCCCGATTTGGGATTGGGATTTCGACAGCCATCGCCTGGATTGCGAATGCGCGCGCTGGTCGATTGTCACCTGCAAAACAGGGTCGACGCGGCGGCTCGCGCCTGGATGTCCACGAGGACTTCATCATCGGCATGGTCGAAGAGGAAAAGGATATCACGCTCAACGAGATGGTCTTGCGATTGCGTCAGGAAAGAG